>Ga0164243_10000024_pt1 | contig 466352 bp, 409 predicted proteins | sample OricompcompostOP_FD_108781 | JGI IMG/M metagenome (GOLD analysis project Ga0164243, IMG submission 108781) | Organic Plus compost microbial communities from Emeryville, California, USA - Original compost - Organic plus compost (OP) | ecosystem: Engineered > Solid waste > Mixed feedstock >... | reverse complement strand
GGTACGGGCCAGCACATAAAAGCCACTGCCGCTGTCCCGGATGGCCCGCACACCGTTATCAAAGCCGCTGCCATCGGTCATGCTGCCGCCCAGCATTTTATGCCACTCCTTATTACCATCGCCATCCAGCTTGACGATCCATAAGTCTGTTTCACCATGGGAGCCGGTAGCGTCGTGGTCACTTGAAACCGTAGCGCCGAAGAGATAGCAGCCACCGTTATTGTCGGGAATGACAGTGGACATCAGGTCGTAGCCTGTCCCACCCAATACCTTGCCCCATACCAGGTTGCCGGCGGTGTCCAGCTTGACCATCCAGATATCGCTGCCAAAATCATCGTCATAGCTGGGCCCTACATCACCATCATGGCTGGTGGTGCCGCTGAGCACAAGAAAAGTGCCGTCCGGCGCCAGCTCTACGCGATGGGGCGCCTCTACCCTGCTTCCTCCATAATGCCTGCTCCAGCGTACTTCGCCTGCAGGGGACCGCCTTTCAATGGCGATATCGTCAAAGGCCCGGCCGATAAGGATTGTGTCGCCGTCAGGCTGGGGGTAGAAAAATTGTGTTGGTTCACTAAAGGTACTACTTATAGGTGCACAGTACTCGCCAATTAGATCAGTATATGTAGCATTGTAATGCCGGAAGTGTTTCCAGGTCGGACAATCCGTCCGTATGCTGGTACTGGTTGTAGAATTGGTACCAAAGAGAAATGAAAAGGAACCGTCATTGTGGGATAAAGTTGTCTCTAAGGGGGCATCGACAATATTCCCACCGAAGTGATCGAAGGAGACGATCTTGCATACCGGTTGGGCTGTAGTGGTAATGACGGAAAATAATGCTGTGGTTATGGACAAGTATTGTTTCATTGTTTATAGTTTTAAAAACCTTTTCACAGTTGAACTGCTTTTTGTATCGATGAACCGTACGAGATAAGTACCAGCCTGCCATGCGGATATATCCAGAATCAGTCTATCCTTTAAGGTTCCCTGGTATACCTGCCTGCCGAGGATATTATGAATTGAGAGCCGAACCGGAGTTTCCGCCTCAAGAAAAAGCTTATCTAAAGCCGGATTGGGAGAGATCCTTACCTGATTTCCTTTAAGCTGGACCTTCTCAATATCATCATGTAGACATTTATTATCGAATACGGCAGAAAAAACCGGATGTCCCCCTTTATGCTCAAAACAATTAAGGTGAACGGGGTACTCACCGCAATCAAAGAAAAGCTGAAATTGCGGCCCGCGTACAGAGCCTACACCTTCTATTACATAATTATATAACTCATCACATAAAGTACCGGTTCTAAAAGTTTTGTGCGGAATATCGTTTATCATGACATCCGGCAGTATCTCATGACAAATCGTATACAAATACGTGCCCTCTTCGTGACCAGGTATTTTCAGGCTGTCGCCGACAGCCATATCAAAATCATAGAATACAAAAGTAGTAGTGTCCCAGCCAGCCGGGTATTTTGCAAATACTTTTCCGTTTGCTGTATCTTCCCGCAAAAGAACAATTGTCCCCCAATCGTACAATTCAAAATATAGCCATTCGCTGCTTTCGATGATAGTGTCTTGGAGCTGGATTGTCCTGTAAGAAGTACCTATCTCCCCAAAGCCATGTGTGACAATTTCCCACCTGTTACTGGTATCGGTAAAGTGTATCCGCTGCGCATGCAGGCAGGAAAGAGATAGCAAAAGCGTGATTGTTGTTGTGAAAAAGTGTTTCATGATGGAGTGTTTAAGAGCTTTTAAAAGGGCCGATGGCACTGATTTTTCTGATACCATTGAGAAATGCAGGCTGATCCAGGAACAAAAAATTATACTTATTTTATTGCGAATATAATTATTTTAATGTTCAGTTAAAATATTATTTTTAACTTCTGGTTAGTAAATCTAATTTAGTGAAATATATTTTTCAATCGCTGGCAGAGATTATCATTTCCCTATAATACATAATCTTCTGCCCTGTAACGGCATTAACGCCGGGATATTAATAAAATATTCATTCGGTGAACTCTAAACCTGTTTCGGCCGCTTAGAAGAATATGGTCTGCCGCCAATCTTAGAGCCTTACCGCGGTGCGGCCGAAGCCTATTGCTTATCAAGTGTAAAATTTTTGACGTTGCCGGAGATTTTATATGACCGGCAGGTCTTCAGAGGCTTCAGAAATAATCCGGTTAAGGCCTCAGCTTGTTACCAGGTCGCTATAAAAAGGTATAGCCTCCCGAGATGTTTTTCAGCTACAATTACAATATGTGAATCAGGATGCCGGAATCAGTAAGACATCTATATCCCTTTCTATTTTCTGGTAAATCACAATGTCGGGGGCCTCCTGTTCAATTAATGCTTTATCAATTATGTAATTCCGGATAAAAAGGCATGAGCCAAAACATTCCTTAAAATATTGCATCCATGCCTCAGAAAAGGAATCCCGGAATATAAGTACTTTCAGCTTTCTTCTTGAATTAGCGTACCGGACCTCATACCCGTGAGGGTTTACTCCTTCGCTTTGCGGAACTGTAAGCGTATTTTCTTGCAGCTCACCATGCTCCGGGATGATATACCGGAGCCTGACCTGGTCTTCTCTTATTTTCAGGCGAAGCGCCTCTGTAAGGTCCTTTTCATAAGTGACTGCAGTATCGATCTTAAAATTTCCAATGTCTAACTGGGGTATTTGCGGATAGCTTTTTTGCAATTCGGCAATAAGTGCCTGAAAGCCTGCAAAAGCTCCGTAATCATTCCAGTGTGTATCTGTTTTATGAAAAAGCCGGTATTGCCTGTTGTGCTTTTTCAGGATCTCTCCCAGGTCCAGTAAATTATAGCTTTGGTCATAGGCTTCCGTTTTCAATTGCTCCAGTTTTGTTTTTTTGTTACCCTTTACTAAAGGCAGATATTGCCCGTAAACCCTTTGCTTGTCCGGGGTTATAACAATATAAAACCCGATGTGCCTTTTCTTTAGCCAGGATGCTATATCTGATACATTACGCTTCACCGAATCGGTTTCTTTAGTCGTAAAATTGCTGAGGGCTGCATATTCCAGCATCGCATTGGAATAACTGTTGCCAAGGAAGAACCAGCCGTCATATCCTTCCATTACACTCATAGGTATCGGATTACCTTTCAATAAGCTTCTTTTTATGAATACATACAAGTCAAAAAGATTATTCTTCAGGTTGAAATTAGTCTCGTGGTAGCTGTTGAACCGCTCTTTGTAAATAGCCAGGTCTTCATTAAATCCATGAAAAGTATTCCATGCTCCCTTCGAAGCTTTAGCTTTGTCCAGGGTAAATGCCGGGGGAGAAGATATTATTCTCTTTTCAGAATTGGTCTCATCGACAGGTATATGCAATACCTTGACCAGGAATGGGGCGAGCAGCAACAGCAAAAAGGAGCAAATGAATAAGATATTTTTACGGAGGCTCATGGCTTAAAATCTGAAATAAATAAACGGGTTATATGCCCCGGAAGCAATAAATGCAATGGAAATCACAAACAGTATAAGCAATAACGGGCGATAAAAAAGCGCGATCTTTTTCGCCCCGTTTTTCGTCCATGTTCTACTAATCAACATGGCTCTTAAACTGTATATTACCGGCATAGAAAATACTGCTGCTATTAAAAGCATAATCGGACCTTCCGGCGAAAAATTGTAGAAATTAATATAGCTGGTTAATGCTTTTTCCCCGGATGAAAATGAAAACATACGACCGATGTAAGCAAAGGCATAATGTATATTATCGCTTCTGAAGAAAACCCAGCCAACCAGGACCACAATTATTGTGTAGAGATGTTGTAAAGGCTTGTAAAGACGTAGTAATACTTTATCAAACCCCAACCGTTCTATTGCTATGAAAAACCCGTGATATAAGCCCCAAACAATAAAATTCCAGCTTGCGCCATGCCAAAGTCCCGTAATGAGAAATACAACGATCAGGTTAAGGTATGTCCGTCCCATGCCTTGCTTATTACCTCCTAAGGGAATATATACATAGTCGCGAAACCATGTGGATAAGGAAATATGCCATCGTCTCCAAAACTCCCGTATACTCCTTGATATATAGGGATAATTGAAGTTCTCAAGAAAATCAAAACCGAACATCCGTCCCAGTCCTATTGCCATATCAGAATATCCGGAAAAATCAAAATAGATATGGAACGCATAAGCGATAATTCCAAGCCAGGCATGGAGGGTTGAGATGTCCGCTACCGGGCTTGCGAAAATATTGTCCGCTATGTACCCGCATGAATTGGCTATTATTGTTTTTTTAGCGAGGCCAATGATAAATCGCTCTATCCCACCTGAAAAGTTTATTATCGACAGGTCCTTATTGTTTAACTGCCTTTCGATATCCGCATACCTAACTATCGGCCCCGCGATCAATTGGGGAAACATGGTGACAAAGGTCGCGAAAGTGATAATGTTCCGGCTCGCTTTTACCTCTCCTCTGTAAACATCTATCACATAAGAAAGGGTTTGAAAAGTATAGAAGCTGATACCAATAGGTAAAATAACCTGTGGCAGGTAATCAAGCGTTGTTCCTTCATAACGGAAGTATTGGAGAACCGCACGGAAGTTTTCGACAGCGAAATTAAAATACTTGAAATACAGCAGTAAAGACAGATCACCTATCAATGCCATAGCGAGACCTGTTTTCCTGTATCCTTTTTCAATAATGATTCCCGCGTAAAAGTCTATAACTATCGATGTAATGAGAATTCCAAGCGCATGCGCTTCACCCCATGTGTAGAATACAAGACTGCAAATGGTCAATATAAGATTCTTTACTGCTTTGGGTGATAAGTAATAAACCAACAAGCTCAGCGGGAGAAAGAAAAAGAGAAAAACAGTACTATTAAATAACATGGAGGATTTTCGTTGCTGGTGCTCTAAATATTTTGATTAATGATAAGCGTTTAAAAATTGCTTACAAACTCCCCGTCATTTCTGCCATCTTACTACCCCCTTCAACAGGTTGTTAAAGCCTGAAGCCATCGGTAATATATAATAGCAAATATAAATTTTTAATGCAAGTCCGGAATATTTTTTTAACTTCGGCTTAGTAAATCCTTTTCATGAAATATATTTTCCCTTCGCTTGCAGCCCTATGCCTTAGCTTTTGCGCTCACGCACAGTCCATTGGCTACGACAGCCTGGTGCAGCAGAACGTTAATGAAATAATCGTTACCGCCAATAAGTTTGAAGAGAAAAGCCGCTATGTGGCCCAGAAGGTGGAGCTGGTAAGCGCGGGTGAGATCAATGCCTCCCTGTCGAACAATACTGCCTCCCTGCTGGAGCAGACGGGAAAAGTATTTGTGCAGAAAAGCCAGCTGGGCGGCGGCAGCCCGGTGCTGCGGGGCTTTGAGGCCAGCCGCATACTGCTCGTGATCGACGGTGTGCGTATGAACAATGCCATATACCGTACCGGCCACCTGCAAAACGTGATCATTATTGATGACGACATACTGGAGAAGGCGGAGATACTGTACGGGCCGGCCTCTACCGTCTACGGATCGGACGCGCTGGGCGGGGTGATCCACTTCCGCACCCGCAGCCCCTTGCTGTCTGCCGATAATAACCTGCTGGCAAAAGCAACGGGAGCAGTCCGTTACAGCAGCGCCTACAATGAATTTACGGCCCATGCGGATGTAAGCCTGGGTACGCAGCGCTTTGCTTCGCTTACCTCAGTCTCCTACAGCAGCTTTGGCGACCTGCGCCAGGGCAATAACCGCAATCCTTTCTACGGTGATTTTGGCAAGCGGCGCCAGTATATTGACCGGATCAACGGGCAGGATTCCATTGTCAGCAATAAAGACCTGAATATACAGAAATTCAGCGGCTACCACCAGGCAGACCTGCTGGAAAAGCTGCTGTGGGTGCCGGCCACAGGCACCCGGCACGAGCTGAACATCCAGTATTCGACCACCAGCGATATACCCCGTTACGACCGGCTGACCGATACCCGGGACGGGCAGCTGCGCTGGGCGGCATGGTATTACGGGCCGCAGCGGCGCCTGATGGCGGCCTATACCTTTACCAGGGAAAATATGGGCGGATTTTTTGACCGGCTGATGCTGGGCATCAATTACCAGAAGATACAGGAAAGCAGGATGCAGCGGGCTTACCGCAAAGAGGCGCTGCAAAGCAGGATAGAAGATATCCATGTAGCGGCCTTTAACGCCGACCTGCGCAAAAGCCTAGGACGCAATGAGCTGAACCTGGGGATTGACGGCCAGTTCAATTTCCTGAAATCGACGGCTTATAACCTGGATATAAACAGTAATGAACGGAGCTATGGACTGGACAGCCGTTATCCCGATGGTAAGAACAGCATGCACTATGCCGGCGCCTATGTGCAGCACCTGCTGAAAATAGTACCGGGCAGGCTGATACTTAATGACGGAATGCGCATTAACTATGTAACGCTGGCTAGCACCTTTAAGGACACATCAATACTGCACCTGCCTTTTAATGAGGCCAAACAAAAGAATATTACCTTCAGCCTGAATGCGGGCCTCATCTACCTGCCTGATGAGCGGAGCAAAATATCCTTCGGTTTTTCCACGGGCTTCCGGGCGCCCAATATAGATGATATGGCCAAGGTATTCGAATCGGCAGGCGGCAGCCAGCTGGTGGTGCCCAACCCGGACCTGAAGCCGGAGCAGACCTTTAACTTTGACCTGAACCTGAACCGCGGCTTTGATAATGGCCTTACTGTTGAGATAAGCGGCTTTTACACCTTGTTCCGGAACGCGATCGTGCTGGATAAGTTTACGCTGAACGGCGCTGATGCCGTAATCTATAACGGGGAGCTGACGCCGGTAGTGGCGAGCCAGAATAAGGCGAAAGCCTGGATCTGCGGGCTGCAGAGCTCGCTGAACTACAGGCCGCTTCCCTCATTCGGACTGTACAGCACCATTACTTATACTTACGGACGCTATAAAGGAGCTGACAACACAGAGGTTCCTATGGATCATATTCCCCCGGTATATGGTAAAACGGGGCTGAACTATCGCTACCGTTTTTTTGACTGCGATATTTTTGCGTTGTATAACGGCTGGAAGCGTGTAAACAATTATAATCCCTACGGGGAGGATAACCTGCAATATGCCACCGCAGAAGGGATGCCGGCATGGCTCACGCTGAACATCAGCACGGGCTGGACGATGGGTAAGCATATAAAAGCGCAGGTATCTGTTGAGAATATCCTGGACCGGAATTACCGGGTGTTCGCTTCCGGCATTCACAGCGCGGGACGTAACTTGGTGCTGAAGCTGAAAGCGCAATTCTGATAAGAAGAACGATATTGACGATTTAAAAAAAAAGCAGCCTTGTTTTAGAATGCCCCCAAATAGTGTCTAACTTTTTGGGGGCACTGCAGTTTAGGCTGCTTTTATTATATATAGTATAAAGATGCTAATTAAGGCTTCTGAAATCGACGGGGACCAGCTTGCTGACACCCGCTTCCTGCATGGTGACACCATAGATCACGTCAACCGAAGCCATGGTCTGCTTATTGTGCGTAACGATAATAAACTGCGAGTTATCACTGAACTTGCGGATCATCTGTGTAAACTTACCTACGTTGGCATCATCCAGCGGAGCGTCTACCTCATCAAGGATACAGAACGGCGCAGGCTTGATCAGGTAAATAGCAAAAAGGAATGCGGTAGAGGTCAGCGTTTTTTCTCCTCCCGACAGCTGCGTAAGCGTACTGGGCCGTTTGCCTTTAGGCTGGGCATATATTTCAATACCGCTGTCCGCTACATTGTCCGGGTCCGTAAGCCGCAGGTCAGCCGTATCTTCTTCCGTAAACAGCGCCTTAAATACCTGTACGAAATTAGCCCTTACGGCATCAAACGTTTCCCTGAATTTGGCGTTGGCTGTATTTTCCACCTCCTCAATGGTTGCCAGAAGCGTATCCCTGGCGTTCTCCAGGTCGGTTTTCTGCTCTACGATAAAGTCATGCCGTACTTTCATTTCGCTATAGGCTTCAATCGCTGTCGGGTTTACCTCTCCCATATTTTCCAGCCGCTTCTTCATTCTTTCCGCTTCTGCTGTCAGCTCTTCCACGGTCATTTCGTTGCTGCGCGGCTCATCCAGTATTTCTTCCAGGTCCACTTTGAACTCTACGCTCAGCCGCTCCTTCATCCCTGCCACCTGCAGCTTCATCTCGTTCAGCTTTTCCCTGATACCATTCAGCAGGGTTTCCGCCTGCTCCTTCTCCCTGCGCTGACGGCTTATCTTGCTTTCATGTTCGCTGATCGCATTACGCAGCTCATAATAAGTACGGTCCTTTTCGCCCAGGTTTTTCTCGTCCAGCTCTTTTTTCTGGAGCAGCTCGTATAGCTCATTGTCGCCGAAATGCAGCTTGCCGCTGGTTTCGCCGATCTGGGCAGCTGTCTCTCTTAATTGTTCCTTGTTGTTTTCGATCTGCTTCAGCAGGTCATTCAGCTGGTTATTCCTGAAGCTAAGCTCCTGCTTCAGGTTCTCGATCTTGCTCTGCTGGCGGGTATACTGGATATTCTGGTTATTGTACTGCTGCTGCGCCATATTAAATTCCTGCTCTACGGCGGCAAATTCCGCCTCGGCTTTCTTAATATCCGTCAGCAACGATTGCAGGTTTTCCGTGATCTCATCCAGCTCATCACGGGTACCGCTGATGTCGTCCTGGGTATTAGCCAGCTGCTCCTCCAGGTCACCCAGGCGTTTTTCGCCGGTCTGGTTCAGGTGCTCAAAGTGCTCAATACGATGGCCCAGGTTGATCACCTGGTTATTCTGCCTGTTGATCTCGTTCCGCGCCTGGTCAATTGCCCGGTCGTTCAGCTCCTGGTTGAAACCGGTTATCCTGGTCTGTGTTTCGGATATCTGTTGTTTCAGCGCCGCCGTAGATGCCGTAAGCGATTCAATCTCCGACGCCAGCTTTTCCAGGTTTTTGGCACGGCCTATCTTATTACCCTCAAAAAGCCCGATGCTGCCACCACCCAGGGTATATTTTCCACGCAGGGTCCTGCCGCTTTTTTCCACCAGCACATTTCCATTGTGTACAGCCTGGCGGGTAACCGCCTCCATATCCCCGGCGATATACACGTGCCCAAGCAGCTGCTCGGCAAGCAGCTGGTATTGCGGATCCACGCTTACCACGCTCAGCGCCGGTATCATGCCTTCTTCCGGTTCCCCCTGCGTTTGGATGGCGCCTTCCTTAAACTGGTCCAGCAAAAAGAAATTTGCTTTTCCTTTTTTATTGTTGTCCAGTAGCTGTACCGCCCGGGCAGCAGCTGTCACATCCTCCACTACATAGTAATTGAGATAGCTGTCCAGCACATTCTCCAACGCGGTACGGTACTCGTCTTTTACAACAAATACATCGGACAGGAGGGGGGCATTGTTATCCCATTCTTTATTTTTCTTCAGGAACTTGATGCTGTCGGGGTATCCTTCCAGGCTATCGACAAGGGATTTCAGCAGGTCGTGCTCGTTACGGCGCGCATCCAGCTTCCTGTTTTCCTCAACTGATTTTGCGCGCAGGTTTTCCAGCTCTTCCTGGCTCTGGAGTATCTTATTTTTTACTTCTTCATGCTTTGTTACCAATGCCTGGAGCTCGTCCTGCTTTAGCTGCAGCTGATGTTCCGTGTCCTGCTTTTCGTTGTTCAGGGTTGTGATCTGTGCGCTTCGCTGCGCTTTTTCCTCCATTACCTGCTGGATAGAGCGCTGCAGGTTCATTACCGAAGTATCTGCCACAGCAACTTTTTTCTCCGCGTCGAACTGGCGGCGCTGGAATTGCTGCAGGTTATTACGCTGACCTTCCAGCAAGCGTTTCTTTTCGTCAAAAGTTTCCCGCTTCTCATCCAGGCTGGTCCTCAGGGTTTCTAATTGGTCCCTGAGCTCTTCCAGTCCATCCGTTTCCGACTGTACCTGGTTTCCGGCAAAAGCTATTGCTTCATTCAGCTGCTTTAGCTGGGTATCGGCATTCTGCAAAAAATTGTTCAGGCTTTTCTCCCTGTCCTGCAGGTGATCGAGCCGTTGTGCGGCCAGCTTTTTATCGCTTTCCAGCTGGCGTATACGGTTTACCAGCTCATTAAATTGTTTTTGCAGCCCGTTCAGCTCCTGCTCTTTCTGCACCAGTTTCACTTTGTTGGCTTCGATCTCTGCTTCGTCGCCGGATATTTCGGTTTCGATCTTCAGCTTTTTATCATGTTCGGCATCGTGCTGCTCATTCAGCTCCTGGTACCGGCCGTTGAACGCTTCCAGGGAGGCTTTTGCCAGCTCTATGCTCACTTCCTTGTATTCATTCTTTATCTGGAAAAAGCGTTCCGCCTTTCGCGCCTGGCTTTCCAGCGTGCGCAGGTTGTTGGCAATCTCGAACAGGAGATCCTCAATCCGTGAAATATCCTGCTGTGTTGCATCCAGCTTCTGCTTCGCTTCTTTCTTCCTGGTCTTATAAATGGAAATACCGGCAGCCTGTTCCAGCATCCTCCTGCGGCTGCCCTCCTTATCTTTAATAATGTCGTCAACCATTCCCAGCTCGATAATGGCATAGGAGTCGTTGCTTACGCCCGTATCGAGAAAGAGGTTATGGATATCCTTAAGTCGGCAGGTAACATCGTTAAGCCGGTATTCGCTTTCCCCGCTTTTATAGAATTTACGTGTTATGGTAACTGTGGTAAATTCCGTTGGCAGGAGGTTACGTGTGTTCTCGAACGTCAGCGATACCTCTGCCATACCCGATGCGGCTCTGCTGCGGGAACCATTAAAAACAAGGTCTTCCAGGTTATCGCTCCGCAGCGACTTTATTTTGTGCTCACCTATTACCCAGCGTATGGCATCTACAATATTGGATTTCCCGCAACCGTTAGGACCTACTATCCCGGTAATGGGATTATCAAGCAATACCTGCGTTTTATCGGCAAAAGACTTGAAGCCTTTTATTTCCAGAGATTTTAATCGCACTTATCAGTCTGTTTTTAAAAGGTGTCAAAAATACGAAAAGAGAAGGATTATTTTTAATAGGTTGATTTTGAAGAAGAAAAGCAAAATTTTACCGAAAAATTGGACTTTCCCCTGCGCCGCGTTATGCTTATAATTTTATTGTTAATCTTTTTGCTACTCTGTTGCATTTAGGAAATTGTGCTACCTTTGCCGCATTGGATGCTGAGACGCGCAGGAAATATTATTACCTTCATCACGCTGGTAGCGTTGCTGTTGCTCAATGGCACGGCGCATGAATTTGTGCATTCATTTGCAGCCCATGAAGACACTATCGATCTGCCTCACAGCCATATCCCGGGGAAAACTTTCTTTGAAAAAGAGCACCATCACTGTGATTTCCTTGACCTTGCCATTGTTGCATTTGATCATGTCTCCTACAAATTCAGCCTTTCCTTACTTAAAGAATATATAGCCAGCTACCCGTTTTACTGCGGGCTGACCGCTCATGGCAAAATATTCTCATTATCAGACCGGGGCCCTCCGCTGGCCGCTTAACCAGGTTAATTATCCTGCTATCTGCCTGATAGCCTTACTTATTTAAAAAAAAGAATCATGCATTTCTTAAAGCATGTTGCGGTACTTATTGCCACAGCATCCTTCCTGTATGCTCCGTTATGTATGCGTGCGCAGCAATCCGGTTGCAATAATACGCTGTACCTCCGCATTACGGATAAAAAGAGCCGCGAACCTGTGGCTGGCGCTACTGTTAATGTCGCGTCCCTTTCGTCGATGTCTGACGAGAATGGTCTTGCCGGCCTGACCGGCCTGTGCCCGGGAAACCTGCATCTTCATATCCAGGCTATCGGCTATGGTGTATTCGATGGTGATATTGCCTATACCGCAGATACGCTCACCATTGCGCTGGAGCGGGGTGGTATCACCCTCGACGATGTTGAGGTTCAGGGCCATAAGCAGGCATTGAATACAACGACAACGGTAACCACGCTTCACGAAGAAGACCTGGATAAGCTTAAGGGAGCTAACCTCGCAGCCATGATCAGCACAGTACCCGGGGTACGTATCCTGCAAACGGGCTCCACAATAGGGAAGCCTGTGGTCGATGGAATGCACAGCAACAGGCTCCTGATCCTGAATAATGGTATAAGACAGGAAGGCCAGCAATGGGGCTCAGAGCATGCACCGGAAATAGACCCGTTTATCGCTCAGAACATTACCGTGATAAAAGGCGCCGAAGCTATCAGGTACGGCGCTGAGGCTATAGGCGGTGTAGTGCTTGTAAATCCTGCTGCGTTGCCGGCCGACAGCAGCATACATGCGGAGATAAACCTGGCAGGCGCTTCCAACGGGCGGACCGGAACAGCCTCGGCCATGCTGAGCGGGAACTTTAAAAAATTCCCCGCGCTTGCCTGGCGTGTCCAGGGAACCGGGAAAAGAGGAGGTAACTATAAAACAGCGGATTATTACCTGGACAATACCGGCAGCAGGGAGCTGAATTACTCTGCTGCCCTGGGCTATACAAAAGCGCATTTTGACGCGGATGTTTTTTACAGCCATTTCAATTCCGAGATAGGCATATTTAAAGGGTCCCATATCGGCAGCCGTGAAGACCTCCTCGCACGGATCGCAAACGGGCGGCCATATGAGAACGGATCTTTCTATGACAGTATAAATGCCCCAAGGCAGGTTATTAAGCACGATCTGCTGAAGGCGACCACGCATATCCACCTGAACGACTACCTGCATGCTAATATCCGGTACGGGTTCCAGCGCGATAACAGGCAGGAGTATGATGTACGCCGCGGCGGCCGGACCAGCATACCCTCGTTAAACTATAACCTGTACACCCAAACGCTGGATGCCGGCCTGGAATATTTTAACGGTAACAGCTTTAAAGCGGAAGTAGGATTTAACGGCCTGTACCAGCAGAATAAAAAGGTGGATGGTACCAGTACCAGGCCGCTGATCCCGAACTTTAATACGGAAGGTGCAGGTGTTTATGCGATGGGGCGGGTAATAAAGCCGGCGTATGAGCTCGAAGCTGGCATACGCTACGATTATAAATATCTTACTGCGCTCGGATACCGGGAAGATACCCTTTATGGGGGCAGGCATACCTTTAATAATGTTTCAGCAAGCGTGGGCGGAATATGGCATGCGGGAAATAACCTGGATATAAGGTCGAACCTGGGAACGGCATGGCGGCCGCCTACAGTGAATGAGCTGTACAGCGGGGGACTACATCACGGCGCCGGCGCCGTTGAATATGGCGACAGCACGCTGCGATCGGAGCAGAGCGTTAAATGGATCACTTCCGCCAATTACAGGAAGGGGAACCGGCTAACAATAGACCTGGATGTATATGCGCATTATTTCAGCAACTATATCTACCTCTTCCCTACCGGTACTTTTTCGGAGTCTTTACGCGGAGACTTTCCCGTATTCCGGACCACGCAGGATAATGCGCGGTTCCTGGGGGCGGATTTCTCTGCCAATGTACGATTCCTGAAATACCTGGATTATACGCTGAAGGGCTCTTTTATCAGGGCTAAAAACCTTACACAGGATAATTACCTGCCTATGATACCTGCCGACCGCGTCGAACAGACATTGCGGTTACGTTATGAGCCTTTTGCATTCCTGCATAAGAGCTACCTGCAGCTGGGACATGTATTTGTTGCCAGGCAAACACGGTATGATCCGGGAAGCGACTTTGCTCCGCCACCGGATGCCTACCATTTACTTAACCTGGGTATTGGCTCGCAGCTGGCTATTGCCGGCCATACGCTGGACATCAATTGCTCGGTCGATAACCTGGCGAACGTATTGTATAAGGACTATATGAACCGTTTCCGTTATTATGCTCACGATATCGGCAGAAACGTCATTGTCCGGCTTACTTACAGGATATAATTTTTTCTAAACATAAAATGATCAACAAATAAAATGAAAAAGAATCTTTTAACTATTGGGTCGTTACTCGTTACTGCCGGATTGCTTACCTTCAGCTCCTGCTCGAAAGATCCGGAAGTAAAACCTGAAATAGAACAGGAGGAATTCAATGCCGTACGCATCGATTTTATACGGCTGGAAAGCTCCGGCGCGGAAACAACAGATACGGTAACCGTAAATTTTGACAAAGAAGGCAATGCAACGCCTTCGCAGACCCTGCTTAAAAACGGGAACAGCTACAGGACCCTGTTGACATTATCGCTGGACGGAACATCTATAAATGACGAAATAATTGAAGAAGGTACGGAGCATAAATTCTTCTTCAACCCTTCTGCCGCCGGTATCATTAATTATACCTACAATGACGAAGATGCGGACGGCAACGGCATTGGCCTTGACGGCAATATGACCATAACCGGAACAGGCACGCTGAACCTGAAAGTGATACTGAGGCATGCGCTGGACAAGAGTCTGCCTGATGCCCAGGCCTGGAACAGCACTACTTATGAGAAGGCCGGAGGAGAGGACGATCTGAATATAGCTTTCGGGCTTAAAGCGGAATAGCGCGTAACAGATATAAAAACTAAAGGCTGTTCCGGAGAACAGCCTTTAGTTATCTTGGAAAGATATACATCTCTACATCCTTTTTGGTGATCTTCTTATCGGACAGGATAATAAGCCTTTCGATGACATTTCTCAGCTCCCGGATATTGCCGGTCCATTTATGCTGCTGCAGCGCTTTGGACGCAGCGCTTTCGATCGTCTTTACAGGCATCCCGTATTCTCCGCATATGTTGTTCAGGAAATGCTCGGCCAGGTCGTCTATATCCTCAATACGGTCGTTAAGTGAAGGTACATGGATCAGTATAACGCTCAGCCTGTGGTATAAATCTTCTCTGAAATTACCCTGCTGTATTTCCTTTTTGAGATCTTTATTGGTAGCGGCTATCACACGTACATTGACGCTGATTTCCTTCTCGCCCCCGACGCGGGTTATTTTACCTTCCTGCAGGGCTCTTAGTACTTTTGCCTGGGCAGAAAGACTCATGTCCCCTATTTCATCAAGGAATAAAGTTCCTCCGTCCGCCTGTTCAAATTTACCGATACGCTGCTTGACAGCCGATGTGAAGGAGCCCTTTTCATGGCCAAACAATTCGCTTTCTATGAGCTCGGAAGGGATCGCAGCACAGTTCACCTCTACCAAGGGGCTTTTATTCCTGTTGCTCAGGTCATGTATACGGCGCGCGACCAATTCTTTACCTACCCCGTTTTCGCCGGTAATCAGGACCCTCGCATCAGTCGGCGCTACTTTATCAACCATTTCCAGTATGGAGCCGATAGCCCTGGATTTACCGATAATCTCGTAACCTTTGGATATTTTCCGGCGCAGCGTTTTGGTTTCTGTCACCAGGCTATTTTTATCCATTGCGTTACGTATGGTTATCAGCAGCCGGTTAAGATCCGGCGGCTTGGAAATGTAGTCAAACGCGCCACGTTTAACGGCATCCACAGCCGTATCAATGCTGCCATGTCCGGAAATAATGATGACAGGCGTGTCGGGCCGCAGCTCCTTTACTTTTTCCAGCACCTCTATACCATCAGCTTTCGGCATTTTTATATCACACAGGATACAATCATAGGGCGTATCCTCGCTTATCTTCTTTATAGCGTCTTCACCGTCGACCGCTTCAGATACGGTATATCCTTCAAAGCCCAGTATTTCCACCAATGTTCTCCTGATGCTACGCTCATCATCTATCACTAAAATATTTCCGGACATAAGTTATTTTCAGAATAATGAAGTAATATAGTATTGCAAAATAAAGAAATTATCCGCGCACGCTTATAAGATATTCTCAGTTATTATTCCAGTGCGTATACGGCAAATGAAGCCAGCCAATGCGCCCCTCCGTAATTGCCGCTGAATACCTGGGGTAAGGTAGCGCCGAGGAATTTTGCGGCAGCGGCTTCCAGCAATGGCCGGTACCTGTGGCTTTGCGGCAGGCTGGCTGCAATACCTTTCATGCACCAGGCACGGGAAAAAGACAGGCCGTCAAGGTGTACGATCTGGTAATCGCTGCGATCACTCACTACCGGCATTTCGCAGATACGCTTAATACTCCTTTCCTCGTAATATTTATCAAACCAGGCAGTAAACTCCTTTGCCGGCAGCACCCGCCTCATCAGGTCAGCGGCTTCCAGGCTCGGAGAAAAGAAATCGCTGCCATCCGGCTCCAGGTAGGCAGGTATTGCCTCGTTATCCTTATAAAAATACAGCGCTTTTGCAATAATCTGTTTTTCAAACGAGGTGTCCTTTACCGCCCTTGCCCAGTCCAGGGCAAAAACCAGCCCGAATGCAGTATTGGGGTGTACTCCTGTACGGTTGGGATAAGTTTGCCTGGGTAAGAAGGCGCGCCACAATTCCAGTATTTTATCCGTAAGCGGCCGCATGGCGGCATGCCATTCCCGGCCATGCTCATTATCCCAGGTAACCAGCTCTTCGTCCAGCTTAAGCAGCCACGCCCAGCCATATGTTCTTTCAAAAGTGTTGCCCACGGAATATTTTGAAAAGTATGCAGCTTCTGCTTTCATTTTTTCAGGGGTGAATGTCCGGGAAAGCTTGCTGATTATTTCGTCCCGGTTTTTCATATCGGGAAAGAGCTTAAGCAGTCTTACCAGCATCCAGTGCCCGTGTACGCTGCTATGCCAGTCGAAGCAGCCATAAAAGGCGGGGTGTAATTCTGATGGCAGCAGGCGGGCGTCGCTTGCACTGTCTGCAGCATGCGAGGTTTTGTTAGGAAATTCCTGGTCGATGCAGTGGAGCGGCAATGTCGCCAGCCGCTCGGCAACCTGCTTATCAAGCGTGCTCCCGGATTGCGCCCCGGCATTTTTCACGGAGAGCAGGACGGTAATTACTAGTAAAGTATATTTCATAGCCCGTAAAATTAAGTATTGCCCACAAAAAACCCCCGGCAAAAGCCAGGGGTTCTTTGTGTATTTAAGATTTGGAGTCTTTCTTTTTCTTCTCCTCGTTATACTTCATCACCTGCCCTATGTTAGCATGATCCAGCAACTTCCCGATAATTTTCTTCTGGTCATCCAGCAGGAAAACTTTGGGTGTACTATAGACATCATAAAGTGACTTATACTTGGAATTATTGTGCGCATCCACAACATTGGTCCAGTCCTTCAGACCATGCTTCTCTATGAACTCCTGTATCTTGGTCAGCTCTCCTTCTGTAGGCACAGAAAATACCTTAACGCCCTTCTGCTTCAGCTCGGCATTGTAAACAGAATCTATCATCGGGATCTCCTTCTGGCAATGACCGCAATCCGGCGACCAGAAAACGACAAGCGTATAAGGAGCCTGGAACTGCTGCAGGGATACATCCTGCAGGTTCCATACGTCCTGCAACACAAGCTCCGGAGCGGTATTGCCCAGCACATTGGGCTTGATCTTCTGTGCCCGGTCAATGTATTTTGCAAGGCCGGCGGAGTCGAGCCAGTAGGCATCGCCTTTCATGTAATATTTTTCCACCAGGTGTACAAAAGCCTCATCCATGCCCATAAGCTTGTTCCGCTCGGTATACCCGGCCAGCCAGTGAAGGGTATATTTAAACAGCTCTTTGGCGTCCCTTGTTTTTGCCAGCAGTATATCTGCCTCCGCAATTACCGTGTCCGGTGTAGGCAATACATAATTATTAAAATAAGTGCTCAGCTTTCTTTCATAAAAAGGAGCTATGATCAGGCGGTTATCCTTAAAGTCGAACTTATCCCAGTAGTGCTTTTTTGTATAATTAAAAGAATAGAAGGAGTCGATCGTTTTACCGTCTTCAAGATAATGGGGGCCTTCGGGTACTTCCGGCTCGGCGATAGCGTTAAAAATAGAGGACAGCAATGTATTGGGATACTTTTTTGCGTAATCACGCCTTACCTGCTTAAAATCGCTGTCAAGCTTTTTTAGTTTACCGGTTATCGCCTGTGAATCTGCTGCGGTTTTTGCCTCGCTCATTTGCTTGTTAAGCTCCTGCACATTTCTGCCAAACCGGCCGGCTTCTTTCTGGAAATCGGCATGTCTTATGTTTTCAGCGCTGCCTTTAAAGACCGTTCCATCCGGCATATTGGCCGTATCAATAATCATTTCCATATCCAGGCCATTGTCCACCAGGATATCCTGGTATTTAGTATTCCTGTCAAACAATACCATATATATACCGCCAAGTATACTGTCTTTTGTTTCAATAGTCGCGGTTCTCCTGTTCACTACCTTTGCCGAATCGATCTTATAAATAGTGGGGGGAGGCTTGGCAAAATAGCGGGCCAGATAAATAGTACTGTCCGGTATGTCCTGTTTAAACTGGATCCTGATCTTATAGCCGTCTTTTGCCTGCAAGCCAGCCGAAGCTGCAAAAAACAACATAAGGAAGTACAGCGTTTTTTTCATATTAATAGATTATTCTGTGATCAATACCTGTGTAAAACAATGCCGTTGAGTCTGTCAAAGCTAAACAACCATTTCGGTCAAGATCAAAAATCAAGCTACCTTTGCAAGAGATTAACAAGACAAAAATCAATTGGCAAGAAAAAACAAAAAGACGGTATTAGAGGCCGTAAGGTTGGAGCGCTATGCAGCAGAAGGCAAGTCGATAGCGCATCTTGAAGACGGGAAAACGCTTTTGGTAGAAGGTGCCGTACCCGGAGACATAGCAAGGGTTCTGGTACTGAAAAATAAAAAGAGTTATGCCGAAGGTAAGGCGCTCGGAATTGTACAGCCCTCACCCGACAGGGTAGCGCCTTTCTGCGAGCATTTTGGTGTTTGCGGGGGGTGTAAATGGCAGATGTTGCCTTATCAGAAGCAGCTTGAATATAAGCAGGTACAGGTAACTGATCAGCTCAAAAGAATAGGGCAGATCGTACTTCCTCCTATTGACACCATCGAAGGCAGCGCATTGCAGCGGGGTTACAGGAATAAGCTTGAGTTTACTTTTTCAACGCAGGAATACCTTACACGTGAAGTGCTGGATGCCGCCGGGAGCGAGGATATACAGCGACGTCCGGTACTTGGTTTCCACGCCCCGGGCATGTTTGATAAAGTTGTGAATATAAACACCTGTCACCTGCAGCCGGAGCCTACCAACAAAATTAAAAACCTGTTACGGGAGCTGGCGTATAAACATGGCCTGCCGTTCTATGATCAGCGCAAACAGGAAGGATGGCTGAGAAATGTCATTATAAGGGTAGCCACCACTCAGGAGGTTATGGTCAACCTGATCGTTCATCATGAGCGCGAAGAGCTGAAAATGCTGCTCGATACCCTGTTGCAGGAAGTTCCGGAAATCACATCGCTTCATTACACCATTAATCCGAAGGTGAATGATACGATATACGATCTTAAGGTGCATACTTATCATGGAAAAGGATATATTGAAGAATACCTGGAAGATTTCCGGTTTAAAATATCTCCCAAATCCTTCTTCCAGACAAATACCAGGCAGGCAGAACAGCTGTACCGGATAACCAGGGAATTTGCAGGGCTTACCGGTAAAGAAACCGTTTACGATCTTTATTGCGGTACAGGTAGCATCGGTATTTTCATTTCCAAAGAAGCACATAAAATAATAGGAATAGAGGCGGTTGCCGATGCGATTGAGGACGCGAAGCTGAACGCCCGCTGGAATAACCTGCGGCACTGTCATTTTTATACTGGGGATGTTGCCGACATTGCCACAGATGAGTTCTTTGAAGAGCACGGCAGGCCCGATGTGATCATTACCGATCCGCCAAGAGCTGGCATGCACGAAAAGCTGGTACAGCAGCTTTTAAAAATGCGGGCGCCAAGGGTGGTATACGTAAGCTGTAATCCCGCTACCCAGGCACGTGATCTGCAGTTGCTGGATGAAGCATATAAGGTAGTAAAATTACAGCCGGTGGATATGTTCCCTCATACTCATCATATTGAAAACGTCGCCTTGCTGGAACTAAAGTAAACACCTCCTTTATTAACATAAATATTCTTTTACTTTTGCATTCATGACAGAAAAGCCCTCTCTTGAAGTATGTTTATCTCCTGCATTGCTTCACCTGTTTGATACCCGGAATAAAATCGTTGTCATCATTGATGTATTCAGAGCCACTTCAACTATTGCCGCGGCGTTACATAATGGCGCAAAGGCTGTAATACCCGTTGCGTCAGTAGAAGAATGTATCAGCCTGCAGGATCAGCAGGGCAATTGTATCACCGCCGGTGAAAGGGACGGGAAAGTCGCGCCCGGTTTACAATATGGGAACTCTCCGCTGGAATACCCGGGGACGTTTATAAAAGGAAAGACTTTAGCATTAACCACGACCAACGGTACCCGGCTGCTGCACATGATAAAAGATGCGCACAGGATTATTACCGGGGCATTCCTTAACCTTACTGCGGTATGTCATTACCTCATTAGCCAGGGACATAGTGTTTTGCTTGCCTGCGCCGCGTGGAAAGACCGTGTAAATATGGAGGATACGCTCTTTGCCGGCGCCGTAGCCGAAAAAATAAAAGATCATTTTCACACAGAATGTGACAGTGCCAGGATAGCCAGGGAGCTTTACCGGCAATCACAGGCTTACCCGGCGTTGATAGAATTCCTTAAAGACTCTTCCCATTACCGGCGGCTTTCGGCTTTTGGTTTGCTGAAGGATCTTGAGTATTGCACAACTCCTGACCAGCATCCGGTAGTGCCTGTTTATAACGGAAAGGAGCTTATCATTACCTAAGGAAAAAATAAATCGCTATGCGTATCATATCATATAATGTCAACGGGTTGCGCAGCGCCATCAGCAAGGGTTTTGTGGAGTGGCTGGAGACAGATCCGGGAGACATCATCTGCCTGCAGGAAATAAAGGCGCATAAAGAGAATGTGGACTATGCGCGCATTGAGGCGCTTGGCTACCAGACCTTCTGGTATCCGGCTGAAAAAAAAGGTTACAGCGGAGTCGCTATCTTTACCAGGATGACGCCGGATCATGTACAATACGGTAACGGCATTATGCAAAGTGATGCAGAAGGGAGAGTGATACGGGCGGACTTCGGAGATGTGACCGTAATCTGCGCGTATTTTCCCAGCGGATCAAGCGGCGATATACGGCAAGCGTATAAATATCAGTGGCTGGATGAATTTTTCCAATATATACAGGCGCTGCGTCAGGAACGTCCGAAGCTGGTTATCTGTGGCGATTACAATATCTGCCATCAGGCGATAGATATCCATAATCCTGTAAGCAACAAAGACAGCAGCGGCTTTCTCCCTGAAGAACGTGCCTGGATGGACAAATGGTTTGAACATAATTTTATCGATACGTTCCGCTATTTTAATGCGGACCCGCATCATTACAGCTGGTGGAGCTACAGGGCTAACTCAAGAGCCAATAACAAGGGATGGCGCATAGATTATATATCTGTAAGCAGGGAACTGGAGCATAGTCTTAAAAGCGCCGCTATTTATCCTGGCGTAAAACACTCTGATCATTGCCCGGTATATGCTGAGATGAATTTCCCGGATAATCCTGTTTTATACAGGAGCTAATCTACCTTTTTGTCAATTATGGATAACAGCCGGAAGCTACTTGAATGTGTTCCCAATTTCAGTGAAGGGAATAACGATACGATCATCAATGCGATTGCCGCTGCAATATCGTCTGTAGACGGCCAGCAATTGCTGCATATTGACAAAAGCCCGTCTGCAAACCGTACCGTATATACTTTCGCAGGAGAGCCGCAGGCTGTTACGGAAGCTGCATTTGCCGCTATCAGGGTCGCCACGGAGCTAATCGATATGCGCAGCCAGACGGGCGCACATCCAAGGCTTGGTGCCACAGATGTATGTCCGTTTATACCATTGAAGAATATGTCCATGGAAGAGGCCGTCTCTTGTTCGGAACAGCTGGCTGAACGTGTAAGCAGCTCCCTGCATATACCTGTTTACCTGTACGAGCATAGCGCCAGGCAAGACTACCGGCGGGCGCTTCCGGATATAAGGAAGGGACAGTATGAGGGCCTGTTTCAAAAATTGAAGCAGGCCGAGTGGCAGCCGGATTATGGCAGCTACGGCACAACCAATGAGACGGCTGTCCGGAAATCAGGCGCTGCGATTGTCGGTGCCAGGGATATACTGGTGGCTTTTAATATCTCCCTGGATACGAAGGATGAGAAAATTGCCCAGGCAATTGCCCAACAGCTAAGAACGAGCGGTTACCGCCGGCAAAACCAGGATGGGCAGACTATTCATCATAAAGGTCTGCTCCCTGCCGTGAGAGCAATAGGCTGGTATATGGATGATTTTGAATGTGCGCAGGTATCCACGAACCTGCTCGATTACCGGGTTACTTCTCCGCTGAAAGTGTGGGAAACCTGCAGATCCATAGCTGCGCGGTATAATACTTCCCTGGTCGGATGTGAAGTGGTAGGGTTAATCCCCGAAGCCTGTGTGAAAGAGGCAGGCCTTTACCATCTTGGACGGGAGAATAGCTTGCCGGGTACCTCAGCGATGACTGATAAAATTATCCGGGCGGGTATCAGCTACCTGGGCCTGGATAAAGTAAAGCCTTTTAATCCGGATGAAAAAATACTGGAATATGCATTACGCAATAGAGGGCTTATCTGATCATAATGATCCGATATCCTGTATCGTGTCCGACTCGTAAATATTTATACCCGTGGTGCTGTCCGATGCATTCCTGATCATGGCACGGGCTACGACCTTCGCGCTTATGCTCCTGTATTTTTTCAGCTTCCCCCTGAGCAGCGGTCTGATTACAGCAAATACCTTAAGCCCCGCTTTCTCAAGCAATCTTTTTTCTTTTCTGTTTCCATCTAAGAAAGAAGGTCGATATATATGAACGGATCTGAAAGGTATTGCAGCAATGTCCCTTTCTGTCTCTCCCTTCATTTTGAGATAAAAATTACCGGATCTTTCGTTAGCTCCCAAGGACGAAATAATATGCATCTGCGTTATACCGTTCTGATGGGCTATGGTTGCCAGCTTAAGAGGATAATCATGATCGATCTTATAATACTGGTTACGATCAGGTGTTTTGCGCCTGGTACTCCCAAGGCAGGAAAACAGAACATCTCCCGCCAGGCTGCTTTCAAAAGTTTCGGGCTGATCAAAGCGGATAATTATTTCGCTGACTTTTTTATGATGAAATCCTGAAGCTTGCCTCACCAGGGTGATGACCTTCTCATACAACGGATCATCACAAAGCTGTTTCAAAAGCTCATGACCTATCAGCCCGCTGCTTCCTGCTATGATTGCTACTTTAGACATATTGTATATTCAAAAGTAATCAATCCCGGCATACGCTAACGCTTTTTGGAGATACGCTTTAACAGGTCTTTCTCCCTGATCCGCCATCCGCCGCCGTCGGTGATAAAATATAATTCTTCACCCACCTTTTCAGCATAGGTTACGGAGTAGCCCGAAAGCTTGTCGGGGATATTCAGCTGCTTAAGGTCCAGCGCGAAGGCCTGGGCATTTTCAGCGGTAAATACCTCCCCTCCATGTGCATGGTGCTCTTCTTTTATGGAAGATGATGGTAAAAAGAATATGCCTTTTTCTGTCACAAAAATATAGGAAGAGCCAGCTACAGGAACTATTGTCCTTACCGTATTGTGCTTATCTCCTACATAGGCATAAGAGGGTATCTCCCCCTGGTAGCGGGCATTGCTCTTAAAAGAGATATTGTCAGGCATTACTACCCATACATTTGAATGTTCATCCTTGTAAAGCCTTTCTACTATATTATCAGGCAGCTCATAACCGCTATATCCCTCCTCAGCATACCGGGTCATCTTAAAATCCTTACCTGCAATACGGTATAACCCCACATTGGTACCAACCCATATATTACTGTCGGCGGTACAGACCAGTGAATAAATACCGGGAATGTTTACCTTGCTGACGAAGCTGTCGCTGTCTTTCATATATACACCCTTAAGCGAAGCTGCAACCCATACGCGCTTGAGAGCGTCCACAGCCACGCCGCTTATCCTTGTTGAAGGAAAATAGGTCTGTTTCAGCTTATAGCTGTTCAGGTCGTATACTTTCACACCCCTATCTGTTCCCAGCCAAAGATCATTACCATATATTACCGCATCAGAGATAATGGCAGCTTCCTCTATAATCGTCAGCGGTTGATCTTTCCTGATCAGCTCAACGGTTTTGTTGCTTACCAGTAAAGTCTGCTTATTGAAGGAGATGATCTTTACCGGTGTGTTCCCCGGGACCATATTGAATATAGCTTCTTTTGCACCCGTGTATCCTCCTAAAAAGCAGGCGGCCATTACGCATAGGAAATACTTCATAAAATATATTTACCGCAAAAGAAGAATTTTTATCGTTTGCCGCTAGCAGCCTTGTCCATTGTTCATCTAAAAGTAACAATGACATAACACAATGCTCTTATTCTCTGCATAAAAAGATAAAGTCAGGGTAATATTAGCATAACCGGGCACTGTGACCTTTGCCGCTATAAAACAAAAATCAATGAAAAAATTATTATCTACCGCGGCTGCGCTGGCTATGGGCTATGCTGTATTTGCACAGGCTGAGCAACCTAAGAACGTCATCATGTACATAGGAGACGGGTTTGGTATTTCTGCAAAGACTGCTGCCCGTATGTCCCTGGGACAAGGTACTCCGGGCAAACGATTTACCGACGACGCAGGCTTCCATATCCTGGCACTGGATAAGCTGAAATATAACGGAACACTTACCACGCACAGCCTCAACTCCTGGATAACGGATTCAGGCCCCGGCGCTTCTGCCTATGCCTGTGGTGTACCGGGCAAGCTGGATAATGAATCCATCTCATTCAATGTCGGTGAAGGAGAATCTGTTGAAACCATTCTTGAAAAAGCAAAGAAAGCGGGATACGCGGTCGGGCTTGTGACAACCACCCGTGTTACACATGCTACGCCAGCAACCTTTGCATCGCATATCTGGTTCCGCGATCTTGAAGACTATATTGCAGCACAATATATTTCTGCTACACAGGCCGAGTACGAAGAGATTTTCAATGCGGGCGCATCATTGATCAAACCATACAATGCAGCCCGTGACTGGGAGCTTCCGGAGCCGAAAACCGGTGTTGAGGTTGATGTGATACTGGGCGGCGGTGCCCGCCATTTTTTGCCAAAGCAGTATAGGGATACTGTTAAGGACGCTTCCGGGGAACCGATCCTTGATGCTGCTGGTAATACGGTAATCATAACCGGGAAAAGAGCTGACAGCGTAAACCTGATATCTTTTGCACAGGAGCGGGGGTATACTTACGTTAACAGCCGCGATGCCCTGCTGAATATTGATACTACTGAATTTACCCCTGATAATGATAAAAAGCTCATCGGGCTTTTTAACGCCTCGCATAACAATTATGAACAGGATCGCCAGATGAATGCCGCCTGGGAGCCATCATTGCCGGAAATGACTGAAATGGCAATAAAGGTATTAAGAGCTAAAGGTGGCGGCAAAGGGTTTTTCCTCATAGTCGAAGGAGGAAGGATAGATCACCTGGAACACGCCAACAGCGGTGGTATCACGGTAGTAGCCGGAGGATCCGGTAATGTTTATACGGTGGATGCTGACAAGCGCTCTTATGTAGGCGGCGGTGAGGCAGTATATGCGGCTACACCATCTACAGCCCGTCATGATAGTGTGTATGGTTCCGATTACCTGATCAAAGAAGTATTGGCCTTCGACTATGCAGTTGCACAGGGGCGTAAATTATTGTCAGACGGAGATTCCAAAACCCTTATTTTCTCCAGCTCCGATCATGAATGTGGTGGTACGGCAATTGTTGGTCTGCATGACCAGAATGACGCCCAGGGAAATGGTACGATGATCCGGACCTATGCCATGGGACCGAGACAGGATGGTATCAATGCATCTTCAGGTGGCGCGGCCACAGCCACTACTGTTGCCAATCCTGCCGGCGTAGAGCGTGGGGATATTGATTTCGGAACAACCTCTCCTAACGGATGGTACCCGAACTACACCACCTATACATTCCAGGATCGTCCTGAGTTGTGGCCGCGCGTCGATACAGCTGGCCGCCGTATTGTAGTATCTTATGGTTCTAACCCGCTTACCAACGGTAATGGTATCCTCGCGGGCGGTACTCCCGGAAACCATACGCCAATGGATGTTTGGGTTGGCGCTGAGGATAATGCGGATAATGCATTTGCAGGTAAGATCGCAGGCCACGGTCAGCTGGACAACACTTATCTGACCCATATTATGGAAGAGTTCCTGGAAGTGGATGACCTGGGACTGAAGCCTGCTGGCAATGCCAAAGCCTTCGGTAAGCTGGACCTGTTTCCTAACCCGGCTGCAAACAGTGTTAATATACAGCTCACTTTGACTGAAAAAGCGAATGTGAAGATCATAATAACCAATATTGCCGGACAGGTTGTCGGCGAGCTGGCCGGCAAATCGGTACCGGCCGGTACACATAGCTGGAATTATAACACCTCTGCCCTTGCTTCCGGCATGTACCTGATCAATGCCGTTTCTGCTAAAGGCAAGGTAGCCCAGAAGCTGGTGATCGCCCGGTAATTATATAAAGGGAAGTAAAAATAAAAAGTTTGGTCTGTATTGGCAGGCCAAACTTTTTTGTCTGGGCATTGGCTTAACTTCGCCCTTTATACCGCATACAATGAATCCGCTGATTATCCTGGTCAACCTGCTGAAACCACTGCTGTACCCGTTATCGCTTATCTACGGTGTAATAGTATGGCTGCGTAATAAGCTGTACGACGCGGGCATTATCTCATCTGTCGGCTTTAGCGTACCTGTCATCTCTGTAGGTAACCTGTCTACAGGCGGTACGGGCAAGACACCACATATCGAGTACCTCATCCGTTTGTTGCAATACGAATACAAGATTGCTACAATGAGCCGTGGCTACAAAAGAAGGACACAGGGATTCCGGCTTGCATCGGCAGGAACAGATGCATCCCTCATAGGTGATGAGCCCATGCAGTTTTTTACAAAATTCCCAGAAATACTTGTCAGTGTCTGCGAAGACCGGATGACAGGTATTCCCAGGCTTTTAGGCGAAAGACCGGATATTGATGTCATATTGCTGGACGACGCTTACCAGCACAGATCTGTAAAACCCGGTCTTAATATACTCATTACCGATTATAACAAACCCTTTTTTAAGGATTATATATTGCCCTTCGGAAGCCTGCGAGAAGCCAGGAAAGCTTATCAGCGGGCCGATATTATCATTGTCTCCAAATGCCCGGAGCGGATAGACGATCAACAAAAAGCCACCATCAGGAGCAGCATAAAGCCATTGCCGCATCAGCTGGTTTTTTTTACCGGTATCAGCTATAGCCAGCCCTACGACTTCTTTACGGGAAAGCCGGTAAGTCTTTCAAAAGATATGCATGCCGTCCTGGTAAGTGGTATCGCTAAGCCTGAACCCCTGATGGCGCGGCTGGAAAAGGAAACAGGAGCGGTACATCTTCTGCGGTATCCTGATCACCACTATTTCACTTCTGCCAACCTGGAAGAAATACGGCAGACCTTTACCGGCTGGGATGTTGCCAACAAAATAATCGCAACAACGGAAAAAGACGCGACAAGACTTGCTATTTACAGCGATGCTATCAGATCGTGGGGTATTTTACTGGTAGTAGTGCCTGTCCAGGTACATTTTCTTGAAAACGGGTCTGCCTTTGCAGATTGTGTCCTGCAATACATTAACCGGGAGCGATCTGAAAATTTAGCATAACCGTATTAAATCGGATCGATTTATTACTTAATTTGAAATCTAAATACTGCAAGGAATGGTAAACCCGGAAAAAGAAGCTTTTATCGCAAAAAGCGAGGTCAAGGCAAATGACCTGGATCATAAGCATAAAATTGCTTTTAACATAGACCGGTATAACGCAGCTGTAATCCGGGGTAAAGAGCAGTTCTCCTCCTTGGACCTTGCGCGCAGACGCGCGAAGAATACCAAATGGAAAGCGATTGAAAATCTTGACAAGAATCTTGAATTGTTCGAAAAGAACTTTATTGAACATGGAGGTAAGCTGATATGGGCCGAAACTGTTGAAGAAGCGCAGCAGGCAATACTGGAAATATGCCAGGAGAAAAAAGCACGTACAGTTGTCAAATCGAAATCTATGGTTACGGAGGAGATCCATCTCAACCGGTTCCTTGAAGAATATAACATAGAGTCTATAGAAACAGACCTGGGAGAATACATACAACAGCTTGACGGGGAACCGCCTTATCACATTGTGACTCCCGCGATGCATAAGAGCAAAGAAGACATTGCCCGGCTGTTCCATGAAAAGCTGGGCGTTCCTCCCGGGCTGTCACCATCCGAACTGACACTGATAGCCCGCGAAAAATTACGGAAAAAATATACGGAAGCGGAAATTGGGATAACAGGCGGCAATTTTCTTATTGCGGACACAGGTTCTGTTTGTCTTACGGAGAACGAAGGTAACGGAAGGCTTTCCACGGCATTTCCCAAAACACATATAGCCATAGTCGGCATCGAAAAAATAATTCCCGGCCTGCAGGATCTTGCTCTTTTCTGGCCATTGCTGGCCACATACGGTACCGGCCAGACACTGACTGTATATAATACTGTTTTTTCAGGTCCTGCGCAGAGCGGCGAAGCTGACGGGCCTAAAGATATGTATGTGATACTGCTGGATAACGGACGGACTAACCTGCTGAGAAAAGAAGTGCGGGAATCCATGTACTGCATCCGCTGCGGATCCTGCCTTAATGCATGCCCTGTTTACAAAAATATAGGTGGCCATACCTATAATACGACGTACAGCGGACCTATCGGGGCCGTCATTTCGCCACATCTGAAAAGCATGTCTGATTTTGGCCATTTAAGCTATGCTTCCAGCCTCTGCGGCAACTGTACGGAGGTTTGCCCGCTTAAAATTAACATTCATGAAATGCTGCTGGAAAACCGGCATATTTATACCGAGGAAGTTGGGGGAATAAAGGAAAAGATGGCCTGGCGCCTGTACAGGCGGGGTGTAATGCACAGGAATCTGATGAATATATCCGGCGGTAAAACAAAGAACTTTGTATTCGAAAAAATATTTAATAAAGTTTGGGGACCAAGACGGGACCGGCCGGAGTTCGCTCCAAAATCATTTAACCAGCGGTGGACCGAGCGGGAAGCCGGCAGAAAAAGCAAAAAGAGTACATAATTTTTAATCTCTACCTTTGCTCACACCATTACCAAACATATTTCTTTAAATGAATCTGAGAAAATCCATAAGAGAAAAAGGAGAAGTTCACACTTCTGCGCTAAATGATATACTGTTTATACTGTTATTCTTTTTTTTGATAGTTGCTACTTTGGCTAATCCGAATGTGGTAAAGCTGGCTAATCCTAAAGCCAAGAGCGATACCAAAGCCAAGCAAAGCGTGGTTGTTTCGATCAATGGTCAGCAGCAGTTCTTTATCGGTACCACCCCGGTTAATGCTGACAGCCTGCAGCCCGCGCTGGCACAGGTACTCTCAGCATCGCAGGACGCTGAGAAAACCGTGGTGATCAATGCTGACAGCATTTCTACTGCAGGCAGTATCGTAGCGGTTATGAGGGCAGCGCAGGCTCTGAAAGTAAAGACGGTAATGTCGGTAGCAAAGCCCTGACTTATTGCTATATTTTGTGAAAACCTGTCAGGAGAAAGACTTCCGGCAGGTTTTTTGTTTTATATATGTCAGCTAATTTTATGATTTTCAGCCTCAGATTCGTCCATTGAAAATCAACACTATGTGGAAATCTGAATTTGCTCAGAATCAGTATTATTAGTTTATATTTGTACAAATAGTCAGCTTATGTTTAATGATGATTGGGAAGACGAACATTCGGGCGGCTCACTGGAAGAATTGCTGTCGGAATATGAACGTATCAGAAAAGGAGAATCGGGCAGATTCCTGGAAGAAGAAGAGTATGCAGCTGTTATTGAATATTTTTATCAAAGCAACCGCGAATCAGATGCGCTGAATGCCTGTGAAATCGCGCAGACCTACCACCCCTTTTCCACAGAGATTACCATTCTTAAGGCGGAAATATTGTTTCAGGCCCAAAAGTACGGACAGGCATTAAAAACACTGGATATACTGGACAACCTGGATCAGAATCTTTCCGAAGCAGTACTGCTTCGGTCAGACATATACATGGCGCAGATGAAGTATGATATGTCTGTAAAGCTGCTGGAGGGGAAGGTGCCGGATTTTGAAGGGCATGATAGGATTGAGCTGTTGCATGAGCTCGTGGATGTATATGATGAGTGCGAAGATTATGATGCTGTATTTATCACGTTGAAACGGATACTGGAGACCGATATCCGCAACGAGGAAGCATTGCATAAGATCTGCTTCTGGGCAGACTTTGCAGGCATGAACGAGGAAAGTAAAAAACTGCACCAGGAAATCACCGACCAGGATCCGTACAACGCCCTGGCCTGGTTTAATCTTGGAGCGGCATGCCAGGGACTGAAACAATACGAAGAAGCAATTGATGCCTATGAGTATTGTGTTGCCATAGATGAGAAATTTGAATCAGCGTACCGCAATATGGCAGATGCCTATATGCGTTTGCGCTGGTATGATAAAGCTATAGAATCGTTGGAAAAGAACCTGGAGCTGGGTAAGCCGGAAGACGTGATATTCGAGGCAATGGGCCATTGCTTCGAAAAGCAGAAGAAGTTTGAACGCGCAAGGCATTTTTACAGGCAGGCGATACAGCTCAACCCTGCTGACGATATGATCTTTTATCGTATAGGAGAGACCTATGCACGTGAGCGGGAATGGGAAAAGGCCATGAAGGCTTATTCGGCAGCCCTGCATCTCAACAAGGAAAATGCGGCCTATTGTATGGCCATAGGCAATTGCCTGATGGAGCTTGATGCGGGAACGGATGCCCTGGTATGCTATCTTAATGCCGTACAGCTAAAGCCTAACAATAAAACTACCTGGATAGCCCTGATCAGAGGGCTTTATCAGAACGGTTTTTATGAAGAGGCGCTGTCACAGCTATCTATAGCCCGGGAAAACTGCGGGGATAAAGCTGATTTTGAATACTACCAGGCTGCCGTACTGTTTGCGCTTGGTAAATCAAAAGAGGCCCTGATATACCTGGAAAACGGGCTCGGCCAGGCCCCTTCAAAAATGAAGGCAATTACTGAGCTTAACCCTGAAATAATGCAGCGTAAATCAGTAGCGGATCTCGTTGCACGTTATAAAAGGAAGAAATAGCGGAGTATAATAAGGAAAAAAATGCCGCTGTATTTATACAGCGGCATTTTTATGACCTTATCCACTCCACTCAAACTCAAAGCGCTTCCAATGCTGCCGTTACAGCTGCCTTCGATTGTGACAGCGGACTTGCCGTCATTGTCAATCCTTCCGAAATAGTAATATCGTCAGTAATCTCCAGGTAATACTGGTCATCATTAATCGTTGCCAGTGTTACAATTTTAACATTCAAGCCTACAGGCAGATAATAATTTTCAGATGTACCCATATTAAATGAGTTGGTAGCCGGATTGTAATTCCTGGGCGAAGTAACGGAATTTAATTCCGGTATTACAATAAAGACCTGCGTATTGCGGTTATTGTATCCCTCCGGAAGATTAATAGTGATATTTGTTTTGGGACGGGCGTCATCGACGAACTCATCACAATTTATCCAGCCAAAATCAGTACATTCATCAAAGAGGAAAAAATATTCATTGCTGATATTGGAGGTGCCTTTAATGCTCATGATAACATCATCTTCCCATATGACCGTATTGTCTGTTGCACTGGCAGGACCTCCTTTAAACAGGCTCATCCGCTCCTCTGAAACATCATTTTGCCGGAAAGCGATACCATAAGTTGCCGCTTTAACTTCATGCTCCCCTCTCATGGCCTTTATATGTATCTGCCCTCCGCTGGTAAGCAGCTTTCCCGCAACTGTTACAGTATTTACCCTGTTCGCGATCATCTGCCCGGGTTTATATATTTCTGTCAGCTCGATCTCTATAGTTCCTGAATTGATGGTATTCCCGCTGTTATCTTTGAAAGATCCTGGATAGAATATTACTTTGGTACCTTTTGCACCCGTTATGGTATCAGTTTCCCCCGCCTCAACAGTATAAGATTGCGGAGTTGATCTGAGCTGGTTAAACATCGCATCTAACCGGTCCCCGCCTGGTTCGTCATCATCTTTGCTGCAGGAAAATAAAGCCAGGGAGGCGGAAATAAATAAAACAGGAAAGGATAGTTTGGATAATTGCATAATTGGTTGCTTTTTGGATAAAAAAACTGGTTTGTTCGCTTTTACTAAGTGCCTGTTTAAAGATAGACGGAACACCTGGCCGCGTCAATGGTGTTTAAATAATTATTAACAGTAAGAAACCAAATCATCGTGTCCTTACTTCACTTAACAATCACTTACCAAATATATCCTGCCTGCAGATGTACCTTCGCCTTTCAGAAAATCTCCAATAATTAAGTTTATGAACAAGAAAAGTATGACCATATTCCTGGTCTCCTTTTTTATCCTGCTCTCTGCTGCCTTTATGTTCTATTATTACAGGGTTGTAAAGGAATCGAGGAGCCCGGGGCTGGCATTCTGGGGCGATGATCACGGACCGGCGGTAAGGCCTTTCCGCTTTGTGAACCAGGAGGGAGATACCATAACGGAGAAAGATGTAAAAGGAAAGATACTAGTAGTGGAATATTTTTTTGCAACCTGCAAAAGTATCTGCCCTAAAATGAACGAAAACATGGCAAAGGTCTACCAGGCCTTCCGTACCAACGATAACATACTTATCCTGTCGCACACGGTTGACCCCAAGAATGATACCGTTGCCGCACTTAAGGCCTATAGCCAGCGCTTTGACGCGGATCCTAAACGATGGATGTTCCTTACCGGGGATAAAGCCGCTCTTTACAGCCAGGCCCGCCTGAGTTATAAGATAACTGCAGTGGAAAAAACTACAGAGAATATTGACGAAGATTTCATCCATGAGAAATATTTTGTGCTGGTTGATAAGGACGGCCGCCTCAGAGCTCACAAAGACGGAGATGAAGGACAGGTATCGCTTTACGATGGCACAGATGAAAAATCAGTAGCACAGCTGATCAAGGATATCAAAATCCTGGAAGCAGAAAAATAGTATATAATGGAAGCAATTACCCTGCAGCAGGCCCAGCTCCTTGTGGACGAATGGATAAAAACAGTCGGCGTGCGCTATTTCAGTGAGCTGACCAATCTCGGCATATTGATGGAGGAAACGGGTGAGCTGGCGAGGCTGATGGTAAGGCAATACGGTGACCAGTCGTTTAAGGAAAGCGATCGCCAGAAAGAGCTTTCCGATGAAATGGCCGATGTACTCTGGGTTTTGCTGTGCCTGGCTAACCAGACCGGTGTAGATCTTACGGAGGCGCTTGCAAGGAATTTTGAAAAGAAAAATCTAAGGGATGCCACCAGGCACCAAAATAATCCAAAGCTCCGACTGCCTTAAACTATAACGGACTTAAAAAGCATATATACTGCTACAAAAAATATAGCTGCAATAAGGATATTAAACAGGCTACGCAGCATGGGGTACGGATTAGCTGCTATCTTTGAATTCTTATACAGATCGGCGGAAAATTTCACACCTAATACCATTGTACCGGAAATGACCAGGTGTGCGTCCGAAATATAAATGAACAAGGCGGTTGCCAGCCCGCTGACCAAATATCCCGCAAACAGATAAAAGCTTGCTTTATATGTTCTGATTGTATGCGGTGCCGCCTGCAGCCTGCTGATACGCTGATTGTGCTCCTCGTTCATTTCTGCCTGCATTGGCTCCAGTATCTGTTGTGGTATACCGATCTTTGTCAATATACGTTGCTCTTTATCGAATTCTTTCCGCACTGTATTACGATCAAATTCATTCAGCTCTTCCTTTTCGCTGAAATTTCTTGCTATAGCCAGTACTGTCGCTCCTGCGAGCGAAAGAGCCAGCACAGCCGTAATAATTACTGTTATGGATGGAGCCAGAGATGCTACGGCCACGCATCCGCAGAATGGCAATAGGAAGCCTTGAGACAAGCCGCTTACTAATGCTGAACGATTGGTATGGGACAGCGGGGGCATAGGGCAAAAAGTAAAATCATAAATGCAAAGACCTTGCGGGATAGCCGCAAGGTCCTTAGAAATAAAATACGGATCAGAGCTGTGCCAGGCTTTTTTCAATTATAGACAGGCACTCTTCCATCTGGTCTTTTGTAATAGTCAGCGGCGGAGCAAAGCGGATCTTGTCGCCATGGGTAGGCTTGGCCAGCAACCCGTTCTCTTTCAGCAAAAGACATAACTCCCATGCCGCGTCGGCATTCTCATGCTTTATCACTATTGCATTCAGCAATCCTTTACCCCGGACCATTGCAATATTCGGATGATTTAAGGCTTTTAGCCGGCTTCGGAAATACTCGCCCTGGATAGCGGCGTTTTCTGCCATATTCTCGTCTTTCAGCACCTGCAGCGCAGTAATGCTTACCTTACAGGCTAGGGGATTACCGCCATAAGTAGAGCCATGCTCTCCCGGTTTGATCGTCAGCATAATTTCATTATCGGCCAGCACTGCGGATACCGGCATAGTGCCGCCGCTCAGCGCTTTGCCCAATATCAGTATATCGGGGCGTACACCTTCATGATCACAGGCCAGCATTTTTCCTGTACGCGCGAGCCCTGTCTGTATCTCATCCGCAATGAACAGTACATTGGCAGCCTTACACATTTCGTAGGCTTTTGCCAGGTAGCCCTCATGGGGTACATGGACGCCCGCCTCTCCCTGGATGGGCTCTATCAGAAACCCGGCGACATCCGGATCCTGCAGCGCGGCCTGTAAAGCAGAGGTATCATTGTAAGGAATGGTTATATAGCCCTCCATGAAAGGACCAAAGTTATTTTTAGATGTAGGATCCGTACTGAAAGAGATCACATTGATCGTCCGGCCATGAAAATTGCCGTCTACCGTAATGATCTTAGCTTTGTTCTCCCCGATACCTTTTATCTCGTATCCCCACCGGCGTGCCAGCTTCAGGGCTGTCTCCACCGCCTCTACGCCACTGTTCATCGGCAGGACTTTATCGTACCCGAAATATTTAGTGATGTATTCTTCATATTCTCCCAGAAGATCGCTGTGAAAAGCACGGGAAGTAAGCGTCAGCTTTTGTGCCTGCTCTGTAAGTGACCGGATAATCGCAGGATGACAATGCCCCTGGTTAAGCGCAGAATATCCTGAAAGGAAATCATAATAGCGCTTGCCGTCCACATCCCATACATAAACACCTTCACCACGCTCCAGCACTACCGGAAGCGGGTGATAATTGTGGGCCCCATACTGCTCTTCCTTTTCAATATAGGCTTGCGTTTTTGCCGTTGTATTTATTGTTGCATGCATAGGCACAAAGTTACTTTTTTTAAGCGAATCTGTCCGGGATGTATTGGTATATATAAGAAAGGGCAGGTTATACCTGCCCCTTTTGAATTAAAAAGGTTCTGCTTATATTTTTTCTACGATCTTATCAACAATACCGTATTTCAATGCCTCTTCAGCATCCATCCAGTAATCGCGCTCCAGATCACGTAGCACTTTTTCATAAGGCTGTCCGCAGTTTTCTGAAAGGATCCTTGCACCCAGCTCTTTGGTCTTCTGGATTTGTTTCGCGTGGATTTCCAGGTCGGCCGATACACCCTGGAAGTAGCCGCCCAGCGATGGCTGGTGGATCATTACCTCTCCGTGGGGGAATACATATCGTTTCCCTTTTTCACCGGCGGACAAAAGAATGGATCCCATACTGGCAGCCAGGCCCATACATATCGTAGAAACGGGCGATTTGATCATCCGCATCACATCGTAGATCACCATACCGCTGGTAACCACTCCCCCCGGGCTATTGATATAAAAATTGATCTGCTTACCCGGCTTATCCGCATCAAGCAACAGCAAACGGTTTACTACGTCTTTGGCGGATTTGTCTTCAACAGGTCCCCACAGGTAAACATTGCGGTTTTTGAAAAAAAGCTCTTCCTGCTTCTTTGCCCAAAGACCTCCTGGTTGTTTGTCAATAACCGGCTTTTCCTCTTCATCCTCTTCCTCTTCGTCATTCATGCGAAGATTTAGTTGTGAAAGATTATATGGATTCATTTTATTAATTCAGTTTTGTTAAGAATATTATTGAAATACTGTGCAGTTATTTAAGCTCTTTTTTAGGATTTGACCGCAGTACCTCATCAACGATGCCATAATCCTTCGCTTCATCAGCAAGCATCCAGAAATCACGGTCACAATCCTCCGCAACTTTCTCAATGGGCTGCCCGGTGTGCTCTGAAATGATCGAGTAAAGGTTGTGTTTTACCCGCTGAATTTCCTTAACGGTGATCTCGATATCAGTAGCCTGGCCCCCGATGGCGCTGCTGGGCTGATGCAGCATAATACGGCTGTGACGAAGAGCGGTACGCTTGCCTTTAACGCCGGCGCACATCAGCACTGCGCCCATGCTGGCTGCAATACCGGTGCAGATGGTAGCTATGTCCGGGTTAACGATCTGCATGGTGTCATATATACCCAGTCCGGCATATACGCTGCCGCCCGGGCTGTTGATATACATCTGTACGTCACGCGTACGGTCCGTGCTTTCCAGGAACAGCAGCTGGGCTGTAACTATATTGGCAACATAATCATTGATCGGTTCTCCAAGGAATATTATGCGGTCCATCATCAGGCGGCTGAATACATCCATAGAAGCAACATTCATCGGGCGTTCCTCTATGATGTATGGCGTAAGCGCAACGGGATTGGCGCTTATATGTCTGGCATAGCTGTCAAAGGTATTGCTGCTGATGCCTTTGTGTTTGATCGCATATTTGCGAAATTCGTTGTTATCCATTTGTCGGTTGATATTTTATTTAATATATCCTTCCCTGCTTATTCTTCCTGCCACAATAAAGATAGCATACAAATATCAAACCAAACATCCTGCGTGCCAAATAGTCATTCAAAAGGCTGCCATACTTCCTGCATTGTCATCTTCCCTGCTAGCTGAGCAGGTATACCACGTCATCTTTTGTAAGCTTTTTGAGGAAAGCCCCGTCGTCTGCCACAAGGTCTTTCACGAGGCTCAGCTTGCGCTCCTGCAGCAGCATGATCTTTTCTTCGATAGTGTCTTTACAGATCAGCCGGTATGCAAATATATTTTTTGTCTGTCCGATACGGTGGGTACGGTCTATTGCCTGTTGCTCAACAGCCGGGTTCCACCAGGGATCGACGATATAAACATAATCGGCAGCGGTCAGGTTCAGACCCACACCTCCCGCTTTCAGCGAAATTAAAAATACACGGCAGTCTTCCTTGTTCTGAAAATCCTTTATGGCTTTCTCCCGGTCGGCGGTTGACGTGCTGCCGTCAAAATAAACATAAGGGATTTTCATCCTTTCCAGTTCCTCGCGAATAAGTGCCAGCATACCCAGGAACTGCGAAAAAACAAGGGCTTTGTGGTTACCGGTATTCTCTGTAAGCTCCCGTACCAGCTCCTCGATTTTTACCGAATGATTTTCAAAACGTTCTTCCTCATTGAGTATCGCCGGGGAGTCACATATCTGCCGTAGCTTCATCAGCCCGGTCAGTATGCTGAGCTGGGAACGCTCCATACCTTTTTCCTCGATCTCGCCCAGTATTTTAGACCGGAAGCTGTTACGATAGGCTTCATATATCTTTCTTTGCTTGGCTCCCATTTCACACATATGAATGATCTCTGTCTTTTCAGGAAGATCGGGTGCTACCTGCTCTTTTGTACGTCGTAGCAGGAAGGGATAGATCAGCTTGCGAAGCTGTGCTTTGGTCTCTTCCTCCTGCATTTTGTCGATAGGCGTCGCGAATTCGTTCCTGAAGAAATCCATTGAGCCCAGCATACCCGGATTGAGAAAATTCATCTGGGCATACAGGTCAAATGTGTTGTTCTGAACAGGGGTGCCGCTTAGCGCCAGCCTGTTCTTGCTTTGTAGCATAGACGCAGCCCTGGCCACCTGGGAAAGGGGGTTTTTAATTGCCTGCGATTCGTCCAGCACCACATAATCAAACATTATCTGTCCAAGCAATTTTATATCGCTGCGTAATGTTCCGTAGGTGGTAATGATAATGTTCGCCTGCTCAAATTCAGGCGCTGTACTCTTTCTGGCAGGTCCATGATAAATATGATAGCCAAGCTCAGGGGTAAATTTCCTGATCTCATTTTCCCAGTTATACATCAGGGTTGTAGGGCAGGCGACAAGGAACCTGGCCCCCGGGTTTTCATTGGCGTAGTGCTGCAGGTACGATAATGTCTGTATGGTCTTTCCCAAACCCATATCATCGGCAAGTATACCTCCCCAGCCCGTTTCATTCAGGAAGGAAAGCCAGTGAAACCCGGCAAGCTGGTAAGGCCTGAGATCGGCATGCAGGTTGGCAGGTGCGGGAAATCTGTTATCTCTTTCGAAATCATAGTTCAGCAGACGTGCTCTTTTTTCGGCAAGCTCTTTGAGTAGTATATGGTCATCCAGCTCATCCACCAGGTGTTCAACTGCCGCGAAGTGATATTTCTTCAGCTGTACGCTTTTCCCCTTCACCGCGCCGAGCTTTACCATCAGGGCATATTTATCCATCCAGTCATCCGGTAATAGGCCTACGCTGCCATCGGCAAGTGTAACAAAGTTCTGCTTATGGGCCAGGGCTTTTTTTACATCGGCTACCGTAACTTTCTGATCGCCGAAAGCTACTTCCATCTCTGCCTCAAACCAATCAATACCGCTGGTAAACTGCAGGTTGGTCACGGGCTTGTTCGGATTGATGCGCATTTGCTTCAGCGACTCGTAGCCATGTACTTCCACATTGGCTTCGCGAAGCTTATCCATGAACTCAAAGTACCATCCGCCCTTCAGGGCATCCGCGGCAGGCAGCAGGAAAGAGCGGGATTTGCGGCTTTCCTGCATAGAGGCATGCATATGCCTCAGCATGGTAAGAAAGGTCTGTTCCGTAGCTTCATTCCTGTGATGCACTACGATCCTTCCTGCTTTGGCAGATATCGCAGGTGTGGTATCCAGCCACTGCTTTTCAATGCCGTTATAGGCAAACACCGGCCGGAACGACATCATCTTGTCTGTCTCCTTAAGGTAAAGCCTGAGCTGAGGCTCTTCCTCTGTTACATGATCCTGTAGCGTTTCGTGGAACTGCATTGAGGTTTTACCAGATAAAGGCAAAAGTTCCTGCTCCAGGTATTCCGGCCATTCAGCAGCTGTTATTCTTACTGCTCCCTGCCCTGGAAATCTTTCAATAATGTCCAGCACTTCTGTACTGGCAGCGGCATACAATATATCCTGGTAAAGGACCAATCCATTGTTAAGTAGCCTTATCTCATCATTAACCAGCAATTGGTCGCCTATATTGAATTGAAGCTGGATAAATATATCAGTGGTACTTTCTCCTAAGCAGCTGGCTGGTAATATATATAAATGCGTATGAAACCTGTTTTCCGAAAAAGCCACCTGCTTCAGGTTCGCAGTTGTATAACTTTTCCCCTCCGGGACCATGTAGACATAGGGATAATCCTTGTACTGCTCCAGCAACCGCTGGTATCGCGGCAGGTAAAAATCCCATACCTGCCTGCGCAGCTCCTCGTTAGGCACTACTTTCAACTCCTTTGACAAGCTGTCCCAGAAATCGCCGAAAGGCGAGTTACGTTTCAGGTATTTGATGAGCTCTTCAGCGCTTAGTCTTCTTAAAGCGGTCAGCAGCAGCCTTTCCCTTTCATCCAGTCTTGAAGAAGCTATGTACTGATTAAGCGGCAGCTTTTCAAGCTTGTCCTTGTATCGTCTCCGCAGCTCATCCGGCTCGCCGGCCAGCAGGTCAAATTCTATAAAAGGGAAATATTCGCTGCGCGTATTAATTGCAATACCCAGTTTCTTATGTGGCTCCGGCTCCGCAACAACCGTGTTATCCTCCTTGCCGGCTACTGTCTGGGCAGAAAGTTTTTTGATACCCGGATCGAGGACACGGAGAAAAGGTTTCCCTTCGTGATAAGCAAAGTCAAACTTACCGCTAAGGTCATCACCAAGGCTGTAGCCATAAAGGCTCAGCAGCTTATTCTTCTGCGCATCCCAGTTGCGCAGCGTGCTGAAGTAATGTGCGCCATGTATGTTAAGGATGTATATAAAAGCGGCCGTCTTATGAATGCAAAGCGGGTATCTCTGCTCATCACATTGACAGGATGTATCGAAATACCGTTCTTCATTTTGCTTCAGCACTACATTAAATGCAGCGCTGTCGTGGACAACGGTAGCCTTTACCGTATCATCCTTGCCTTCCGTTATCTGTACCTTTTTGCTTATGGCCAGTATTTCAGCGTTATGATAAACATCGGCAGAGGAGAACAGCTTTAAAAAGTGCTGTGTGATCTGGCGCATGCGCACCGTAGTATGCTTCTGATCATATTCGATCCGTACATTGTCAAAAAAGCCGCTCTGTAAAAGGTCGTTAAGCTGGAACAGCGCAGCAGCTTCGTGCCGGCATATGCTACCCATATTATAGGGGCACTGGCAGCGCAGGGATAGTTCCTTTGGATGCAGATATTGCTGGACAGTAACTTTATAGAAGTTGCTGTAAGCATCATTTCTTACACGAAAGGTTGCCTGTTCGGTCAGCACATCATGATCCAGGAGGTGTACTCCTGAAGTATGAAATATTTTTTTTCCACGACGGATCACCTCGTCGGTTGCGTGGTTATATACGTGTTTTAACAGATCCGGTAACGACATCTCTCTGGCCTGGGTTTGAAAAAAGCAAGCGACAAAATTACGGAAAAAGCGGGAGAGAACCATTACCAACATTGACGAATAGCAATTATACTAATGTTTAAACCCGTCAACACACAGTTTTTATAGGGGCAGGAAAATACTCGGTCTTTTCTCATTAATTTCGCGCCATGTCACAAGAAAATGTCAGGGTGCGTTTTGCGCCAAGCCCTACAGGAGGGCTGCATCTTGGGGGTGTCCGTACCGTGTTGTACAACTACCTGTTTGCAAAGAAGAATAACGGCACATTTGTGCTGCGCATTGAAGATACAGATCAGAACCGTTTTGTTGCGGGCGCTGAAGAATATATATATAACTGCCTGGAATGGTGCGGTATGATTCCCGATGAGAGCACTGTTAAAGGCGGGCCTTATGCTCCTTACAGGCAGAGCGAGCGTAAAGAGATTTACAGGCAATATGCCGAACAGCTGATACGCCAGGGAAATGCATACTACGCCTTTGATACTGCGGAAGAGCTGGAAGCAATGCGGGAGCGGTTGAAGACGCCTGAAAATCCTTCACCCCAGTATGACCGCAAAACGAGGAGCCAAATGAAAAACTCCCTTGCGCTTTCTCCGGAAGAAACGCAGAACCTGCTGGATAGCGGTACGCCTTATGTGGTCCGGATAAAAATGCCGGAAAATGAAACGGTAAGATTTACCGATATGATCAGGGGGGCAATTGCTCATGATACCAACGTGGTGGACGACAAAGTATTGCTGAAAGCCGATGGAATGCCTACCTACCATCTCGCGGTAGTGGTGGATGATTACCTGATGAAAATAACGCATGCCTTCCGTGGTGAGGAATGGCTGCCCAGCGCGCCGGTACATATACTGCTCTGGAAATACCTTGGCTGGGAGGATGCGATGCCCCAATGGGCACACCTGCCGCTTATACTGAAGCCTGATGGTAACGGCAAGCTAAGCAAAAGGGACGGCGACCGCCTGGGGTTTCCCGTATTTGCTATGGACTGGATTGATCCCAAATCAGGCGAGAAAACCATTGGTTTCCGGGAGCGGGGCTTTTTACCGGAAGCCTTTGTGAATATGCTGGCCATGCTGGGCTGGAACGCTGGCACTGAACAGGAAATATTTACCATTGAAGAGCTTTGCCAGCAGTTTTCTATGGAAAGGGTACATAAAGGCGGCGCAAAATTCGATTATGAAAAGGCTAAATGGTATAACCATCAGCATATCCTGCGCAAAGATGATGCTGCGCTTTCTGCCCTTGTAAAGCCTTTCTTTGAACAGGCAGGCATCGAAACAGATCAGGCGACCCTGGTAAAGGTTTCGGGCCTCATCAAGGAGCGTTGTCATCTCCTGTCTGAATTTGTAGCTCAGGGTAGCTTTTTCTTTAAGGATCCCGAAACGCTGGAACTGGATGCAATAAGGGGCAAATGGTCCGTTGAAAAAACCGGGTTCTTCAGGAGCTGGCTTTCTCAACCGGATGCTGTGGAATGGTCTGCTGCCAGCCTGGAGCGGTCATTTACACAGGCGGCTGCCGAAGCCGGGATAAAGAAAGGAGAGGTTATGCTGCCATTACGGATCATGCTGGTAGGAGGGAAGTTTGGCCCCGGCGTATTTGACATTATGGAAATCACAGGCCGTGAGACCGTGGCCAGAAGGGTCAATAAAGCATTGGACGCGCTTTAAGTATGATATTTTTCATATATTTACCAAAATATTTTTTTGGTAATGAACCGGGAAAAGCACCTGAAAAATAAAGCAGGGACTACGGCTGTCCTTCTCCTGGCTGGCTGCATACTTTTTTCAGTCTCCGGGTTGGTTATGATCGCCGTAGGGGTTACGAACCATGTTATATCCGAGCTGAGGACAGACCCGTTTTTTAAACCGGCAGAGGTTGCCGGTTTCCTGGCAAGAATACTTTTCAAATAGCAAAAGTGCCCTATTACAGGGCACTTTTTTAGCTTACTTCGACCTTATATTTTATATGGTTGTTCTGTTCCAGGTATTCAATCAGGTCATCATTCACCAGTATTTTTCCATTGGTAGTTCTCAGGCCGGTCTTATGTTCCGTAGCCTCATCCGTAATAACAAAAGATAACTCACAGCTGCCGGGGTGCTGCTGGATATTTTTATTCAGGAACTGTACAAAATCCATGTTGAGCTTATCGAGCGGAACGCTAAAAGCCAGGCGCTTTGTATGCTTCGATTTTACATCGCCAAGAAGCATCACTCCGGATAGTTTAAATTCCATCTGCCCAGGCCGGAAGCGACTTTCCTCATAGATACCGGTGATCATTAGTTTCTGGGATTCCTGTAAATAGTCCCCGTAATGGACATAGTTCTCCTTCCAGAAATTCAGCTCGATATTTCCGCTATAATCATTTAAGATAATTCTTCCGTACCGATCGCCTTTCTTGGAAATACCATGATAAGGCGCTGAAACAAATCCGGCTATCCGGATCTGCCTGCCTTTGAAATTTTCCAGTTCATTGATAGGAACAATATTATAATGCTGCATTTCGAACCTGAAGCCGTCCAGAGGATGACCGCTCAGGTAGATACCGATCGTTTCTTTTTCCTTTTCCAGCAATTCATGCAATGTCCATGGCTCACATTTAGGTAATTCCGGAGGTTTTACATCCGGCATTTCCGCATCTCCGAAGAGGCTGTTTACCGCCATGGATGAGGCCGCCTGGTATTGGCTGCCGAAGCGTATGATCCGCTCTATGCCTGTTACCGGGTCTAATGCTGGCGTGTGAAAATACTGTGCCCTGTGATGCTCGGTAAAGCAATCAAAGGCCCCGGCGTTTACCAGGCTTTCCAGCGACTTTTTATTAACAGTGCGCTGGTTAACCCTGGTAATCATATCAAAGATAGTCTTGTATACCCCGTTCTCTTCACGTTCGGCGATAATATCTTCTACGGCAGCTTCACCCACACCCTTGATAGCGCCAAGCCCGAACCTTACAACACCTTCTTTATTTACCGAAAAGCCTTTCAGCGATTCATTAATATCCGGGCCCAGCACTTTAATGCCCATACGCTGACACTCTTCCATGAAGAAGGTGATCTTTTCAATGCTGTTGGCATTATTCATTACCGCGGCCATGTACTCCGAGGGGTAATGTGCTTTCAGGTAGGCGGTCTGGTAGGCAACAAATGCATAGCAGGTAGAGTGGGATTTATTAAATGCATACTGGGCAAACGCTTCCCAGTCGGTCCAGATTTTCTCAAGCTTATCAGCAGGATGCCCCTTGGCAGTAGCACCTTCGATAAACTGCACCTTCATTTTATCCAGCACTGCCTTCTGCTTTTTACCCATGGCTTTCCGCAGTACATCGGCATCACCTTTTGAAAAGCCTCCCAGCGATTGCGACAGCAGCATCACCTGCTCCTGGTATACGGTAATGCCATAAGTATCAGCCAGGTATTCTTCCATCTCGGGCAGATCATATTCTATTTCCTCCCTGCCATGTTTACGGGCAATGAAATTGGGAATATATGCCAGCGGACCAGGCCGGTAAAGGGCATTCATCGCAATCAGGTCAGCAAATTTATCCGGTTTAAGGTCCCTCAGGTGCTTCTGCATACCCGGGCTTTCAAACTGGAAGGTGGCATTGGTATCGCCACGCTGGTAAAGCTCATAGGTTGCGGGATCATCAAGGGGAATATCGTCAATGCTGATATCTATCGAGTGGTTGCGCCTGATCAGGGCCAATGCGTCCTTGATAATGGTCAAAGTCTTCAATCCAAGGAAGTCCATTTTGATCACGCCTGCATTCTCAATTACATTTCCTTCGTACTGGGTGATCAGCAGGTTCACATCTTTTACAGCGCTTACCGGTATCAGCTCTGAAAGGTCTTTAGGCGCAATGATAATACCTGCAGCGTGTATACCCGTATTACGCACAGAGCCTTCCAGCTTTTCAGCTTCGCGCATCACTTCACCATGAAGGGTATTTTCTTCCAGTATCTCGCGTAGCTTCCGGACGCCCACCAGGTCTTCCTCCTGCAGACCTTCTTTCTCCCGCAGGCTTTTTTCATCAGCCGTTGAATTATCTATAGGCGCCCGCAACAGCCGCTTCAGTGAAATGCCGGGCTTATCCGGCACCAGTTTCGCCAGCGCGTTGGCATCCGGCAACGGCAGATCCAGCACTCGGGCCACATCCTTGATGCTCATCTTTGCGGCCATAGTACCATAGGTAACGATATGCGCCACCTGGTTTTTCCCGTATTTGTCGACTACGTAATCAATCACCTTCTGCCTGCCGACATCATCAAAGTCCGTATCAATATCGGGCATGGATTTCCGGTCGGGGTTGAGAAAACGCTCAAACAGCAGGTTGTACTTAATAGGGTCTATATTCGTAATGCCGATACAATATGCTACTGCGCTACCCGCTGCAGAACCACGACCGGGGCCTATAAATACACCAAGGTCTCGGCCTGCCCGGATAAAGTCGGATACAATCAGGAAGTATCCGGCAAATCCCATAGTTCGTATGGTGAACAATTCGAAATTCAGCCTTTCTTCTATTTCCGGCGTCATTTCCTTATACCGTTGTCTGGCGCCGGTCCAGGTAAGATGCTCCAGGTAGGCATCCTGGTCGTCATTAAACTCCGGCGGCACCTTGAAGTGCGGCAGCAATATCTCCCGTTCCAGCTTCAGCGGCTTGATCTTATCCACGATCATCTGCGTATTGTCAACGGCAAAAGGTATATCGTGAAAAAGGCCGGCCATCTCTTCGGTCTTCTTGAAATAGAACTGGTCATTATAAAAAGCAAACCTGGAGTTCTTGGGCTTGTTCTCGTCATCGTCTGAAAACTCCTTGTTTGTGGGCGTGCTTTGCTTTTCACCCGTATTAATGCACAGCAGAATATCATGTGCATTGGCATCTTCCTGCTCTACATAGTGCGAGTCATTGGAAGCAATTACGGGTACATTGTATTTTTTTGCAAATTTCAGCAGGACCTCGTTCACCTTGATCTGTTCCGGTATGTCGTGCCGCTGCAGCTCTACGTAATAGTCCTCACCGAAAAGGTCCAGCCACCATTTAAATTCTTTTTCGGCTTCTTCTTCGGTCTTACGCAAAATAGCCTGGGGTACTGATGCGCCTATACAGCAGGTGGTCGCTATAAGCCCCTCGTGGTATTGCAGCACCAGCTCCTTATCGATCCTGGGATATTTACCATACAACCCCTCCATAAAACCGAGCGAGCATAGCTTGACCAGGTTGCGATAACCGGTCTCATCTTTGGCAAGGAACAATTGGTGATAACGCTTATCCCTTCCTTCATCCCTGTTGAATTGCCTTTTATGGCGGTTCTCTACCAGGTATACCTCGCAGCCAACCACAGGCTTTACTACCGGCTCTTTGATTTCTTTCCCCTCGGCGGTAGTGCCTACAACTTTTGTATTCTTCCATGCCTGGGCTACGAATTCAAAAACGCCAAACATGTTGCCATGGTCCGTAATGGCGACCGCAGGCATATTATCCTTTTCGGCCTTTTTAAAAAGCCTGCCTATGGATGATGCTCCATCCAGTAGGGAAAACTGCGTATGATTATGTAAATGGGAAAACTGCATGCTTCTGTTACTCTTTTTCCTGTCGGAAAACCGGCGCTTATAAACCACAAAGTAACGAAAAAATGAAGGGAGGCAGCGACGGTTTTATCCACAGATATACCGAAAACATGTGATTAATTGTTACGCGATATACCTACTTATCGGCATACTATGTAAAAGAAGATCATGAGCTGGTAACCTCTGCTTCAAATATGTGCTGCTCATACGCATTAAGCATATTCATCATCACTTCCATCCGGGTACCATTTTCAGCCCGTCGGAACATAGGGACGAATTTTGCGCCATATACCAGCTCAGTATGTATATATGAGGTCCGTTGCTGTACCATATTGGAAAAATGATCGTCAAAAGCCTTTACGGTTACCATTATTTCAAGCCCTCCTTCCCTGAGCTCCTTTTCGGAAAGCGTACCCAGCGGACTGTCTTCGTTCAAATAGTGAACGCAGGTCCAGCTTAGTGCGAGGGAGTTGATCTTTGGTATTTCCAGCGGCAGCTGGAAGAATTTTGCTACGCGTCTGCCATTTTCCGTGACATGAACAGAAGCGGTGACCTGGGCCTCTATATCGGTTAAATGGTTATTCTTATAACTGGCCAACCGGAACATCATCGCCTTTCCTTCTTTATACGGCGCAACCAGCAGGTTATCGCTGAAACGGATAAAAGCCTGGGGCCTTGAAAAACGGGCATAGAACATACCGGTAACCAATGCGAAGGTCATTATGCCCAGGAAGGATTCGAAGGAGGCCAGGGAATTGGCAATAAGGCCAGAAGGGCTTACATGTCCGTACCCTACAGTTGTAAGGGTCTGGGAGCTGAAAAAGAACGCAGAGGCAAAATTGTCAAACAGTGACCGCGAAACATCAACACCTGATAATTTATCAACACCGATTGCCAGATAGATAAATGCGAAAAGTATATTGATGGTGGTATAAAAAAGGAATACTACCAGCAGGAATTTATAACGCGGCATGCGCAGCAGCGAATGATAAAGGCTGTATTTTTCAAAGAAAGGATACCTTTCTTTAGCAGGTTATTCGTTCCGTCCTTATTGACCAGCCTTCCCTCTACCCCTGCGCTATACCCGGTATTCTCAATATTTTTGAATGTTTTTCTCTTGTGGTTATATATGCTCATCGGTACCGCAATTTGACCATATAAATAAGTATAAAAATAATATACTTACTGTTTTGATAAAAGTTTCCTCATTTATAGCAGCATTATAACCATTCGCCCTTGTAACATAAGGGGCACAGCTAAACATTTTTAGTGGCCGCGCTGATCTCCCGTATAAGTCCCGGATCTTTTTCAATAGCATTCCCCACGACGATCACCTGTGCGCCCGCTTTGCAGTTTTCAAATGCTTTTTCCGGTGTGCGTATGCCTCCGCCAATTATGAGCGGAATATCTATATTGCTGCTCACCCGGTGTATCATTTCGGAGGAAACGGGATTCAATGCGCCACTACCGGCATCCATATAGATCACATGTTTTCCCTGTAATTCACCGGCCCATGCGGTGCATAAGGCTACATCCGGCTTATTGGCAGGTATGGGTGCAGAATGGCTCATATAAGAAACCGTAGTAGGAACGCCGCCGTCAATAACCATATACCCGGTGGAGATCACTTCCAGCCCACTTGATTTTATGGCAGGTGCCGATATTACATGCTGCCCGATCAGCAGGTCGGGATTCCTGCCGGATATCAGGGAAAGATATAAAAGCGCATCGGCATAAGCAGATACCTGCGAAGGGCTTCCCGGGAACAGTACCACGGGTATTTCAGAGTTTTGCTTGAAATGCTGTATACAACGGTCCACATGCGCGGTAACCATTATACTTCCGCCTACAAATACAAAATCAACAGCTGCTTCGTTACATTGCACAGCCATTTTCTCAATCGATTCCGGCGTTATGCTGTCCGGGTCTATCAGTACGGCGAAGGCATGTGTATTATTTTGCTTTAGCTCCTTAAATCTGCTGTATACATTTATAGATTCCATAGCTGCTTATATCAAAAAAATCCCCGGAGTATGCTGTTAAACCTCCGGGGATATAATATTCGAGATTTGCTGCAAACTTAATTCTTCTTTTTCAACTCGTCGCGGATTTCGGCAAGCAGCTCTTCCGTAGGCGTTGGGGCCGGTGGATCTGCCGGTTTGGCCTCCTCCTTTCTTTTTAGGGAATTGATTCCTTTTATCATTAAGAAAATAACAAAGGCGAGCAGGAGAAAATTGATCGCTACGGTGATAAAATTTCCATAGGCAAAGATCGCCGTATCGGGGATCTCTTTCGCTTTTTCCAGAGCGGTACCGGGAGGCACGACCCCCTTAAGCACTACATACTTGTTACTGAAATCCGGTTCACCTATAATAGCCGATACTACAGGCATTACCAGGTCTTTTACCACACTGTCAATGATCTTGTTAAAAGCGCCGCCGATAATCACACCGACAGCAAGGTCCATTACATTGCCTTTCAGGGCGAATTCTTTAAATTCTTTTAAAAATCCCATAGCGTTAATTTTAGATTTGAAAGAGAAATATAGCAAATATAATGCCAGTTTTTAAAACATTACCTTTCTTAAGAATATTTAAATAAAATATTATTTCAGCTCTTCTTTCAGGAACAGGCCGGTATGGCTGTCCTTGCAGGCAGCAATATCTTCAGGTGTGCCGCTGCAAAGTATTTTACCTCCGCCATTCCCCCCTTCAGGTCCCAGGTCTACAACATAATCCGCAACCTTGACCATATCCAGGTTATGCTCTATGACCAGCACCGTATTGCCCCGCTCTACCAGCCTGTTCAGTACCGCCAGCAAATGCTTGATATCTTCAAAATGTAAACCGGTGGTTGGTTCGTCCAGGATATATACTGTCTGACCGGTATCTTTTTTGGACAGCTCTGTCGCCAGCTTTACCCGTTGCGCTTCTCCGCCGCTCAAAGTCACAGCACTTTGTCCCAGTGTAATATAACCTAGGCCTACTTCATTTAAGGTACGGACCTTACGATGCAGCGAAGGGACATTGATAAAGAACTCCGTTGCCTCTTCCACGGTCATGTTCAGCACATCGGATATGGATTTTCCTTTATAGCGTATCTCCAGTGTCTCGCGGTTATACCTTCTGCCCTGGCATTTTTCACAGGGAACGTATACATCCGGCAGAAAATTCATTTCAATTACTTTCATACCGCCGCCCTGGCATACCTCGCAGCGGCCGCCTTTTACATTAAAGGAGAAACGACCAGCGTTATAGCCGCGGATCTTGGCCTCGGGCACCTGGGCAAACAACTGCCGTATATCCGTAAAGAATCCGCAATAAGTGGCAGGATTGCTTCTTGGTGTACGGCCTATAGGACTCTGGTCTATTTCAATTACTTTATCTACATATTCCAGCCCTTCTATTTTTTTATAGGGCATAGGCTGCATTTTTGATTGCGGAAATGCATGCCTTGACAGAATAGGGTAAAGCGTTTCATTGATCAGCGTGCTTTTACCGCTTCCCGAAACGCCGGTTATACAGGTAAATGTCCCAAGCGGAATGCTGAGTGTCACATTTTTCAGGTTATTGCCGGAGGCGCCCTTCAGCACGATTTTCTTACCGCTTCCTTTCCTTCTTTCTGCGGGAACAGTAATGGCATCTTTATGATTCAGGTAACGCGAGGTAACGCTCCCGCTTTTCAATACCTCTTTTGGTGTGCCCTGGGCTACGATCCTGCCGCCATGGAGGCCGGCAGCAGGGCCGATATCAATCAGGTGATCGGCAGCCAGCATAATGTCCTTATCGTGCTCTACGACCAGTACGGAGTTACCGCCATCGCGCAGGTTCTGCAAGGCTTTTATAAGCCTGTGATTATCACGTTGGTGTAGTCCGATGGAAGGTTCATCGAGAATATAGGTAATACCTACCAGCTGCGAACCAATCTGGGTGGCCAGCCTGATGCGCTGGCTTTCCCCGCCGCTGAGGCTGCGGGTCGGCCTGTTTAACGACAGGTAATGCAAACCTACTTCCAGCAGGAAGCCAACGCGGTCCCGGATCTCCTTCAATATATCCTTGGCTATTACCTGGTGTTTTTTATCCAGCTTTTTTTCAATATTATCGAATGAGCGCTGGAGCTCACTAAGCGACAGTGATGCATATTCCGAGATATTTTTACCGGCAACCCTGAACCAGAGACTTTCTTTGCGTAACCGGGCCCCATTACACTCAGGACACTCGTCAAGAATAAGGAACTGTTCCGCCCAGTTGCGTACAAAATCTGAAGTTGATTCACTGAACCAGCGCATCATCATATTCAGCACACCTTCGAAATCTTCTCCTTCCAGCAGGTAACGATAACCTTCCGGATCTTCCTGCTGATAGGTTATCTGTCCTTCCTCATTTCCGTACAACAGGAGATTCAGCTGCTCCCGCGGTATATCTTTCAGCGGTTTGTTCAGGGCTATTTTATTCTTCTTGGCAAATATTTCCGCCTGTTTCCAGCTGCCTGCTTCTCTTTTTTCTCCCAATGGTACAATACCGCCTTCAGCGATGGTCTTATTATAGTCGGGTATCACCTCTTCCATGCTGATCTTATGCACCACTCCCAGCCCCTTACAGGCGGGACATGCGCCATAGGGTGAGTTAAAGGAAAAAGTATTGGGAGAGGGATCCTCATAGGAAATGCCGCTTTCAGCATCCATAAGGTGCTTGCTGTACTGCATGATTTTTCCCGTTTCATGATCCTGTACAAATAGGAGGCCTTTGCCTAGCTGCAATGCCCGCTGGAGGCTCTGGCTGAGCCTGACATTAAACTCCTTTGTTACCTCCAGCCGGTCTACTACCAGCTCAATATCATGGATCTTGTAACGGTCTACCTGCATTTTTTCTTTCAGGTCCATGATTTCGCCATCAACGCGAACCTTAAGGTATCCCTGCTTGCGCAGCTGCTCAAACAGCTCCCGGTAATGTCCTTTACGGCCGCGTATTACCGGCGCCAGGAGTATTATTTTTTTGTTTTTCAGGTGCTCATTGATATGCTGTGCGATCTCCTCTTCGGAGAAGCGCTGCAGCTCTTTACCGGTAATATAGGAATAGGCAATGCCGATGCGCGCAAATAGCAGCCGCATAAAGTCATATACCTCTGTGACGGTACCCACCGTTGACCTGGGATTCCGGTTCGTGGTTTTCTGCTCTATGGAAATTACCGGCGACAGACCTGTGATCTTGTCTACATCGGGTCGTTCAAGGTCGCCCATAAACTGGCGCGCATAAGCGGAAAAGCTCTCCATATACCGCCGCTGACCTTCGGCATAAATGGTATCAAAGGCCAGGGAGGATTTACCACTGCCACTGAGACCGGTGATTACCACCAGCTTATTTTTCGGGATATGGGCATCTATGTTCTTAAGGTTATGAACACGGGCGCCATATATTTCTATATTTTCAGACACGTAAATAGTATTAGAACCTGTTACCGGCTTCCTGCCGGCTTCAGCTTATGCCTTTTAACGGCTTAAGAAAGAAATGAGCGTAATCAATTCCTAAGCGAAAATACAAAACGACTGACAAAACAAATCATCAGCCGTTTTACTTAAAAATATTTGTAAAATATTAATCCGGTCCCACCCCTATTTTAAATTTGATGGTGGCCCGGCATTTAAGCATATGGGCAGTAGCTCTTTTGGCTTTCCCTGCTAACCGGAAATTAAACAGGTTCCCGTTAAGATAGCCTTTAAGGTCCAGGTCACCGTTCACTTTCATATTAATGGTATATGGCTCGGGGGGATTGTCCGCAGAGGCAACCTGTATAAAATTGGTATTGGTGTTGGAGGCTATAAAGGCGTTTACAGATGACAGTGCCGTAAAGTTATCGTCCTCGTACCGGCTGTCCTCATCGACTGTCAGCACACAGGATTCTATTCTGGCTGATTTGATATTTCCCGAGCCGAGACCGGGATCCGCCTGTTTTATTAATGCATCAATATCGACGCTGGTGGTAAAATCCTGGCTGAAATCCTGTCCCGCTGCCGTAACCGGAGGTAGTACAAACCGGATGTCCTTTATCTCAACAGGTACGTTTACCTTAATTGCATCTTTTATCTTATCGCAGGAACTAAGCCCCGCTGCACCTATTATAAGTCCCGCTGCTGCACAGGCAATCATCTTTTTCCAGAACATAGCTTTAAATTTAAAGGTGGTCATCTGTACAAAAATAAAGAACATATTAAGTTTTTCGGCATAACAACTTCCTAAATTTTATATTTGATGTCCTATCTTTGAAAATAGAATTCTGTTAGCCAAATACAAAATATATACTCCCGCATATGACTACTTATCAGCAGCTTTTTGAACAAAATAAAAAATGGATGCAGGCCAAGCTTGCAGAAGATGGCTCCTTCTTTGAAAAACTGGCCCGTGACCAGAACCCTGACTACCTATACATAGGCTGCAGCGACAGCCGGGTACCGGCCAATGAAATTATGGGCCTGGAGCCGGGTGAGGTCTTTGTACATCGTAATGTGGCCAACCTCGTTTGTGCTACGGACCTGAATGTGATGGCTGTTATCAACTATGCGGTCGTACACCTTAATGTAAAACATATAATTGTATGCGGCCATTACAATTGCGGCGGGGTGAAGGCAGCCATGCAGCCTAAAGATATGGGCATACTGAACCCGTGGCTGCGCAATATACGCGATGTGTACCGCCTGCACAAAGATGAGCTGAATGCTATCCGGGATGAGCATGAGCGTTACAACAGGCTGGTGGAATTAAATATCCAGGAGCAATGCGTTAATGTGATCAAACTGGCAAGCGTACAGCAGTCCTATATAAAAAACCAGTATCCTACTGTACACGGCCTGGTTTTTGATCTCAAAACCGGTGTTTTGAAGGACCTTAACCTTGATTTTGAGAAAATATTAAAAGATATCCAGGAAATATACAACCTGACGGATACAAATCTTGTTTAATCAGGGAAGAATAATCAAAAAACGAATTATGAACCTGGCAGATCAGCTACACCAGATATACAGCAATGTAAAAAATTACCCGGAACTGGTTGCGGAACTTATTAACCTGGGTATCCTTTCCTATACGGTCGAGGTTTCTTCAGGCGCTATCTTATACCGGATGGCAGATGGCGAAACTTTTCTGCATCCTTCAGAACTAAAGCAGCCAAGAGATATTGCTACCAGCTTCAGCGAAGAGAAAGCGATCAGTGCAGTCAGGGAAAGCCAGCAGGGAAAAAGTGATTATGCCGGTTTTATGGATGCTATAGCCGCTGCCGGCGTAAGGTTTTACGAAGCAGTGCTTAACGGCGTCAATAAAAGAGTCATCTATATAGGCAACGGCGGTACATATGAAGAGAAAATACCGGTGTAATGCCGTATTTTCCGGTAATGCAAATGCCTTCCTGCCGCAGGAAGGCATTTGCATTATAAGGCCCGGGACGCTGGCATCATTTTAGTAGTGATGCCTATACGGTTCAGCGCATTGATGCTGATAATAGCCGTCAGCACTTCTGTCGTATACCGTTCACCCAGTAAAGCAACTGCTTTATTATATGTCCCATCTGAAACATGGCCGGATATCATAGTCACTTCTTCTGTGAGCGCTAGTATTGCTTGCTCCTCTTCTGTAAAGAAACCGGTGTCACGCCATACTGTAAGTGCGTAAATACGCTGCTCTGTTTCCCCTTTTGCACGGGCATCGCGCGTGTGCTGATCAACACAAAAGGCACAGCCATTGATCTGCGACGCCCGGATCCTTATCAGCTCTTTGTGTATGCTGTTCAACGATGTTCCCGCTACATACTTTTCAAGTCCCAGTATAGCCTTATAGGCTTCGGGGTTTACCTGTTGCATATTTAACCTGCTCATTGCTTTATTAGTTTTATGAAGCAAAGGTCCGGGGCGGAAAAATGAAAAAACTTAATCTTGGTTAAGAAATGCGGATTACTTCTTCTTCGCCCTTATCTTGCTCAGGAATTCAGGAGTGAATCCCAGGTAAGATGCCAGCATATATTGCGGTACCTTCTGTACAAATCCCGGGAAAGCGTTACTGAAATGCCGGTACCGCTCTTCGCCGCTCATATCAAAGAGATAATGGAAGCGCATCAGCGAAGCAGCATATGCCTTTTGCATAATTATCCGGAAATACCGCTCCAGCCGGGGAACGCTGTGGAGTAAAAATTCCTGATCGGCCACACTTAATACCAGTATTTCCGTACGTTCAACAGCCTGTATGCAGAATCCGGAGCGCTCGGATGTACCCAATATTGTGAAATCCGAAAGCCACCAGTTCTCAATCCCGAATTGTATGGTTTGCTCGCTGCCATTGTCGTTCATCACATAGAGGCGCAGGCAGCCATCGGCAATAAAATACATTTCCTGGCAGCGTGCTCCTTCTTTTAGCAGTATTTCTTTTTTTGTACATATTTTTTCGCGTGTCCTGCCGCATATTTTACCCGCTTCTTCGTCTGTGAGCGGTATAAATTTCCTGATATGAGCTATTAGGTTTTCCTGCATTGGCAATGAATTTCATACAACGGTAAAGGTACCGAATATGGATTATCAGTAATCGGTATGGATGCATTCTTGTACATTTCACAACTAATACCTAACATTGCGCAAATTTTTTATCTTGGAAGAAGATTTTTCCTTCATGTCGCCAAAGCAAAGGCAGCTGGTGCCGGCTGGTCATGGTAAGCGCCTGGCCAATTCCTGATCGATCTTTTTGCCTTCAGCATCCTCTTTTCCATCGTCCTGGTTGTATGGTCCAGCATCGATCCGGAAAGATTTTCCACAGCGCCGCAGAATACCATCCAGGAACTGTTCAATAACCTGCTGGTATCTGTTTTGTATGCATTCTACATGGGCATTATAGAAGCTCTGTTTAAAGGTAAATCCTTAGGTAAACTGATTACAGGAACCAGGGCTGTTTACCGCAACGGCCAGCCGATTGATACAAAAACCGCATTTTACCGCGGACTTATCCGCATAGTTCCTTTTTGCCCGCTGAGCGGACTGGGGATGCCTTGTAATCCCTGGCAGGACCGCTGGACGCAGACTATGGTTATAGACGAAAAGCAGTCTGTATTGTAATCCACACTTTCTATAAACAACATCATTTCATTTATACCGGAGCGGCTATTGCAGTGTGGATATATGATTACAGCTTTGCATGAAAATGCAAAACTGGTATTACAATTGTATCTTTGCGATTGTTATTAAGACAAATCTATAATCAGGATTTTTAATGCAAACGATCGTACATCAGATAAAGACAGCGGCGGCAACTGGATTGAACCATTTATACCCTGAGGCCAATGTAACAAATGAGCATATACTGGTCAGCGAGACCAAGCCGGAGTTCGCCGGCGATTATACAGTTGTACTATTCCCTTTTGTAAAATCGCTGCGCCAGAACCCGGCAACGCTTGGAAAGGCCCTTGGTGACTACTTGCTGGATAATAATAAATTGTTTGCCGCACATGAAACGGTGGCCGGGTTTCTTAATATTACCATTGCGGATAACTATTGGGAATCTTTCCTGAATACATATGGCAGCGACGCTGATTTCGGTAAGAAAGCAGGTGGCGGACCGAAGGTAATGATCGAGTATTCTTCGCCAAACACAAACAAGCCGTTGCACTTCGGCCACCTGAGAAACAATTTCCTTGGCTGGTCGGTAGCGGAGATATTGAAGGCAAACGGCGCGGAAGTAATCAAGGCTAACCTGGTAAATGATCGCGGAATACATATCTGCAAATCAATGATCGCGTGGATGCGCTATGCCGATGGCGCTACGCCGGCAAGCACGGGAATCAAAGGTGATCACCTGGTAGGCGATTACTATGTAAAGTTTAATGATGTTTATAAGGAAGAGGTCGGGCAGCTTGTAGCAGCAGGAAAAGATAAAGAGACTGCGGAAAAAGAGGCGCCCATAATGCTGGAAGCACAGGAATTGCTGCGTAAATGGGAAGCCGGCGACCCGGAGGTGTACAGCCTTTGGCAAAAAATGAACGGGTGGGTTTATGAAGGCTTTGACATTACCTACAGGAAGCTGGGCATTGATTTTGATAAAATGTATTACGAAAGCGATACCTACCTGCTGGGAAAGGAAATTGTAGAAGAGGGGCTGAAAAAAGGTGTGCTTTTCAAAAAGGAGAACGGTTCGGTATGGATAGACCTGACAGCGGACGGGCTGGATCAGAAGCTCCTCTTAAGAGCCGACGGCACTTCTGTATATATGACGCAGGACCTGGGCACTGCGAGAAAGAAGTTCAATGACTTCGGGATAGACCAGTCTGTATATGTAATTGCCGATGAGCAGAATTACCATATGCAGGTTTTGAAGCTTATACTCCAAAAGCTGGGAGAACCTTGCGCAGAAGGTGTTTACCATTTATCTTATGGTATGGTGGAGCTGCCTTCAGGTAGAATGAAGAGCCGGGAAGGTACTGTAGTAGATGCGGATGATATGGTAGATGAAATGATCAGGCTGGCTAAAGAACAGGCGGAGGAAGCCGGTAAAACGGAAGGGTTTGACCGGGAGGAGCTGGAAGCGCTGTATAAAATGGTGGGTATCGGCGCCCTGAAATTCTACCTGCTCCGTGTTGAGCCCAGGAAAAAAATGATTTTCGATCCTAAAGAGTCTATAGACCTGCACGGTTTTACCGCTACTTTTATACAATATGCACATGTTCGTATCTGCTCCATCCTGCGTAAAAATCCACTGAGCTATGGCGCTTATTATGTAGGCGACCCACTAATGCCGCTGGAAAAGAGCCTGTTGCTGCAGGTGGAACAGTACCCTTCGGTAATTGAGCAGGCTGCCAGAGAATACAATCCATCCGTGCTTTGTAACTATGCATTCCGTCTGGCCCAGACGTTTAATTCCTTTTTTGATAAGCATAGCATATCAAAGGCTGAAAGCGAAGAAAAGAAGCAGCTGAGACTGATGACCATAAGTATGGTGAAAAATGTGCTGGCCAGCGCCATGGGACTGCTGGGCATTCATGTGCCGGAGAAAATGTAGTCTTTCCGAGGTAAGCAGAAAGTATCTATCGATGATTGTCTTTATCGATGAGACTTTCGCTTTTAGTTAACAGACAGGATATTTTTAACAGAGTTATCATGTACCATTTCTTTTTAACAATATTATACGGTAATCTTTAGCGTATAATTTGCAATTAAGTTTGCAGGTATGTCCGTACTTCATTACTTTTGGCCTCTTTTTTACCATCTCATTTAATGTTTATGAAACGTATTTACACCACTTTGGCCCTTTTAGGCGCGCTTGCTACCAGTGCTTTTGCACAGAAAACCATTGATCTTTCCATCAGCCCTTATTTCCCGGTGAATGGAACAACGTATGACAACCTTGCCGAAGGCGATACCTTTTACATGGCTGCTATTGTTACCAATAACGGCAGCGATGCATTGGGAGCTGGCGATACAATAGTAATAAGAAGAGATCTGGGTATGACCGGTAATCCAGGTATCTATATAGACGAGGGTTATTTGTCTGCAAACCTCCCCAATACTTTTGCCGGCGGTTCAGATACGCTTGTATGGGCCTTTATACAGGGTTCTGTACTGGGTACATTAGCAGATGATACAGAAGTTATCTGTAATTTCCCTACTAATGCAAAGGCTGATACTTCCTACATGTTTATTTATGGCTTCAATGCTGATGGCTTTTTTACAGACGAAGGTATCGATGAAGGCGGCAATATTTCCGGCAACAATATCTTCTTCTGGGATGATGTGACATTCGGAGAGCCTTCTGCTTTAGAGGCCATCAAAGGTCTGGAAAAAGAGCAGCTCCTGGCTTATCCTAACCCCGCTGTCAATAATATAAGCTTCAAATATAATTTCAAGAAAAACGGCAACGCTGTTATCCGTGTTACGGATATCGCAGGCCGTATCGTGCTTACCCAGGAGCTGGGCAACCAGGTTATGGGCGAGAAAACATTTTCACTGGATATTTCCGCTTTAAACAACGGTATGTACCAGCTTGAATTAGTTACAGATGATAAGCGTGCCATCAGCAAATTCTCTGTAAAGAGATAACCAAACGCTTATAAATTTTAGTCGTAAAGAGGCTGCCTTATTGAGGGCAGCCTCTTCTTTTTCATACTCAGTTTCCAGTTTTGTCATCCAGAGCCAGGAGCCATTGGTAAATTTGTATGACTATACGATACGCTTCAATGGAGACGAAAGGTAATAGTGCCAAAGGATCATAGTAGCAATACTGCGGTTGGGTTTCCAGGTTTCAGCAACCGCTGCTATTATGTCTTTACCGGCATCTTGCGGAAGCTCCTTTATGCGCTTCAGGGCATTAACAGCTGCAAGGTCGCCGTAGGGAAATATATCTGCCCGTTGCAACGCAAAGATCAGGTATATATCAACAGTCCAGTTTCCAATTCCCTTAAGGCCGGTAAGCAATTCACGTATGGCATCGTCAGGCATGGTGTACATTGCTTCGAGAGAAAGACCGTTTTTTATGGCTCCGGCAAGCCCCCGTATATACCCGGCCTTCTGCCTGCTCACATAACAGGCCCGCATTTCTTCATCTGTCAGCTTAAGTATTTTATCAGGCGTTATTTCTGTTAATTTCTCCTTCAGCTTCTTTAACGCCGCAAGAGCAGATGCCAGTGATACCTGCTGTTCAAGGATAATATGTACTAATGTTTCATAGGAATTGGGCCTGCTCCACATCTGCGGATACTGATGAACATCAAGAATCTTCTTCAGCGCCGGATCATTACCGGCCAGCTCATCGCATACTTCCTGAAAGTTACCCGGATCAAATATCCGTATTGCGTCCTGCATATCTGTAAAGATAGAGGATATGAATTTTATAATCTCATGGAGGAGTAACTACAAAGGGGCATGCAAATGCCCCGCACTACAGATTGGTCTTTGAAGGCAGCTCCTCCCTGCTTACATATAGTAATGCAACAAGAAGGATGGCAATTGATAAAAGAATCGGAGTCATAATATTTAGTTTTGGTTTCATCAACAAGATAAAAAATATTATTCCCAGTACAAGATTTTTTCAATTTCCCAGGTAAAAAACTGAACTTTATTTTTCCAGATAAATATCTTATGTTTAGTTAAATATTATGGCAGCGTAAAATTCTTTCTTAAACACAGTCTTACATATTCTTATAATTTGTGAACATAAATAAGGATAATTGGCAAGTAAAACTTTAACATATAGTCACTATTTATTAATTCTGAATAGGTGCAAAAAAGGAATGGCTTTTCCAACATTACACGTCAGAAAAGCCATTCCTCGTTAATATTCCTCATTAACAGAAATATGCCGCTACTATTCTCCGTTATCAGGAACAATTTCAAAAGAGAGCGTTTCCAAGTCTACGGTCTTACCAGTCGAAACCTCAATAGGCAGGCCATGATCATAGTCGCTCTCCGCCTCTATGCTCAAAACGTTCACCCGGCCGGAAAATTCATAACCATCTGTCGCTTTTACCTTAAACAGGATATCCCATTCTGAATCATTGATGTTGTAGGATTGGGTTTTGCTTTTATTTTTTACGTGATAGTCAACATATACATCATCATCTCCCGGCTCATAGTCAGTTTCTACAATGGTAACAATCAGGTTTTCAGGAGCATTGAATTTTGCGGTCGGATTTCCCGGCGGAGGGGTGTTCGGGTTCCCGGAATTATCGGGGTTTGGCGAAGCGTCATCCTTCGAACATGACATTACTGAAGTGCCTGCGATTGCAAGCATTGTGGCAAATACGGCCAGTTTAAGTCTGGTTGTTTTCATTCTGATCAATTTTTAATAAGGATTATATAAAGTTTTGCCCTGCGGCTGTTTAGTTGTGTAAAGGTATTCGTGGCGTGCTTTACAAAATATACCTGTTTCCGGGTATTAACTTAATCTTAGAAGCTCTGTAAGGGTGGCTTGGCAATCGATCATCTATAAGTATATTCTTATTGTCCTGACAAAAGAATACCAGGACATAGGTGTCGGCAAGCTTTAGCTTATGGTCCAGAAATCTTCTGATCAAGTGCTTGTGCTTTCCGGGGAGTGAAATATTGCTGCCGGCTTATTCCAGGCTTATGGTGATGATTGCCAGTGTACCTTTTACATTACCGTCCGGGTACAGCAGCTCTTCAATGCTGAAAGCTATCGGCTTTTGCTGCATTTTCTGTAAATGCTCCATCCGCTTACGCATATTGCTCAATCCTAAGGACTGATGGAGCGATGTTCTGCTGGCAGCTGCCCTGGTAAGACCGATCCCGTTATCTTCAACTTCAATGGTCAGCACATTGTCTCTTTCGAAGATGCGCAGGACAACCATGCTGTCTGCCGACTCTTTTGGTAAAAGCCCATGCCTGATGGCATTCTCTATAAGCGGCTGTACGATCAGTGGTGGTATTATAATATCTTCAGTGTCTATTTCATCCTCTACTTCAATACGGTAATTGATCAGGTCACGGAACCGCAGCTTTTCCAGCAACAGGTAGTTCCTGCATAGGGCGATCTCCTGGAACAGGGAAACGGTACCCCGCTCAATATTGTGCATGTTTTGCCGGATCATATCGGAAAAAATGACGAGGTACTCGTTTGCCGTTTGTTTTGCATCTTCATTGATCAGCCCCTGTATATTATTCATGCTGTTGAAGATGAAATGCGGGTTCATAAGTGCATTCAGCGCTTTATATTCGGCCTGTTGGTATCTTTTTTCTGCTTCAAATTCTTTTTGCTTTTTTTGTAAAAGTCTTCGTGTACGCAAACGCACTGTCCACCAGGTAATAGCAGCAACGGAAAGTACTATAATGCTCCAAAACCACCAGGTAGCCCAGTATGGCCTGTTAATGACAAGCTTTATTACGTCGGGGCTGGAATAGCCGCTTGAAATGGTCCTGGCTCTGACCTTAATAGTATAGGTACCGTAGGATGGCATCAGCAGGTTAAGCTCCGTACCCTCCGTATTCTGCCAATGGTCTGTCTCATTGTCAGCAGCAAGTGAATATTGGTAGCTAAGGTTTTTGCTCGAAAAGGAAAGAGCTTCAAAGCTAAGCTTTATATTCTTTGATTCCTCATAGGAGAAACGGAGACCGGAGAAGGAGGTGTATTTTTTTGAAGGCAAGGTTAAGGCTGTAAATACCACGCGGGGAGGTGGTGCTTTTTGAAAAAGCACACTGGTCGCCACTTTTAGTATATCCGACCTTTTAAAGAAGTAACAATAGTCTTTACCTGCGTAAATATATTCCGCCTGCTTAGGCAGGAAAATATTCTCGACCGGGTCCAGGCTGAACGCCCGGGACGAATGGGCATCGGGATACAAGGTCAGGATAAAATAGGTTTTGTTGGTGCTTAGAAGTATATGTGTATCATCTATAGGGGACATATCATCCCAGGTTATATCGCCGCCGCTTATGGTATCAACTGAAGCGGAAATACGGTTCCTGTTAAACAGGAGCAGCTGGTTAGCATCTGTATACGTGACAAAAAAGTTACTGCGGACGATCATTTTTCTCAGTATTGTGTTTGGATGCCGGAATAAGAAAGTCACCGTGTCATACTTCAGGCTAAATATGCTGTCTGCACGGGCAAGCCATATTTTGTTATGTTCGTCCTGGGCAGAGCTGGTAATACGTGATCCAGGATTAAATACATTATTAGACTGCCAATAATATAAGCTATTATTATCTGAGAACTTAATAACTGCGTCTGTCAAAAATATGTAAAAGGTGCTATCGTACATTATATTCTTATACATATTATATGAGGCGCTAAACACTTTCTCTTTATTTTCAAACAAGCTCTTCAATATTACTTTTCCGTTTGCAGCCAAAAAAACATATCCTGCTGCAAATAGCCTGTTCCCCGGACTATTGTCAAAAATATACCGACTGTCCGGATGGTAAAGCGTTTCTATACGCCCTACACTACTCTCTTTAAAAATGTTCCCCTTTGAGTCGACAAAATGGAAATCGTCACCGATAGGTGTGGCATGCTCAATTCCAAATTTATAAGCCCCGGTATAATAATGCATCTGCAGGAAATCAGCCGGTATCATATAAATTCCATTTTCAAGTGTGCTTATCCATAAATTTCCCTGGAAATCCCTGGAAATCGCGGAAACATATATATTTTCCAGTAGCCGCAGTGAATCATTAAAGTAAAGACCGTCTTTAGATCCCAGAAAAGTGCCAGTTCCATTTTTGAAAAAACAGTAATCCCTCCAGCTTTGCATATTGCTGATCCTGCATACATATTGCTCGTTGGTATCAAATACAGAGTCGCCAAAAACCAGGTATTCTTTTTCAGTATCATATAATGTATTTGTAAGCCTGCGGTTTTTTGTAAGATAAGAAGAGGTAAGACAGCGACCGCTCTCATCAAAGACAAAGCTCCTGGCAATACCACATGCTTGATAGCGGTTGCCAGGTAATTTCTTGGTGATTACAAATGGTATCTGAGAAGGCTGAGGAACGGTATCCAGCATTGCAGCGCAAATATTGCCGATGGGTATCAGCTGTTTTCTTTCCCTCTTTATATTCAGGAGATAAATGCGACTCATGAACTTGAATGTTACTGAACTATCTGCCTCTATTTCAATTTTTTCAATATGCTTACAATCTTCCGGTACCTTCAGCCAGGGCGTATTTTTTTCATTATAAAAAATGCCGTCTTTAAAATAGCATAGCTTCCCGTTAAAGGTTGCTAACCACAACCTTCCATTATAATCTTCCCGGAAAGAGAAAATCTCGTTATCAGGCAGGCCGTCCTTTATACCGTATGTCTTGAAATCGGTGCCATTATACCGGGCAACCCCCTTATCTGTGGCCAGCCAGAGGTATCCTTTAGCATCAGGGTATATACTATAAACCGTGTTCGAAGGCAGCCCTTCATCTGTAGTATAATGGACCATGCGCCGGTCCTGCGCCCGGAGCAGGCAGGCAGGAATAACTATGAGACAGCATAAAGCCAGTATCTTAAAGATTATTTTCATGGTACAGGAAGGGATATAAACAGAAGATATCCGAATATCCCGACGAAAATATAGCAATCTTTTTTATTCAGAAACAGGAAACACTACTATTCTTTCGAAGAATAATCCCGAACAGACGCCCTGTGCGAACGGTATCAAATTGGTACGAGTGGAAATTATCACTCCTATAATAGATATATCCCGGTAACAAAAAGGTGAGCAAAAATACTACGAGAAGCAAAAGAATTATTGCCTACATCAGAAATTGGAGTATGAAATATATGATTAAAAGTCCGGCATTTGTTTATTAAGACAGTGTAAGCTGGATATTTATATGATAAAAAAAGCACCTATGAATTGTATCATAAGTGCTTTTCAGCTCTCCCTGCTGGACTTGAACCAGCGACCCTCTGATTAACAGTCAGATGCTCTAACCAACTGAGCTAAGGAAGAATTTCCCTGAAGGGAGTGCAAAAGTAAGCAATTTTCGTTTCCACCCAAATTTTTTCTAAGATTTTTCTCCCGCAAAACGAAGATTATTAAGCAGGATACGCAGGTCGTCCAGGGCAGAATAATCCGTCGCGTACCGCTCCGCCAGCAATTCATAACTCCTACGTTCGGGCTGGTAATGCTCGATCCTTACAAAAGGCGGTAATACTGCGGGCTTCATATCCGGCAGGTGCTCCAGATCCCCTTTATGCTTGTCATAACCGATCCAGGTTTTTTTCCCGCTGAGCACCCGGAAAGTATTACGCAGCAGTCCCCCAGGATTTTTCACCTTAATGGCTGCCAGGGGGAAAACAAGCAACAGGAACAAGGATCCTGTAATATCCAGTATCCGCCGGTTCCGTAAAGAGGCGGAGCTGGCGATATTATATTTTTCTACAACCAGGTATTCATCTGAATTATGCTGCACGCTGTTGCTGCCTACAATAAAATCGCTGTCCGGCACACGTATCTTAAAAAAAGAGCGCGGGGCGCAAAGCTCCATGTAGCTAATAATATCCTTATACGGTATAGAACCGCTGTTAAAGATAATCTCGTTAATACGGTAGGTCCGCTGTATATTGCTGATATCTCCGATATTCCCGATACTGTCTTCAGCATAATGATCGGAAGCGATACGACCTATTACCTCCCGGTTGTACCGGATTTTTTTCAGGATGGTCCTCGTAGCTTTGTATTCCTGGTAATTGCCTGATATGGCTGCTTTATAATCGGCCCTGCCCCTGGGTACCAGCTTTATAAATCCAAAAAGGGACAGCAGCCAGCGGAATAACAACAATATGGCAGTGCCGGTCATACCGGTAAACAGTATAATACCCCTGGAATACCGGTAATCTACCGGCAGCAGCCCATAACCGGCCAGTACCAGGATGGTTCCCAGGATCATGCCGCGCCCCGCCCTGAATAAGCTGAATGGTTTGTCGTAGGCGCCGTTCAAAAATAAAGACAGGAGCCAGGTAAGGATGAACAAAGGTGCGGTAGCAATGAATACTCGGTTGTCCAGCATTACCTCCGGCGTAATGTTTACGATCCAGAACCGCTTGATCAATATCATCACTGAAGTGAGCAGCAAAGCATCGACAAGGAACATTTTAAATAGGGAGAAAAGATATTTACCCCAGCTGATAACAGTCCGCAGCACCATTACTGCTTTTAGCATGAGGATATAGGTATTGCCCAGGCGCCTTGGATAATATTTCTTTACAAATAAGGACAGGGCATCGTTAAATATCCGCACATAGCGCATGGTAAGCTTTCTTGTGCTTTCCCCTTTATAATGAATAATAGTTACTTTGGGGAAATAAAAATTTTTATACCCCGCCAGCTGTATACGATGACACAGGTCAAAGTCTTCGCAATACATAAAATACGATTCATCAAAGCTACCTCCGGCTTCATCCATTGATTTCTTCCGCACCAGCAGGCAGCAGCCTGACAATATGTCTACCGAAGCAGTCTCCTTTTCTTTTACCTGTGCAGCATAATACTTATTAAAAACGGGGGAATGAGGAAACAGTCTTGATAGCCCTGTGACCTTATAGAAAGAGGGCCAGAAAGAGGGAAATGATTTCTTGGAATCAGGCGAATACTGCCCCCGGCCATCCACGATCCTCGGGCCGATACTACCTGCATCCCGGTTGGCCTCCATGAACTGCAGCATCTCCCTGTAGAAATCTTCCGGGACAACTGTATCGGGGTTTAAAAAGTGAATATATTCGCCTTTTGCAATAACCACACCCTGGTTATTGGCCTTTGAGAAGCCCGCATTAAAATTATTGGCAATAAGCAGCACCTGAGGAAATTGTTTTCGTACCGAGGCACAGCTTTCATCAGTTGAATTATTGTCGATTACGATTACTTCACCATCAATTCCTTGCAAAGCTCTTTCTACAGCATCAAGACATAACTCCAGGAAATACCGGACGTTATAGCTTACGATAATTACTGATACTTTCTTAGCAGGCATTACTGGAACAGACGGGCAGAGCGCCAGGGACTTTTAACAATAAACAAAAGTAGCTTTTTAACGGTTGGAATACAAATCATAGTATGCTTGCCGGTATGCTATATCCTGGTAGCCAGCTGCAATATATTTTTGATGAAAAAATTCCAGCTGTATCGTCTTTTTTCTTCGGCAATACCAGGAGCAAAGCGGCCGGGTGGGGCGGAATAAAACTGTAAAACAGCGTCAGCGATTGCTGTCGGGTCCACCTCTGTTACAAAACCCGCTTTACCATCGGGTACGATTTCCGGAAGTCCGCCCACATTTGTGACAATCATAGGTTTTTCAAAGTGATAAGCAATCTGGGAAATACCGCTTTGAGTGGCGGTACGGTAAGGTTGTACAATACAGTCCGCTGCGCTGAAATAATACTTTACTTCTGTATTGGGGATAAAATCCGTAAATAAATAAAGCCGCGCCCGGATATCCAGTCTGCCGATCAGTGATTCGTAATACTCCCTGTCACCATAATATTCCCCCGCAACGATAAGCTGTATATCCATATCAGCAATGCGTGGATCAGCCATCGCTTCCAGCAAAATATCCAGTCCCTTGTATTTCCTGATAAAGCCAAAAAACAACAGACATTTGCTGTCTTTCGGGATACCAAGCTTCTCCCTCGCAATATCCATATCTACAATATTCCCGTAATTGTCATAAACGGGATGCGGCGAATAAATGGCCGGTTTGGCCTTAGTAAATGTTCTCAGATCCTTCAGTACCTCACGGCTCATGCTCACAAAAGCATCAACCGGTTTAAGAAAATAGCGGGTAAATGCGTAATCACCCGGACGCTTTTCATGCGGGATCACATTATCGAGTATACTGATGACCTTAGTATGGTTATTTCGTTTTGCCCTGCGTAATATAGTTCCGAAGCAAGGTCCCATAAAGGGTAGCCAGTACTTAATAATTATCAGGTCTGGATTCTTTTTTCTTAGCTTGTTCCCGGTACTGATCCAGCTTAAAGGATTAACAGAACTTATCATACGCTCAATGTTCAAACCACCAGGCGCCGGCTCGTCCGAATACTGTGTTTTTCCAGGGAAGAGAAAACCCGGATACTGTAAAGTAAAAGTAAGAATGCTGATTTCATGACCTTGTTCCTGTAATGCCAGCGCCATCCGCTCGTTGAATGATGCCAGGCCTCCTTTATAAGGATATGCGGTGCCGATAATTATTATTTTCACGTTATTAAGTTCTGTTATTCTTAACAGCTACTACGAAAATAGAAGTAGATTTAAAGGGGATATTGGTGCTGTCCTTATTAAAAAATCGGCGGATCAGAAAGCGTTTTAACCTGCCTTCAGGCAGCACATCCATGGGCGCAGTTACATATTTCGCTTCTTTTATAATGAAACCGTTACGCTCAAGAAGCTGGCATATCCTCTTTTTTGTATAGATACGAGCGTTGGCCCATCTTTCATGTAATGGCTTCGGTAGCCAGCTGAAGAAGGGAACACGGTTCCAGGGCAATAAAGGTAATTTCGCGCCATGGGTCTCAAATATCCACCATTTATTAGGCACGGATATCACAAGGATACCATCATCAGCCAGCTTCTTATGAAAAAATGAAACACTGTCTTCCTTTACAAGGTGTTCTATCACTTCAAAGCAGATAATACGGTCAAAGGTTCCCGCTACCTTTTCGCCCCCTTCTTCAATATTTACACACTGGAAGGCGCAGTTTGTTAATCCCAGCCGTTCTATTTCCTTTCTTATGTCCTGTTCATAGTCATCAACAATGTCGATCGCGAGACAGCTTTTCATTTTCGGCGCCAGCATAAGCGTGGTAGCGCCATTACCGCAACCGACCTCCAGCAGGCTATAGCCCTTGCCGGTAAACCCGGCAACCTGCTCGACAAGCCGCACACGCCTGGAAATAATACGATCAGTTGCATCTGCAGGCCTGCCGAGATAGTGCCCGTTATCCTCAAAAAGCGCCCCCGGTACCCGCTCCTTATATTGCATATTGATAATTGACAGTGAAATATGGAAACAAGACAAAGATAGGTATAGTTTGGCCATTTGCGTCACCATACTCCGGCCGGGAGCAGTTGAAAATGATTGGTTATCTTTGCAGCCGTGAAAAGGACCTATTATGATCAGGATTGGCAATATTGAACTGAATGATTTCCCGCTGCTGCTGGCGCCCATGGAAGACGTGAGCGATCCGCCTTTCCGTGCCGTATGTAAAGAGCAGGGTGTGGACCTGATGTACACGGAGTTTATCTCTTCCGAGGGCCTGATCAGGGACGCGATCAAAAGCAGGCAAAAGCTGGACATTTTTGACTACGAACGCCCTATCGGTATACAGATATTCGGAGGTGACGAAGAAGCCATGGCCCTTTCGGCGAAGATCGTGGACGCAACGCAACCGGACCTGATTGACATCAATTATGGTTGCCCGGTAAAAAAAGTGGTCTGTAAAGGAGCAGGGGCCGGCATTTTACAGGATGTACCCAAAATGATCAAGCTGACTGACGCAGTCGTAAAATCGACCTCTCTGCCGGTAACGGTAAAAACAAGGCTTGGCTGGGACGACAATACCAAGAATATTGAAGAAGTAGCAGAACGGCTGCAGGATGTAGGTATACAGGCGTTATCCATACATGGCCGCACCCGCATGCAGATGTACAAAGGTGAGGCCGACTGGCGGCTTATTGCCAAAGTAAAGGAAAACCCGAGAATACAGATACCCATATTCGGCAACGGGGATATAGATACCCCGCAAAAAGCGCTGGAATATAAAAATACTTACGGCGTAGATGGTATTATGATAGGCCGGGCTGCAATAGGCTATCCATGGATCTTCCGGGAGATAAAACACTTTATGGCTACGGGCGCAACACTGCCGCCGCCTACCATAGAAGAAAGGATAGATATCTGCCGGAGACATCTTACACGCTCGGTTGAATGGAAAGGAGAGAAGCTGGGCGTATTGGAAATGCGCAGGCATTATGCAGCTTACCTCCGGGGGCTCTCTCATGTAAAAGAGTACCGTATGCAGCTTGTAAGCGCGGGTACTATGCAGGAAGTGCTTGACATCCTTGCACGCCTGCAGGAGAACCAGCTTACCCTTGTATAAAATTGCTACCGGAGCCGTTTATATTCAAATTGCGGACTGCCGCGTTTCCCGTCTTTGTAGAAGCTTACAAAATGCAGTTTCCATAATTCATTCCGCTGTGTAGCTATAACAAATATTCGGCCGGGGAGCACGGTATATTGGCTGGTGTTAATATCAACTGTTTTCCAATCGAAGCCGATCACGTCCCTGTTGGGATAAAGGGTGAATTTTTCTGCATCCGCCAATGTGAATGAGGCAAAGTCAATATTCTTCGTGGAGTCGTCGCCGGCAGTCGTCTGATAAGGATTCAGCAAGGCACCGTTTACCAGGTAAGGGAAGTCGCTGCCATCAGGATTATATTTCCGGTAAATGTGGAGATATCGTGTGAGGACAAAGTCCCACTCAGCTTTTGGCGGCTCCGGGTTAACAACACCGTCTTTGAACGAAAAATAACAGAAATTATATTCCTGGTCCCGCTTCAGCGTAACAGAAGTTCCTGCTGTTCCCGTTATGGTATCGGTCCTGATCACATATTGATCATCGTTTATTTCGGTTACCTGCAGCTTGTACAGCCTTACCCGTTTTTTATCATTGCCGTCCAGGTAAGACATTTTTACGAGCAGCACTTCGTTAAGATGTCCGTTATTAACCAGGTCACCCAGTCCGCTGCTACCTTCCAGCCCGGAAGGATCGTCGTATAGCCAGGTTCCTGCTGCTGTATCCTTAACTACACCAAAATCCGTAATGCCTGTCGCTTTCAGCTGTACCTCGCGCCCCCCGTTTGTCCTTAACTCATTTATACCTGTTGTGTTGGTAAAGGAGATGTCCCAGGAGTCGTTCCTGCTTGAAGCTATTACGCCATTTTCAAAGCTGAAAAATACCTGCATATCATAATCCTGGCCCATAACCACCTGGGCATTAAGCGCGTCAGCGGGCGGTGGCAGCGGGTGGGGCTGCTCTTTTTTCTCGCATGCAGCAAACAGCAATGAGCAGGAGACAACAAGAACCAGTAGGCGGAAAGCTGCTTTCATATGCAGGCAAAATTCGGCATATAGCCTAAAAATACTGTCACGGAATTGTCAGTAATTACCGTCCTTATTCCCGGTAATCTGTCCTACTTTTGCCATAATAAAAAAAATCCCATGCCTGGTACCAATGCTATCCTTCAAAGCGCAACTGAAGTGATCATCAATGAATATGAAGCGCTTAAAAAAATGAGCGGCCTTATAAATCAAGACTTTTCAGCCGCCGTGGAGCTGCTTCACGCAAGCAAGGGGCGGGTGATCATTTCGGGCATCGGGAAAAGCGCGATCATTGCCCAGAAAATAGTAGCTACGATGAACTCCACGGGCACCCCGGCCATATTCATGCATGCCGCCGATGCGATACACGGCGACCTGGGTATGATACAGAATGATGATGTGGCGATCATCATCTCCAAAAGCGGGGAAAGTCCTGAGATCAAGGCCCTGGTCCCGCTGATCCGCAATTTCGGCAACAAGATCATTGCCATATGTGGCCAACAGACCTCCTTCCTGGCAACGCATGCCGACCATTTTATAGATACCACGGTAGACCAGGAAGCCTGCCCGAATAACCTCGCGCCCACTACCAGCACAACGGCGCAGATGGTGATGGGCGACGCGCTGGCCGTTTGCCTGCTAAAGCTCAAAGGCTTTACTACCAACGATTTTGCCCGGTATCATCCCGGTGGGGCCCTGGGCAAGAGGCTTTACCTTACCGTAGGCGATCTCAGCAGCCGTAACGAAAGACCATCTGTACCTGCCAATGCAGGCCTGAAAGAGGTAATTATAGAAATTTCCGGGAAAAGACTGGGTGCCACCGCTGTCATGAGAGAGAATAAGCTATACGGCATTATTACCGATGGAGACCTGAGACGCATGCTGGAAAAAACGGTAGATACACAGGGTATTACGGCTGCGGATATTTGTTCTGTAAACCCCAAGAGCATAGAGATCAGCGAGCTGGCGATAAACGCCCTGGAAATAATCCGCGCCAATAACATCACGCAGATGCTGGTCACCGACAACGGAAGCTATGCCGGAATGATACATTTGCACGACCTGTTACGGGAAGGGCTTATTTAGTCTTTTCCCAAAACTTAGTATCTTGCTTTTTCAAATTTTCTTTCAACCAGTTAATGTTTATAGAACCATTTAAGGCCAACCGTCAGCAGGGATGGATAGAAGTGATCTGTGGATCGATGTTCTCCGGGAAAACGGAGGAGCTGATACGCAGGCTGAAAAGGTCACAGATTGCCAATCTCAATATCGAGATATTCAAGCCCGCGATCGATACCCGCTATGCGGAGTACGAAGTTGTTTCTCATGACCAGAACAGCATACGCTCTACACCCGTTACCGCTTCGCAGAATATATTGCTGCTTTCCGGAGAGGCAGATGTGGTGGGTATTGACGAAGCGCAGTTTTTTGATGATGAATTGCCCAATGTAGCCGAGGCGTTGGCAAAAAAAGGTGTAAGAGTGATCGTTGCCGGGCTGGACATGGATTTTCAGGGGAGGCCCTTCGGTCCTGTACCCGCTATGCTGGCCAAGGCTGATTATATTACCAAGCTCCATGCCATATGCGTGGTATGCGGCAATATTGCCAATTATTCTTACCGCAAATCGGCTGAAGATAGCAGGGTATTATTAGGAGAGCTGGATAAATATGAGCCCAGGTGCCGGCATTGCTATTATAACGAAAAATAACCGTTTCATGAACCAATCCCCTTCCAGCCGGAAGATGCATCGTGCCTGGTCGATGTACGACTGGGCCAACTCAGCATATAACCTGGTAATCACCTCGACAATATTCCCTACGTATTATATCGCGGTCACCAGCGACAACGACAGCGCTACAGTAGATTATGTGTCTTTTTTTGGATGGAAGGTAGTAAACAGCTCGCTGCTTAATTATGCGCTAGCATTCGCCTATCTGGTTATCGCCTTCCTGTCGCCCATATTGTCATCAGTAGCAGATTATAAGGGTAATAAGAAGCGCTTTATGCAGCTGTTCTGCACTATAGGCGCCTTTGCCTGCTGTGGTCTCTATTTCTTTAATAAGGATCGACTTGAGCTCGGCATCATTATGTGCATCCTCGCAGCTATAGGCTATTGCGGAAGCCTGGTATTTTACAATGCCTATCTTCCTGAAATAGCGGCACCAGAGGACCAGGACCGGGTAAGCGCACAGGGTTTTTCCTATGGTTATATAGGCAGCGTACTGTTGCAGGTGATCTGTCTTGCCTTTGTGCTGAAGCCGGAGCTTTTCCCGTTCCTGGGTATAGAAAATGCCGGCGATGCTTCCCGCTTCTCCTTCCTGCTGGTAGGCATCTGGTGGATAGGCTTTGCACAGATACCATTCCGGTTGCTGCCCAAAGGGACGCCGGCCATTAAAGCGCCGGTACATAGCAGCGTACTTACCGGAGGCTTTAAAGAATTGCGTAAGGTATGGGAGCAGATCAGGACCTTTCCTGCGCTTAAACGTTTCCTTGGCGCTTTCTTTTTTTACAGTATGGGCGTACAGACCGTGATGCTGGCGGCCGCAGAGTTTGGCAGTAAAGAAGTAAAAAAACAGGTGAAAGGCGAATGGGTGAACATGGAAGCAGGCGACCTCATTACAACCATATTGCTGATACAGCTGGTAGCCATTGCGGGTGCTATGCTGATGGCAAAACTGTCAAAAAAACTAGGCAACATCAGGGTGCTGATGCTTACGGTCATCATCTGGATATCTGTTTGTATCGGCGCTTATTTTACCCGCACGGTAATGCAGTTTTATATGATCGCTGTAGTGGTAGGGCTGGTAATGGGCGGCATCCAGTCTTTAAGCCGCTCTACCTATTCCAGGCTGATGCCCGAGACACACGATACGGCTTCTTTCTTCAGCTTTTATGATGTTACGGAAAAGATGGCCATCGTGATCGGCATGTTTTCCTTCGGGCTTATAGAACATATTACCGGCAATATGCGTAACGCGATCATTGCGCTTATCGCCTTTTTTATTGCCGGATTCCTGTTCCTCCTGTGGGCCAACGCATCATCAGGAGCCCGTCGGTTTAAAGCCGAACCGGGATCATAAGTGAAGCCGGTCTTTTACTTGCTCCTGATACAGCTCCGGCAGGTTCCTGCCCAATCCGTCGTAATCCAGGCCATAGCCTACAACAAACCTGTCGGGTATCTCAAACCCCGTATAATCCGCATGAACAGGGTATTGCAGCGCGGAAGGTTTGGTCAGTAATGCCGCTATCTTTACAGAGACAGGACTATGATGCTGTAGCTGGGGCAGGAATGCATGTAATGTCTTACCCGTATCAATAATATCTTCCAGCAGAACCACATGCCTGCCGTGCAGTGATTCTTCAAGTCCTATAGCTGTAATGATATTGCCTGTCGAAGTAGTGCCTTTATAGGATGCCAGCTTGATAAACGATATTTCTGCTTCTATACTGAGATTACGGAACAGGTCGGCGGCAAATACAAATGAGCCGTTTAGTATCGCAATAAAAAGAGGCCGTTGCTCCCTGTAGTCAGCACTGATCTGCCTGGCAAGCGCAACAATGCGTTCATTTATTGCCGTTGCGTCCAGGTATGGGATAAAGGACCGGTCGTGAATGGTTATCATGTATAGTTCAGCTGATTATTGGTTTTTATCTTTTCTTAATGGCAGCAGCAGGTATTCAAGCCCGTTCAGCCTGATCTCGTACATTGTCTGAAGCAACATACCCAATTTTCCCTTGGGAAAGCCTTTGGACGCAAACCAGAGCAGGTAATTTTCAGGGAGATCCGCAATCAGCCTGTCCTTATATTTTCCGAAGGGCATTTTTACCGATACCAGCTCCGTAAGTATTTCAGGATTCAAATCTTATATCTTTTTATTTTGTAAAAATAAAGTTATTCAGCCAGGCTGATGTATTATTTAAATTTTACAAACTTATACCTTTGTAATCACAAAGATCAAAATAGTCCGAACGTGTTCCGCGGCCTTCTGAAAAAAATAAGCATTATCATTCTCGCTTTGCAGATACTGAACCTCAGCATCTACAATACGGAATTTTATTCTTTTTATTCTGAAAACCAGCCCAGATCGCAAAAAGAGCTGGAAGAGATGAACCCGGTAGACTGTCTCTCGGAGCTGGTAGTGGAAGACATGATCGGTTATGAGAATGCCTTTCCGGAAACAAATCATAAAAGCACCAAGCAACGGGGAGAGCTGAAAAGGAGCAACAGCATCGAGCTCTTCCGGGAAGACCGCTTCGCAAAGATAGAGCAGGCTCCCCTGGTGCATCATTCAGAATACAAAAAAGATTTCCCGCTTTTCCGGAACAACTACTCTTTTCTCTACTATAAGGAGATCAATCACCCCCCTGCCTGATAGTCACCATATCAGCTAATACTTCAGGAGCAATTACCGTCTACAGCATCCGCAATACGATAGCCGGCCGGTAGGATAGCCATATCCCGATCCTGCAACGTTTTCTTTTAACTTATCGCATATGCGCTGCGGCTGCATATGATTATAAAATCTGAATACATGATTTCCTTAAAACCTGTTTTTAAAGGAAAGCAAGGTAATATACATTGCTTTATCCTATTGCTGTCCGTTTTCTGCCTTCCGCTAAAAGTAAGCGCACAGGAAACTATGCAGGATACACTCTCCCTTACCCTGCGCCAGGTTGATGAGCTGTTCCTGGAGCAGAACCTGGAGCTGATCGCGCAACATTACAATATAGAGTCGGGTAAGGCGCTGGTGCTCCAGGCAAAGCTCTGGGATGATCCTACGCTGACAACCGACCAGAATATCTACGCGGATAATAAATGGCTGGAGCATGGGACCAATCCTGACGGAAGCCCCAAGGGACAGTATTTTATCCAGCTGGAGCAGCTGATCAGGACTGCAGGCAAACGCCGCAAGCTGATCAGTATGGCCCAGACAGATGTGCAGCTAAGCGAATGGCAGTTCAGCCAGGTAATGCAAAACCTCAAATATGAATTGCACAGCAATTTTTACCAGATAGCCCGGCTGCTGGCCGTTCTACAGGTATACAAGGAGCAGTCAGAGCAGCTGGAAAAGCTTCAGCAGGCCATGGCCGCACAACTTAAAGCCGGTAACATAGCGCAAAAGGATCTTCTGCGTATTGCCGCTATGCAGCTGGCGCTGAAGCAGGAAGTGACAGAGGCCGGAACACAGCTGGAAGATAATATGTCGTCCCTGAAATCATTGCTGGGGACCAGCGATAATATATTTATATGGCCGATTACCAAACCTGCAATAAAAACGGGACCGCCGGCGCTCCGTAATCTTATCGATTCGGCGCAGGCCAATAATGCCGTATTCCGGTTGGAACAATACCAGCTACAGTACCAGCTGCAAAATGCCGCATACCAGAGATCGCTGGCAGTACCGGATATTACCATTGCGCCATCTTATGACCATAACAGCAATTACGCCCCGCATTATTTCGGACTCGGTATCTCGTTTCCGCTGCCGCTGTACAACAGGAATAAAGGCAATATAAAAGCGGCGCAATGGCAGGTGAAGCAACAGGAAACGAACGTGTCACAGGCGGCAATAAGGCTCAGTAATGATGTAACGGCCGCTTATAACAACTATGTCCGGCAGGCTCAGCTTGTTTCCGGTAAGGAAGAAAACTTTTTCAGCGACTATGCGAAGCTATATGAAAGCATTGCCGAAAACTTCAGGCAAAGAAGAATAAGTATGCTGGAGTTTATCGATTACTTCAACGATTATAAGGAAGTACGTTTACGCCAGCTACAGCAGGAGCTGAACCTCCGGCTGGCCGAAGAGGAGCTGAATCTCCAGACCGGAACAGGCATTTTTTAATAACTGATATATAAATCCTTTAGAATTTTAAAAAGATAAACATATGAAATATCCTATCGTTCTTGTTCTTTTTTTCACTCTCCTGGCAGGATCCTGCAGCGAAAAGAAAGAACAGAAGGCAGCCAAACCGGTATTCACCCTGAGCGACAGCATGCAAAGGCTTATAACAACAGACACTGTGTCCTACTGCAATATAAGCGACGAGCTCTCCCTGAGCGGGCAGGTCAGCTTTAATGAGAACAACATGGTACGCATATTCCCGCGCAGCAGCGGGCTGGTAACCGAAGCCAGGGTTTCTGTCGGTGACCATGTAACCAAGGGCCAGGTCCTTGCTGTTGTCCGCAGCGCGGACGTAGCGGGCAATTACAGCGATCTCAATTCGGCACAGGCAGAAGTCGCCATTGCAAAGCGGCAACTGGATAATGCCTCGGAGCTGTATAAAAGCGGTATATCCAGTGAGCGGGAATATACCGAAGCGAAAGAAAATTATGATAAAGCCATGGCCGGTAAGCAAAAGGTACAGTCGCTCATTACTATCAACGGTGGCGGGCATACCAATGCCGGCGGCGACTATCTCATAACCTCGCCGATCGATGGCTATGTTGTAGAGAAAAAAATAACTGCCGGGGCTTTCATCCGCCCGGATATGGGCGATAACCTCTTTACCGTTTCGGACCTGCAGCAGGTATGGATATATGCCAATGTTTACGAAACTGATATTGCCAAGGTAAAGAAAGGATACCCGGTAAAAGTTGTTTCCGCAGCTTATCCCGATAAGGTTTTTGAAGGTGTAATAGACCAGGTAAGCCAGGTGCTGGACCCTGAGAGTAAAGCGATGCGCGTGAGAATAACGCTGCCGAATAAGGATCTGCTGTTGAAGCCGGATATGTTTGCCAAGGTAATTGTCAGCAACGAAGAAGGAGCCAAAGCAACCTGCATCCCTACCGCTGCACTGATATCGCAGGATAGCAGGAATTATGTAGTCGTCTTTCGTGCAAAAAATGATATAAAGGTCGCAGAGGTCAATGTTCTGAAGACAATAGGAACGCATACCTATATTAAAAGCGGGGTCAGCGAAGGTGAAATACTGATAACCAGCTACCAGAACCTCATCTTCAGCCAGCTTATGGACCTGTAAGGCAGAGCCTGCTGAGCATTATACTTACCCGGCAGTGCATGAGCCCTGGCTCCAGCTGCCATAAAACTGTTTTCAATGAATAAGATCATAAAAACGATCATCCATTTTTCGCTACGGCATCGCTACCTGGTATTTTTCCTTACAGCGGTACTTGCGGTGATAGGCTTCATAAGCTACCGGCATACACCTATCGAAACATTTCCCGATGTTACCAACACCCAGATAATCATCATAACACAATGGCCGGGCAGAAGCGCCGAAGAAGTAGAGCGGTTTGTAACCATCCCGATTGAAACGGCTATGAATTCTGTACAGAAAAAAATAAACCTGAGATCGACCTCATCATTCGGGCTTTCTTATGTACGGCTTATTTTTGATGACGATGTAGATGACGCCTTTGCCAGGCAGCAGGTATTCAGCAGGCTTAACGATGCAGACCTGCCGGATGGTATCAAACCGGATGTCCAGCCTCCCTACGGTCCTACAGGGGAAGTATACAGATATACTCTTGAAAGTAAGACCAAAAATATACGGGAGCTGAATACCATACAGGAATGGGTGCTTGACCGCAGGTTCAAATCCATACCGGGTGTAGCCGATGTAAATACGTTCAGCGGCGGTGAGAAAATATATGAGATAAGGGTCAATCCCAACAGCATCACCAATTACGGTCTGTCAGCCCTGGATGTATATAGCGCGGTTGCAAAAAGCAATATCAATGTGGGCGGCGATGTAATCGAGAGAAACGGGCAGGCATTTATTGTAAGAGGGATTGGCCTTCTGAATAATATTGAAGAAATCAGGAATGTTATTGTTACCAAGATAAACGGGGTGCCGATACTGGTAAAAAACCTGGCCGAAGTGGTGGAAACGGAAAAGCCCAGGCTCGGCCAGGTGCACAGGGATGATAAAGACGATGTGGTAGAAGGTATTGTCGTGATGCGGAAAGGAGAGAACGCAGCGGAGGTATTAAAGCTGATCCATGAAAAGGTAAAGGATCTGAATGAGAACATCCTGCCTAAAGACGTAAAGATCGTTCCGTTCTACGACCGGACCACCTTGATGGATTTTGCCACCGAAACCGTATTGCATAACCTGATGGAGGGTATTGTCCTGGTTACGGTCATTGTGCTTATTTTCATGGCCGACTGGCGTACTACGCTGATCGTGGGGCTTATTGTCCCGCTGGCTTTGCTTTTTGCCTTTATGCTGATGCGTTTAAAAGGTATGTCGGCCAACCTGCTGTCTATGGGTGCTGTTGACTTTGGGATCATCATCGATGGCGCAGTGGTAATGGTGGAAGGAATCTTTGTAGCGCTGGATCATAAAGCGAAGGAGGTGGGAATGGAGCGGTTTAATAAGCTGGCCAAGCTGGGTCTGTTCAAACAGGTAGGGACTGAAATGGGAAAGGCCATATTCTTCTCCAAGCTGATTATCATCACCTGCCTTATCCCCATCTTCGCATTTCAGAAAGTTGAAGGTAAAATGTTCAGCCCGCTGGCTTTTACATTGGGTTTTGCCTTACTGGGTGCGTTGATCTATACGCTGACATTTGTACCCGCCTTTGCCAGCGTGCTGCTACGTAAAAATGTAAAGGAGAAGCATAATGTAGTGGTTGGTTTTTTTGAGAAGACCGTAGCCCGGGCTTTCAGGTGGGTATTCGCCCATCAGCGGATCAGTCTTAGCACAGCCGTTATTTTTATGCTCCTCACATTTGCTTCGGCGAAATTTCTCGGATCCGAATTTCTCCCCGAGCTGGATGAGGGAGCGCTTTGGGTCAAAGCCCAGCTGCCGATGAGCTCTTCACTGGAGGAATCAAATGATATGGCGCGGAAGATGATGAATATCATTGAAAAGTTCCCGGAGGTGAATCATACGATGGCCCAGGTGGGCCGTACGGTTGACGGGACTGATCCGAAGGGCTTTTTTAACGTGGAGATAGCCGTAGACCTGAAACAGAAAAAAGACTGGCCGAAAGGTGTAACTACAGAAAAGCTGGTGGAAAGGATGAACGAGCAGCTAAGCCGGTTCCCCGGTATCTTGTTCAACTACTCGCAACCCATCCGGGATAACGTAGATGAGGCGGTGGCCGGCGTTCCGGCATCGCTGGCCGTAAAAATATTTGGCCAGGATTTTTCAACGCTGAACGATCTGGCTAACCAGGTGCTGGCTCAGCTGAAGCAGGTGGAAGGCGTGGAAGACCTGGGCGTATTGCGTAACCTGGGTCAGCCGGAATTCAGGATAGAGCTGAGCCAGTCGAAGATGGCGCTTTATGGTGTGAGTATTACCGACGCCAATTCGGTAATCGAAATGGCCATCGGAGGAAAGGCGGCCACTCAGCTATACGAAGGTGAAAAAAAATTTGATATAAGGGTGCGGTACGATAAGGAGTTCAGAGACACGCAGGAGAAAATAGAGCAGCTGATGGTGCCGACGCAGGACGGGTCCAGGATTCCGATAAAGGAGATCAGCTATGTAAACGTGCTTACTGGGCCTTCTTTTGTATATCGGGATAACAATATGCGTTATATCCCGGTCAAATTCTCAGTGAGAGGACGCGATCTCGGCAGCACTATAGCTGAAGCGCAGAAAAAGGTAGCCGAAAATATAAAGCTGCCAAAAGGATATACCATGACCTGGAACGGCGAGTTTGAAAATGCGCAGCGTGCATCCAGGACGCTGTCTGATGTGGTTCCCTTATGCCTGCTCGCTATATTCCTGATTTTATTTGTCATGTTCGGTAATGTAAAGGATGCGGTGCTGGTAATCATGAACGTGCCTTTTGCCCTTATCGGCGGCATACTGGCCCTTCATATTACCGGTATGAACTTCAGCATCAGCGCCGGTATAGGTTTTATCGCGCTTTTTGGCGTCTGCATACAGAACGGTGTTATCCTCATCAGCGTATTCAGGAAGAACCTGGAAGAGAAGATGCCTGTTGCGGAAGCGTTGGCAAAGGGTGTAATAGCCCGTACGCGACCTGTGATCATGACGGCACTCATGGCCGCAATCGGCTTGCTGCCTGCCGCTGTCAGCACCGGTATAGGATCAGAGACGCAGAAGCCACTGGCCATCGTGGTGATCGGAGGCCTGGTAACCTCTACCATACTTACCCTGCTGATACTTCCCATTCTGTATTACAAGGCTTACAACCTTATTCATAAACGGGTAAACCGCAAGTTATTAAAGAAGATAGGCGCAGTAAGAAAATAAAAAATGGATTTGCTATAAATAAACATGGCCCGGAACTATCCGGGCCATGTTTATTAGTTTCAGATTTAAGCCGGTTAAAACCAGCTACCTATAAAGGCATCATTAATATTATCCTTTTTTAAGACCGCCTTTCTGCGTCTTACGTCCCTGCGATGTTTGACCATGGTAATGATCATCAGCGGAATGAAAAGAAGCGTCAGCGGAGGAATACCGACAAAGGATATCCATTTACCGCCATACATCCTGCGCATTGGTCGTTTCAGCCTCTCGGCAATAAGGTACATGCTTGGCACCATGATCAGCGTCATAAAGAAAGCGAAGGCCAGGCCGAATATGATGGTCCATGAAAGCGGCTTCCAGAACATTACGTTATCTCCTCCGAAGAATATACGGGGGTTAAGCTCTGAGAATAAGGTAATGAAGTTGATATTAAAGCCTACGGCCAGCGGTATTAAGGCAAGTATAGCAGCAAGAGCGGTAAGCATTACCGGTATAATGCGCGTTTTACCCGCCTGTATTACAGCCTCCCGGGTCTTTAATCCACGGGCACGAAGCTCATCGGCAAATTCAATAACCAATATTCCGTTTTTGATAACAATACCGGCAAGACCCAAAATACCAACACCCGTCATAACAACAGATACTTCCATGCCGGTGATAGCAAAGCCAAGCAACACGCCAATGACACTAAATACGATCTCAGTAAGAATGATCACAGATTTGCTCAGAGAGTTAAACTGTAATACAAGGGTAAACAATATGAGCATTAATGCAATACCCAATGCTTTACCGAGGAAGGCGCCGGTTTCTGCCTGTTGCTCTCCTTCACCAGTTTGCGCAATGGTAACACCTTCGGGTTTACCTTTAAACGCCTTAATCTCCTTACTCAGCTGTGTATTTACTGCAGTCGGCGTATATCCCTGTAATACATTGGAACGCAGCGTGATTACTCTTTTCTGGTTCTTGCGCTTTACGCTTCCTAATGTGCTGCTATAATCAATTTTCACCAGGGAGCTGATGGGTATGCTCTTTACTGCACCACCCGAAGCCATATCCTGGAAAGTAATATTCATGTTCAGCAGGTCAACAAGATTTTTCCGTTGTAAAGATTCATTCCGCAGCTGAATTTTATACTCGTCTTCACCTTCTTTTACCTTTGAGATTTCTTTACCAAATAATGCTGTACGTATCTGCATCCCTATCTGGGCAGACGATACACCTTCTATTAGCGCTCTTTCCCGGTCAACGCTAATAGCAATCTCAGGGTTTGTAAGGTCAATATCCATTTTGAGCTCTTCAATTCCTGGCACCTGTATGGAGTCCAGGTAATTTTTAAGCGCTACAGCACCTTTAATCATCTGGTCAATATCTTCACTAGCCACTTCTATATTAACCGGAGGATCCGTTGGAGGTCCGTTCTGCTCCTTATCCACTGAAAGCTCGGCACCCGGTATACCTTTAATTACTTTCCGTATCGAATCCAGGTAAGGTCCTGTTTTTTTACCGTGACGTTTTTCGTATTCAACAAAGGACACTTGTACTCTGCCAAGCTCCGGCCTTGTGCTCCGGTCTCCGCTTGAGGGGTCTGACGCTCCGATAGCAACGTTTGCAATCACACTCTCCACTATAGGGTTTTGCTTACCATGCTCCATACCCAATACTTTATTCACTTTTGTTTCCAGGGAGCGGGTAACCGAATCCGTATAATCGACATCAGTGCCTGCCGGTAATTTAAGATAGACATATATCTGGTTGGGGTCACCTCCGGGAAAGAATACTACCGGTACCTTACGGGCACCGAAAAAGAAGATTGAGAAAAAGAATAAACCTACCGCTCCCAGTAGCAGGTGTACAGGACGCCATCCTTTAAGGGCCCAGCGCAGCAGGCTCTCATAGTGCCCCATCACCCATGGCAATACCTTATTCTGGAAAGAGTGAATCCAGCCTTCCAATACATATTTGTTAAGCACTATAAGCAGTGATATGAACACTAAAAGATTGCCCAGAAAAAAGTATCCGGTCTGCGGAGGCGTTTGCTCTCCAAGCAGCTCATCTACCTTCACCGGTACTGCAGATGCCTTAACAATGAATCCAATAATAATGAAGATGATACCACCCAATAACGGCATTAAGAATGAAGGCTTTCTGAAAACCGCAGATTTAGGCTTCTTTTTTTCATGCTCCTCTTCATGATTCATAAAATCAACGGCAAATACCGGGTTCATGATAAAGGCGACAATCAGTGAGGCAACCAGGGTAAATATAAGCATCGTAGGGAGGTATACCATGAATTTACCAATGATGCCCGGCCAGAATAACAGCGGGAAGAATGGTGCCAGTGTAGTTACCGTACCGGCCAGTACCGGAACAAATACCTCTCCTGCGGCCATCATAGCCGATTTCAAGGAGTTAACCTTGCCCTTACCCTCCGTAAATATGCGGTGCGTATTTTCAATTACCACGATCGCGTCATCTACTATTATACCCAATCCAAAGAGCAGGGCAAACAGTACCATGAAGTTCAAGGTTACATGTGCACCGACAATAAGGTCGGCTGCCGGCAAAAACATAAAAGCCACAAACATGCTCAGCGGAACAGAAAGCGCCACGAAGAATGCGTTGGTCACGCCCATAAAGAACATGAGTATCAGCAATACCAGGAGGAAGCCGATAACGATAGAATTTACCAGGTCATTAAAGGAGGTACGTGTAGATTTACTCATATCCCCGGTAATTACTACACTAAGGTCGGGTGGATATATAGATGCTTTTAGTTCTGCTACCGTTTTTTTAACCAGGTCAGATGTTTCTATAAGGTTCTCTCCGGATCTTTTGATGATATTAAGCGTAATAACATTTTTGCCGTTAAGGCGTGCATAGCTTTCATGCTCTTTAATCGTATCTTTTATCTGGGCAATATCTTTCAGGTATATGGCACCACCTTTCGTATTACGTACTACTATTTTTTCCAGGTCAGCGGCTGTTTTTACCTGGCCTTTCAGCTGAAGTGTCCGTTTCATATTACCTACCTCCAGCAAGCCGCCGGATATATCCATATTTTCGCGGGCAACAGCGCTTTCAATATTATCGAAGGTAATGCCTGCAGCCTGCATGCGCATATTATCCACATTAATCTGGAATTCACGCTCCGGCGCGCCAACGAGATCTACCCTGTTGATCTGCGGTAATGCCTCCAGCTTATCCTGTAGCTCATCTGCATATTTCTTGAGGCGCACCATATCATAGTCACCACTTACATTTACATACATAATCGGCTGGTCTGAAAAGCTTATTTCCTGTACGGTGGGTTCCTGGGTAAGGTCGGTTGGCAGATCCTGCTTGGCCTTATCCACCGCATCCTTTACCTTTTGCAGGGCGACATCTACTTTTACATTGGCATCAAACTCCACCATGATTGCCGAGAAGTCCTGTACTGAAGTACTGGTAGTCTTGGTAATTTTGGCTCCTGTTATACTTTTAATCTGCTTTTCGATGGGCTGAGTGACCAGGTTCTCCATATCCTTAGGAGAGTTACCGACATTAATCGTCTGCACATAAATGGTAGGGATAACGATGTCGGGAAACTGCTCCTTGGGCAAGGTCATGAATTGCACCACACCTACAATGGTGATGATAATCATCAGCAGGTATATAGAGTTTCTGTTTTTTACAGACCAGCTTGTAAGCTTAAACTCTTTGAATTTATCTGTGAAATTTTCTAAGGCACTCATAAGTTTATATAAGTTTGAATGATACAACCTGCTTGCATCTCGTGCAAAGGCTACATTAGTAGTAAGGAATTAGTATACTCAGGATAATCATTTATGGATTTGCTACCATAATGCTTTGCCCGTCATACAAACTTTGAAATCCTTCGGTAATAATATTATCTCCTGCTGCCAGCCCGCTTTTTACCTCAAGCCTGTCACCATATAACTCACCTACGACAACCGGCTTCTTACGCGCTACCAGCTTACCCTTTTCTTCAACAGCAACCAATACGTATTTACCTTTATCATCGGTCTGTAGTGTATTGACCGGTATGGTTATCGCGTCGGGCATAGAATAATCCTGTATGTTGATCATGGCCAGCTGGTTAGCCCTTAACTTTTTATCAGCAGGTATTTTCCCTTCTACATAAAAAGAGCGCGTTACAGGATCAATTACTTTACCTACCACATTTACTGTCGTTGTTATTGTTTCATTGTTCAGCTCAGGTAATTTTACATTCAGCACACTACCTATTTTCACGCGGTCAGCATAATTTTCAGGAACGTTTACAGTAACTTTCAGATCATTGTTACCGACAACCTGTAATTGCTGGCCGCCATTAAAGAACTCGCCTACTTTCACATTCACAATATTTACCACCCCGTTAATTTCTGAAACAACATTGGTCATGCTTAATTGCTCCTGCGCCATCTTTACATTAGCCATAGCAGCATTATACTGGCTTTGCAGCGCATCTACATTTGTCTTGGCATTCAGTACCTGTATTTCTGTACCAATGTTCTGTTTCCAGAGATTCTGCTGGCGTTCGTAAATACTTTTTGCCTGTGCCAGCTGCGCTTTAAGACCACTTACCTGTTGTTCCGCCGCCGCTACGTTCTGGCTTTGTACGGAGCCATCAAGTTTCAGTAATACCTGGCCTTTTCTTACAGCGTCCCCTTGCTTTACATAGACAGCCTTTACAAAGCCACCCTGGCCACGCGGTGCCACATAAGCCATATTATTTGCTTCGATTTTTCCCTGGAGATCAATATAGTGTTTAAAGGAATTGGGACCGATAGCTTCAAGGACTACCAGCTTTTTATTTGCATTGGCAGCAGCCGGATCCAACTTGTCCAGCTCGTCCTGAAGCGTGGATATTTTATCTGCCAATGCTTTTTGTTCTGTCTTTAGCTTTTCCATCTGGGCACGCTTTTCTTCCAAGGGGCTTTTTTTCCCTTTGTCGCCACCGCATGCGGCCATGATGAGCATTGAACTTGAAAGAAATCCTATTGTGAGTATGTGTCGCATATTGTGAGTTTATTTTGTTCTTAATTGTTATCAGGGTTATAGTTTACCAATTGCTTTCAGAAAATCAATTTTGGCTATGATTGCATCGTACAATGAGCTGATGTAGTTAGTCTGGGCTGTCTTAAGGTCGGTTTGTGCCGTGTTTATTTCTGTTTGCGAACCCGTTCCCACCTCATATTTCTTTTTTGTCTGTGCATATACATTTTCCGCGAGCTCCATGTTCTTCCGTTGGTAATCCATTATTGCGATGGCCGTCTTAAAATTGTTTTTAGCGGCGGCAACATCATTATCAATAGATATTTTCATATTTTCCAGCTGGTTTTCTGTTTGCTGGGCTGCAAGTTTTGCCTGTTTTATCCTCGAATTCACTGCAAACCCCCGGAATATCGGTACCGATATTCTTAAACCTATATAGGAGGCCGTAAACCAGTCGCCATTAAATTTAAATTCATTTTGCTGCGACTGTTTATTATAATTGGCATTAAGGCTCAGGGTCGGCAGTTTGCTAAACTGATGGCGACGGATATTATACAGATTCAGTTTCTGGCTTAGCTGCAGGTATTGAAAATCTTTCCTGTCCTCGTAATTATATTCGGCATCCTGTAGTGCGTTCGCTTTTATCTGATCCTCGCTTAATGAATCAGTCAGGATCAGTTCATCGCTTATAGGTATGCCAAGCAGTAACTTCAAGCCATTATATCCATTGGCAACAGAAACCAGTACCTTTTCCTTTTCCGTTTTAAGATTTGCTAGCTGAACATCGTTTTTATCAATATCCAGCTTTTCCGCAAAGCCATTTTCATACATGACACTTGCATCATGTTTGAGTTTCTCAATCAATGAAATATTAGCATCCAGCAAGGCGATCTGCGTTTTGCTCAATACCAACTGGTAATATACCTTATATACATTGGCTCTTATGGTTTCTTTGGTGATTTCTGTGTTGGCCGTTTTCCAGTCCAGAGAGGTTCTTCGCGCTTTAAGACCGATAAACACCTGCCCGTCAAAAAGTAATTGCGTAGCGTCTATGCTACCGCTGGTAATATATTTGGTACCGAATGTTACGGGGACGAACGTTCCTGCAGGTTGTCCTACAAATTCGCCGGGCAATAATGTTGTCTGTAATTTCAGGTTATCAGTCAGGCTACCGCTTGCAGAGAGTGTAGGATAGGCTGCTGATGCCACTTCCCTATTGGCCTCTTTTTGAATCAGGATATCAATCAGGGCATTCTTTACCTGAGCATTGTTTTTTTCAGCATAGCTGATGGCCTGCTGGATATTTAATTCGTGCCGTGTCCCGGTCATATGGCTTTGCGCCATTGTGATACTGCTACAAAACAGGGCAACCCCCGGAAGAGCAAATTTTATGTATGATTTCATTACTGGATGGTGTTGTTCAGTTATCAGATTGGTTACCTCACCGGAGTATTCCACCGGCAAGGGGTTATATAGCAGGTATTATTGCCCCAGGTCTTCCAGCTTATCTGCCACTTCTTTCATCGTTTCGATCATCTCGGCTTTATCATTCTGGCGAAAAGTTTTAAACAGTTCGTTCTCCGCTTTACGCATGATTCCTTTTAGTTGTGCTGCTACAAAATCACCCGCCTCAGTAGTCTTAAGTATGTTTTTCCTTTTATCCTGCTCATCCTGCTCTATCGTGATCAGTCCTTTTTTCTCCAACGCCACAACAGTACGCTGTACCGAAGATTTATCGCGATGTATAATATCGGCTACTTCCTGCTGCGAAAGGTTATCGCAGTTATAGATGCATATCAGCACGGGTAGTTGTTCCATCTTTGCGGGTACCGATTCTTCATGGATAATTTTGTTCGCCACCCTGAACATCACCGTATGTATCCGGTGCATCTGGAAGAGCAGCGTATCCTTCATTTCGGCAAAGAGCTTGTCCCAATCCGGTAGCTCAGGCAGTTGTTTTTTCTTCATTACGGATGCAAAAGTAAATTATTGTTGATATATCAACCAAATGAAGTTTGTGCTCGATCGCATTAACAGGGCAAAAGTATTAACCACCAGATAACCGGAAAAGCTGAATTAAGCAAGTGCTCGTTTTTTTTCGATAAAAGAACGTAAAGTGTCGGTGAACGTTAAGAGCCTGACCGAACAGTGTTTGATTAAATCATCAACAACTTAACCTAATTGCACCGAGATTATACATATGGAGCTAAGGTTTTATTCCGATTGTCCGCTTCTTATCTAAAGGAATTAATAAGTTGATAAGTCGACGAAAATTTTGCTTTCAGAATCGCTTAAGAAAATATTCTGTAAATTTTAATAATTGGTTATTTTTGTAAAAAAACATCATGAAAAAAATCATTGTTCCACTGCTGATAAGCAGCTGTTTTGCCTATTCGGCCATGAGCCAGACGCTTGTCGACTTTAACAATTATGTCTCTGCAAGCAATAATGATCTCACTAATAAATTTATAGGTGACCACGGACTGCATCAAATTACTACTGGCGGAACTACCGGTGGTTCGATAGAAATAGATTCCGATACAGAATTTGATGAAGTCTCAATCGCCAATTTTGCTATTTATAAGGATACTATTTCAATAACAGGTAAATCAATTAAATTAAGTATCGACTTTAGGTACGTCCCCCCTGCAATTTTGACAGATAAGAATTCCGTTACACTTAAGATACAGACTCTAGATATGCTGGATGGAAATATGTCAGATTTTTTAAACCTGACATACATTGCAGATGATAATGAGCTTTGGGGACGAAGTAATGCCCACTGGCCTACCACTGGCCTGCTGCCGGACATAAGTGGGAACAGGTGGTACAGACTGGAGCTTAACATGGCTAAAAATGCTATGGAACTGGCCAATGATACCGTAATATTCGAGGGTAAGCTATATGATATAGGGATTTCAGGTACTAGTGCCCCCACCACTCTTACAACATTGTCCTATGTAATGTCTTCCATGTACGATTTCTTCAATGAAAATAAGAAAATACTCGTAGGGGTAACAGCAAACGCCTCAACCGGCATTACAAACTTAGATAATTTCAATGTTTCGGCTACGTTTGACAATCCGACTTCCCTGGCTGAGATAAAAAAATCTCTGAAAATAGAGATGCCTTCCTATATAAGCGGTTGTTCAATTCCTGTTACCAATCCGGAAGCGCTGGAGGTTATGTATTATATATACGATGTGTATGGGCGTACCATAAAAAACGGACGTTTACAAGGGAATGAAAACATCGATGTAAGTAATATGCAGACAGGCAATTTTGTTGCTACTTTCCGTACAAAACATGGACAATCGGCCAGCAAGAAATTTGTGATTGTCAGGTAATCCCTACTCATTTATAGTTGAATTATTTTTAATATATTCTGCGTCCTGCATCAAAAAATAAGAAAAGAATCACAGTTTTTTGGAAAATTAAATCTATGCTATAACTTTGCGCCCCGAAATGTGTAATAATAAGGTACATAAGGCTATAAAACGATTTACCCCCAAAAGGTAGACCAGTATTGTATTGTGTACATCCAAAACATACAAGAGGCTTACCTGAACAGGTGAGCCTCTTTTTTTAACCTTAAAAACAAGCAGACATGGGTAAACTAAGTAGCCTGGCAGAATCCCTGGTAGGTTCCGAAATCGTAAAGCTCGGGAACGAGATAAACAACAGGATCCGCAATGGAGAAGAAATCTATAATTATACGATCGGGGATTTCGACCCCTCCATTTTTCCTATTCCGAAAGGGCTGGAAGAGAGTATTATCAATGCTTATCGTGATGGCTTTACCAATTACCCACCTGCGGACGGCATCCTGGATCTCAGGAAAGCTGTAGGGAACTTCATCAGCGAGCATATTGGTATCAGTTATGAGCCAACTGAGATACAGATCGCGAGCGGCGGGCGCCCCCTTATTTTCTCCCTTTTTGCGACATTGGTTAACCCTGGTGAAAAAGTTATCTATGCTGTTCCTTCCTGGAACAACAATCATTATACACACCTTAATAAGGGCCAGGCCTGCGAAATCGTAGCGACGCCTGAAAATAACTTTATGCCTACGGCGGCCGATATCGCTCCTTATATAAAAGGAGCAGCGCTCCTCTGCCTTTGCACCCCCCAGAACCCTACCGGAACGACCTTATCCAAAGAAGAAATGGAGAAGATATGCGATCTGGTAATTGAAGAGAACAGGTCGCGCGCTGCAGGTGATAAAAAGCTCTATGTGCTGTTCGACCAGATGTATTTCACCCTTACTTACGGGACAGTACAGCATTATCACCCGGTAGTAGTGCGGCCCGAGATGAGGGATTATACCATTTCCATTGACGGCATATCAAAAGCATTTGCTGCTACAGGCGTTCGTGTGGGCTGGGCAATGGGTCCCGCGCATGTCATGATGAAGATGAAAGCGCTGCTCAGTCATATAGGAGCCTGGGCACCGATGGCCGAACAGGAAGCGACTGCCGATTTCCTTGAGGACAAAGATGCCGTAAACAGCTACCTTTTCGATATCAGGGCTAAGCTGGAGGAACGTTTATGGAAGATATACGCCGGGTTTGAAGCGCTGAAAAAGCAAGGTTACCCGGTAGATGCCATAGTACCCCAGGCCGCCATATATCTTACCGTAAAAATCGACCTCAAAGGTAAGGCCGCGGGAGAGAAGATTTTGACCACTCAGGCGGATGTTACCCAGTATATCCTTGCTGAAGCAGGATTGGCCATTGTGCCGTTTTACTGCTTTGGCGCCGACAGGGAATCTCCCTGGTACCGCATCAGCGTTGGTACCTGCAGGCTGGAAGACCTCCCGGATGTCTTCTCCAGGCTTGAAAATGCACTGTCAGCCCTTAAATAATTATATCCTTAAGACTAAAACTCACGCTTAAAACTAAAACAAACAACAAACTGTCTATTCAACATTTACCATGCAGGTTTACAAATTTGGTGGCGCTTCGATCGCTACACCCGAAAGAATGCAGGCGCTCCTGCCCATCATCCAATATGGCGGAACGCCGCTTGTAGTCGTAGTATCCGCTTACGGAAAAACGACCAATGCCCTGGAAGCCATTGTGCAGGCTGCCAATGAAGGCAAAAAGGAAGAGGCCCTGAAGAAGTTGCAGGAGCTGGAGGAGGCGCATAACAGTTATGCAGCAGCCATACTGACCGCCAAAGGCTACGAGGAGATTAAGCCAAAGCTGAACGAATACTATACAGAAATGCACTGGGCTGTAGATGATGCCGGCATACAATCAAAAGATTATGTATATGACCAGATAGTTTGCGTAGGCGAAGTATTATCCACTTCCATTTTCAGCGCCTTCCTGAATGAGCAGGGCTTTACCAATCAATGGGTGGACGCCAGGGATGTAATACGTACCGATGACAATTACCGCGATCCGGTTGTTGATTTTGAGTACTCAAGAACTCAGGTACAGAAAATCATCACGCCTGCCCTGGAAAAAAATAAAATAGTTGTTACCCAAGGCTTTATCGGAAGTACGGCTGATAATAATTCCACCACGCTCGGTCGTGAGGGCTCAGATTATTCCGCGGCTTTGCTGGCAGCTATGCTTCCGGCGGTGTCGGTAAGCATATGGAAAGATGTGGAAGGTCTGCTGAATGCCGACCCCAAGCTGTTTCCGAATACCGTTAAGATAGAAGAGATCACTTACCACGAGGTAATCGAAATGGCTTATTACGGAGCGCAGGTAATCCATCCGAAAACCATAAAACCCCTGCAGAATGCTAATATTCCTTTATATGTAAAGTGTTTTCTGAATAAGGATCTTAAAGGTACTGCCGTATTGAGCACGACCGATACCTTCGTGTACCCGCCGATTATCGTGCTGAAAAAAAACCAGATATTATTACAGGTTACCAGCCGTGATTTTTCCTTCATTACGGAAGATAACCTGAGCAAAATATACAATATCTTCCATGACCATCATGTAAAGATCAACCTGATACAGAATGCTGCGATCAGCCTTGTTGTTTGTGTCGATAACCGGGAAGACAAGATCACACCACTGGTAGAGCAGCTGGAGCAGGATTATAAGGTCCTGAAAAATGCCGATGTCCAGTTGCTTACCGTACGCCACTATACACCTACGGTTCTGGAAGAGCTTACTAAAGGAAGGGTGATCCTGCTGGAGCAGAAGACAAGAAATACGGTCCAGGCCGTGGTGAAATAAAGGCGGGTATCTGTGAGCTAACCTAATAGCACTATTGCCGCCCTCAATATATACTTTGGGATTTAATGCTTATTTTCGCATGTTCTATTAAAGAGAAAGAAATAAATATTTTATAAAGTCATGTCAGAAATTACAGAAAGAATTCACTGTCTTATTATAGGTTCCGGGCCTGCAGGATATACTGCAGCCATTTATGCTTCCCGTGCCAACCTGAAACCTGTATTATATTCAGGCTTACAACCGGGCGGACAACTGACCATTACAACAGATGTGGAGAATTACCCGGGCTACCCTGATGGCATTATGGGTCCCCAGATGATGAAAGACTTTGAGCACCAGGCGAAAAGAATGGGAGCGGATCTTCGCTGGGGAATGATCTCCAAGGTTGATCTTTCAAAGCGGCCGTTCAAAGTAGAAGTAGATGAAGAAAAATGGATCGAGGCCGATTCCATTATTATTGCAACAGGCGCTTCAGCAAAATGGCTGGGCCTTGAGTCGGAGCAGCGGCTGAACGGATACGGCGTTTCTGCCTGTGCGGTGTGCGACGGGTTTTTCTTTAAAGATAAGGAAGTGGCAATAGTTGGCGCAGGAGATACCGCTTGCGAAGAGGCTTTGTACCTGTCTAAGCTATGTAGCAAAGTACATATGCTCGTACGCCGGGATGAAATGCGTGCTTCTAAAATAATGCAGGAGCGGGTACTTAAAACCGCTAATATCCAGGTTTACTGGAATACGGAAACGTTGGAAGTACAGGGAGAAAAGAATGTAACAGGCATTAAAATTAAAAATAACGCCACGGGCGAGGAAAGTATCATAACCCTGAGCGCGTTTTTCGTTGCAATAGGCCACCAGCCGAACTCAGCATTGTTTAAAGACTGGCTGGAACTGGACGAGCAGGATTACATAGTGACCCAACCCGGAACCTCCCGGACCAATATCGAAGGAGTATTTGCCTGCGGAGATGTCCAGGATAAAATATACAGGCAGGCGGTTACCGCCGCCGGCAGCGGCTGTATGGCTGCACTGGATGCGGAACGCTACCTGGGAGCACTGGAACATGAGGCCGCCGCAAAGGCGCAGCTGGCACATTAGATAAATTTAATTTTTTCGTAAAGTAATTTCTCCGATCTTAGCGTTAATTATCATTTTTTAACTAAAATCTCTAACGTTATGACAGACGAAACAAAAAATGAAGAAAAAGGGTTTCTGGACAAGCTGAAGGATGCTGCCGAGGAGTTAAAAGATAAAGCCGAGGCGGTATGGGATAAGGTGGAAGATAAAGCCGAGGAAATCTGGGATAAAGTAGAAGATAAGGCGGAAGAAGCCCTGGCAGCTGCAAAGACGGCAGCCGGAACGGCCAAAGACAATATCAGTAAGAAAATAGACGAACTGAAAGGTGATGCCGGTGAGAACAAACCTGCATAAACATTTGAATGTAATTAAAAGCCGTCCGTCATTGTGGACGGCTTTATTTTTTGTAAAACCGCCAACCATCCATTTAGCTTACCATGAACAAGCCCTATGACGTTGTGATTATCGGCGCCGGTCTCGGCGGACTGCTAAGTGCCGTTTTCCTGGCAAAGGAAGGAATGCACGTAGCGGTAGTGGAGCAGAATAAGCAGATCGGCGGCTGCCTGCAGACGTTTTCCTTTGATAAAAAAGTATTTGACAGCTGTGTTCACTATATCGGCGCGCTCGCCGAAGGACAGACCCAGCACAGGATATTTGATTATGCCGGCATACTGCCAGAACTTCGGTTCCGCCGGTTGGATATAGACGGTTTTGACAGGATCATTTTCGGCGATGAGCCGGAAGCCTATCCGCAGGCACAGGGTTTTGATAATTTCCGGGATCAGCTATTGCCTTTTTTCCCAAAAGATAAAATTCATCTCGAGGATTACAACCAATTGATACAACAGGTCAGCAGCAGCTTTCCGCTGTATAAGCTGAATAACGGTACGGGAGAGGAAAAGCGGGCTGTAAGCGGGTTGGAGCTGGGAGCGACTTTAAAGAAAATCCTACCCGACGACAGGCTCAGAAATGTGATAGCCGGTAATAGCCTGCTTTATGCGGGCGATCCGCAGAAAACACCTTTTTATATTCATGCTCTGGTACTGCAGAGTTATATAGAAAGTGCCTGGAAATGTGAAGGAGGAAGCTCCAGGATATCGAAAGCATTGGGGAAAAAGCTGAGGGAGTACGGAGGCGATATTTTCAGGAATGAAAAAATAGTTCGTCTTTCCGATAAAGATGGGGTGATTAAAAGGGCCGTCGCCTCATCGGGACAGGTATTCGAAGCCAGAAACTTCATTGCCAATGCTCACCCTTCGACAGTTATGAAGTGGCTGGACAACACCCTCATAAAACCTGCCTACCGGAACCGGATACAGGCCGCTCCTAATTCAATAGCGGCTTTTATGATCAATATAGTACTGCGCCCGGGGAAAGTGCGTTACCTGAATTACAATGTATACTGGAACAGAAGCGATAATGCTTTTGCTGCTATAGCTTACAGGAAGGATGAAGGCTTTCCCAACTATGCGATTTACTTTACAGAAGATAAACTACATGAAGGTTTTGCGGAAAGCGTCGCTATACTTGCTTATATGCACCATGAGGAAGCGGCTGCCTGGAATGATACGGAAAACCGTACAGCAGCTCCGGGAAAGCGGGGAGATGCATACGAAGCCTTCAAAGAGCAAAAAACAGAAGATCTTATAAATCTTGTAGCGAACAGGTTCCCGGAAATAAAAGAATATATGCAGTCGTACCGGTCCGCTTCTCCGCTGACTTTCCGCGACTATACCGGTGCGCCCGACGGCGGCATGTATGGCATATTCACAAATGTACATCAACCCGAAGTGACGAGGGTTCCCGTACGTACCAAGATTCCCAACCTTTTACTGACCGGGCAGAATATAAACCTGCACGGCGTATTAGGCGTAAGCGTTACGGCAATAGCAACATGTGGCGAATTGCTGGGTCTCAATTACCTGATTGATAAAATAAAGACACAATGAATATAGAAGAGATCAGGGAATACGCTCTTTCCAAACCAGATGTGGAAGAAGGCTTTCCCTTTGGCGAAACGGCGCTGGTATTTAAAACCGGGGGTAAAATGTTTTTACTTTTGTCGCTGGATGAATCCCCTCCCTCGTTCAATGTTAAGTGCGATCCGGATAAAGCGCTTGAGCTGCGTGAAGCTTATGCCTGCATTAACCCCGGCTACCATATGAATAAAAAGCACTGGAATACAATAACAGTCGATGGAACATTGGATAAAAAGATGCTCCTGGAGCAGATTGATCATTCCTATAACCTGGTAGCCGGTATTTCTAAAAAGAAAAAAGCCTGATGCACAGGGGAAAAGGGGTGCCAGGGAATTTATTTTGAAAATTTTCCTGATACAATAAAAAAAAGATTTACCTTTGCCGTCCGAAATTTTATAACAATGCCAAAAGTAAAAACACACTCAAGGGCTAAAAAAACCTTTAAAGTAACCGGTACCGGTAAAATCCGTCGTTACAAAGCGTTCAAAAGCCACTTGCTGACCAAAAAAAGCACCAAGCGTAAGCGTCACCTGCGCCAGGCAGCGTTTGTACATCCTGCAAACCTGGCCCTGGTTAAGCGTATGCTGACTATGCGCTAAGCTGTTTTCAGATTCTTTGATTTTTCATTTTTAATTTTTAATATATGCCACGTTCAGTAAACGCTGTAGCATCCCGCGCAAGAAGAAAGAAAATCCTTAAACAGGCGAAAGGGTTCTATGGCAAACGCAAAAACGTTTATACGGTTGCCAAAAACGTATTAGAGAAAGGCCTTGGCTACAAATACGTAGGCCGTAAACTCAAAAAACGCGATTACCGCACCTTGTGGATCGCACGTATCAACGCCGCAGTACGCGAAGAGGGTATGAGCTACTCCGTATTTATGAACAAACTATCTGTAAAGGGTATTGAGCTGAACCGCAAAGTGCTGGCTGACCTGGCGATGAATGAGCCGGAAGCTTTCAAAAAGCTGGTTGCGGAAGTAAAATAATCATGGCCTGAAAGGCTTTTTATTAAAGAATCTAAATAAATTACAATGGAAGCTATAGCTTTTATACACGAACAGCTGACCGCCAAAAAAAATATCCCTGTTTTTAAAGCCGGGGATAACGTTACGGTTAACTATAAGATCGTTGAAGGTACTAAAGAGCGTATCCAGTCTTTCAAAGGTGATGTGATCAAACGTCAGGGACAAGGTGCTACGCAAACCTTTACTGTTCGCAAAATATCTGATGGCGTGGGTGTAGAGCGTTTGTTCCCCCTGCTATCACCCAATATCGACTCAATTGTTGTAAATAAACGTGGCCGTGTACGTCGTGCCAAGCTTTACTATCAACGCGAGCGTTTTGGTAAATCTGCCCGTATTAAAGAGAAAAAGCAATCTACTGCTACTGCTTAATCAGAGACAGAAACTACAACATTATTGAAAACCCGGAGCATGCTCCGGGTTTTCAGTTTTACAATTTGCCACCAGAATTTTTGGGCCAAATATACTTCGTTATAGATTTTATAACCTTCAGGTTATCAGAGCAATTATTATTGCTTTATTTTTGTTAAAATCATAACATCCGGTTAACTCTTTTACGCAGCATTAACATTGAGAGTTTTAATATTGCGGTTGCGCCTGTTGCAGGCATTGTTTTCCAATTTAAACCACCATTCTGAGATGCGCAAAGTGAATTTTACACTTGCCCTGGCAGGTTTCTTCTTTCTTTTACAGGATGCCCGTGCCCAGGACACAACAACCGTAGTGCCAACCGCAGGCTTGCCGGCCGTCGATTCTGCCCTTCGGATTAATGATACGGCAAAAAACAGGCTTATCAATGACAACGCTATTCCGGCAGAAGAAACAACGGTCCAGCCAGGTAATGTACAACCTGCTGCTGATCTGTCACAATTCGCCGCGGATACCGGCAAAGCTGCCGATACAGCAACCGCTGCTACCGGTAGTACCCCGGCCGATACAGCAGCCCTGGTAGATACTACCGGTAAAGTAGAAATAGGTAGCCAGACAGCTGTAGCAACTAACCAGCTCACAGGGATTGTATTGGAAAAAGATGGTACCACGCCTATAATCGGCGCGACCGTTCAATGGCAGAAAGATCAGGTTACTACCCAAACGGATATTGATGGTAAGTTTAGCATTGAGAACAGAAGGGAAGGGGGTATCCTGTCAGTGAGCTCAGTTGGCTATACTGCTCAGAATATCCGGGTAAAACCCGGTCAGAATGATCTTAAGGTCACACTCGGTGTAAGCTCCGATACCAAGATTGATGAAGTAGTGGTAACGGCGCTGGGTGCGCAGCGTAATACCAGGGGATTGGGATATTCGGTACAGCAGCTGGAAGGCCGAAGCATACAGGAAGCAAAGGCGGTAAACTATATCAACTCATTACAGGGAAAGCTGGCAGGGGTTCAGATCGGTGGAAATTCAGGATCGATGAACGGATCGGCTAAGGTTACCATACGTGGTTTAAAGTCCATAAGCCGGGATAACAATGCGCTTTTTATCGTAGATGGCGTGCCTATGGCCAATATGAACCTTAATAGCTTGGGCCAGGGCAATGGTGGTGGCGGATTTGATTACGGAAACCCGGCACAGCTGATCAACCCTAATGATGTGGAAAATATCTCCGTTCTGAAAGGAGCTGCCGCTACTGCATTATATGGCAGCCGCGGGCAGAACGGCATTGTTTATATTACCACCAAAACGGGGAAGGGCGCAGGTAACCTCACGGTAAATTATGATTTGAACTTCCAGTTTGACCAGGTATCTGTATTACCAAAATACCAGAATATGTATGGCGGCGGAAACAGCGATACGTTTACCAAGCTTTATGCAAATGAATATCCCGATGCATTTGGTCCTAACGGGGGAACTTATAATGACCAGGATGGAAAAGGTAGTTATGACCTGATACCGGACTATGCTATGGATGAATCCTGGGGGCCCAGGCTGGATGGTCGTAATGTGCGCCATTACTGGTCCTGGGATAAGGATAAGAACAATCCGGACTTTGGAAAATCTGCGCCCTGGAGTCCTCATCCGAATAATGTAAAAGATTTTTTCCGAACAGGCGTTACCATGTCCAACAACGTATCGGTGGCCAGCGGTAGTGAAAAAGGATCTATAAGGATATCGTTAGGACAGACAAGCCAGAACTTCGTTTATCCAGGAAGCCACCTCGACCGTGTATTTGCCGGCTTGAACACGGTGTACAACTTTACAGACAGGCTCTCCTTCACCGGCGGAATCAATTATATAATGGATAAATCCAAAGGCCGCCCGGGTACGGGTTTCTTTGGGCCGAACCCTATGCTGCAATTTAATATGTATGGACAAAGACAGCTGGACAATGAAATGTTGAAGAACCATCAGTATGCAGATGGCTCTGAACGAACCTGGAACCGCAGAAGCTGGAGTGATGCAGGACCTGTTTCCGCCCAAAACCCTTATTGGAACCAGTATAAGAACTATAATACGGACCGTAATGACCGTTATTTCGGGAACCTGGGCTTTTCTTACAAGATCACTGACTGGTTGTCTGCTGATGCCCGGATATTTTCCGACTTCCTGAACCACCTGGATGAAACAAGGTCGGCACGGGGTTATCTTACCGGTAGCTATACCAAGAGAGAGCTGCTTTATAACGAGAACAATTACCAGGCAACGCTCAACCTTAATAAGAAGTGGGAAAGTCAGAAGCTAAGCCTGGAAGCCATTGCAGGAGGAAATATTTTAAATGTACGGGCAAATACGGAAACCGGCCAGACCAATGGCGGCCTTATGAGCCCTGGCGTATATGTGCTGCAGAACTCTGTGCTGCCGGCAACTACCAGCACCTCTTATGGTAATTACCAGACCAATTCTTTATTCGGTACCGCAACGCTGGGATACAATGAATTGCTTTACCTGACGGTAACTGCCCGTAATGACTGGTCATCCACGCTAAAGCAGACAGGTGATTTTTCTTTCTTCTACCCATCGATAGGCGGCGCTTTTGTATTTTCTGAGCTGATCCCTAAAAACAAATGGCTATCCTTTGGAAAGGCGCGGCTATCTTATTCGCAGGTAGGTAATATTACTTCTCCCTATTTTGTATCCCGTTATTTCGATTTTAGCACGCCCTTTAGCAGCTATCCTTTGCAGACAACCCCAGACGCACTGTATAATGATAAGCTGAAACCAGAGATGTCTAAAGAGTTTGAAGGCGGATTAGACCTCCGGTTGCTGAATGACCGGATCGGTATAAGCGCAACTTACTATAACAGGAAAACGGAAAACCAGATATGGACCATACAGCTGCCGCCGGAATCTGGCTATGGTTCAAAAATTGTCAATGGTGGTACCGTTCAGAACCAGGGTGTGGAATTAAGCATTTCTGCGACTCCGGTAATGGCAGGGAAATTCAGTTGGGAAACAGCATTGAATTTTTCGAAGAATAAGAATAAAGTGATCGACCTGAATACAAATGACGGAAGTATCGGGGACATCGAAACCTTTGTTATCAGCACAGAAAGGCGTACCCAGCGGGTATCTATGGTTGCCATGAAAGGCAAATCGTTAGGAACGCTTATAGGAACGGATTATATATACGATGCAAACGGCAATAAAGTAGTGACCGATAAGGGTATTTATGATGTTACCGGTAAATCGGTAGTGATCGGGGATGTGAATCCCGATTTCATCGGTGGATTCTCCAATACCTTTTCCTACGGCAATATCTATTTATCCGCCCTGATAGACTTCCAGAAAGGCGGTGATTTCTTTTCCTATACCAACCTGTATGGCAATAAATCAGGCTTGTTTGCAGAAACGGCGGAAGGTGGGATAAGGGAAAACGGGGTAATCAATGAAGGGGTAAAAGTGGATGGAAGTCCCAATGATATTGTCATAACAGCGCGCGACCATTTTATCAGTGATGGCGGTAACCGGATCAGCAAAGCAAATCTTTATGACGGAAGTTTTATTTACCTGAGAGAGGTACGCCTTGGATGGTTCCTGCCACAGAAATGGGTAAGCAAAGCAAATATGCAGGCGGTACGGCTTTCGCTTGTGGGCCGTAATCTCTGGCTGATGCACAGCAATGCGCCCAATGTAGATCCGTCAAGTATTACCAACTCGATAGGTAACGCCATGGGATTCGAGGGTGGGGCGTTACCCGCAGTACGCAGCTATGGTATTAATCTTAATGTCACTTTCTAAACCGATTAGTTCCCCAGAAAATTAAATAGAGATGAAATTGAAAATATCGCTTATCATTCTTTGCATGCTGGCCGTTTTCTCCGGTTGTAAAAAGTTTGAACAAATCAATACAGATCCTGCACGTCCTGAAGAGACCAGTCCACAGTACCTCCTGGCAAATGCGGAGAAGCGGGCATCAGACCTGATCTATGGTCCATATTATAACTGCCGGATCGGGATGCATTTTGCCCAATACTGGACCGGAACAGATAAAACCGACGAAAGCAGGAATATGATAATAGATGATGGCTTATGGGGTGCATTATACAGTGGTCCGTTAAAAGACCTACAGGAAATTTCCAATTATTATGATCGCCACCCTGAAGAACGCAACCCTCATACTATAGCAATAACCGAAATACTGAAGGGCTGGATATTCCATGTGCTTACGGATGTGTACAGGGATATACCATATAGCCAGGCGTTGCAGGTTAATCAATATCCCCAGCCCGAATTTGATCATGCTGCAGATGTTTATAAAGGGATACTTACCTCTCTGAAAGAGCAGATAGACATATTACAAAATGGCGAGGCTGCTGATCCTGTAGCAGGCGATATAATTGAAAACGGAAATATACAGCAATGGGTAAAGATAGCCAATGCTTTAAGGCTCAGGATAGCGATGCGTATGGCAGATGTAAATATCCAGGAAGCGCGCCTGGTCATTGAAGAGGCGGCAACTAATACCTTATCCGGTGTATCGGACGATGCCTTTTTCCCATACGACAATACCAGTGCCAGCGCCAGGTTCCCTTACAACGAAGCAGACCGGCCGTTGGTAGAGTTTGCTGTAACCTCCACATTGATCGATTACCTTAAGACAACCAGTGATCCGCGACTACCTGTTTATGCACGTCCGGCCCAGGCTTCGAATGAATACAACGGAAAAACCTATGGTACTGCAGGAAATACGCCGTTACTGGCTGACTTATCCACACCAAGCGCTGTGGTTTACAGCCCACTATTCAAAGGCTATATCATTACTTATGCCGAAGTCATGTTCCTGAAGGCTGAGGCAGCTGCAAGAGGTATGAATGTAGGAGGGGATGCTGAAGGACTTTATAAAGACGCGGTAACCGCATCCATGGAGCAGTGGGGAATAACAGATACGGGTGTAGTCCGGATTTACCTTGATAATAATCCCTACACAGCAGGCGAATGGAAAAATGTGATCGGCACCCAAAAATGGCTTGCGCTATATATGCAGGGCATACAGGCATGGATGGAGCGGCTTAGGTTAGATATCAAAAAACCGGATGGTACCGATCTCTTTATTCCACCGGCATCCGGCTCGCTCGATCCTCAGGTAACGGATGTGCCTTACAGGCTTACTTACCCGAATGCCACCAGGAATGCCAATCCTGTTAATGTAGAAAAAGCGTCGATCAATATCGGAGGTGACAGCAAAGCCACCAGGAATTGGTGGGACATTCACTAAAACCGGCAGATGAGCAATAATAAAGGCTACTACTGATAGTAGCCTTTATTATTTTATTGAGTCCTGCTTTCCGTATATCTTCCGTATTTTTACAGCCATATTTCGTATTGGCTACATGCAGTTACCACCAGGTAAAAAGATATATTTCGCTTCGGACTTTCATCTGGGTATTCCCGATATGGCAACAAGCAGGCAGCGTGAGCGTCTTATATGCCAATGGCTGGACGTCATAAGCAAAGACGCGGAACGGCTATACCTGGTGGGAGATATCTTTGACGTCTGGTTCGAATATAAAAATGTTATACCCAAAGGCTATACGCGTTTCCTGGGGAAGCTGGCGGCATTATCAGATGCCGGTCTTCATATTGAAGCTTTCACAGGAAACCATGACCTCTGGATGCGGGGCTATTTCCAGGAAGAACTGAATATTCCTGTCCATCATGATCCTATAACATTTGAAGTAAACGGAAAACATTTTTTCGTTGGTCATGGCGATGGTCTTGGCCCGGGCGATCATGGCTACAAGCTACTGAAACGTGTATTAAGGAACCCGCTGGCGCAGTGGATGTACCGGCGTCTTCATCCCGATACCGGTGTCGGCGTTGCCAATTATTTCAGCAGGAAGGGACCCAAGCATGCTGACGGCGAGGAAAAATTTCTCGGCGAGGATAAAGAATGGCTGATCTTATTCAGCAAAGAAAAGCTCAAAGAGCAACATTACGATTATTTCATTTTCGGGCACAGGCACCTGGCCCTGAGCTATCCTGTAACGCCTGACAGCCTGTATATTAATCTTGGCGACTGGATTACCTTCAACAGCTATGCGGTATTCGACGGTGTTCGTCTTCAACTGGAATATTTTAAACCGGCAGCTTTATAAAAATGAAAAGAACTGTAATTCTCACACGGCATGCGAAATCAGACTGGGCCGGCGACGTGATGATTGATTTTGACCGGCCGCTGAATAGCCGGGGGATGCGTGATGCGCCGCTGATGGGACAAAGGCTGCTGGCAAAGGGCTATATTCCCGATCTGGTCATTTCCAGTACAGCAAAACGTGCCGGTACAACAGCCAGGCTTATTGCCGGAGCGGTAGGTTATGACGAAGCAAAGATCAAATGGGTCGGAGAATTGTATCACTGCCGGCCTGAGGCGTTTGAAGAGGTGATATCCGGGGCGGATGACGCTGCAAAAATAATCATGGTAGTGGCGCATAACCCGGGAATTACAGAATATGCAAATGAGAAAGTGACCGGTCTGGCTATTGACAATATGCCTACCTGCAGTATGGTGGCTTTCAGTGTCCTGATCGACTCCTGGGAACAGTTTCCGGGCGCACCGGGCGCTTTTGAGTTTTTCGACTACCCCAAAAACAATAATTAAGTGCTATTATCAGAACAATTTACCGAAGAGCTTTCTGATCTTTTCATGCAGCATTTTGGCGTCGCGCCGGAAGAGACACATTTATTACCCGTATCTGGTTCAGACAGAAGATATCTCCGGCTAAGCAATGGGAAAAAAAGTGCTATAGGCGCCTATAACCCTTACAGGAACGAGAACAATACCTTCTTTTATTTTACAAGGATATTTACCAAAAACGGGTTACCGGTACCGGAGCTGTATGCACAGGGTTCAAGTAAGGAAACATACCTGCTGGAAGACCTTGGAAATACATCGCTTTTCCAGATCATTGAAAAAGAGGGGCATAGCTTACGGGTAAAAGACCTGCTGAAGAAAAGCATAGACCAGCTGGTCCGTTTCCACTGGGAGGCTGGAAAGGAAATAGACTTTTCCATGTGCTATGGCGCTCAGGTATTTGACAGGCAGCAGATATTTGCAGATCTTCTTTATTTTAAATTTTATTTCGCTGATCTGCTTAAGATAAACTACGACAAGCCGCAATTACTGGAAGAGCTGGAAGAATGGAGCAAAACCCTGGCTGCGGCAAGACCGCAGACATTCATGTACCGGGATTTTCAAAGCAGAAACATACAGGTGAAAAATGACGAGGTCCATTTTATCGATTACCAGGGTGGCATGCTGGGGCTACCGCAATATGACCTGGCATCTTTGTTATGGCAGGCGCGTGCGCAGTTCCCTGATGACTGGAAAACGGAAATGATTAATCATTATTTCACCGCGCTGAAATCATTACCTTCAACACCAAACTTTAAAGAGGCTGAATTCCGGAAGATATACCTGGATTGTGTGCTGCTACGTATTCTCCAGACACTAGGAGCCTATGGTTTCCGGGGCCTGATGGAACAGAAACCACATTTTATCAAAAGTATAGAACCTGCCTTACGGCAGCTGGCTTTTTTCCTGGAGACCTACCCGCATCTGCCTGTGTACAATGAGCTGAGAAAAGTGCTGACAGAACTGGTGAAACCAGGGATTATTGAACGTTTTTCGGGAAAATCACCGATTGTAGCTGATCGTGCATTGCTTCAGATAAAGGTCTATAGCTTCTCTTATAAAAAAGGAATGCCTGCCGATATCAGCGGTCACGGAGGCGGTTTTGTTTTTGACTGCCGTGGTATGCTGAATCCCGGCAGGTACGAAGCCTATAAAAATATAACGGGTAAGGATGCGCCGGTGATCGAGTTCCTGGAAAGCAGGACCCTTATGCCCCAATTCCTGGAACATGCGTTTGCCCTGGTAGACATTTCAGTTGATGATTACCTTAAAAGGGGATTTGATCATTTGTCCATATCCTTCGGCTGTACGGGCGGGCAACACAGATCGGTATATGCTGCAGAGGCAATGGCAAGGCACCTGAAAGAAAAATATGATCTTAATGCTGAAGTAGTGCACCTTGAACAGGATAAGCATGATATGAAGCGCAGGTAGATTTAAGTTAAGTTTATCGCTATTCAATTGACAAATCTGGCTTAACTTTGCAGCCCTAAAATCTATATCGTTCTATATCTAAAAATTGAATTTTTTATCATGCAAAATAATCCCTGGCACTCGGTAAGCTTTGGCGATGCATCAGGCGATGTTGTAAATGGCATCATCGAAATCCCTAAAAACTCCCGGGCCAAATATGAGCTGGATAAGGAAACAGGGTTGCTGATGCTGGACCGGGTATTATATTCCTCAGTCTATTATCCAGCAAACTATGGTTTTATTCCGCAAACATATTGTGATGACGGAGATCCGCTGGACATATTGATCCTGTCACAGATCGAAATACAGCCATTATGCATCGTTCCCGCAAAAATTATCGGTGTAATGCGTATGCTGGATCAGGGCGAAGCCGATGATAAGCTGATCGCTGTATGCGCCAATGATATGAGTGTCGCACATATTAATGATATCTCTGAAATGCCTGCTCACTTCCTGGCTGAGACACGCCAGTTTTTCGAAGAATATAAAAAGCTGGAAAATAAAGTTGTAAAGATTGAAGAATTCCAGGGAGCAAGGCTGGCAAAGAAAATATTCCAGCATGCAATCAATGATTATAATGAAAAGATAAGGCCGTCACTGGCTCTATGTGATTAAGCCTGCTTTCTTTAAAAATGCCACCATTATAGGTGGCATTTTTTTAATTTATCTCTTTCTTACGCTTATATACCGGTACCGTTGAACATGGCTCTCCATACATCAGGCTTTTTACTACCGGCTTCAGTTTATAGGTAATAGCCAGAAATGCCGATTCTGGTAGGGGAATATCACCGCAACCCTTGATTACAACACGCTTATCCTGATATTCCGACAGGTCCATTGAATTTATATTATCCAGCAGCAGCTTTTCCGATAGCTTTGTTCCGGTTCCCGAAAATACCGACAGGGCTATTCCGCCCAGCATAGACGCAACCAACATATAGGCCCACATTGGTATAATAGCATCTGCCGTACACATTACCGCAACGTGCTTATTCCTGTATTGCTCCCATTCATGTTCTGGAAGAGACGCCCTGAAATCTTTTTCTCTCAGGATCATTTCCCTGAATAAGAACGGCTTTAGATCAAATACCGCGATAGCTGATTCCGCGGGCAGGAAAGTTTCCAGGTTAAGGGTAACAATACCACTCTCTGCAATTTTATTAATTATTGTTTCCATCGTCTTTTACCTCCTAAATATCCCTGCAAATTTATTAAACATCAGCTATATCCTGAAAAGGATCGCCCTTCACATGCATCATTAAAATCTATTGTTCCGTAAACAGGAACCTTAGGGTAATACCTGCCCTGGTAGTTGTAATCGGGTAGGAGGTAGAAATTGCCGGGATTGTTTGCCGGCGGTCGTAAAACACCCTGAGCTGTAAATTGTCATTAATGATATAATCAATTGAGGGTGATATTGTCAGTACATTCTGCCCCCTTGTAGCGATATTCACATTCTGCGCCAGGTAGCTGTTCGTGGTAAGATCACTTCTGTAGCCCAGATCCATCCTGATATTTATATCATTCTTGAGCCTGTTGGTGCCAAAGACAGTAAAGGGAAGGGTAAGGCCATTTAGCCTGTATCCTCCACCAAAAACGACCTCTGTCGATTTTGTCTCGCTTACCTGGTAATCAAGCATGCTCATACTCAAGGTCCTGCTTTTGTTGAACTGTATCCTTATGGTAAGAGAGTTCCTGAAAGCCACATCCACGCCAAGCAGGGGGCCGAACTGCTCCGTAATAGTCAGGTTAGGTACCTGGAAGTAGGGAATATAGTTATTGGAGCCTGAATCTATAAAAGATGGAAATCCCACCCCGAGGAAGTCCTGGTAATAGAAAGAGCTTACAAAGCTGTTCATAGACATGGTGCCGGAGTAGGCGTGATTAAGCGCGAGGTTGGATACCTGTTCACTAAATGCCGGCAGCTTCGATAAACCATTATAGGTTACTCTCCAGTTAGGCATCGGGAAGAAAAACTTAAACGGATTGCTCCTGATATTACGATTGCTGTAATCCACCAACGGCACTGTATTGGGGTCTTTACCGGCATAAGCTGCTATAAAGGCCGGGATCAGTACATCCTGGGAGTAACGGTTATAGCCTTTGGTATATTCCGGATCCGTAGGGTCAGGAGTCGAGTTTGTATAAGGATTCGCCCTGCCCAATCTTGCAGAAATTATTTTCCTGTACTCCAGGAAATTCTGATAAGGCTCTGAGAGCTCATTGGCCTTTGACGGCTTGAACATCGTTTTTAACGCAATAAAAGATATGCTGAATGAGCCGGCATCATAAGGATTGTAGTGCTGGAATTGATTCCCATCATGTTTAAATATTTCTGAATGGTTTTTGGAGAATTGCTTCATCCAGGTAAGGTCTATCCTGAAGTCAGGTAACGGCTCCAGCGTGGCCGTAATATTCATTGTCTGCGCGTAGGTTTGCTGCAGCTGGCCGTTGAATATAGAGTCCTTGCTTATTCTTCCTGCCTCTGCTTCTGCATCCAGCCAGGTCCTTGTAGGCTGGTAGCCAAAAGCAAATAATCCTGGTGCCAGGCTGTTGTTATTAATACCAAAGAAGCGGGTGCTGTCCATATACCCGGGAAGAACGGTTCCATAATTTTCATTATAATTAATGGTAGCCCGCTTGATCATGGTAGCAATGCGTCCTGCAGCACGTGCGCCATCCGATATTTCTGGAAGGATGCTCTGTTTTTTCTTACGCCAGGCAGCCAGCTCCTTTCTGAAGCGCTGCCTTTCAGCCCTTCTCATTTTCTTTAGCTCCTGCTTGAGCTGCTGTTTACTCATTGTGTCGTTTCCCGGAACATCCTGCGGTGTGAATTTCTTTTTCTCCGGCCTTGGTGGCAATTGGCTATCCCGTTGTTTTCTTCGTTCCTCTCTTTCTTTCTTTGCCCGCTCCTCCCGTTGGCTTTTTTCATTTATACTCCCGCTTTCAGGTTCATTGTCACTTCCGCTTCCGCCGCCTCGGCCGCTATTATCCTTACCACCTATGGTAGCTCTAGATAAGGAGTTTCCCGCTCCCCCGGCCAGATTTTTCCCTCCTGCCGATACACCACTTATTTTAGAGTTCATATCAGCTTTGGTTCCTCTGGGCGGTTGGTTTACTGCTTTAAGAAAACGGGATTTAGTGTATAGCTGTGCAAAGTTCAGTTCGCCGTTAATTTGGCGCAGCTGTGTATTCTGAAGGATATTACCCTGGGACTTCGCCAGTAAAGAAGCGGCAGTCCAGCTATAGGTAGCGCTATAGGTAGCAGTTAGCCTTGTCCAGTCAAATATGGGAAACTTATTCGTGGGTACATTATAAGTCGCGTTAAAGGACTGGTTGAAATAGGTATTCCGGCCAAAGCGCGATATATTATTCCAGATCGTATCCCGCTTCGCTTTTGTATCGATCCTGCCATAGGGCTCATCTATCCTCGACTGGTTATTGGCCTGGTAATTGAAAGAAAAAGATCTTGTCAGCTCCCAGCGCAAAGTATACGCCCTGTTCCATGTGAAATTCTTATAATAAGTAGGAGGAATACGGTAAGGTCCTTCATCAATATTACGGACGATCGTCTCTCCGAACAGCCTCCTCATATCTGTTCTGAAAGTAAAATTGCTGGGCAGCAGGTTGAAATTGAAATCCTTGATCGGAAGCCACCATTTTGACTGTGATTTTGTAATACGTTTAAACGGCTCAATGAACCTGGCTCTTATATTGTAAGCATAGCCCAGGCCGAAACGCTGATCGATAAGCTCATCACTTTCCAGAAGGGGGCTTCGGTTAAACGTACGGTTATAGGCATAGCTCAGGTCAAAATTTTTAAGGCTCCAGGGCATTACCTGCGGCTTTTGCTTTTCCGGATTGCCGGTAAAGCGGACATTGCTCAGGTTAAAGCTGGTTACGGAAGTAAAGGTCTGGGCGGCCTTGCGTACTGAATCCGGGTTTCTTGACAAAGAAAGTTTCCTGTTTAACGTTACATCTTTGTCATATGGGTCATACAACGGGTTGCTTACATTCTGTGAGTAGCCAAAAAAAGCGGGAAGCTGAACGCCCCAGTTTTTAGGTAATAGTTTTCCAAGCTGTAAATTAGTAGTTATGTCATACTGCGTAAAATTATCCCGGAAACGCTGATTGACCTTCTGATCTATGCTTCCATAACCCACTGTATGCATACTACCGCCCAGGTGTATATTACCCAGATCGGCAATCTGCAGGTTCACCTGTCCTGATGCAGCATAAGCAGGTTTTTCATCAAGGCCTGTCACCCTTAGCTCGTCAAACCATACTTCAGCGCATTTCCTTAACCCGTCATCGCCAGGCCTGTCCAGTGTTTTCTTGGGATTAAGAATACCCAACATAATATTCCGCACTTCACCCACGTTGGGGTTCCCTACCACAACCATCGTATTGCCTCTTGAATCAACTCCTGAATACGGAATATAAGATGGCAGATTGGCATCGTTCCTTGCCATTTTCAGATCTACCAGCTCACTAAGGGTAATATCAAGCCTGTTCATTTCCGGCCATACGTCCTGGTCGACTGTCGCACCAGGGGCTGTAATTTTCAGCGGTATCTGGTATTCATAATAGTTGTTGATAAAGTCGCTTCCGATCCGCACAAATGCGTAAACGTCCCCATCATTCAATGGTTGCTGGTTAGGTAATGATTCAGCATGTATGAACATTTTCAGGCGCTCATTCTGGCGCATATCTATAGAGCCTACATCCTTAAATGCAGCCCGGGCATCCCCATCCTTTAACCCGCAAACCTGTAAGGCCAGCGATTGTTCATCCAACTGGATATTTTGTCCGTTTGTCGCCGGCTGCTGCTGTCTTAAAATGCCGGGAGGCATAATATAATTGACCGGCTGCTTGTCGCTGTTCTGCTCCACGCTTACCGTAGTCATGGAAAAGGATGTGGTGCGCTGATCTTCCTCGGGAATATTTTCGCCCGGCGCCATTAAGGAGAACTGGTACCTTCTCCACTGGTTCCTGTCCAGCTGCAATTGCGCAAAACGCATGATAACACTGTCGGAAAACCCGCTCATGAACATCCGGATAAAGCGGATAGAGCGAAAATCGGCTATACCTCCTACCGCGTGATCATATGCCCTTATAGGCACTTTAAACTGGTACCAGGTATTCCGGGAAACACGACCAGTACTTAAGGTAATGTCAGTTTCCTGTTTGTCAACAACATAGTTCTCCCCTATCTGCATATTGGGAGCAATTTTGATCCGGTACTGATAGTAAGACTCTGTTTCAGAAAGTGTATTGTCCCTGTTAATGTCTTCGGACTCAGGTATGGCAGTACCTGCTGAAGTGAACTGGGCGTTAATATCAGCCACAGGCGAATTGCCCTGCGGGCTGTTGAAATTTTTATAACGCTGTAAAGCGCTCTTTGATTCCTGGTCGTAATCCGCTCCCCGGAAATGATGAAAATTATCTGAAGCAGGATCATCCAATATTTTTTGCAGCTCTGTAGGGTTGGCAGCCAGTACATTCCTTATCTCCTCAATAAAGGTTTTGTAAACATCAGCTTCCTCCGTATCATCCATTTCATCATAACCGACATCCTGTACTGCCCTGGCTGCCGGGTCGTTGTCAAACGACCGGACTATCTGCTGCTGGAAGCGGGGAACATAGCCCCATACCGTATTGTCCAGCTTATCATAGGCTTTTGGATAGGTAATGCCGTTCTCAAAAGACAGCCTGGAATCTTTTAATACGTCTTCTGATACATTACCCAGGTTGATATACAGGTCACCGCCGGCGCTGCCGGGGTTGTAAATAAATGGGTCCAGCATCCAGAAGGTAATATACTCTACATTAGACGCTTCGAAATCGCTGTTGATATCAATAGACCGCTGGATCCCCCCCCACCGACGCTCAGGGTTGAGCAGCCTTCCTGTAGCCGGATCTATATTGGTAGCATCCAGGTTGTAGGGGCCCCGCTCCGCGGGGTAATAACCCAGGTCAAAAGTACTTTGGTTGGTCTGGAAAGAAGTAGTACTCTTATTCTTAAATACTTCCTGGATCTGTACCATACGCCAGTAATCCATTAAGGCCGTATCGGATTTTATATTGGCCGGTGTACCGAAAGAGCCATCCACAAGGGTGGGCTCCAGGTTATACCAGGCGATTTTGGCACGGTTAAAGCCGCTTCTGTGGTCGCCGTTCAGCGTGGCCTCGGGGAAAAGCACATTGCCGTTTTCATCGCGCGCGTCAACCGGCACGCTGGAAAGGGTCCAGCTGGTTACAGGAAATTTAAGATCGATAGCGCTTCCTGAACCCTCAAAGTCATCAACAAATACTGTTCCTCCCTCATCTCCCGGGATATTGATAAAAGAATGGTGACCCGGAAAAATACCTGCAACCTCTCCGCTCGCAGATATAAGCGAGGGTGTTGTAGTACTGTATATAGGTAACTTATCCGCCAGTCTTGTCAACGCGGCAAACTCTGATTGATAATTTGCATCTACGCCCAGCACGGTATTTTTAATAGGATCATCGCCATAGGTAACCTTCTGGGTAAACGGACGTTCCGTCAGCTTCATATAGGTACCTCCGATTGTCAGCTTTTCATTGACATAGTAATCGATCCTGGCGCCCATAAAATTCTGCTGCATAAAACCGAATGCAGCGTTATCCTCAAACTGTATATTAATAGGAATGCCTGAGCCGAGAATACCCTGGTTGAGGATCTTTACACGCCCTAGACTATAATCAACCTGGTAGTCTACGTTTTCTGATAGACGGGTGCCACCAGCTGTTACTGTTACCGAACCCTGGGGTATATTATATCCGCCAAGATATATATCGGTACCGGATGACGATTTGTAGCTTCCTTTAAGCAGGAAACGGTTATTTTGCTGGAATTGCTGGGCGATAATTTTGGTAGAATCATACAGTATCTGGTACAGGTATCTCCTTTCCAGTCGTTCATCGCCGCCCAGCGAAGGTTTCAGGTTCGTACCAAAGGGTTCCAGCACAGGAAAAATAACTTTACCCTGCTGGGCATTGATCGTTATGCCGTCAACAAAGTCAAAAATACCATCCGGAGCCGGATCGTTCTGCTGATTAAGCCTGTCCAGATTTAATACGCTTATCAAAGGCTCTCCCGCTCTCGGTCCTTCCGGTAAATATCTTTTCTCTCCGCCCCCCGGATCCTGGTACATGATATTTAAACGGAAATCTTCTTTGGCCAGGTTCATGGCGCCCAATGAATATACATTTTTCATCATCAGGTTCCAGATCGGCAATACAGGCCTGTTTGCTGTTCCTTTAAGCAGCTTGAGGTACATTACCTTCTGGTTTACGGTATCAGGTGTCATTTCAGAAGCGAATTCCCCAACCTGGTATACCGCTCCTTTATAAGTATATCTGTACGCAACCGCCAGCACATCATCCGGATTTACCTGGGTGTTGAGGCTGATATATCCCAGCTGCGGCTGAAAGCTAAATTCAGACGGGTTTAGCTGGCGCATGGTATTGCGCTGAAAATCCTGCCCTTCGATCAAGCCAAGCCCTATGGCAGTTTGTGTAGCAGTGCTTTGAGACCTTCCCCCGGGATTCTGTAGCAATAAATCGTAAAGCCTGTTGGATTTATTATTAGGTACCGGAACTGTAACAGACGGGTCCGTGTAGATAGCCTGGTATGGGTTTCTTTCTCCGAGGTCCATAAAGGCCAGTATATCCCTGATATTTTGGGTTGCACCCGTACGATTCGTAACCCAGACCTCAATTTTGGTAATTTGTACCATTGAGTTAATAATCGGGTAATTAAGGAGCGCATTGTCGTAGGTATCGAAAAAGTATTGGCCTAAAAGAAAATTTTTGTTCTCTTCATAGTTATCGACCTTTACCTCGAAGCTCTGTAGCTGCCCCCCACCCTGAACAGTTACGCTTTTGCGCTGCGACCGCTGCTGGGATATGACGCCGGTCACCCATACCTTACCAAACTGTAGTTGGGCCTTAAGACCAAATAGTGACTGGATGCCCGAGATCAGGGAGCTGCGCAGGGGAAAGCTGACGTTCCCTGCTTCGATCTTTTTAATGATCTCATCCTCTTTACCCGTATACTCCAGTTTCTGCATATTCTGCTCACCAAAGGTTGGAGCAGTATTATTGCTGATATTCAGCTTCATTTTATCCCCGATCTGTGCCAGCAGGTTTATATTCATCTGCATGTCAAAATCAAAGATGCCGTATTTCTGAGCCCTTTGCGTAAGGGTGGGATTCTTCATATTCTGCCAGCTGCCGCCAAAAGTAAGATCTACGTTTCCCTGTGGTTTAACACTGATACCCGTACCGCCAAAAAGCCGGTTGAAGACTCCTTCTTTATATAATACCGGCAGCTGTGGCTTTTGGTTAAACATGCTTAAAGCTTCCATCCGCTGTTTCCAGTAATCCTGCTCGTCCTGCTGCGACTGGTAACGCATATACTCATTGAAATCCATGGCAGCAGGATTTCTTATGTATTCATTTCCGACTTTTTCATTGAAATAATATTGTCCGCTCTGCGGGTCATACTCAACAGACCTTTCAATATTCGGCGGATCTTTCAGGTCAATCGAGGAGGGTTGCTGTGCAGCAGGCAGCACCTGGTCATGATCTGCGATGGGGAAATGAAGACTGTCACCAGGAGCAGCAGATGGCTGAGCTGAAGTGCTGTCGGGTCCCTGTGGATCAGGAGAAAGTAAAGGATCGTCATACCCGCGTGCAGTCGCCTGCGCCAGTGTGCACACCACGATTATAACTCCTAATAGTACGTAGCCGTAGTTTTTATTCTTTTTGCTTTTTGTCAACTTCAATGGTATTTCCCCACAGGTAATTTACTGGTAGCCTTAAGCTTGTTCCTTACATATTTTTTAATGCCAGCTTTATCCACTCTTCCGTCTCCATATTTTTATCAGCTGCTTGTTCCTTTACCTTCTTCAAAGCACTTTCTGCCATAGATTTGTTGATCCCCAGACCCAACAAAGCATTTAACGCATCCGCAACGTTTGTATTGTGCTGTGCCGGGCTATTTTCTGATGATGTAATACCCTGGGGCAATTTGCCTTTCAACTCCAGTATAATACGCTGGGCCGTCTTGGCTCCTATACCTTTTACTTTTTCCAGCGCCTTACTATCACCTCCCCCAATAATACTGCTGAGCTCATCTGCTGTCAGGGAAGATAGCAGTATTCTTGCAGTTGCCGCTCCTACACCGGAAACTGAAAGCAATTGCTGGAATGCGGTCTTCTCCTGCTCCGTGGCAAATCCATAAAGCGTCCAGGCATCTTCACTTATTTTAAGATGCGTAAATAGCTTACAGGATGCTTTGCCATTGATATGCTGGTAGGTATTTAATGTAATATGGATCTCATATCCTATACCCCCAATATCAATATAAGTATGTGTCGGCGTTACTTCTTTAAGCTGCCCCTCAATATAACCAATCATAAAAAGTGCAAAATAGGAAAATGTCAGGAACCGATCATAGATTTTTATAATAAACAAAACGCTGTTTGGCTCCTTAGCTCAAGACAGCGTTTTTTTTAAATCCGATTGGTAAATATTCTGGTACTTCCGGCTTCGGATCAGCCAAGCGTTAGTAAGTACTCCACCAGGGGCTATCGCGCTTCTTGATCTTCCAGAAGAACATAATGGAAAATGTAGAGAACATGTCCTTATTATCAGGATTGCCGCGATATTCTCCGGCCTGGTGCTTGTAGCCCGGGATAATTTCTTTTGACCGGTCCATCATTTTTTTCGAAAGGTCTGCTTTGCCAAATTCGTCCAGGTAAGCGATATCGTGATATAGCGGATCAATGTACTGACCGCTTACGTCATCCAGGTAATCTGTAAATGCGTAACGAAGCTGATATTCAAGGCCGATAGCAAGTCCCCTGCCCAATTCAACCCTGAAGCCCACACCACCTAATCCTGCCAGCGCCCAAAGCTGATACGATTCGGGGGCTCCAGCATAAGTATAAGTCTGGCCTTCTGTATGTAATGGTCGTAAATCCACCAAGTTCTCCTGGCCGGTGGTCAGATTTTTACTGGTTCCTTTAGGATTAAAGTGAAACCCTGACACCCCTACCATCAGGTATGGCTGGAAACGCCATTTTGAAGATTTTCCGAATTCCCAGTTGCCAAGAAACCTAAGCGGGCTTAATTCTGCAATGAGGTTCCCTTCCCAGATATTGGTATGCGCATCCAGATTTCTCAGATATCTTTGGTAATAATCATCTTCTGTGGTAGTCGCCTTCATGGCTTTTTCTTTATTCCAGGCATCAGTAGCGAAAAGCGACCCGTAGTTAACACCAAGCCTGAAAGCAAGTCCCGGAACGTGCGTATACCGCACAAACAAACCGCCCATGAAACGTATATTGTCAAAGTAATCATACCTGTAGTGATCTATCGGAGACTTGGTCCCTACATCAGCCCACATATCAGCAATACCAAAATTCGTACCTAAAGAAAAGCCCCTCTGCTCTATATATGGAATGTCTGGATTCCCCCAGTAATACTCATGATCCTGCGCCATAGTAAGTGTTGGGCTCCCCAGGGCTCCAACTACCATCAAACCGGCAAAAAATGCTCCTTGTAATGATTTCCGCATAATGGAACTTAAATTTGAGCGTTGAAAGTAAAAAAAAAGTGTTTTGCTTGTATGCCTTTTGGTGTTTTTTTTTGGAAAAATCATCAGGGACAATGCAAGCACATCCTCCGGAGGAAGATTGTTAACGGCGGCAAGATAAAAAGATAAATTTACAAATGCAATTCAAAAAGCCGAAATACAGATGATACATACCGGCGGGTCTTTTTCAGGAGCTGTGATCCAGTACAACTTTCCAGATACCTCCTATTTTCCTTACCCTTAAGGTGAAAAACCCGGCAAGATTTCCGCTTTCCCGGTCAAGCTGCCATCGCCCCAGCACAAAAGCTTCTTCTTTACTCAATATATCAATCTGCTCAAATCTGAAATGAAGCTGCCCCATCGTCTTTTTGTCAGGATAAGATTTTTTATAACGCTCGAGCGTTTTGTGCCAGCCCCGGGTAATCCCGCTACTACCTACAAATACCAGGCTGTCGCTTTGCCAGTAACCATTCATATATCCTTCCATATCCCCTTTATTCCACGCGTCTTTCTGCGCATTCAGCAGGTGCTCTATTTGTTCCCGGTCGGTCTGTGCAAAGCTGGTAACTGTTGCCACTAAAAATATAAGTGATAAAAAATAGCTTTTCATATACAATAGGTCTTATAGGTGTAAAGATAGGTACAAAAAGTAGCGGATTAACAGTATTTAATTGCGCTTCCGGTGGATGATACAAGAGATGTTTTACGGTATAGTTTATATAGTTATTTTTGTAGCTTATGAATCTTTTGAACGAAAAACTTCCGGTAGGGATTATCGGATCGGGGGCTATGGGAAGCGGCATAGCCCAGGTAGCGGCTATGGCGGGACATCCCGTTAAAATAATGGATACCAGCAGGGAAGCGCTGGAAAAAAGCCGGAATAACCTTGGCAATATTATACAAAAGCTAAAGGAAAAAGGTAAAATAGAGGATACCGGGGAGCTGATAAACAAATTTGAATTTGTAACGGACCTGGGCGCATTCTCTTCCTGTAAGCTGGTAATCGAGGCTATTGTCGAAAATCTTGAGATTAAAAAGAAGGTTTTTAAAGAGGTTGAGGGAATAGTTGCTGCCGACTGTATACTGGCCTCTAACACTTCTTCTTTATCTATAGCTTCTATTGCTGCTGCCTGTAATGCGCCTGAACGGGTCATCGGCATTCACTTTTTTAATCCCGCGCCGCTAATGGCACTGGTAGAAATAATCCCTGCCGTACAAACGGCCGAAGCGTTGCCCAATCATGTGTGCCAGCTTATGAAGCAATGGGGCAAAGCTCCGGTAATTGTCAAAGATACCCCGGGATTTATCGTCAACCGGGTAGCAAGGCCTTTTTATGGTGAAGCATTGCGGATAATGGAAGAAGGCATTGCGGATATGGAAACAATCGATGCGGCTATGACAGGCCTGGGAGGGTTCCGGATGGGGCCATTTGCGTTAATGGATTATATAGGCCACGATGTAAACTATGTGGTTACGGAAACTGTCTTTCAGTCGTTCTTCTACGATTCGCGGTATAAACCTTCCTTTTCCCAGAAAAGACTGCTGGAGGCCGGTTGGTTAGGACGCAAGTCCGGCCGGGGATTTTATAACTATGCCCCTGAGGCGCAGGTAAAGCCGCCTGTCCAGGACAACGCTTTGCAGAATATGATATTCGACCGCATTCTTTTTATGCTGATCAATGAAGCTGTGGATGCTTTGCACTGGAATATAGCAAGCAAAGAAGATATTGATCTTGCGATGACAAAGGGGGTCAATTACCCGAAAGGCTTACTGCAATGGTGCGATGAACTCGGTGCGGATTATGTGCTGGCAGGTCTTGAATCACTATACGGCCATTATAAAGAAGACAGGTACAGACCAAGCCCGCTGCTGCGAAAGTATGGTATTGAGAAAAGGAGGTTCTTTGATGGAACTTTCTGATTTTTCCTCACTGGTAAACTTTACAGCCATCGATTTTGAAACGGCAAACGGTAAGCTGAACAGCATTTGCCAGGTAGGTCTTGTAAGGGTTGAGAATGGTGTTATCACCCGCGAGCTGGAAATACTGGTACAGCCTCCGGGGAATGAGTATCATTGGGGAAATACCAGGGTACATGGTATTAACAGGCGGATGACAGCACACGCGCCGACATTTGACGAAATATGGAACCAGATGTTCCCCTACATATCCGGCCAGCATGTTGTAGCACATAATGCCGCTTTCGATTGTTCCTGCCTTGATCATACACTTGGCTTTTATGATATAGCCGTACCTACATATAAACCACATTGTACGGTAAAAATATATAAACGTAACCTTGCGTTATTATGTGAAACTTACGGTATTGAGCTTGTTCACCATAACGCCTTATCCGATGCAAGGGCATGTGCCGCTTTGTTTTTGAGGCATCTGAAGGGAGAAGGACATGATTCTGTAATGCAACCACACATTCACTAAATAAATCAAGTTCGTTTTCTTATGCAAAAACTGTTACTATTATTGCTATGCGCTTTTTTAACTGTACCCTCATCCGCGCAAAAACAGCTGTTGGGTAACTTCCCCTATACGAAGAAGATCGTCAAGGATGATAATGCCGGATTTCTTGTTGAAATAGCAGGAAATCTCAATAACAGGTTTGTCGATCAGAGAGAGGGCGCAGTATTTACAGCAAAAGGAAATGTACGGGTCTTCCCTAAGATCGGGATATTCTATCAGCGGGGTTTCTGGAACAGGTTTTCCGTAAGGGGTAGTTTTTCATTCGGCACGTCTCCTTTTTCGTATAAATATGCCCGGTCATTTGACAGTATTGCTGAGGGCAGCGGGGTACCGATGCCAAAATCCTCTTTCAATGATTATGTAAAGAAGAAGCAGCCTGGTATGTTTGTACAACCCCAGATCGATTTCGGATATATTTTCGGGCCATTCCGCAAAAATATTCTAATAGAATTAAGGGCGGGGGCTGCCATGCCGCTTTACCTGAAAGAGTCATCAGATTCCATATCTGTGATCACAGGGTCAGTAGTGAATCCAAAAGACAATGGTAAAAGCAGCTATATGATAAAGCAACGATCCGTTTACGGACGAAACAGTCGCTGGGGCACTATAATTGCTGACGTGTACCTGGGAATAAGGTGGACAGGAACGTATAACCAGCTGCTCGACCGTTCTTCCCTGGGTTTGCAGATGGCAGTGCCGATAAGCAATAAGAATGACGGGTATGCAGATATTGAGTATATAAGCACAAGCTGGAACGGCCTTTTGGGTAACGAAAGGGTAGGTATGGGTTTGTTTACCTTTGGCATAAGGTATACCTACAGTTTTTTTTAATCACGGCGGCTCACAGTTATTCCTTAATTTAGCATTATTGAATAATTGCAATGGCCCTCCGGCCGTTTTACAAACTATGATCCTGCGGCCGCCCAAATCCCTTTGCTTATTATGCTTTATTGCCAGCCTGCTTTCCGCAGGTGGTACCCAGGCTGTTTTCTCACAGCAGGGGCCAGATACCGAAGCGCTTGCCAAGCAATATGTACTGAATAAAGAGTACGATAAGGCAATTCCCCTATACAAGTCCCTGTATGAGCAGGCCCCTTTTGATAAAACTGTTTACCTGGCTTATCTGGATGCCTTGATGAATGCGGGGAAATATGACGATGCGGAAAGCCTGGTTACGTACATGATGAAAATCAGGCGGGAAGACCCTTCGGTCATGTTGGATCTTGGAAAAGTGTATGAGGCTGCGGGGAAAAAGAAAAAGGCGGAAGAGCAATACGAGCTGGTGCTGGCAATGATAAACGGAGACGATTATATAACCACGCAGGTAGCTGATGCCTTTTCCAGGAAAGGAAATAGCAGCTATGCTATAAAAGCCTATGAAAAGGCAAGGGAAATAATACAGAACCCTTATGCGTATGCTACTGAGCTTGCCGTATTATATAGCGCAGCAGGCAATGCAGATGCTGCGATACGGTCACTGCTGGATGTGCTGATGGTACAGCCATCATCTATGGAAGAAGTAAAGACCGCTTTGCTGAAGATAACGGAAAACGATCCTAAGAAAGCAGCAGCTGTGCAGAAACAGGTTATGGAAAGGATCAAAATACAACCTGAAAATCCATTCTGGGCAGAAGTATTGACCTGGCTATATGTGCAGAAAGGTGATTATGGAGGTGCCTTGAAGCAGGTTGTGGATATTGACAGGAAATTAAAGGAAGACGGCGGCAGGGTGCTGAATTTTGCAGCAGCAGCTTTAAAGGATGATCAGTATGATATAGCGCTGAAAGCATACGATTACGTATTGGCGAAAGGCGACCAGGCAGGAATGAGAGAAAGAGCTACAGCAGAAAAGCTGACAGCACAACTGGCACAACTGAAAACCCAAAGACCCGTAGACCCGGTAAAGGTACAGCAGGTTATTTCCGGCTTTCGTGATCTTTTTATCGCTTTTCCCCAACAGAGAAACACTTCCTTGCTGAGAGAATACGCGCTGGTAAAAGCACGGTATGCGCATGAAACAGATACGGCAATACTATTGCTGCAGGAAGCTATTAATATGCCTAACATGCCTAAGGAGGTTATTGGTTATTGTAAACTTGACCTGGGCGATTATTATATACTGGACAATAAGGTATGGGACGCCTCTTTAACCTATTCGCAGGTAGATAAAGCTTTCAGGCAGGATGTGCTGGGAGAGGAAGCACGGTTCCGGAATGCCAAACTGGCCTATTACCGGGGGGATTTCGAGTGGGCACAGGGACAACTGTCTGTACTTAAAGCCTCTACCTCGGAGCTTATCGCTAACGATGCGTTGTATCTATCAGTGCTGATTACCGAAAATACTCCGCCGGATAGCAATATGATTCCTTTATCCCGTTTTGCGGCTGCAGACCTGTTATTATTCCAGAATAAAACAAAGGAATCTGACCAGCTGCTGGACAGCATAAGCAAAGCTTTCCCGGAAACGCCGCTGCAGGATGACATATTACTGCTCAGGGCAAAAATCGCTGCCGAAGAAGGAAGGAACACAGAAGCGGTAGCATTCCTGGAGCAGATACTGAGCAACTACGGCCAGGATGTTTTAGGTGACGATGCTGCTTTCCGTCTGGGTAATCTCTATCAGTACCAGCTAAAGGACAGGTCAAAAGCGCTGATTTATTATGAAAGACTGATAACCAGCTATCCTGGCAGCACTTTCATACAAGCCGCAAGAGCCGAGTATAACAAACTGAATACCGGAAAAGAAACCATTCCCTAAACCAATAGCATCCTGGAGCGTCTATAATAGTAATGGCTTATAATAAGATAAGAAAGAGGACACAAAGCATCTTACTGCTATTATTGATCATTGCGGGTACCTGGTATAGGGCTACAGCCCAGAATGAATTCTGTGGCCTGACCAATAAAACGATCAGTAACGGAGAAAAAATCAACTTCAGGGTATATTATAACCTAAGCGCAGTATGGGTATCAGCAGGAGAAGCGAATTTTACAACAACTCTGGAAAAGCTCAATGGCCGGCGGGTCTTCCACATTACCGGTGATGGCGCTACCTACAAATCCTATGATTGGATATTCCGGGTAAGAGATAAGTATGAGACATTTATTGATACAGAGACTATGCTGCCATTACGGTTTATCCGTAATGTGGATGAAGGCGGCTATAAAATACATAATGATGTAACCTTCGACCAGGTAAAGCACCAGGCAAGATCAGATAATAAGACCTTTACCGTACCAGCCTGTGTACAGGATGTATTGTCAGCGATATTTTACGCGCGTAATATTGATTATAATAAATATAAGACCGGCGCTAAAATTCCTTTCAGCATGTTTTTGGATAACGAAGTTTATAACCTGTATATACGCTACCAGGGTAAAGAAAAGATCACGACAAAGTATGGGACCTTCAATGCCATCAAAATAAGCCCTTTGCTGATTAAGGGTACGATATTTGAAGGCGGCGAAAAAATGACCGTCTGGATCAGCGATGATGATAACCATATTCCCCTACGGGTAAACAGCCCAATCCTGGTGGGTAGTATTAAAGTAGATATGATGGGTTATGCTAACCTTAGATATCCTCTAAAATCTTTACTGAAGAAAAAGTAATTAGTATAATATGATTTTTAGACGCTTATTGAAATAAGCGTCTTTTTTGTTTTTAATATTCGTTATTTAAATGTTAATTATAGTACTATGTATTGCATAATACCAATCATTGCATATATCTTTGCATCATAAAGTTGATTGTTTAACATAGTTCTTTTAAATAAACATCCGAACAATGAATACAGAAAACACACAGTCGCAGATGCGCAAGGGTGTACTGGAATTTTGTATTCTTTCCATTATCCGTAAATCAGAGGTATACCCTTCTGATATTATAGAGCAAATGAAAGCCGCAGGCCTGTCAATACTGGAAGGAACACTTTATCCGCTGCTTACCCGGCTTAAAAATGCGGAGCTGCTGAGCTATCGCTGGGAAGAAAGCGTTTCCGGTCCTCCGAGAAAATATTTTTCCCTTACAGAAAAAGGAGCGGCGTTTTATGTAGAGCTGGAGACCACCTGGAAACAGCTGGCAGATGCTGTCCACCTGCTGACCAAAGAAAACAGCTGATTTCAATCACAACCATACAATTAACTCACATTTCAAACTAAGAAAATGAATAAGATCATCAATATAAATCTCGCAGGCCGGCTGATACCGATCGACGAGCTTGCCTATGAGCAGCTTCATGCATACATTGAATGGCTCCGGCAGTTTTTTGGCCGTGAAGCGGGCGGCGATGAGATCGTCCGCGACATGGAAGACCGCATAGGCGAGCTGTTCCAGGACAGGATAAAAAAGGGGGCTGCCAGCATCACCCAGGATGATGTAAAAAACATGATCAGCATCATGGGAAGCCCCGAGCAGATTGTCAGTGAAGCGGGGGAAGAAACCGGCAGTACGCAACAACAGCAAAACAATAACGGTAAAAGCGGGGAAGAAAACCGGCAGCAATCTGCGGCAGACAGTTATGAAAAGCCTAAGCGGTTGAGCAGAAGTGAGAAAGAAAAAGTGTTGGGCGGGGTATGCGGTGGCCTGGCAGCATATTTCAACATTGACCCTGCTATCGCGCGTATTGTGTTTGCCCTTATCAGCCTGGCCTGGGGTAGTGGTGTGATCATTTACCTGTTGCTATGGGCCGTTTTACCGGTCAGTGATGACCAGCCACGGGGTTTTCGCCGCAGGCTTTACCGCAATCCTGATCAGAAAGTAGCGGGAGGCGTATGCTCCGGCATTGCCGCTTATCTCAATATAGACCCGGTGATACCCAGGCTCATTTTTATAGCGCCGGTATTAGGCTCTGTTTTTTTCGGCGCCATTAACAGCGATATCGTGTTCTTCCCGGTACTCACCGGCGGCATCCCGACATTTGTGCTGCTGTACCTGATCCTCTGGGCATCCATACCTGTAGCAAGCACTGTAACCGAAAAACTGGAAATGCGCGGAGAAAAAGTGGATGTACAGAACCTGAGCCAGGCTATTAAAGACATCAGTGAAAGTGTAAGTAAGGCAGTGCCTGAAAAAAGCAGGAGCGAATTCAGGAAGATCATATCAGTAATCGTAAAAATATTTGTATTCATGATATTAGGTTTTGTACTCATCATACTTGCATCTGTGCTTGTGGCTGTGCTGGCATCCATGTTCGGGTTTGCTGCATCCTCAGCCTTTGTGCTGCCGCTGAGCGGCATAGTGACCGACTCCGAAACGCAGAAATGGATATTATGGATTTGTATAGTCCTGGCCCTGGTTATCCCTTTTATCTCCGCTATCCGTATGCTGATCCGGCTCATTACAGGCAGAAGGCATCGTGACTATAAATGGATCAATATTGTTTCATCCGTATTGTTTATTGCCGGTATATTCGGTCTCTTCTGGATAGGCGGCGCCATACTCAGCGATTTCAAAGCCAGGTACCATAGCCGGCCGGAAGCGCTTGTGCTTAACCAGCCCGCCAACGATACATTGGTGATCCGCCAGGCGATACTTGAAAGTGAAGATGGTGGTATTACGGAATATGACTGGGGGTCTGAAGATGGCGGTATCCGCTTCAAGGATGATTCTACGATCGCGATCAGTAATATCAACCTCAAAATAGAGAAAAGCCCAGATAGCCTGTACCATATGGAACTGCAGCGCAGCGCTAACGGAAAGAATTCAAAGCGAGCCGAATCATTGGCGTCTCCGCTGCAATTTGCTTACCACCAGGAGGGAAGCATCCTTTATCTGCCGCAGGACTTCAGCATTCCCCCGCACCAGCCGTTCCGTGGACAGCAGATGAGCGTAACCATACAGGTACCTGCAGGCAAGGTATTTAAAACGGAAGGTTTGATCGGTAGCTATTACACACAACGCTCGTTCCGCTTTGGCCGGAATCGCTGGGAATACCATACCGAAAATTATGACAACGACTATGAGGATGGAAAATATTACCGGATGATGGAGGACGGAAAGGGTTCCGCTCTTTAAAGAATGTTTATAGTTTGAGTGTCAGTTTATAAATGGTCGCAAAAGAAACGGGTGTAGTCTTGCACCCGTTTCGCTTTTCAAAGATTCTATATTTGGTTAACAGCTATTAAGGCCCTTCATTGAAGGGCCTTAATAGCTCAAGTCTTCCATATTTAACTACAGCCAGTGGTGGTACCGCAGTTAGGGCACATATAGCAGGTGCCGTTGCGAAGCGTAATATTGCCGCAGTTGCTACAGGCAGGCGCATCGGCGCTGGTTCCCATCAGTTTTTTTGTTTCTGCGTCCACGTTTACCGGTTTGGGCGCTGCTATTTTTTGCTTCTGGGGTACAACAGGATTCGGCGCTGTGATCCTTACCTGCGATAATTCCTGCTGAGCCGGTGTTTCCGGCAGTGATCGCCGGTCTTCATCTACAATATGCACCAGGTCGTCCCTGTCAAGATATTCATAGGCAAGTGCGCGGAAAACGTAATCCAGTACGGAAGTAGCTGAACGGATATTGGGATGATCGACTATACCGCTTGGCTCAAACCTTGTGAAAATAAATTTATCGACAAATTCTTCCAGAGGTACGCCATACTGCAGGCCCACAGAAACAGCGATGGCAAAACTGTTGAGCAGGCTGCGCATGGTGGCTCCTTCTTTAGCCATATCAATAAATATTTCGCCCAATGTACCGTCGCCATACTCACCTGTACGCAGGAATAAAGGTTGTCCGCCCACCTTGGCCTTATAAGTATAGCCCCGGCGTTTAGCGGGCAGCGATTTACGCTCCACGATACGGGAAAGCTGGCGCTTCAGCTGTGTGTCCGGACTTGCCTGTACACGCCTGTTGACCTCTTCCAGCAGTTCTTCCACTGTCAGCTTGCTCATATCTACAATGGTGCTTTCAGCAATCACTTCTGTATCGCTATCGTCTTTTTTCTTTTTATCGCTTTTGTTGCTCAACGGCTGGCTTAGCTTGGAACCGTCGCGGTATAAGGCACAGGCTTTGATACCAAGTTCCCAGCTCAGGAAGTAGCAGTCTTTGATTTCTTCCACGGTAGCCTCATTGGGCAGATTGATTGTTTTGGAAATAGCACCGCTGATGAAGGGCTGCGTAGCTGCCATCATGCGGATATGTCCATGAGCATGAATATACCGCTTGCCATTTTTACCGCATTTATTGGCGCAGTCAAATACCGGCAGATGTTCTTCTTTCAGGAATGGCGCGCCTTCCATCATCATCGTGCCACATACATAATCGTTAGCTGCTTCTATCTCTTCTTCAGTAAAGCCAAGCGCTTCCAGCAGGTTGAAGCCGAAGTCAAAATATTGCTCGGGTCTGAATCCGAGTCTTTGCAGGCATTCTTCTCCCAGCGTATAAGCATTGAATACAAAGCCTACCTCGAATGCGCTCTCTACCGCAGCATCCAGCTTCTTTAGCTCTTCAGCAATAAAGCCCTTTTCACTTAATGACTGGTGATTGATGAAAGGAGCGCCGGCAAATGTTCCATGGCCTTTAGCATATTTTACAATCGCATCGATCTCCTCGTTTTTATATCCTAATTTTTTAAGCGCTGTAGGTGTGGATTGATTGATGATCTTAAAGTAACCACCGCCGGAAAGCTTTTTGAATTTTACCAGGGCAAAATCCGGTTCAATACCGGTAGTATCGCAATCCATTACCAGGCCAATAGTTCCTGTGGGGGCTATTACAGTGGCTTGCGCATTGCGGTAACCGTACTTTTCGCCAAGCCGGACTGCTTCGTCCCATGCTTTGGTTGCAGCGGTCAATAAATAATCGGGGCAATATTTTGCGTTGATGCCCATCGGCTTTATCTCCAGGTTTTCATAAGCATCGCTCGCATCATAAGCTGCGGCACGGTGGTTGCGCATTACCCGCAGCATATGCTTTTTGTTTTCCTCATAACGGGCAAAAGCGCCTAAATGCTGCGCCATTTCTGCTGAGGTCTTATAGGCAATACCATTCATTATGGCAGTAATGGCGCCTGCTATTGCACGTCCTTCCTCACTGTCATAGGCAATGCCGCTCACCATCAGCATAGAGCCCAGGTTAGCATAGCCCAGGCCAAGCGTGCGGTAATCGTAGCTTAGCTGCGCTACTTCGGGAGATGGGAACTGGGCCATCAGCACGGATATTTCCAGCACTACTGTCCATAAGCGAACCATATATTCGAAACCTGCCACATCAAAAGTGGTTGTCTCTTCATCAAAGAACCTGCGCAGGTTCAGGGATGCCAGGTTACAGGCAGTATTATCCAGGAACATATATTCCGAACAGGGATTGGATGCACGGATACGGCCACCTTCAGGGCAGGTATGCCACTCGTTGATGGTCGTATCATACTGGGTTCCGGGATCGGCGCAACGCCAGGCGGCATAGGATATTTTTTCCCACATTTCTCTTGCCGGCACCGACTTCATAATACGACCGTCTGTACGGGCGGTCATATCCCAGTTCTCGTTATTAACCAGCCTTCGGAAAAATTCATTGGGTACCCTTACGGAATTATTCGAGTTCTGGCCAGATACGGTCCTGTATGCTTCTCCCTCATAATCTGAGGAATAGCCGGCAGCAATAAGGGCTGCAACCTTTTTCTCTTCTTCAACTTTCCAGTCGATGAATTCCATTACTTCGGGATGGTCCAGGTCAAGGCAAACCATTTTAGCGGCGCGACGTGTGGTACCGCCGCTTTTGATAGCGCCTGCCGCACGATCGCCTATTTTGAGAAAGCTCATCAGGCCGCTGGAGCTTCCGCCACCGCTTAGCTTTTCACCATCAGCGCGGATATTGGAATAATTGGTACCTACGCCGCTGCCATATTTAAAGATGCGTGCTTCACGCGTCCACAGGTCCATAATGCCACCCTCGTTTACCAGGTCATCTTCCACGCTGAGAATAAAACAGGCATGTGGCTGTGGCCTTTCATAGGCATTCTGGGATCGCTCCAACCTGCCGGTTTCGGGGTCTACATAGTAATGCCCCTGGGCTTTACCATTGATGCCATAGCTGTTGTATAGTCCTGTATTGAACCATTGCGGTGAGTTGGGCGCACAGCTTTGCTGCAGGATGCTGAATACAAGCTCGTCGTAAAACACCTGCGCATCTTTTTCTGAAGCAAAATACCCATACTTATTACCCCAGGTACGCCAGCAATCTGCCAGCCGGTGAGCGACCTGCTTTATGGATCTTTCCCGGCCCAGGGTGCCATCCGGCTGGGGAACTCCGGCTTTACGGAAATATTTCTGCGCCAGGATATCCGTCGCTATCTGGGACCAATGACCCGGAACTTCCACGTCGGTCATTTCAAATACTTTTTCCCCATTGGGATTACGGATAACTGAAGTCCGGTAATCATATTCGAACAGATCGAATACGCTGACTCCTTCCCGGGTATATTGACGCTCAAACGACAAACCGGTGCCTTTATTACCTGATTTTGCTTTGCTCATTTGTAATATATTTTGGAGAGGTAAGGATATTAAATTTAAGATTTATCTGTGGTACTAAAAAACTGTACCCACGAAATTAACCTACCGGTATGAAAAAGAGTACCTGTTTCTATCCACAAGGCTGTGGATAAAATACAGGTGTCTTTAGCACATTGCTTTACGTGATTTGTTAACGAAAAACATAATATGTTTTATTGGTTTTCTTAAAATAAAGATTATATTTATCTGGCAGGAACACGGGATTATTTCCCGTCGCTTATACGGCCTGAAAGTTTTTCCAGGCACTTTTTTACACTTTCCTGCGCAACAGGAAAAGTAAATTCCCCGGCTGAAGGGGGGGATATGTAGATAAGGAAGCAGTGGAGCTGTTTTCCATCCGGAATATTTTTATAAAGCAGGTCTTTTTGCAAGCGCCATGCTTCTTTCAGCAATCTCCGTATACGGTTGCGGTTAACAGCCAGCCGGACTCTTTTTTTGGGGATGCTGAATCCGACCCGGACCGGAGCGGCACCAGGACCAGTAATATCTGCAAGAAGATATACGACCCGTAACGATAAAACAGAAAACGCCTCTCCATCCCGGAAAAGCGTTTCAATATGTTTACGCAGCTTTAATCGTTCTTCCGCCTGCAGAGTAAACCGTTTATGAACACGGTCAATACTCATTGCACAGAGGATTAAACCAACAGAAATGTACTGTTATTTCAGGCGGCGCTCATCAGAAACCGTCAATTTCTTACGGCCCTTTTTACGACGTGCAGCTAATACTTTACGTCCGTTTGCGCTTTCCATACGCTTGCGAAATCCGTGAACGGATTTCCGGCGACGACGGGATGGTTGGTAAGTACGTTTCATAATATAACTATTGTGAGAAATTTAAAAATTGAAACAGGTAATCTTTCCGATATACACAAATCTTACACAGCTTCTGAAAACGGACGGCAAAAGTATAATTCTTTTCCAAAATAAAAAAATAATTTTCACATAGTGGTAATCGCTGTTAAAGCAATCCATATCTTAAGGCAGGTTTCTAAACAAAGCCCGTCAATATTCGTATATAAAAATTAACACACTTTGTCTCTGTCATTTTTTGGCAAAGTCTGTATATTTACCAGCAACGACAACCAATAGCATCAGAACTTTATGGAATTTGAAAAGATCAAAAATAAAGGGCAGGGGCGCCTGTTTGACAGCGAATATATGGAACTGATGACCAAAACGCATCCCATTGTTATCTATTCCATGTATTTACCGGTTATTATCTTTATGTTGTACTACGGGCATGTATATAAATATTTGTCTGCAGGCCGGGAGATAGTACTTTTTTTCTGTGGCATTTTTTTCTGGACTTTTTTTGAATATATCATGCACCGGTTTATTTTCCACATCGTCAGCGAAAAGCCCAGGCTAAAGAGAATCATTTATACCATGCATGGTGTTCATCATGAATATCCGCGGGACCGCGAACGTCTCTTTATGCCGCCAATCCCCAGCATCATTACAGCGAGCCTTATTTTTTTTATAATGTTCCAACTGATCGGCCGGAACGCATTAGCTTTTTTCCCCGGGTTTATGCTTGGGTATCTGGCTTATGGATCAATGCATTATGCTATCCATTCATTTAGTCCCCCGCGTTTTTTGAAAGCATTGTGGCGTAACCATCACCTGCACCATTATAAATACCCGCAAATGGGCTTTGGCGTAAGCTCTGTTCTATGGGATATCGTGTTCCGTACAGTCCCTCCTCAAAAATGAGCAGGCTTTAACTTGCCGTTGCCATGGTATTTCAATAAAAATAGATACCTTGCAGCTTCAATCTATTTTTTAAATTTTAATTTTTTTTCATGTCTAAAGTAAAAACTGGCGATACGGTTCAGGTTCATTATCATGGTAAATTGACTGACGGCACTACATTTGATTCTTCAGAAGGGCGTGCCCCGTTACAGTTCACTGTAGGTAATGGCCAGGTGATTAAGGGATTTGATGATGCGCTGATCGATATGGAAATTGGCGAAAAGAAGACTGTAAATATTCCTGTAGCTGATGCATATGGCGAGGCTAATCAAGATATGATCATGGAATTTCCCAAAACGGATTTCCCGGCCGATGTTAAACCCGAAATTGGCCAGCAGCTTCACCTGAGCGACAATATGGGCAATCATTTTCCTGTTGTGGTAACTGAAGTAAAAGAAGAAAGCGTGATTCTGGATGCCAACCATCCACTTGCCGGGAAGGACCTGGTCTTCGATATAGAATTAGTAGAGATCAACGGCTGATTTCAATCATTTAATTTATTAATTAAAAGATAAAGCCTTTCTGCGGGAAATAGAAAGATTCCGGCGAAGGGCTTTTTTAAATAGGGCGTTTGTATATTTGCCTGCCCTATTCAACTTCAAATAGTTTCTTTATATGGCATTGACCTTATTGTTACAGGCTATGGCGGATACCGCATCACAAACTGTTCCGGCGACTGTTCCAAAAGCTCCGGAGCAATTGTCGCTATGGTATCTGATTAAAGAGGGCGGTATTTTAATGATCCCCTTGGGGATCTGCAGCATCCTCGCCGTTTATATTTTCTTCGAACGTTTTTTCGCAATCCGCAATGCTGCAAAATCACCCAATGATTTTATGCTGAGGATACGGGAGAAAATAGTAGAGGGTAATATCAGCGCTGCCCAGTCATTATGCCGTAACTACCAGGGCTCGGTACCACAGGTTATCGCAAAAGGGATTAGCCGTATCGGAAAACCCATGGATCATATTGAAAAATCAATGGAAAATACGGGTAAGCTGGAAGTTTACAAAATGGAAAAGAACCTCGGTATGCTCTCTACCATAGCTGGTATAGCACCCATGTTCGGCTTTCTCGGTACCATAGCGGGTATGATTATATTGTTTTCCAATATACAGCAAACCAACAATTTTGAAATCGGCGTAATTGCTGGAGGTATTTATACAAAAATGGTTACTTCGGCGGTTGGCTTAATCATAGGCCTCCTGGCATATGTAGCCAATAATTACCTTAATGCGCAGATCAATAAGAATGTAAATAAGATTGAGGCGGCATCAACCGAATTCCTGGATATCCTGCATGAGCCGGCACACGGTTAATGCAATAATCCATGAACATCATTCAATATAATTATTATCCGGAAAGGTCTTTTGGCATAAGCTTTAAAGACCTTTTTCAATAGGACAAGGTGTTTCCTGCTTCCTGAGATAAAGCAGTACTGAGAAGATACATGAATAATAGGTCTTTTACATTTAGTTAATTAAAATAATATTAGTTTTGCAAACTTGATGATCATACGTATATTGATTATCATGCGTTTTTGTTTTAAGATCAGCCCAGCTCAATTATGAAAGTATTATACAGCGCCGCCTACAAAAATACAAAGCGCTTTGCCTTTGTTGCTCTTTTGTTAATCATGAACGGGACTTTTCTTTGGGGCCAGCAGCCGCAGCAACAGCCAGGTACAACGACTGTTCCTATACCTGCAGGTCCCGGACCGGTTCCTCCGCCTGTAAGCCAGGACCAGCTGCAAAAAATAATAGAGCAGAAACAGCAACAGGAAGCACAAAATCAGCAGGAGCAGCAGACACAAAAACAAGAGCAGGAAAAGGCCGATAGTGAAAGCCCCGATACGGAGGAAAAGGATAAAAATAAGAAGTATGCCTCGGGTGTGGACGATCCGAACCGGCTGCCGATATTCGGTAATAATGTCTTTGCCAATAATAATTCAGATTTCGCGCCTAACACCAACAGGCCTACGCCAATTAACTATATAGTAGGTCCCGGCGACGCGCTGCAGATAGATATTACCGGCAATTCTGTAGTCAGCTGGAATCTCAATGTAGCTGCTGACGGATCCATACTGCTGCCGGGGATGGGTAAACTATATGTTGGTGGCAGCACCATTGAAAATGCAACTGAAGCTATTAAAGGCAGATTGAATGCCAATAATTTCGCTATAGGACGGGGCTCCAATCTCTCTGTAGGTCTTTCTAATATAAGGACAATGCGTATAACTGTGATGGGGGAAGTGAGAAATCCCGGTACCTATAATGTATCTTCATTGACCACGGCATTCAATGCCCTGTATCTTTCGGGAGGCATTTCAGACAACGGATCATTCAGGAATATCGAAATTATAAGAGATAACCAATTACTGGAACGTATAGATCTGTATGATTATCTGTTAAGAGGCGATCTCAGTTCAAATATTACCCTAAAGGATGACGATGTGATCAGGGTGCCGGAATACAAAACCAGGGTAAGCATAAAAGGAGAGGTTAAACGGTCGGCATACTTTGAAATGATGCCAGGTGAATCTTTGAGCGAGCTTGTGCGTTTTGCGGGCGGGTTTACCGATATGGCATACACCAGCATGGTAAAGGTTACGCAGGTTACGGATAAACAATACCGTGTTAAGGATATCAGCTTTAAGGATTTTGATAATTATACACCATTAAAAGGCGATCAGTTTGAAGTAGGTAAGATCATTGAGCGTTTTGAGAACAGGATTACATTGAACGGCGCTGTTTTCCGTCCCGGTCAGTTTGAGCTGGAAAGCAATCCGACTTTAAGAACCCTTATCCAGAATGCTGAAGGTCTTAAAGAAGAAGCTTATCCTGAAAGAGGTTATATAACCAGGATGAACCCCGATAACAGCATGGCAGTAATCCCGTTTTTTGTAAAAGGAGTTGCTGACGGTACAAGCGAGGATATTCCGCTACAGCGTGAAGATGTGATCACTATCCCCAGCATATTTGATATAGCTGAGGCATTTTCTGTAAATATCAGGGGAAGTGTACGGAATCCCGGATCTTTTCCTTTTAATGCTGATATGACTGTTGAGGATCTTATCTTACAGGCAGGCGGATTTATAGACGGGGCTAATATGCAACGGGTGGAGATTGCCAGAAGAATCAAAAACAGTGATAAAAAGCTAAAGAATGCCAGGCTTGCAGAAATCATTACTGTTGACGTCGATCCGCAACTCAAACTATCAGAGTCAAAGCTCAAGCTGCAACCATATGATGTAGTTTCCGTATACCAGTTACCGGGCTTTATGAAACCACAGATCGTAAAGATTGAAGGCGAGGTAATGCGCCCGGGGTACTTTGCCATGACCAGGAAAGACGAGCGTTTGTCTGATCTGATAAAGCGCGTGGATGGCCTGACCGATTTTGCCTATTTAAAGGGAGCAACATTCGAGCGGAAGGATTATATTGAAACAGGTACGGATGCCAAGATTGCAGAGTTAAAAAAGGACCAAATGCAGGAAGGACAGATAGAAGCAGCTGACGGCGTTAATACCGATCTGCAGCTTAATTCACTTGTTAAGCGAAATAATTTCGTTGGTATAGATTTTGAATATGCATTAAAACACCCGGGCAGCAATCAGGATCTTATACTGATGGATGGGGATGTGATCAATATTCCCCGCCAGCTGCAGACAGTGAAAATAAGCGGCGAGGTAAACTGGCCAACTACTGCGGTTTACAGGCCGGGATTAAATGCCAAGGATTATATCATGGAATATAGTGGAGGTTTTAAGGAAGATGCTCAAAGAAAGAATGTCAATGTAATACTTGCGAACGGTCAGACCAAAGCTACTAAACGGTATCTTTTCCACAGGCAATATCCGCAGGTAGCTCCCGGCGCAGAGATCTTTGTGCCTTATAAACGAAAAATACCGCGTGAGCCGATGTCTGCACAGGCTTGGGTAGGTTTAGGAAGCAGCCTTGCATCCTTAGCTGCAATTGTTTTTGGTATTATAAGTATTTCAAAAAAGTAAAACAGAAAAGTTGTTGTGTTCTTCCAATGCTATTACTTATGAAGAATAAAAGTTTAATCCAATAAATATAATGCAAAGGCCAGCTGATTCTGAGATATCGATAAAGATCGTGATGCTCTCACTTATTGAATGGGTAAAATATTTTCTTTCTAAATGGGTACTTTTTTTAAGTGCAGTTATTTTAGGCGCACTGATCGGTTTTTTAATTTTTAAAAGCTCTGATAAAAAGTTCTTGGCAGAAACTACTTTTGTATTAGAAGAGGGGGAGACAGCAAATCCATTAGCTGCAACATTAGGAATTAATACAGCCGGTAAAGGATTATTTACCAGTATTGATAATATAATATGGTTGTATCAAAGCAAGGCCATGTTAAGAAATGTGCTGTTAACTGAAGTTGAAATAAATGGGAAAACAGACCTGCTGATAAATTATTTCCTCAGGGAAAGCAAAATGCTCAAAGATTATCCCCAATATAAAAAAACTGTTTTTGGGACAGGAAAAGAAAACAATACTATTGATCATAATGCAGTCATAAATATTTGCATCAGGAAAATAAATAAAGATTGCCTGGAATTAGGAACTGTTCCCAAAACGGAAAACGGCGTATCCGTTAAGTTTACATCAAAGGATCCGTTTCTTGCAAAAGCATTTAATGAAACCCTGGTTAAAAATGTAAATAGCTATTATATAAATTCAAAAGTCGGCACGCTACAGCAGGAAATAGCTAATATGAACAGGAAATTAGCTGCTATAAGAAAAGAGTTGGATCAAAATATTTATGATGCGGCATCGACGGCGGAGAATACCCCCTATCCTAACCCTAATCTTCAGACTTTTACTGTTCCAACTAGGAAAAAAACTATCGACGTTCAGGTAAATACGGCAGCATATGCTCAGTTAATCCAATCTTTAGAAACACTTAAAATAGAGCTGACGAAAAGTGCACCTCTTATTACTATCGTAGACAGCCCTCAGTTACCTTTGCCATTGGTAGGCGTTTCAATGATTATGCACTTTATACTTGGCGGTATAATAGGATTTATGATCATTTTGTTGAGTTTATTTTTAATAAGGTATTTTAAAATGATAATGGCTTAAATTAAATTAAAAGTTCTCAATAAAATGAGCATAGGTGGGAGCAGGTTTTTAAATTCTATACTTTGGACGTTTTTACAACAATTTTCGGTACAGATAATAAATTTTTTAGTACAAATTGTTATCGCCAGGCAAATAGGACCTAAGGCCTTCGGAGTTATAGCATTACTCAACGTTTTTATCGTCATCTCTAATGATCTGGTGGATGGTGGAATGTCATCTTCTTTGATCCGGAATAGGAATACTGATCAAAGGGATTATTCTACGATATTTTTTATGAATATTGCGATGTCAATAGGGTTATATTTAGTTCTTTTTATATCGGCTCCATATATTGCGGACTATTATAAAATGGATGTTCTGGATGAGGTACTTAGGATATATGGCTTATGTGTGATAGCACAAAGTTTTTTAGTAATTCAGCGCACTAAGCTAACGAAAGAAATGAATTTCAGGCAGCAAACCTTCATTTCATTGCCAGCTACTTTAATAGGGGGAATAATTGGTATTGCTGCTGCTTATCTGGGGTACGGTGTTTGGAGCCTCGTAGCCTTGGGGTTGTCAAAGTTGTTTATCGAAGTGGTCTTGTATAATTGGGTTGTAAAATGGCGCCCGACTTTATATTTCAATAAGAGAAGATTGTTGTATCATTTTAATTATGGCTATAAGCTTACATTGGCAGGAATACTTAACAATATATTCAATAATATTTACTCCATTGTTATCGGTAAAGCAATGGGCGCCGGAATGCTGGGCTTATATGACAGGGCATATCAATTGAGACAGGTGCTATTACAAAATATCACAACTGCACTTAATAAGGTGACATTTCCCATGTTTGCCGAGGTTCAGAATGACATTGTGAAATTTAAAAAGATATACCGGGATTTAATGTTGGGTGTATTCATGTTAACAGCCTTTGTTTTATTGATATTGGGCATTAACGCTGAAAATATATTCAAAATTTTATTCACCAAAGAATGGTATGCTGCCATACCTATATTTCAACTCATTTGTATAGCGGGGCTTTTATTTCCGCTACATTCATATAATCTGAATGTTTTAAAGGTGAAGGGTAAGAGTAACCTTTTTTTAAAATTAGAAATCTTAAAAAAAATATTAACGATTATTATTTTGGTAGCAAGCTTCAAATATGGCATTTACGGAATTATCTATGGCATGATCATTAACTCTTTTCTGGCATTTTTTATAAACTCATATTATTCAGGAAAGGAAATCGATTACACATCATGGGCACAATTAATTGATGTATTTCCCATTGTGCTGGTATCTGGGGTAACTTATATTGTTACGTTCGAAGTGAAAAAGCTTTTTTTGGATCATAATGTTACTAACTCAATATTGAATTTAATAGTGACCTCGGTAGTTTTCACTATTCTGTATTTTTCAAGCGTTTTTCTTGCTCAAAGAAACAAATTATATCACCTATTTCAACTGTTCAAAAAATGATACCTGTTACCAAACCTTTTTTACCGCCTCTAGATAGCTACCAAAGCTACGTTGCTGATATTTTTAAACGGCAATGGCTGACCAATATGGGGCCGTTGGCCAGCGACCTGGAAATGAAATTAAAAAAACATCTTAGTGTTAACCATCTTTTGTTTGTTACCAATGGTACTGTTGCGTTGCAGATGGCTATCAAAGCGCTGGACATAAGGGGTGATATCATTACCACCCCCTTTTCCTTTATTGCAACAACGAGTTGCATCGTCTGGGAAGGCTGTAATCCTGTTTTTGTAGATATCGACCCGCAAACACTCAATATCGATCCTACAAAAATTGAAGCAGCAATCACAGAGAAGACAGAAGCTATCCTGGCAACACATGTTTATGGAAATCCATGCGACGTAGAGGCTATAGACCGCATTGCCCTGAAGCATAACCTAAAGGTAATTTATGACGGAGCGCATGCATTTGGTGTACAGGTTAATGGAAAATCTATTTTTGAATATGGTGATATCAGTACCTGCTCCCTACATGCAACCAAATTATATCACAGTATTGAAGGGGGCTTAGTAATAACAAAAGACCCTGTACTGCTGAAAAAAATGGCGTTTATCCGTAATTTCGGTATCTCGGGACATGACAGCTTTGCGGAGCTAGGAATCAACGGGAAAAATTCGGAATTTCATGCAGCCATGGGATTAGCCAATCTCCAGCATATTGAAGCAATACTTGCTAAACGGCAATTTCTGGTAGAGCTGTACGATCAAAGACTAAAGGGACTGAAGGCAAGGAAACAATTCTGGCATAAAGGAGCCTCGCTAAATTATGCTTATTATCCCATTGTCTTAGAATCTGAAGACCTGTTACTGAAAATTAAACAGAAACTGGATGCCGGCGAAATTTTTACACGCCGTTATTTTTACCCTTCGCTGGCTAATACTTTACCCTACCTGGAGAAAAAGCCTATGCCCGTAACAGATGATGTTGCTAAAAGAATGCTATGCTTACCGCTGTATTATGAGCTAACTCAGGAAGAAGTAGAAATGATTTGCAGGGTAATGCTAAGGGTGCAGAATAATACTTAAAATTGTAGCAGATGAGAACCTATTTCTTTGTTCCAGCAGCGAAATTTGATAAGGTCAGAAAGATTGAGACATTAAACGTTGATGAAATAATTATTGATTTTGAAGATGCTATACTAAAGGGAGACAGACAGAGTTATTTGCGGGAGGTTGTAAATGATATCCACTACCTGAAATACTGGTACAGAACTCCCCTTAGAAGCAATGACGGAACTGAGCTCGACTTCTCTTTTCTGAGCCAGTTATTATCATCTGATATCTCAAAGGTTGTGCTTCCGAAACTGAATTCTGCTATGGAGTTAAAGCAGACTTTGGATTTTATTGGCAGTTTGAATAAAAACTGTCATTGTATAGTGCTGATTGAGCATCCGCGCTTGCTGATTGAAATGGGTACGCTACTCAGCAATAGCAAGTATTCCGGGCAGATTATCGCTGTGGGAATCGGCTCACATGATTTAATGAATGTATTAGGCGCCGAGCATACGAGTGAACAGATATTTTATCCAAGGATGCAGGTCCTCTATCTGGCCAAGGCCTACAAAAAAGAGGCGATAGATATCGCATCCATGAATATTGACAATATTCAGGCCTTTCAGGAAGAGCTACATTTTGGCCTGGAGTCTGGATATGATGCAAAATTTCTGATTCATCCACGGCAGTTGGCATGGCTGCAAAATTTCGACTTAATCAGGACCAGGCAGCTGGCATGGGCCAATAAGATACTGGCCGGCTTGCCAGAGGATCATCAGGGTGAAGATGTTGAGCCGTACATTCTGGACGGACAGGTTATTGAAAAACCACATGTTGTCAAGGCTAAAGAAATTATAAAGAAATACAGCAATGAAAAGTAACTTTGGTAACTACTATGAAGATTTTAATGTAGGCGAGATAATAGAACATGCACTTTCCAAGACCATATTTGAAAGTGACAACAATCTGTTTAGTTTGCTAACGATGAATCATCACCCGGTTCACCTGAACCTGGACTACGTACAGCACCATCAGCATAGCAAAATACTGGTAGTCGGCACATTGGTATTTAGTTTAGTGGTCGGGATGACCGTGCCAGATATCAGCGGTAAGGCGATTGCCAATTTAGAGTATGAATCGGTCAAGCATTTGCATCCCGTTTTTATAAATGATACGATCAGTGCAAAAACAGAGATTCTGGAGAAAACAGAATCAAAAACAAAAAGCGATCGCGGCATCATATACGTCGAAACTATTGCCTATAATCAGCATCGGGAAGCCGTTTTGTCTTTCAGAAGAAAAGTACTAGTACCCAAAAAATAAAATAATGAGTAATTATCTTCTCAGAAGCCTGCTGTTTGTCCCCAGCCATAACTGGCGATTGATGGATAGTGCTACAAAGTCCGATGCGGACGTTTTATTATTGGATATTGAAGATTCGGTACAGCCGATGTCTAACAAGCAGATTGCCAGGGATACGATTAAAGAATATATTGAAAGCAATAAGTTTTCAGGCAGGAAAATCTTCCCACGGGTAAATGACCGTGAGAGCGGACAGCTGCTCAAGGATATTACTCAATTGACCATTGAAGGGATAGACGGCTTTATGTATCCGAAATCAAAAAAGGGTGAAGACGTTTACTTTTTTGATAAGTTGCTGGAAACAATCGAGTATGAGAAGGGAATAGCCATTGGCACCTTTAAGATTATCCCGCTCATTGAAACGGCTTCCGCGGTAATGAATGTTCAGGAAATCTGTTTGGCCTCAAAACGTGTCATTGCGATAGCATATGGTTCAGAGGATTTTATTACTGATCTGGAGGGTATACATGATTATGAGCACGAAAGCCTTTTTACTCCACGGGCATTGATCGCTATGGGCGCCAGGGCCACAGGTGTAATTCCAATTGATACTGTTCACGTAAGGGTACATGACCTGGAAGATTTAAAGAAGAACCTGATTGTTTCCAGGAACCTTGGATTTGAAGGTATGCTGGTGCTTAATCCCAAAGAAATTCCATTGGTACACCAATATTATTCACCAAGCCAACAAGAAGTAGAGAATGCCCGTGAAATGTTGAGACTGGCAAAAGATGCCCAAAAAGACGGCGAGGGAGTTGCTATAAAAAACGGAAAATTTATAGGCCCACCGATGATTAAAGCTGCAGAAAAGATATTGCTTAAATATAAATTAATACAGGAAAAGAAATGAAAATAGCAGTAATGCAACCCTATCTTTTTCCTTATATCGGTTATTTTCAATTGATTAATAGTGCCGATAAATTCATCTTCTATGATGATGTAAACTATATTAAACAAGGTTGGGTTAACAGGAATAGAATTCTGGTAAACAATACTGACTTTATGATAACTGTACCGTTAGAAAAGGCCAACTCTTTTTGCTTAATAAAAGATACTAAGATAAATCATGCCCTTTATAATAAATGGAAAATAAAAACATTACAAACTATTCTGCACAGCTATAAAAGAGCACCCTTTTTTGATGTAAGCTATAATTTAATAAAAGAGGTATTTGATAAAGATTACGTATTTATTAGCCAGTTATCAATTGAAAGTACTATCAGGACTTCAGAATACTTAGGAATTGAAACAAATTTCTTTATTTCTTCAGGGAGATATCAAAATGTAGAGTTAAATCGTGAAGAAAGGTTAATTAATATTTGTAGAAGTGAGAATGGGGATCATTATATTAATGCCACAGGGGGGCAAGAAATATATAATAAGGAATATTTTAGAGAAAGGGGTATCCAATTGAATTTTATAAAACCATTATCAATAACATATAATCAGTTTGGTGCGAATTTTATACCCTGGCTGTCTATTATAGATGTAATGATGTTTAATAGCAGAGAAGAAATCAAAAAAATGCTAAATCATTTTGAATTGATATGACTGATGCAATAGGGGGCTATTTTGGGTTAGAGTTGGCTGTTTCACAAGAGTATCATTCCCAAGCTCTACATTTAAACACAGGAAGAAACTCACTTGAGTATATATTAAGAGCAAAAGGATACAATAAAATATACATTCCTTTCTTCACCTGTAATGTTTTGTTGGAACCACTTCTTAGGTTAGGAATTAAATATGACTTTTATCATATTGATGAAAATCTTGACCCAATATTTGACTATAATAAAATAAAAGAAACCGAAGTATTTTTATATACTAATTATTTTGGTGTTAAGGATGAACGTGTAGAAAAACTTGCAAATAAAAAAATGAATTTAATAATTGACAATGCACAATCTTTTTTTTCAAAGAGAATAGTAAATGTTGATACTTTTTATTCACCAAGGAAATTTTTAGGAGTACCGGACGGAGCGTATTTATATACTAATCAAAAACTAAATGAGAATTTAGAAAATGATAATTCTTACAATAGGTTTAATCATTTAATTATCCGACATGACAGTAATGCAGAAAGCGGATATACTTCTTTTTTAAAGAATGATCAGAAACTAAACCTGCAGAATATAAAATATATGTCTATGCTTACCCGAAAAATATTGACATCTGTTGATTATATTTCTATTGCGGAAAAAAGAAAGAAAAATTATGCTTACTTAAATCAATCATTAAATAACCGAAATTACTTAAAAATACAAAAGCCTTCGCATCAGGTACCAATGACGTACCCTTTCTGGTCAGATGATAAAAGGTTAAAAGAGAAACTTAAAAAAAATCGTATTTTCTGTGCAACATATTGGCCTAATGTTTTAGACTGGACAACACGAGATCAATTGGAGAGCCGGTTGACAAAAGAAATTATACACTTGCCAATTGATCAAAGATATGGAGAAACAGAAATGAATAAAATACTTGACTTAATAAATTAAATATGGAGCGAATCATCATTATTGGTGGAAAGGGAAGTGCTGTAGTAGTAGCAGAACAGATTTACGATGCGCAAAAAAAAGGAGCAGATGTTGAACTGATAGGATTTGCTTTTGATGACCCAGATTTTGGTTGTGAAATTAATGGCTTTCCCATAGTAGCAAAGACAAATGAAGTTTTTACTCAATATAAAAATGAACCTGAAGTAAAATTCATTTTTCAGCTATTCAGACCAGATCTAATGCAGGAAAGAATCTTCCTGCTAAATAGTTACCATATTCCAATCGAACGATTTGCGAAGTTCATTCATCCATCCGTCGTTTTTTCCAACAGTGCAAAAATAGGCTATGGAACGGCAATCATGGCTAATACTGTAGTAAATTCTAATGCTGCCTTGGGAAACCATTGCACTATACATTCAAATTCACTCATTGGTCATGATACAGTTATGGGAGATTACAATTTTATTGCTGCTCACAATGTAATCGGTAGTAATAATAATATCGGAAATGCTAATTTTTTTGGAATCAACTCAACCTTCAATAATTATATTAGTATTGGAGACAATTGTTTCGTAGGAATGGCTTCCAACGTAATAAAGGATGTGAAATCAGGTAAAAAAGTATATGGTAATCCTGCAAAAGAATTCACCAGAGAAATAAAAGCTTTATAATTCTATGGAACCATTAGTATCTATTGTATGTCTAGCTTATAATCATGAAAAATATATTGAGAAAGCGTTAGATGGATTTATCATGCAAAAAACCAACTTTCCTTTTGAAATAGTAATACATGATGATGCCTCTACTGATAATACCACTGCAATAATTCGTAATTATGAATTAAAATATCCTCATTTATTTCGGCCTATCTACCAAGTAGAGAACCAATTTTCAAAAGAAAAAGGAAAAGTAACTAAAACTGTTTTTCTTGCTGCCCAGGGAAAATATGTTGCGCTATGTGAGGGAGATGATTATTGGACAGATCCCTTAAAGCTTCAAAAACAGTTCGACCTTATGGAAGCTTACCCCGAGTATGTAATGTGTACTCATGACTACCTAATTCATTATGAACACAAAAATATCCCTGATAAAAAGGCAACAGACATATACAACTATTTGAAGAGCGTTCCAAATTCAAACGCTGACGGCTATACTTTTACGGTTGAGGACTTTTCAAAAAATTTAGATGGCTTACACACAGCTACCAATTTCATACGGACCGACATTATAAAAATGATTATGCCCAAAATTACTGCACAGGTCGTTTCTGGGGATTACATATTAAAGTTGTTTTTACTTCAATATGGAAATGGGCTATTCCTTCCTGATCTGATGAGCGTTTTACGAAAGAATTCAGGTGGTGTCACACAGCAGAAGAAAGATTGGCTGAAGCAATTTAATCTTCAAAAGGAACAATTGAACTATTTTGCCAGTGTTGCGCCTGCATCCTGTAAGAAATATTTTTATAGAAGACTATGGAAGATATATCCTAATTATATCCTAGGAAAGAAAGACTATAGGAAACTAGTTTCTTTAAAAGATAGACTGGCAGCAGTAGTACCTTTTTTTAATTCATTGGTTAAAAGTATTTAATATGAGAAAAAAACTTCTTTTCGTTTCAATCTTTGTACTACTTTGTACAATGGGTTGTATTGCGCAAACACCTAAGCTTAAATACAGAGCATTAAAAAATGCTGATAAAGCGAAAGTGAGTACTTACGTTACAGCTCCAGGTAATGCATATGATATAACGAATTCCTTACCTAAAGGATATAGTCGGAATGCTACTGTGGATTATACTAATTTTATCAACAAAGCATTGAAGGAGAATCGTATTCTTAAAATGCCGGATTTCCCCGTACTGGTCAACTTTAATGGGATTAAAATACCTGCTAATACAAAAGTATACTTTCAAAAAAAATCAAAAGTAGTTTTAAAGGCCAATAAGGAGCAAAACTATGGCATCATTAAAATTGAAAATGCAGAAAATGTTGAAGTATATAATGCCAATATTGAGGGGGACAGGAGAAATCATCTGGGAACAAAAGGAGAATGGGGAATGGGGATAGATGTCAGAGGCAGTAAAAATGTGCTTATTAAAAATACATATATTAAAGATTGCTGGGGTGATGGTATCTATATAGGCGCTACAAACAATATGAGTGAAAATATAAAAGTCCACGACTTTATTATCGACTATTCAAGAAGGAATGGGATTTCCATAATCAATGTAAGCGGCCTCGATATTTCAAATGGTCTTATAGCCAATACAATGGGAACAGACCCACAAATGGGCATAGATATCGAACCGAATAAATCAGATGATGAAGTAAAAAATATTACTATCAGCAATATAAAAACATTTAACAACAGATACGGAATCGCTGTTGTGTTAAACACTTTTTTGCGTAGTAACATTACTAAAAGGATAAGCATCAGTATAATTAATCACCATGATATTGCATCACAATATTCATTCAGGGCTTCAGGAAAAAGCTTAACCGGAATGTATAAGGATATAAAAAAATACAAGCCGATAGAAGGGGAAATAAATGTTGTTAATCCTTTATGGGAGGATGCTGTAGTAGATAATTTTATTTTAAATGAACATTCAGGTTTCGATTTTGGCTTTTTACCACCAATTAAAATACAATCTCCTGAAATTATTCAAAAAGGTAAAAAGATATCAATGGACAAAATAACAAATCCTAATATTGAGAAGCAGAAATCAGCGGGTAAATTACAAATAATAAAATGATAGCAATTCATAAAAGTAATAAGGGATTTTCCCCGCGATGGATAGATTTTTGCAAAAAAAATAATATCCCTTACAAAGAAGTCAGTTGTTACGACAGTGATATTATTGAACAGCTGGCAGATTGCAAAGCCTTAATGTGGCATCATCAGCAAACAGATATCAAAGATGTATTGACCGCAAAACGAATTCTTTTTGCCTTGGAGCATGCGGGAATACAAGTTTTTCCGGATTTCCGAACAAGCTGGCATTTTGACGATAAGGTAGCTCAGAAATATTTATTAGAAGCATTAAATATCCCATACGTAAAATCCTATATTTTTTACGATAAGCAAAAAGCTATCGATTTTATAAAATCGACAGAACTACCTAAGGTTTTTAAACTGAAAGGGGGAGCAGGATCCGTAAATGTCCAGCTTATTAGAACCCGCCAAAAGGGGGTTAGGCTGGTAAAAAAAATGTTTGGAAAAGGGGTCAGCAATGTAGATGTATGGAGTATGGTTTATGACAGATGGAGGTTGTTCAGATTAAGAAAATCAAAAGCTGCGTTGCGCTACTTATTAATCGCTGTTTATAGATTATTTATCAAGAGCGGTTATCAAAAGTTTGCAGGCAGGGAGGGAAATTATTTTTATTTACAGGATTTTATTCCCAATAATAAATTTGATATCAGGATTATCATTGTTAATAATAAAGCCATTGGAATAAAAAGAAACGTAAGACCCAACGATTTCCGGGCTTCGGGAAGCGGATTGGTTGAGCCCTTGGATAATGATACTATTGGCACAAGTATAAATGCGGTAAATGTGGCATTTGCTGCTTACCGCTTATTGAATAACCAGTCTGCGGCATTTGATTTTGTTTTCAATGACGAACATGAGCCCCTAATTGTTGAGATCAGCTATGGGTTCCTGGCAGAGGTATATGATGGATGTATGGGATATTGGACTGATGATCTGACGTGGCACTACGACGATAATATTGCAAAGCTTCAGGATGAGATGGTAAAATTGGTTTGCGAGTCTGTAAATATTAATATCCCTGCCGGATTGACTAATGATAAAAGGTGAATTCATTGCCAGTACAATTCTGACCCTATTGTGCTTTTCTTTGCTATTTGGGATTAAGTTCAGCTTTTTCCCTTTAGCTCTTTCCAAATTGGCCATCGGCTATCTGGTTGCTATGTATATATTATATACCTCTCGTAGCAAAGAATTTCCAGTATCCAGGTATTTTCTTCCAATGTTACTGGTACTTATGCTGGTGGGAGTGTATTCCTTTATTATTACCTCATTAAAAAGATATAATGATTTTGGATTTGTTTCAAGGATTATATACTTAATACATGAACCAATGCTCGCTGGGTATTTACTTTCTTATTATGTCGTTCACATTCAAAAGAAAGATATTAATGCTTTATTTCTGGCGTTAAGAAATGCAGGTTTGCTGCAAGCAGTACTTACTATACCGGCTTATTTTAATGATGGTATACGGCAGTTTTATGATGCTATACTTCCGAATATAGGTAATATCAAAGTAGAAAATCTGGTGCAAAGAGTAAGAGGTTTTTCAAACCTGGGCGGTGCCTGGCTATCCTGCATGTTATGTATTTCTTTCTTGTGTACTCTTTACGAAATGGAACGTTATAGAAACCGGTTGCTAAATGTACTTACAATAATCCTGCTATTATTTGCCATGGTTGTGACGGGACGGACTGGTTTAATGGTTTCGCTTCTTGCCTTTATCGTTTATATATTTCGTTGGCTTTTCATAGGTAAAATAACTAAAACCTTCGGCTATATAATTGTCACGGTAGGCATAGGTGCTTTTGTTCTGTTGCAATATTACCCTGAGCTGTTTGACAATGTAAACCAAGAGACAATTGACTGGGCCTTTGAAGCAATCAATAGTGACCAGGGGGTTGGCGCCACAAGAAGTGGAGACAACCTTAAAGAAATGATCTATATGCCAAGCCCCGCCAATAATTTCTTTTGGGGCTCAGGTCTTTATCTGAAGGGGACCTATCATAATCCAAGATCAGATTCGGGCTATATGAAAACGCTTCTTGCAATAGGGCTCTTTGCGGGCCTTTTATTTTACAGTATTTATGGGTTTATTTTTTTTAAAGTGCTTAAGAGTTATTACAAGCGTAATAAGTCTATCTTTTTTCTTGCAGGCTTTATACTGACTGCCGCATTTTTAGTTGAGATAAAAGAACCTTATTTGCAATCTTTGGGATTTACTTTTGTTGTTTTTTCAATCTTTTTTGTTGCTAATTCAGAGATGAAGGAGCCAGCACCAAAAGATGATATTCGGACAGTTGAAATATGAGAATCGTTCATTTAATTTATGCCGGACTGGGGGGACATACGTCCGTATTTTTCTCTCACGAAAAATACGCCGAACAATATGGCATTGATTTTTCGGTTTGCTTATACGGCATTGAAGAACCTATTCAAAGTACTATTGATCAATTAGATGATAAGAAGATACCTTATTCCTTTATAAAAAAGAAAAAGGGCCTGGACCTCAAATTTACATATAAGATAGCTCAGAGTATTTTATCTTTTAAGCCCGATATTGTTTTTCTACACTCCGCTCAGCCACTGCCATTAATAAAGCTATGTAGTCTATTGGCTTCTGGTACTAAGCCAAGATTTATAGTAAGGGAAACGCAGGCGCTTAATTTAAAAACGTTAAGACAAAGGCTTAATTCCGCACTAGCCTTATTTCTTGCTGATAAAATAGTCTTCTTATCCGAAGATTACAGAAACCAGTTTTTTGCCGGAAAATTTTGGAAAAAGCCATTTAGAAAAAAAACAACCGTTATTTTAAATGGATTAGACACGGATTATTTCGCGCCCCAAAGCGATAGGGTAGTTGAAACACCGCAAGGAATATTTAAATTGGGGATGATCTCAAGGCTGGTACCCATTAAAGACCATAGGACCTTAATTGATGCTACGGCGTTGCTACTGCAGGCAGGGTTTAATCTACAGCTACACATTGCAGGCGAAGGAACTACATTTGAGGAGATAAAGAATTACATAAGCCAGAAGAACCTGCAGAATGTTATAACCATGCATGGGTTAATAACAGGTGCAGCAATTATTCGTTTTTTTCACAACCTGGATATATACGTACATTCTTCTCTGGGTGAAACGATGAGTAATTCTATAATGCAGGCACAAAGTTGTGGCCTTCCGATTGTAGCAACAGATGTTTTTGGTATCAATAATGTGATTGAGAATAAGAAAAATGGTTTCCTCTTTCCGCTGGGAAACAAAAAGGAATTGACGGCTATAATTACGCAATTGCTTACTAGGCCGGAATTAATAGATCAATACGGTAGAATATCCAGAGAATACGCAATTACTCACCTATCGGATAAGCATATGTTTCGACAATATCATGATATATTTATAAACCTGATCCAAAATGATAAATAGAAAAAAACTGGTTTATATATTACATGATATTGCCGTAGGAGGTGTTGAGATGGCGCTCTTATCTGCTATCCCGGAATTGACAAAACATTACGATCTTAAAATTCTCGTGTTAGGTAGTGTTGACGAAAGCCTGATTCAAGGCCTTTCACAAGAAGAAAAAAATATCTTTCATTCGTTTAAAATACCAGTTTATGCCTACCCGTTCCAACTTAAAAAGATTACAAACTGGATCATTGAAGAACGGCCAGCATTAATAATCAGTTCACTTTGGCGCGCTTCATGGGTAGGTACTGCTGTAAAGAAAAAGCTTGGCCAAGCTGTAAAATTTATTTCATTTATCCATAGCACTAATTTTCCGCATTACTTCGCATATTATTTCAATGGACGCGCTGTAAAGCTTTCGGATCTTGTACTTACAGATTCACAATCGTCTTTTCTGTTTGTCAAGAAGAAATTCGAGCCAAGAGCAGATATTAAAGTTATATCCTTCCTTACACATAAAACGCCGGAAATTTACCCGGGCAATAAAATACCCGACAATAAAATACTCAACCTGCTTTCACTTGGCAGAATTCAAAAGGTTAAGAATATTCCTTTAGCCCTTGAGGTAATTAGTGAGCTGAGAAATAAAGGATATACAGTTATATTAGATATATATGGCCGGCCGGGCAACGACTACGATGCGGTCATCAAAAAAAGAACCGAGCTTAACTTAGAGCAAAACGTTTTTTTTAAAGGTGTGATAACCGGTGATGAAAAGTTTGCGCTTTTCAATAAATATCATTTCATTATTCAGCTAAGCAGCTATGAGGGTATGGCTATGAGTATAGCGGAGGCAATGCAACATGGATTACCAGTTATCGCAAGTCCGGTTGGCGAGATTCCTTATTATTCAAAGGATATGCAATCAGCAATCCATTTTAATATTAATGACAGTAGTAAATGGAAGGAGAATATTTTAAAGATCGAACATGTCATCAATACACCTGCACTATATCAGCAAATTTCCGTCAATAGCTGGGCCAGCTTTCAATACGCTTTAACCTATTCACAATCCCTGCTGGAAGCAATAAATAGTATTATTCCTAAATAAGCTCATTACAATATCATAGCCGCTTTTTTTTATCCCGCCCAATAAAATATGGGAAGTATCTGTTGATTAAATAAATTGGTAAAAGACAAACCAAAAGCGCAAATAAACTTATACCCATATTTGCTACCAGGCCTTTCGTAAAAAGCGACGGATGAATATTAAGACCATAGAATAAAATTCCTTTCAATAAGCTTAGGATAATCGAATGAAAGGCCAGGATAATAATTGTATTTTGGCCGAGATAGCTGGTCAAAGGCAGGTTTGCATTGTCCAGAAATTTAGTAATAGCTACAATGGCCAGTATACAAGCTGTTGCATTAAATATGTACAATGCAATATTGTTGTAAACATTGCTGCTCATATCCACTCTTCCATTTAGAGGTATTGTAAAAAAAACTATAACTATTAATATTGTAGCAAATAGTAAACTGCGGAGATTATCCTGCAACCTTTCATATTTCTTTTGAAAAAGGTAGCCGAACCAATAGAAGATAACTGCAAAAAAAGCCACATCGATGCTCCAGGGTAAGCGGGGATGTTTCAATAAAAGACCTGTAATACCTATCCCTAAAAGAATACCGGTAATCACTAATGAGCTATAAAAAGTCTTCGATCTTTTATAACATAAGTAAAACATTAATTCAACTGAAAATAAACAAGGTAGAAACCAAAGCGCCGCGGCATGGATAAAATAATAACCAATACCGTTTCCATAAAGAGTACCCAACAATGGTAATAATGGATGTATATTAATTGAACTGTCTGCACCAAATTTGCGTCCAATGAAAACCCAGAAAATATAGGTTATAATACTAAAAAAGATATATGGTATAATTATTTGTTGCCATTTAACTTTGAGAAAGGTTTTCAAATCCGGGTATTTGCCGAATTTGAAAAGAAAACCGGACATAAAGAAGAATAAAGGCATATGAAACGCATAAACATAATCATGTGGCGATCCGCTTAATCCTGAATGCCCTAATATTACCAGATAAATACCTATACATTTTGTGACATCTACCCATTGAATTCTCTTACTAAATTGCACTTTCCTTTTTTTTGTATTATAAAATAATTTCTCCCGGTAAAAGCTGCAAAAATATCAATTATAATGAATTTCTTTTTTTTAAATGGACATCAAAAGTAGGAATGAAATTTTTATATGTTTTTATAAGAATCAAAAAATTATATGCTACTTTCAGTTATCCAAGATTTATTTCCAGTTAAACACCAACCACATGAAAAAAAAATCAATTATTCTAACACTATTGCCAGTTACCTTATTATCTGCTAACCTTGTAAAAGCACAGGCTATATGGACCGGAGCCGAAAGCAGTAACTGGTTTGATGCCGGTAATTGGAGCTGGGAAGACGGAGAAAGTCGTATTCCTGATGAAAACACCGATGTTTATCTTACAGATTGGATATGGATACCAAGCGCAACCATACCAGCCAAAGCCAGAAGCATTATTGGCATGGGCGGCGCTATAGAATTTGCAAGCTTTTCGACATTAGAAGTATATGGTAATATAGTTGACTCGTTAGAGACTGTTGAGATTGTGGGAGTTGATAATACCGGAGCCTCAATCCTCAATGCCATAATTAGTTTTAAAGGTAGTGAAGATCAATTTATCAGCGGTGCGGACATCAGGATAGGTGACTTTAAAATAGAAAAGCTTTCAGGTAATGTTATCGTTGTAGAAAATCCTGAACCGATTTGTATCGAAGAGTCTCTCTTATTTAGAAATAGCCCGGTGCCATTAGGCAATGCACCTGCCGGCAATCTGATATTAAAAAACGCAGCCGTAAATTTTTGGGAGCATATATCTATAGTTTTACCAAATCACAGGCAAAATCAGATTCCACCACATATAATTACTACTGATTCAAATGCTAAAGTAAATCATGCTATAAGACACTGGATGGCTGGATCTCGTTTGTTTCCGGTTGGTAATCTGCGTTTTCCTGTCGGATATTCGGAATACAGTTATACTCCGGTGACAGTTTTTAGTACAGATTCCAATCAGGCATCCTGGTCGGTCAATGTAAGGGCAGGTATACCTTCTGATTGTGGTGGCGCAATATTATCAGCTGATAGCGCAGTTAATATAACCTGGAATGTGCTGCCGTATCTTGTTGAGAGTATAATTGATGATCCGCTGGGCGAAATATGGCCTGTTGATATTTTGTTCAATTTTAATAAAGCCAATTATAATTATGACGTCCGTCCCGATTACCTCCCGCATAACCCACTTCATCTTTATACTGCCAATGATTCTATAGGTTGTATATCAGAGGATATTTCTGTAGATCTGGATAGTAACTATATAAAAGTAAAAAGTCATAATCGCTCTCAATTCGGAACTTTTGTAATATCTAATGAAACTAATATTACGGATATCACATCACATAAAACAGAAACTAATGTTCTGGAAATTTATCCCAATCCGGTGCAAGAACAAATAAATATAAGAATCTTGGAAGCCCATCCAGCGGTCTCTCTCCGAATAACCGATATTACAGGTAAAGTATTAATGACCCGGATTTTTAAACCTAATAGCCTTAACCAATTCTATCCAATTAGCCTGGGAGATATACCTAAAGGCATGTATATAATACAGGTTAAAGGAGAGGGGTACTATAAAGTTAGAAAAATAATCAAGAGTTGATCAGTTATGCATACCTTTAAAAGATTTGCCGTCAAACAGATATTTACTATTGATTTTCACACATTAATTGATTTCTCATTTACTTAACCGAGCTTAAAATCAGGGAGAGCTTTTTGGCGCCAATTTCGGATAAATGATCTCCGTCATAATAATCCCCTGCTATAAAAGTTGGCGCGTCCAGCAGGTTCAGATATTTACAATTGGTGTTTTCAGCAGCAATTTGACGGGCAATGCCTTCCGTCCTGCTCATCTGAACAGAATCCAGGTGCTGCCTGTAAGCCACAAAAGCCGGAGGAGTAAAAAGGATTACTTCAATATTTCTTTTCTTACATACCGCCACGATATTTTTAAGTGCGGATACATTTTCAGTGAACGACAAAATATTCTCTGGCAAATCCAGATTACCCCGCGTATGTCTTATGGCAGCTGTCTTACCGGTTTCATAAAGATTTTTTGCCTTTTGGGAATTATAGTCGGTGCCCCATCCATATCGGCTAGTGGTAAGGGGAGTTTTGTGTTTCAGATAATAGGATCCAATTCTTTTCAGGTTAATGTCCAGGTTATTACTAAGAAGTTCAAAATGATCATTTATTGAATTGGCGGCATTAAATTTATAGTACAAAACATAATTCTTTACCCTCCAAGCTTCTTTACCCTTTTCCAATGCTCCATAAAGAGAAAGGTATGAAACTGGAATAAAAACTCTTTTTAAATCCAGCATTTTATCCTGGTACCGGTTAAAAACTTTCCAATCATAACTCAGGCTTTGCGAAATATATGCGGCATTAAAAGCACTATCAGAGAAGTATTCGGGATTAACGCCATAATATGAATGTGAGTTTCCAAGTATAAACGTTTGAATTTTAGATACATCATCGCTTTCAAGAAAATGCTTTTTTACCAAATAGTCATTTGGAATATTACGCAGCAAAACTTCTAACAGAAGCGAAACGCCTAAAATCGGCAATAGGAACAAAGACAGCTTAAGCAAAAAGTTCTTCATCGTTAGAATTGAAAATAAATGAATTCTTGTTTATCTGCATAAAAAAAGAAGACGGAAAACACGATCAGGTAGAAAAAGGCGTATCGGAAGAATGGCTTCCATTTTTTTCCTAATTCCTGGATAGCATATTGTTTTTCTCTCCCCATCCACTCAATCAAGAGGAATACAGCCATTAATCCAAAAAGGTACAGAGGCATTACAGATGGGATAGAAAAAAAACCTGCGGAGAAAATTTCATGCAAATAGCTGAATGCATGCGATAAATTATTAGCCCTGAAAAATATCCATGCCAATACTGTAAAGCCAAATGTTATTATCATTTGTATAAGCTCTCTGAAGGTAGGAAATATCTTACCTTGAGCTACGGTTTCCAGATTTTTCCGGTTCCGCTTAGCCAGAAGTAGTGGTAAAAAGTAAATAGCATTGAGTGCGCCCCATACTATAAAGGTCCAATTAGCACCGTGCCAGAAGCCGCTAACAATAAAAATAATAAAAGTATTTCTAACCTGCATCCATCTTCCACCCTTACTTCCGCCTAATGGAATATATAGATAATCCCTGAACCAGGTTGATAGTGATATATGCCATCTGCGCCAGAATTCAGCAATATCCCTGGAGAAATAAGGGAAAGCAAAATTTCTAAGTAACTCTATCCCGAACAACCTTGCGGTACCTAATGCAATGTCAGAATAGCCGGAAAAGTCACCATAAATCTGAAAGGCAAAAAATACGGCTCCTAAAGCAAGCGTACTGCCTGAATAACTTTCTGAATTATTAAAAATCATATTTGCATACTCGGCACAATTATCGGCAATAACAACTTTTTTGAAAAGCCCCCATAAAATCTGCCTTAACCCATCTACTGCTTTATTGTAATCAAACTGCCTTCTTTGCTGAATTTGTGGTAAAAGATGGGTGGCTCTTTCAATCGGCCCCGCTACCAGCAGTGGAAAAAAACTTACAAAGACTGAATAATCAACAAAATTCCGCTCAGCTTTTATCCTATTTTTATAGATATCAATAACATAAGATAAGCCATGAAAGGTGTAAAATGAAATGCCAACCGGTAAAATTATATCAAGGGTTCGCGGGTGTATCTTAAATCCCCAGTAACCAAACATTTCGGAAAAGGATACCGCGAAAAAATTATAATACTTAAATACACCAAGGAAACCCAGATTGACAATTATACTCAACCATAACCAAAACTGCCTGGCAGTTTTGGTATTTGAATGGAATATTCTCAAACCAGTGAAATAATCCAGAAAAGTAGAAAATATCAACAGGAACAGAAAACGCCAGTCCCAACATGCATAAAAGTAATAGCTTGCTACCAACAACAAAAAATTCTGCATTCCCAAACTTTTATTGGCAACAAACCAATATAGTGTAAAAACAATAAGGAGAAAAGCTGCAAAATCAAGTGAATTAAAAAGCATAGCTTTTAAAGTTGAGTTTCTAAATTATCCGTTAAAAAACAAGTTGCAAAAGTATTAAATATTATTACACATCCTATTTCTTCAGGAAAACATGTTAATTATGCATTTAGGAAATACAAGTTTGAATATATAAATTGATTACTTGAAAATATATATTCATCAAATACAAAATAAGAATAATAAGGAACTATTATTCTCTTAACTTTGCCGCCAAATTCATATTACTAAATAATCATGCAAAACAAAACCCTTTGCATTGTCGGCCTCGGTTATGTCGGCCTTCCGCTTGCAGCAGAATTCGGAAAACATTATAAGACAATCGGTATTGATATTAACGCCGACCGGATCGCAGAGCTGAAAAATTTTAATGACCGGACACTGGAAATGTCCGAAGAGGGGTTAAGGGCGGCAACAAAGCTTTTTTATTCAGCAGATATTTTTGACGCAGCACAGGCACAGATTTATATTGTTACAGTACCTACCCCGGTTGATAAGTTCAATAATCCTGATCTTACCCCTGTAAGAAAAGCTACGGAATCGGTGGCCAAAGTATTAAAAAAAGGAGATATTGTTATTTATGAATCAACCGTTTATCCCGGAGTTACGGAGGAATTTTGCGTACCTATTCTGGAAAAATCTACAGGCTTGAAATTTAACCAGGATTTTTATTGCGGTTACTCTCCCGAACGGATCAACCCGGGCGATAAAGAACATACCGTCACAAAGATCAAAAAGGTAACCTCCGGCTCAACACCGGAAATCGCAAAAGAAATAAATGATTTATACGCATCTATTATTACTGCAGGCACCTTCCAGGCGAGCTGCATTAAGGTAGCGGAAGCGGCTAAAGTAATTGAGAATGCGCAAAGAGATATCAATATAGCTTTTGTAAATGAACTGGCTAAGATATTCAACCTTCTTAACATTGATACCCTGGAAGTATTGGAAGCCGCAGGTACAAAATGGAATTTCCTGCCTTTCAGGCCCGGCCTTGTAGGCGGTCACTGTATTGGTGTTGATCCCTTTTATATAGCGCAAAAGGCAGTAGAGGTAGGCTATAATCCTGAAATCATCCTGGCGGGCCGCCGGCTTAATGATAGCATGGGCACCTATATTGCCCATCAATTCATAAAACTGCTGATCCGGAACGACCGGAAGGTAAAAGATGCCGATGTCCTGGTTATGGGTATCACGTTCAAAGAGAACTGTCCGGATATACGAAACAGCAGGGTAATTGACATTATCAACGAACTAAAAACTTACCATATAAATATTCATGTTTACGATCCGTGGGCTTCTGCCGAAGAAGTAAAGCATGAATATGGTATTGAGATAGTCAACGAGCCGGAATCCTTTGACCGGTACACCGGCATAATTACTGCGGTAGCGCATAATGAATTTAAGAACATTGATTTTGGTAACGGATCGATAATATACGATCTTAAAGGAATATTCCCGAAAGAAAAAATCACCGCAAGACTATAATTGTAATATGCATTTTAATAAATACCACACGGATACCTTGGCCGGCAAGTCGTTTCTAGTTACAGGAGGAGCGGGCTTCATCGGCTGCAACCTTGTAGAATACCTGGTGCAACACGAGGCGGGAAGAATCCGCATCATGGATAATTTTTCTACAGGCTACAGGGAAAATATCGAGGAGTTTCTTTCCCTTGATCATGTCGAGCTTATAGAAGCCGATATCCGGGATTATAACGCCTGCTGCCAGGCAGTGCAGGATATGGATTATGTGCTGCACCAGGCGGCCCTGGGCTCCGTACCGAGGTCCATCAAAGACCCGCTTACCAGCAATGAAGTTAATATTTCAGGATTTCTGAATATACTGAATGCTGCAAAAGATGCTGGTGTGAAACGCATGGTGTATGCGGCATCTTCCTCTACTTACGGCGATAGCCCGATCCTTCCCAAAAAAGAAGAAAATATAGGGAATCCGTTATCTCCCTACGCTGTTACCAAATATGTAAATGAACTGTACGGCCAGGTATATTCCAGGGTCTATGGCTTTCATGCAATTGGCCTGCGCTATTTTAATGTATTTGGTCCAAAACAGAATATAAACGGCCCGTATGCTGCTGTAATCCCGCTCTTTATAACTCAATTCCTTAACAAGGTACAGCCAACCATAAATGGCGATGGGTTGACTTCACGGGATTTTACTTTTGTGGCCAATGTCGTACAGGCGAACATAAAGTCTTTGTTTGCCCCGATAGAAAAACATGAGGTTTTTAATGTGGCCTGTAACGAAAGGACTACGCTGCTACAGCTTGTCGAGCATATAAAAACTCATCTGCAAAGCAACATTACCGCGATACATGGCCCTGAAAGACCGGGTGATGTTAAGCACAGCCAGGCAGATATATCCAAGGCTGCACGGATAATAAACTATAACCCTGAAGTCCTTTTTAAAGAGGGACTGAAATACACCGTTGATTTTTTCAAAAACCAGCATACAGTTGCATAAGCTTAATGATTAATATTGCCAAGCGTGCCAAATACTTTCTCGTTGTAAATGTGGACTGGTTCTTCCTGTCGCACAGACTGGCACTTGCGCTGGAAATGAAGCGGCTTGGCTATGAAGTATATATTCTTACTAAGGATACAGGTCGTAAAGATGAGATTATTAAAAAGGGCCTGAACTTTATAGATGTTGATTTCGAACGGTCCGGTAAAAACCCGTTGAAAGAGCTGAACCTGATCAATACACTGGGTAAATTATATAAACGGTATAATCCTTCTATAATACACCACGTTACGATCAAGCCCGTAGTGTATGGCTCCATTGCCGCAAAAAAACTCCGGGGCGCAAAAGTAGTAAATGCTGTAAGCGGTCTGGGATTCAATTTTATCGACGGCAGAAATGGATTGTTGCAAAAAATGCTGCGGCGGCTTATGAAGTATGCCTTCAGCGGTAAGGTAAACTTTATATTTCAAAATCCTGATGACCTGGACATGTACAGACAGATGGGATTTCTCAGAAAGGACAACTACCGGCTGATCAAAGGAGCAGGAGTAGATGCCGCAGAGTTTCCCTATACACCACCCCAACCCAATAAAGAGAAGCTATTGGTCGTAACGACAGCGAGAATGCTATACGATAAAGGCATTAATGAGCTGATAGAGGCTGCTCATATGTTGCGGGAAAAGCTGTACGGAAAAGTATGCTTCCTGCTGGTAGGCGACCTGGACAAAGATAATCCGGCCGGTATAGAGAAGGATATCCTGGTAAGCCGGCTTGTGCCCGGGTATATTGAATGGCTGGGGCATAAAAAGGATGTAAGGGAAGTGCTGATACCTTCGGACATAGTATGCCTGCCTTCTTACAGAGAGGGACTTCCTAAATCTTTAATAGAGGCCATGGCCGTTGGCAGACCAATTATTACTACCGATGCTCCAGGCTGCAGGGAGTGTGTCGATCACCAGGTAAATGGCATATTAGTCCCGGTTAAATCGGTAAAAGAATTGGCTGCAGCCATTGAAACGCTGGCTGGGGACGATAACATGCGGATATATATGGGCAAAGCGTCGCGGGATAAAATGGTCCGGGAGCTGTCGCTTGAAAAAGTATTAAAAGATACCATAGCTTTTTATGACGCCATCTGATATTGTACTGGTAACCGGGGCCTCTGGTTTTGTTGGCCGGAACCTGCTGCCATTCCTTCAGAGAAATGAAGTAAGTACCCGGTCATTGAGCATACGGGACAGCGACTGGAAGTATAACATCCCAGAAGATTACCTGGCAATTGTTCACCTGGCAGGTAAAGCGCATGACACTAAAAATACCAGCTCACCGGAAGAATATTTCAATATTAACACTACTCTTACGCAAGAGCTGTTTGATGTTTTTCTCCAAAGTAATGCACGCGATTTTGTTTACTTCAGCAGCGTGAAAGCAGTAGCCGATACCGTCGATGGTATTTTAAAAGAAGAGGTAAAGCCTTCTCCTGGTACTCCATACGGGCAGTCGAAGCTACAGGCTGAACAATATATTTTAAGCAGGGAGCTTCCCCCGGGTAAAAGAGTTTTCATTATAAGGCCCTGTATGATACATGGCCCCGGAAATAAAGGCAACCTGAACCTGCTTTATAAGTTTGTTGCAAAAAGTATACCATATCCTCTAGCTGCTTTTAAGAACAAACGTTCGTTCCTGAGCATTGACAATCTCTGTTATGCCGTAAAACAGATCCTCCAGGATACAAATATAGCAGGGGGTATTTATAACCTTGCGGATGACGAGGCCTTGTCTACAAACGAAGTTGTTACAACTATAGCGGAGCGCCTCGGGAAAAAGCCAAGGTTGCTGAAAATACCGGCAGGCCTGTTATATTTGATTGCCAGGGCAGGAGATATTCTACGCTTACCACTTAATACGGAAAGGCTTAAAAAACTAACGGAAAGCTATGTAGTGGATAATGCAAAAATAAAAAAAGCATTAGCTATTCCTTCTTTCCCTGTTAAAGCCGGGGAAGGGCTCATGAAAACAATCGGTAGTTTCATCTCCGAATAATATATTTTCGCAGGATGATATACGGTATTATTGCAGTCATACTTTTCGCTGTTATGCTGATCTATTTCCGCATAGCCGACAGGTACAATATTATAGATAAGCCGAACCAGCGTAGCTCTCATACCCAGATCACTATCCGGGGCGGAGGCATTATATTCCCTGTAGGAGCTATCCTCTCCGCTGTTTTCTTTCCGGCTGATATCAATATGTGGATTTTGTCGTTGGGAATTACAGCCATCAGTTTTGTAAGCTTCTGGGATGATATCAGCAGCCTTCCCAACAAAGTACGTATAGTCGTCCACCTGCTTGCTGTCACAGCCATGCTATATGCCACCTCCGCATTTACGGCATTGCCGGGATGGGCAATACCGGTCGCTTATGTTTTGATCATTGGTACCATCAATGCTTATAATTTTATGGATGGCATTAATGGTATCACCGGCGTGTACAGCCTGGTTATTTTATGTTCCTGTCTCTATTTTTATCAGACGCGGGACGTGCCCCGGTTACCGCCTCTGATCGTTGTTTCTGCAATGGCATGCCTGGTATTCCTTTTCTTTAACTTCAGGAAAAAAGCAAAATGCTTTGCAGGAGATGTCGGCAGTGTCAGTATAGGATTTATTATTATCTCCGTCATTCTCGCAATAATCATAGAAACAGGAGATATAAAGTACGTTTTATTTTTGGCGGTATACGGCGTTGATGCTGTATTGACTATTATACACAGATTATTATTGAAGCAGAATATCTTCGAAGCGCATAGGCTTCACTTCTACCAGATCATGGCCAATGACCAGAAAATACCGCATCTTATCGTTTCCTCAATATATGGTCTTGTTCAACTATTGATTAATTATATTGTTATTCTCACACACTATGATTTTTTAATAACCGGCCTTATAGTTTGCGTACCTTTAGCCCTTACCTATGTAGTCCTGAAGCCAAGACTGATGAGTAGGGCTGCAGCTTAAACCATTCTGTTTACCAATAAGCGTTCTGATGAAGTATTACATTATCGCGGGTGAAGCCAGTGGCGACCTTCATGGCAGCAATCTCATCAAAGCATTGCAGCGGCAGGATACTGATGTGCAGGTAAGGGCTTGGGGAGGCGACAAAATGGAAGCTGCGGGCGCAGAAATAGTAAAGCATATACGCGACCTGGCTTTTATGGGCTTTATTGAAGTAGCCCTGCATCTGGGTACCATCATGAAAAATATCAGGTTCTGTAAGGAAGATATACTTGCTTATAAGCCCGATATACTGGTGCTGATAGATTATCCCGGTTTTAACCTCCGTCTTGCACAATGGGCAAAAAAGCGGGGAATTAAAGTATGTTATTATATTTCACCGCAGATATGGGCCTGGAAAGAAGGGCGTGTGGAAAGCATCAGGCGTAATGTTGATAAGATGCTTGTAATATTACCTTTCGAAAAGGAGTTTTATAGGAAGCACCAGGTTGATGTCATCTATACCGGGCATCCGCTGACGGAGGTGATTGAAGCAGAACTGTCAAAACCTGCTACAGAGATCAGCGAAAAGCCGGTTATAGCCTTATTGCCCGGAAGCAGGAAACAGGAGATCCGGAAGAAGCTGCCGGAAATGCTGACTGTTATAAAGCACTTTCCCGGTTATGCTTTTGTCGTAGCGCAGGCACCGGCACAAGAAGAAAGCCTGTACCTCGAACTGATTGGCAGCCAGCCTGTAACGCTTGTCAAAGACCAGACTTATAATTTACTGAAGCAGGCAAAAGCAGCATTGGTGACCAGTGGTACGGCGACCCTGGAAACGGCGCTATTTGGCGTGCCTGAAGTTGTATGCTATAAAGGTAATCCGCTGTCCTATTTCCTGGCAAAGCGGCTCATCAAAGTAAAATATATATCGCTTGTCAACCTTATCCTGGATAAACCTGCAGTCGCGGAGCTGATACAGGGCGATCTCAATGAGCAAAGACTGAAAGAAGCGCTAACAGCCTTATTAAAAGATAAGGAACAACAGGAAAGGATCCAGAATGACTATACACGTCTGTGGGAGCTACTGGGTTCAGGCAAAGCTTCAGAAACAGCAGCCCGGGAAGTAATCTCCCTGGCTACTGAAATATAATATCTGAATAGCCGTACAGAAGCATTATATTTTATCTATCCGGACCCAGCGCATTCCGGCGGCGGCGGCCGCATCTGTACCGGCTTTTCCATCTTCAAGAACAAGACAGGCGCCAGGGTTAACCGCCAATGCATCCGCAGCCTTAAGAAAGGGATCAGGGAATGGCTTCCCTCTTTCTGTTTCGCCTGCACAAACAATAAAATCTATCAGGTGGCGGATACCCAGCACGGTCAGTGTTTTTTCGACAGTCTGCCGTCTCCCGCCAGATACTATCCCTATCCTGTATTTTTCTGCATGCTGCTTCAGATGCTCCACCACGAACGAAACCGGCTGTGTATCTTCAATATGTTCATTAAAGATCTGTCCCTTTCTCTGTGCGAAAGCAGCAATATCAAGCGGGACATTATATCTTCTGCTCATTTCGGCTACAACCTGGGCAGTAGGCCAGCCGGCCAGCTCATCTATTAATGCAGGATCAAGCTCAAAGCCATATTCAAGTGCGGTTTTTACATAACTTTCTTTATGGTTCTGCATATTATCAGCCAGTGTTCCGTCGCAATCATATAAGAGTGCCTGGCAGTCAGCAGGGGTTAGCTCATTCAGTTTTTCCAGTTTTAATCTTTGGCTGTTATCGAAGGGCATCTGGTATCTTTTTTAGTATTTGCGGTATAGTGCGGATCTTATAAAATTCCGGTAAAAAAACAGTTCCTTTTCACAGGCATACCCTGCCGCTGCGAACAGCGAACCGGTATCGGGCAGATGGTTAGCTTCTACCGCTGCCAGTATCTTAAAAAAGCCATACATTAGCCTCAGCAGTACGCTATGCCACCATGGGCTATCAGGATCAATACAAAAATCCGTAAATAACCACGTGCCGCCGGGAGCCAGCATGTTATCTAAATGACCGAAGACTTCCCTGGCTTTAGCAGGAGTAAAGTTATCAAAAAGAAAGGGCGTTATGATTACATCAAATGAATGCCCGGTATTTAGCTGCTCGGCTGCTCCGCAAATAAACCGCACTTCATGGATACCGGCATTCCTTTTTTGGGCCTTATGCAGCATCCTTTCGGATAGCTCAACAAAAGTGATTTGCAAAGGTATCGCTTCTGTTTTCCCTAATTCTTCCAGCAGTGCTCCGGTACCGCCACCGGCAATAAGAATCCTTGGCCCTGGTAAAGGGTAGCGTAGCAGGCTGAACTGCGAGCGACTGATCGCAGATCCGAATATAATTCCGGCCAGCCGGTCGTAAATACTAGCTACACGATTATAATTATTTTTTTGATTTACGCTGCTCATATTACCGGATGTCGTGCAAAATATATCCCTGCTATGCCACAGAGTGCTTTTATCAATAATAAGCCATCAATCACTACCAGGTAATACAGAATAGCCTTGCGCTGCTGGAGCGTATAGGCCACTACCAGCAGGCAGGCGAAAGGAACCAGGTTCAGGATGACTGGTACTGTTCCAAAGTTACGATGGAGTGCAAACAGGTAAACCGAGCATGCACCAAGCAGCAATAATGGTATCAGTATGGAAAATATGGTTTGACGTAAGCCCACGCGGACAACAAATGTCTTGAGCTGCCTGTTGCTGTCGTCGGCATAATCTTTGATATCAAACATAATGGCATTGACCGTGCAGAACATCCAGTTCTTGATGAACAGCCAGAACATCAGCCCGTAATGCACCGACGTTATTTTTTCTTCAGCGATAAGCATAGCGACGGGCAGTACCCCGACTACTGCCGCCCATACATAGCCTATGACAAATGGTTTCAGCCAGCCAGTATTACGAAGATTCGGTAACCGCAGTTTTCCCGGGGCCATGCCATAATAAAGCAGGCCCGCGACGGGAATGCTTGCCAATATGATCCAGTATATGACAGGTATGTTTATAGCCGATCTGAAATGAGCGATGAATAAATAGGCTGCGGTTATGGAAAACAACAGCAGGCCTACTCGCTGGTTAATCTTTATAAAGCTTGTATTATGTGCATACCAGGCGCCTCTCGGATTGTTATAAGTATCGCTATATCCGGTATATGCTCTTGTATAGTACAGAACGGTCGCAAGAAACTGCAGCAGATAAAAGGGGAGGGTATTAAACGGTAGCCCCAGCTGGAATACGGTTTCAATAGCAAGCGCAATGGCAAGAAATCCTACAAAATAATTGGAGAAAAATATAAACCGGATAAACTGGCTGCCCATCAGGGATGAATTAGCAATTATGCAAAGCTAAGCGTTAAGCCTTATAATAAAAACAAAAAGCAGATGCAATACTAGAGTGCACCTGCTTTTAAATTACCGGGTTTCAGGAAGTAAAGCCCTTTTCTCCAGATCTCTCAGTATCCATTTTATCACTGTCTCTATTATCCTGCCCGCCATCTTTTTCTTGGTAAAACTAAAAGCTATATTCAATCCTATATGGCCAAGAGCGCGGGCAATTTTGTGCCACCAGCGAAAGCTATGGTACTTTTTTGACCATGATGCCGTAATAGGGTAATGGTTATCCTGTACCTGTGTCCGCTTCCGGCTTTTTATAAGCTCCAATACCAGCGTTGTTCTGTCCACCATTTTGTTCCGCATTTCAAATAACCTGGCCGGGTTATAAACCGGCTTTTCTGCAATTGTATAGGTATACGGATCGGGGATTTTTCCTGCAGCTTTTTCCAGCAGGATATGGATATCCGGTATCAGCGGCAAAAATGTTTTCTCGGTGATATTACCTTCCTTATCCCGATGCTTTTTTATGACCTTGAACTGCTGTATCATCTCTTCTGTCCAGCCTCTATGTACCGGGTGGACGATGTTCTTTTCTTTATCATAAGGTACTGTAAAGAAATAACGGATGAAATTACGTGCATTATCGCGTCCCAGAAAGAAATCGTGCTGCCGGAAGCTGATGTCGAGAAATCCTCCGAAAGCGCCGGCAGCGCCGCAGGCAATAGGATTTTTTTCAGGCAGGATCCTGTCAGGACCCTCTTTCATTTTCTGCCACTTACGGGGAAATATAACACCGCGATAGTAACGCCGGGACATCTCTTCCAAAGCCTCATTCCTTTTCACCCTTGCCTGCTCTGTAAGCGTATTGATAATAGCAGGAATAACTTCGACAAGGTCTGCAGGCTTCCGGTAAGCGGATATGTCTTCGGCCCTGTCAGGGAACGGGTCGATCATGATCATGCCATATTGCTGCTGTCCTTCCGGGTGTGTATCACCATACTTATCCTTCAATATGCTCAGTACTTCCCGGTAGGGCTCATTGTTGATGGTTCCGCCATCAATGGTAAGGGCTGAGAAGCCTGCCGGAAAGTTTTTCCATTGGGGATTGGCTTCAGGATGAGGATCGGGATGTCCGAATTCACCAAACAGTATCTTCTTGACCGTTGCTTTTATATATTCATCCGAAAAATCTTCCTGCAGGAATTCGCGATAAATAAGACCTACGGGGAACGCGCCGGTGGCTTTGGTTGCCCGCTTCAATGTCTCTGCATAGTCAGGGTCGTATGGATTTAGCCATAAGGAATGATCCTCCGGAGGTTTTCCGTTGTTCAGTGTAAATAGCGAAACAATGTAATGCTCAAGCGTCGTATGGTTAGGGGAGATACTCTTCCTGCCATAGCCCGTTATCGGCGTCTCGAAGTTTACTTCCAGCGGAATACCCCTTAGCAGGCAATGCGACAGCAGCAGCTTCATGTCCCGGGCTATATAGGATGGTAACAAGCCTGTTTGCAAACCGATGTCTTCTTTAAAGGAAAACGCCCTGTCGGCAATAGCGTCGATAAAGGTGGAATTTAGCAGCGAGTGGACTTTGCCTTCCTTCAGATCGTTCGTGTCCCAGAGTTTCTCGATTGTCGTTCTGTCATCATGCGGGTTAATATCATCCATTAAGACCCAGCTGTCGTAAAATATGTTATTCCTGGGTACCAACGGGTCTGCCGTATCCGTAACGGGATTTATCCTGCCGTTTAGTCCATATATCGCCGCCATTGTGGTGGTCATTCCACCGGCAGAGGCGCCGCCCATTACGTCGATGATAACTTTATGGTTGGGCACACAATGCCTGTACTGCTTCAGTTCCTTTTCCAGCTTGCCTTCTTTTGCCCTCTCCCAGAGATCGAGGACCTCGAAGAGATAATCCATAACGCCGCCTGTATAGCAGCCTGCTGAAACAGCGCCGGCCATTGTAATGCCCAGATGAAATTCATTATCAGGGATAATGTTGTTTGTTGCTGACATGGTTTAGATTTTGTGGTTTATAGTTTAATTGTGTTAAGCAGGTAACATTCCAAAGCGGTCGAACAGCCTGTCCCATGCACCGAGTGTTCTTGCTCTGGTTCCGGTAGCTTTCAGCAGGGCTTCACGGGATTGCGGACCGAAATAGCCGTCATGTGCGCCGTTATAGGTACCTGCCATGATCAGGTATTTCTGCCATAACCATGAGCTGTCCCTGCCTGCATTGTTCATGAAAAGCCTCTGGCGCGGAATCTCCAGGTGTGGCCTGTCCTTAAATTTCTTCCAGCGGCCGCCCCAATCAAGTCCGAATGCTTCGCCTTTCTGAACAAGATTATATAAAGGGCTGTCGCTCAGGAATGCTCCGTCTTTAAACAGGCCGATATCAAAGGCTGTCGCGGGAAAATAATTGTGTCGCGACTTCTTAATGAATCCGTCCAGGTTAGTTACCACAGCGCCTTGTCTTTTCCATACGCCGTTCCTGAGCACACGCCCCTGTTTGAAAAGGGTAAACTGGTCTTCCGGTGTCCGGTATCCCGAAATAAGCCGGGCTTCATGATCATCTGGCAGGTTTTGCTGTATCTGCCTGAGGATATGTTGTAAATTATTCCCGATCCAAGGATGCAGGTACCTGGAGTTTCGTGTGTAGTTCATGGCTGTTCTTATTGCTGTCAGGGTTGGTATAGCAAAGGTGGTTCTGCCTGCCGCCAGAATATGACGCAGTGGAAAACTTTTTAGCGTACGGATGAAAATAAGCGGGAAAGGTGGAAGTATATAAATAAAAAAGCGGCCCGTTAAGGGGCCGCCTGCTCTATAATAAAAATGGGTTATTCTTCTTTTAATTCTCCGTTGCTGTCAATAGCCAGGTTGCCCGAAGTTTCAATATCCTTATCGCTGGACGGTATTGCTTCTTCAGCGCTGGTAGGTATCACCAGGTCTGTATTGGCTATTTCTTTCAGCTGCGGCAGCTGGCTTGGGCTGTTGATACCCAGGTAATCCATGAAGCCTTTTGACGTAGCATATATCAATGGCTTTCCTACAGCGTCTTCATTGCGGCCAGCGATTACGATCAGCTCCTTTTCCAGCAATTTCTGGATGGAATAGTCAGAACTTACGCCCCGTATATATTCAATATCAGATTTGGTTACAGGTTGTTTATAGGCAACTATGGCCAGCGTCTCCATTGCTGCAGATGAAAGCTTTTTTATGTATTTGTCACCGTTAAGCTGCAGCACTGTCTGATGATAATCTTTTTTAGTGAGGAACTGGTAACCTCCGCCCGTTTCCCGCAACTCAAACGGGTAATAGTCCGTGTCATATTTTTCTTTAACGGCTTCCAGGCATACGGATATCTTTTCTCCTGCCGGAGGTTCTTCCATGATATTTCCTAACAGTTCTACCATTTCCATTTGCAGCAAAGGGCGTTCACTTGCAAATATCAGCGCCTCAACATGCGGCATTAATTGTTTAATTTCCATGATTCTCTGACTTAATTCCGGTTCGAAAATAGCATCCCTTTACTTTTTGATGAAGAAAAGAAATGCACACCTGTGGGTAAAATACAATACCTGAAAGTTAAGAATGTGCAATAACTGTGGAAATAAATTACAATTAACCGGCGGGTAAAATTTTGTTAATACAATAATGGTTAACTTTAGTATATTTTATAATCTTTTAAAATCAAAGCTTATGCGTTGGCGTACATTTAAAGGCGACACCATAAAGGTGCCTATCAAGCAAGCCGTGGAGCAGGCCATTGTGCGGGAAACGGAAGCGGGTTATAAGCTGAAGGTATGTATCGGCACAGATTCGCAGGTATACACCAGCGGCACCGAATTTGCGACCGTTATCGTTTTTTTAAGAGAGAAGCATGGCGGTTTTATGTATATACAAAACGACCGGAGTACCCACAACTTTTCCCTTAAGGAAAGAATGCTTACGGAAGTGGCAAAAAGTATCGAGATCGCGTATGAATTGTGCGACCTGTTCACGCTATACGATGTGGATATGGAAGTGCATGCCGATATCAATACCAATCCGCAGTTCAACAGCAATATAGCGCTCCGGGAAGCTACCGGTTATATACTGGGAATGGGCTTTGCCTTTAAAGCCAAGCCTGAAGCCTTTGCCAGCAGCTGTTGCGCTGATAAAGTGATCAATTAGCCGGATCGCTTACAGCTTCTTTCTCGTATAATTGCTCCGTCTGGCAGGAACCGGCGGATATACAATTGTCACCTCTTTTCAATCACTGTACTCCAGTTTATCAATAAAAAAGCCCCTGAATTAATTCAGGGACTTGGTTGTTCCTTGTCTTGGCGCTATCTGCCTCTTGCAGGAGTTGTTCTTGCAGGGGCTGTATTGCGTTGTGCAGGTACCCTTTCCACTCTTTGGGGATGTGCCCTTTCCACGCGGGGCTGCGGCTGTACTCTTTGCTGTGCAGGTTGTGTCCTTTGCTGGGGTACGGCTCTTTGCTGTGCAGGCGTCCGTTCTATTCTCTGTTGCACAGGCTGTGGCTGTTCCACCCTTTGCTGTGTTTGTACTCTTTGCTGTGCAGGTTGTGTTGTCTTTTGTATATTCTGGCGGGGCTGTACATTCCTGCTGTTTGTATTCCTTGGAGCCGGTTGTACCTTTTCTCTTTGTACCGGAGTGGCAGGGCGGTTGTCAATAGCCCGGTTATCAACATTGCGTGGAGCTACTTTTGTATTGCTGACACGTTCACGGGCATTATTGCCTGGCGTAGCATTATTGTCCCGCGGTGGACGAACAGCATTGCGTGCGCCGGAAATCGGGCGTTCCATAGTTTTTACCTGCCTGGGTGCAGGCTTGCTGCCTCTTGCGCCGGTTTCAACAGCAGGCCTGTAGATATTTACATTTCTGCCGCTTATCCTTGGTGCGCCGGCACGGTTCTCATTACCTACATTATAAACACTTACCCGACGCCCTGTTGCCCGTTCTACGTCAGTCCGGCGCGGACCTGTAACATAAGTACTCCTGGAACGGTTATCAATATAGGTATTATTGATAATCGTTGTGTTGTTGATAATGTTTACTGTTCTGCGTGGTGAATAATACCGGTGGAAAGAACGGGAATAAATATTGTCGTAAGGTATGAATGTCCACCAGGGATTAGGTACATTGTAACGGGGGCCGAAAGAAATATTGATGCTGATGCCCGGAGACATCGGTGCCCAGCCATAATAGCCGCCACCCTGGCGCCAGGTTACCCATGCCGGTCCCCATTCGGTGCCGGGTACCCATATCCAGCCGTAAAAGTCACTGTAAGTCCAGCGGCCATAGTGGAAGGGTGCCCAGCCCCAGTCATAATTGGACATCCACATATTGCCGTATTCGGTCATCATCCAGTAACCATTGGTATAATAAGGCCTGAAATCGTTACCGACGCTTGGCGCCCACACATAACCGTATTCAGGGTCATTTAGCCATTGTCCATAGGGGGATAATTCATCATAAAATGTCTGGAAATTTATGCTTGCTCCGGGTTGCGCGCTTGCTTTACCGGGTATAGTAAGACCCGATATAAGAATGGTTACCGCTAAAAATACCGGCAATAACCTGGCTATCCCGTTCCTTATGATTTTCATAACACTAGTTTTTAATAACAATTGAAATCTTTAAACAATAGACTACGTAAGTACCGGATCGTTTATTATGTTTTGGTAAAATTTTACCCGGACTGCTCATAAATAACTGCAAATGTTTTTTATACAAAATTAAAGCAAGTCCAGGGCCTCCAGTAAGATTCCACATGCATCTTCTATTTCAGCTTCCGTAATAACAAGCGGCGGAACGATCCGGATACAATTGGCTGCAAACAGGAACCAATCGGTAAATAGACCTTTATCTGGCCGGGAGAGACAATATTGAATTACTTTTTTTACCTCGTCAAAGCTATCCAGCTCTATAGCCATCATTAAACCTTTGCTTCTTACAGCCTTTATATTCTTATGCTGCAGCAGCGAGCGGAACAATGCTTCTTTTGCTGCTGCACCAAGATACAGTTTCTCTTTTAACAGCACCTCCATTGCTGCTTTCCCCGCGGCACAACATACCGGGTGGCCACCAAAGGTGGTGATATGCCCGAGTACAGGTTTATCGGCCAGCATGCTCATCATTTCCCCGGAGGCGATAAATGCACCCAAAGGCATTCCGCCGCCCAGCGCTTTTCCCAGGAGCAATATATCCGGGATAATGTCAAAATGCTCGAATGCCCAAAGCTTTCCCGTTCTCCCGAATCCTGTCTGTATCTCGTCAAGGATCATAAGCGTTCCTGTTTCGGAACATCGTTTGCGTAATGCCAGCATCCATGCTTTATCCGGAACCTTTACCCCTCCCTCTGCCTGTATTGGTTCCAGTATGATGCAGGCGGTCTTATCGGTAATAGCTTCGAGAGAAGCAAAATTATTATGGCTTATATGACAGATGCCCGGTAATAGTGGACGGTAGGCATTCCGCCAGTATTCATCACCCAGAATGCTCAATGCGCCCTGGGTAGAGCCATGATAGCTGTTATGACAGGCTACGATCTCGAACCTGCCTGTAATGCGTTTGGCCAGCTTCATGGCTCCTTCCACCGCCTCAGCGCCGGAATTGGTAAAATAAACGCAGTCAAGCGAAGGTGGCAGGTGGCTGGTAAGCAGGGTTGCATACTGCACCTGCTGACTCTGTACTACTTCGCCGTAAACCATTACATGTAGATACTGTTCCGACTGCTTGTGTATGGCTTTTACAACCTCCGGATGACAATGGCCTACGTTGCATACACTAATGCCGCCGATGAGATCAAGGTAGGATTTATTGTTATGGTCGTAAAGCAGCGAGCCTGATGCCCTGCTTACAGGAAGCGCCATAGGCTCCGGAGATGTAGGCGCCAGGTGCCGTTGAAATATTTGTCTTTCGTTCATGCCGTTTTATTAATCGGGAGCAAATCGGCTGCCTGCCGAAGGCTTTCTGCCTTTCCTACATCAAGCAGGAGGTCGCCGGTATGGTCCCAGGCTGTTATTTTTTCATTTTTACAGAGATCAAGATATACATCTACCAGGGAGAATTTGCCCTCCATGCTTATCTTATCCAGTATAGCGCTGTTAAGCAGCTGAATGCCGCTGAAGGCAAGGGGTTTAAGTATCTGATCTGTTTTTCTGGGTATCTTTTCTTCTCCAGTACTTACATTTCTCCATCCATACAAGGAAAGGGATTCAGGTTCATTGTCAGGGTGTGGATATCCCGGCTTGCCAAATAAGAAGTACCGGGATGATGTTCGTTCCTGTACTGCCAGCGTTGCCAGCGAACTACCGATGTTATGCTGCGTCAGCAGCTTGTTCAGGTCGAAATTGCTGAGTATATCGACATTAATGACCAGGAAAGACTGCTCACTGCGGAAGAAATGAGCTGCTTTTTTTAAGCCGCCACCGGTCTCAAGTACCGCATCGGTTTCGTCCGATATCTGGAAACGGCTGCCAAACCCGTTATTGCGTTCCAGCGCATCGATTATCTGGTCGGCAAAATGATGCACATTCACTACAACATCAAATATGCCGAAGCGCTGCAGGTTACGTATATTGATCTCCAGCAACGATCTGCCGTTTACGGGAGCAAGCGCTTTTGGATGCGTATCTGTAAATGGTTTAAGCCTTGTCCCGAGACCAGCCGCCAGTATAAATGCTTTCATAATTAAGGTGTTTCCCGTTTTGCCGGTAATAAACGACAAATTTCCGTAATGATATCGAGAGCATTATCATATGATAATAATTTTTTTGAAAAAAGGCATCTGCCTATCTTTGATACATGCAAGCTATTATCAGCCTTAACAATATACGTAAGGACTACTTCCTGGGCAAGGAAGCCGTTCATGTTCTGAAAGGTATTGAGCTCAGCATCCGGAAAAATGAATATGTTGCTTTGATGGGACCTTCCGGCTCCGGCAAATCAACGCTTATGAATATACTTGGATGTCTTGATACGCCTACCGCCGGGCAATATATCCTGAATGGTAAGGATGTAAGCCGTATGCAGGATGATGAGCTTGCCAAAGTACGGAACGAGGAGATCGGCTTCGTATTCCAGCAGTTCAACCTCTTGCCGAGACTTACTGCGCTGGAAAATGTGGGTGTTCCGCTGATTTATGCGGGCATCTCCAAAAAGGAGCGAAATGAAAGGGCAGCCGCAATGTTGGAAAAAGTGGGATTGGCCGAACGGGCGCACCATAAGCCTAATGAGCTCTCGGGCGGGCAGTGCCAGCGGGTAGCGATTGCAAGGGCGCTGATCAACACGCCGTCTTTGATATTGGCCGATGAGCCTACAGGTAACCTGGATACTAAAACCTCCGTGGAGATCATGGAGTTGTTCGGACAGATACAGGCTTCAGGAAATACTGTGGTGCTGGTGACGCATGAAGAGGATATCGCTGCTCACGCGCACAGGGTTATAAGAATAAGAGACGGCGTTGTGGAATCGAGCACCAGCCAGGATAAAGTAATCACACTTACAAAAGATGCCTGATGATTCAGGTTAATAAGAAATCACAATGGCATTCAGGGTATATACAAAAACCGGAGACAAAGGAACGACCGGGTTGATCGGGGGATCCCGGGTTCCCAAAGATCATATCCGTATTGAAGCATACGGTACCGTAGACGAGCTTAACAGCTACCTGGGCCTGGTTACGGACCAGCTGCAGGATGAAAAGATCAATGAATGGATACTGGAGATACAGGACAGGCTTTTTACGGTCGGCTCCTCCCTGGCAACCGACCCGGATAAGGCCCCTAAGATGAAGCTGCCGGACCTTCATGAAGAAGATATCAAATGGCTGGAAACAAGGATTGATGAAATGGATGATCAGCTGCCTGAAATGAAATCCTTTATACTGCCCGGCGGACATGTAGCTGCGAGCGCGGCACATATTGCCCGATGTGTTTGCCGCAGGGCGGAAAGATTATGTGTCCATATGCACAACAGCCAGGAATTTGTGGCGGAAGTAGTGCTTAAATACCTGAACAGGCTTTCCGATTTCCTGTTCATACTGGCCAGGTTTATCGTACACCAGCATGGCGGTAAAGAGATACCCTGGAGGCCAAGGGTCTAGCGGCTCCTGCGATGGAATTTTCGTACGATATAAAACAGTATTATACCTATAAGCCCCCCGATTGCATCAGCAACCACATCGTACAGATCGTAGGACCTGCCGGTAGTAATCCCGCTTCCCTGCAATAGCTCTACAAGGTAGCCCAGGGCCAGGGAAGAGATAAAAGCTAGGCTCCCGCTTTTGCGTAACGGAGCGGAGGGCACGGTACATAGCCAGAGAAAGGAGAACCCCGCAAAAATGATAAAATGTACATATTTATCGATCAGCGGCACCTTTACATCCGGCACCTCATTTCCCGGGATAAGGCAAGCTGCCAAAATCAAAACCGTCCAGATTATTACTATCCGGACGGTTCTTCTTTTATTCTTTATAAGCCAGCCAAACATTATCCGACCAGTTCGCTGTAGGCTTTTGCATCCATTAATGCGTCAACCTCGGCAGTATTGCTTACTTTCATTTTTATCATCCATCCTTTCCCGTATGGGTCCTGGTTTACTGATTCCGGTGCAGCAGCAAGCTCGGGATTGATTTCCAGAACAGTGCCGGCAACAGGCAGATAAAGGTCTGATACGGTCTTAACAGCTTCAACTGTACCGAAAATATCCTGTGCGCCCAGCTCCTGGCCTACAGTTTCAATTTCTACATACACGATATCGCCCAGCTCACGTTGTGCAAAATCAGTAATGCCTACAGTGGCTGTATCGCCTTCCAGTAACACCCACTCATGATCTTTGGTGTACTTGAGATTTTCAGGGAAATTCATTGCTTTAGTATTTTTATGGGGCGAAAATAAGAGAAAATAATCACAAAGTTCAAATTTCGGTACCGGCCGGTAAATTAAGCGTCAATGCTACGGCGCAATTCACGTGTAGAGGTAATCCTTCCCACTGTTAGCCCCTGGACTATAATTGAAAACAGTACGACAAAATATGTAATGGCAAGGAATAAGTTTTTATTAAGTCCAGGATCTATAGAAAGCGCCAGCGCGATGGAGACCCCGCCGCGCAATCCTCCCCATACCAGTATGGTCATGGTCTTTTTATCAAACTTATCGTTCCGGAAAGGAATGATCTTGGTGGGTACCCAAATGGAAATAAATCGTGCCAGTAAAACAATCAGGATGCTGATCAGCCCGATCTTCCAGTAAAGGGTAAGATCCGGTATCACCAATAGCTCGAATCCTATGACAAGGAATAAGATGGCATTCAGTATTTCGTCGATCAGCTCCCAGAACTTATCCAGGTAATCTTTAGAAACCTCGGATAAGGCTTTGGTGCGTCCATAATTCCCTACCACCAGGCCTGCGGCTACCATGGCAAGAGGCCCGGACATATGAAAGCTGTGCGCCACAAGATAACCGCCCATTACGATGGCCAGCGTAATCAGCACATCTACTTTATAACTGTCAATACGTTTCATCATCAGGGAGCCGAGGTAACCCAGCGATGCACCCAGCGCAACGCCCCCCAGCGCTTCTTTGGCAAGCAACAGGCTGATATTGCCGATAGAAAGGTCCACATCTTTTCCCTGCGCGACCTGCAATAATGTTACAAAAACAACTACGGCAACCCCGTCGTTAAAAAGAGATTCGCCCGCAACCTTTGTCTCCAGTGACTTAGGCACGCCGGCCTGCTTCAGGATGCCGAGCACCGCTATCGGGTCGGTTGGTGAGATGAGCGCCCCGAATACAAGACACTGGATAAACGGCACATCGAACCCGAGCCACAGCAATCCGTAATACATCAGGAAGCCGACAGCAAAAGTTGAAATGATAACACTGATGGTTGAAAAGACAATAACAGGTATGCGCTGTTCTTTAAGATCATTGAGGTTGATATGTATGGCGCCTGCAAACAGCAGGAAATTAAGCATAGCGCCCATAAGTATATCTGAAAAGTCGAAATTATTCAGCAGGTTGGAGAACCTGGCCAGTGTTTTCGGGAAAAGGCTCTCCGTGGCGATAAGCCCGATAGAAACCATCAGCGCTATTACCATAACGCCGATCGTAGCCGGCAGCTTTAGAAAACGTGCATTAAGATAGGAGAAAACCGCACATAGTACAATAAGAATAGAGAATGAATAGTATAATTCCATAAATCTTCAAAGAGTCTGATGAACAAGCAAGAGCTTCAAAGATACGGAATAGCAAAAAAAGCTTTTTATGCGACATTGCTGTCGCCTGATTTGCGTGAAGCGGCTAAGAGCAATGCAAATGTTATGGCTGCGTTGATGATCAGCAATTCAACACCGATTTTATAGCCATGGAATATGCCGTCAGAAAAACCGGTAAGCCCGGCAGCGTTTGCCTGGGACATGGCGACCTTAGGAATATACCATTGACAGTTATTGATTATATCAATGACCAGGGTAACGAACAGCGCTATAAGACATATGATAAGGGGCGCTTTTTCTGCAACCTTTCTTTTTGTAAGGATACCAAAGGCAAACAGGCCCAGCAAAGGGCCGTACGTAAATCCGGCCAGTTTTAATAAGATATCGATCAGGGAACCATTATCTATTTCCCGGAAGAAAAAAACACAGATAAGAAATACAAGCGCAAAAATATTGTGGACAATAAGACGTACTCTGGTCTGTCGCTTTTCCTCCTGCTCGGTCAGCATGATTTCAGTGGCGCTATGTACATGCTTATTCTTCATCTTCATTCCCAGTATATCAATGCAGAAAGAAGAAGTAAGCGCGGTGAGCGCGCCATCGGCGCTTGGGAAAAGCGCAGAAATAAGACCTATGACAAAACACACAGTAATAATGAACGGTAGGCCGCTTTGGAGGGCAATAGTAGGAAACAGGTCATCTCCTTTGGCTGCAATGCCGTTCTTTTGCGCATATAAGGTAAGTATGCCGCCCAGGAACAGGAATATAAATACCACCAGCATCTGCATGGTACCCATTACTACCATGTTTTTCTGTGAGTCTTTAAGATTGCTTACGCTGATATTTTTTTGCATCATCTCCTGGTCGAGGCCGGTCATGGCTATAGTAATAAAGGCCCCGCCCAGTATCTGCTTCAGGAAATAGTTTCCCGGCATCGGGTCAGTAGCAAATATCCTGGTCATGCCGCTGCCCGCGACGGAGCTCCATGCCTGGGTTATCGAGAGATCGAGCTTGCCGGCCAGGTAGAATAGGCTGACGATCAGCGCCAGCAGCATGAAGGTTGTCTGCAAGGTATCGGTCCATACTATTGTTTTAACGCCCCCTCTGTATGTATAAAGCAATATTAGTCCAAGTATCACTACTGTAGTAATGCCAAACGAGATGCCCAGCTGTTCCAGCACAAAAAACTCCAGCACTTTAATCACCAGGTAGAGCCTTAAGGTAGCGCCCAGTGTACGGGAGAGGATAAAAAAGAACGCCCCTGTTTTATGGGCATTTACCCCAAGTCTTTTTTCAAGGTAGGTATAGATCGAGGTAAGTTGCATTTTGTAATATACCGGCAGCAATACATAGGCAACTATAAAATACCCGATCCAGTACCCGATCACCACCTGGAAATAACCGAATGCGCCGCTGCCTACCGTTCCCGGGACACTGATAAAGGTCATGCCGGAAAGAGAGGTGCCTATCATACCGAAGGCTACCAGCCACCATTTGCTGCTGCGGTTGCCGACAAAAAAAGATTCGTTATTGCTGTTTCTTGATGTGTAAAATGCTACGCCTAAAAGCAGGATAAAGTACGCAAGTATGATCGTAACCAGGATAGACTGTTGCCCCATTCCGGAATATTGTTTTATCTGAAATAAGCAACAAAAGTAAAGGTTATGCGTAAAAAGGGAAACTGAAATGAAGAAAAATAAAATATTCTGCTGGTGAGTATTTATGGCTGCCGGAAAATGATTTATAAATAACGGCCTGCAGAAAACTACAGGCCGTTATTGAAACGGATAAATTAAGCCTTTATCAGAAGCCGATGTTAACCCCTATCCGGATATCCACGCGGTTGGCATAAGGGCTCAAAGAATATTTATTGCCGGCAGCATCTGTAACTGTATTATGGGGAATATTCTGCAGTACATCATACAAAGCCATAATGACAAAGGAAAGATGATCGCCTACAGGCTGACGGTAGCCGCCGCCCAGGAGCAGGCAGGGAATGTTATAGCGTACCTTTTCTGTATACACGCCGTTAGCATCGGAGTAATAATCTTTATAGGAAAGAAAATTATGCTCATACTCCGCATGCACGAAGATATTGTCCCATATTACGTACCGTGCCCATGCACCGGTCGAGACCGTTGTGGACTTATAATCGTAATAATCATAGAACGCAGTCTGGTAATTCAGTACGGGAATAACATCGTTAGCCTTATAATACTGGTACCCGAGGCTGATTCCCGCAGCAAAATTGTCTGTTATGCGATAACCGATAATAGGCGAAATGCTGAAGGCTAATGTGCCTGAGCCCGCGCCAAATCCTAACCCGCCGCCAAAAATGAGCCGGTTGGGATCAAATCCTTTTTTCTGCGCGTTATCGCGATATTTGGCTTTGCCGGCCCGTCCGCTGCTGTTATATATTTCCTGCGCCTGCATAGAAGTATATCCCAGGCACAACAACAGTATCAAAATTCCTTTTTTCATTATGTATTTTTTACCGGATTGATTTACGAAGTTACAACAAGTTCGATTATGCCATGTACCGTTCACCGATCGTTCGGGAATATTTTACCCGGGTTAAGGATCCCTTTGGGATCAAATACAGATTTGATCGCACGCATCAGCCCAAGCTGTGTATTATTAAAAACAATATCCATATATTGACGCTGTACATATCCGATCCCATGCTCGCCGCTTATGGTCCCCTTTACCGAATGCACATAAGCAAACAGCTCTCTTATGGCAAGCGGCAGCTCTTTTTCCCAGGATTCGTCGCTTAATCCGTCTTTGAGAATATTTACATGAAGATTCCCGTCGCCGGCATGCCCGTAACAAACGGACCGGAAACCATATTTATTGCCGATACTTTTTACCATTTGCAACAATTGCGGGAGGAATGCTCTAGGTACTACCGTATCTTCTTCCTTATAAACAGAGCTGTGTTTTACCGCTTCTCCTGCTATCCTGCGTAGCTTCCATAATTCCTGCTTTTGCCCATGGCTTTCCGCGAAAAGGAGCTCACCCGTTTTAAACTGGTTCATCAGTCTTGTGATGCCTTCCACTTCCCGGAATAAAGCTTCCTTGTCATTCCCATCCACTTCTACAAGCAGATGTGCCTGTATATGCTCAGGTACGGACAATGTGCTGCCGCCGGAATAATCCATAGCGCACAGCAGCGCATCTCTTTCCATGAACTCCAGCGCTGATGGCGTGTACCCCGCCAGCATGATCCTGTTTACCGCAATGCAGGCATCCCCGGCCGATTCGAAAGGAATCAGCAGCAGCAAGCTTTCGCCGGGTAGCGGAAGCAGCTTTAAAGTGATCTGGGTGATCACTGCCAGGGTGCCTTCGCTGCCGACTATCAATTGGGTAAGATTATAACCGGTGGCGTTTTTCAGGGTATTGCTGCCTGTATTGATAATATTGCCATCAGGCAGTACGACCTCCAGGTTTAATACATAGTCTTTCACAACACCATATTTCACGGCCCGCGGCCCGCCGGAATTTTCGGCTACATTTCCGCCGATAAAGCAGGAGCCTCTGCTGGCAGGATCCACGGGGTAGAACAGACCCGCCTTACTTACCGCATTCTGTAACTCTTCCGTTATTACCCCGGGCTGTGTGGTTACCTGGAAATTTTCGGTATCGATGCTGACTATACGGTTCATCCGGCGCATGTCAAGACAGACGCCACCGAATACCGGCAAAGCACCGCCGCTAAGGCCCGTACCTGCACCTCTTGGAGTTACGCACAGGGTATGCTGGTTGCAATAAGCCATTATTTTACTTACCTCTATAGTTTCGACGGGCTGAAGCACTACCTCGGGAGTAAAAAGCAGGTCCTCCGTTTCGTCTGATGCGCATCTGCTCAGATGATCCTCGTCCGTAAGGACGCGATCCGCCGGTAAAAAAGACCGGAAATAGGCCAGGTGCCTGGCGGTAATCCTGTTATAATGCATTTTGTAAGAAAGCTGTTATATATTGACTGTTACAAAATTCAATCTTTTTATAGAGATAAAAGTTTTTTCAGGGCTTATCTTTCCTTTCTCCGCGGGAGCCGGCATCATAAAAAAAGAGGTTATCTAAGCAGACAACCTCTTTTTTTATGATCAATATTAATCATGCTACCTGGCTACGTTTACAGCACGTTTCTCCCTGATTACCGTAACCTTTATCTGTCCGGGATATTGCATTTCTTTCTGTATTTTATCAGCAATCTCAAAGCTTAAGCGGTCGCTGTCCGCATCTGTTACTTTATCCGCTTCTACAATTACGCGAAGCTCACGGCCCGCCTGGATAGCGTATGCTTTTTCTACGCCGTTATAGGCTACGGCAAGGTTCTCCAGATCCTTTATACGCTGAAGATAGCTTTGCATGATCTCCCTGCGGGCACCTGGACGGGCGCCGCTTATAGCATCGCAGGCCTGTATGATAGGAGAAATAATAAAAGTCATCTCCATCTCATCGTGGTGGGCGCCGATGGCATTGATAACTGCCGGATGCTCTCCGCACTTCTCTGCGAGCTTGGCTCCCAGCAATGCGTGGCTTAATTCTGTTTCTTCATCAGGGACTTTTCCTATATCGTGCAGTAATCCCGCACGTTTTGCCAGTTTAACCACTTTCTGTCCCAGGCCAAGCTCTGCTGCCATAATACCACAAAGGTTGGCCGTTTCTTTAGAGTGCATCAGCAGGTTCTGACCGTAAGAGGAGCGGAATCTCATTTTACCTACCATACGAACCAGGTCTTTATGTAAACCATGGATGCCCAGTTCGATAATAGTACGTTCGCCGATCTCCATGATCTGATCTTCGAGTTGCTTTTTGGTCTTTTCCACCACCTCTTCAATACGTGCGGGGTGAATACGTCCGTCTTGTACAAGACGTTGCAGCGACAGGCGTGCGATTTCGCGGCGAAGCGGGTCAAAACAGCTTAGTACGATAGCCTCGGGAGTATCATCAATGATAAGATCGACACCGGTAGCCGCCTCAAGCGCCCGTATATTACGTCCTTCACGGCCTATTATCTGGCCTTTTATCTCATCGCTTTCCAGGTTGAAAACGGTGATGGCATTTTCAATCGTTTGCTCTGCTGCCACTCTTTGGATGCTCTGGATCACGATTTTCTTGGCCTCTTTGGTCGCATTTGTTTTGGCTTCCTCTACAATTTCCTGGATATGAGCCATTGCGCCCGTCCGGGCTTCCTCCTTCATAGCCTCCATCAGCTCATTTCTGGCTTCGTCGGCTGTGAGATTGGCAACTTTTTCCAGCCTTTTAATATGCTCCTCCTGGTGTTTTTCCAGCTCCGTGCGCTTTATATTGACTATTTCCAGTTGTTTGTCCAGGTTCGCTTTTTGCTGGCTGTATTCATTGATCTGTTTCTGAAGTGACTGATTCTTGTCATTCAGGGATTGTTCCTTCTGCCGTACCTTATTTTCCGCCTCTGCTATCCGCTGGTTTTTTTGCAGTACTTCTTTCTCATGTTCTGATTTCAGCTGCAGGAATTTTTCTTTTGCTTCCAGTAATCGTTTTTCTTTTAATGTTTCTGCCTGTATTTTAGCGTCTTCTGTAATTTTTTGCGCCTGCTGCTCTGCCTCTGCAATCTTTTGTTGTGTGTTTTTTGCAAAAATCGCTTTTCCCAGAAAAATGCCGATAACCATCGCCGCTACTGCCGACAAGGCAGCTATTATCATCGCTGTTGAATCCATATATTTTGTCTATTCTTTTAAAATTGTTACAAATGGGTATATAAATATCCTGCATTTATACTTGATGTAAAACAGGATTTAACGTGCGAAGTTAATATTAATTCCCGTAAATTAACTTCCGGCCTTATTCAAAAAATTGCTGGTTTGCCGCTGAAGATATATTTTGCATTTGGAATCCTGCTGCCGGACCAAACCTGTTCAGGTTATACAAATGATCTTAATTACTGATTTGCCATTACGTTATACGCTGAAGATTACCATTCTTGCTATGGTCATGTTTGTTGCTGCCTGCAAAAAAGATGTTTTATCCCCGGAAAAGATAGGCAGGGTCAATGTTGGCACAGAGGGTACTTTGTACGATATCCTTTTTATCAACGACAGTGTTGGTTTTATTGCCGGGGGGGAGCGTTACCTGCGTTCTGATCTGCTTACTACTACCGACGGAGGCGAAACCTGGTCATTATTCCATTTTGGTGAGGATGCAAAAAAGGCCGTCTATAAGTTAAGCCATGTAGGAGAAAAAATTTATGCGGTAGGCTTGGACGGCAAATTCATTACGAAGAGGAATAGCTCATCAGAATGGCAATATATCCAGACGGCCTGGTGGCAATGGTATGAGAGTATCATATTTCCTGAGTCGGATCATGGTTATATCGCAGTTAACATGGGATTCGCCTCCGGTGCAATCCTGCAGACTGATTCTTTGGGGAATTTATTTAAAATAGACAGCTTTCCCTGCTCGGTTTCGGATCTTTCCTTTTCTTCCGCAGAAACAGTCTATGCCTGTGGTTATGGTACCATATTAAAAACAGAGGATGGTGGCGCAACCTGGAAAATACAGGAGATAGCTGGCGATAATTTTAAATCTATCTGTTGTATTGATAATCATGTATGGGCGGTCGGAAATAACGGAAGTATAGTACACAGCGGTAATGGAGGAAAAACCTGGGAACATCAGCGGAACGGCAATAATCTCCTTATAAAAAAATACCGTCTTAACAGCGTTTTTTTCAAAGACCCGGCTACCGGTTATGCATCCGGCGATAATGGCCTGCTGCTGAAAACAACCGATGGCGGTGCTCATTGGGTCGAGTTCGAACATTTTACTGATAACGACCTGATGGCCGTTGCCCCTGGTCCGTCGGGCAGCATCTGGGTTACGGGCTATAAGGGAACCGTATTCAGGATCAGAGAATAAGAGGATTGTGCCAAAATAACCATATGTTACCTGCCACCCAATATTTCCCCTTATAAACACGTCTATAGCCTATACACGATACAAAGAACTGTGATGAAAAAAGTAGCGTTACTGATAGGAATGGGGACACTTTTATTTTCTGCCTGCAAAAAGAATGCAGACGCACCCCCGCCTGCCGATTCCTTATATAATGAAAATGAAGCGGTAATTACCGGATATGATTTTTCCGAATGCGCCTGTTGCGGGGGATATATTATCAGCATTGTGAATAACCCGCCTTATGGCAAGGATTTTCTGGCAATGGAGCTGCCGGAAAATATGCAGCTGCAGCCCAATTCTGTTTATCCGGTATATGTAAAAATGAAATGGCAGGTGGTGGACTCGCCCCTTTGCAATGGCAGGTATATAGAAGTTGTCAGCATGCAAAAGAAATAGAACATTTAAATAAAACAGAAATATAATTTTTAAAATAGTTTAAAACTTATTTTCGGGTTTAGATCATCTCTGTTGAGGGATTAGTACAAACCATCATGCCAATATTTACAGAACAGGAATTAATATCACGCTGTAAAGAGAACGATCGCGTTGCCCAGGAACAACTGTACAAAAAGAATTGCAGCCTGTTCCTGAAACTTTGTGCCCGTTATGCCCGGGATATGCATGATGCCGAGCAGCTGATGCAGGATGGCTTCCTCAAAATATTCAATAATATCAATACTTACCAGGGAAACGGGTCTTTTGAGGGATGGATGCGGAGAATAGTGGTAAATACCTGCCTGGACTACCTGAAAAGCAAATACCTGAAAGATGCCAAGCAGGTTCATTACCCGGCAGAGATGTCGGAGAACGGCGCACAGGCCACCGCTAACCTTGCCCTGGATAAAATTGCCATCAAAGAGCTGCTGGGTATTATCCAGACCCTTTCACCTATGAGCAGGACCGTTTTTAACTTATATGCGTTTGAGGGATACAGCCATAAGGAAATAGCCGGTATGCTGGAAATAAGCGAAGGTACTTCCCAGTGGCACGTAAATAACGCCAGGAAAAACTTACAACACAAAGTGAACCAGTACCTACATAAAGAAATTAAAAGTCATGAGCAGAGTAGAATTTGATGAGCTGCTACGGCAAAGAATGGACAGTGAGGAGCTGGAAGTCGATCCCGCACAATGGGACAGGCTGTCAGCGCTTTTGCCGCCGGTGAACGCTCTTCCCGGAAAGCGGGGAAAATCCAGGAAATTGTTACCCTGGATAACCGGTATTGCCGCTTCGGTGGCTGCTTTAGCGGTGGCTGCCTGGCTATTTACAGCAAAGAAGGGCTACCAGACAGATCGGCCTGGCCTTTCAGAAAAATCGAAGCCCGCCGATAACGAGCAGCAATATACTCCGGCGGATACCATAGTTGCGCCAAAGGGTCAGCAGCAGGGTGTAAAACCGCTTAATAACAATATTTATGCCCCTGTTTATCAAAGAGCGGTCCAGGGAAGCAGTACCAATATCACCCATAACAATGAGGATAAACAGCATATTGCTGACCCGGGGGAATTCCGGCAGGCGAATAGTATTATCCCGTCTACCCATGCAAAAGAAGAGGCTGTTGTGAAAAATGGTCAGCCATCATTTATTGAAAAAGAAAAAAACACTGCCGATGAGGAAACCTATACCTATAAAATGCCTGAGCTGATAGCCGGTGCGGCGGAAAACAAAAATACCGGTGACAGGACAAGCATCGGACTGGGTGGAGGTATCAATTACGGGACGATGAATACGGGCTATACCCTGGGATTGAGTGCAAGACGTTATGTAAGCGACAGGGTGTTCGTGGACGGAACGGTAGCCGTACTGATGAATAAAAATTCAGAAAATACCCTTAACTATACGGGGGATTTCATTGCAGACCAGAAGGCGCTTGCCAGCAATACCCGCGCCCGCTCCTCTTCAGAAAATTATTATTACCCGTCACAGGGTCTGTACTATATCCAGTTTAACCCCTCAATAGGCTATAAAGTAGCCAAAAGGGTAGCGATGAGTGTAGGCGGCGACTTCCAGCAGATGCTGCAAAATTCTGCCAACAACGAAACCCTCCTCTTTAGCGACGGAGAAGACGCGCGCCTTTTCCCGACCTTTGACGTAGGGCTAACTGGCAAAACGGAAATAAATGTTACCCCATCCATCCAGGCAGGAGTACTGTACCGCGAAGGGCTTAATAACCTTATCAGGAATGAGACCCGGTATGTAAACAGGCGTTATGTACAGGTACAGGTCAAATACTCGCTACCGATAAGATAGCTTATTTTAAATAGGATATTTTAGTATATGCCGGCAAATTTGTATGCCGGCATATCTTTTACAGGGCGGATTAATATCGTACTTTTGCCTGTCCAAATAAAATCTGATCTTTTAACAATGCAAACGACACTGAGCGAACAGGAGATTGTACGCCGGGAAAAGCTGGCAAAGCTGCAGGAAGCAGGTATTGACCCGTATCCCGCACCCCTGTATCCTGTAACCCATTATTCTGCCGATATAAAGGCGGTATTTACGGAAGAGAATAAAGAGCAGTTCCAGCAGGTATGTCTTGCCGGGCGTATAGTAAGTATAAACGATAAAGGAAAGGTATTCTTTATAAAGATACAGGATAACAAAGGTATTTTCCAGCTGTACGTTAAAAGGGATGAACTATGTCCTGAAGAAGATAAGTCTTTCTGGGACAACGTTGTCAAGCATGGCCTGGACCTGGGAGATATAATAGGCGCAACCGGCTATGTGTTTATAACCAAGACCGGTGAAACATCCTTACACACCCTTACGCTTACCTTATTGTCAAAATCGCTGAAACCGCTGCCGGTAGTCAAACGCGATGAAGAGGGTAATATATTTGATGCGGTAACGGACCCTGAATTCCGCTATCGCCAGCGTTATGCCGACCTGATCATTAACCATCATGTGAAGGATACTTTTGTCAAGATCACGAAGATGAAAAATGCGATCCGCGAATTTCTGAATGAACGCGGGGCCTTGGAGGTAGACACGCCTGTATTGCAAAGTATTCCGGGCGGCGCCGCAGCACGTCCTTTTATTACGCACCATAATGCGTTGGATATGCCGCTTTACCTGCGTATTGCCAATGAGCTTTACCTGAAAAGGCTGATCGTGGGCGGATTTGACTGGGTATATGAATTCAGCCGCAACTTCCGTAACGAAGGAATGGACCGCACGCATAATCCTGAATTTACCGTGCTGGAGTTTTATGTGGCTTACAAGGACTATTTCTGGATGATGGAGACCACAGAGCAGCTGCTGGAAAAAGTAGCGCTGGCCACCAACGGAACAACCATTGCCAGGGTAGGGGATAATGATATTGATTTTAAAGCGCCTTATCCGCGTGTCAGCATTTATGATGCGATCAAAGAGCATACCGGGTTTGATATCAGCAATACGGACGAAGAGGGGTTAAGGGACATCTGCACCCGGCTTGGGATACCGGTGGCCCCGAGCATGGGACGTGGTAAGCTGATCGATGAGATATTTGGCGAAAAGTGCGAAGGTAAATATATACAGCCAACCTTTATTATTGACTACCCTATAGAAATGAGCCCGCTTACCAAGAAGCACCGGAGCAAAGCAGGGTTGGTAGAGCGCTTCGAGCTGATGATCAATGGTAAAGAAGTGGCAAACGCTTATTCGGAATTGAATGACCCGATCGAGCAGCGTCAGCGTTTTGAAGATCAGCTGGTACTGATGGAGCGGGGCGACGATGAGGCTATGTTTATCGACCATGATTTTCTGCGTGCCCTGGAATATGGCATGCCGCCTACTGCAGGTATCGGCTTTGGTATCGACCGGCTGGCTATGATGCTTACGGGAGAGCCTTCTATCCAGGATGTACTGTTCTTCCCGCAGATGCGGCCGGAAAAAACAATTGCATAATATTGTCAGAATGAAATTTTACCAAGCGGCGGATTTATCCGCCGCTTGTGCTTTTGAGCCGCTGTAACGGATTACTGAGCTTATTTCTGTTGAACGGAATCAAATTTCTCAGAAGATGATTTATATTCTTTTTTCATAACTTCATATCCGGATTTTCCATTGATAAAATGATTCTGGTATGAAAAACTCAATAGTTGCGGCTATTGCCGCCCTTGGCCTGATCATTGCCGCTTTTTTGATTGGTAATGCTTATAAGTATAAGTTCAGGGGTACAGAGAATATTTCTGTAACCGGGGGAGCCGAAAGGGATTTTGTCAGCGACCAGATCGTTTGGGTAGGCAGCTACAGCCGAAAAATGATGGACCTCAAAAGCGCCTATGCCCTGTTAAAGGAAGATGAAGGCAGGATCCGGTCTTACCTGAAGGGAAAAGGGCTTGCCGACCAGGAAATGGTATTTTCCGCTGTTAATATTGATAAGGACTTTTCTTACCGTTACGATGAGAACGGCAGGCAGATAGGCAGCGATTTTACCGGTTATAATCTCCGGCAATCCGTTACTGTCGATTCCAAAGATATAGATAAGGTAGAAAAAATATCCCGTGAGGTTACAGAGCTGATCGAAAGCGGCATAGAGTTCAATTCTTCTGCTCCCGCCTATTTTTACAGCAAGCTATCGGAATTAAAGATAGATCTGCTGGCTAAAGCCACCGCTGATGCCCGGCTGAGGGCAGAGACAATAGCAAAGAATTCCAAAAGCTCATTGGGAGCTGCGCGCAAAGCCTCTATGGGCGTATTCCAGATCACGGGTCAGAACACCAATGAGGATTACAGCTATGGCGGAGCTTTTAATACAACTTCAAAAAATAAAACAGCTTCGATTACGGTAAAAATGGAATATGCCGTGGATTAAAAGTAAGAACCGATTACCAGCCCTGCGCCGGTTAATCAGTGCCCGGTAACTTCTTTTTCGATGATCCCGTCTTTCATCATCAGCGTCCGGTCGGCCATAGAGGCTAACTGCGTATTATGCGTGACAATGACAAAAGTCTGTTTATACTCTTCTCTCAGCGCAAAGAACAGCTGGTGTACCGATTCGGCATTGGCGGTATCCAGGTTACCGGTCGGCTCATCGGCAAATACTATTGCCGGCCGGTGAACGATGGCCCTGGCAATAGCCACGCGTTGCTGCTCCCCGCCTGACAGCTCTCCCGGCTTATGCTGTATCCTGTGCGATAATCCTACCTTCTCCAATACCTCTTCTGCTTTTTTCTTCGCTTCTTTCCTTGCTGAGCCGGCTATCCATAGCGGCATACAAACATTCTCCAGGGCTGTAAACTCGGGTAACAGGTGATGGAACTGGAATACAAATCCCATATGCCGGTTCCTGAACGACGCCTGCTTTCTGCGGGATAAGCTGAATATATTCTGCTGCATAAGACGCACGCTTCCCGTATCGGGTATATCCAATGATCCGAGCAGGTGCAATAATGTACTTTTCCCGGCGCCGGAGGGCCCGGCTATTGCAACAAACTCACCCTCCCGGATGATTAAAGATACCTGTCTCAGCACGGACAATTGCCCGTATTTCTTTGATAGATTTTCAGCAGTGAGCATCATAATTTTAAGGCTCCTTTTACGTTATAAATCCAAACAGGCAGCCACATTTTATATAAGGGCTCAAATTTACCATAATAATTAAACTATTCCCTGCCTGCTATGTCTCATCAGCAAGTTGAATATGGTCATAAAAAAATAAATAGTTATTGAAAAGACAGGGCTGCTCATTTTTGAGATGGAAGCCTTACATTTGCACAAATCCAAAAACAAATAAAAATATAAATTAATATATGTTCTGGACGTTAGAATTGGCTTCACACCTTGAGGACGCACCATGGCCGGCCACCAAGGACGAATTAATTGACTATGCTATCCGTTCCGGCGCCCCGCTGGAAGTAGTGGAAAACCTGCAGGAGCTGGAAGACGAAGGAGAGATGTACGAGGGCGTTGAGGATATATGGCCCGACTATCCGACGCAGGAAGACTTCTTCTTTAATGAAGATGAATATTAAGATACCCGCCTTACGGAATACCGTAACCTTGGCTGCTGCCTTGTAATCATAAATTGTACTCGCCTGGGCGGTGATAAAGTGATGGAATTAATAAGGGATGCTGGAGCATCCCTTATTTGTTATTATATTAATTCCCGAATTCACTCAGGAATTTAATGCGCATCAGCTGCAATTGCTCAATGCTCACGTCCCGGTCTTTAAACTCGTGGTAAGCAAGCGTAAGGTCATCATCGCTGGCGCTCCGGAAAAAATCAAAGATATCTTCCTGCTCATGCTCGTCCAGCTCCTCGTCCAGGCAATATCCAAGGTTAAGCCTCGTACCGCTGGCAACGATTGTTTCCATAGCTTTCAGCAATTCATCAACGGAAAGGTCTTTGTTTTTGGCAATGGTTTCCAATGGTATCTTTTTATCAATATTCTGGATAATAAACACCTTAAGCCCGCTTTTATTGACCACGTTTTTCATTACGAAGTCATCAGGCTTTTCGATGTCGTTCTCCTCCACATATTTTGCGATCACCTCAACAAATTTCTTGCCGAACTTTATGGCTTTACCTTTGCTTACTCCCTGGATCTTTTCCAGCTCTTCAAGCGTTGTCGGGTAATTTAACGCCATATCCTCCAGCGAATTTTCCAGGAATATCACAAATGGTGGTAATCCTTTCTCTTTCGCCACCTGCTTACGGAGGCTGATCAGCATCTCCAGCAATGCCGGATCTGCTGTGGCTCCCCCGCCTGCAGGTACGGGTTCTTCGTCATCTTCAGTATCCAGCTCACGGTATTGGTGATTAAGAGCTACCTTGATGGAGAATGGTTTTTTCAGGAATTTACGGCCGTTGTCTGTGATTTTCAGCAAGCCGTATTCTTCTATATCCTTCCTGATAAAGTCCTCCAGCATCATCTGCCTGATCAGGGATTGCCAGAAAGTCTCATCCATTTCCATGATCAGTCCGGCGCCGAAAGATTTCAGCTTTTCATGCCGGAAAGTTTTTATCTGCGGGTTATTTCTTCCCAGCACAACATCAACTACATAGTCAATGCCAAAGCGCTCGTCCAGCTCGTTTACAGCATCCAGTATAATTTTAACGCTGTCTTTCACATCCAGCTTTTCCTTGGGGTTACAGCAGTTATCACAATTGGCGCAGTTCTCTATCTTATCGATCTCCCCGAAATAATGTAATAATTGTCTTCTACGACAGGCGCCGCTTTCTACATAAGCCACCGTCTCTGTGATCAGCTGCGCTCCCATTTCCCGCTCGCTCAGGGGCTTGTCCCGCATGAGGTGCTCCAGCTTCTGAACATCTTTATAGGAATAGTAAAGCACGCATTTGCTGTCCATCCCGTCCCGTCCGGCCCGTCCCGTCTCCTGGTAATAGTTTTCCAGTGATTTCGGGATATTATAATGCATGACAAAACGTACATCCGGCTTGTCTATCCCCATACCAAAAGCAATGGTGGCAACTATAACTTCCACATCGTCGCAGAGAAAGGCATCCTGGCGCTCCGCACGTGTAGTGGCGTCCAGCCCGGCATGGTAAGCGACGGCTTTAATACCATTGGCTTCCAGGGTTTTAGCCAGCTCCTCCGTTGTTTTGCGGTTCAGGGTATAAATAATGCCGCTGCGCTGCTTCTGCTGCTGGATATAGCGTACCATATGCTTCAGCACCTGCGACTTGGATGTTTTTGGTATTACCTCGTAATAAAGATTTGGCCTGTTGAAGGATGCAATGAATACATTAGCGTCATTTAGCTCCAGGTTTTTTACAATATCGTCCTGGACCTTAGGCGTTGCGGTTGCCGTAAGCGCTATTATGGGCAGCTTGGCATTGATCTCTGAGATCATATCCCGGAGCTTGCGGTATTCCGGGCGGAAATCATGCCCCCATTCGGAAATACAGTGCGCCTCATCTACGGCAATAAAAGAGATATTGATATCCGCGAAGAATTCTATATTCTCCTTTTTGGTCAATGTTTCCGGGGCCACATACAGCATTTTGGTCTTGCCTTCCAGCAGGTCGGCCTTTACCTTACGCTGTTGTACACGACTAAGGCTGGAATTGAGAAAGTGAGCAACATTATCGTTGTCGCTATAGCCCCGGATCAGGTCTACCTGGTTCTTCATCAGGGCAATAAGCGGAGAAACGATGATGGCTACTCCCTCGCTGATCAATGCCGGCAGTTGATAACACAGTGATTTGCCGCCACCTGTAGGCATGATCACGAAAGTGTCTTTTCCTGATAGAATGCTCTTGATTATTTTTTCCTGCTCTCCTTTGAACTTGTCAAAGCCAAAGTACTTCTGGAGTTCTTTCTTCAGGTTCACAGACGACCTGGTCTTCCCCTTAGCTGCCGCAGCTGCTTCCATAATCATATCAGTTTAGAATTAAAGCATGCCAAAGCTATGTTCATTATGGGATCGCGCTTCATTATGCTTTACGGGAACGGTAGCTTCATAAGCGATAAACCTTCCCCGGAAAAATTGGTTTGCGAATTTACGAAGGTTAAGGTAATAAAAGAAAATATGCTATACAAGATTTTCACTGAAGTATTTTAGAAATACAAATTCTTTATATTGTATATATACTTTCGGCTTTTGCTTACAGATTACCCTGGCTGAGGAAGTCGCATTAAAAATCCACCCGGCATTTTATTGCACAGCTATTAACATTTATCTTTGTCCCTGATTATTATTATTTTCCCTGTTACTTTAACCTTATAAAGCTGTACAAGGCCTTTCTTTAAAATGAAGCATTTACCCAATATACTGACGCTGGCAAACCTGGTCTTCGGATGCATAGCAATAACCTTTACCTTATCGCTTCATCCATCTTTCAGTACCACAGGCGATGATATCTGGTTTATTGAAGGGATGGAACAGCTGCATTGGGGAAGCCTGTTTATTTTTCTTGCTGCAGTGATGGATATGCTTGATGGCCTTGCCGCCAGGGCCTTAAATTCATTTTCCCCGATCGGGAAGGACCTTGATTCCCTTGCTGATGTAGTATCCTTTGGTGTTGCCCCTTCTATGATCCTTTTCCAGTTGCTCTGGCGTAGCTATATGATTGAGCCTGGCGCTCTGGAGACGCCTATGCTTGCTATGGCACCTGCTTTTCTTGTAGCCTGTTTCGCGGCCCTGAGACTGGCGCGGTTTAACCAGACCTCGGCGCAACAGCGATCATGGTTTACCGGGATGCCGGTTCCTGCCACCGGATTGATAGTGGCTTCACTGCCGCTTGTGTTGTTCTACAATGATGGTGGTGTCCTTGCCGGCTTTTTTGAAAACCGCTGGGTCCTGTATGGCATCATCGCGCTTTTATGCTGGCTGATGGTCAGCAACTTAAAGTTCCTGAAATGGGCTGCTCCCGGTAAAGGGATTGCTGCCTGGTGGCCGCAGATCATCATGCTCCTGGTGCTTATAATCGGAGGGTTTTTTCTGCAGTTTGCTGTGGTGCCGGTAGTGTTCCTGGTTTATATTATCTGCTCCATGATCTATAAGTACCCGGAAACGGCGGCTGCCTGATCAATTCATAGCTAACACCTCTGCTGTATGAAATTATACCTTGTACCGACACCCATAGGCAACCTGAAAGATATTACGCTGCGGGCCCTGGAAGTTTTGCAGCAGGCAGATGCGATCCTGTGCGAGGATACCCGTACAAGCGGCAACCTCCTGAAGCATTATGAGATACAAAAGCCGTTGTATGCCTATCACCAGCATAACGAACATAAGGTGCTGGAACAGCTGGTGACACAAATGCTGGCCGGAAAAACATTGGCATTGCTTACCGATGCGGGTACGCCTGGCATTTCGGACCCCGGCTTTCTTTTGTTGCGGGAATGTGTCAAAAACAATATACCCGTTGAATGCCTGCCCGGGGCTACTGCGTTTGTCCCTGCGCTGGTACAAAGTGCTATTCCTACCAACAGCTTTGTGTTTGAGGGTTTCCTGCCATTGAAAAAGGGCCGGAAGACAAAGCTGGAGCAACTGGCAGAGGAAACCCGGACAATTATTCTTTACGAATCTCCACACCGGCTGGCGAAGACGCTGGAAGAGCTGAAGCAGTATTTTGGCGAAGACCGGCAGGCAGCGGTCTGCCGCGAGCTTACCAAAATGTTTGAGGAAACCAGGAGAGATACCCTTCACAATCTGGCAATCCATTACAGCCAGCACAACCCGAAAGGCGAGATCGTACTGATAATATCAGGAAGACAATAACATATCCTGCAAAAAATGACAAATGTATTACAATGCGTTATTGCCCTATAGACAATATGCCTGTAATAACCAGTTATCTTTGCAGTCTGAAAATCTTGTCTGCGCTATGTCAAAAAAGGAACCGAAAGCTACACTGCTGATCGTTGAAGATGAGGAAAGCCTTAGGGAAACGCTGATGCTGAATCTGGAACTGGAAGGATATGAAGTAACAGCTGTGGATAACGGCGTAGCTGCGCTTGCCGCGGTAAAGGCCGAATACTTTGACCTGATTATACTCGATATTATGCTGCCTGAAATGGATGGCATTACCGTATGTGAAAATATACGGGTGCAGAACAACGATGTGCCTATCCTCTTCCTTTCGGCAAAAAATTCCGGTGCCGACCGGATAGCCGGCCTGAAAATGGGAGGTGACGATTACATGTCAAAACCATTCAACCTTGAAGAGCTGTTGCTACGTGTAGAAAAGCTTATAGTAAAGAATAAACGGCTCAAAGACAGGAGCACAGCGCCGGATGTATATACCTTTGGTAAATGCAGGATCGATTTTACCGGTCAGCAGGGCAAGGATAAAGATGGTAAGATAATTGAATTCAGCAAACGGGAGATAGCGTTGCTGAAGCTCCTTGTGGAGCACAAAGGCGAAGTTGTTTCCAGGGAGCATATCCTGCAGGCGGTATGGGGGTATAATGTATACCCGACCACCCGGACTATCGATAATTTTATTCTTAATTTCAGGAAATACTTTGAGAAAGATACCCGTAACCCCCGTCATTTCCATTCTGTAAGGGGCGTAGGATATAAGTTTACGGAATAAAAGTTTGGTTTTTTAATTTGGTTTTTTATCTTTAACGATTCAAATTAAAGACTGATGCAGCGTAAATTTTACTTCCTGGCAGCAATTGCAGCTTTGTTTTTTGTCACAAGCTGTAACAATGATAAGGATATGAGAGAAGCAAAGGTGATCGATACCGGCGATATAACTTTCGAAGGCTGCGGCTATGTGCTGGAATTACCTAATTCGGAGCTGATAAAGCCTATCCACCTGCCATCAGCATACCAGCATGACGGAATAGCGGTTAAGGTAAAATATAAGCATACCGGTATCCTGGATACCTGCCGTTACGGAACAGTCATCTACGATATGGTTTCCATCCAGGAGATCAAACTCAATCAGGATTAAGCCTGGTTACCAGGCCAGGTCGTCGTCAGGCTTCTGACTTCTGAAGTTCTTCCTGGATATAATTTTTTCCAGTTGCCGTTCATAGATAAGAACGGCAATTTTTTTTGTTACATTATCCTCTGTAGCCATTGCCTCTTTTATCTTTCGTTCGGAAATATCCAGGCGGTACAGCATAGAGAACAGCTGATCAGGGTTGGCAGCGATCAGCTGATCTACACGATAGGTAAGTGCCTGTATGATAGCGGCCCTGGAAACGATATCCGGTACGGATAAGCCGAATGAATGTACAAGCGCCGAGATAAGTTCCTGTTCCTGTTGGGTCATATTAAGAATAAAGGGCGCAGTTTATGCGCCCTTCTGTTATTTAGCCGATAGCTTTCAGTACTATATTCTTTACTTCCGAAACCGGTACCCGCTCCTGCTCCATAGAGTCACGGTAGCGGATGGTGACCGTCTGGTCTTCTTTGGTCTGGTGATCGATGGTGACACAGAACGGTGTACCGATGGCATCCATCCGGCGGTAACGCTTGCCGATCGTATCTTTCTCCTCGTAGAAGCATTTAAAATGCTGGCGGCATTCTTTCATCAGCTCCTCCGCGATCTCCGGCAGGCCATCTTTTTTGGTCAGGGGCAATATCGCCAGCTTGATCGGCGCCAGCCTGGGTATGAACTTCATTACCGTTCTGCTGTCCTGTTTATCTTCCGTGCTCAGGTCCTGCTCTTCGTAGGCTTCGCTCATGATCATTAACACAGTACGATCAAGGCCGATGGATGTTTCAATTACATAAGGAATATAATTGCCGTATGCTTTACCGGTTTCCGGGTCAATGTCGGCATCGAAATACTGCAATTTCTTTTTGCTGTATTCCTGGTGATTCTTAAGGTCGAAATCGGTGCGGCTATGAATGCCTTCCAGCTCCTTAAAGCCCATAGGAAAATTATACTCGATATCACAGGCGGCATCGGCATAGTGGGCCAGCTTTACATGGTCGTGAAAGCGATAGCTTTCTTTAGGAATGCCAAGTGTCATATGCCATTCCATACGCCGCTCTTTCCAGTACTCATACCACTGCTTTTGTGTGCCGGGCCGAACGAAGAACTGCATTTCCATCTGCTCAAATTCGCGCATACGGAAAATAAAGCCGCGGGCCACGATCTCGTTACGGAAAGCCTTGCCAACCTGTGCGATACCAAAAGGTATCTTCATCCGGCCGGTCTTTTGTACGTTCAGGAAGTTAACAAATATACCCTGGGCGGTTTCCGGCCGCAGGTAGATCGTATTTGATTCATCTGCAACAGATCCCACTTCGGTAGAGAACATCAGGTTGAACTGGCGTATATCAGTCCAGTTTCCTGTTCCGCTTACCGGGCATTTGATCTTGTTATCCTCGATCAGCTTTTTAAGTCCTGCAAAATCATCGGCTGCTATCAGCTTATCCATTTCCTGCAGCAAGGCGTCGGCCTGCTCCTTCGGGAGTGAATCGGCATGGCCTTCTATCAGGTGATCGACACGGTAGCGTTTTTTGCTGTCCTTATTATCGATCATCGGATCGCTGAAATTGTCTACGTGCCCGCTTGCCTTCCAGGTAGTAGGGTGCATAAATATTGCCGCATCAATGCCGACAATATTCTGCTCGTTCAGCTGGGTCATCCAGCGCCACCAGTAGTCGCGTATATTACGTTTCAGCTCTACGCCCCATTGTCCGTAATCATATACGGCGCCCAGCCCGTCATATATTTCGCTCGATGGGAAAATAAATCCGTATTCTTTAGCATGGGCAATAATTGCCTGCAATTTGTTATCGTTTGCCATAATAAGGCTGCAAAGATAATACTCTATTTAAATCAGGCGTTTCTATCCTTATTGCGGTAATTCCCAGAAGTCCTTTAGCATAGCTGTTACCAGATCCGGCCTTGCCAGCTCCAGCGGATGCTTTGTGGCAGGCAATACGGCCAGCCTTGCGCCGGGGATGGCTTTAGCCGCCTTCAGCGTTTCGTCAAGTGTTACCATATTGTCCTTATCTCCGACCATTAATTGCACAGGGATTGTCAGCGAAGCCAGCTTATCTGTATCCAGTAAAGGCCGGGCACCTAAGTCCCGCATCATTGCTGCAATGGCGGGTAGCAATCGCTCCCATTTTTCCGCCCCGTGCATTTTTGCCAGCTGTGCGGCAAACTGCGGTACCTTCTCTTTAATGATACCCGGGCTCAGCTTTTTGCCTTCCTGCAGCGCGCTTTCTTCTGTCCAGTCAAGTTTGGTGGCCAGGGTTATTACAGACGCAACAAGACCTGGCTGCTGCAAAGCCAGCGCCAGCGCTACATACCCTCCCATACTGTAGCCGAAAATATATACCTGGTGGAGGTTTTTTTCATTACAATAAGCAAGAACCTGGTCTGCATAACTTTGCATGGTAATGCCATTTTCAGGTATCGCAGTGCTGCCATGGCCTGCAAATTCAATAGTATGTAATGTAAAGTGGTGTTCCAGGCCGGGCGCATATGCATTGAAATGAGCCGGAGCGCCTAAGGCGCCGTGTAAAAGCAGGAGATCTTTCATAAAGCATCGGATTGGAGCACAAATTATGGAATAAGCCGATTGGAAGGTTGCAGCAGGAAATAATATTCAATTTTTTTAAACAATGGCGTAGTTTTTGATGTATAGCTTTTCAAAATATCTCTGATTATGAAGAAAAAACTACTTATCCTTTTGCTGGCTGTACCGGTATTATTTGGTAATTGTAATAAGGACGAGGGCATTAACCTGTTCTCCATACAGGACGACCTGGAGCTGGGCCGGCAAACCAAAGCGCAGATAGAAGCCAATCCGGCTGAATTCCCTATTCTGAAACGGTCCACGCATGCTGCAGCTTATAACTACCTGGATGGTATGAGGGATGATATACTGGCCGGCGGAGAGATCACCCATCGTACCGAATTTGCCTGGGAAATATATATTATTGACCGCGATGACGTGGCCAACGCCTTTTGTACACCTGGCGGCTATATTTATGTCTATACGGGACTTATCAAATACCTCGACACCAAATCGTCCCTGGCAGGTGTGCTGGGCCATGAAATGGCGCATGCTGATAAAAGGCATTCTTCAGAGCAGCTGACCAAGAAATATGGTATTCAAACCTTGCTGGACCTGCTGCTTGGCAAGAACCAGGGCCTGCTGTCGCAGGTAGCTTCCGAACTGGTAGAACTTAAGTTCAGCAGGGGAGATGAGGCTGAGGCGGATAAATATTCCGTGATCTATCTTTGCCCTACCAGGTACCATGCCAATGGCGCTGCAGCCTTCTTCCAGAAGATCATTGACAGCGGCAGCGGAGCGCCCCCTGAATTTCTGAGCACACACCCTAACCCCGACAACCGTGTGGCGAATATCAATAATGAAGCGGAAACAAGAGGCTGCACCGCAACAATCGCGGAAAGCGAAGAGGTTGCCAGCTACAATACATTTAAAGCTTTGTTTTAACTAGCTTACCCATGCTATAGCAATATCCTTAGATAGTCTCTATTTAAGGATATTTTTGTTACTATCGGTGGTGTTTTGTAAATGTTTATCAAAACTTAATATTGACGCGGGAAAAGAGCTATATTTTTGCGAAGTTTATAGACCGTTATGAAGCACCCTAAATCCAATACAATAATAATACGTGACCTGAGCTGGCTGGCCTTTAATGAGCGTGTGATGCAGGAGGCAAAGGATGAGACCAACCATATTTACGACCGTCTCCGTTTCCTGGGTATATTTTCCAATAACCAGGATGAATTCTTCAGGGTTAGGGTAGCAGCATTAAACCGTATGATGCGTCTTGGAAAATCTGCCAAAATGCACCTGGAGCAGAATCCAGAAAAGATACTGGAACAGATACAGGCCGAGGTGATTGAGCAGACCCGTGATTTTGACCGTACTTATGCGGGCATTATCCGTGAGCTGGCCAAGAGCGGTATCTTTATCAAGAATGAAAAACAATTGAGCAGCAAGCAGGAATATTATATAAAGGGTTATTTTGAAGAAAAGGTGCGTACACAGATCGTGCCGCTGATGATAGAAAGTATTCCGCAGATGCCGCTGCTTGGCGATAAGGCAATTTACCTGGCATGTGTATTGGGCAGCAATGAGAACCCGATGATGCAACGCTATGCGCTGATCGAGATACCGACCAAGAACCTGCCCCGCTTTATCCTGCTGCCTTCTGAGAAAACAACGCGTGATATCATCCTGCTTGAAGATATTATCCGTTTTAACCTGCCGAATATATTTGCTTCTTTCGGGTTTAACCGTTTCCTCGGCTATATCATTAAGGTGACACGGGACGCAGAATTCGATCTTGACAATGATGTAAACACCAACCTGATCGATGAGCTGGAAAAGGGGATTAAAAACAGAAAGAAGGGAAAGGCGACCCGTTTTGTATATGACAAGAATATTGACCCGGGGTTGCTGGACTTCCTGATAAAGCGGTTGAGCCTTTCTAAAAAAGATAACCTGATTGCCGGGGGCAGGATCCATAATTTTAAAGACTTCATGAATTTTCCTTCCACGGTTTTTCATGACCTTACGCCGCGCAAAAAACCCTTTGTTCATCCTAAGCTCGAACAGCCATGCCGTATTATGGAAGTGCTGAACAGGCAGGATGTTATGCTGCATTTTCCTTATCATTCATTTGATTCCATTATAGATCTTTTGCGCGAAGCAGCCATTGATCCTTTTGTCCAGAGCATCAAAATGACCTGCTATCGTCTTGCCAAGGATTCCAAGATCATTAATGCCCTTATCAATGCAGTAAGAAATGGCAAGGAAGTGACCGTGGTGCTGGAACTCAGGGCGCGGTTTGACGAGGAGGCTAACCTTAAATGGAAGACCAGGCTGGAAGATGAAGGAGTTAAAGTGCTGCTTGGCCTGCCTGACCAGAAAGTGCATGCCAAGCTGTGCGTGATCAGGAAGCGGGAATTTGATAAGACCAGGGAGTATGGTTTTATCAGTACCGGCAACTTTAACGAAGGTACGGCTCCTTATTATGGCGATCATTGCCTGCTGACGGCGAATAAAAAAATACTGCTGGATATAAACAGGATATTCAGCTTCCTGGAAAATCCCGTTAAAAAGGCGGGGCAATTGAAGCTATGCCGGACCCTGCCTGTATCGCCAGTGAATATGCGCCGCTTCTTTATAGGTATGATCGATAAAGAGATCAAAGCTGCGAAATCCAAAAAGCCGGCTTCTATGATCATTAAATTAAATAGCCTGGTGGATAAGGATTTTATTGAGAAACTGTACGAAGCTGCAAGGGCAGGCGTAAAGGTCAACCTTATCATCCGTGGGATATGCTGCGCTGTTACCAAACAAAAGACATTTAAAGAGCCCATTAAGGCGATCAGCATTATTGATGAATACCTGGAACACGCCCGGGTGTTTGTGTTTCATAACAACGGTGATCCGAAAGTATTCATATCGTCTGCCGACTGGATGGTACGTAACCTGGATCACCGTATAGAGGCTGCATGCCCTGTATATGACAAAGAGATCGCGCAGGAGCTGATTGATATACTGAATATACAGTTGTCAGAAAACGTTAAGGGACGGATACTGGATAACCAGCAACGTAACCAGTATGTTGAGCCTGGTGAAGGCCAGCCGGAACACCGCTCACAGGAGGAAATATATGAATACCTGAGCGCGAAGCTTGCCCCGGTACAGAATGAATAAATGGTTTTGCTGCAAAAGCCATTCTTATTAAGTTTGTAGCATATTTCATGCTCAAAAAGAGATACTGTAATTGATTTTAGCTGCAATAGATATAGGTTCCAATGCTGCCCGCCTGCTTATTACGGAGGCAAAAGAATACAAGGATGGTACTATCGATTATACCAAACTTAATCTCCTGCGTATACCGCTGCGCCTGGGCTTTGATGTGTTCGAGCATGGAATTATTTCACCTGAAAGAACAGGAAAAGTGCTTGAAACCATGCAGGCCTATAAACTGGTCATGCAGATATACAAGGTAGAAGCGGTAAAGGCATGTGCAACCTCCGCTATGCGGGATGCAGCCAATGGTCCCGAAATTATACGGAAAGTCAGGGAGCAGACCGGTATTGATATCAGTATCATCAGCGGAAGCGAGGAAGCTAATATCCTGTATGAAACACATATAGCTGAGAACCTGAATAAAGACCAGTCCTACCTTTATATTGATGTAGGTGGTGGCAGTACGGAACTTACCCTATTTTCCAAAAACCATATCGTCTTTAAAGAGTCCTTCAATATAGGTACCATCCGTCTTCTGGGCGATAAGGTAACCGACGCGCAGTGGGAGCATCTGAAATGGTTTGTAAAAACGCACACCAAAGACCTGCAGCCGGTGAAGGCAATCGGCTCCGGCGGTAACATCAACAAAATATTCTCCATTTCAAAGCGGAAAGAAGGCAAGCCTCTATCGCTGGAACTGCTGAAAGACTATTACAAAGAGCTCAGCAGCTCCACCGTGGAGGAAAGGATGCACCTGTATAATCTTCGCCAGGACAGGGCGGACGTTATTGTTCCTGCCCTGCAGATATATACTTCAATCATGCGCTGGGCCTGGGCCGAAGAGATCTATGTGCCCAAAATAGGTCTGGCTGACGGATTGATCAGGCTGCTCTATAAAGAAAGAACCGGATAATGTGATCAGGTCTTCTACAGGTTAAACTTAAAATTGATACCGATTATATTATTATCCTTATCTTCTTTAAAATTCGTTCCAACGATCATACCTGCGCTGAGGTAAGAAGTGACGCCATAGTTCACACCGAAGCTGAACATAGGCTTCTGGCCTTTGAAATCCGTATACATGATACCGGCAAAAAGAGAGGTCTTTTTATGGATAAAATTGGAACCTGCCTTACAGAGGCCAAATTCCAGGTTAATAGACGCATAGGTACGGTCGTAGGCCATGTCGGATTTGTATCTTAAAAAGGAGATCAGGTTCACACCTATAAAGCCCTGTATTTTGTTGTTGCCTGGTATCAGGTATGCATAGGCCAGGTCAAAATAAGGCGATACGATATTGTGGTACATAATTCCGCCGAATCCTATGTTCATACCCATCCTGTTGAAGATCGCGTCTATAGGCCCATCTTCAACATATGTTTTTATTTCCTTTTCGGTTCCGGGGCGGTAATTGATATACACAGTATGGAAATCGGCATCCTTTCTCCGCCATTTTTTTGAAATTGCAGTTATTGTGCTGTCAATCTTGTTGCCCGCAGTCTCCAGCACAGAAGGATCTTTTACAAGATCGTCTATATTATCCAGCGACTTCAGTATAAAGGTGTATTTTATCTGGATAAGGCCTGAATCAATAAGCGGTCTTTCCCGCACGCCGATATTACGGACAACAACTATAGTATCAAATGTGGTTTTAAGATCGTAATACTCTCCATCTTTCCAGGCAAGCTTCCGGGGCGCCTGGTCATAATCCTGGTAACTGACGGATATTACTTTTTCGTCTACAGGAACATTGAGCGCGATTTTTTTTGCATTACGTGCTACTTTAAAGGAATCCCTGAGCATGTTTGCCTGGTTGGCGGCTATATCGGCAATATGAAGCAGCTGATTTTTTTCTCCCCAGTCGCTTATGCGCAAAAAATCAATACGTAATAAACCATCATCGGGAAGGGTTACTGTAAACCGGTGATTGTATTGCCGCGGGTTGAGATCAAAAAGCTGTGGCGCTGGCATGTCGTCATTAAACTCTGATTCGGTATAGCCCATAACCTCCTGTTCCTGGGCTTGTCCTTTATATTCTATGGCCAGTAATAAGATGGCTGTAATTAAGAATCTGTATCTCATATTATTTGAATTTCTTGTTTGTTACATAATTGCTTATCAATGCTGACAGCATTTCAGAATCCTGTTCTTTAGCGTCTTCCCTGCCAGCCAGCCTGGCCAGTAGTGATTCCGGTTTGGATTCTGCATACCGGTGGGCGCCGTTTTCATTATTCATATCTGTGAGATGCAAAACTTTATTTCCGGACTGTTTTTTTTGCGGTGGCGCCTGGACAACCGATTCCTGCATCACTGCCGGAAGTTGTTCCTGAACCAAGGTTGTTCCGGTTCCTGAACCCGATTCTCCTCGTTGTGGATCTGCTGCAGATGAGGTAACCCCGGACTGTCTTAAATGGGTTTTGATTAGCGGTGGCTGGGTAACAGGGGGAACCTTAGATTCCGGTACTTTTTCTTTAGTTTCAGGTTTTACCAGGGTATTTTCAGCGATGGTACTTACAGGCGCTGTAACCGGGTTTTCATGCCGGGAGATAAAATAACCGGCTATGAGCATACCCGCAATAACAGCGGCAGCATGCGTAGCCCAGGCCTGGAATGGTAAAACCCTTTTACGCGATCCGCTGTTGATCTTTTCCCAAACCCTTTCCCCGTCAAAGGTTAGTCCGGCTTCTTCCGGCCTTATACCTTCAAGCTTTTTCCGCAATTGGCTATCAAAAGAAGACTCCATATTTTTTATTTTAATAATAATTAAAAGCAACCCCCCAGAATTATGGCTGTTTATCCATCCTGTATTTTTTGCTTTAGCAGCGCCCTTGCTTTGAACAGCTGGGATTTTGAGGTGTTTTCCGATATCTGCAGCAGGGACGCTATCTCTTTATGGCCCATGTCTTCAAACACGAACAGGTTGAGCACTGTTCTGTAGCCAGCAGGGAGCTCCCTGATATACTTCAGGAGATCGCGCGCCTGGAGCTGATCGAGGACACAATCATTATCTGGAATGCTGGCCGTTTCGTCAACAGGTAATACCAATTGCTTTTTCTTCCGCAGGAACATAAGGCATTCATTAACGACTATCTTACTGAGCCAGGCCTGTACACTGCCTTCTCCCAGGTAAGTAAACTGCTGTATGTTATTGAAAAATTTCAGGAAGGCATCCGACAATACCTCCTCGGCATCATGAGCGCCTGTAACATACCTCATACAAAGGAGATACATTTTTTCCGCCAACTTTTCGTACAATAATCGCTGTGCAAAAGGCTCCTTCCTTTTACAGGCATCAATTAACTGTACTTCTGTCATAGAGTAATGCTGGTATGGTTTTGTTACTTTCTTTTTAATATAAATGAACGGCCGAAAGTAAAGGTTGCCTGAAGGTAAAAAAAATATGATACCCTGGAAGAGCAAGGAAACAATTTTATAATCGAGAATTTACGTATGCGTAATGTTGCCTTAACATAAAGGTAATATGTCCTTAAGACCTTCGCGGCAAATTCAAAACTATTTATGCGTAATTTTTTAATTGTGTTGCTGAGTTTACTGGTGTCGGGCCAGGTATTTGCCGGGGGAAAGCTTACGGGTACTATAACTGACGGCGGGACCGGCGAAGCGCTTATCGGGGTAACTATTACGCTGAAGCAGGCTGATAAAGCTGATCCTGTTGCCAGCACGATGACGGACATTGACGGAAAATTTATTATTGAAGCAGATGCCGGTACTTACGAACTGCAGGTTGAATATATAGGATACCAGACCAAAAGTATTACGGATATTGAAATTAAGGATAACCAGTCGACTCCTGTAGCTATATCATTGAGCGAGCCGGCGAAAAACCAGATCGAGGAAGTAGTAATCCGCGGCAGTCTCAAAAAGGAAACCATTAATGCATTATATACAGCACAAAAGAACAGTGCGGCGGTAAGCGATGGTATTTCTGCCGATGTGATCCGTAAATCCCCCGACCGCAGTACGGGTGAAGTGCTGAAACGTGTCAGCGGAACCACGATACAGGATAATAAATTCGTGATCGTACGCGGTCTTACGGACAGGTACAATACCGCTCTTGTGGATAACGCTATCCTGCCAAGTACAGAACCTAACCGTAAAGCTTTCTCTTTTGATATTATCCCGTCTTCCATGATCGATAATATCATCATTACAAAATCCGGTACTCCTGATCTGCCGGGGGATTTTGCCGGGGGGGTAATCAATATTCTCACAAAGGAAATACCGGACGAAAACTATAACTCAATATCAATAGGTACAGGTTTTAATACGGCGTCCACCGGCAGGAATTTTAAATCAGGCTACCGTTCTTCTACAGATTTCCTGGGCTTTGATAATGGTGACAGGAAACTGCCTTCCAGTATACCTTCTTCTGAAAAGATGGCGGCGATCAATCCTACTGTAAAGGAATCTATCCCATTGTTGAGCGCTCTGAACAATAATTTTGAGATAAAGGAGCACACAGCGCTGCCGCAGATGAATATACAGGCAGGATTGGGAAGAGTGTATAACCTGAAAGGAAATTCCCGCTTTGGCGTTACAGCCGCGCTTACCTATAATCACAATGAGCTGATCAAGCGGGATCTTATACGTCAATACGATAACTATGATTATAAGGATAATATTTACGGCTATTCCAGCAACCTCGGTGCCCTGCTGAATTTCGGTTATTATTACAAGAACAGCAAAATAACGCTCAAGACATTGTACAACCGTATATTTGATGATAACTTCCTGTATCGTGAAGGTTATAACAATGGCAGCTCCAGCTTTATACGCTATTACGCTTTTGACCTGATCCAGAAGTCCCTTTTCAAAACAACGCTGAATGGCGAGCACCAGGTCGGAAAGAAACAAAGCAAACTGGCATGGATGCTTAGCTATAACCTCGTAACCAACAGCCAGCCGGATCAGCGCAAAATATCCTATTCTCAGAGGGAAGACAGTGGTGTGCCTTTTATGGCTGATGTCACCACCCTGGGTAAATCCAACAACCGTCTTTTCGGTTCCCTCAACGAGAGCATTTTTAACGGCGGCCTGGATTATAGCCTGCCATTCAATTTCCTGCAGAAAAGTATGCTGAAGATAGGCCTATTCGGTCAGTACCGTTATCGCGACTTTCAGAACAGGATGTTAGGAGCGGTTATCGTCCCTGCTTTTGATGAAATACGCGCGCAACCTATACAACAATTGTTCAGTGCCCAGAATATCAATAACGGATCTTTCACCTATTCGGAACTCACCACACCTGGCGACGCCTATAAAGCTTTTGCCACTACAGCGGCAGGTTACCTGATGCTGGATAATAAAATCACGGATAAGTTCCGCGTGGTATGGGGAGCAAGGATCGAATCTTACAATATTAACCTGGAAACAACCGAGAAGACAGAAGTAGACAAAACCTGGACAGATGTATTGCCTTCCGCTAACCTGACCTATTCGCTGAATGATAAATCAAATCTGCGCGCTTCCTATTTCAGAAGCGTCGTAAGACCTGAACTGAGAGAAATGGCCAACCTGGGTTATTATGATTATGAGCTGTCTGCTACCCTGACCGGTAATACCGGCCTCGACCGTACGCTGATCAATAACCTGGATCTCCGTTACGAATGGTTCCCTAACCCGGGAGAGATATTCTCAGCATCAGTATTCTTCAAGGATTTTACCAATACCCTTGAAAATTATGTATATGGTGATGCGAGCGCTTATAACATAAATCCGGCTAACTATTCAAAGGCCACAAATATAGGTGCGGAAATAGAACTGCGCAAGAAGCTTGACTTTATATCCGAGAGCTCTTTTATCAAGAATATGAATTTCTATGCCAACTTTGCCTATATCAAATCAAGCGTGAAAATTGATGACCCTACCTATAATATCAACGGTAAGGTTATTACCGAACGTCCATTGAGCGGCCAGTCTCCATATGTGCTGAACACGAGCCTGGGTTACCTGTCCGATAACGGTAAGCTGAGCCTGAATGTATTGTACAATGTGATCGGTCAACGTATTTACCTGGTGGGGCAAGGACGCGTAGGCCATGTCTATGAATCGCCTCGTAACCTGCTTGATTTCCAGGCAAGCTATGCTGTCAGCAAGAAAAGCGAGTTCAGGCTGAACATTAAAGATATCCTGAATAATAATGTGCGTTTCTATTTCGATCAGAATGCCGATAATAAATTCAACGGATCTGCATTCAGCGATGGAACGATTACTTTGGATAAGGACTGGATATTGCAGCAATATAAGCCGGGTACCACTTTCTCGCTTACTTACAGCTATAAATTCTAAAAGGAAATTACTGCTGAATGTAAATGGGCGCTTCATCTGAAGCGCCCATTTACATAAATTTATTTTCAGCGGCTATTCTGCATGATGCAGCTTAACTTTAAGGTTATGCATTGCCGGATTTATCTTTAACTGGCAGGCAAGTCTTGAGTTCGGGAGCAGATCGGGCAGCGTATCCAGCATGGCATATTCATCATCACTCATTTCCGGTAGTTCTTCTAGTCCTTCCAGCACATCCACGCAGCAGGTTGCACACAGGGCCATTCCGCCACAGGTTGCCAGCACATCATATTCATGTGCCTTCAGCATTTCCATAAGGCTGAATCCCATATCAGTAGGGCATTCCATCGGGTTAACGGTTCCATGCTCGTCCTGTACGAAAACGGTAATTATATTATCTTCCATATAGCGAAGGTCTTTTTAAAACGATCTTTCTGTAAGCTGCAAAACTATGAAATTTACAGGATGATGAAATAGTATAAGCTTTCAGATAAAAAAGCATCCCCGGGTTACAGGGATGCTTTTTTATGCAATGGTACTTTATTAAAACTCATTGACACCATTCACTGTCGTATACTTCATCGTGTATTTTACACCCGGATTGATATACTTATAAGCACTGTGACTCATCAGCGCAGCCTCATGGAAGCCGCAGAGGATCAGCTTGAGTTTATTTTTGTAAGTATTGATATCACCAATAGCGTATATGCCCGGTATATTGGTAGAGTAATCGTCAGTATTTACTTCGATAGCGTTTTTGTCAATATTCAGTCCCCAATTCTCGATAGGTCCCAGTTTGGGGCTGAGGCCGAAGAGCGGTATAAGATAATCGGTTGCCACTACCTGGGTCTCTTTGGTTTGGCTATGCTGTATGGATACTTCCTTCAGGTGCCCGTTACCATGGACATGTGTAAGATTGCTGTTCAGTATCAGGTCAATCTTTCCCTCATCGGCCAGTTCCATTACTTTTCTTACGGAATCTGGTGCCCCGCGGAAGCTTTCGCTGCGGTGTACCAGCGTTACCCGCTCTGCAATATCCGCCAGGTGGATGGTCCAATCGAGCGCGCTGTCGCCACCGCCGGCCAGGATCATGCGTTTATTGCGGTAGTGTTCCGGTTCCAGGATCATATAGTTTACACCCTTCCCGTTTTCAAAGGTCTCCAGCCCTTCCACCGCCGGTTTGCGCGGCTCGAAGCAGCCAAGTCCTCCCGCAATTACAATTACTTTGGCTTCGACCTGTGTGCCCATATTTGTCGTTAATACAAAGTCTGCTTCCCCTCTTTTCTCCAGGGACTCTACCCGCTCTCCCAAAGTATAGGAAGGGTGGAATGGCTGGATCTGTTCTTTGAGGTTATCAATCAGCTCCTGGGCCAGCACCGATGGATAGCCCGGGATATCGTATATAGGCTTCTTGGGGTATATTTCCGAAAGCTGACCGCCTACCTGTGGCAGATAATCGATCAGGTGGCAGCGCATTTTTAAAAGACCAGCTTCAAATACGGCGAAAAGTCCCACAGGGCCCGCGCCTATTATAGCAATATCAGTTTGTATCATTTTAAGAATTTGGGCGCAAAATTACAAAAAGGTTGAGATATAGAAACATTTAGCAGATAAGGATCGCCTATCAGGGTATATTTACCGGGCAGAATTTACAATTCTGTGACATAAAGCCGCTGTCGGCTTCCAGTTAGAAGAATAAATATATATTCCGGTAATTTTTTTATATAAAACAGTAATAAATAAGGATAATTTAAGAAAAATAATAACGTACAAACAATTAAAAATATTTTAGGATAACAATTGTATTTACCGCTATATTTTTTGCAATTTTGCATGAATTTATTACCCCGGGTTATACCTTTTAAAATATTCAGATTCAGCAGCATAAAATGGGATTGTTTAACTTTTTAACACAGGAAATTGCCATAGATCTTGGTACTGCAAATACATTAATCATTCACAATGATCAGGTTGTGGTTGATGAGCCTTCAATTGTCGCTAAAGATCGTACCAGTAATAAAATCGTAGCTGTAGGTAAAAAAGCTATGATGATGCACGAAAAAACCCATGATAATCTGAAAACCATACGCCCTTTGAAAGACGGTGTGATAGCAGATTTTGATGCGGCAGAAGGAATGCTCCGGGAGATGATCAGGATGGTATATCCCAAGAAACCGCTTTTCCCCCCAAGCTGGAGAATGGTGATCTGTATTCCTTCCAGCATTACAGAAGTTGAAAAACGCGCGGTTCGCGACAGCGCCGAGCAGGCAGGGGCCAAAGAGGTATATATGATTCATGAGCCAATGGCAGCAGCCCTGGGTATCGGCATCGATGTGGAAGAGCCAACCGGGAACATGATTATTGATATTGGCGGCGGAACTACCGGTATTTCTGTAATTTCCCTCGCTGGTATCGTTTGCGACCAGAGTATCCGCATTGCAGGCGATGAATTTACCACGGATATTATGGAAGCCATGCGTCGGTATCACAGCCTTAATATCGGGGAACGTACAGCGGAGCAGATTAAGATCCACGTGGGCTCGGCATTAAAAGAGCTGGATAACCCACCGGATGATATTGCCGTAAACGGGCGCGACCTGGTCACGGGGATACCCAAACAGATCCAGGTGTCTTACCAGGAAGTAGCTGAAGCCCTGGATAAATCTATCTTTAAGATCGAGGAAGGCATATTGAAGGCGCTGGAAAGCACGCCGCCGGAACTGGCTGCCGATATCTACCGGCGCGGTCTTTACCTTACAGGAGGTGGTGCGCTGTTGCGTGGGCTGGATAAGCGTATCTCCCAGAAGATCAAGCTGCCTGTTCATGTCGCGGAAGATCCGCTTCGTGCCGTGGTAAGAGGTACAGGCATGTCTCTTAAAAACATCAATCGTTTTACTTTCTTAATGAAATAATATACCGGCCGGGTTTTAACAAGCCAGCCGGAACCTTTTATTTGTGCGCAAACTAATTCAGCTCATAAGGCGCTTCTGGAACCTGATCCTCTTCATCATATTGGAAGTGGTCAGTTTTGTGCTGATCGCTAAAAGGCAGAGTATACAGGGAGTTGATATCGTTAATTCTTCTAACGCGATTGTCGGCTTCTTTTACCGGAAGCAGAACGATGTTGTTTATTACTTCCAGCTGAAACAGATGAATGACAGCCTGCTGAATGAGAATACCCGCCTACGGAATTTGCTTGCACAGAACAGTAATGTCGATACTTTTCGCGATAGTATCGTGCGGATTGCGATACCGTTGAGAGATAGCGTTAAATCAGCAGTAAGCGATACTTCGAGGAAGGGAATAGGACCCATAAAAGCGGTCCGCTATGCAAGCTATCGTTATATACCGGCCAGGGTAATCAATAATTCGATCGCTAATGACCGTATGAATTATATTACCCTTAACCGTGGGACAGATGATGGTATCAGTAAAAATATGGCGGTAGTGGCAGGAAACGGTATCGTCGGAAGGGTCGCTAATGTGTCTGCCCATTACGCTACCGTTGTATCAGTTCTGAGTGAAGGAAGAAGTTATAGCGCCTGCCTGAGTGACGGCACAGAAGGGTTTATTACCTGGGAAAAGGGATCCCCGGATTATGTAACGCTGACAAAAATCCCGCTGCAGCAAAAGGTGAAGCGTGGAGACAGCGTATTTACAACAGGTTATTCTATATTCCCTGAGAATATAATGGTAGGTAATGTCGCAAGGATTGATACGATCAAAACAAATAACACCAAAAACCTCCGGGTAAGGCTCAGCACTAATTTCAGGAAGCTGCAATACGTTTATGTAGTGGAAAATAAACTGGGAGAAGAAAAAAGGAAGCTGGAATCCCGGAATATCCAGATCAAGGAATAAAGAATAGCTAAGAAATATGAGTATCTATCTGCGCAATATACTCCGTTATCTGTTGCTGGTGGCAATCCAGGTTTTGCTGCTTAACAAGATCAGTTTGCGTTGGTGGGCCTCCTTTTCAGATAGCTTCCCGCCATTCATACCATTCATATATCCTTTATTCCTGCTTTTATTGCCGCTTACCACTCCCGTATGGTTTATGCTGGCAGCAGGGTTTACTATGGGTATTACCATAGATGCCTTTATGGATACGGGGGGCATACATGCTGCTGCCTGTGTGCTTATGGCTTATCTACGTACGAATGTGCTTACTGCTTTATTACCGAAACGTCTTTCAGAGTATACCAATCTTACTCCTTCCGTTAAATCGATGGGATGGACGCCCTTTCTGACTTATGCTGCTGCGATGCTGCTGCTGCATCATACTGCTTATTTTATCATTGAAATATGGAACTTCCAGAGTATTGGCTACCTGCTGCTTAAGATACTGGCCACACTTATTACCAGTATGATCTTTGTTGTCCTGTATGCCTTGTTGTTCTCTTCCTCGATTGCCAAAAATGAATAAATTCTCTTGCTGAGAATTATGAGATAGCAGAACGGGGAGCGGTGTTAAGCCGCTCCCCGTTTGTATTTTTATCCTGGTAAATTTATTGTCAATTGTGTGATTCCTTAAACTTTTTCACGGCTTCTGTCAGCCTGGGTACCACCTCAAAAGCATCGCCAACAACACCGTAGTCCGCTGCTTTAAAGAAAGGAGCTTCGGGATCTTTGTTAATTACCACGATGGTTTTAGAGCTATTCACACCCGCAAGGTGCTGTATAGCTCCTGAAATTCCCACTGCAACGTAAAGATTAGGACGTATAGTACCTCCGGTCTGACCTACGTGCTCATGGTGCGGCCTCCAGTGCGCGTCCGCTACCGGACGTGAGCAGGCAAGCGTTGCGCCAAAAGCTCCGGCCAGATCTTCCAGTATTCCCCAGTTCTCGGGCCCCTTAAGACCACGACCGCCGGATACAACCAGTTCTGCCTCGCTTAACGGGACCTGGCCGCCGGATACTTTATTTATTTCCTTCACGGTAATGCCGTAATCAGCATCAGAAAGGCTGACAGAGAGTGGTTGCACATCCGCGCTGCCTTCCCCTTTGATAACCGGGAAACTGTTAGGGACCAGGCTTACTACTTTGATGTCTGAGCTGATTTTTACAAATGCAAACGCTTTGCCGGAGAATACGGTTTTCTTTACTGTAAACCCATTGCTGGTGTCGGGGTAGCTTACCGCACCCGAAACCAATCCTGCTTTCAGCTGCGCCGCAACTATAGGAGCAACGGCTTTACCAGCAACATCAAAAGCCGTAATGATTACTTTGGCGCCTGATTGCCGGGCAGCCTCTGCTATAATTTTAGCATAGGCCTTTGCATTGAAGGTGTCCAGCTTGCTATCAGAAGCATGCAGTACCGTAGCGGCACCATATTGCCCCAATTGCTTCAGCTCTTCAGCATTGATGCTGCCAATAGCCACCGCGGTGACATTGCCACCGGTCGTTCTGGCTATTTCCGCCGCATAATTAATAGTTTCAAAAGACTTCTTTTTAAAAGCCCCCTGCGTATGATCAACAAATACTAATACTGACATTTTTATAGAAATATTTTTAGAATTATTATAGTTTAAAATGCTTTCAGGCTAATCAGATCACTTTTGCCTCATTGTGAAGCGCAGCTACCAGCTCATCCATCTGATCTGCGTTGAATAGCTTTACACCAGTCTTTGCAGGAGGCAGTTCATAGGAAACGATCTCGGAAAGCGGGTCGGCCCCAACAGGTTCTACCACATTTAAAGGTTTGGTTCGTGCAGCCATTATACCGCGCATATTCGGTATCCTTGCTTCTGCCATACCTTTCTGGCAGGAGATAACAGCCGGCAGGGCTACTGTGTCTGTCTCTTCGCCCCCCTCTATTTCACGTTTCACAACAGCGCTGCTGCCTTCAATATTTAACTGGGTAGCAAAACCGATGTAATTATAATCATTCAGACCGGCAACAAGCGCGCCTACAGAGGCATTATTATAATCGATAGATTCCTTTCCTGCAAGTATCAGGCTGTAATCTTTATCCTTAGCAAAGGCCGCTATCTGGGAAGCGATTACATATGGATCGCTGCTTTCAATATTTACCCGGAAAGCATTATCCCCACCCAAAGCCAGCGCTTTACGGATAACAGCTTCAGTAGCAGCGCCGCCTACGGTTATAAGATGCACCTCGGTAGCAATGCCTGCTTCTTTCAGCTCAAGAGCCCTGACAAGGGAATACCATTCATCATAAGGATTAATGATAAAAGTAACTCCTTGCTCATTGAATTTTGTATTGTTATCTGTAAAAGAGATTTTGGAAGTGGTGTCGGGAGCCTGCGCTACACAAACAAGTATTTTCATTAACTATGATTTTTAAATTAACAGGAAGTAGAGTGTTTTAAGCGGGGACAAAGATAATTAAGAAAAGGTATTCAAAAGTAAAATAACCGTCAAAAAAATGAACGGTCGTTCATTTTTTTGACGGGGCAAAAAAAAGCAGAACAAGTGTTCTGCTTTTTAAATTCATTTTACTTTCCGAATATCCTGGGGCATTTTGTCTGTATCCAGTCCTTCACATTGCCAAAAGCATCAAAATAAATAGTTGCGCTAAGGCCTACGGTCCAGTACCAGTCATTCTTCTTATAGTCTCCGCGCTGGAAGGTATAGTTGGGATAATTGCCATCCCAGTTATATTTTTCATTACCTCTGTAGGCGAGGTCTGCGGCTTTCTGGCCTTTGTAAGCTCTGAGTGTGTCCAGGTTTACATAGGAGCGGCTTACATCATCGAGGTAATCGGAAGAAGAATAGCGTAGTCCGACTTCGGCAGTCAGCAATACAGTCTTACCGATAAACGCTTTAATACCACCACCGAAAGGGAAAGCGGCATTTACCAGGGGGTACAATTGCCGGTCAGGGTAACCCGGCAGCCCCTGGCCTTCAGTTGCCATATTACGGAGATAGAATTTATCTCCCATAATATCCCTTGTATATGGGTTCCCATAGGTAGCCGCAACACCACCAAAAATATAAGGTGTGAATTTGAATTTCTCTATATCGATCGGCAGCAGGTTTATTTCAAAGCCTCCCTGCAATTCAACCACGCGGTTAGCGAAGCTCAGGTTACGCCTTTGATTGGCGACCACCTCCGATAAGCTGTCGGCTGCCGTTAGCTGAATGAATGATGCCGAAGCTCTTATACCTATAGACGGAGTGAAAAAATACTTGTAAATAATCCCTGCACTTGGTTTTATCATCTTTGAATCCGGTATCCATTTAGGCTGCAGGTCTCCTTTATAAGCTGCCGCCCCTGCCCATATCCCAATTTCATGGTGCTTTTGAGCAAATGCAAACATCGGTAAAGAAGAGAGAATAGCAAGTAGTAATCTTTTCATAAATAAAGTGTAAAACTTAGACTGTTGAAAAAGTCAAAAAACCTTCTGTAAAATAATCATCACAGCATCAGCTTAGCAAAAAGCGTTACAAATATAATTTTTAGAATTGAAAAACAAAAGAACTACCCAACTTTTTGAAAATAAAAATAACTCCCCGGCCGAAAGTTGCCGGGGAGCGCGATATTATCAGGAATTACCTTTGGGCGGCTGAGGTGCCTGATTCCTTTCACCCTGTTGTTTGGATGGCTGTTGACCATGCTGGTTCTTTCTGGAGTGCTGCTGATTTTTTGTGCCTTGTGCCTCCTGTTTCCCATGGCCTTGCTGCCTGCCTTGCGGTTTTTCCGAGCGGCGCTGATCCGGTTTTTTATCCGGGGATTTTTTGTGCAGGTCTTTACCCTGGCCGGATGGCTGCGTCTGCTGTTGCCTGTTCTGCGTCTGCTGTTTTGCTTTCTTGCGTTTTTTATCCGCTCTTGAGAGAGAGCTCAGTGTTAGCTGACCTACATCATTTACAAAGCCTACATCTATTGGTTTATCTGTTTTATGTTTTGTCTGTATTTCCACAGCCTCCAGCTCTTCCGGTTTCTCCCCCCTGGAATTTAAGAGGATGATTTCCTTTACCCTGTCGATATCCAGCGGGTATTGCTTGCTGCTACCCGCAAAAGAATACCACATCAGGTTTTTGAAGATGTCCTTTTTCTGCAGGAATGCTCTCCCTGACGCGACTTCTATCGTCTCTGCATTTTCGGGGAACAGCTTTAGTGCATCCATGTAGGTATCCAGCTCATAATTGAGGCAGCATTTAAGCCGGCCACACTGGCCGGATAGCTTTGTCTGGTTTATGGAGAGATTCTGGTAGCGTGCGGCTGTTGTATTTACCGTCTTGAAATCGCTAAGCCAGGTACTGCAGCAAAGCTCTCTTCCACAGGAACCGATCCCGCCTACTTTAGCGCTTTCCTGGCGGGCGCCGATTTGCCGCATTTCCACTTTAGCCCTGAATTCGGCCGCATATATCTTGATCAGTTCCCGGAAGTCTACACGGGAATCTGCCGTATAAAAAAAGGTGACTTTCTTACCATCTGCCTGGAATTCAGCTTCGGCAATTTTCATTTCCAGGTTCAGCTGCTTGGCAATGGCCCTTGACCTGATCAGTGTATCTTTCTCACGGTTCTTGGCAATATGGTACTGTTCTATGTCCCGTTCACCACTGGGGCGGAGCACACGTTTTATATCTGCTGTTTCGCTTACCCCGTATTTTTTCATCTGGAGCTTTACCAGCTCACCGGTAAGGCTTATCTGCCCTACATCAAAACCACCGGTACCTTCGACGGTAACCCAATCCATTTTATCAAAGACGTGCTGTGAAGAGTTTTTAAAAAAATCTTTCCGGCTGCCGTTATTGAAAGAAACTTCTATTATTGGATAAGGTTTTCCGGGATCGCTTAAAGGCATCTCGGCCAACCAGTTAAACACATTCATTCGGTTACAGCCGCCAGTGCTGCAGTTTCCCTTGCTGCCGCAGCCTGCAGGTTTTCCGTCTGCGGTGGCCACACCGCAACTTCCACATCCCATATTGAGAAAAATTTATATAGACGTGTGCCGTATATGTCCGGAACTTCCTGCCTTTTATAAGCAGGGGCCCCCTTTCCTGTTATGACAGGCAGGAAAAACATGCCTGATAATAAAATCAATAGGACAATTAACATATATAACCACACGATTGGGTTAAAAAAAGAATATCGACTCCGCAAAAATAGCTTTTTTCAGGAAATGTGTCCTGAAATTATCTTATGTGGTTTAACGACTGCAGTGAACCTGGTCAGCAAGCCCTTACTTATAGACAATATTTTCAGGGTGCTGAACACCTGCCGGACAGGGTTGTAACAATATATTCATAAAGTGTCGTACATAACGTTTTGACAACTCAATGCCAAATGATTACTTTTGCACCTGTTTCAAGTAAAAAAATATGGCAATAGTAGATTTAGTAATGCCCAAAATGGGTGAAAGCATCATGGAAGCTACCATTCTTAAATGGCACAAACAGCCTGGTGATTCCGTAAAAATGGATGAAACCGTGCTGGAGATAGCTACCGATAAAGTAGATAGTGAGGTGCCATCTACAGGTGCCGGAACTATTACTGAAATTTTATTTAAAGAAAATGATGTCGTACCGGTAGGTACTGTTATTGCACGGATAGATAGTGCCGGCGGTTCTGTGGCAGCTCCGCAAGCTCCTGCTGCGGCCCAGCCTTCTCCGGCTCCTGTTGCCCAGCCTGCTGCTCCTGCCGCCCAGCCTTCAGCGACATTATCCGGCGGCAACCGGTTTTATTCGCCGCTTGTACTTAATATAGCTTCCAAAGAGGGCATCAGCATGTCAGAGCTGGAAAATATACCAGGCAGCGGGAATGAGGGACGCGTTACCAAAAAGGATATCCTGGCTTATGTGGCTAACCGTGGTAATGCCCCGCAGCAGGCTGTTACAGCGCCTGCAGCTGCGACACCAGTTGTCGCTACGTCGGCAGCAGTTGTGCCGGCTACTACCTCATCGCACAGCGGTAATGTGGAAATTATAGAGATGGACCGGATGCGTAAGCTCATTGCAGACCATATGGTCCGCAGCAAGGCTACATCTCCGCATGTTACCAGCTTTACGGAAGCCGATGTTACGAATATTGTTAAATGGAGAGATAAAAATAAAGGCGCTTTTGAAAAGAAATACGGCGAGAAAATCACCTTTACACCGATATTTATAGAAGCGATCGTAAATTGTATCAAAAAGTTCCCGATGATCAATGCCAGCGTAGATGGCGATAAGATCATAGTGAAGAAAGATATCAATATTGGTATGGCGGCCGCCTTACCAAGTGGTAACCTGATCGTACCTGTAATTAAAAACTCAGATACCAAAAATCTTCTTGGGCTTACAAAAGATGTGAACAGCCTGGCTAATGCTGCGCGCTCTAATAAGCTGAAAGCAGATGATACCCAGGGCGGCACGTTTACCCTGACCAATGTCGGCACTTTCGGCAGCCTGATGGGCACGCCGATCATCAACCAGCCGCAGGTAGCTATACTGGCTGTAGGCAGCATCAAAAAACGCCCGATGGTATTGGAAACGCCTGAGGGCGATGTAATTGCCATACGGCAGATGATGTACCTGTCGCTCAGCTATGACCATCGTATAGTGGACGGTTCCCTCGGCGCAAGCTTCCTGACGGCTGTCGCCAACGAGCTCGAGGCTTTCGATATCAACCGGAGCGTATAATAAATATCATTTTAAAAAGTTGCGGGACTCAATATGAGTCCCGCAACTTTTTTTATGTCTTAGATAATAAAATCAGAAACTGGAAGTAATGCTTAATCTTAGGCCATTAAATGCAGGCTCATAACGGCAAACACCACCTGTACAGTTAATACCTTCAACCTGCTTCACCCATGCAAGCGAAAAGCGGTGGGCATCTTTGGTAAAGGCTACGAAGACATTGTAATAGTGCTCTGCTGCTCTTCCGTCTGTAGGCTTGATATTATACATATCAGATACGGCAAACGACCATTGCGGCGCAACGGCATACTCCAGTCCGAGAAATGCCCAGCTGCCGTAATCCTGTTTGGTATACATATATTGTGCCTGTACTTTCAATGATTGGTTCCGCTTAACCTTATAGGTTACTTCAGCAAAGGGAGTGATCGCATAGATCATTTCATGCTTCTGCTGGTAGAACTGCTGATTATACTCCATGTATTGCAACCCTACATCAATAAGAGTGTTTTTAACGCTTCTGATATTAGCTTCGCCATAGATCTCCCTGTAGAGCTTCAGATCCTCGATAGTGTTGATGTGCGTATAGCTTAAGTTAAAATCGTAATCATCAGAAGGAGAGAGCAGCATGTTGGCGCTTCCACCGAGCTCGCTGACTTCCTGGGAAGCGGGGGTATAACGCGCAATAACTCTTTGAGGCCTTATCTGTGCAATGATAGGTTGCCAGTTCATCATACCGTTAAGCAGCACTTCGCCAGGCGAGGTACGCATAACAAAATTCTCTGTACGCCTCCCGGTAAGCGTAACAGCTATACCTTTCCGTGCATAGTTAAGTGTGGTATAGATAACATTTCCCGGTTTGTTGATAAGGTCGACATTATTCAGGTTGTTGATCGCCTCCTTTGTTTTGTAGGCAGCTTCTACGTACCAGGAGAAGTCACCAACGGTGAGCGTGTTATACGCCGAAAACGCATACATATTGTATGGTGGCGAGAAGCGCTCTGATACCGGCTTTTGCTCTACCTTGGTAACAATAGCATTCAGCGATGCATTATCCAGGGTACGGTTGATTACGCCGGCGCCGGGGCTCATGAATACTTTTTTGCCGATAGAAAAATCGCCTTCTGCTGCCAGGCCTTTTATAATCGGGTTATAACGGTCAAAGACGTTTTTCTGCTGACCGGTAAATCCTTTGACGGAAAAATGTTCTGTAAAATCATATTTAAGCCTGATACCGGCGAGCGCATTGTCAATCAGCAATCCCCTATCTTCATACGCCCTGAACAAAATACCGGTGCCGATCTGGTCATAGATATAGCCCCCTGTAATGCTTAAATTCTTAATGCTTTTGCTGATACTCCATGCACCGATACCAAATCCGGACATCGGGGCGGTCGGATTTTTAAGGTTGGAATTATTGAAAACATCCATTCTTAAAAAACCTGTAAATCCATAATTGGAGTATCGGAGAGCCAGCCAGCTTTCACCGCCACTCAGGTAGTTGTTATAAAGTGAGTTGTCGGCCCCAATAGCACTGTCACGAGAAAAAAAGTTGGCATTCAGCATCAGATCTCCGGAAAGGGTACCGGCACCCTGTGCAGATGCGGTATAAATCCCCGATCCGTTAAGCGCCAGAAATGCGCACACGGGTAGAATTATTCTTTTCATTTTTTAAACCTGTTCAGATTTTTTTGTTCAAATTTTTTTGTTGTGAAAGTTCATTATCTGTGAGGTAGCAGCGTGGTTTTTCGGAAAGAAAATGTTATGTTAATCCGTCAAAAAACCGGGCTAAAGTAATCTTTATATTTATATTTGCCAATATTAAGTTACATTTCATAAAAATACCACAATATCAATGAAGAAGTTATTCGCTTTTTTTGCCTTATCAGTTTTTGCCTTACCGGCCTTTGCGCAGGAGCAGGCAGTAGAGTTGCCGGCTACACAGGTAAAGACCCTGGATGGTGGCAATGTCAGTTTTAATAAAGCATTTGAACCGGGTAAGGTAACCCTGGTAAGTTTTTGGGCTACCTGGTGTGTACCTTGCAAGAAAGAGATCAAAAATATAAGAGAAAATCTCAGCACCTGGAAAAGTGAAGTTGATTTTAATTATATGACTGTTTCTGTAGATGATTCAAGAGCTACCGCACAGGTACGAGCCTATGCAAAGTCTCAGGGCTGGGATTTTCCCGCTTATCTGGATCCGAACTCTGATCTGAAACGTTCACTCAATTTTCAGAATGTACCCTTTACAATCATAGTAGATAAAAATGGTAAAGTGGCCTTCATGCACTCCGGTTATGAAGAAGGCAGTGAGGATGAGCTGATCGCTAAGATAAAAGAGCTGTCAGCAAAATAGTCTCCGCATCAAAATAGCATATAAAAGAGGCCTGGTAAACCAGGCCTCTTTTATATTTATCCGGGTTATATAAATGACGGTTTTGTTTCCTCCTATTATACTATCCTCAATTTATAGTAATTTCACAGCCTTCCTTGTTTGAGAATAAATAAATGCCTAAATACTGAACAATAATGAAAGCTATAATCCCGGTTGCCGGTGCAGGTACCAAACTCCGGCCGCATACTTACACGCAGCCCAAGGCGCTTATACCGATGGCCGGAAAGACAATACTGAGCGTAATAGTAGATGCTTTGCTGGATGCGGGTGTAAAAGAATATATTTTTATAATAGGTTACCTGGGCGATAAGATACAGGATTATATTTCCAAGACATACCCTGATCTGTCCTGTACTTTTGTGACGCAGAATGACAGGAGAGGCACGGGGCACGCAATATGGCTTACAAAAGATGCGGTAAGCAAGGACGAGGTACTTATTGTATTCGGAGATACTATATGCGATTTCAATATCAGGAAAGTACTGGAAAGCGAAGCTTCGCAAATAGGTGTTCGCCGTGTAGATGACCCGAGAACATTTGGTGTTGCGGAGCTAAGCGATGATGACCAGGTTTTACGTGTTACAGAGAAGCCGCTTATACCTAAATCCAATATGGCTATGGTGGGGGTATATAAGATCAGGGAGACTGAGGCTTTATTCCGTGCCCTGGACAATTACCTGCATGACCATGCGGATGCGGATGGAGAATATCACCTCACGCACGCGTTGCAGACAATGATCGAAGAAGGTATCATCTTTAATGCTTTCAGGGTTAATAACTGGTTTGATTGCGGCAAGAAAGAAACTTTACTGGAAACCAATGCTACCTTATTAAAAACAATGAGTGAGCGTGCTGATTATGAAATCCCGCACTATGCCGATACGGTAATCATACCTCCTGTCAATATCGGCAAAGGCTGCAAGATCGAGCACTCAATTATAGGCCCGTCCGTTTCTATCGGTGAGAATACGGTAGTCCGCTCTTCTATTATAAGGAACAGCATTATCGGCTCCTTTGCTGAGCTGGATGAGGTTGTGCTCAAATCTTCAATCATAGGCAGCGATGCTTATGTTCATGGATTAAGTCAAAGCCTGAATATCGGTGATAATACTGATATAGACCTGGGATAAACGTATCAGGCGAAACTAAACCCAATAATTACTCTTTTTACTTTATGACTTTTGAAAACAGGATCACCCGTCTTTTCAATATTGAGTATCCCATAATACAAGCCGGTATGATATGGGCATCCGGCTGGCGGCTGGCATCTGCGGTAAGCAATTCGGGGGGGCTTGGCCTTATAGGCGCAGGAAGCATGTACCCCGAAACCCTTCTTGAGCATATAAAAAAGTGCAAAGCCGCGACTGATAAACCTTTCGGAGTTAACCTGCCATTGCTTTACCCCGATATTGATAAACATATCAGTCATATAATTGAAGAAAAAGTTCCTGTAGTATTTACTTCTGCGGGCAATCCGAAAATATGGACCCCTGTTTTAAAAGCTGCGGGTATAACGGTAGTGCATGTGGTTTCAAGTGCCAGATTTGCCTTAAAGAGTCAGGATGCGGGGGTTGATGCCATAGTGGCGGAAGGCTTTGAAGCAGGCGGACATAACGGTCGGGAGGAAACTACCACGCTTTGCCTGATACCCCAGGTTCGTAAGGCTATAGAGATACCACTGATTGCTGCAGGTGGTATCGGCACGGGAAGGGCTATGTACGCTGTAATGTCGTTAGGGGCAGAAGGTGTACAGGTAGGTACCCGTTATGTATGCAGCATGGAAGCATCCAGCCATCAGTCCTTTAAAGAAGCTATATTAAAAGCCGGAGAAGGCGATACGGTGCTGGCACTGAAAAAGCTTACACCAGTGAGGCTGATCAAGAACAGGTTTTACGAACGCGTTCAGGAAGCCGAATCAAGGGGGGCAGACCCCGCTGAGCTACAGCAGCTCCTGGGGCGTGCCAGGGCAAAGCTGGGTATGTTTGAAGGAAACCTGGAAGAAGGAGAACTGGAGATTGGCCAGATAAGCAGCCTGATACAGGATATAAAACCGGCGGCCCGGATAACCGCCGATTTATGGTCTGAATTTTGTGAGGCTGTCAGGGACCCTTTAGGATTTTAAGTTATCTCAGAAATCAGTTAATGTTTACGGCATAAGTATATATGCTCGTCGCTTGCCAGCCGGAAACGTTCAATTTCCTGTTTGCTGAATTTCCTGATATAATCTATTTTCTCTACATAAAATCCGGCTGATTCGAGGCGTTCTTTATAGTCATTACCGTAGAGGCGTACATGATCTTTCTGCCAATAGTATTGTTCCCGTAACCCGGGCGTATTTATTGCAGGATCTTCAAGCGTTTTTTCGCGGTTGGTATCAATTGGTACCTGGAATATGCCCCAGCCACCGGGTTTCATGATCCGGTATAGCTCCTGCATGCACTTCATATCATTTTCCACATGCTCCAGCACGTGATTACAAAAGATGACGTCAAACAGGTTATCCTCCAACGGAGCATTATGAAGATCAAAATGCATATCGGCTATCGGAGAGTTATAGTCGGCAGTTAAATAAGTGATATTACCCAGTCTTCTGAATTTTTTATAGAAGCATTGTTCTGGTGCTATATGAAGCACATGCGCATTCCTGGTAAAGAAGTCGGTTTCCTTTTTCAGGAAAAGCCACATTAGCCGGTGACGCTCCAGCGAAAAAGTTCCGGGTGAAAGCACATTGTTTCTCCTGGTATATTTGTTCTGGCCATAAGGCAGGAATTTACGGAAAAACTGGCCGCTGATAGGATCTTCATAGGCTCCGCCAGCATAGTAAAGTGCAAGGGGACGCTGGCAAAGAAGGCTGATCTTAATAAGTACAGGCCGGGGTATATTCCTGAGCAGGAAGTGAAAAAGCGTCATAATCAAAAGCATTTATATAGATTATGACCCGGATTTTCATGAATACCCTTACTCCTCCCGGAAAAATTTAATCGCTTTTTCCAAACAGCAAAAATGTGGCTGTAGCCTGTATGCCGATCCACGTTTTGATACGGCCCGTGTTATTCACATTAAAATCATCATGTAGCGTTGACCAGGGCTTAAGTACGCTGAAATCATGCTTGCCTATTGCCTGCCCCGGAGCAATAGCAGCTAACGATACCGGTTGGCCATTCTGGTAAAAATAAGTATGCGAACGATTAAAAACAGGCCCTATGCTAAAATGTATCCTTTTGTAGAATGTATATTCGAATGAAATACCTGCTTTGAAAAGCGTGGTACGGGTACGAAGTGTGCCCTGTGAGGTAATGGTTACCAGCGGGCTGTCTGGATCACCGGAGAAGAGTGTGTCCCTGCTGTAGGTATAATTGATGTCTTTGGTAATTGGTGTGCCGTTATTGATAAAAATATTCATAGCCCATTGCTTGCCCAGCGGAATATTTGCGTTTATCCCATACCGGAAATGACCCAGTTCGCCTTTGAAAGCATATGCTAATGTTCCATACAGATGCTTATAGCCCATGCCAAGCTGTACATTTGCAAAGAAGAGGTCATCGGCATAGAATGCAGGAGCAATGAATACTTCATCCCGGAATGCCTGTAACCGCTTTATGCGACGAGTACGATTTTGTTCCTCCTGTACAAAACCGTTTCCTCCTCCTCCCCCTCCTCCTGCAAAACCCGAATCCGCAATTACTACTGCAGCCATGTAGGTTGCGGAATCAATATTAGCATCAGGTATAATATTGTCCGCGGGCCGGATAGGCGCGGTTGTGGTATGCGGGCTCCTGTTTGTTTGCTGCCTGGCTCCGCTTATCTTCTCTTTTGCCTTTCTTTTGGTTTTTTTATGAGTTGGTTTCCGGGAGGACAGTATGATATGCCTTCCAATGATTTTGCTTTGTATATTATGCTCTTTCTTTAATGTATAGATTATGGAGGCGAGTGTTGTCAGTCTGTTGCTGATAACAATCTGCTTTCTGCTGTCTATTTGTCCTGAAACGTAAGACAGGGAAATATCCTGCTGCTGTTTTATTTCCCGGATAAGATCATAGAGCCGGTATTTGTTCTTGCTTAAAGTAATATGGGTCTCCAGAATATTTTGCGCTGCAGCGGGGGTACAGATGCAGGTCAAGGTCAGCAATGTCAAAAAAAATATTGTTTTAATTACATCCTTTACCATAAAACCTGATTGAATCGCCCGTTTGTATATGGGATACGTTTATTGTATTTTCTATGATCTGAAGTAGCTCGCTCAGCGTGGTTTGCGGCGATGAAATGCTGAGCCTGCAGTTCTCAAGTTTATAATCGCCGAGCTCTACACGTATTTCATAATCTTCTGAAATTGCTTCAGCAATTTCTCTGAGGGTTGCATCTTTGAAATCAAAGTCGCGTGCGATCTCACCTTTATAAAGTTTTTTGGCCGGAATGAGATAAGTTATCTTTTCATATTTTCTCGCCGGGATTTTTGCATATGCGTCTGAAGCAAGGATCGTACCATCAGTAACTACGACAATAACGCTGTCTTTATATTCTGTGATATTAAAAGAAGTCCCGATATCCTCGATAACCAGCCCGCAGCTAAGCTTTACCTTGAACCTGCTGTTTTCCAGGTGCTTTACAGTAAAAGAGGCATTACCGTTTAAGTGGACGGTCCTTCCGCTTTTATTGGCCTGGTAATCAGCTTTTCCCCTGCTCAGCAATATAAGGGAAGAGTCCGGCAGCAGAAAGGGTGCCTTTGCCTCGTTGGCCGTATAAGATACAGTGCCTGGCTTATTTTCCTTTCCGCTAAAGTAAAAATATATACCTGCGGACAAAATTATCATAAGCATGGCTGCAACTCTTATCCAGCGCCATCCTGTTTTTCTGCCGGGAAATACTTGTTTATCATCCCCTGTTGCACCGGCAGGAAAGGCTTTCCACATTTTGTCTATATCTGCCTTCTCAAAAGGCTTTGGGTTATTTTTATTCCATTCTTCCGATACTTCGTTGAAATAATCATTGTTTGATACAGATGCTGAACGCCACAGCTCTATAGCTATGGCTTCTTCCGGAGTGGCATTGCCGGAAAGATATTTGATTAGCAAATCGAAATTAACAACTGGCATATCTGTATCAATGATATAGTTAATAGACTAAGGTGTTGCTTGTTTACCCTTATATACTCCCGGATTAATTTTAATGCCTTTGAGATGTGCACCTCAACCGTTTTTCTGGAAATATTGAGCTCCTGCGCTATTTCTGCATATTTTTTTTGCTCGATACGACTCTTTTCAAAGACAAGCCGGCATTGTGCCGGCAGGCCGGCAAGCACATTTTCTATAATATCGCCTATTTCCCTTGATCGTTCATCGGCCAGAATACTTTCAAGCTTATTGCCGGAATCCCGGAGCGTATTTGCAAAAGATGGGTCAAGTGTGGTTACTGTAGATTCTTTGGCATTAAGATAAGTAAGTGATTTATTATAAACAGACCTGAACAGGTAAGCTTGTATATTTTCAATCCGGGCTCCTTCATTCAGCCTGTTATACAGGTTGATAAAACACTCCTGTACAACATCTTTAGCCGGCTCAGGGTCCTTTATGATACTGTAGGAGTACCGGTGGAGTGCATCAAAGTGTGCTCTGTATATATGTTCAAACTCCTTTTTTAGCACTCTGCTGGTGTTTTTAATTATACTGCTACCGGCGCCTTTATATGCGGATGCGCCTGGTAATTTTCCAGTTGAAAGTCCTCGAACTTAAAGCTGAAGATATCCTTCACTTCCGGGTTAAGCTTCATGACCGGCAGCGCGAAGGGGGTTCTTGTTAGCTGAAGTTTTGCCTGTTCGATATGGTTGCTGTAAAGATGTACATCACCGAAAGTATGAATAAAATCGCCCGGCTCCAGGTTGCATACCTGGGCGATCATCATGGTAAGCAATGCATAAGACGCGATATTGAACGGAACGCCCAGGAAAACATCGGCGCTGCGCTGGTATAGCTGGCAGCTTAGTTTCCCGTTAGCCACATAAAACTGGAATAATGCATGGCAGGGGCTCAGGGCCATTTTGGGAAGATCAGCTACATTCCAGGCGTTTACAATGATCCTACGGCTGTCCGGATTGGTTTTCAGCTGGTGCACGACCTCGCTTATCTGGTCATAAACTTTTCCGTCAGCGCCTTCCCAGCTACGCCATTGTTTTCCATATACGGGGCCCAGCGCTCCTTGCGGATCAGCCCATTCGTCCCATATTTTCACATCGTGCTCTTTGAGATAGCCGATATTCGTATCTCCCTTTAAAAACCATAACAGTTCATATATAATGGACTTTAAATGAAGTTTCTTCGTAGTAACAAGCGGAAATCCTTTTTGAAGGTCAAAACGCATCTGGTAGCCGAAACAGCTTATTGTACCCGTGCCTGTACGGTCGCTTTTCTCAACGCCTGTATCCAGTATATGTTGCAGCAACTGCAGGTATTGTTGCATAGCTTAAGATTAACCTTTTAATAATTCAAAAATAAGCAGTAAAAAACAAGTATCGAAAAATATTAATCGACAATTGTGGATATTAATCCGTTAGATCTTCATGCGCGGCCTGAAGCTCGACAAATGCGTGCATGTCACCGGCTTTTTTGGCGTATTCCATTCCGCTTTCATATATGCTTACAGCCTCGCTTAACCGGCCGTCACGTTCCAGCAGCTTGCCAAGATGATAATAAGTGGCAATATAGGAAGGATTATGGTTAAGATTAGCCATGAACATATTCTCTGCCTCTTTTATATTACCGGCTTTGATATACTCCAGGGCCAGTGCGTGTTTAAGAAAATTGTCATCAGGCGTTGTTGCCAGGAATTCTAACAATTGATTAATACGGCTCATGCTGCAAAATTAGAAAATGCAGCTCTTTGATTTTCACATTTTCCTGTTACTTTTGTCTCTATCAAATATTTTAAATAAAAAACTATGCAATCCAATCCTCGCTTTCAGAAGCTGGTCCCGCATCTGGTAATAATAGGCATTTTTATCGCTATAAGCTTTATTTTCTGTTACCCCGCGTTGCAGGGAGATAAGCTTCTGCCACATGATACCTATAACTGGATGGGCATGTCAAAGGAAAGCAGGGACTATTATCAGAAGACCGGGGAAAATGCGTTCTGGGCAAATAATATGTTCGGAGGGATGCCTCAGGCAATGGTATTTGTCCATTTTAATGGGAACTGGCTTGGTAAGCTTAATGAATTCCTTACTGGGACAAGCATAGATGATCCGGTTATTAATCCGGCCCGGTTTTTTCTGATCGCCATGATCAGCTTTTATATTCTTATGTGCGCGCTAAAAGCGTCTCGCTGGGTAGGCTTTATAGGGGCAATAGCATTTGCTTTCTCTTCTTACAATCCTATTATTATTGCCGCGGGACATGTTACCAAGATGCTGGATATAGCTTTTTTACCCGGTATGCTTGCCGGTATAATCTGGGCATACAAGGGCAGGTACTGGATAGGAAGCGTTGTGACGGTTGTATTTCTTAACCTGTTTATTATGCAGGGGCACTACCAGATCATATTCTACAGTTTCTTTTTGATTGCGGTTATCATTATTTCTTACCTTATTGTCGCGCTGCAGAAGAAAAAAGTGAAACAGTTCTTCATAGCATCGGCTTTACTTGCAGCAATAGCTGCTCTTTCTGCCGGAAGCAATATAGGACCGCTGATGATGGCGCAGGACTATAATAAGTATTCAATGCGTGGGGGCGAAAGTGAGCTAACCAATACAGGCAAGGAAAAAAAAGGTGGTCTTGATAAAGGCTATGCTTTTGCATGGAGTAACGGAGTTGAAGAGACATTGCTGATAATGGTGCCCAACCTTTTTGGTGGTACTATGGAGAAAGGGCTGTATTGGGGAGCGCAGCAGGAAGATGGTTCTGGAACGCCCATTTATTTTGGTGCTATCATATGCTTCCTTACGATACTTGCGCTCCTGGTTATCCGCTCAAAGCAAAAGTGGTGGTTTGTTGGCGCTGCAGTTTTTTTTATAATGATATCATGGGGGAAAAACTTTCCGGCGCTGAACTATTTCCTCTTCGACCATTTTCCGCTGTTTAATAAGTTCCGCTCACCCAATATGGCAATGGCCATTCCTTCGGTTATATTCCCAATGCTGGCCATTTGGGGGCTGAAGGATTTCTTCGCAGAAAAATACAGTAATGAGGAATTGTGGAAAAAATTGAAGCTATCCCTACTGATCACTGGCGGGATATTGCTGCTGATACTTATCAGTACGCAAACAATGATGAGCTACAAAGGAAGTATTGATAACCAGATATTCGGAAATAATACCGCAGCTTTGGAACAGGTGAAAGAGGAGCGTCAATCGGCTGCTGCCGGTGATGCGTTTCGTGCGCTTATTTTTGTATTGCTTACCGGAGGAACACTCTGGGCATATGCCAAGGGAAGAGTAAGGAAAGAATACGCTATTGCAGGACTGGCGCTATTGGTAGCTTTTGATGAGATACCGGTTGCCGGCAGGTATCTCAACAAGGAAAACTATATAGATGAAATGCAATATGAGGCCAGCTTTAGTCCCCGCCCGGCTGACGCCCAGATATTAAAAGATCCCGACCCGTATTATCGTGTATTTGATGTTTCCACACGTACAAACACCGGTGGGCAGCGGAATGTTTTTAACGATGCATCTTCTTCATTGTTTCATAAAACAATTGGAGGATACCATGCCGCAAAGCTGGAGATCTACCAGGACCTGATCGAACACCAGATTGGTAAACTGAACGCCGCGGTACTGGCAATGCTTAATACCAAATATATTATCCAGGATGGACCTAATGGGCAGGCGGTTGCTTCCCAGTACCCCTTTGCCTGTGGTAATGCCTGGTTTGTTTCCGGGATAAAATGGGTGAAAAATGCTGATGAGGAAATGAGCAGCCTGGATGCCCCTTCTCTGGCTGATCCACAGGATACAACAAAAGGAAACTTTCAGCCACTGAAAACGGCAATTATACGGGAATCTTTCAGAAATCAAATGAAGGATATCCTGACCGGAAAAGATTCGGCTTCGGCAATTAAGCTTACTAAATATTCCCCCCGCAGGCTGGAATTTGCATCTAAAAACACACAGGCAGGGCTGGCTGTTTTTTCGGATATCTGGTACCCCGAAGGCTGGACGGCTACTATAGATGGAAAGGAAGTGCCAATATTGAGAGCAAATTACGTTCTGCGAGCTTTACAGGTGCCTGCGGGAGAACATATCATCAAATTTTCCTTTGATTCGAAAGCGTATGATAAAAGCGAGCGCATTGCACTCATATGTAGTATAATTTTAGTACTCATTATTATTGCGGGAATATATTTTAGCCTCAAAGGGGAAAAACAGGAGCCCACTATAGCAGGTGGTGAGCAATAAAAGGACTCTTTAATAATGGCTGATGCTAGGACAGCTATTATTAGCGATTATGCCCGCACAAACTGGCATATATTGTTTTAAAATTGATTTTTGAAAAATGAACATACTGATTATCTTTGCGGATCAAAAGTAGAAAATATGCCAAAGAAAATACCAGCAACTAAAAAGCAAGCAGGCGGATGGTTTATGCATCTTGTAATATTCGCTATTGTTAATGCCATTCTATGGTATATATGCTATAGTGGCAAAACTGGTTGGGTATATCCTTGGCCGGCCTGGATTACGGCAGCATGGGGATTGATGGTTGTAGGTCACGCGTGTATGATCTGGGCCAATTATGAGGACAGGGGAAGTGATGAATGGAAACGCCAGGCCGCGAATGGTTAAGAAATAATTACAAGTTGAAGCCTCCGCATTTGCGGAGGCTTTTTTGTATGCTCTTTCTTATATTTGTTGATCTGTTTTAGGAAATATTAAACCAATAGCTGCATTGAATAAACTTCCCGTTGTCAATGAGCAGCTATGCCCCGTTTTACAGAAATGAGATCAGAAGATATCCTTTTTTGCTTCTGCTGGTACCGCTTGTCGGCGGAATTTCCTTTCAATACGCATTTCCGGCAGGTTTCCCGGCGTTAACATGGACAATTCCGTTCCTTGTTACAGGTATTGCAGCTGTCATTTTTCATTGTGTACATATAGCTGCTGCCTGGATACAACTTGCCCGTAATACATGTATAGCGTTGCTGCTGTTTTTCCTGGGGGCTTTATTAAGCTTCTACCAGGATATCCGGAATAATCCGCACTGGTACGGAAACAGGCTGGAGCGTGCCGAACGGATCTGGCTTAAAGCGGGCGGATTAGCAGAGTCTAAAGCGCGCACCATATTGGTGCCGGTCAAAACAGTATCATTATATATTGATGGTAAATGGGAACCTGCTACCGGGACATTAAAACTGTATATCTATAACCGGTATGATTTGCCGCAGTTGAAACCTGGTGATGATCTGATTATTCCGGCAGCTAAAATTACTCCGGTCAGGAACTCGGGGAATCCTTTTGCTTTTGACTATGCAGCATATGCGGCAAAGAACGGATTATTTCACCAGGCTTTTGTATCCTTTGAGGATATATATTATTCCCCTGTTCCCGGTAACGGACAGTCATGGCTTGAGCGTATCCGTATCGCTATGATCCGTAATATCCGTAATAATATAGCAGACAGCACTACTGCAGCTCTTGTCAAAGCTATCCTATTGAATGAACGGAATCTGCTGGATGATGAGATATGGAAAGCCTATTCAGCAACCGGTATTGTGCATATTATCGCTATATCAGGAATGCACGTAACGTTGCTGTTTAATATCCTGCTTTTCTTCCTTTCCTGGATAAAGAATAAAAGACTGGAATGGCTCAAATACTTTCTCGCTATACCGCTTATATGGTTTTATATAGGACTTACAGGCTCTCCGCCATCTGCAGCAAGAGCAGCGGTTATGTTTACCTTACTGGCATTCGGTATCCGGCTGAACCGGGAAACCAATTCGATAAATATCCTGATGGCGACAGCTTTTATGCTTCTTTGTTTTAACCCTTTTTGGTTGTATTCCACCGGGTTCCAATTATCTTTTCTTGCAGTATTATCCATATTGATCTTTTATCAGCCACTGCGAAAGCTGATTTATTTCCGTAACAGGCTGCTCAGTTTTTTATGGGAAACATTTGCAGTCAGCTTTGCAGCACAAGTGCTTACTTTTCCCCTGGTGATTTACTATTTCCATCAGTTCCCGCTCTGGGGCCTGGTCGCTAATGTTCCGGCAGCCATTTTTAGCCTGGTGCTGATGGTCGGGGCTATCGCACTGTTAGCCATCAGTATCTTCACACCCTGTAAATGGCTCGGGGATATGCTGACCCTGATTACCCGGATCTTTCATAAGATTATCCTTATGTTGTCAGATCACACACCGGACTGTTTCCGTGAATTATTCATTGATACAATTGACTTCTGGCTGCTAATGCTCCTGGTCAGCTTAATGGCAGTATTCTTTTTTAAAAAGTACAAAAGCTATCTTGTGGCAGGTATGCTTACTTTCATGGCACTAATTGCTGATATCGGGCTGCAATATTACGAGGCTACCACCCAGAAAAGAATTATAGTCTATAACATACCGCGGATATCCCTGGTTGATTTTCTTGATGGCCGGGCTATATACCGATATGGAAGCCCGGAGGATTCGTTGGATGAAAGAGCAGCCGGCAATATATTACTTCCTGTACGGCTTGGCTACCATGTGAGTTCAGTTTCACGCCCATGCCGGAAACCTTACTGGTTGTTGCAGGGCAGGTATACCTACTTTTTAACCGGGTTGCAGGGTCTGGATAATTGTTCTGCTTTAAAGGTGGATTATCTGATCGTCAACAATGGATGCGACTTTAATCCGGAACAATGGCAGCGTATATTTAACCCACGGCAAATAATCATAGACGGCAGCCTTCCAAGATGGAAGGCCGTTAAATGGAGAGCCGCACTTTTACAGTCAGGTCTTCCTGTGCATTGGGTGCAGGAAGATGGTGCCTGGTTATTCCCTCAACAGTGATCAGTGTATTATAAACTTATCTGCATCGTTGAGGAATGGCAGCTGCTGTCTGACCTTTCCCAGCTCTTCTTTTCTAAGGGTATAGGTAAAGCTTGCTTCTTCATCGGCCTGCCGCCAGATTATATTGCCCATAGGGTCTATCAGGCTGCTGTCCCCGCTGTGATAATTAGCGTTTCCATCGTTGCCTACCCTGTTTACCCCGATAGTATAGCACTGGTTCTCTATAGCGCGGGCCTGTAATAAGGTTTTCCAGGCAACATTTCGCCGCTCCGGCCAGTTAGCCACATAAACCAGGAGGTCATAGGGTGCGTCTTTATCCTGTCGTGCCCATACGGGGAAACGCAGATCATAACAGATCAACGGACATATTTTCCAGCCATTAACCTGTACAATCAGCCTTTTATGTCCCGGAGAGAAATGTTCGTCCTCCCCGCCATAGCCAAACAGGTGCCGTTTGTCATAATAGTAGGCCATTTTATCCGGCTGCATCCATATCAACCGGTTGTAATAACGGTCGCTATCTTCAATTATAATACTTCCTGTAATGATTTTCCTGTATTTTGATGCAATCGCCCGCATCCATTGAGCTGTCTGCCCGTCCATTGTTTCTGCCAGCGCCTGCGGACGCATGCTGAAACCAGTACTAAAAGTTTCAGGTAATATCGCCACATGGCTTTCCCTGGGAAGGGCGGCAATCTTTTTTTCGAACATCCGGAGGTTGGTGGTTTTATCTTCCCAGGATAGATTGCTCTGGATCAGGCTTATGGTTAACATGATATTTGAGTATTTATAAGAAACTATGCTTCGCCCTGTTCCGCAAGCACATTATAAAACGCCAGCGCACTCAGCACATAGAAGAATCGGGCAAATCTTTGTTTAAATGGAACAGCATTGCGTACCTGGTTTAAAAAAGGCCTCAGAAAATTATTCAGGGTATCTGTTTCTGTAGCTGTCAGTTCCTGCGCTGCATATTTAAACTTCAGGTATGGATGCATAAAGCCGGTAAACTCTGTGTTCCATATGCCATCAATATATTGTGCATACTGAAGGGGTGTCCGGGCTCCTTTCGGATGCCCAAGCTGATGGGCATAAAACAGGGCTGTGCGATAGGACCAGTATGCCTTTTTACCTGTCTTTTTGGTCCATTTACTGCGGAACAGGTAAGTATAAAAGATTATTCTGGGTAACAGGAATATTATCAAAGCTATTAACAGTACTGCCGCTATTACTGACCATAATATACTTTTCCATGAAATTGCCTTTTGATCTGTAACAGCTGAAGGCTTATCTTCTTTTTTATCTTCGGCTTTGGCTTTCAGGTATACCTCATCAATCGGTGCAGGAGCAGGGAACCTTTTTACCAAAGCAGCTCCATCATTATTATCCGATTCGATATTTTTAAATGCCTCTGCGAATGAAATTGCTGTTGCGCTATCCCCCTGGCGGATCTCGCTCAATGAAATATTACTGCTGTCACGCTTGATGACGGCCACGGACAGATCCAGCTCCAGGTCCGTCATGCCGGGAAGGCTGAATTCCTGATCATGGTATACCATTCTTGACATCCTGAATGTGGCATGCCTGTTCATTGTATCCACGGAGGTTATAATGCCATCGGCAGCCAGGTAAGCTTTAGGGGGTTGCATAGGTGGTGTGCCATCGGGCTGTGAGCTTTCCCTGGCTTCATCGTTGCCTACAGTGGTATCGAAATCGAGCCAGCCATAGCCGGGAAAGTATACCTGCACCCAGGCATGCGCCTGATCGGCATAATACCAGTACCACCCTTTATTCTTGGAGCTCCGGTCCTGTGTAAGAAAGCCAACCGTGATGCGGGAGGGAATGCCCAGGGAGCGCAGCATAAACAGCGTAGCGCCGGCATAATAGGCACAATAGCCTTTACGGTTCTCAAACAGGAAATACATCAGTTTTGAGGCGCTGGGTATATCAGGTATGCCGGGATTGTCTGTGTACTTGAACAAAGCTTCCCCATTCTCGTCTTTGGAAAGAAAATAATCCCGTATTGCTATCAGCTTATCTGCAGGGGTTATTTTGCCGCGGGTGACTTCTTCCGCCAATGCCTTTATCTTATCGTATTGGGCCTGGGATGGCATAAAGGTATAATAGCGCATCAGCCTCGCATCCACACCGCTGTAATCCTTTACTTTCCTCAATACGTCAAAGCGCTGCTCCTGGAAGGCCCGGGCTGCCGGGTCTTCTACATTATACACAAAATAAGCGCTGTTCAGCTCGGATACATAGCTTTTAGCCCTGTATGCCGACCTGAACTCCGACTGGAAATCTTTCTCTATAGCGATCGGTTGTATAAAGAACGCTGTACTTGGGGCAAGGAAAGTCGCAGGCGAAAGTGATTTTTTATAAACCTCTACTTCAACAGTTTTCCTGAATTTTTCTGTCAGGGCATAACGTAATACAGATGAGTCGGTTTTAGCAAAGTATAAAGGGATTTTTGAAGGATCGGGTTCAAAAAGATCATTGGCCGGGATAACGGAATCCCTTTCAAAGGTCTCTGTCAGCGTATCGAATTTGGAATAGTAAAAAGCGGTCAGGTAAAGTGGATTGGGGAAGTCGGACCCGGGAAAGAAATTATCAATATGCGCAGCGAACAGCAGCTCGTTATTCCGGCTGAGATTACCCCTTAGCCTGGTATATTGTTCCAGGTCAAAGGTGCCGTCCTTATTTTTCTTGAGCATGCTGTTTGCGCCGTTCTTACCACCGCCCCCGTAGTCCGCGAGCGTGGTCTTTATATCATTCCTCATATACCAGATTACTCCTCCCAGCAATAAAATGCTCAAGCCTGCAAACAGGAATAGCCTGCGTGCCAGGAACCACCAGAACTTTTGCGATTTGTCCTTATAATTGCGTATCAGTTCCGCTGTAAAGATGATATATACAGAATAGATCACTACCGGGCCAAAAATACCTGCCCAGCGGATAAGCATTTCACCATTGTTATCTCCTTCCAGGAGCGAATTTTGCTTGGCAATCAGGGTAACACAGGCGGTAAGGAAGGACGCTGCCAGGAATACAGAAAAAAAACGGAGCCTTACAAAGCCCCAGCCGATCAGCCAGCCCGAAATAAAGGTAAATGAGAATACCCGGAACTGGTTGGCCAGGAAAAAGGCGTCGATATCGCCCGTGGCTGTCGCATCTATTCCTTTATAGATCACCTGGAAGATAAGCAGCAATACAATAAAGGCAGGGAGAAAACGGAACCGGAAACTGTAAAATAACGCACCGGCAAGCATGCCCCCCGCTACGTAGGCTGTTTGCAGAAAATGCTGCTGGCGTAGTAAAGAGTAATACTGATTGGCGTTCCAGAGAATGAAATAGCATACCAGTAAAGTAGGTAACAGCAGGAAGACGATCCTTGCCAGTAATTCATTTACAGGAGTTGCACGTTGGATACGCATAGATAACAAAAGTAAGCTACTGGCAGATACAGTAAAAATAAAAATTCCCCAAAAAGTAACCTGGGTCACCTTCCGGGGAATTGAGCATTTAAAGCTAACATTCAACTAACAACCTGCTTACGGTGTATACTTAATATAATATAAAACCGATTGTCTTGGTATATGGCGCAACAGCTCCTGTTTTCATTGCGACTATAACAAAAGTAACCCTGTGGGATTTATCATGGGATGCGGGCAAGGACATTTGTCCATGAACAACCAATTTTTGTCCATGAATGTAAATGAAGCTTATGTATTAAAACCAGAAACCGCTGCCCGGTCAGTATCCATACTTTTCTTTCCAGCAATTGCGGAGATATTCCCTTATACGCTGCTCCGACGCATTATCCCCGGGGTCATAAAGCCGGGTACCGGCAATCTGTTCAGGTAAAAACTCCTGCTCGGTAAAATTGTTTTCGAAATCATGGGCATAGCGGTAGTTCTTTCCATAACCGATATCCTTCATCAGTTTAGTGGGCGCGTTGCTGATATGTAAGGGTACAGAAAGATCGCCGGTCTGTCTTACCAGGGCCTGAGCGTGATTGATGGCCATATAGGACGCATTGCTTTTTACCGAAGACGCAAGATAAGTAGCCGTTTGGGAAAGAATAATGCGGCATTCCGGGTACCCGATCATTTCTACGGCCTGGAAGCAGGAGGTAGCCAGCAGTAAAGCATTGGGATTGGCATTGCCGACATCTTCGCTGGCAAGTATCAGCATGCGCCTGGCAATAAACTTCGGATCTTCACCGCCTTCGATCATCCTGGCCAGATAATACACAGCAGCATTCGGATCGCTTCCCCTTATTGATTTGATAAACGCAGAAATGATGTCATAATGTTGTTCCCCGGTTTTATCGTACAGAGCCATTTTTTGCTGTACGATCTGCTGTACTTTTTCATTGGTGATCGTCTTGTCTTTTGGCAACGATTGGACCACCAGCTCCAGCAGGTTCAGCATACGCCTTCCGTCGCCGCCGCTTAGCTGTATCAGGGCTTCCCATTCTTTTATAACGACCTGCTGCTGTTTCAGCCATTCGTCGCGTTCCAGGGCCTGTTGAACGATCTGTTTGAGGTCGTTTTCTGTAAAAGCTTCGAGAATATATACCTGGCAGCGGCTCAGCAGGGCGCCTATTACCTCAAAGGATGGATTTTCAGTAGTAGCGCCTATCAATATAATAATCCCCTTTTCAACCGCCCCCAGCAGGCTGTCCTGCTGAGCCTTGTTGAACCGGTGTATTTCATCTATAAATAACAGCGCTTTGCCTGCTTTTTTTGAAAGGTCAATAACAGCGCGTACGTCTTTTACCCCGCTTTCTATAGCGCTCAGGCTGAAAAATGGCAGCCCGGTATGATGGGCAATGATCTGTGCCAGGGTGGTCTTTCCTACACCCGGAGGTCCCCAGAATATAATGGAATGTGGCTTTCCCTGCTCGATCATCTGCCTTAAAACGGCGCCGGGGCCTACCAGGTGCTGCTGCCCGATAAAATCATCGAGTGTCTGCGGGCGCATGCGCTCTGCTAACGGAATGTTTTTATTGGGAATTGTAGCCATAGTTGTTCCTGCTTTATTAATTTTGATCCTACGAAGTTCCGACACCTCTTTTAATAAAGTTACTGATGAAAAAAATATTAACGGCCTTTTTCCTGACAGCACTTGCTATCACTGCCGTATTTGCGCAAACAAAAAGTCCTTACAAGTCTTTAGGCGCTTCCTTGCCGCCGCTACGTATTGTGGACCGGGAAATGAAAGCATATACGGAGGCGGACATCAAGCCTGCCGGTCATTTCTTCCTGGTGCTGTTCAACCCTACCTGTGGTCATTGTATGGATATGGCAAAGCTTTTCGGAACACATGATAAAGAATTTAAGAATAACACGATTATGTTTGTTGCGGCCCCGGATATGATGGAATACTTTGACCATTTTTATGAAGGTTCCGGTGCCGGCAATTATAAGGATATTACCATCGGCGTTGATAGCTCTGACCTTGTCAAGAACCTTTTTAAGTACGGAACGCTGCCCCAGATCAATATTTACAACAGTGACAGAAAACTGGTAAGGATTTTCAGCGGTGAGACCTCCCTTGATTCACTGTTGCGCTATGCGCATTAACCCTTAACCTCTCCAAAAATAATGAGCGGGACCGTCTGACGGTCCCGCTCATTATTTTTCAATAAATATGTTACTGGGTATATAAAAATTGCAACAAGGTTTGTCCCACCGCTTTCAGGGTGCCTTTGTCAATTACCTCCATATTATCCTTATGGGTATGCCAGTGTGAAACAAACCCGGTTTCGCTGTTTGCGGGCAGGTTGATAATATCAATGGTCGGTATTTTAATAATTTCATTTACAGGCACATGATCGTCTGTAATACCGCCGCCGTTCTCATATACGAAGAAAGAAGCAAATCCTGCGTCCTCGGCGGCCTGCCACACCTTTGATAAAATATTACGGGCATAATGCTGGGAATTGGCTTCTATAGGGAAACGCGCTCCATGCGCTCCTACCATATCCAGCAGGATGCCTCCTTCAGCCGTATAGCCCGGAACATGCGGGTTGCGGGCCCAGTATTGGGTACCCAATGCATAAGAGTCGTCTCCCCATTCCGATTTACCCCAATCCTCTACATCCGTAAGCAGTATATCGACGCCAATCTCTGAAGGTAAAGGGTTAGCATTTAATATCCTTGATAACTCAATAAGCACCGCTACGCCGCTGCCGCCATCGTCCGCTGCCAGTATCGGCTTGTCTTTACCTGTTGCATCACGATCGGCCCAGGGACGGGAGTCCCAATGAGCAAGCAGCAGGAACCGGCGTTTTGCCTGCGGGTTAACGGTGCCAACGATATTAATGCAACGTAATTTGGTTTTACCATCGCCCGCAGTTACCATCGTCTCTTGCCGGTATACGGTATCGCAGAATTGTTTCAGCTTGGCCTGCATCCATCCGGCACACTTCAGCTGCGCCTCACTGCCTGGAATACGGGGGCCAAAGGCTACCTGTGCAGCTATATAATTATAAGCGGAATCCGCGTTAAAAGCAGGAACAACGGAAGTATTGGTTGCGTTTGTTTGTTCAGCAGTACCGGGAACATCAGTCTTGTTGCTTTGTGTGGTTCCGTTACATGCTCCCAGGCATAGAGCGGAAGCCAGCAATATAATCTTGTGCATCAGTTTATTTATTGTTTGAACAGGTATTGACCGTCTGCAAATTAATACAAATAGGCGAAGTTCCCCGCTTTCCGGCATGACTGAATCCGATCCTGCCCTCCTGCCCGGGAGCAGGGTAGATGTTATTAACCTTAAATGATAAATATTAAACAGTATCAAAGCCGGAAGTGTGTATCGCTTAATTCCCGAAATTTGCCTGCCATTAGGCTGATATTTTGTCTGCCGAGTATTTCCTGAAAGAGCCTTGTTATAAATGTTCGCGGTTGCATATCATCCTGTCTATAGGTATCCTGTTCCGGAAGGGCATCGTTTCCCGATGGAAAAATATGAGCTCCTGCCGTTGCAGTTGCTGCGGGAAGGTATTGTAGCGCGAAAAGACTTTTTTATTCCCGGGCTTGCTGATATTTCCTGCATATATGCTGCGCATGACCGGGATTATGCCGACCGCTTTATCGGCGGAAAGCTGAGTGCGCAGGAAATACGCCGCATTGGCTTTGAGCAGACACCTTTACTGGCTGAACGGGAGCTGAGGCTGGTAAGCGGTACCCTCGAAGGAGCTTTAAAAGCAAAGGGCAGGGGCATTGCCTTTAACATAGCCGGCGGAACGCATCATGCCTGTTGGGATCATGGCGAGGGCTTTTGCATGATCAACGACCAGGCAGTAGCTGCCCGGTACCTGCTGGACCACCGGGAAGCAAGAAAAATATTGATCATCGATCTGGATGTGCACCAGGGAAACGGAACGGCAGACATTTTCCGTAATGAGGGCCGTGTTTTTACCTTTTCTATGCATGGTAAGCACAATTATCCCTTCAGAAAGGAGCAGAGCGATCTTGATATCCCCCTTGAAGATGGTACCGGCGATAGCGTTTACCTTAAACTATTGCAGGATATATTACCTAAGCTAATCGATGGTGAGCGTCCTGATTTTATTTTTTACCAAGCAGGGGTAGATATATTGTATACTGATAAAATGGGCCGTATGTCCTGCACATTGAATGGCTGCCGTGACAGGGATGAGCTGGTGCTGTATACAGCATTTAAACACGGGATCCCGTTGCAATGCAGTATGGGGGGCGGCTATTCTGCAGAAATCAAAACTATTATTGAAGCGCATGCCAATACATACCGGGTAGCCGGTGAAATCTACTGACAGTAGCCGTCAGGATTTGTAACCCTAACTATGTACCTCTGTCTTTATTCTTACAGCCCGTCAGCGAATGAACTTTACTGAAATCTCCAACCAATTATTGCTCCCAGGGAAGGCCATAAGGCAAAATTGCTGAAGCTGAGATTATAAGAGGTGCCGGAAACGGTTGTTGCATATTGTGCTTTATTGCCACGGAGCCAAAGCGCTGTGACAAGCGTTGATACGCCGAAGTAATAATTAGGCTTTGACCGCAGGTAATGTATCCAGCGGCCGTTTAGCTCAATTTGCGGAAATAAGGAATTCTTTTCAAGTGCGGTAAAGCTTTTAAGACCATCATTGTTCCCGTTTTCAAGAAGGGTTGCGCCATCCGGCCGGAGCAGGCATACGCCTATTCCCGTTCCGATTGTCCAGCGTTGCAGCTCATTAACTTTTATGTCCTTATTTAGTCCTATTGAAAAGCCGGTAGCCAGCATCATCATGCTTAGGTTGTTCAATACCTTATTTTGCAAGGGAAGCTGTATAGAGCTGACGCTGGCCGCGACGAAAGGCTGCAAAGCCGCATCCGCTGCATAATAGCCGGCCTGGAGCCGGGCGGTTATTGTATGGAAGCCGGCATCATGGTTCTCGCCTGAAAGCATGAAGGGGTAACCAGACATCGGCATGATGTCCGCATGGATCTGTGCCGATACCTGGTAACCGGAGACGGTCATCAGTAATAGGAATATTATACGCATCTGGCGTATTAACGCTGTAAATGCCATAATATTTTACCATCAGCTTATCAGAGCGGAAATTTATTTGCGGATATTGATCCCGGATTAATTTCCTTTGGTCTTTCGGATAATGCCCGTGGTGCTCCTGCCTTCCTCCAGCGGAACGATGATAACCTTGCCACCATAGCTTTCCACGATGTCCCTGCCTACTACCTGGTCAGGCGTATAGTCTCCGCCCTTAACGATAACATCAGGTCTTATAGCCTTTATCAATTCCAGTGGTGTATCCTCGTCAAATAGCGTAACAGCATCTACATATGCCTGGGAGGCCATGATCAAAGCCCGGTCGTCCTGTACCTGTACCGGCCGGGAAGGTCCCTTAAGCCGTTGTACGGAAGCATCGGTATTCAGCCCTATAACCAGGCGGTCGCCTGCAGAAGCGGCTTCCAGCAGTATGGCAATATGACCTTTGTGCAACAGGTCAAAAACACCGTTGGTAAAAACGATCCTGTATCCCTTCACACGCCAGCCGGCACAAAGATGTGCAAGGGCTTCCCTTGTCAGGATCTTATTCTGTATCGATTCTTTCTTGCTGATCATATTTCTTGCGATTATATACCGGTAGAAGAACAAGAGAGGCCAGGCCCAGTATAAGCACGACACCAGTTTGCGCAGCCCAGCTTACCCATCCGTAAGCATTGCCTATAGGAAGGGAGATGCCGTATAATAAAAGTATAGATGCAACAATAGGCGGGTAAGCGCCAATGCCGCCCGGCGTTATGATCATCCCAATACTTCCGAATGCAACAACGGACAGGCCTGCAAGCGCGGGTACGCCTTCAGTACCAGGCAGGGCGTAAAAGCCGATGATGGTCATAGTAACATACATTCCCCATATCATCAGGGTGTAAAAAACAAATAAACCACGTTGCCGGATGCGGGCTACTGTGCGCAACCCCTCGCCTATACTCTTGAGTATCCCGCCAGCTTTTGTATTTTTTATCTTACGGTAAATGAATATGAAGATGCCTGCGCCGATAGTAATAAAGACTATTGTCAGTAGTATATGGCTCCAGATAAAATTCCCCTCCTGGTCCAGGAAAGCGCTACGATACAACTCTTTCGCATAAGGGCTGATCACACTATATTGCGTAGCAAAAGTAAGACCAAAAAGCAGCAGCAGGCATACCAGGTCAAAAGCCCTTTCCGCCAATATTGTACCGACCATCTTATCCGCCGGCACTTTCTCATACCTGGCAAGAACCGTACATTTGGCTACTTCTCCGAGACGCGGTACCAGTGCATTGACCAGGTAGCCGATCAGCACGGCGAAGGTGACATTGGCAATGGCAGGTCTTATATCCAGGGGGCGGAGCAGTAATTTCCAGCGCAGCGCCCGGAAGTAATGCGATAAAAAGCCGACAATGAGTACCGGAAGGGCATACTCCCAGCGTACGCCGCTTATGGCAGTGATCATTTTATCACGCTGGGCTTCATCCATAGCAGTATACTGCCAGTAAATGAGAATGGCGGCTAGCCCGAGGAATATGATAATTTGAAGTACGGTTCCTTTTTTTTGCTTCATGCTGTATCGGTTACTGGTTTTTTACCGGGAGCCAGGCTCATACCGTTAAAAAAAACAGCCATACGAATGTACGCATGGCTGTTTATAAATACTATTAAATTTACAGTCTGTTACCTTCTTTAGGAAAAATAACTGTGGGATTAAAAGTTTTGGCTTCTTCGAAATCCATCGTGGCGTAAGAAATGATGATAACCATATCGCCCGGGCTTACCTTGCGGGCCGCCGGGCCGTTCAGGCATATTTTCCCGCTTCCCCGTACTCCTTTGATAATATAGGTCTCCAATCTTTCGCCGTTATTAATATTGACGATCTGCACTTTTTCATGCTCTATCATATTAGCTGCGTCCATAAGGTCCTCATCAATAGTAACGCTGCCGATATAATGAAGATCAGCCTCGGTTACCGTTACACGATGCAGCTTGGATTTCATCACTTGAATTTGCATAAGGGCAATTTATGTGTTTGCGCCGCAAAGTTAAGAAGATATTATAAGTAAGGCGTTAGATATTAAATATACTGCAATCGGCCAGCCGGATTTATTCTTATAAATATAGATTTATTGCTATATAAATATTTCATGGTTATTATCATCTGTCAGCTCATGCCGGGGCGATTTGCTGCCAGTTTTTCTTTTCTTTGCACCTGATAATCTTAAACAAAATAATAAATATGTCGGCAGCATTTGAAATAAAGGGTGGTAAAAAGCTGAATGGTAGCATTACCCCGCAGGGAGCCAAAAATGAAGCGTTGCAGATACTATGCGCCGTATTGCTTACGGACGAGCCGGTAAGGGTTACCAATGTTCCTGATATACTGGACGTGAATATGCTCATTGAGCTGTTAGGCGATCTTGGCGTATCAGTGGTACGATCGTCCGGAGACACTTATGTATTACAGGCAAAAGAAGTAAATATCGACTACCTGAAATCGGAGGTATATAAAAAGAAATCAGGTAAGCTGCGTGGTGCGGTAATGTTGGCCGGCCCCCTGCTGGCCCGGTTTGGCCATACCTATCTGCCGCAGCCGGGAGGCGATAAGATAGGACGCCGCAGGCTCGACACCCATATCCGTGGCTTTGAAAAAATGGGCGTTTCCTTTAATTATGATCATGACCACAAGGAGTTCATACTAACGGCGGAGCATCTTTCCGGAGCTTATATACTGATGGAAGAGCCTTCAGTAACCGGGACTGCTAATGTATTGATGGCGGCAGTACTTGCAAAAGGTACTACTACGATTTACAATGCCGCCTGCGAGCCTTATGTACAGCAATTGTGCAAGATGCTGAATAAAATGGGGGCAAAGATATCCGGCATAGGCAGCAACCTGCTTACAATAGAGGGAGTAGAACAGTTGCATGGCTGCGAGCACCGGCTGCTGGCGGACATGATCGAGACAGGGTCCTTTATCGCGCTGGCTGCAATGACGCGCAGCGAGCTGACAATAAAGGACGCAGATGTCGCCGATCTTGGGCTGATGCCGGAAGTATTTGCCCGGCTGGGAGTGCAACTGGAGGTAAGGGGTAATGATATATTTGTGCCGGCCCAGGACCATTACCGTATACAGACATTCATTGACGGGTCCATACTTACCATATACGATCATCCATGGCCGGGCCTCTCCCCCGATCTCCTGAGCGTAATCCTGGTAATGGTAACCCAGGCTAAAGGAACAGTGCTGATACACCAGAAAATGTTCGAAAGCCGGCTCTTCTTCGTGGATAAGCTGATAGAAATGGGCGCGCAGATCGTGCTATGCGACCCGCACCGGGCCGTGGTAATCGGCCTGAACCGGCAGACGGCGCTGAGGGGTATCCGTATGGTATCGCCGGATATACGGGCTGGCGTAGCCTTGCTGATCGCCGCGCTTTCTGCCGAAGGGAAGAGCGTGATCGAAAATATTGACCAGATAGATCGCGGATACCAGGATATTGATGGCCGGCTGCGGGCGCTGGGCGCAGATATCAGGCGGATTTAAATTTTTCTGAAAAAGTTTCAGAATATGGGAAAATGCTGTTACATTTGCATTCCTTTTTAAGCAGGTGCAGCAATGCACGATGCAGGTCCTATAGCTCAGTTGGTTAGAGCACCTGACTCATAATCAGGTGGTCCTTGGTTCAAGTCCAAGTGGGACCACAAACAAGAAGCACTTACGTTTTATGACGTAAGTGCTTTTCTTTTCATAACACAATCTATGCTACAGTACGTAGTTCACATTATGGCTGTGAAGTATCAGAGTTATAGCAGGGCCTTCCGGCAAAGCCAAAGGACGATGCAATTGATAACTATCGGTCTCAATATAGTCTGACGGATAATGCCTGACTATATTTCAAGATTTGAGGTAAACATTTCCAATAATATTTTTCCATTGCATGCTTATCAAAAATATTTGAAAGAATGGCGTGATTGTAAAATATATAACGTACATTTACGTTATTAAACTTAGTGAAACGTTTATGCAGCAACTTACAAAGGCTGAGGAACAGATTATGCACATCATCTGGCAACGGAAAAAATGCCTTGTGCGTGATATTATAGACGAATTGGGCGAGCCGGATATTCCGCACAGTACAGTTTCTTCGGTCGTGCGCATCCTCGAGAAAAAAGGATTTGTAGGGCACAAAGCTTATGGAAAGACGCACGAATATTTCCCTTTAATAGAAAAAGAACAATATACCAGGCGTGGACTGAAAGATTGGATTAGTAACTACTTCAATGGCTCGCCCCAGCGGCTGATCTCTTTTCTGGTAGAAGAAAACCAGTTGAATATAAAAGACCTCGATCAGCTGATGAAACAACTTGAAACACTCAAAAAAAATAAATAGCTATGCTCGTTTATCTTTTAAAACTAACCATTATCTGGAGCTTGCTGTTATTGACGTACGAGCTATTGTTCAAGTCAAGCGCCCGCTATAGCGCTAACCGCCTCTTCCTCCTTCTTGGTCTGCTTGCCGGAATCATACTGCCCCTTTTACCCGCACCATGGCAGGCAGAGCCATTAAGCATAATGCAGGAAGCGCCGGCTGTGTTTACCCGTAGCGCCAGCCCCGAAAGTGCATCGCTACAAACTGCAGCGGGTACTCAAGCGAGCAGCACGTGGACTATAGAGTCAATGCCGTTAATCGCTTATGGTATAGGCGTGGGCTTGCTATTAACACTATGCATAGCCGAAATTGTAAAAATATTACGCAATGCTATCTATGGGAAATATACTACAAGCAATGGTCACCGGATTTTTGAAAGCAAAAGGCCACATGCTCCATTTTCATTTATGGGCTGGATTTTCGTTGCTGATATAGCTGCGTTTTGCGGAAAGGAGCTGGATTTTATACTGGCACATGAAGCCGCGCATAATCAGCGTAAGCATTGGATAGATGTATTAATGGTGCAGATACTCTGCATTCTTTTCTGGTTTCATCCTTTGGTATGGCGCTACCGCTATTTATTAAAAATGCAGCATGAATATGAAGCAGATGCTATGGCAGCCGGCGAAAGCGAATATGAATACGGTCTTTTTTTGCTTCAGCAAACCTTGCTCAAAAGCGCGCCTTCAATAGCGCATTCTTTTCATTTCTCACCAATAAAAAACAGAATTACTATGCTCACAAAAAAGAGTAAAGCAAATCGTTGGAATTATCTGGCTATACTACCGGTAGTGGCCGTTTGCACTATGGCAATGCGTAGTGACTACGGGCCCGAAAGAAAAACTGAAGGCAAAAACACTACCTTCAAATCGAATAAATTCGAGTGGATGCAACGCCCCGATAAAGATGTGGTAATGGCTGTTTGGGACAGCGACGAAAGATATGTCAGCAAACAGCCACAAGGTCCAATTATAGTGCGTATGAATGGAGATAGCGTTTATGCAAACGATGATCCCTCGCTTATCGCTGCCCAATACCGTGCACAAAATGAACAGTATTACGAAGCGTTGAATAAAAAGTTCAAAGAAATGATAAATCCTGTACCCGATTCAATTAATGAAGTAAACATAATGAATGTCGTAATTGATAAGCAAGGTAGAATAGTTTATTACGATCTTGAGTATCACTGTAAATCATCAGGTCATAATAGTATTCCTTACTGGGATAAAAAGATAGATGATGTAATAGCTACATTGCCGGATTGGCTACCCGCGTTAAAAGATGGTAAGCCGGTTGCTTCATACCAGGAATTTGCCGGCGTAATCAGAATCAATGACAATCCAATAATTTTTTCGGCCAGCCCGGTAAGCAAAGAAGAAGCCGAAAAAATGAGCAAGGGAAAAAAGAAAAACTAGGGCCTTTCCTATGGCTCATAATCAATGTTCCTTGGCCCAAGGCCCAAGCAGGATTACAGAATATCAGGCACTTATGAAGTTTTCGTAGGTGCCTTTTGTATTGGTTCCCTGCTTCTTGCCATATTTCCGACTACAATCCTGAAGCGGCTACAAAACTGTTATGGTTAAAAGCAGGAAATTGTATCTGTAACTTTATTGCTATCATGAATACAATCAATTGGTTTGACAGAAAGTTGACTTTACGAAGGTAGGGGAGTTTCCAGACCCTTATTGTCGCGGTTGCAGAATACACCTTGTTTGCTGCAGCAGCTGACGGCCGATCTGCCGGGTGGGCTTATCCGGATAAAACCGGGAAATAAATGGTCGGTACTGGAACATATAGGGCATCTGATCATCCTGGAACCTGTATGGCAATTACGGTTTAAGGAAATCGGACTGGAAATTAAGGTAATGTTCCCCGCAGACCTCGAAAATAAAGCAACTGACGAGGCTGATTTCAGTGGCAGGATGCTGGCTGACTTACTGGAAGAACTGGCAACGGTAAGGCGGCAGACAATTGATCAGCTGGACCGTTTTGAAGAACCCGCATTTACTCGTAGCAGTAATACATCCGAGGTTACAGCAGCCAATGCGCATAACCGATATGATGTTCTTTGTAGCGGAGCATGATGATCATCATTTAAATGCTATTAAGCACATTATTAATCATAACCGTATAAAACTATGGTAACTTTCTTTAAAGGGCTATTTGATTATAATCACCACTATAACCAGGAACTGGTTAAGGTATTTTCAAAAAATGCGATCATAGGCAATGAGCGTCCTGTAAAGCTTTTCAGCCATATCCTCAATGCGCATCATATCTGGAACTGCCGGATCCGCCAGCAACCTACCGGCCATGGCGTATGGGATCTGCATGCAATTACCATGTTTCAAGGCATGGAGGAAGCGAATTATGCGGCAACCCTGCAAATACTAGAGGACGTAAAGCTTGATATGATAGTTGCCTACAATAACAGCAAAGGCGAACCATTTCATAATTCTGTCCGGGATATCCTCTTCCATATAATTAATCATTCCACCTATCATCGCGGGCAGATCGCTACTTTATTCCGGCAAAACGGAATACCGCCTGTTATCACGGATTATATTTTTTATAAAAGATAGCAATCCGGGAAATACTACCAAGCAAGCGTTCTGAAAGGGCGCTTTTTTTTATGCATAAATATGTCGCCAGAAAAACCGGCATATTTTATTTTGTGATTAATTTATATAAATTTGTGTTAAATAGTTTGGGGTACTGCTTATGTTTTTTAATCATTAATCAAATTGTTATGAAAAGATTTTTTACATGCTTCATTATTGTTACGGCATTAATGGGAATGCAGAATTCTAATGCGCAGAGTTATTGCAGTTCCTATTTAGAAAGCTATGAATATATTACGAATGTCACTTTCCAGGAAATAGACAATACCACCGAATATGTAGATGGTGAGCCGGCTGATTATACGGATCTTGGCCCGGCCAATGTAACAGCCGGAGCAACCTATCCGCTTTCAGTTTCCCTGGAGCCGGATGCCGACGATTATGTATCGGTCTTTATAGACTGGAACCAGAACGGAACGCTGGATGATACTGGGGAAGAATATGTTGTTGTTGAGGCTACCAGCTCTTCAGGTCCGCATACCATAGACATAGCTGTTCCATCGGACGCATTACCGGGGGAAACGCGTATGCGGGTGATACTGGTATGGGACGATATCCCCACACCTTGTTATGATGAGTTTCTTGCCTATGGAGAAGCAGAGGATTATACAGTAAATGTAACCACAGGCTGCGATATACCTTCTTCGGTTTCTTTTTCAGAGATCAGCGGTACTTCCGCATCAGTAAACTGGAACCAGCCCGGGGATCCGGAAGGCTGGGTAATCCTGTATGGCGAATCCGGCTTTGATGCGGCGACGGAAGGTATATCTGTTTTTACCACGAGCAAACCATACGTAATCGGGGGGCTTTCGCTTGCAACCGACTATGATGTATATATAATGGCAATTTGCTCAGGGGATGATTCCAGCTCTTGGTCGCCTGCCTCAGGTTTTTCAACTTTATGTGTGCTGCCTGCCGTAACCAGCGTAAAGGACAGCAGCAATTGCGGAGCCGGCGTGGTTACCCTGGAAGCAACAGCCAGCGCCGGGGCCGTAATTAAATGGTACACAAGCCTGGATGATTATGAGCCTATTGCTACTGGCTCTTCTTTTACCACTCCTTTCCTTTCGGAAGATGCAATCTATTATGTGGCGGCTTCAGGACCGACATCCTGTGAAAATACGACACGTGAACCAGTAACGGCAGCAATACTGGAGCTGCCTGTGATTGCTCTGAATGACACCTTTGTATGCCCGGGCAGCTCGCTTGTGCTGGATGCCGGAAATCCCGGCAGCAGCTTTTTATGGAGCACCGGTGCGGTAACACAGGCAATAACTATTGATGCCACGGGAACCTATTCTGTAACAGTTACCGCAGCTGATAATTGCTCTGTTACGGATGAGGTGATTGTTACCATGCCTCCTGCAGCTTCCGTCGGAGGATTCAACTTTATCCCTTTATATGGTGATGTGCCGGGAACTGTACGGTTTTCCGCTATTGATCCTGTTAATGTCCTGTCCTATGAATGGAACTTCGGGGATGGTAGCCCGCTGTCCCATGAAGAGAGTCCCATACATCTCTATACGGCAAGCGGTAGCTTTACCGTAACCTTGAATGCATCTAATGGTTGTGAGGATAACCAGGTAAGCCTTCCCATCAATGTTGACCTGCCAACAGGTATGGTCACGCTTGTACAGCAACCTGTATTGCTTAACATTTATCCTAATCCGGCAAAAGAGGTATTGAATATTAATATCCCGGACCAGGAAATATCTTCTGTAAGGTTATACAATGCTTTAGGAAGCCTGATGTATGAAGCATCGGTTAACGGCAGGTCTTTCAGCATACCGGTTGCTGAACTGGCAGCAGGTTTTTACCTGCTGCAGGTTAGCGCAGGAAGCAATACCAGCACGGCCAAAATAGAAATTATAAAATAACGATTTGACAGAAAATAAATAATGGCCGCAGGTTACTGCGGCCATTATTTATTAAGATATGCCTGTGCTATTTTTTTACGAATCTGCCGGTAAAGACCGCTGTCTTCCCCGCGGCCCTTACTATATAAGTACCGGGGGAAAGATGCTCAATACGGACAGGCGAAAGTTTATTCCCGGTGGCCGTATACCTGACTATTACCCTGCCTGAAATATCACTGACTGTTACTTCCTCTATTTTATCAGGTGCTTCAATATAAAGCTCCGTATATGCAGGGTTGGGATATAGTCTTATTGTCCCTGCCGTATTAACACCAATAATATCCAGGGTCGTGATAGCTATAACCTGGGTCATGGTATCGCTGTCAGAGCAATGTTGGGCTACCAGCATGACCTCATAGCTGCCGGTGCTCCCATAAGTATGTTCAGGGCTGGAATCAATCGAGGTATTCCCGTCGCCGAAATACCAGGTATATGCAACTGCGTTTTCTGAAAGATTGTTGAACAGGACAGTGCCATCCGCGATGGTAAAACCGAATGCCGCTGTTACCGACGGATAAAACTCTGACCAGCGATCCAGGCTATCATAAACGACAGATTTTGCCGTATGTTTAATGATGTCGGCGTCTGCTTCTGCTATAGTCCCTGAAAAACCAGAGGCCGAAGGGTCTTTATCAAACAGGAGACTGTAAAAAGAACAGGCAGCAGCAAAAGTCCCTTCGGAAGAAGGGTGGCTTTCATCTGCGGCATATAATTCGATCTCCGGGTGGTCCGTACGAATGCTTCTCCAGACATTGGCTACAGGGCTTAACAGTGCCTTATTGCTATCTGCCATTATGGAATACCTCAGCTGCAGCAGGCTGTCCATCCCCTCATACGTGCACACCGGTGGGAAAATGTCGCAGTTCATGGCATCCCCGTTCTTCCTGCCCCAGGTTACATAAAAGACAGTTTTGGCGCACTCATTGTATACTTTTACCAGGCTGTCCAGCCGTTTTGCATAAGGGTATACCTCTGTTTCGACCTGCTCATCCGGGAAAGAAGGCAGCTGGCTTTGTTCCTGCAGGATGACATAGTCCCAGTCGCCGGCCGCGATCAGCGACAAGGTAGTGCTGTTGGTGCAATGTTGCTGCAGGGTATATCCGCCTGGCGTATTGGTATCATATATCAGGGTGTCACCTGCCGAAAGGGCAAGCCCGGCAATCGTCTGAGGTAAATTATTGGTATAGGTATAGCTGTTACCCAGGAACAGGGCTTTCACCGTTTTTCCATACACCCGTGTATAAGCCGGAGCCATCAATCCCGAAAGCAACACAGCTGCCATGATCCGGAAACCGGTCATTCTTTTATCCATGCTTTTCTTTCCAAAGACCGGCTGCAGATGCCGGAGGTTGGCATAGCGATTTAGTCTTTGAGCAGGGTATGGAGCTTGTTATTCTTCCTGGTGCCGAAAAGCGCGGTACTGTTGTCAATAAATACGGAAACATTACCTTCGCCGGAAATATCCAGCTGTTGTACCTCTGTTGCCGGCGTAACCTGTACCTGTTTGCCATTGCTGAGCTCAAAGGATACTTTCAGCTTGTTGAAGTCAGCACCCGCGTCTGTCCAGCGGTAATATATATGACCGTTTTTGCCCTGCTCATATTCAAGGAACGGAGCTGTATTTTTATAAAGGTACTGGTTAAAGAACCAGTTATAGTCCGAACCTGTTGTAGCGTTTACCGTCTCTATAAATGCCTTTGAATCGGTTGTTCGCTTTTGGTAGTTGCTGTAAAATGTGCGTAATATTTTAAAAAAGGTGCTGTCGTCATTAATCGTGTTCCTGAGCGAATGTAAAATCCAGGCGCCCTTTACATATACATCTCCGTCTTTATAATCAAAAAACCTTTTATCCCTGGGGCCTACTACGGGTCTCTTGTTGGCGATCATGATCTTATAAAAATTAAGATGTTTTCTTGCCAGTTGCGTTCCATATTTTTTTTCCAGGTACAATACTTCCCCGTAGGTTGTTATGCCTTCCTGCAACCATACATCGGCCAGGTCGGCTGCAGTGATGGCATTGCCGAACCATTCATGTCCCGTTTCGTGCAGTATGATATAATCCTCTACCTGCTCCAGGTCCTTTTTGTAGCCGTTGCCATAGGCAATGGCTGTCTGGTGCTCCATACCCGCATAAGGGGATTCGACCAGCTTGAACCCGTCATTATACCAGGCATAAGGCCCGTACAGCTCTTCATATACCCTGATCTGGTCCTTTACCGATGCAAAATGTACCTTTGCTTTTTCGGCATTCCTTTTTAAGGCATAATGGTTTATCTCCAGGGTTCTCCCGTCGATACCGGTGTAGCTGTCTTCTATTTTTTCAAAATTGCCTACATAAAAAGTGATGTTATACAGGTTGATCGGGTTGTGTACGCTCCAGGAAAAATATTTCCTGCCATTAGCGGCAGCAATGTTTTCCAGTATGCCATTTGATACGACCATAAGCTGCGACTCCGGTATGGAGAAGCGCATGCGTGCGCTGTCCGGTTCATCAGCGGTATGGTCTTTGCAGGGAAACCAGATGCTTGCGCCTTCCGATTCGCAGGCAACTCCTGCCCAATCATTTTTATCCTTGTCTTTTTTCCACACCAGGCCGCCCTGCCATGGGGCTTTTTTCGCGATGACGGGTTGTCCGCCGTATTGCACATGCACCGTGAAATAATCGCCCTGCCTGACCTTCGAAGGCAGATGAATATATACGGCCCTGTAACTTCTTGTATATTTCAGCGGGCTGCCATCACGCGTCTTCCAGCTGACAGCTTTCAGCGCCAGGGGCTGGTCGAGATCGAGTTGTATGGAATCAATGTCCTGCAAAGCTTTTGCCGTTACCGCTACCCAGCCGCCCAGCTCTTTGTTGGCTGCATCAATATTGATATCCAGGTCGTAAAAGGTGACATCAAAGCTTTGACGCAGTGGGCTAAGCGCTCCCAGCAAGATTGTTTCCTGGTCAAATGCAGGATAGGTGCCCGGATGGCGAGGATTATGGACTTTCAGATGGATCCCGAACAGACCACAGGAAGAAAAAGAAAATGCAGTGCAGGCAGCAATAAAGGCATTCCAGAGTTTCATATAAATAATAAGTTCAGGTACGAAAGATACATAATTATAGTACGTAGCTATAATTTTTAAGATCGTCCTGCTATCTTTATGGGATGAAGAACCGGTTAATTTTTCTGATCTGTTCCATTCTCTTTGTCTGTAGCTGGGCGCAGGGTCAGGTAGTAAAGGGCATTGTTTCCGAAAACGGGAAAGACCAGCCGATACCGGCGGCCTCTGTGTTTATCAATAACAGCACCTATGGAGCTATCTGTGACGAAAACGGGCAGTTCGTGATCGGGCAGCATCCGGAGTTCCCTTTTGAGCTGGTGGTAACTGCGATCGGTTATGAAAGCAGGACTATGACCGTTACCGCTGGCGCTGCCCCGCTGTCAATAAAGCTGGTTCCCAAAGTATTTGACCTTGGCGAGGTAAATGTAATCAGCCCGGAAAAGGATGGCTGGCAAAGGTTTGGCAAGACTTTCCTGGAAGAGTTTATCGGCTATTCTGTCTATGCCGCCGAATGCACATTGCTGAATAAAGAGGATATACGGTTTTACTGGGACAGGGAAAATATGGTGCTCAGGGCGTCTGCAGATGTGCCGCTGAAAATCAGGAACAATGCGACCGGCTATCTTATTACCTATTGGCTGGAAGACTTTGAGCTGGATTATATCACGCGGAAACTTTATTTCCGGGGCTACAGCCGGTTTGAGGCAATACCATCAAAGAGATCAGGCAAAACTGCCAAATGGAAAGCAAACAGGCTGAAGGCCTATAATGGATCGCTTTACCATTTTATGTGCAGTCTTTATAAAGGTGATGCGCTGGCCGAAGGCTTTGAAATAAGGGCATTGAAAAGAATAGCTGAAGATGAGGCCGGAAAATATATACCGGTCTGGTCTGATACCCTGGCATTTAAAGAAGCGGAGAAAACAAAGAAACTGATGCTGGATATGTACGGGCCGGAAGCCGATCCTTCTGTTGTGCTGCAAACACTGATGAGGATCAGATCCTGGTTTACTGACAGCACGCAACAGTTACCATTGAGGCTTAAGGGAAGCGCGCTCGGCGATAGCACGATGGTGAGGGAATTCCGTTTTGTAAAACCTGCCGGTGATAGTACCAGGTTTATTGTGCGTTATTTCGAAAGCCATGATGAAGATACTGCTGCTACAGCGGATGCCGCCATATTGGATGAGCAGAAGCATAGTCGCAGGGCCAGTGTGGGAATTACCGATGCACAATCGGCTGGAGGAAGGCCTGTGTTAAGCATTACCGGTAAAGGGGATGCCCCCGGGCAGATTTCACTGTCGCCGGAATTAGCGAAGATATTGCCGGTGAGCAGAAAAAGAACCCTGGATATGCTCTTTACCGCCATTGTTCCGCCCGATAGCATTATCAGTCATGAAGCGGGGAAGACCCGGCTGCGCTTTAATGATTACCTGCATATTACTTACCTCTACGAGACAGGGGACAGGGAATATTATCTAAAAAGGGCGCCCGGCGAACCGCCCATGCCGGAAAAGCAGGAAAGCATTATCAGTATCAGCCCGGGTAAATCGCTGCTGATAATGCCCGAAGGTAATTTCAGCGATTCCTACGACCTGCTGGTTGAAAGATATTGGTCCTATGAAAAGCTGGATAAGCTGCTGCCGATCGATTTTGAACCCGAGTAACCGGTTACAGCACTTGTATGGCGTTCAGGAAGCTGTCTTTGTACAGCGCGCCTAATGGGATCTGTGTACTGTCGGCCAGCCTGATAATATTGCCATCTATTTCCTTTATGTACCTGCGGTTGATGAGAAAGGATTTGTGCACACGCAGAATATAACTGTATGGTTGCAGCTGGGTCTCCATATTCACCATTGTGCTGTGAACGATTATTTTCCTGTTGTCCCTGGTGTGGATCAGCAGGTAGTTTTTAAGCCCCTCGATATACCTGATCTCTTCCGGGTCAATATGTACAAGCTTACGGTCGCTCCTGACAAAAAATCCGGTATTCTCTTTGCCTGCCACCAGGACCGCACTGGCCGCCGTCGTCACCGGTAATTTGCCGATGGCCTTCAGGAATCTTTCAAATGAGATCGGCTTCAGCAGGTAGTCTACGATGTCCAGCTCATAGCCTTCCAGTGCATATTCATGGTAAGCAGTGGTAATAATGATCTTAGGCACTTTCCTGAGTGATTTAATAAAATCGATGCCGGATAGCTCAGGCATCTTTATATCCAAGAACATAAGATCCACAGGTTCCCTGTTCAGCAGGGCGAATGCTTCCAATGCATTACTGCATTTACCTTTAAGCTTCAGCGTCTCTGTTTGCTGTATGTAGTGTTCCAGCACATCCTGCGCCAGCACTTCGTCATCCACGATCAGGCAATTCATTATTGTATATTAATAGTTAAAGATACGCTGAAAATATCATGCTCGTCTTCGATGCTTAGCTTGTGCGTACCAGGATAGAGCAGCTCAAGCCGCTTTTTTACGTTTGCTATACCTATACCCCCCTTCTGTTCCCGGCCCGCTATCTTTTTATAATTGTTCCTGCAGGAAAAATAAAGCATGTCCTGTTCCGCTTTTATAGTAATATGGAGGTAGGCATTGCCCGACATGGAATCTATCCCGTGCTTGATGGCGTTCTCTGCGAAGGTGATCAGTATAGCCGGCGCAATTTTATAAGGCCGGTCATCTATATCTGCTTCGAGCTGAATATTGCTGCTGTTGCTGATCCTTATTTTTTCCAGCTGAAGATAATCCCTTAATACGCTGACCTCTTTTTCCAGTGAAACAAAACCCTGGCCTGTTTCATATAGCATATAACGCAGGATTTCCGATAGCTGCAATACCACTGCCGGTGTCTTATCCGATTTTTTCAGGGAGAGAGAATAGATGCTGTTCAGTACATTAAAAAGAAAATGAGGATTGATCTGGGACTTGAGCAGGTCCAGCTCTGCCTGTGTTTGCTGCTGCCGTATCACTTCATTTTGCCTGTTTACTTTCAGCAGCTGCATGATCAGCCTCCAGAGAGCGGGGAAAATAGTAAACAGCAACACTGAAGGCAATGTAAGAAAGCAGGCCGTCCAGAAATCGCTGCCCAGGCGCATGCTGAAGGAAACCGGAGAGAAATCCAGCAGATCGGCTCCGGGGTAGCGCTGCAGCAGGTAACCGGCGTAAATGCTCTGGCCGATGGTAATAACCGATATGCAGAGCGCAATCAGCAATGCATAATGCAGGTATTTACGGCGGAACAGGTATGCAGGCATCAGCCACAGGGAATTTATATATACTATAGCAACAAAGAAAAGGTTGTAAAACAGGAAATGCAGGTGGAAAACCCAGCCTGGCTTTATTCCAGCGGGTAACTGATATACCTGGTTGTTATGCCATCCTGCCTTGAAAAGAAGCGTCCAGATAATAACATTAAGCAGGATCCTCGCTTTATAAGAGAACAGGAATTTTAATGACAGAGACATGTGTAGCTGATATAGGAAACGAATGTGGCAAGAAAAATCGGAATAGCGCCTTTTTTTACACCAAATCTATATTTTATACGACCAATTGTCTGGTTACAATAAGCTTTGTGTATGTCCGTGTTGCCATTGGTTTGGTCAAATAATCTTGCAGATGCCCGGCAAAGATGGTTCCTTTGTGGTAAATAATGATTTATGAAAAGATATTTTACACTTCTGCTGCTGATGACCTTGACTTTTAGGGTATCAGCTCAAATTCCGGCGGCCCTGCAAGCCAGGCTGGAAGATACGCTGACCACGATGCGTGATCTGTTTAATTTCAAGGGCCTTTCTGCGGCGGTTGCTTACAAGGACGCCGGAATGTGGAAGTCGGCCCGCGGCTTGTCGCACGAAGGTGTGCCGCTTACTACCGATATGCTCATCGGGATGGGGAGCAATACGAAAACATTTGTGAGCGCTGTAATGCTCAAACTTGTGGAAAGCGGCCAGGTACAGCTGACGGATACAATCGGGACCTGGATTACGGGATACGATAATATTGACGGCAGTATAACTATCCGGCAGATACTGAATCATACAAGCGGGCTTTTCAGCTATACAGAGAGCGATACCTATTGGTCTATGCTTGATGAGGATATCTATCGTATGTGGACTGCTGACGACATATTGTCCAATTGTATAGAAGATCCATATTTTGCTCCTGGCACCAGCTGGCAGTACAGTAATACAAATTATATTATTGCCGGGGAAATAGAAGAGCAGGTAACAGGATATACTGTTTACCAGCTGATACATGACAGCATCGCTGTTCCGGCCGGGCTCGCCAATACCTTTATGCCCCCGTTCGAAACAGGCGCTGCCAGCTATGCGCATTTCTGGAGCGACCTGGTCGGAGACGAGGCCCTGGATGATATTGCTGACTGGAATGATCCGGATGCCTCACTTTTGCCGGTGGAGATCAACTCTTCGGTAGGCGCTGCCGGCGCCCTCGTGGCTACTGCGGAAGACGTGACCCTCTTCTGGAAGGCCCTGATGAACGGGAACATTATCAGTAAGGCCACGCTTAATGAAAAGATGCTCAGTTGGACAGGTTTCGGGTCTGCGTCCAGCGAATATGGATTAGGTGTCTTCCTCACGGAGTATTCCGGTAATACCGTTTATGCGCATGGGGGTACCTGGCTGGGGCAGATCAATGAGAATCTTTCCGATACAGTGCGCGGTATCTATATTACAGTGCTGTCTAATCAGGATAGTCTCAGGAATGATTATGTGGCGGAAGTAGTAGCAGCGCTTTATAAAGTTATTCTTGACTATGACCATTCACTGGCAATCAGTGCCCCGTCCTATAATCCGTCTTTGGTTAAGGTGATCCCTAACCCGTTCTGCCAGGAATTCAGGATCGTTCTGGATGAAGCAATCGGCGGTAAATGCACAGCGACGGTTTCGGATATAGCCGGGCGTGTATACATAAATGCATCAGGAACGGCTGAACAGATAAACGAGGTATTACGGTCTGAGTCTCCCAGGCTGAGAGCAGGCATGTACCTGCTGCAGCTGGCGGCTGGAAATAACAAGACAGGTTATTCAGCTAAAATTGTAAAGTATTGATCGCATAGTGCAATTTGTAAATAAAGAGGCCCTGGCTTTTTGCCAGGGCCTCTTTCGGTTTTTATTTTATACCGGTTTTGTATATGATCGCAGGGAGTGAAGCGATGTTTTCTGACTTATGTCATTTCGGCAAGCTCAATGACCGGTTTTGTATTGATTTATTTCCCGTAATTCATCAGGAAGTCTACAAGCATGCGCAACCCGTAGGCTGTGCCGCCGCTTGTCCGGTAATCTTTTTTGCCGGTGGTGTGCGATACGCCGGCTATATCGAAATGCATCCAGGGATATTCTGTAAAATGCTCCAGGAATTTCCCGGCTGTGATGGCTCCGCCTGAAGGGCCGCCCACGTTTTTGAGGTCTGCAATATCAGATTTGATCATGTCGCCATATTCATCCCAAAGCGGGTATTCTACCAGGCGCTCGTATTGTCGGTAGCCGCTGTCATGGAACTTTTGCCTGGTTTCAAAGGGAGCGGTACCCATACACACCATGCCTGCATCGCCAACTGCCACCGAAGCGGCTCCGGTAAGCGTTGCGAAATCGATTACAAGCTCGGGCCGGTATTTTTTTGCATAATGCAAAGCATCGGCCAGTACCAGCCGGCCTTCTGCGTCCGTATTCAGTACCTCTACCGTAGTGCCGCTGTACATGGTAATAACATCTCCAGGAACATAGGCATTTTCACCGGGCCTGTTTTCGGTTGCGGGTACCAGCGCGACCAGGTGAAGCGGGAGGTCGAGCTGCCCTGCCACGAACATGGCGCCCGTTACCAGCGCCGCCCCGCTCATATCGCTTTTCATCCTGTCCATGGAATTGGGTGTTGGCTTAAGACTCAATCCGCCTGTGTCATAAACGATACCTTTCCCGATCAGCACAATAGGATTTTTATTGATCGCCTTTGCCGGCTTATGTTCCATGATGGTAAACGTTGGTGGCAATATGCTGCCTCTGTTCACCGCCAGGATGCCACCCATATTCATCTGCTCTATCTTTGCTTTACCCAGCACATTTACCCTGAATTGACCTTCTTTTCCGATGCGAATGATCTCTTTCGACAATTCCTCAGCAGTCAGGTAACTCAGCGGCTCATTTACCAGGTTCCTGACATGATAGACGGCGTCACATATGGACTGGAGCTGTCTCAGGTCCTTAAGGGTAATGCTTTGTTTGTCGAAATAAATATCTTCCAGCGTGTGGGCAAGCTTTTTGGCATCGGACTTGTATTTCAGGAACTGGTATGCCGCAAGCGTAAGACCTTCGGCAAAGAGGTAAGCTGCCGTCTCAATACCAGACAGGTTAATAATAGTAATTTCCCGTGCCCTGGTATTAGTGATAGCCTGGAGCGAAGCGGCACCGGCTTTCCTTATATGTTCCGATGTCTTGTATGGCTCCGGATATTGCTTCAGGTATACAATAAATTCCTGGTGCGTAAAGCGGTTAAAAACAGTCAGCGCCTGCTCTGTCTTTATCTGCTGCTGCAGGTATTCCTTTTCTTCCCTGGAAAGAGCAAGTTCAGCTACCTGTTTTGCTTCGCTTACCAGGTAAATGATGCTGCCTTTAGCTGATTTTTGTATCCTGAATTGCATATCGTTCTGTTTTTTAATGATTGCAAAAATAAGGTTTGAGCCTTATAGTCAGCTGTATAGGCGATATTCCTGGCCTGGTAAAGTTATAAAGAAGCATATCTGTTTTTTACTTTGTAATTTCGCTGACAATTTTATCTAAAGATTTTTCTGCTCCTAATAATCATATGCCAGATAAAAAACTATTTCTGCTGGACGCCATGGCGCTCGTATACCGTGCTTACTATGCACTTATCCGTAGTCCGCGCGTTACCAGTAACGGGAAAAATACCAACGCCCAGTTCGGGTTTACAAATACCTTATACGATCTTATCCAGAAGGAGCGGCCAACGCATATGGCGGTAGTATGGGATACGCATGCGCCTACTGAACGGCATACCGATTTTACGGATTATAAAGCCAACCGCCAGGAAGCGCCTGAGGATCTGCTGGCGGCCCTGCCGGATATAAAGAGGATTGTCAAAGGCTTTAATATCCCCTGCCTGGAGCTGGATGGTTATGAAGCGGATGATATTATTGGTACACTGGCCCTGGAAGCTGCGGACAAAGGCTATGATGTATTTATGGTCACCCCTGACAAGGATTATGGCCAGGTAGTACGCGAACATGTTTTTATATACAAGCCGGGTTACAAGGGTGGTACTTTCGAAATACTGGGGGAGAAAGAAGTATGTGAAAAATGGGGTATCAGGAATGTGCACCAGGTGATTGATATACTGGGACTGATGGGAGATGCTGTGGATAATATACCGGGCATACCGGGCATAGGCGAGAAGACAGCAGCCAAGCTGCTGGCAGAATATGAAACGCTGGAGCAGGTACTGGCCAATGCGGATACGATCAAAGGAGCCCTGGGAGAAAAAATAAGAGCGGGGAAAGAAAGCGCCGTCATTTCCAAAAAGCTGGCCACCATCATTACCAATGTGCCGATCGATTTTCATGAAGATGATTTCCGGCTAAAAGACTGGAATAAAGAAGAACTGAACAACATTTTTAATGAGCTGGAGTTCCGTACCCTTGGGAAACGCATTCTTGGAACTGCAGATGCCGCGGAAGGACAGAAGGATCTTTTCGGAAATATTGTTCCGGCAAAATCTCCGGAAGGCAATCCCCCGGAGCAATTTGATCTTTTTGCGGATAATGCGCAGCTGTATAAAACCCTTGCGGAGACAGAACATGATTACCGCCTTGTAGATACGGATGCTTTGCTGAACGAGTTTGTACTTGCCGCCTTGCAGCAAAAGGAAATATGCTTTGATACCGAAACGACCGGTACGGACGCGATGCAGGCCGAGCTTGTGGGTCTCAGCTTTTCCTGGAAGCAGGGAGAGGCGTATTATATCCCATGCCCTGCCGAAGAGGCAGGTGTAAGCGCGATCCTGCGAAAGCTGGCTCCCTTGTTTAATAAGGAAGATATGCTATGGATAGGGCAGAATGTAAAGTACGATATGCTGATGCTTAAAAATTATGGTGTGCAGCTCAAAGGGCAGCATTTCGATACGATGCTGGCTAATTACGCGATCGAGCCTGAAGGTAAGCGGGGGATGGATATGCTGAGCATGAAATACCTGCAGTATGAGCCGGTAAGCATCGAGACACTGATCGGGAAAAAAGGTAAGGGGCAGGGTAATATGCGTGATGTGGAAGTGGAACGGGTGAAGGAGTATGCAGGGGAAGATGCCGATATCACCTGGCAGCTGAAGCAGGTATTCGCGCCCATGCTGGAGCGGGAGGGCGTATCAGAGCTTTTTTATAAAGTAGAGAATCCGCTGGTGCCGGTTCTGGCAGATATGGAATTCGAAGGGGTCGGGATCGATGTCGGTTTTCTCAATGAATATGCCAAAGAGCTGGGACGTGAGATCCGGCAGGCGGAAGAAAGCGTGTACAGGCAGGCTGGTGTATCCTTTAACCTGGCATCGCCCAAGCAGCTTGGGGAGGTACTGTTTGAAAAAATGAAGCTGGATGAAAAGGCCAGGAAAACAAAGACAGGACAATATGCTACCGGGGAAGACGTGTTGCAGAAGCTCCGGTCAAGACACCAGATCGTGGACGATATCCTCGTATTCCGGGAATTGAGCAAGCTGAAATCCACCTACGCCGATTCCCTGCCTTTGATGGTCAATCCTAAAACGGGGCGTATACATTCTTCGTTTATGCAATCTGTAGTTGTGACCGGCAGGCTCAGCAGCAATAACCCGAACCTGCAGAATATTCCTATCCGCACGGACAGGGGCAGGGAGATACGCAGGGCGTTCGTTGCAAGAAGCACGGATAATGTGCTGTTATCGGCAGATTATTCACAGATAGAGCTGCGTGTGGTAGCCGCTATCAGCGGCGACGAGCGCATGATACAGGCATTTAAAGAGCAGAAAGACATTCACCGGGCTACTGCTGCCAGGGTGTATGGCGTAAGCGAAGAAGAAGTGACCTTTGATATGCGGCGGAATGCAAAGGCGGTTAACTTTGGTATCATATATGGCCAGTCGGCGTTCGGCCTGGCCGAAAACCTGGGCATCAGCCGTACGGAAGCCAAGGAGATCATCGATAATTATTTCCGGGAGTACCATTCGATAAAACGTTATATGGACGGGTCCATCAACTTCGCAAAGGAGCATGGTTATGTGAAAACGCTGATGGGAAGAAGGATAAAGCTGGCGGATATCAACTCTTCCAACCAGACTGTCCGGGGATTTGCGGAACGGGTTGCCATTAACGCGCCTATACAGGGATCGGCAGCAGATATGATCAAGCTGGCTATGATCAAAATAGCAGGTGAAATGAAAAAAGCCGGAGTTCAGTCAAAAATGATCCTGCAGGTACATGACGAGCTGGTCTTTGATGTGCCTAAGCAGGAAATAGAGCAGATGAAAAGCCTCGTGACCGGTTGTATGGAAACAGCATTGGCGCTTCCCGGAGGCGTACCCGTTACTGCAGAAGCCGGTACCGGCTTTAACTGGCTGGATGCCCACTAATAATTTTACTCATGTGTTAAAGAAACTGTGATGAAAGATTTATCAAAAAAGGATATTGTTGCGGAAAAAGTAATCGAGCCGGGATTCCTTTTTTCCTGTGCCAGGATGTGCGAGATGAAGACATGCTGCAAAAAGTACAAAAAAGGAAAACGTTGCAAAAAATGTCCGAAGAAATAGGTTGTTATTTATGCGTGCGATCATACAGAGAGTTTCCTGTGCCAGCGTCACTATAGACGGGGCAGAGCATGGAGCTATACAGGCAGGAATGGTAGTATTGTTAGGAATTCATCAGGATGATACGCCGGAAGATATAAGCTGGTTGTCAAAAAAGATCGCACAGCTAAGGATATTTGGTGATGAGGCAGGCCAGATGAATCTTTCCTTAAAGGATATAAATGGTAATATATTGCTGGTTAGCCAGTTTACTTTATTTGCTCAGACTAAAAAAGGCAATCGCCCGTCCTTTATACAGGCTGCGCCCCCGCCGGTCGCTATCCCCTTGTATGAAATGATGATCGCTGCTTTGGAAAAAGAAACGGGAATACCTCCCCAGACCGGGCGTTTTGGGGCTGATATGAAAGTAAACCTGATAAATGATGGCCCCGTTACCATATATATAGACAGTAAAAACAAAGAATAATAAATTATATTGTATAATATTTATTAATATTATTTTATTATTAACTTTCTGCTCTTCCTTATTCCTTTCGATTGATAAAGGTAATTTTGCCGCGAAAAATTATAAAAATTTTTATGGGCTTAAACTCAATTATCAAAGCGTTCCTGCCGAAGGACAAAGTATTTTACAGCATTTTTGAGCAGGTAGGTGCCAATCTCACAGAAATGGGGGGAGCCTTCAGAACAGCTATTGAAGAGCAGGATCCGGGTAAGAGAGTACAATTGCTGCGTGCCCTGGAAGACCTGGAGCACAAAAACGACGAGTTGACCCATAAAATCTTTGTCGAGCTCGGTCAGAATTTCATCACACCTTTTGACCGCGAGGATATCCACTACCTGGCCACTTCGCTTGATGATGTTGCAGATTTCATCTACGCCTCTTCCAAGAAAATGGTCAATTACAATGTAAAGGAAATAGATACCTACATGAAAGAAATGGTGGTGCTTATCCAGAACGGGATAGGGGCACTCGCCAAAGCGCTTCATGAGCTCAGGAATATGAAAAATCTTCGCGCTATCACAGAGGCCTGCGTGCTGATCAACAGTATCGAAAACCAGGCTGATGATTTGCTGGATGAGGCTATTATCAAGCTGTTTGCCAATAATACAGACGCAATTGAGCTGGTAAAGCTGAAAGATATCTACCAGGATATGGAAATCATCACAGACAAGTGCGAAGATGCCGCTAATGTAATTGAATCCATCATTATTAAGTACGCTTAATATTTTACAGCAGACGGCGGGCATGGTATTATACAGTCAATGCCGGTTATCATATTTTCCTCATGACACTACTTATCATTATTATAATACTGGCCCTGATATTTGACTATATCAACGGGTTCCATGATGCGGCCAACTCAATTGCTACAATCGTTTCCACTAAAGTGCTGACGCCTTTCCAGGCGGTGCTTTGGGCGGCATTGTTCAATTTTGCGGCTTTTTTTATTTTTAAGGATCATGGCGTGGCCAATACGATTGCTAAGACCGTTAAGGACGGGCACGATGCAGCAGGCGTAGCCTATATTACGCTCCCGGTGATATGTGCCGGGCTTATCGCAGCTATAGCCTGGAACCTTATTACCTGGTGGTTCGGGATACCATCCAGCTCCTCCCATACGCTTATCGGTGGTTTTGCAGGCGCAGCCATAGCTCATACCGGTTTCGGATCTATTGATGCGGGGACTATTATCAAGATAGCCAGCTTCATATTCCTGGCGCCGCTGATCGGTATGATCGTCGCGTTTATTATTTCACTCTGGTTCCTGAACGCTTTCCGGAAAAGCATATTTCCCCGTTTGCTTTCGCTGGCAATTATTGCCGGCGCTGTCCTGCTGGTAAATTATTCCCTGGAAACCGGCACTTCCAAGATATTAGGTATCAAAAAGATAAAAACTACGGAACAAGGGCTGGTCATTGAAGACATACCCAATAAGACCCCGGCCCAGATGATGGGGCTTAAAAAAGAAGATGTGCTGCTGGAAATTGATAAGCGCCGTATAAGCGATACCAAAACGCTGGATAAGGTCTTCAGGAGCTATCAGAAAGGGGATAATCTCAGCCTCACGATCATCAGGAAAGACGTGCCGCTCACAGTCAACACTACCTATGAGCCGAGGTTCGCTTCCAGTTTCCTGAATGTGATGATATTCGGAGAGAATGTAAAATGGCTGCTTATCGGCTTTATACTGATAGTAATGTCTGTATTTACCTTATTCCTGAATAACCTTAACTATGCCCAGAGCGAACGGTGGTTCAAACGTATGCAGCTGATCTCTTCCGCGGCCTTCAGCATCGGCCATGGTGGTAATGATTCGCAAAAGGTTATGGGAATCATCACGGTAGCCCTGATAGCCGGTGGTCAGATCGCCAACTTTGAAGCCATGCCCAACTGGGTTCCGCTTTCCTGCTATACTGTTATAGCCTTGGGTACTATGAGCGGCGGCTGGAAGATCATCAAAACAATGGGAACGCGTATAACCAAGGTGACGCCTTTTGAGGGGGTGGCCGCAGAGACAGCCGGAGCGCTTACCCTGTTTGTGACGGAAATGCTGAAGATTCCGGTCAGCACTACCCATACTATCACCGGTTCCATCATTGGCGTGGGTGCTACCAAGCGTTTGTCGGCTGTACGCTGGGGTGTTACCATCAACCTGCTCTGGGCGTGGATCATCACCATCCCGATAAGCGCCCTTATGGCCACCGTGGTTTACTGGATATTCAGGCTTACGGGAGTCGGCGATTAATAAAAACCAATACACAGCATAAAAAAACGGCAATCGTAATGATTGCCGTTTTTTTATGCTGTGAATATTTAAAAGACTTATAAAATATTCATTTACTGGAGCTTCATCCAATGGCTCCGGTATATTTGCAAAGGTTTTCAACATTCACAAATCGGTTTTCCACAATTTAAATGGATTATCAACATGTCTTTTTCCCTGCATGCACATTTGTTTATCAAATCCTTTGCTGCATTGATTTATTATAAAAAAATATTGTGGAAAAAATATTTGAAAATCCACGGTGGGAATTTGTGGGAATTTGTGTTATTTTGTGGATTCAAATGGTAAAATCCTTGCATGGCAGGCTTTCTGGGAGAATATGAGATAGCGATGGACGCAAAAGGGCGCTTCCTGATGCCGGCAGCCTTCAGAAAACAGCTTTCTGAAACTGCAGGGGATAGCTTTGTTATAAACCGGGGCATGGAAAATTGTCTCAGCCTGTACACCAAGGAAGGCTGGGATAAAATAAGCAGCAAGCTGGATAAGCTCAATGATTTTAACCAGAAAGTGCAGCGCTTCAAAAGGCTGTTCCTGAGCGGAGCAGTTCCGGTAGAGCTGGATACGGCAGGGCGGATCTTATTGCCCAGGCCTTTGCAGGAATATGCCGGTTTGAAAAAGGATCTGGTTTTTGCTGCGCAGGGTAACAAGGTCGAGATTTGGGACAAAGATACTTATTATGAATATCTGAGAAAACATGCGGACGACTTCAGCAATCTGGCTGATGAGGTGCTGGGCGGTGATTTTATGGATCCTTTTCAGCAGTAGGACGAGCCCTGATTTCCACGATAAAGTTTATTAGCTCATTTACGAAAATACCGGTACCATCAAAGCAAACTACCATACATCCGTTCTTTTAGAAGAGGCGATAGCGGCATTGAATATAAAGCCGGATGGTACTTACGTGGATTGCACGTTTGGCGGCGGCGGACATAGCAGGGCGATCCTGGAGCGGCTTGGGAAAAACGGGAAGCTTATTGCGTTTGACCATGATAAAGACGCTTGGAACAATGCGCCGGATGATAAACGCTTTATCCTGGTAAAGGAAAATTTCCGCTACCTGAAGCGCTTTTTAAAATTGCACAAGGCCCCGAAAGTTGACGGCATACTGGCTGACCTTGGTGTAAGCTCTTTTCAGTTTGACACAGCCGACAGAGGTTTTTCGATCCGTTTTGAAGCGCCCCTGGACATGAGAATGGATGAGCGGTCGGATTTTACGGCTGCGGATATTATACGTGACTACCCGGAAGCACAATTGCATAAGCTGCTGGAGCAATATGGTGAAGTAAGGAACGCGAAAACGCTGGCCAGGACGATAGCAGAAGGGCGTAAACGTACAAATGTCAGGACAATAGAAGAATTCAAGCATTTAATCGCTGACTGTATCAAAGGAAACCCCAACCGCTACCTGGCACAGGTATTCCAGGCATTAAGGATAGAGGTGAATGATGAGATGGGCGTGCTGGCGGATTTCCTGGAACAAAGCATTCAATGCCTGAAACCGGAAGGCAGGTTATGCGTGATTACTTTCCATTCGCTGGAAGACAGGATGGTGAAGAATTTTATGAAAAACGGGACGCTTTCTGAAATTACCGTCGATCCCTTCGGTAAAAGAACTTTTGAAAACCCGCTTATAGTGAAAAAGGATATTGTTCCTGAAGAAGAAGAGATCAGGCGGAACCCCAGGGCAAGGAGCGCAAGACTGAGGATAGCGGAAATGAATAGCGGACTGTAAACTATTATAAATGACAGCAGAAGAAAATACAGGGCAGGTAGCATCAGCACAAACGGATCCTTTAGCTAAAACAACCTGGAGGGATGTTGTAGAACGGTTCTCTTATAATGGTATCGTACGTAATATTCCCTTCCTGCTGTTCCTGTCGGTACTCTGTGTACTATATATAGCCAACAGCAGCAGGGCCGTATCCCTTACCAGGGAGCTGACCGAAAAAGGAAAGCAGCTGAAGGAGCTGCGCTGGCAATACCTGGACATACAATCCAGGCTGATGCTGGCGACCTCCGAATCGCAATTGACCCGGCGGGCGGCGGATATCGGCATTAAACCTCTGGATAAGCCGGCATTTGAGATCAGGATAACAAAAACAAAAGAAAAGAAATAACAGAACGCATTTTCCTAAAAGAGCTTTGGATATAAAACGTGACATACGGTTCAGGGTATACCTCTCATTTACGGGTATTGTATTGCTGGCGCTGGCGGTGATAGTCAAAGCGGCTGTGATACAGTTTTCCGAAGGAGAGGAGCTGAGGGCCAAAGCGCAAAAAGCACATACCAAAAAGGAGATACTGTATCCCGAACGTGGCAATATCTATACGGAGGACGGGCAGCTTCTGTCATCTACCATTCCGCAGTTTGACCTGCGCGTTGATTTTAAAGCGATCAATAAAGATACCTTCAGCAAATATGTAGACACGCTTGCGGTATGTCTTTCCGGACTGTTTGGCGATGCGCCGCCATCCGGTTACCGGAGCCGGCTGCAGGCTGCTTTCCGCCATAAGGAACGCTATTGGCTATTGAAGCGCAATGCGCCTTATTACCAGTACCAGGAATGCCGGTCATTCCCTTTGTTTAATAAAGGCAAAAACAAAGGCGGATTTATTGCCGAGGCAAAATCAAAACGGGTAAATCCCTATGGTATGCTGGCTTACCGTACTATTGGGCTGTGGCGGGAAAATGTTGATAATATAGGGCTGGAAAGAACCTATGACACAGCCCTGGCCGGGAAGCCGGGAAGTCGTATTGTAAGAAAAGCGACGGGGGGAGTATGGGTGCCTATGGAAGGATCAGAGCTGGACCCTGTTAACGGAAGAGATATTGTTACTACGATTGATATCAATATACAGGATATCGCGGAGCATGCCTTGCTGCGCGTGCTGGAAACCAACAAATGCCAGTATGGTACGGTGATCGTAATGGAAACACATACCGGTAAGATCAGGGCCATAGCCAACCTTGGACGGCAGGCCGACGGTAGTTACTGGGAAGACTTTAATTACGCTATGCTGCCGACAGAACCGGGATCTACATTCAAGCTGATGTCGCTTATGGCATTGCTGGATGATGGCTATGTGACGATCAACGATAACGTGAACGTACAGGGGGGCATTGCTTATTTCGGCGGTCAGCGGGTAATAGACGATCATACCGGTATGGGTACAGTGCCTGTACGTACCGCTTTTGCAAAGTCTTCCAACGTAGCCTTTGCAAAAATGATCAACCAGTACTACAGTAAAGATCCCATGAAATATATCGCTCATCTGCAAAAGCTGGGGCTGAATAAGCCAACCGGCCTTGACCTGGCAGGAGAACGTAAGCCATTGATCAAAACTACAAAAAGTAAAAGCTGGAATAAGGTTACCTCGCTTCCCTGGATAGCATACGGATATGAGAGCCTTATTACACCATTGCATACCCTGATGGTATATAATGCCGTAGCCAATAATGGTAAAATGATGAAACCCTACCTGGTGAGCGCTGTCAGGGAGTATGGCCGGGAATTAAGACATATTGAGCCGGTAGTATTGTCGGACAGCATAGCCAAGGCGTCTACCATCAGGCAAATGCAAGAGGCTATGCGGGCGGTTGTTCTTGAGGGTACCGCGCAAAAGATAAAATCGCCTTATTATAATGCTGCCGGTAAAACAGGTACCGCGCAGGTAGCAGATAAAGGTATTTCCTATGCTGATGGTGTAAGGCAGGGTTCTTTCGTAGGGTATTTCCCGTTTGAAAATCCGCAATATACCATTTCCGTAGTGGTAAGGTCTACACCGCATGGCGCCTATTACGGTGCCGTAGTTGGGGCGCCGGTATTTAAAGAAATCGCAGATAAGCTATATGCGAATCATGTTGGCGGATGGACTGTTCCGGCAGATTCATCTAAAGCGTGGCCGGTATGGGCGGCAAAAGCAGGAACGGGAGAAAGCATGTTTAACGTACTTTCCCGGCTTGGCATAAAAACTTCTTTGTACAGCGGGATGAATGTTGTTTCGTTACAGCAGGATGAAAAAGGCGGTCTGGCTTTAAAAAGGATGAATGTTACCGGGAAGACCGTACCTGATGTAACAGGGATGGGGCTAAGGGACGCATTATATATACTGGAAAACTCAGGTTTGAAAGTTTCAGTCTCCGGTAATGGTAAGGTCGCTTCCCAGTCGCTGGCAGCAGGAAGTAAGATCGTCCAAGGTCAGAATATACATATACAATTAGGATAACATTATATGACGGTCGAGACGCTGATAAAGGACATTAAGGTTAAAAGCATTACGGGTAACGCCGGTGTTACTGTCAGCGCTTTGGCTATAGATTCCCGAAAGACCGAAAAAAACGGCCTGTTTTTTGCCCAGGTCGGTACGCAGGCAGACGGGCATGATTTTATAGACCAGGTAATTGATAATGGCGTAGTTGCAATAGTTTGCCAGAAGCTTCCGGCAAATATTAAACCTGGTGTATGTTATATACAGGTGGAGCAGGTATCCGCAGTAATCGGTATAATCGCTGCTGCTTTCTACGGCTATCCTACCCGCAAACTGAAGGTTATAGGCGTAACGGGTACAAACGGCAAAACGACGGTAGCTACATTATTATACAGGCTGTTCCAGCAGCTGGGATATAAGTGCGGGCTGATCTCTACTGTTCAGAATCATATTGGTGATGCGGTAGTGCCGGCCACACATACAACTCCAGATCAGGTAAGTCTGCAGGCATTATTCGCAAGGATGGAATCAGAAGGATGCTCGCGTGTATTTATGGAAGTGAGCAGCCATGCCATTCATCAGCACCGTATCGAGGGTATAGATTTTGATGGCGCTATATTTACCAATATTACGCATGACCACCTGGATTACCATAAGACCTTTGATGAGTATATTAAAGTAAAGAAGACATTCTTTGATAATCTTGCTCCCGGCTCATTTGCACTGACCAATCTTGATGATAAGCGTGGCCCTGTGATGTTGCAGAATACACAGGCACTGAAAAAAAGCTATTCTCTGAGGAGCCCCGCCGATTTTAAAGGCAAGGTCCTGGAAAACGACCTTGATGGCTTATTAATGAGCATTGACAAGATGGAAGTACATTTCCGGCTTACGGGCCTGTTCAATGCCTATAATTTAATGGCAGTTTATGGAGCTGCATTGCTATGCGGAGAAGATAAAATACAGGTGTTATCTGCATTAAGCAATATTCAGGGGGCGCCCGGCAGGTTTGAGACCTACAGGTCTTCCAGGGAGAAAGTTCTGGGTATTATAGACTATGCACATACACCCGATGCCTTGCTGAACGTGCTGGCAACAATAAAGCAGTTTGGCAGCGAAAGACAAATTATTACGGTAGTAGGATGTGGCGGGGACCGAGACAGGACCAAACGTCCTTTAATGGCACAGGTGGCTTGTGAGCATAGCGGGAAAGTAATACTTACCTCTGATAACCCGAGAAGCGAAGATCCTGAGGCTATACTGAATGATATGGAGTCCGGGCTGAGCTTTTCCCACAAAAGGAAAGTGCTGCGTATATCGGACAGGCGGGAGGCTATCAAAACGGCATGCAGCCTGGCCCGGCAGGAGGATGTGATACTGGTTGCCGGAAAGGGGCATGAAAATTACCAGGAAATAAAAGGAGTGAAGCATCATTTTGACGATAAGGAGGTATTGCTAGAGATGTTTGACCTGCTTGAAAAATAGAAAAAATATTTAAGAGATATATGCTCTACCATTTATTCATTTATCTACGCGAAAATTTTAACCTGACCGGTGCGGGGCTGTTCCAGTTCATCACCTTCAGGGCAGCTATGGCTGTTATCCTTTCGTTGGTAATAACGCTGATATTTGGTAAGCGGCTGATCAGGTTCCTGCAGCACAAGCAGATAGGAGAGACTATCAGGGATCTTGGCCTGCAGGGAGAGGATACCAAGCGCGGCACACCTACTATGGGTGGCCTGATTATTATAGCGGGTATTATCATTCCGACCCTGCTTTTTGCAAGGATCACCAACGTCTACATCCTGATGATGCTTTTATCGACAGTGTGGCTTGGTCTGATAGGTTTCCTGGATGATTATATTAAAGTATTCAGGAAAAATAAAGAAGGGCTTGCAGGCAGGTTTAAAATACTGGGTCAGGTGGGATTGGGAATTATTATCGGGACAACAATGTATTATAACCAGTATGTGACCACTACCAGGGAGGTAATACCCGGCCAGCCGGTCCTGTTCAATAAGGCTGAGAAAATAGCCTCCAAGCCCTATGAGCGTGTAGATGAGAAAGGGATTAGTCATACCTATGTGCAGGTAAATGCTCCGGTGACCACCGTGCCTTTCGCCAAGAATCACGAGCTGAGTTACGGGAAAATTGCAGCCCTGTTCGGCGAAAAGGCGGTAGAATGGCTGACACCTTTAATTTATATACTGTTTGTAATATTTATCATAACCGCCGTATCGAACGGCGCAAACATTACGGATGGGGTTGACGGGCTGGCAACAGGAGTATCGGCAGTGGCCGGTCTGTGTTTTGGCGTATTTGCTTACCTGTCCGGCAACTTCGTATTTGCAGGCTATCTTAATATCATGCATATACCCAACCTGGGTGAGCTGTCCATATTTGTAGGTGCGTTTGTGGGCGCCTGCATCGGGTTCCTGTGGTACAACGCTTACCCGGCGCAGGTATTCATGGGAGATACCGGCAGCCTGGCGCTGGGCGGGATTATAGCCTCGCTTGCAATTATTGTGAGGAAAGAGCTGCTGATACCGATCATCTGCGGGATATTCCTGGTAGAAAATATATCGGTAATGGTCCAGGTCTATTATTTCAAATATACCAAGAAGAAGTACGGCGAAGGCAGAAGGATACTGAAGATGGCGCCGCTGCACCACCATTACCAGAAGTCGGGATATCATGAAAGCAAAATCGTTACCCGTTTCTGGATCATCGGAATTATACTGGCAGTATTGAGTGTGGTCACCCTGAAACTTCAATAATAATATGATGGACCATATTAAAAACATAGTAGTGCTTGGGGCGGGTGAAAGTGGTAATGGCGCGGCTTTGCTGGCAATGCAGGAGGGATATGAGGTTTTTGTTTCAGACTCCGGAATGATAAAGGAAGCGTACCGGCAGGAGCTTGAAGATAAAAAGATACCTTTCGAAGAAGGCGGACATACCCGGGAACGCATACTGGCAGCAGACCTTATCATCAAAAGCCCCGGTATACCAGAAAAGGCGCCGCTGATGAAACAGCTGAGGGCGGCAGGAAAGGAAATTATCAGTGAAATAGAGTTCGCGTACTGGTTCAAAGGGAACAGTAAGATCATTGCCATAACGGGAAGTAACGGGAAGAGCACGACCACAAGCCTTACCTATCATTTGCTGAAGAATGGGAAACTGGATGTTTCCATGGCGGGTAATATCGGGTTCAGCTTCGCCAAGCAGGTTGCGGTAAATCCTACAGACTGGTATGTGCTGGAAATAAGCAGTTTCCAGCTGGATGATATCAAAACGTTCAGGCCGGATATAGCAGTGCTGCTGAATATTACGCCGGATCACCTGGACAGGTACGACTACCGTTTTGAGAACTATATCGCTTCCAAATTCAGGATAGCCATGAACCAGACAGAGAAAGATCTTTTTATTGTAAATACCGACGACGGAGCTATAAGGAACTATTTAACCAGTAACCACTTTAAACCGAAAATTCTGAATATTACGATGAGCGAACAAAATTTACCACCAAATGCAGACGGAGCTTTTATGAACAACGACGAGATGCACATACGTTATGAAGGTGATGAACTGAAACAATCTATTCATGACCTTGCCTTAAAGGGTAAACACAATCAATTTAATTCAATGGCAGCAGGAATATCGGCGCGGGCGGCAGGTTTAAGAAGCGATGCATTAAGAAGCAGTTTTTCAGCATTTGAGGGACTGGAGCACAGGTTGGAATTTGTTGCTACGGTACGTGGTGTGGATTTTATAAATGACAGTAAAGGCACTAATCTGAATTCGGTATGGTTTGCGCTGGAAAGCATGACCCGTCCGGTAATACTGATATTGGGCGGCCAGGATAAGGGCAATGATTATAATGAGATCATGGACCAGGTTAAAGAAAAAGTAAAGGCCATCGTATGCATGGGAGTAGATAATACTCCGATACATAAAGCCTTTGATGGTATTGTAGGAAGCATAGCAGATACGGCCAGCGCGAAAGACGCTGTGCTGGCGGCATATTCAATGGCAGATAAAGGAGATGTTGTTTTACTGTCACCCGGTTGCGCGAGCTTTGATCTTTTCAAAAATTACGAAGACAGGGGGCGGCAGTTTAAAGCGGCGGTAAGGGAACTTTAAAATTTTTAATACAGCAGGCATGAACCAGCTAATGCAAAGAATAAAAGGCGATAAGGTGTTATGGGCAATAGTAGTATTGCTATCGCTCCTTAGCGTGCTTGCTGTGTATAGCGCTACCCGTTCGCTGGAGTACCGGTCGGATAAAATGTCAGGATTTTTCCTGGTAAAGCAGGTGGCGATGCTTGCCATAGGCCTTGTGATCGTGTTCCTTGTACACAGGATAAACTATACCAGATTTGCCCGCTTCTCGGTAATTCTTTACCTGGTCAGCATACCCTTGCTCATATTTACCCTTGCTATGGGTACTACCTTAAATGAAGGCGCGCGCTGGATCACCATACCTGTTATCGGTGTGACATTCCAGACGTCCGATCTCGCCAAGCTTGCCATATTTACTTTTGTTGCGCGTCAGCTGAGCGTTAAGCAAAAAGTGATCAAGGATTTCAGGAAAGGATTTCTCCCGGTTTTGATCCCGGTATTGATTATATGTGCCTTGATAGGATGGGCCAATCTTTCGACGGCGCTTTTGCTGGGTATAACCTGCTGTATCCTGTTTTTTATCGGGAGGGTGGATGTAAAGCATATCGGGCTATTGGCCGTGATTGGGATACTTGGGGTATTGTTGCTGTTCGGTGTCTCAAAAATATCCGGCAAAGGCCGTGGCTCAACATGGCAAACCCGTATAGAACGGTTTATGGGCGATAAGGCGGAAACCAAAGAGGATGAAGATGCGGATTACCAGATAACGCAATCCAAGATCGCTATAGCAAGCGGGGGGCTAATGGGTCGTGGCCCTGGCAACAGCTGGGCCAGGGATTTTCTGCCCCATCCTTATTCCGATTTTATCTTCGCGATTATTATCGAAGAGTACGGATTGCTCGGGGCTATCGCATTGATATTTTTATACCTGCTTTTCTTATGGCGAAGCATTAAAATATTCAAGCGCTGTCCTTATGCGTTCGGCGCCTTTCTTGCCGTCGCGCTTAGCTTTACGCTGGTATTCCAGGCATTGATCAATATGGCGGTTAATGTGCAGCTGCTACCGGTGACAGGCCTTACCCTGCCATTGGTCAGTATGGGAGGTTCATCCATATGGTTTACCTGTATTGCCATAGGCATTATTTTAAGTGTAAGCAGGTATGTGGATGAGATGGAAGGGAAGATGGCGGAAGCGACAGCAAGACAGATCAGTAAGGACGAAGCGGGAAAGAAATAAAACAGGATTATTAATAAAGCAGGAGCATGAAGGTAATAATTGCAGGTGGCGGTACAGGGGGGCATATATTCCCGGCGGTGGCAATAGGCCATGCCTTGCAGCGCCTGCAGCCAGGTACAGAACTGTTGTTTGTCGGGGCCATAGGGAAGATGGAGATGGAAAAAGTGCCAAAGGAAGGATTTAAAATAGTGGGGTTAGACATTGCGGGTTTTGACAGGGGAAATATTTTCAAAAACATATTGCTTCCCTTCAAGCTCTGGAAAAGCCGCAGGCAGGCAAATGATGTATTGAAAAGTTTCCGGCCCGATGTGGTGGTCGGCGTGGGGGGCTATGCCAGCTTTCCTGTTTTGTATTGCGCGCAAGGTAAGGGTATAGCTACCCTGATCCAGGAACAGAACTCATTTGCCGGGAAAAGCAACAAGATATTGGGTAAGCGGGCCAGGGCGGTATGTGTGGCTTATGAGCATATGGAACGCTTTTTTCCTTCGGGTAAAATAACAATAACAGGCAACCCGGTAAGAAGCCGGATAGCGCAAAGCAATATAACAAAAGAGGAGGGGGCAAAGCTATTCGGTCTTGATGTTGACAGGAAAACTATACTGATTGTCGGGGGCAGCCTTGGCGCAAAGACGATAAACGAGGCGATAGAGCAGGGGCTGGGGGCATTAATGGAAGAAGGTGTGCAGCTTATCTGGCAAACAGGTAAATTGTTTATTGAACAGGCACGACATGCGGCGGCGGCATATGGGCGGCAAATAGTAGCCTGCGATTTTATACAGGAAATGGAGTATGCATACGCCGCGGCGGATATTGTTGTGTCAAGGGCGGGAGCGATGGCCAGCGCAGAACTTTGTATTGTAGGCAAGCCGGTCATATTTGTACCCTTCCCTTTTGCGGCAGAAGATCATCAAACAAGCAATGCTATGGCGCTGGTGAATAAGAGCGCGGCCCTGATGATAAAAAACGATAATGCCCCGGCGGATCTGGTAAAGACTTTGAAGGAATTATTGCATAATGAACCAAAACAAAAGGAAATGTCGGCCAATATTTTGAAAGAGGCGATTAAGGATGCGGATATACGGATAGCAAAGAAAGTAATTGAGATCAGCAGGTAACCAAAAGGCACTTATGGACATCTGGAACATAAAGCGGATTTATTTTGTAGGTATCGGGGGAATCGGCATGAGCGCCCTGGCCCGGTTTTTTAATGAACGGGGTACAACCGTAAGCGGCTACGACAAAACAGAGACACCGCTTACAAGGCAGCTTGTATCCGAAGGTATAAAGGTGCGTTATGATGATGACCCTGAATTGCTGGACAAAGATGCAGCGCTCGTTGTTTATACGCCGGCTATCCCTCAGGGGCATAAAGAGCTGACCTGGTACAGGGAAAATGGTTATGCGGTATTCAAAAGGTCAGACGTGCTGCAATGGATCACCGAAGGAATGTTTGCTGTTACAGTTGCGGGCACCCATGGAAAAACTACTATTTCGACAATGATCGCGTACCTGCTCCGGGATACAGGCTATGGCTGCAATGCTTTTTTGGGCGGCATTTCTGTTAACTACGACAAGAATTACTGGGGGAGCGAGCGCAATGTCGCTGTAATAGAAGCGGATGAATATGACCGCAGCTTTCTGAAGCTGTTCCCGGACATAGCAGTGCTTACCGCCATGGACCCGGATCACCTTGATATTTATGGTACGGAGGCCGCGGTAATAGAAGCCTTTGTTCAATATACCCGTAACATAAAACCCGGGGGCACCTTATGGGCAAAGCATGGCTTAAGGCACGGCGGAGAATTAGCCGCTTCTGAAAAGCATACCTATAGCCTGCAGAATAACAGCGCGGCTGCTTATGCCGGTAATGTAACGATAAGGGATGGCGGTTATGTATTTGATGTATATACCAACCATGGAATGCTGCAACAGGTGCAGCTGAATATCGGCGGTATGCATAATGTGGAAAACTGCGTTGCTGCTATAGCGGTAGCCAAGCAGCTGGGAATAGACGATACGCTTATAAAAAGCGCTGTATCTTCATTCAAAGGCGTAAAGCGCCGGTTTGAATACATCGTGAAGAATGACAGTACGGTTTATATAGATGACTATGCGCATCACCCGGAAGAGTTGTCGACCCTGATAAAGAGCGCAAAAACTTTATTCCCGGATAAGCGTTGCGTAGTAGCTTTTCAGCCGCACCTTTTCAGTCGTACAAAAGACTTTGCAGATGGATTTGCGCATAGCCTTGACATGGCAGACGAGGTTTTATTGCTGGATATATATCCTGCGCGTGAGTTGCCAATGGCCGGCGTGACATCACAAATGATTGCAGACAGGATGGGTAATCCCAATCATACAGTCCTGACTAAAGACGGATTGATCAGCTATGTAAAAAATGCGCCGCTGGAATTGTTGATTACAGCCGGTGCCGGCGATATAGATCAGCTGGTACAGCCCATTAAAGAAATTATTGAGCATAAATAAAAAAAGACAGAGCAATACAGCGGATGGAAGGTCAGCAGAAAATATCACCCAGGAAAGTAGCCAGGTTCACTATAGGTAGCCTGCTGGTGATCATTTTCATGATCACGCTGGTAGCCGCATCCAGGCGCCAGGGCAGCCGCTTTGCGGAAGGTATCCGCGTAAGTATCCTGAATGAAGATGAGCATGAGTTTATTAAATCAAAAGATATTGAGCAGATACTTGCACAGTCGGCGGATAATTACAGGAATGTGGCGATAGCGCGGCTGGATCTTAATAAGCTGGAAAAAGCAGTTGAGGCTAATCCCTGGGTAGTGAATGCTGAAGTTTATGTGGATAATACCAGGGAGATACAAGTACAGGTGATGCAGCGTGTGCCCGTTGTCCGTATTTTTAGCCAGAACGGAAGCAGCTGGTATATGGACTCCACGTTGAAAATGCTTCCTGTGAGTACTGCTTATGCCTATCCTGCTCCGGTCTTTACCAATGTGCCGGTCTTTAATAATGACAGCTTTGGTAAAAGCTTTAAAGCGAAGATCGCTTTCCTGAGCCGGGTAATCGCGGAGGACAGCTTTTGGAATGCGCAGATAACACAGGTAGAGGCACAACCTGACCAGACTTTCGTCCTGACGCCTATGCTGGGAAACCAGAAGATAATGTTTGGGGATACTACAGATGCGGCTTTAAAGCTTGAGAATCTTTTCGCCTTTTATAAGAATGTAAGCAAAAAAATAGGATGGGACAAGTACCAGGTGCTGGATATACGCTATAAAGGCCAGGTTATTGCAAGTCCCGCCATGGGATATATACCGCCTGTAATAAAAGATACGATAAAGGATGCCGATCAGCTGCTTCCCCCGGCCGCTGCTGCTGTAAGTAGTGTGGCCGCCATTAAACCGGTTGTGAATGATAGGCCTAAAACGCCTGTAGCTAATAAATCTCCGCAGCCCTCGCGTAATGCAGGTAAAGCAATTATCCGGCAGCCGCAGAAGGTTGTCAATGCAAAACCGCCCAAAAAGCAGGCGGTGACAGCTGCAAAACCTGTAAAGGCGCCGGTAAAGCAGCAGGTTAAGGAAGGAAAATATATTTATCAGGGAAAAAAATAATTATCATATAAAAAACGAGTACGTCATGAATAAGAAAGAGAACCCCATCATAGTTGGCCTTGATATAGGCACTACTAAAGTGGTAGCAATTGCAGGCCGTAAAAATGAGTTTGGAAAGCTGGAGATACTCGGCTTTGGTAAAGCCGACTCTGCCGGCGTAAGCCACGGTGTGGTACTCAATATTGAGCAATGTATCAGGTCTATAGAGCAGGCGCTGGATAAATGTGTACAGTCCAATCCCAATCTTGAGATCAACGAGGTATATGTTGGTATAGCGGGGCAGCATATTAAAAGCCTGCAGACGAGAGGAGATCATGTACGTTCCACAACTGAGGAAGAGATTACAAAAGAGGACATAGACAAGCTGATACGCGATCAGTATAAAACGTTTATACCTGCGGGAGATCAGATCATCGATATCATTCCCCAGGATTTTATCGTTGATAATACACCGAACATACTGGATCCGGTAGGTATGAGCGGAGTCAAGATCGGCGCGAATTTTCATATTGTAACCGGTGACAGGAATGCTATCCGCAATATCAAACGTTGCGTGGATAAATCCAACCTTAAGACCATAGATCTCGTATTGCAGCCGCTGGCGTCGGCCGCTGCGGTTATGAATAGCGAAGACCTGGAAGCCGGTGTGGCCATAGTGGATATCGGCGGTGGTACCACAGATATGGCCGTATTTTATGATGGTATTCTGCAGCATACAGCAGTAATCCCTTATGCGGGTTCCAATATCACGGAAGACATCCGCCAGGGTTTAGGAGTATTAAGGGCCCAGGCTGAGCAGATGAAAGTACAGTTTGGCATGGCGATTGCTGATGAAGCCAATGCCAATGCTTATATCACCATACCGGGGCTGAGAGGATTGCCGCCGAAGGAAATATCTGTCAAGAATCTTGCCCATATCATCAACGCGCGGATGCACGAGATATTCGAATATGTCGTATATCATCTGAAGCAGATCAACCTGGATAAAAAGCTGCATGGCGGTATTATACTTACCGGCGGCGGCAGCAGGCTGGCCCATATTATGCAGCTTTGTGAATTTGTGACGGGTCTCGGTACCCGTATCGGGTATCCTACCGAGCATCTTACCGGCACCCAGAACGATACCCTGGGCAACCCGATGTATGCAACCTGTATCGGCCTTATCCTGAGAGGGTACAGCGATTATGAAAGCGGCCGACTGCGCTTTACCGGGGGCGGTAATGCGGTACACGAAGTAAAAGAACCTTCGGCTAATATAGGTTCCGAAGATATCTTTATTAAAGTACCGGTGCAGAAGGAAGCAAGGGTACAGCAGGGAGAAGATGATGATATATATGAAGAACCGGCATTAAAGTCTAAGAAGGAAAAAACAGTGAAAGAGAACCCACGCGGCGAAATGATCGTAAAAGTATTCGGTCAGCTGAAAAAAGGATTTATGAGCTTGTTTGAAGAACCACAGGACCTGAAAATGGACTAATACAATTATTGATTATTACAAATAAAGACTAACCCATCAAATTTTACAGTTTATGATACACTTTGAAATTCCCAAGAATCAGTCGTCCATCATCAAAGTGATAGGCGTGGGCGGCGGCGGCGGTAACGCAGTAAACTATATGTACGGTCTTGGTATCGACGGAGTAGATTTTATCGTTTGCAATACCGATTCGCAGGCCCTGGCGCAAAGCCCTATCCCTAACAAGATCCAGCTCGGTCCGCATCTTACGCAGGGATTGGGTGCAGGCGCAAATCCCGAGATCGGTAAACAGGCGGGCGAAGAGTCAATAGATGATATTGCTAAAATATTAAAGGTAAACACCCGTATGGCCTTTATTACCGCGGGTATGGGCGGCGGCACGGGTACCGGCGGCGCCCCTATCGTTGCCAAGGTATGCCGCGATCTGGGGATTTTAACGGTGGGCATTGTAACCACTCCTTTTACCTACGAAGGAAGGAAAAGGCTTACCCAGGCACAGGAAGGCATCGCACGCATGAGAGAACATGTAGACACTATCCTGATCATATCTAATGATAAGCTGCGCCAGCAGTTCGGTAACCTTCCGTTCACGCAGGCATTCGCTAAAGCGGACAATGTACTGGCGACAGCTGCCAAGTGTATAACCGACCTGATCACAGTTGATGGTAAAGTAAACCTCGACTTTAACGATGTGCAGACCGTAATGAAAAGCGGTGGGGTGGCTATACTGGGTAGTGCAATTGCTGCTGGCGAAGACCGTGCAAGAAAGGCAGTTGAAGAAGCCTTAAGCTCACCGTTGCTGAATGATAGTGAAATCGAAGGTGCGAAATGGATATTGCTGAATGTTACCTCTGCCGCGGGTAATCATGAACATACTTTGGACGAGCTGGAAATAATACAGGGCTATGTACAGCAGCAGGCCGGTAATACCTGCGATATTATCCTTGGTATGGGTCATGACCCTAATCTTGGCGAAAATATAGCTGTAACCATTATTGCAACGGGCTTTCATCACACAGAAATAGTAACACAGTTCCCGGAAAAGAAGCAAGAACCCGAACCGGTTAAGGTCGTTGTTGAATTAGGGCAGAAGGATGCAGGCAAGCTGATTGACGCTGCTGCGGAGCACCAGCCAAAACCTGAAGCAGATCCCTATGCCCCCAAACTGGTAGAGAGTCAGCCTGCGCAACCGGTTTATAGCCAGCCGGTACAGCCTGCGCCTCAAATAGTAAATGAAGCTAAGCAGACTTCGTTTACACTTGAAATTCCCAAGCCGGAAATAAAGCCTGAACCTATTGCCGAGCAGCCGGTGAAAGCTGAGCCTGGTATGCCAAACCTGGAATTGGTGATCAAGAATAGCGAGCCTGTTGCTGCTAAAGATCAGCCTGTCAAAGTTGGCGACCGGTACCTTACTGAAGACGAAATGGAGGAGCGCCGCAGATTCGAGGAGCAAAAGAAAGCGCTGGAAGACAGGGCAGAGCGCCTGCGTCGTATGAGCTTCAATATAAGCGGAACTGATAATGCGGAAATTGTAGAAAATATTCCTGCCTATCAGCGTCGCCAGGTGAATCTTGACAATGATCAGCAAAATTCCGACTCTTATCTTTCCGGTTACTCTGTCAGCAGTACAGATAATCAACCTAAAATAAACACCATTAATACCTTTCTTGATGGTAAGAAACCTGATTAGTTCCTTTGGATCCGTTCATGGCTAATAAAAAGCGCCCTTTCGCGGGGCGCTTTTATACTTTTAAAATCACCTGGAAAACGTGGTCTTATTCAAAGTCCGGATAAAGCAGGTACTTTTTCCTGATCGCTTTGAATTTTTGGAGCTGAGGCTGCCAGCTTGAACGGATATCTTCCTCGCTTAGACCTTGTTTTATCTGCTGTCTTAGTAATTCCGTACCAGCTAATTTCTCGAAGAAGGGGATAAAAAATTTTTCCTTATCGGGATAATTTCCATAGGCTTCTATCAGCCAACGTAATTGCAGCCGGTGACCGGTTAATGCTAATGCATCCTCCGCATTGTCGGCTACCAGCCTGCCGTAGCACTTCTGTCCTTTTAACGGAGGATCGCTTGCGCCGCTCATGCTTTTCGGTGTAAAGCTGTATGTATAATTTTTAAGATCAGGATGGCCGAATTGCTGGAAAGACATTTCTGTACCTCTTCCTAAGCTTATCTGTGTGCCTTCGAAGAAACAAAGGGAAGGGTAAAGATAGATGGCAGCCATATTTTTCAGGTTGGGCGATGGCGCCACAGGGAGATCATACAAACTGTTATGATCATAATTGGTGCATTTGATTACCTGCACTGTAACATTACCGGGCTCGATCCATCGCTCTCCCTTTAGCATAAGGGCATACTCTCCGGGCGTCATTCCATAAATAACCGGTACTGGCTGCATACCTATAAAAGAGGAGAACTTTTTATCCAGCACCGGTCCGTCTACAATATAGCCCAAAGGGTTAGGTCTGTCCAGGATAATAAGTTCTTTGCCGTTTTCCGCGCAGGCTTCCATAAGGTATTCCAGGGTAGAGATATAAGTATAAAACCGCGCACCCACATCCTGCAGGTCATATATGATCACGTCCACATCTTCCAGCTGCTCAGCGGTTGGCTTTTTGTTACTGCCATACAGTGAAATCAACGGCAGCCCTGTTTGCGTATCTTTCCCGCTCTTTACCTTGGCGCCCGCATCTGCCGTACCTCTGAAGCCATGTTCAGGCGAGAAGATCTTTACGATATGTACACTTAGCGCGAGCAGGGTATCGGGCAGCAGCGTTCCTCCTATTTCTGAAGTCTGGTTTACGACCAGCGCTACCCGCTTGTTTTTCAGGAGCGGAAGATAGGCGTCGATATTATAAGCGCCTGGTAGTACAGCAGCAGCTTCCGTACCTTTTTTCCGGTAAACGTATTTTTCCTGGATTTGCTGTGCCTGGCAGGAAGCGGTCATCAGCATACCGTATAAGAACACAAAAATGAGTTTATTCATTCCTTTTATTATTAATAAGAATATCGGGGTAAATTTAGCCCCTTTCAAAGAATAATCCGGCGGCTATACCGTCCGCGAATAATTTTCCGCTCCGGCTTAAAACAAGATGATTGTTATGGAGCTCCACCTGTCTGTTTTTAATATAAATATCTGCGGCCCGGACTATTTTTTCGCTTGCCTCCGGGCCATATTTTTCTGTAATAAGACCGAGGTCCAGTCCCCACATGGTACGTAGTGAAGTCATGATATACTCGTTCAACTGGTCGGTATCCGTAAGCTGCTCTGTTTCAAAAGGCAGCCGGTTGTGTTTAAGTAATTCCGTTATATAGGCAGCATTATTGGCTACATTCCATTGCCGGCTGCTGCCATTGAAAGAATGTGCCGATGGCCCGATACCCAGATAGTGCGTCCCCTTCCAGTAATTGGTGTTATGAACCGCATACCTGCCGGGTTTCGCAAAATTGGATATTTCATAATGCTCATAACCTGCAAGCGCCATTTCTTCCATCAGCAGCTCAAACTGTTCAGCAGACTGCCGGTTGCCTGGTTGCCGGCTCTTCCCCTTTTCGATAGCATGGGCAAGTGCCGTTCTTGGTTCTACAGTCAGCGCATAAGAGGAAATATGGGCGATGTCCAGCGCAATAGCTTTTCGTATATTTTCCCTCCATTGCTGATCGTTAAGGCCTGGCGTACCGTAAATGAGGTCAATGCTGAGATTGGTAAATCCGGCATCCTGGGCCGCCTTGACCGAATAGTCTGCCTGGGCCGCATTATGGGCGCGGTTCATATATTTCAGATCGCTGTCTTCGAATGACTGAACACCTATGCTTAGCCTGTTTACCGGTGTTCCGGATAAGGCTTTCAGGTATGTTCTGTTAAGGTCGTCAGGATTGGCTTCCAGCGTTACTTCCTGCAGTGCCTGGTCGGGATAATTTTCATAAAGCCGGTCAAAAATCCGTTGCAGCTCTTCTGTATTTAAAAGGGATGGCGTTCCTCCGCCCAGGTATATTGTCTGAATAGTTGCGGGTGCCAGGTAGTTCTTCCTGGCAATAATTTCACGGTGGATCGCCAGCAGCATATCTTCCTTTGATTTCAGCGATGTTGAAAAGTGAAAGTTACAATAATTGCATGCCTGGCGGCAAAAAGGAATGTGTATATAAATTCCTGACATGGGCCAAAGTTACCACATCCGGCAGATAAAATTCCTATAGAAAGCGGGGAGAGGCAATAGCAACAGGCTGTACCCTATACCGGGAAAACAGACATACCTCCTGTATTTTAAAATAATATAGCAGGAGTTTTATTCTAGTTCTTTTAGAGACGATCATCGCACAAGCAGCTCAAGCTGGTGAAATGAATAATTTATCCTCCTTTTATTTGAAAAACCGGCAGTTACTTTTTGCTGTAAAGGCACTGGAAGCATACCATGAAAATTAGTTACTTTTGTAAGCTCTAATAAATTGACAATACAATGCCGATATTTAAGTTCAGGGTTTACTGGGAAGAAGATGACAACATATACAGGGATATAGAATTGAAAACGGGGCAGACGTTTCATGTTTTTCATGAAACTATATTGAAATCATTTGAATTTGACAACAAGCACGCCGCCTCTTTCTTTGAAAGCAATGATAAATGGATGCGGCGCAGGGAGATATCTTCAGAAGTAATGGTCAATAAAAAGGACGCACCGGCTTTGTCGATGATAAAAACACCGGTTTCGGCTTTGGTAGATAATCCTGACAAGAAATTCATTTATACCTACGATCCTGCAAAAAAATGGACCTTCCTGGTTGAGCTGATCGGTATTGAGAAGGAAGAAGATAGCCGTAAGGATTATCCGGTATGTGTGAAGAAAGAAGGCGTTGCTCCTGCCCAGACTGGAATAAAAGGGCTTAGTAACGAACGCCTGATGGAAATCGAAGAAAAATATGATCTGGCGAAGGACGATATGGCCGAACAGGGATTTGGCAGCGAAGGTGAGGAGGGAGATACACAGGAGCATGATAATGATGATTCACCTGCTAATGAAGAGGATTATTAATCCCCATATCGGTCAAAATGGCCCCTCGTAAATTTCTTGTTGTAATAGCCGGGCCTACGGCAGTAGGTAAAACATATACTGCTATCAAGGTTGCGCAGCATTTTAATACTGCCATCATATCGGCTGACTCACGGCAATGTTACCGGGAGATGTCTGTTGGTACGGCTAAGCCTTCCTTCAAAGAACTATCAGCTGTTCCGCATTATTTTATCAATTCCCATAGCATAACAGAAGCGCTTAATGCCGCCGATTATGAAAGGCTGGCGCTTGGCTATTGCGACGAAATATTTTCCCGTCATAATATCGCGGTAGTATGTGGTGGTACCGGATTATATATAAAGGCCCTTTGCGAAGGAATGGATGTAATGCCACCATCGGATAAAGGAATAGAAGCATCATTGCGGCAGCAGCTTGATGAAAAAGGGATTGCCTGGCTGCAGCAGACAACCAGGGAAGAAGACCCGGAATTTTACGCTGTTGCCGAGCAGCAGAATCCTGCCAGGCTTATACGTGCCCTGGCTTTCTTCAGGAGCAATGGACGTTCCATTGTCCACTATCGTAACGCTTCTGTAAAAGAACGGCCGTTCCATATCATTAAAATAGGTCTTGAGCTTCCGAGAACAATACTGTACGAACGTATTAACCGGAGAGTCGATGTGATGATGGCGGAGGGATTGCCGGACGAGATAACAAGGCTCTATCCCTACCGCCATCTTAAGAACCTTCACACAGTAGGTTACAGCGAATTCTGGGATGCCGACCCTTTTCCTCCCGGGAAGCAGCAGCTAGCCGAAATTGCCGGCCTGATCAAACAGCATACCCGTAATTATGCCAAGCGCCAGCTTACCTGGTTCAGGAAAGACAAGGAATTTAAATGGTTTCAGCCCTCGGAAACCGATATAATCATACGTTATATTAATCATCAGCTGCAATAACTGCTTTCTACCCCTTTCAGGGCCATTTTAGCGGTACGATTAAACCGGAGCTCATTTTGTTATTCATAGTTGAGATATCTGTTAACCTTTAAAGCTCGCCTTATGAAACGTGTTTTACTTTTATTATGTCTGGCGTTCTGCTCTTATTCCCTGTCCGCCCAGGAGGAGGATTTGTATACAGAATATGATGATCAGTATATTGATTACCGGGAAGAAACAAAACCATTCCGTTTTTTAGACAGCCCTATGACCCGCTTTGGCATTTACGTGGTCACAACCCCGTTCTTTAAACAACAGGCTTTTGGCTTTGGCTTTGACGGCCAGCTGCAGATCACGAATAATTTTTCGACCGGTCTTTCCTTGACGGCGGCCAGCCGCAGGATATCTCCTGACTTTGGCTATACCATAGGTGATGCACGAATGACATTTGGAGATATCAGCTGGCTGAATGAGCTGACACTCATACAGGAAAATAATATTGAGATCGGGGCGAGAGCAGCGCTTGGCTGGGTTAGTTACATGCTCAGGGACAATAGTATCAGAGAACGTTATTGGGTATGGACTGAATATGGAGGGTATGAAGCTGAACAGGCATTGCTGGTAGCCGACAATAAATTTTTCAAGCTTGCACCGGGACTGGCCGTACGGTACAGGTTGGGTAAAGATATACAGCTGGAAGCCAACGGGGCTTATAATTTTTATTTTGGTAATACAGATTTCGGCAACCGGGTTACTTTCAATAATTACGTATTACAACTGGGGATAAAGATCAGGGTTAACTGACGCCGTGATATGCATCTGAGCGCACGTTTTCCTTTACAAATACTTCCTCGACCGTCCGCTCTTTTGCGGGCGGGTAAATAAAGTCTTTCGGATACCGGAGCAGGTATTTTATAATTAGCCGGCCTACGAAAGGCAAGCGTGATAAGGAAATACTCCTGGAGCGGAGCGCTACATAAAAAGCCAGTGAAAAGCTTACCAGGAAATTGAAAAAGCCGATCCCTATTACACCGATGGATGTCCATATCCATTCCCAGGCCGAAAGCTGGTTGTCCAGGCCCTCTACTCCAAAGGCGAAATATGCGGTAGATATGGTAATATGCCTGATGTCGAAAGGAAGGCCGAAAAACTCGCCGATCAGCTTGGCATAACCAAGCATAAAGCCTAGGCTTATGTTACCAATGATACCTCCCAGGTTTTGCTGGATATAATCACCCATGCGGGCCAGCTTATGAGGTTTAATGAACTTCCGCAAACCCGGATGCTCTTTTATCCTGGCGCCGATATTCCCGTAAATTACCTTATTGTCAACATAGCCGGTAATAATGCCGCTGGTAAACAGGCATACACCGGTAATGCAGGCGTAGAACCATGCGCCGCTCGTCAGTGGATTCTGGTCATGCAAAGCCTGTATCGCTTCCTGCCTGTTGTCCAGCAAGGGAGTGCCGGAGACTGCCCCCCAGGCAACCGCCAGGAGATAAGCCAGGGGAAAAACAACAATAATGTTCCCTGCAAATGAGGCGAACTGGCTGCGCCATACTTTGGCAAAGGTAAGCGCCAGTGCCTGGAGTGATCCTCCGCCTTTACGGGTATCAAGCGCGCCGGCCAGTGCAGATGCTGTCATGGCCGGTTGTTTTGTCGCCAGGGAGGCGCCGGTTACAAAAAGCAGCACAAAAGCCGCCGCGTAGTTTAAACCATAGCAGAAATATTGCCAGAATAAGGCTATATGTATTTTGTGCAGCAATGCTTTGAACAGCGCGGCGAAAGCTATGATGACACCGCCGGCCGCGGCAGCGTAAAAAAAAGCGGTATACTCGGGCCGTGTGGTGGTAATGTAATGCTCTCCGGAAGCGCTTTTATGCTCGGCAATCTGGTAGGCCAGCATTTCAGAGTTCTTTTTATAAAGATCGCTTATACTGTTCCTCTTGTTGATGTTCTCAACTATGTCTTTAAATAGCACAACTGCGCCCTGCAAGGTCTTCTGGGGAACCGTACCGGTGAGAAACTCGACTATAATGCGCATACGCGCTATTTGCTGCGAAGTACGCAGTAAAAGATATGATTGCTCCAGGCTTGTTCCATAGCGTATCGTATTATTCCTGATGTCTTCTATGATCGCTGAGCATTGGTCAAAATGTTCCAGGACTTTTTCCGCTGTAGCGTCAATTAAAGCTTGTGGCGTGTTTCCTGGACGTACCAGGTGAATGAAGGAAAGGGCGGCTTTATTCTGCTCAATAAAGGGAGAGACAAAATCAGTGTCATCATGCAGGCGCTGACTGAACTCATTTTCCAGTCCGAGGGATGATACCCTGTAAGATAATATGGTGAGCGATTCTATGAGGTATTGCTGTAACGGTGTTTTGCTCTCTCCAAGGTCAGCCGCTATATGAGTGAAGAACCGCATCCATAGATTATCACCAATTGAACGGACCCATTTATAGTCATTTTTTTTATGGAATGCTCTTTCGAGCAAATGGTTCATACTTCGTTTTTCAGGTAAGGGAGGGATAATACGGTGGCTAAGCTGGCGGAATAGTTCATTAAAGAAAGTTCCGGCAGTAAGGATACCGACATTGGTAAACAAGGACTGGCAGTTCCTGTTATTAAAAAGATAAAGGAACAGTCTTTGCAGCGCGTCTCCGAAAGCCTTATCATTTTCCAGCTTATTGAGTAATGCTCCCATTTTCTGCGAAGCGTTTTCTTTTTTTCTGGGGCGCAGCCAGGCAATCAGCTCTATAAAAAGAGCGGTATACCTGTTGGTATCCGTTGTTGTCCTGATCTCTTCGGCAATCACTTCCAGATCGTATCCTGGGTCTTTCCGGAAAAATGTCATGCTGCAAAATAAATAAAATGCTGCAAAGGCTTGCTAAGTCAGCTGGTCAGCTTTTAGCTATTTTCTTTCTCATTCAGGCAGGAATGATTTTACCGGATTATAAGTTTCTGTACGCAGCAGCACTCCAATAATATGTTAAAATAAACCCGGTAAAGTAGTTTGTTATTAGACTTTCCCATTACTTTATCGTCTATATAAGCAAATTGCATTCCTATGAGAAAAGCACCCTTTTTATTAGCCCTTGTCGCAGTATTGTTCATGGGTTCCTGTGTTGTGCATCGCGGTGCAGGGAGAAGTGGCAAGGTCCCACCCGGGCAGGCAAAAAAAATGTATGGCAGTAAATCTGCCAAGCCCTTCGCTCCCGGGCAGAGAAAGTAAAATTTTATTCTGACTAAACTAAACTTTATGAAAAAACTTTCATTGATTTCGACATTATGCTTGTTCCTTGTTGCAGCAGGCCTCGGTTCCTGCAATAAGGATGACGCTTCCGGCACTGCCCGTTTGAACGTTCACCTGACTGATGCCCCAGGTAATTATGATGCGGTCTATATAGATGTGCAAAAAATTGAAATTCATTCAGATATAAGTGGATGGGTAACCATTACACCCAGCCATCCCGGTATCTATAATTTGCTGGATTTCAGTAATGGAATGGACACTTTGCTATGCCATGTCGATCTTCCGGCGGGAAAGATATCCCAGATGCGCCTGGTCTTAGGCGAAAATAATTCTGTGGTCGTCGATGGTGTGGCAAAACCATTGGCAACTCCCTCGGCACAGCAGAGCGGTTTGAAATTCAATATACACCAGGATCTTGCTCCCAATGGCTCTTATGATGTCTGGATTGATTTTGATGCAGGCCGTTCCATTGTAGAAACCGGTAGCGGCAGCTATAGTCTTAAGCCCGTAGTAAGGGCATATACAGAATTGACGAATGGCAAAATAAAAGGTTATGTACTGCCGCCTGCCGCGGACGCAGTTGTATATGCTATAAACGGCGTCGATACATTCAGTGCAATCCCCGAAGCAGATGGTTACTTTATGTTCTGCGGATTACCTGAAGGTACTTATTCCTTATGGTTCGATGCGCTCGATGTAACTGGATACGAGGACATGACAATGCCGGATGTTAGTGTGACTTTCGGCACCATTAACGATGTGGGGACTATTACATTGGTTCCCTGATAAATTTCTTATTCTTAAGGCCACTTAAAGAGTGATGTAAGGAAATGTTCACTGTTATTTGTTTTGTAAGTCATATAGAGACGAAAGGAACAGAGTGGAAGTGAAAAGGAAATGAGCAGGGCGGAGAGGTTATCACTCTTGTGTCCTTTTTGCAGAGTCGTCAAGTTCGAGGAGATTTATCGCCGATTTGAAGACGAGTGAACTTTTTCTTCAAGATTCCTGATCATTGTATAAAGCATACGTGAGATATCTTCAAATGTAAGATTTAGTTCACTCGCTAATAATTCTGTTATTTCATCTTCCTCACTAAGAAAAGTAATTAACGAGGCACATTCAAACGCTGAACCTCGTGCAGTGATATGAAAATTCTTGCGGTCGCGTTCGCTGAATTTGGCACTGCCTTCTGCGATGTTCAGCATTATACTAAGACAAGCCCGACCTAACTGGTCACGCATATATCTATTAATATTCTTGTTGTCAAAAATTGGTACATCTGCCGATTAACGGAATATGCCTTTTTGTATACTTCAAGCTTCTCGTAAGGGAACATAAACTTTTTATTTTGAAGTAAAGTTAACATTGGGAAGGGAGAAACAGAGCGGGAGTGAGGGGAAATAAAAAGCAGAGAGGTTGTCGCTCTACGCTTCAACGCTCTCTGCGCTCATTTGTGCGGCAGAGGAGATTCGAACTCCCACGCCCATGACAGGCGCTACCACCTCAAAGTAGTGCGTCTACCAGTTTCGCCACCGCCGCATTTTTCTCAAAAGAGAATGGTGCGCAAAGGTAAACAATCCTTTGAAATTGCAATGTTTTTTTTAATGCCCCAGGTCCACGTTAAAAAATACCCTTCCCAGCAGTATAAAGCCAAAAACAAGGATACATATTGCTGAAATGCGGTTCAGGTACATGATCTTGCGGAGGGTGAGCCAGCTACGTATCCTGTCGGCTAATGAAACTTTCAGGAGATCGGCTCCGAAAACTATGCCCAGGCATACGCCAAAAAAGATAAAGCGGTGAGTGAGCGTATAGTTGGAAACTTTGATGGCCGCACCTACCCATAGCAATATTACTGCGGGGTTAAGCGCATTCATCAGGAAGCCGCTGCTCCATATCTTAAAATACATACCGCGGCTCAATTCAAGCTCTGCCCCTCTTTTCGGACGTTTGGGCTTGTATTTTTTCAAAAGACTTACAAGTCCCATACCAATAAATAAAGCCGCACCAATTATCCCGACGATACGTTGATGCTCTTCCAGGAAATTAAGCCAGTTGGTTGCAATATTGGCAAGGGTAACATAGATAATATCGCTGACCGAAACGCCGAATATAAAAGCTACACCTGCCTTATAGCTATGGTGCATACTATATCTTATTACGGCAAACAGTGTGGGGCCAACAGATATGGCTATAAACAGCCCTAATAATAACCCGCTTATAATAGCTTCAGAATAGTTCATTTTAGTATCCCAGGCCTGCTGATCAAAGAAATGACCTTTTTATCGCTTAGCCGGGCAAATTTTATTGAAATTATTGTTACTGGTTGTCTGTGGACACTGTGACGCAAAGATAAGAAGAATCGGCAAGGAGGAATTGCCTGATGCCGATAATGCTAAGAAATTTAGCCGTCGTACCGGCGCTATTATTTTTTTGAAACCAAGCGGGTTTTTATATTTTTGCGCGTCTGCTGCGAAAAGCGGTATTTTTTCATCTTAAAAACAATGCTTAATAATGGCTCAGAAAATTAAAGTTGCCAACCCAGTTGTAGAACTTGATGGCGACGAAATGACCAGAATTATCTGGAAATTCATTAAAGATAAACTGATTCTACCTTATGTAGATGTAGATATTAAGTATTTTGACCTCGGCATTGAGCATCGTGATGCTACAGACGACCAGGTTACCATAGATGCTGCAAATGCCATTAAAGAACATGGTGTAGGTATCAAATGTGCGACGATTACGCCTGATGAGCAGCGCGTGGAAGAATTTAAGCTAAAGCAAATGTGGAAGTCTCCCAATGGTACGATCCGGAATATACTGGATGGCACAGTCTTCCGCGAACCTATTGTAATTAACAATATTCCCCGTCTGGTACCTAACTGGACAGCGCCCATCTGCATCGGCCGTCATGCATTCGGAGATCAGTACCGTGCTACCGATTTTGTTACAAAAGGGAAAGGGAAGCTTACTGTGAAATTTGAAGGAGAAGACGGCACGGTACAGGAATTTGAAGTTTTCAATTTTAAAGGTGATGGTGTAGCGCTTACTATGTATAATACGGATGAGAGCATTACTGGCTTTGCGCGTGCCTGCTTTAACCAGGCGCTTATAAAGGGATGGCCGCTGTATCTTTCCACTAAGAATACTATCCTGAAAAAATATGATGGCCGTTTTAAGGATATTTTTGAGAATATCTACCAGACGGAGTTCAAAGCTAAATTTGACGAAGCGGGTATTACTTATGAACATCGCCTTATTGATGATATGGTTGCCTCAGCCCTGAAATGGAACGGCAACTTTGTCTGGGCGTGTAAGAACTATGACGGGGATGTTCAAAGCGATACGGTGGCTCAGGGGTTCGGGTCTCTTGGCCTGATGACCTCGACGCTTGTTACGCCTGATGGCAAAACAATGGAAGCGGAGGCAGCCCATGGCACTGTAACCCGCCATTACCGTGAACACCAGAAGGGAAATCCGACTTCTACCAATCCCATAGCCTCTATTTTTGCCTGGACCCGGGGACTTGAGTTCCGCGGTAAGCTGGATAACAACCAGGAACTGATCAATTTTGCCCATGCGCTTGAAGCTGTATGTATTGAGACCGTTGCAAGCGGTAAGATGACCAAGGATCTCGCTGTGTGTATCCATGGTAACAAGGTAAGTCATGGAACGCATTACCTGTATACGGAAGAATTCCTTGATGCGCTGGATACCAATCTTAAAGTAAAATTGGGAATAGGCTAAATCAGTCCGCATATTAATTAAATAGCCACCGGTTCTTCCGGTGGTTTTTTTGTTTATTCTGGTAATTTTTATTTTATTATTATTTATATATTTGTATATAAAATGTATAAATAATCATGAAAATATTAAAATATTACCTGTTTGGGTGGGTTATAATTACGCTCCCGTTTGGCGGCTGTCTCAAGAAGAATTTCGATGCGCCGCCCGATACCAGAAGTTATGATCCCGGCCTGGCGGTTAATTATGCTATCGGGGATTTACAATTGCTTCCGCAAGGTATAGCCATCAGCAATGATATCGTAATATCCGGTATCGTGGTCATGGATGATAAAGAGGGTAATTATTATAAAAAGATAGTCATACAGGATAGTACGGGGGGGATCGAGATCCTGCTTGACCAGAATAACCTTTACGGCGATTATCCCGTTGGGCGGAAAATATATGTAAAGTGCAGGGGGCTGTATATAGGTGCTTACGGACAAAACCCACAATTGGGATATATTCCTGACGCAACCGGCAATCTTTCGGATATACCTTTTACGCTTATTGGAGATTATATCGTTAAGGCCAGCTATCCGCATATACAGGTTCCTGATACCTTAACGATCAGCCAGCTGGCGGATCCTGCCGCAGCCCGGGCACATATTAATACGCTTATCGCTATTAAAGATGTTGAATTTTCTGCCATCGGTACAACAATTGCCGAACCGGCGAATATCCAGTCTGCCACGAACAGAATGCTGGAGGATTGTGATGGAAATAAGATAACGCTGAGAACGAGCGGGTATGCCAGGTTCCAGGCAGAGACGGTTCCGGGAGGAAACGGAGTTATCACCGCTATTTACACGCGTTATAACAAAACACCCCAGCTATACATCAGGCAAACCGCCGATCTTGGTTTGACAGGAGAGCGCTGCAACGGAGGTCCTGCCGCGACAGAGCCGGTATCTTTAGCAACAGTAAGATCGCTGGTAGCATCCCCTGCAGATTCTGTCGCTTCGTTAGCCAGCTATAAGATAACGGGTGTGGTTATTTCAGACAAGGGCTCGGGGAACATTGTCGCTTCTAATATTGTACTCCAGGATGCCAGCGGGGGGATTGTCGTACGCTTTTCAGGAAGTCCTTCTTTCCTGCTGGGAGATTCTCTGCTGATCGATATTACAGGGAGCAAATTATCCTGGTATAATAACCTGCTTCAGGTTTCAGGAGTCGCTGTCAGCAAAGTCAGTAAGCTCGGTACGGGTAAGACAGTCGTTCCACGCGTCGCTACCATTGACCAGGTTATTGCGAATTATAGCCTCTGGGAATCTACCCTGGTGAAAATACGGAATATTGTAGTGTCGGATGGCGGTACTTACGCAGGTAATAAAACCATAAGCGACGACAGCGGATCCATGTTAATGTATACCAGGAATGCTGCTTTATTTGCAGGAGAAAATGTTCCGGAAGCTGCGGCTGATTTTACTGGTATACTGGGAATTTACGGAACCGGAAAACAATTGCTCCTGCGCAATCTTGCTGATGTTGAGGACTAATGATTGGCGGATAAAAAAACGGAGGTCATTTATGACCTCCGTTTTGCCGTTTAAAATTATTATTGGTGGAATGCATAGCGGTAATTAGTTACCGGAACATACGTTTCCTTTATGGTGCGGGCGCTCAGCCAGCGGTAGAGATTAAGCATTGAGCCCGCTTTATCATTGGTACCGGAAGCCCGGGCGCCACCGAATGGCTGTTGTGCTACTACAGCTCCTGTTGGCTTATCATTGATATAGAAATTACCGGCGGCATTTACCAGTTTTTTTGTGAGATACTCGATAGCAGCCCTGTCCTGGGCAAATATGGCGCCGGTCAAGGCATAGCCTGAAGTATGGTCTACTGTATCCAGCAGGCCTTCCCATTCGCTTTCCTGGTAAACATAAATTGTAAGTACAGGTCCGAACAATTCTTCGCACATGGTTACATAGTCAGGTTTATAGGCCTCTATCACTGTAGGCTCGATAAAATATCCTTTTGACTTATCATAATTTCCGCCATAGATAATTGCGGCATCCTTGCTGTTCTTTACGCCATCAATATAACGTGCCAGGTTATCAAACGATTTTTCATCAATCACCGCGTTGATGAAATTGGTAAAATCATCTACCGGCCCCATTTTCAGGGTTTTTAACTCCGCAATGAATTTTGTTTTTACTTCAGCTGCAATATTTGAAGGCAGGTACACGCGCGAAGCGGCAGAACATTTTTGCCCCTGGTATTCAAATGCGCCGCGTACCATATTGGCTACTACGGCATCAGCATTAGCGGTCGGGTGCGCAAAAATGAAGTCCTTACCGCCGGTTTCGCCTACAATACGCGGATAGGATTTATACCGCGCAATATTATTGCCGATAGACTGCCACATTCCCTGGAACACGCCGGTAGACCCGGTAAAATGTACACCGGCAAATTCAGGATGCGCGAAACATATTTCGCCTACCACAGGACCACTGGTATATACCAGGTTAATTACGCCGTCCGGCAGCCCGGCCTCTTTCAGTATTTCCATAAATACGGAAGCTGAATATATCTGCGTATTGGCAGGCTTCCATACAACCACATTGCCGCACATTGCCGGCGCTGTAGGCAGGTTGCCGCCTATGGCTGTGAAATTGAAAGGTGTAACAGCGAGGACAAATCCTTCGAGCGCACGGTATTCCATCCGGTTGTTAAATCCCTGCGGGGAAATTGGTTGCTGCCTGTATATCTCGCTGAGGAAATGTACATTGAAGCGTAAAAAGTCAATCAGTTCGCAAGCGCTGTCGATCTCAGCCTGGAAAGCATTTTTGCTTTGGCCGAGCATAGTCGCAGCATTCATTCTGAAGCGATATTTCGTTGCCAGCAGCTCGGCGGCTTTAAGAAACACAGCGGCTCTGTGCTCCCAGCTGGTAGCGGCCCATTCCGCTCTTGCTTTAAGGGCGCTGTCTATAGCAGCGTCTACATGGCTGGCATCGCCGGCATGAAAATGCGCCAGCAGGTGGCTGGTTTCATGGGGTGGACGGATTTCCTGTTTATTTCCTGTACGTACTTCAGCACCGTTTATATACATCGGTATATCACGCACTTCAGCCTTAAGCTCCTTAATGGCCTTTTTAAGATTTTCCGCATCTGCCGAACCGGGAGCGTACTCCCTCACCGGTTCGTTCTTGGGCTCTGCAAAATAAAAATATCCGTTGTTCATATTTTGAAATTATCTGGATTGAGGCAGCAAAAGTAGGTAAATTCAGCTTTATGTACTATCGGATTAATCAATAGCCGAAAAGCCCCGGCCAGCTGTTTTACTGTATTTTAATTTGTGTCATCTATTGTTTTTTTTGCTATTTGCATAGCCGGGATTTTCAGAATTTACCAACGAAAATAAAAGGATACCTGTCTATCATACAATATCGTAGCAAGAAAATTTAAACAATTTACAATTTTATATTTTATGAAAAAGTGTTTAATATTTATGGCTTTGGTTACAATTGCGACACCTGCCTTCAGCCAGCAGAATGCTAACGAAAAGGCAATTGCGCATCAAAAGACATTAGCACATTTCGGTTCCCTCACACATAACATAAGTGATAGCAGGTATGTAAGCATTAGTTATTCCTTTATGCCGCTGGAACCTGCTACCTCAGTAACCTACTCCCTGCATGCATCGACATCGGGCTTGCTTTCTTTTAAAATAGCGGAGGCAACGGGAAAAACTGTTGCGGAATGGCAGCCACCGGCGGATGGCAAGTACCTGCATAAAGGAACATTAGATGTAAGTGGCTTAAAGCCGGGAAAATATGAATACAGGATATTCTGGGATGGAAAACTGACGGAATCAGTACCATTTACCAAAAAATAATGTTTTAATTAATTGAAGATCCTTAATATACCACATAGTTATGAAATTTAGATTCCTAAATAAATTTTTTTATCGTAATGCAATATTGTGCTCCTCTTTACTGCTGGGTGCAGCGGCGGCAAATGCGCAGATGGTAAGCGGTAACGTATTTCTCCAGGGAAAATATGTAGAGCTGGGTATAGCGCCGATCGGCGCTTTTGGCTCTAACGCAGATGTGCCCGACACTTATCACCCTCCCCGTTCAGGGTTTGGTAACTGGCTGGGCTTTATCTCTGATCCGGATCGGGATGGTTGGGATGTAGGTGATCCGGACTATGTAGGTGATTATTTTCTTCCAGGTGATCCGCAGGAAGGCTGGGATGTCCAGATCGATGGTACCTGGAACCGGGCCTGGAGAGGGGCTTCCTGGAGCGGCGGCGGTGGAGATGGAAATACCTTTACTGGTTCTCCGCTGTGGCTGACCGGCGCCAATACGGCCTATTATGTAGACGGTCCTAATAAAGTAGGCGTATGGGAAGGTACAATGGGGGAAACTGATAATCTCGCTATCAAACAAGTGACCACTTTAGATACAAATAAAGTATACTTTATTGTAAACGTGACACTTAAAAATACGGGATCTACTCCGCTGGAGAACGTTTACTATAACAGGACAGTGGACCCCGATCAGGGAACTTTTACCCCGGGAGGTGGAGGATCTGTTACGACAAATACAATAGAATACCAGCCGGATGCGGCTGCTACTACAGAGGATGGAATGAAATGTCTCGTATCCGCCTATCCGCCACCCCTGGGAGCAGATGTCGCTTATCTTGGTCTGGGTACTGTGGATTGCCGTGCCAAATGCTATATAGTAGGTACCGGCCTGAACCCGTCGCCCGGTTCAGGTGTGGATCTGGGTACCATTTATGATGAAACGGTAACCTCAGTCCCTCCTTACACGTTTGAGAAAGATGCGTCTGTAACGAATGATATTGGCATCGGCCTCGTGTTTAACATCGGTACTATCCTTCCCGGCGACAGTACTACACTTGCTTATGCTTATATTCTCCGTAAAGCAGATCTGGATTCGGCATTTAACTCCCTTACTCCTTCCTGGATACTGGATGGTGAGCAGTTTGCTTCCGGCGATACCCTGAGAAAGTGCTGGGATACAGATGTGGAGGTAGAATTAAGAGGAGGCGGTGCTTATAACTGGGGTGAGTGGGTTGATCTGAACGGTGGTCCTACTTTACCTCCGGGCAGGAACCATACAATACACGTAGAGCACAATACACTTACTTATCGCGTGATCGGAACTTCACCGATATGCCCTCTGAGCGATACGATGATCATGACCTTCATCCCAGAAGGAGATTCTGTAGTATTGAATGAAAGCATTTGCCAGGGTGAGACCTTTAATTTTATGGGCAATCTTAAATACGAGACGGGTACTTATGTGAATTCCAGAAAAACGTTTATCGGTTGCGACAGCATCGTTGTGCTTAATCTTACAGTTGACCCGTTGCCTGATGTAACCATATCAGCGAGGGAAACCCAGATATGCGAAGGAGAGGAAGCCCTGTTTACGCTGGATAACCCATCTCCGGGAACAACTTACCAGTGGAAGAGGGATGGCGTGGATATACCAGGCGCTACACAGCATACCTATGCAGCGCCTGCTGTTCCGGGAGTGTACAGCGTATCCGGCGTTACTTCAAAAGGATGTACAGACGATTCCCGCACGATAACAATTACCGTTAATCCGAAAGCCGAGGGCAGCATTGTCAGCATCAGCGAACAGGATGTATGCATAGGTGATACGGTTACACTGACCTCAGATGGTAAACCCGGTTACCAGTATACCTGGGAGCCTCAGGCATACTTCAGGTATACCAGCGGTAATATGAACCCCTCCGCAAGTGCTGTGGTACCAGGAACTACGGAAGTATATCTTGTGTCTATGAACGAATATGGCTGTAAAGATTACGATACGGCTGTTGTAACCGCACACCCCTGCTGCGATATCTATATCCCTACGGCTTTCTCCCCGAACAATGACGGTCTGAACGACGAGTTCGCACCTAAGCTGCGCCCGGGACAAAAGATCGTGGCCCTGCAGATATTCAACCGTAAAGGCCAGCTCGTGTATGACAACAACAGCCCCCAGAGAGGCTGGAACGGTAAATACAACAATACTGACGCGGAAGCCGCCCAGGATGTATATATGTACCGGTTTGTCTATACCTGTACCGACGGAGAAGTATTTGAAACAAAAGGAGATGTTACGCTTATAAGATAACTTGTCCGAAACCTTAAAAAAAATGCCGGCAATCGCCGGCATTTTTTTTAAAGTCAGGCTTAGAGCTTCGCGGCTTATTTTATGAGGGTGGGGGAAACTTTTTCTTTGTAATTTGCCGCCGATATGCAAGAAAAAGAAATTGTAGTAAGTGGTATCCGGTCTACGGGTAATCTGCACCTTGGTAATTACTTTGGTGCAATCCACAATTATATAAAGATGCAGGATGATTATAACTGCTATTTTTTTGTCGCAGATTATCATTCCCTGACAACACACCCGGATCCCAGGGACCTGCGCAGCAATGTATACAGGGTAGTAGCGGAGAATGTTGCGAGTGGCATTAACCCTGATAAGGTGGCTTTATATGCACAGAGCGATGTGCCTGAAATACCCGAGCTGTACCTGATGCTGAACATGCTTGCCTACAAAGGCGAACTGGAAAAAGTGCCTACTTTTAAAGATAAGGTCAGGCTCAGTCCCGATAATGTGAACGCCGGCTTGCTTACCTATCCTGTACTAATGGCAGCGGATATACTGATCCACCGCGGCAAAAAAGTTCCGGTCGGAAAGGACCAGGAGCAGCATCTTGAAATGGCCAGGAATTTTGCACAACGCTTCAATAACCGTTACGGCGAAACTTTCCCGGAACCACAGGTATTCCGGTTTGATGATAATACGGTCAAGATCATGAGCCTTGACGGCAATGGTAAAATGAGCAAAAGCGAAAATGCCAATGCCACTATTTATCTGAATGATGAGGATGAAGTGATCAGGAAGAAGATTATGAAAGCCAAGACAGATTCCGGTCCGACGGTGCCCGATATGCCTATGCCTGATTATATCCGGAACCTGTTCCAGCTGATGGATCTTGTTTCTGATACCGCAACTGCTGACGGCTTCAGGAATACATACAACGACTGTACCATAAGGTATGGCGATATGAAGAAGCAGCTTGCAGAGGATATGGTAGCTTTTGTCCGACCCATAAGGGAGCACGCAGCGGCATTGCAGAAGGATGAGCATACGATCCGGAAAATATTAAAGGAGGGTGCAGAGAAGGCGCGCGCCAGTGCAGGAGAGACGATAAGCCTTGCCCGGAAAGCGATAGGAATAAATTACTGAGGGTCTGGTATCACGCTAAAAAAAGTATAAGTTGAAACTAAAACATATCTCTGTTGCAGGTAATATCGGCGCTGGTAAAACTACATTGACAGAAATGCTGGCCAAGCATTATAAATGGACGCCGCAATATGAATCTGTTGACCATAATCCTTACCTCAGCGATTTTTATAATGATATGAATCGCTGGTCGTTCAACCTGCAGATCTACTTTCTTAATAACAGGCTGAGGCAGCTCCTGGAGATCCAGAACAGCAAGCACACGGTTGTGCAGGATCGTACGGTATACGAGGATGCACAGATATTCGCGCCCAACCTTCACGAAATGGGCTTAATGAATGGTCGTGATTTTGAGAATTATGCTGAATTTTTCCAGACAATAAAAAGGATGATCAATCCGCCGGATCTGCTGATCTACCTTAAAGCTTCTATTCCCACACTTGTAGACCAGATACAAAAAAGGGGAAGAGAGTACGAGGAAAATATAAGGCTGGACTACCTGAAAAGACTCAATGAGCACTATAATAGCTGGATCAGCAAATATAACGACGGACCGTTGCTGATTGTCGATATTGACAAATGCAATTTTGCGGAAAGGGAGGAGGATTTTGCAGAGATCATCAGCAGGATTGATGCACAAATAAACGGGTTATTCTGATCAGAAGCCACCATTTACGGTGGCTTTTGCTTTACGGTGCTTCATACATATTTTCGATTTCCTTTTTGAATCTCTCTTCCACCACTTTTCGCCTGATGGATAGTTTGGGTGTCAGGATACCATTGTCAATGGTCCATTCTTCCGGTAACAGCGTAAATTTTTTGATCTGCTCCACATGGCCGAAATGAGGATTATAACGGTCGATCTGTGACTGGATCAGCAGGATCACACGTTCATCTTTTATCAGGGCTTCATTGTTATCGGGAAGGTTTTTACCTTCAGCGCCCAGCTTTTTTCTTACCTGCGCGAAATTGGGAACAATGAGCGCCGATACAAATTTTCGCCCCGGGCCTACGACCATCATTTGCTCTATATACGGGCTTTCGCGCAACTTGTTCTCTATGGCCTGTGGGGCAACATATTTTCCCCCGGAAGTTTTAAACATTTCCTTTTTCCTGTCGGTTATCTTCAGAAAGCGGTCTTCTATCCAGACACCGATATCGCCCGTATGGAGCCAGCCATCAGCAGAAAGTACTTCTGCCGTCTGTTCCGGTTTTTTGTAATAACCTACCATTACATTATTACCCCTGCAAAGTATTTCACCGTCATCAGCCAGCTTTACCTCAACCTTGGGTATTACAGGGCCTACTGTGCCAATGCGGCGGTCCTTGCTGTCGATATGGTTTACGGTAATTACCGGAGATGTTTCCGTAAGGCCATACCCTTCCATGATCGTTATCTGCGCCGCGCTGAAAATCCGTATAAGCTTTTCCTGCAGGGCAGCAGAGCCGCTTACTACTGCCTCTACTCTTCCACCCAATGCCTCGCGCCATTTATTAAATATCAGCTTATTGGCCAGGGCCAGCTGCCAGCGGTACCTGAAACTGCCGGGAACAGCATTGTCATATTTTCCCGCAAGCTTAACCGCCCAGAAGAACAGCCCTTTCTTTATACCCGATAATTCATGTCCTTTCGCCATGATCCTTTCATATACCTTTTCCAGCAGGCGGGGCACGCAGGTAAAGACCATTGGTTTTACCTCTTTAAGATTATCACCGATGGTATCCATGCTTTCGGCATAGTAAATACTGACGCCGGCGTTGATATAAATGTAGGAAACCATTTTCTCGAAAATATGATTCAGCGGCAGAAAGCTCAGGGCGCGGTCTTCCTTACGGGCAAAGTGAAAAATAGGCATACAGTCTATCACGTTGCTCACGATATTCCTGTGGCACAACATTACACCCTTGGGCTTGCCTGTGGTGCCGGACGTATAGATGATGGTAGCGATGGTCTCTTCCGTGATGCGATCACATACCTGCCTTCTTTGTGTCTCTCCTTCTGCGGAAGGCTGTATATCCAGCCAGTGCTCCGCGCCGGCTATTTTGTCGAAAGTATAGATGTGCTTCAGGGAGGGAATATCTTTGAATGCGGGCTGAAACCGGTCGAGCAGCTCCTGGTTAGCGATAAAGATAATCCGGACCTCCGCTTCATTCATAATAAAGGTAAAATCTTCCGGGCTTACCGTCGGATAAATAGGCGTCAGGATAGCGCCCGTTTGCTGTATGGCAATATCCGTGATCAGCCATTCAGGGCGATTGGGTGAAATGAGGGCGATCTTCTCCTGCCGTTCCGGTACCAGCTCCTCATTCCGTATGCCTGATGCCAGGAGGCCTGATGCCAGGTCATGTGCTTTGGTTACTGCATCCTTGCAGGTAAGCGTTTGCCATGCGCCCTTTATTTTAGAAGCGAGCATGATGCCTCCCGGGCGGTTGGTCGCCTGTCTTTCAGCCAGATCAAATAACCTTTTCATATAATTCCTCCTGGTTTAACAAGCAATAAAAATGAATAAACGTTCATTCACGAAGATAATTGTTTCTCTTTAAATTTCAATGAAGTTTATTAATGGCAGGTAAGGTAAAAAGATGGCCCTTACTTGCCAAAGGGGTTAAAAGCTGAAAAAGTATACCCATAAGATCAGCAAAGCCTGCATCGGTATCCTGAACCATAAGTAATTTGTTCCCGGTCCGTTGTAGGTTGCTTTCTGATAGTCCACACGTCTTACGGCCGCGTAGATATTAGCGGGCAGTATCAGGATAAAAAAAATGATCAGCAGAATAGCGGTAATATGGCGTAGGGAGGGTATAAGCAGGCCTGCGGCGGCTGCCAGTTCAATAATACCGGTGCCATAGACCCAGAAATATTTCGCCGGGAAGGAAGGTGGCAGCATCATGGTCATTCCTTTAGGGAAGGCGAAATGGCCGATTGCAGTAAATATAAGCATTATGGCCATGGAAATGTTCCCGGCAAGTTTGTAACTATCTATATTATCTGAAAAGAATAAAACTGCCAGCACCAAAATAAAGCTGGTCAGCAGTATCAGCAGGGGTTTCATAAGCCGGATATTTCTTCCTGTAAATGTATACACTTTATACGCACCGGAAAAATACAATTGTCATCGTCATTAACACTTTCTGATCTTTGTGGCTATAGTTAGGCGGTCAATACTTAAATTTACTTTCGCAATTTTAAACCTGGCTGAATATGAAAATAGCAACCTATAATATAAACGGAATAAACGGCCATCTTCCGGTGTTATTACGCTGGCTGGAAGAACAGGCCCCGGATATCGTCTGTCTCCAGGAGTTGAAAGCGCCTGATGAAAAATTTCCACTACAGGCTATTGAGGCTGCAGGCTATAACGCTATCTGGCATGGGCAGAAAAGCTGGAACGGGGTAGCTATTTTAACACGTGGCCTGGCAATAAAGGAGCTGCGCCGAGCGCTTCCCGGCGATGCGGATGATGTTAACAGCCGTTATATAGAAGCGGAGATCAGCAATATCATCATAGCCTGCTTATATCTGCCCAACGGCAACCCCGCACCCGGTCCCAAGTTTGATTATAAGCTCAGCTGGCTTGACCGTCTGATCGTTCACGGGGAGGGATTGCTCGCTCTTGACAAACCGGTGATCCTTACCGGCGATTTCAATGTGATACCTGCCGATAATGATGTATATAAGCCAGAGCGCTGGGTAGACGATGCCCTTTTCCGGCCGGAATCCAAAGCGGCATTTCATAAGCTGAAAGCCCTGGGCTGGACGGATGCCATACGCAAACTATACCCTAAGGAAAAGATATATACCTTCTGGGACTATTTCCGGAATGCTTACGGAAGGGATGCGGGGCTTCGGATAGATCATTTTCTGCTGAGCAGGCATTTTGATCAGAAATTAATGGCCGCCGGAGTAGACAGGCATGTGCGCGGATGGGAAAAGACCAGCGATCATGCGCCGGTCTGGATAGAGGTTGCCGGTTAATTTAAGTGCGCATCTGGCCATAGAGGGAAACTATTTGTAACGGTTATCGTTTTTCTACAATTTGCAGCCATATTAAACCAGGAAATGAAACTAGAATTCGGGATCAGTACTTTTGGCGAGGCACAGCAGGATGCCGGTACAGGGAACGCAAAGCATGCGTACCGCCGGATGCAGGAGCTGGTAGCGGAAGCCAGGCTTGCAGATGAGCTGGGGCTTGATGTATTCGCTTTGGGTGAGCATCACCGTGAAGATTATATTATTTCTGCTCCGGAAGTAGCGCTTGCCGGTATTGCAACGGTTACCAGGAATATAAAGCTCTCCAGCGCTGTAACTGTTCTGAGCTCTGCGGATCCGGTCCGCGTTTACCAGAACTTTGCAACCCTTGATCTTCTTTCCGGCGGCAGGGCAGAGATTATGGCTGGGCGGGGATCCTTTATCGAATCCTTCCCGCTTTTTGGTTATAGCCTTGACGACTATGACGCTTTGTTTGAAGAGAAGCTTGATCTCCTTCTGACTATCAATACCAATGAGCATGTTACCTGGTCCGGGCAGTTCAGGAGCGGCATCCGGCAGCAGGGTATTTATCCAAGGCCGCTACAGGAGCGGTTGCCGGTATGGATCGCCGTAGGAGGTACGCCGGCTTCCGTAGCCAGGGCCGGGAAGCTCAACCTCCCGCTAACCATAGCCATGCTGGGCGGACAACCGGAGCACTTTCTGCCGCTGGTGCATCACTACCGCAAAAATGCTTCTGAGGCTGGTCACGATCCCACGCAGCTGCAGCTGGCGCTCAATGCCCATATGTATATTGCTGACGATGCTGCAAAGGCGGCAAATGAATTCTGGCCGGGATATGAGCAATTAATGAACCGCATCGGGAAGGAGCGCGGCTGGTCGCCGGTTACACGGCAGCAGTTTGAATATATGCTTACAGACGGACCGCTGCTGGTAGGTAGTCCGGGAGAGGTCGCCTCAAAGCTGATAATACAGCACAAATTGTTCCGGAATACACGTTTCCTGTCGCAGCTTATTTCAAGCGGGTTATCTCATGAGCAGCAGCTCCGTTCAATATCATTATTTGCATCGGAAGTAGCACCCCGTGTAAAAGCTGCCGTTGCAGCTGAAAGCATGCTATAGATCAAAGTTTATAATAAAGCATGTCTTCCGTAGCGTTGTCGGGCCAGGTACGCGGTTCGCTATGGGTATATACAAAGCCGTATCGCTGGTTGGCGTGCTTTGACGCCAGGTTGTTTTTACGATGACCAATGATCAGCTGTTTGATATTATGCTCTTTAGCCCACTGGAGCCTTGCCTCATAAAGAAGGCCTGATAAACCCCGGCCCCTGTATTGTTTGCGTATATAAGACTGGGTCATATAGGCAAGCCCGGGAGCATATCCGTCCGATGTAATACCGGTTATGCCGATAAGTTCGTTTCCGGAGTATAAGCCAAAACATGCCTTGTTTGTATTGGTAAGCCTTTCCAGCCATTGTGCGTCGGTAAAAGCCGCTTCCTGTTCATAGCTGTTGCCGAACATCCCGCACTCTTTCTGTAATGCCTCCAGGCGCATGGGCCGGTAAGCGTCCATATCTCCGGCTGAAAAACGACGTATAGAATATGTTGCCATGGCAATAAGTTCTTGGTAGCACAAAAAAGATAAGCGAAGCCGGTTGTCATTGCACGCCGGTCAGGAAAAACAAAGCTGCTATTCTCAGATAGCAGCTTTCCGGATAATAAGCTATACTGGCGATAACTACAGGCTGCTGGATTTTTTTAACTGACCATCGCCCAGCTGAACACCGAGATTCTTTATGATCTCTTCGCCGAATTCATCAGTTTTTAATAAGGTCGCATCTGTCATCAGGTTAAAGAAATCAATCGTTACCCTTTTTCGCATAATGGCAGATGATAAGGCATGGGTGATCATGTCAGCGGCTTCTTTCCAGCCCATATATTCCAGCATCATTACGCCGCTCAGCAATACGGAAGAAGGATTCATCGCGTTCTTGCCTGCAAATTTCGGCGCGGTACCATGTGTAGCTTCGAATACGGCATGACCGGTAACATAGTTGATATTGGCGCCGGGAGCAATGCCGATACCGCCTACCGCTGCCGCCAGCGCATCTGAAATATAATCGCCATTGAGGTTAAGTGTGGCTACCACTGAATAATCCTGAGGAGCAAGCAGTATCTGTTGCAGGAAGTTGTCGGCAATCACATCTTTTACCAAAAGTTTGCCGGCAGATAAAGCAGCCTGTTGCGCTTCATTGGCAGCTTCTTCACCTTTTGAAGCTTTCAGCTCATCCCACTCTTCCCAGGTAAACACCTGGTTTCCGAATTCCGTTCTCGCCACTTCATATCCCCATTTTTTAAAAGAGCCTTCGGTAAATTTCATAATATTACCCTTATGTACAAGGGTAAGCGACGGCTGCTTATTTTCCAGCGCATAATTCAGCGCAGCCCTTACCAGCCTTTGTGATCCTTCTTTGGAGACAGGTTTTATACCATAGGAAGAATCGCCGGGGAAGCGTACTTTGGTAACACCCATTTCTTCAATAAGGAATTTCTCGAATTTCCTGCATTCCTCGCTTCCAGCAGCCCATTCAATTCCTGCGTAAATGTCCTCCGTATTTTCCCGGAAAATAGTCATATCTACTCTTTCAGGATGTAGTACAGGAGAAGGCACCCCTTTATACCACTTTACCGGGCGCAGGCATACATAAAGATCCAGGGTCTGGCGCATGGCGACATTCAGCGAGCGGATACCACCGCCGATAGGTGTGGTAAGCGGCCCCTTTATCGATACCAGGTATTCATCGGCAATATCCAGCGTTTCCTTTGGCAGCCAGCTTCCTGTCTGGTTAAATGCTTTTTCCCCTGCCAGTATCTCCTTCCACTCAATCTTCCTTTTACCGTTATAGGCTTTTTCTACGGCTGCATCAAGCACTCTGGATGCCACCTTCCATATTTCAGGACCGATGCCGTCCCCTTCAATAAATGGGATTACCGGATGATCGGGAACCTGTAGCTTACCATTGGCGCCCATAGTGATTTTCTCTGCCATAATACTGTTTACGTGTTTTTTTGAAGCTGAAAAATGAAATGAAAAATACGCCGCGAATTTACGAACATACGATCGTAAAAAGAATACCGCTGATCTTGATTTTGATTAAATAAAAAGGGTTTGCCGATTATGGCAAACCCTTTAATATATTCCTGAAGACGGTTATTTCCCGCCCGCTCCCATTTTCTTTTGCAGTTCCTCCATACAGGGCATAATCACGGGCATAACCTTTGCCTGGATCTCCTGCTGCTTTGCCTGGTCGGCGTTATCTGAATTTTGAAACTCATCAAGCTCTTTTAAAGAAAATTGCTTGATAAGGCCCTCTGCCTGGCAGGAGCAGAAATCCTGAAAAAGGGCTTTTGCTTCATCTGTAGTAGCCTGTTCCTTGAAATTGTCCATGCATTCAGTCACCATTTTTGTCTTGGCGGCTTCTTTATCCTTATCTGTATCCTGTGCACTGGCCAGAGCCGGGGCGGCAATCAATGCCAGCAAATAAATTACTTTTTTCATGAAATCTTATTTTTAGTTATGAACCGGTGAAAGTATCAAAAAAATATTACAACGGAATAGAGGTTCCTTGTATTTCACTTTTATTTAATAGAATCGAGATAGAATATATACGCCCTGAGACAAATTATATCCATGTATGGTTTAACGCAGGAGTATGTTTATTTTCATACTTTTGAACGTTATTGAACCTTAGGCGTTTAATAGGCTTTAAAAATATATACTTTAATCAATCACTATGGCGGTAAAAGTCAAAAATGAAGTAAAGATAGGGGTAATGGTCGCCACGGCTATTATATTGTTTGTACTGGGGCTGAACTTTTTGAGAGGAAGAGGTATTTTTTCAAATGAAAGGGAATATACGGCTTATTATTCCAATACGTCAGGTTTGCAGCCCTCAGCGGCCATCCAGCTACAAGGCGTGAACGTTGGCAAGGTCATTGATGTGGAATTGCAGAAGGACAGGCGGGTAAAAGTAACGCTGGGCATGAGTCCCGATATAGAAATTCCTGTCGGTTCGCAAGCCCAGCTCGCTTCTGCCGATCTTATTTCCGGAACCAAGATCATCAATCTTATTTTTACCGGTAATACAGCCAAATTAAAGCCGGGTGATACGCTTGTCGGCGCAGAGGCCGGCGGCATACTGGATAATCTTTCTTCAGAAGTCTCTCCGTTGATGAGCGTCGTGCAGCATACCGTAATCACGCTGGACTCCCTGCTTAATTCTGTAAATGATATCGTCAACCAGGAGGCCAGGGGGCATTTAAACAGCAGCCTGGTATCGCTTGATGCAGCGCTGAAGGATATGGTAACGCTTACCGGCAGCCTTAATAAACAGACAGCGAGCCTGGCAGGTATCCTGAATAATGCAAACAGCATTACAGGTAATGTCGCGCAGAGCAATGAGAAAATTACCGGCATCCTCAACAATGCCGAAAAAGCTACCGGGCAGTTCGCCAATGCCCCGGTCCAGAAAACGCTGGAAGACCTCCAGGCGGCCGCGGCCAATCTTCAAAAGGCCGTAGCCCAGATCAACAGCTCAGATGGCACAGTAGGCATGCTGTTGCATGATAGAAAGCTGTATGAGAACCTGACCAGCACAATGGGGACTCTGGATACCTTATTATACGACCTGCAAAAAAGGCCTTCCCGCTATATTAATGTATCCGTATTTGGCAGGAAAAAGGACTGATCCTCGAAGAATTTAATAGAAATGATAAGCCTGATGCCCGTGAAAGCTGTCTTTCACGGGCTTTTTATTACCGCTTATTAACATTAGCGTTAACCAGCTGCTGAATGCCCGAAGAATAACTTTTATATCTTTACGCACATTTTTTGACTTTTAAACACAGCTATTCAAGACTCATGCGTATTTACTATTCCATCGCTTTGGGCATAGGTTTAGGAGTTGCCGCTAATAATGGACTCCAGGCCCAGACTCTTTTTACCTATGGAAATAATCCGGTTAGCAAAGAAGATTTTATAAGGGTTTACCAAAAAAATAATGCGCAAAAGCAACCTGATTTCAGTGAAAAATCAATAAGGGAATACATTGATCTTTATTCTGTTTTCAGGATGAAAGTAAAAGAAGCGGAAGATATGCGTCTCGATACGACCGCTGCGGTGCGTAATGAGCTGGAGAATTATAAAGGCCAGTTATCCAGGACTTATCTTGCCGATAAGGAGGCTACTAAAGAGCTGGTCGCGCAGGCTTATGAAAGGATGAAGGAAGAAGTAGCGGTACAGCATATACTTATAGCAGTACGGCCTAACGAAGATTCGACCGCTGCCTACCGGAAAATTGACAGCATCTATAGTGCGATAACCCAGGGGAGAGCGGGCTTTGACGAAATGGCCAGGCAGTATTCCGATGATAAGGGATCTGCAGTAAAAGGAGGAGCGCTCGGATACATTACAGCGCTTCAGGTAGTGTACCCTTTTGAGAATGCAGCTTACAATACTTCCGTCGGACAGGTGTCCAAGCCATTCCGTACACAATTCGGCTATCATATCTTAAAGGTAAATAACCGCCGTAAGGCAAAGGGCCAGGTACAGGTGGCGCATATAATGATCGCGACACCGAAATCAAAAGGTGAAGAAGGCATTAAAGAGGCCCAGGCTAAAATAGCAATGATCCAGGGCAAACTCAAAAGTGGCGCATCTTTTGACGATATGGTAACAGAATATTCAGAGGACAGGTATTCGAAAGATAAGAAAGGAATGCTGGAGCCGTTTGGCGTCGGCCGCATGGCGCCGGAGTTTGAAGATGCCGCCTTTAAACTGGAAAACCCCGGGGACATTTCGGAACCGGTTAAAACGGAATTTGGTTTTCACCTGATCAGGCTGATCAGGAAGACCCCTTTACAGCCCCTGGACAGTATCCGGGACAACCTGGCAAGAAGGGTGGAAAATGACGGCCGGGCTGTGATTGCCAAGGACGCATACCAGGATAAGGTCAAAAAGCAGTATAAGTTCAGGGAGTACCAGGATAACCTAACAGAAGTGGTAGCGGCGATACCGGCGGATTCGCTGAAGGAAAAAGGTTTTAAGGCTGAGGATTATGCAGGCTTTAAAAAGCCCGTTATAGAGCTGAATGGCAAAACCTATACACAGCACGACTTTTTAAAGTATGCCGCCGACCTTACCCGGGGCCGTATTGTGGGACCTAAGAACAATGCGTTCGGCGACCTGTTCAAAATGTACCAGAGCAAGCTTATCACGGAACTGCAGATGGCTAACCTTGAGAAAAATAATACCGAGTACCGGGATCTGCTTACGGAATACAGGGACGGTACATTGTTTTTTGACCTGATGGGAAAAAAGGTATGGGAGCGTGCCACCAAAGATACAGCAGGCCTTGAAGCGTTCTACAGGCAGAACCAGGATAAATACCAATGGCAGCCCGGCTTTGAAGGTACTGTATACCAGGCTGTAGATAAAAGCTTCCTGGAGCAGTTCGCAAAAGCGGTAAGCGGCGGAGCAAGTCTGCAGGATGCGCTGGATAAGATCAATATACCCGAGAATCCTAACCGGATAACGGAGCAATCCGGCAAATTTGAATTCAAGGCGTTTTCCCTGCCTGCGGCAAGCTATAGCGAAGGCAAGCTTACTCCTGTATTTGCAAATACTGACGGAACGGCAACGGCTGTATATGTCAGTAAATTACACCCGCAGGCTGAAAATAAAACGCTGGCAGAAGCCAGGGGCTTTGTAGTAGCAGATTACCAGGATTATTTAGAAAAGAACTGGAATAGTGAACTGAAAGTAAAATACCCGGTAAAGGTCAATGAAAAGACATTAAAATCTATAGTCAAATAGCATACAGCATAATAAAAGAGGGGCGGTCTGAAAGCCGCCCCTCTTTTATTATGTAACAGCCAGTTTCTTCCACCGGAAATAACCGAATACCGCAACAGTGAACAAGAACAAAGTAAGCATGGCCGTCAGCGGCATCCCCTTATAGATAAAAAGGGGAATGGCGATAATATTTGAAATGTTCAGCAGTAGCCAGTTTTCAACTTTCCGTTTGGCCAGCAGCCACATGCCGCTCCAGGCAGTAGCAGATACTATGGAATCCCAGAAAGGGACGGTAGAAGGAGTAAAAGAGCTCAGTATAATATAGAGCAGGATGAATGCAGCAGCAGCTATTGCAAAGGCGGTCAGCCTGTCGTTTCTGCTCCATCGGGTGATCCTGGTCTTCTCCTGTTCCTTTTTGCCCTTCCCCCACATGATCCATCCGTAAAAGCTCATAACAAGATAGTAGAGGTTGAGCGATGCGTCGGCATACAGGCCCGGATGCGGCTGCGCCAGCATCCAGGTATAAATAGCGGTGCTGATGATCCCGGCGGGATAGGTAAGGATGCTGTTACGGAAGGCCAGCAGGACCTGGAGCATGCCAAAAATAACTGCGGTAATCTCCATCCATGAAGTCTGCAGCCACTGTTGCCTCATCAGGGCAAGGAATTCATTCATGGCGGCGAAAATAGTGCATGAGCGGCTTAGTATGAAATAATACATCAGCGCCGGATATGCACCCGGAAATTGCCCGAAAAATTAACATTAAATAATTGTTATGTTTTAGTAACTTCATAGGGAGATAAGACAATGTTGTGAAAAAACGGGTTTTCATATCGGCTATTTGCCTGTTTTCAGTTATTACAGCCCTCCGGAGCTATGGGACGGAGCTGAAGACCCTGATCGGATTTGAGTTTTTCGGCGACTCCGTTTCCTTGCCTATGCCCGCTCCTGTAGCTTTTAACAGCCCTCCTTCAGATAGTGCCATTAAAGTATTTTATGCTGAGATGAGCAACACCGATTACCAGCCTGTGATCGATACGCTCCTGGCACATAAGGAGCGGCACCAGCTCAGCGACTGGCTGTATTACCAGCTTATCCGCAAAGCAGCTGAGCAAATGAGCCCCAAGGCTGAAAATTATTTCCGCTACACGCTTTATAAGTGGTTCCTGCTGGGTAAAAGCGGGTACGATGCGCGACTGGCGCTTTTCAGGAACGACCTCCTCTTCTATATACAGACAGATGAGAACATATACGATATCCCTTATTTTATGAAGGATGGCCGGCAGTACGTTTGCCTGAATATACATGATTACGGCAAGATAAATTTTGAAGAGGACGCATTGACAGAGGTTCCGGTAAGAATACCTGAGGGAACCAGGAATTTTTCTTATAAAATAAGCACCATGCCGGATTTTACCCCGGAGACTTATACCCAAAAGGATATACAATTTAAATACCGCAACAAAAATTATCACTTTAGGGTAATGCTGAACGACCAGGTAGGGACTATCTTTAAAAACTATCCGGTAGTTGACTACGAATCCTATTTTAATATTCCCCTTAATAATAAAACATATAATTCGCTTATACCTGAGCTAAGAAAGCATGTAAAGAAGATGAAGCAGGAGGATGGCGTGGATTACCTGATGGAGTTTACCCGGAATGCCTTCTCCTTTGAAACGGACCAGGAAAATTTTGGTAAAGAGAAACGCCTGTCGCCGGAGCAGACATTGCTCTATGATCACAGCGACTGCGATGATCGCGCCGCCTTGTTTTTTTACCTGGTCAAGGAAATTTATAACCTTCCGATGATCGCGCTGCTGTATCCTACTCATGTTACGATCGCGGTTAAATTTGACAAGCCACTCGGCGAGCCTGTTATTTACAAGGATATGGCCTTCACAATATGCGAGCCTACGCCACAGTCCCAGGACCTTAAAATAGGCGAGCTATCACCAGGGCTGCGGAATGTTCCTTACCAGGTAGCTTACGAATATATTCCTGAAAATAAATAAAGCGCCCCGGAGGGCGCTTATAAGGTCAGAGACGGTTTTTGTTTTACTGAAGCATAATTTTCTTTGCAGCCTGCGCATTGCCGCTCTGGAACTTAACCAGGTACATGCCTGCAGCAAAGCCGCTCAGGTCAATACCATAGTTGCCGGTGCGGACATTCTGCAATGTATGGTGCTGTAGTCTTTTCCCGGTTATATCAAATAGCTCTACCGTTATATCTGCGGCCTCTGCCAGGTTAAACCTGATCGTGGCATTGTTGCCTGTAACCGGGTTAGGATAAATGCTTACGGCATTGTCCAGCGATTTGTCTGCAACGGTGATGCCGGTACCTCCGTCGAGGGCAGAGCAATCAGATTTAACTGCGTTCAGTGTAATGGTGCCGGTATTAGCAGGGTCCAGCCAGGGTTTGAGCTTCCTGTTGGCGGCGCTGCCATCTACGGAATAATCCCAGTCGTAAGACATTTTGCTATACATTACAAAGTTGGCGGTCCCGTCGGCAGGATCTCCAGCAGCGTTGACCTTGCATGATTCATCAAGCCCGAAGGGGCCTGCCACGGAAGCAATGCCGATCACCCGGCCATCGCCGTCAAACAAAGCGCTGCCCGATGATCCCGTAGATACCAGCCCGTTATCCAGTAAGGTCATCCAGTGGCTTCCAGGCGCTCCCAGGGCTTCAGAGGAAATAGCCGCGCTTGCGGATACCTTTTTCATATCGGCATCCGGGTGATGGAAGCCGATAAATTTTTTAGGTGCAACCGTGCTTGTAGGGATAGATGGGGAATTGTTCCAGCCAGCCAGGTTTATACCCCAGGATGCCGGGATGGCATTCCTCAGTTCCAGCAGCAGGAAGTCGCCTTTGATCTCATCAGGTGTCGCGGCAGTGTAATCAGCCCTGGCTACAAAGTTGGCGCCCACCAGTGTATTGGAAACGGGTATCGCGGTGCCTTCGCAGGTAGCCTGCATGAAATTGAAGCGCATAATAGCTTCATCAAAATGAGCCGACGATGTGCTGTTGGCGCCGTCACAGTGCGTAGCGCTTAAAAAGTATTGTTTACAGCTGCCCGGAGCGTTACCTGTGGTATTCATCATAGTTGCGGAGCAGGCGCCTACACCCTCGTCGGTAGGAAACAGCTCCTGCAGGGTGGCGTTACGTTGTGTTACATAGCCATCTCCCAGGGGGCATACTGCATTGATCATACATATGGACGAGCTGCCGCTCAGGGCGGAATCTATAAAATCGATCTCCTGTAAATGATCAGCCGCATAATAATTCAGGTATTCTATCCCGCGGAAGTACACCGCTGTCCGGTAGATATGCAGCTTAATATCATCCAGGTTAACGCCGGGAGCAATGTTCAATTCGATATTGGCCACGGATCCCTGGATCGCCTCATTCGCAAATTTTCCTGAAGGCGCATTGTTGGCTGATGTATAAGCGCCCAGTATATGGTTATGGTTGGCATTATAGATATAGAGCTTTACACCCTGGGGAAGCGAAAACCTGTCGTAATACAGCCCGAGCGCCTTTGCATCGTTTACCCTGATCTGCGAACGCCATACCTGGTGGCCGCTTTCTGTTCTGGACATGATACCCGAAGCAGGGAAGCTTACATCAGATGCTGTAAAAAGGGCAACCATATAAGGGCCGGGCAAAGATTTGCCGTTATTCTCCTTTTCCGTTACCTGGTTCCAGTCGGGTAAGGCATAAACGGAAACCGGTACATTCTGAGCCGCGGCGGCGGCTGACTGGTAGCTTAAGGGTATTCCGCCCTCATTAAGCTGGGCCCTGGTAGCCGACCAGGCACCCAGGCCAAAGGCAATACTTAATAATATTCTTTTCATCTGGTTTTGTTTTCCGCAAAGAAAAACGAAGCTATCGATATAAGAAGTTAAATGATGCTTATTACCAGTAATCAGGGGGAATAAATCAGCCCGCGATCGATGTACAATATCTTCGGGCTATTAGCGGATTAATATATATGAAGATGTTGTTAATATGATTTCTGTGCCTGGTGGCATCACAGCGCTTCCGTTGTTCTGGCCGGCATTCCGGGAAGAAAAAATGCAATGCTGTCCACCGTGAACGACATCGTGATCCTAATCCCGAACCGGCCGTTTCACCTGGTACTGCTCCATACTGAAGACAGGATCACTACCCCGCGACAGAGGATATGGCTCACCTGAACTTAAAAATAAAATAATTAAAAAAAGCAAAAATACCTCGTAACTTGCCTCTTCAATTACCGTTTTCAACCAGCAAACCAATCCAGAGATGACTATTCAGAATGACAATGCAAATTCCAGCCAGATAGAGATCTGGAAGCTGCATGAAGAGATCCGGAAGATGAAGGGGGAGATCAAATCCTTTCAATCTACCAAAAACAGGGCCATGATAGCTATTGCCATTGCCGTGGCAGTGCTGTTATTCGAGACCGTAAGGCTATTGATAGGCCGTTAGGTACTATTGCCCCTGATACCGCCAGCTAAGGCGTATTTATCATCTGCACCGGGAAAAGACCATAAACCTATAAGCTCTTAGCAGATGATATTCAAAGCGCCGGGCAGAATCTCCGCTACCAGCTCATTCACCTTACCAAGATATTCGCCATCTACCTGGAAATGTACTTTTTTCCTGGAATGGATCGTTATGGCGCTTGTCTGGAACAGCTCCGTCTTTTCCGGGTTGAAAGGTCTCCCGGAAAACTTCATTTTCAGTATTTCCGTAAAGGATATTTTCCGTACGATCACCACCTCAAAAAGATCATCGTCCAGCCGCCCTGCCGGGTTGATGGTAACGCCGGTGCCATAGCTTGTAGCGTTGGCCAGCACGATCATGACAGCATTACGTTTTACTGACTGGTGATTGATATTGAATTTTGCCTCCATTTTATAATGACGCCATAATACTTTCCAGGCGGCCTTTATATAGCCGAGCATACCGCGCTCCGGCATGCGCTCGAATTGCTTTACAAGATGTGCGTTAAAGCCGATATCGCTCAGGTGGATACACAGGTTATTGTTTACCCGCAGCAGGTGAATGGCCCTGGTATGGCCCTTTAAGATAAGTTCCAGCGCGGCTTCCGGCTCTGCCGGGATATCCAGCTCCTTAGCCATCCCGTTGGCAGATCCTGCCGGTATTATCCCCAGCTTTATATCTTTGCCCATGATCATTTCCGTCACCAGCTTCACTGTGCCATCGCCGCCCACTGCTACGGCAATATGTGGCTGCGCCTCTTCCAGCTTTTTTCCCAGCGCTTCTTTCAGCCCTTCCCCTGCGCATTCAAACACTATCGCCGAAATATGCTTCTTATCCCTGAAGTATGCATCAATTACCTGGCTGTAATCTGTTGTATTGCTTCCTGATGCCTTGTTCACAACAAACAATATTTTCAGTTCCGGTGTTATGGTACTCATAAAGCTAATAAGAAGTCAAGAGGAGTTAAGCATGAACGCACAGGAAATTAAAACAGCAGATACCCATAAAAAGTTGCCCTTTGTAAAAGTCTATCATGGTTACGGGCATTCAGGCAATGTGATCATTTACGGACATGTGTTCAGGAAAGAGCCAAGATTGTTTAAAGAAAAAGCCAACGGGTTTTCTTCCAACCTCGTGCAGCTGTTCAAGCTGTTCCGGGTACGCACCATACCTGGCGCGGTTGTTGAAGTATGGCTGGACGGACAGCAGATCCGGGGTGCAACGGAATACGATGGCTTCTTCAGGATTGAGATCATTCCCCGGCACCAGCTTAAAGCCGGCTGGCACGAGGTTGCCGTTAATTACCTGGACGGTAGCGGCCAGGTGCTGGCCGCTTCCCCCGGCGCGGTTTTTGTGCCGCATGTATCCCAGTATGCCTTTATCTCGGACGTGGATGATACCATCATGCAGTCTTTTTCCGCGACCATTTTTAAAAGGCTTTATGAGCTGCTGTCGCGCAACCCGCAAAAAAGGAGGCTGTTTAAAGAAACCGCAAAGCATTACAACCTGCTTGCCTATGCGCATGCCGAAAATGATGTACCTAACCCGTTCTTTTACGTATCCAGCAGCGAATGGAACCTGTACGATTACCTGAGGCAGGTCTTCCTGCACAACAGGCTGCCCGACGGCATTTTCCTGCTCAACCAGATAAAAAGATGGTATGAGCTGTTCCGCAGCGGTCGTACAGTGCATGAGGGTAAGCTGATCAGGATTGCCCGTATATTCAAAGCTTTTCCCAGGCAGCAATTTGTATTGCTGGGTGATAACTCGCAAAAAGACCCGCAGATATACCAGGCAATTGCAGAAAAGCACCCGGACCAGGTGTTCGCTGTTTATATCCGCAAGGTAAGACGGTCAAAAGAAGCGGTGACCCGCGCTGTACTTTCCGGCCTGCAGGCCAAAGGTATCCATACCTGTCTTTTTGAGCACAGCGAAGAGGCCATCAGTCACGGCATATCCTGTGGTCTTATTAAGCAAAATAGTACTTAGAAAGGATAACCGATCGCAAGGCTGAAGATGATGTTCTCCTTGCGCCATACCGGGTCGCCAAAGCGGATATCGTTGAATACCCAGCGTTCCTTTTCCGGCAGCCAGGGTTTGCGCAGCGGAATGCCGAAATCGAAACGCAGCAGCAGTATCGTAAGGTCAAAGCGCAGGCCAAGGCCTGCATCTACGGCCAGCTCTTTATAAAAGTTTTTCGAGAAGGCGCCGCCCGGGAAGGAGGGGTTGCTTCTTTGCAGCCAGATATTACCCGCGTCTGCAAATATGGCGCCCTCGATAATGCTGTATAGCTTACCCCTCAGCTCAACGCTTGCTTCCAGCTTCATGTCGCCCAGCATTTCGATATAGGTATTGCCACCGGTAAGATAGTGCTCATTGTAAGTGCCCGGCCCGACCAGTCTTGAATTAAAACCCCTGAGGCTGGAGCTACCACCGCTGAAGAACTGCTTGATATTCGGCAGCTGGGTCGAATTACCATAAGAATAGCCATAGCCCAGCAGCAGCCTGCTGGCAATGGTTTGTTTGCTGTTCAGCCGGTGGTAAAAGCGGAAGTCGGTCTGGAATTTCAGGTATTGCGCATAGCGTGCGCCAAAAAATCTTTTCGGATCATCGGCTTTCGCTCCCTGGGCAATACCTACCAGGTTGCCCGAGAGATCAGCCATGCCCTGGAAGTAAAAATCATTACGGTTTTTAGTGCCCTCGGTTTGCGTATTATAGGTATACTCGTAGGTGGGACCAAAGATGATGCCGTTAAAGATCAGGTTGCTCAGGTTCACATCCAGCTCGGCATTCTTATCCAGGGTATCCGTTCTTACGTAGGTAATGTTTATGGGGAAAAGCTTGTGCTCCTTTTGCGCGTTTTCTTTCCAGTTGTAGCCGAAGCCTGTATTGAGGGTATGGATACGGTACAGGTTGGAGCGCAGGTAATAATTATAGCCTGCGGTAATGATCGTCTGCGGCGGGTAAACGCTTGATGGCTTTATTTTAACAAAAGGGACCAGGAAGCGGGGAATAGCCAGGTTGCTTTCCAGGCCTATATTATAGGTATTGGGCCTGCGGACAACCCCGCCGTACTGCGCTTCAAAACCACCCGTCAGCTTAATATTGAACAGCTCTGCGCCACGGAAAAAATTACGGTTACGCCAGCTGAAGGACAGGCGCGATCCCGCGCGGCTGTCGTTCAGCGTAAAGCCGCCCGCCTCTATATTGAACGATTTTTTCGGGTAGGGGGTAAGATAATAGTTTACATCCAGCAAAGCCCGCTTATTGCTCAGCAGCCCGCGTTGCAGCAATATGTTGTAGGAAAGGTTGGAAAGCGCGGAACTGCTGCTGCCGCTGCTGGTATCCCGCACGGCAACAAATTCATTCTTTACAAATTTAAAGACACCCATGCTTACCAGCCGGTTCAGCGCCAGGTTCTGCTCCCGCTGGCTGTAGGTATCCCCGGGTGCGAACTGCATGGCCTGGGAAAATACAACGGGCTTAAAAGTATGCTGCCGGTCCACCATTGTAAAATTGCGGTACTCCACCGTATCTCCTGCCGAGACCTGCCTGGTCCGGTTACGCCGCCGCTGTCCCGCGCCTGCGTTAAAGCGGTAATTGGGAAATACCGTTACCTTATTGATGCTGTACTGCCTGTAGGCGTTACGGGGCATTATATCATACTTCAGCCGCATGCGGATGTCCACCTCGTTTTCCCCTGCCGATGTATCGGCCTGGGCCAGCAGGAATTCGGGGCTGAAATAATAGTAACCCTGATTCTTCAGGATATTGTCGATCCGTTCCCGCTCGGCAATCACCATATCCAGGTTATAAGGGTCGCCGGCTTTAAGCAGGCTTTTATCCTGTGTCTCCAGTATATGCGCCGAAAGCTGGGAAGTATCGCTCTGCTTGTAGATAATGTTCCGGAGCTTGTAGCGGTTACCGGCCTTTACATCAAATTCCGCCTGTGTTTTTTTGCCATTGGTAATTTTATCACCCAGCACCTCCGCATAGAAAAAACCGCGGTTTTGCAGATAATTCTGTAATATTTTGTTGTTCTGCTGTATGTTGACGCTGCTGCCCAGCACGGGCGGCTCGCCTATCTTGTTCCGCAGCCAGTTCCGGAAGCCCTTTTCCTTTTTGGGTACGCCTGCCAGGTTATACAGCGTTAGCTTGAACCGGATGCCGAGAAACCGTCGGTTGGGCTTGGGTCTTACTGCGGCGGACAGCTCGTCTTCCAGCGCTGAACGTTCGCCCGCGCTAACGGTTTCATCCACGATACGTACCTTATTGCCCGTGTACAGGGTTTCGCCCTCGGCCAGGTGGCGGGTATTGCTACAGCCTGTTATGGCTATAAGGCCGATGAGTAAAGATGCGGTATATATAAAATGACGGGACACAGGTCTCAAAAATAACTCCTTTTTATTTATCTGTATGTTTTTAAATCATTTAGCAGCCGGTATGACGGCATCTTCATTCCCCGCGTCCGAAAGACTCCCGATATAACAGGCCGGGCAGGCCTTTGTTCAGGCCCGGCAGTCAAACTGAAAGCAATATAATTGCTTTTTTTTCGTTTTCTTTGACAACATTATGCGGTTAAAATTTTACTTAATATTCATATGTTGCCATGTTTCAGGTATGGCGGCGCTCTTTGCCCAGCCAGGTATCCTGAAGGGACGTATTACCAATGAATACGGCAGCCCCGTAAGCCACGCGGAGATAGCGCAGGTTGGAACGGACCTCGTGGTGGAGAGCGATGATAACGGCAGCTACAGCATTTCCATTCCCGGCAATAAAAAAACAGGCATCCGCATTACCGCTTTAGGATACGAGATCGAGAACTTCAATATCCGTATGGACGGCAGAGATTCGGTTATACGGGATGTGGTCATGACCAGCCTGGTGGAGATCATCGATAATACGGTGATCACCGACCAGCGGCACAGAGGCGAGGCCGGTACCGTGCAGATCAATACCAAGAACCTGGATCTTAACCCTTCGCCTTTAGGAGGTGTGGAAAGCCTGCTCAAAATACTCGTAGGCTCGCATAATGAGCTGTCCTCGCAATACACAGTGCGCGGCGGTAACTTCGACGAGAACCTGGTATATGTAAACGATTTCGAGATCTACCGTCCTTTTCTTGTCCGCAGCGGGCAGCAGGAAGGACTGAGCTTTGTGAACTCCGACCTGGTAAGCGGCGTCAATTTTTCTACCGGCGGCTTCCAGTCCAAGTATGGCGATAAGATGTCGTCGGTGCTGGATGTTACCTATAAAAAGCCCCGCGATTTCGGCGGCTCCGTGATGCTTAGCCTGCTCGGCGCACAGGCGCACCTGGAAGGCAGCACAAGGGATAATAAATTTACTTACCTCGTGGGCCTCCGGCAGAAATCCAACCAGTACCTGCTGCAGTCCCAGCCTACCAAAGGCCAGTATAATCCTTCCTTTACCGATATACAGGTACTGCTTAATTATAAGCTGGGCAAAAAATGGGAGACCGAGGTGATCGGCAACTATGCCCGTAACCGTTTCAACTTTGTACCCGAGCGTGCGGAGGAGGCGTTCGGATATGTGAACGAAGCATACAAGCTCACTACCATATACAATGGCAGCGAGATGGACCAGTTCGACTCGCGCTATGCCGGCTGGTCGCTTACCTTTCGCCCCAATGATAAGCTGAAGCTGAAATTGCTGGCTTCCGGCTTCCAGACAAACGAATATGAAACCTACGACATTAACGGAGACTACCTGCTCGATGCCGTACAAACTGACCTGGGCAAAGAAGTAGGTGAAGTATTGTACAGCCTCGGCAGCGGCTCTATCCATACCTATGCCCGGAACTCGCTCACGGCCAATGTGGGCAATATAGCACACCGTGGCTCCTATAACGGAGGGCGTCACTTCCTGCTGTGGGGCGCGGATGTGCAGGTGGTGGATGTGACCGATAAGCTGCTGGAATGGGAACGCCGCGACAGCGCCGGCTTTTCGCAGCCGGTAAGCGAAACGCAGCTCAATATGAATAAAAGCTATCGTGCCGATAATAAGCTGACCTATTCGCGCGCCATGTTCTTTTTGCAGGACAATATACTGCTGAGCGAGCCGCTGAATATGACGCTGAGCCTGGGAGTGAGAGGGAGCTACAGCTTCCTGAACGATGAGGTGATCATCAGTCCCAGGCTGCAATACAGCTTCAAGCCAAAATGGGAAAAGGATGTGGTGATCAGGATCGCGACCGGTATCTATGCCCAGCCACCCTTCTATCGTGAGATGCGCAGCATGGAAGGTACGCTGAATAAAGAGCTGAAAGCACAGAAATCGTACCATGTAGCCGGGGGCTTTGATTATAACTTCAGCATGTGGGGCGACCGCCCCTTCAAGCTGACGGCGGAGGTCTATTATAAGCAATTATGGGACCTGGTACCCTATGAATACGACAATGTACGCATCCGCTACTTTGCCAATAACAACGGCCGTGGCTATGCCTATGGCGGAGAGATACGTCTTTTCGGCGACCTGGTAAAGGATGCCGAATCCTGGGTCAGCATGGGCTACCTGAAGACCGCTAACCAGATAAAGGATGAGGCTACCGGGGAGTACGGCGGATATATGCCGCGGCCTACCGACCAGCGTTTCACCTTTGGCATGTTCTTCAGCGATTATTTGCCGCGCAACAAGAACTTCAAGATGTTCCTCAACCTGATGTATGCTACCGGCCTGCCCTTCAATCCTCCGGGCAAGGCGCTCGAGCCGGGATACGAGCTGCGCATTCCCGATTATAAACGCGTGGATATAGGCTTTGCCGCCCTGCTGCTGGATGGCAGTAAAAAGGAGCGCCCTGCCTACAGCCTCTTCCGCGGTATTGAGTCCGTATGGCTCAGCGCCGAGGTGTTTAACCTGCTGGGCATACAGAATACCTTAAGCTACCAGTGGATACAGGACTTTACCACTGATGCCACCTATGCCGTGCCCAACAGGCTTACGGCCAGGCTGATCAATGTAAAGCTCGCGGTGAAGTTTTAAATTTTGGATTTATTAAAAGGAAAAATTACCTTTGCCACCCGTCTTAAAAAGACGATTGCCCAGATGGCGGAATTGGTAGACGCGCTAGACTCAAAATCTGGTTTCCGCAAGGGAGTGCAGGTTCGATTCCTGTTCTGGGCACTTGAAATTCAGTAAGTTGTAAAGGCTGCACAATGTGCGGCCTTTGTATTTTTCAAAATTTGCCAGCAAATTTGCCAGTAAAATTAAGTGCAGTAAGCAAAGAACAAATAAAGAATGAAGTTACGATTTTATTTGCTTTGATTCGACTGAATGGCTAAGTCTTATTAATTGAGATCAGTTGCTGAGAATGAAAATTGATATTTAGTAAAGTATTTGTTCTTATTCTCAAGCTGAATTTACAAGTGGAAGTTAGATCAACGCTTTTTTTCCTCCAGTAGTTTTTGTAGCAGATCATTTTTCTCCTTTTCCAAATTTAGTATCCGTTCATATAGTTCAACGATTTTTTCTATCGGGTTGAAATTGTAGTTGATTACAGTATTATTTTGATCATAGATATTATTATTAATTATTGCTTCGTCGCTGAAATTTTTAATAAAATCAGAAGTTACCCCTAATGCTTTTGCAATAGCCTCCAGTTTATCGTCATCAACCTGCTCGCTTTGTTCCACCTTCGAGAGCGATTGCCGCGATATGCCTAACGCGGTTGCCAACGTCTCTTGTTTGATATCCTTTATCTTCCTTATGCGTTCGATTTTTCTCCCCATATGATGGTTACCGAGGTGTAGTGTGTCATTCATAGCAGTTTTTTTATTCTGTCAGTTATGGCATTTTGTAAATCCGCAGTTTACATCATGTAAACAGGCTTTTTGCAAATGTAACAAATTCAGCCATTTGATCTTTTACATGATGTAAAGTGTCACTTGCATTTTGTAAAGCCAGTTTTTTACCTGTAGGATATTGCGGTTGGCTGTGCCATTTTTGCAAAAGAAATTTAATTTTATTGAACACAAATATGCAGGTATAAAATCGTCTTTTTTCGACCATTAATCTCTTTTTGCTAAGCAAAAATATTTAGCTTTATTCCATGAACCCTTTAAATCATTTGAAATTTTAACCCAATTCTAATCCGTTTAAACACCGTTTCTTATGCAGAAAACCCTCCGGCAATTTATTGCCTTAATCCTTATACCTTGTATTTGGGTACAAGCCTGTAGAAAACCTGCTCTTGAAGATCAAAAGAAAGAACTCATCAACGGGCAGATTACCCTTGACATGAATATCGAAGATATTTATGCCGCGCTTCCTCAAACAATGTTTTATAACCTATCTAAAGATGGCCTTCAATTCTATGTAGGACGGGCACAATGGAATAAGGGAACCGATTACATCATTGCAAGGATTCCTACTACACAGGGAAATAATGCATATATCTATGCAGTAAAAAAACTTCAGGATCCAAAGATTAAAACATTCGCAGTACAATATATACCCGCGGCTAATTCAAGCCCTTCAAGCTTCACCGGGCGGCAGATGTGGGTAGACTTCCAGAACTGGCATGCCTATGGCGTTCAATTTAGCCAGGGCCAGGTGGTAAGTCATTTGGAACCCACAAGAATCGTAGACCTTGGCTGGGAAAGCTGTGCTATGGGAGAAGGAAATTTTGTTGTAAATGCTTCAGGGAAGATTATTATCAAAGGTACTACGGCTGGTAAGACTGCAAACAGACCTACTGGTGGCCCTGATGATATGGGCTGTACTGACCCGAATGGCGGACCATCATTATGGGAAGGGATTGGTGGTTTTTTCAGAAAAGTTGGTGAAGGAATTGGTAATATTATTGAAGGGATTGGTAATTGGTTTGACGACCTGCCACCTGGCGATGGTGGTGGTGGCTTTCCCGGTGGTGGTTGGAATCCTGGGTTCCCACCACCTCCTCCAGGTGGTGGCGGCTCTCCTCCAGGTGGAGGTGGTTACACTCCGCCACCAAGCCCTGATCCAGACCCAAGCTATCCACCTTTCTGGAATGGGAAATATTCTGATGTAAGTCATGTTTATTGGGAAGACCTAACTGCAACTACAGTTCCTGGCGGGCCGCCACCTCCAAGCCCGATCTATGCAGATGGTAGCCGCGTAACCGGAATTGGCAGTGTTTATTCTATAGCGGATGAAGATGCAATGTTAGTAAGGAGCATGCTGGGTATTACAAGCACTGAATATTCCTGGTTAGTGTCTCATCACCGCGAATGTACTGAGATCAGGGATTACCTGATTAGCGTTCCGGATTTGACAGCAGATGAGAAAAAAGCTATTGCCTTAGAACATTTGCAATTAATGATGACAAACACAGATTATTTTGAATACATTCATGATTATATGGGTCATTGGTGGGATCCCGATACAGATGGATTTACCTATTCTAAGAAAAAGCAAATGGAGATATACGTCGAACTAAAACCATTCGGTCTTTTAGATTGCACAGATCTTGCATTAAATGAATGGAACGACTGGCAGGTTGTCGGTAGCTATGCTGTTCCTACATCTGTTACAACAAGGATAAGCACTATTATTTCTGAACATGCTCCAGTTTATACCACATCTAACTTTTTTATCCAGAAAATAGGAGATGCACATGGCCCTGTCGTAAATTGTGATGTTTTTAAGGTACACATAACCACATTGCCCAAAAAATCATCGGGAGTAAGAATGACTTCTGAAGAGTTCTTGGAGTATTTCCGAAACAGTATCCAATATTTTGATGGCATGGGAGATGATGTTGCTACTTCCTTTGGTGCTTATTATGATGCCTTACCTGACCCGGATTTCAGTGATGCAGCGCAGTTTGCCCAACCCTATGAAGCCTCGCTGGGCGCATTGGGGAGCTTTCACATGCCGATCCCTGCATTCCCGATTATGCATGACGATGGCACTATCATAGAATCCGGGTATAGCAGGACAACATCGCACAAATGGTTTATGTTTACGACCATGACCTCGCCGGCAGACGGTGATCACCCGGTTGCCGGCAACCGGAGATTCGGGATTTTTCCCGATAGTGAAAATGGCGGCTATTGTTTTTATCTTAGAGGTGTTGATAGGGTTTGGTCTTTTGAATCCAGCACATTAAATACATGGACTGACATGATTTTCTCTGGCGCTGATGACCTGTGGGGTAGTATTCAATCAGGTATCATTAATCACATTAATACATCATCAGGCTCCGCTTCTTATTACCCGGGCGCTCATGAAACTTCCAGAAGACCTCTATGGGAAGGTCCCGTCAAAGATTTTTTAACAGGAAAAATCACACTGATAAAATTGCGGGAATTATTGAACTGTTTAGACTAAAATAATATGAAAAGGCGGATTTTGGCCATTTTTATTACAGCTTTAACCTTGATCCCAGTATTGACTTTTTTAAACTGGATAAAGCACAATCTTGTATATGGTGATCGAATTCGGAGTGGCGCTTTGTATTATCCATTTTATCTTCAGATACAACTACCAGCATCAATATCGCTAATCGCTATTGAAACTATAATTTTAATTCTATGCCATTGGTATTTTAGAAATAATTTTAAACATGTGCTAAATTGGCATTTAGGAATCAGGAGTATTTTGTCCGGATTAATTGGTTACCTGGGGACAACCTTGTCTGTATTGTTTTTAGGAGGGTTACCCTTTAAACAGTTCATCCCATTATTTTTTACCGGAATGCTGTTCCCGGTAATTTATCGCTGGATACAAAAGTTATTTAAATCTGAGGCAGGCTAATAGAGAAAGTTGTTAAAAAGAATTTCGCTGGTACAGCTAAGGTATCCGGATTATGCAATAATCACAAATAGATCTAGAATGGAATACAGCTATATTCCTCACGGTATATAGCTGTATTATTTTAATTTAATCCTCTAAATAGCCGCTAATGTCCTATAGAATTATCAAAACCTGCATTATACTTGTTGCAATACAATTCAGTGCCATAACTACAGATGCTCAACAATTCACAATCGATGATGTGCCTCTTAGCTGGAAAGACTTTAAAGTCAGAAAAGATTTGAATAGCCATCCTTATGCTGCTAAAATCTACCCTGATTTCACACTTGAGACTAAACAGAGTAAGAAAAATGGAGTTACGTACCAACGCTTTTCCTGGAAAATTGAATTTAAAGGAAGTTGGGTAAAAGCCAGGTTTATGGATGAAGCTCACGATAGCACAAAACAGTCTCTTTTAAATCATGAAAAAGGACATTTGCTAATAGACATGATCGGGTTAAAAAAGGTTCAAAAATCGATTGGGAATTTTACCTTCTCAAAAAGAAAAAAAATAGAACTGGATAGTATATATATAGTTCACCTTGGTAATTTACGGGTGGATAACGAGCGCTATGATGAGGAGACTAATCATAGCCGGATCGCAGAAAAGCAAAAGGAGTGGATTGACAAGCTGTTGACCGAATTAAACGCACTTTATGCCGATGAAAAGAAACTTCGTTTGGAGCTTGAGGCAGAGGCACGTGTAAATTAATTTGGAGTAAGTGTAAGAACGAACTGTATCACTTCATCTGCTTTAATTTCTTTTTAGCTTCGTCTGCTTCTTTCTGCTTCTGCTGATACTCCTGCTGCGCCTGCCGCACCCGTTCCTGTTGCAGCTCCCACTTTTGTACTGTATTGGTAAATCCTTTCGGATCGTTTAAGAAAAGCGTATCAGCATGCAACGTAAATAACGGAGTAACCTTTTTCAGGTAGCGGTATTTTATATCCTGCTGTACTAACCTGCTGTTTGCCCGCAGGCTACCGATCCACAGGCTTAAGCTGGACGCTGTAATAAGGATTGCGCCGGTAATAATAATCAACATCCATTTTAAACGGCCTTCAAAACGATGCGTTACCTGGGCCTGTACCTGCTCCGGTATATGCTTTACTGCAATTGACACTTTTTTGCCTGTTATGTTACCGCAAGTCAGTGCCTACAGTTTGCAATTCTTTTGTAAAATCTGCAATCTGCTCCCTGCCCGGAAATACTGAAAGATCAGTCTTCAATGTTTCCAGGATGTCACAATGTTCCTGTGTTTTACCGATCGCTGCTGCAAGCTGCTTATCCTGCTCTTCCAACTGGCTGCCAAGTGTTGCCAGCTGTTTGCAAATGCCGGTCTGCACTTCTAAAAAGTCCCGGATACTTTCGGTAAGCTGCTCTTTTTCATTTTCTGTCATCATAAAAATCCGTTTTCTTTAGTTATATAGTAAATCAATAATATTGTTAAGGTTTTCTCTTTTTCCGTTTCGTTGGCTGCCATAAAAGAGTTTCAGGAGTCAGTATGGAACGACGATAACTCGGAAGAAATATTATGTCAGAAACAACCCAGCTGACCATTTCGCTCCTTTCGCCTAAACGGTCTTTGGCGCGTTCCAGGGTCATCGCTAAAAAGCAGCGCAGTAAAAAAACAAGCTACTTTTAAGCAAGGGCCACGACACATGTCTTTATGAGAACAACCGATTTTATCTTCTATGCGCTTACCCATTTGGATAACCCATGCATTTTTTTTACCTTTGCATTGTCTTTTACGATTCGGCATCATCGCCTTGGGCTATTGAAATTTTCATCCGTATAGCAAATGATGTATGCCTTTAACCACAGGGCTTAGTCCCTTTTAATGAGCCAGTTTCAGGAGCTGGTCGGATTACCACAACGTTTTCAAATCTATATGCCATTAAAAGATGGTGATTTGATGTGGTTATCCATGTCCTTATGGGATTTCATGTTTATGACAAACAATATAACTGTATTCGATCACCTTATACCGCCGACGGATAAGGAATTCAAAGAAATTTCCATGTTTCTTCATAAGCATCTCGAAGAATTCGGAGACCCCCGACAGGATATTGAACTGGCTATGAAGTATGCGCTTCAAAAAGATGGAAAGCCAGGAGGAATGATACTGACCAGCCATGCAGATAATACCCTCGTTGGGGCCGTTGTGATGAACAAGACAGGCATGAACGGCTATATACCCGAGAATATACTGGTATATATTGCCACTCATAGTGGGTATCGGGGTAGAGGTATTGGCAAACAGCTTATGTCACAAGCAATAGCTGTAAGCGATGGCGATATTGCGTTACATGTGGAGCCTGATAATCCTGCCAGGAAGCTCTATGAAAGTCTTGGATTTACTAACAAGTACCTGGAAATGCGTTTAAAAAAATAGCTATGGCCTTTATTACTTTAAATAAAAGAAAGCTCAAAGATAACTTTGACTATTTAAATCATCTTTTTTCTAAGCACAGTATAGAATGGTCGGTTGTTGCTAAAGTGCTTTGCGGAAATCATAAATACCTCGAAGCATTGATAGAACTGGGCATTAAACAGATATGTGACAGTCGCCTGGATAATCTTAAAGCTATAAAATCTATTTCCCCTGATATCGGAACGGTCTTTATTAAGCCACCAGCCAAACGAAACGTAGCACGGATTGTAGAGTACGCCGATATCAGTTTCAATACGGAGTATGAGACTATAAAATTATTATCTAAAGCCGCCGTCCAACGAGGGAAGCAACACAAAATTGTCATTATGATTGAGCTGGGTGAGCTGCGGGAAGGTGTGATGCGAGAGCAATTTGTAGATTTTTATGAGCGGGTATTCAGGCTGCCTAATATAGAAGTTGTCGGTATCGGCACTAATCTTACCTGTATGTATGGGGTATTGCCCAACCAGGATAAACTGATACAACTGTGCTTATATAAACAACTCGTAGAGGCAAAATTCAACAAAACAATCCCTTATATATCCGGTGGAGCGTCCGTAACGATCCCACTTATTGAAAAGGGCCTGCTGCCCACTGGTATTAATCACTTTCGAGTAGGTGAAACGCTTTTCCTGGGTACGGATGTATATAACAGCCGGCCTTTTGAACATATGCATAACGATGTGTTCAAGCTGCATGCAGAAATTATAGAGCTGAATGAAAAGCCGGTCATCCCTAATGGCGAGCTTGGCCAGAATCTTACAGGACATGTTAGCTCATTCGATGAAAACCTCGTAGGGGCGTCGTCCTATAGGGCTATTGTGGATGTCGGTCTGCTCGATGTTGAAGACGGACATATAAGACCCATTGACCCTGATATAGAGATCGCCGGGGCAAGCTCTGATATGCTGGTACTTGATCTGGGGGACAACCCGCGTAATCTTAAGGTAGGCGACCAGGTGGTTTTTGACCTGGATTATATGGGAATCCTCCGGCTGATGCATTCAGATTATATTGATAAGCGTTTCGATGAGGATCGTCTCAGGCAAAATAGCAACTTGCCGGAAATCCGGATATCAGAATTGCTGTCAACCAACTGACCGGCAAGTTCAGGGCAACGTACTAAGTAGTAAAAAATATCATTATGAAGCATTTTCTTGGGACAACTTTCTGGAATAACACACTCGAAATATGGATGATAGCGGGCGGTATTATTGTATTTTCTTTTTTGATAGCGCGCCTGATCCGGTATGTCTTGATCGGGAAATTGAAAAAATGGACACAAAAAACAAAAACGACCTGGGATAATTTCCTGGTAACCATGATAGAAAAGTCGGTTGTACCCCTGTTGTATATAAGCGGTATTTACTTCGCATTAAAAAGCCTGGTTTTACCTGTGAAAATCGGAAACGCCATAAAGGTTGCCTTTCTTATCTGTCTTACTTATTTCGTTCTAAGAATTATCAGCGCTGCTTTCAAAAAGTTTGTATTTCAGTTTATCAAGGGACAGGAAAACAGCGAGGCCAAGCAAAAGCAGGCAAGCGGATTGATATTAATCGTCAATTGTATTATCTGGATACTCGGGTTCATTTTCCTGATTGATAACCTGGGCTATAACGTCACTACGCTTATTGCAGGACTTGGAATCGGAGGTATTGCTATTGCGCTGGCGGCCCAGGCGGTATTGGGAGATCTGTTCAGCTACTTTGTGATTTTCTTTGACCGGCCTTTTGAAATCGGCGATTTTATTGTCCTGGACGACAAATCCGGCGTGATCGAATACATCGGTATTAAAACAACTCGTATCAGGACCCTCGGTGGGGAACAGCTTATTTGCAGCAATACAGATCTGACCAACGCACGTCTGCATAACTATAAACGCATGCAGCAGCGCAGGGTTGTTTTCCAGTTGGGCGTTACCTACCAGACAACGCACCAGCAACTGGCTGTCATTCCCGGGATAGTGAGGGGGATTATAGAGACCAAGGAAAAACTTGCTTTTGACCGGGGGCATTTTTCCGGCTATGGGGATTCGAGCCTGAATTTCGAGTTCGTTTATAAAGTCCTTGATGCCGACTACAATGTATATATGGATAACCAACAGTCTGTTTACCTGGACATATTCGAGGCATTTGCAATACAGGGAATTGAATTTGCTTATCCTACCCAAACGCTTTTTGTGCAGGAAGTGAAGGCCGCCTAGTAAGAACGGCCAAGTCTATAACCAGTAACCTGCTCAGGCAGAAACGACAATCTAAGATATGACCTGGATCGATATCCTTATTTTTATTATCTACTTTATAGTGATGTTGGGTATTGGCTTCTTCTTTGCCAATAAGCATAATGACGAACGGGATTATTTTACCGGTGGTGGTAATATGAGCAGCGGCCATGTTGGTCTTTCCGTTGTTGCCACGGATGTTGGGGGTGGTTTTTCCATTGGCCTCGGCGGGATTGGTTTTACTATGGGGCTGTCAGGATCCTGGCTGTTGTTCACTGGTCTGATAGGTGCATGGATAAGTGCGGTTTTTCTTATTCCATTGGTTTTTAAGTGGCAAAAGGCTCATGGCCGGCACTTCCTGACACTGCCCCAGGTATTTGGCTTCTTATACAATAAAAAGGTAGCCCTGACAGCTGCTGTTATCTGTATTATTGGCTATACCGGGTTTACCAGCTCCCAACTGCTGGCAGGTGCAAAGCTCACCAGCGCAACATTTCCGCAAATGGGTACCAATAACATGCTTTGGATAATGGGGGCAATTGCGGTGATCTATACCATGCTGGGAGGGATGAAGGCTGTTATATACACGGATATGGTACAATGGATAATATTGCTTGCCGGGTTGATGGGCGTTGCTATACCGCTAGCCTGGATAAAGCTGGGTGGTTATGAGGGGATCGTACCCTATCTAACCCGGGATATGCTGTCCCTGACAAATATTACGTGGCAGGATATTGTTAACTGGAGTGTTACCATTATACCCATTTGGTTTGTCGGCATGACTTTGTACCAGCGCATTTTTGCCTGTAAGAATGAAAAGGCCGCAAAAAGGGCATGGTATTTTGCAGGCGTTCTTGAATGGCCTTTTATGGCTTTTACCGGAGTGCTGTTAGGTATGCTTGCCAATGTCGCTGTTCAGAAGGGCATTGTGCCGGTCCCTGGTGGCGTGCTCCTGGATAGCGAGATGGGTCTTCCCTTGCTCATTAAGAATATACTTCCTGCCGGGTTCACCGGTATTGTTATTGCAGCTTATTTCTCGGCTGTTCTTTCCACAGCCGATAGCTGTCTTATGGCGGCATCCGGCAGTGTAGTGGGGGATCTTATTCCTTCAGGAAGAAAGAAAGCCAATAAACAGGTGGTACGCCTTTCCCAGCTGGCAACCTTATGTATAGGCTTATTCGCTATTCTGCTGGCTTCGACGATGGAAAATGTACTGTCTCTTATGCTATACGCCTATGCCTTTATGGTATCGGGCCTGTTTGTTCCGGTCATAGGGGCTATGTTTTTGAAAAAGGTTTATCCTCAGCCGGCATTACTGTCAATGGTTACCGGTGGCGCAACAACCATTCTTCTTATTGTTTCCGGCAAAGATCTGCCACTGAGGCTTGACGCTAATATTTTTGGCTTAACAATGGCAACCCTCGTTTATTTTATCAGTCATTATATTGTTTCCGGGAAAAAGCAGGCAGTTAAACCTTCGACTACTGCAAAGGAGAGCAGTTATATTGATGTAACATAATTAACCTCCCGCCGCCCAGGTCGGAAACCCTGTGCGAGAACCGGTCGCGGGAGAGCTGATAAACATGAAATTGATAGGAATATTCCATTCCTCGCTTAACTCCCCGATAATTTGAGGGCTTAACTCCCCAAGCTTTTTATGTTGTTTCATGTTTGAATAGTACGGTATGATGCAAATAAACCCTCTGGTAAAAGAGGGTAAATATTCCTGTAACAACATTTGCTGACGTGAATCATCGCTATGGATTTACAGGTGTCTATAAAACTTAAAAAATATATCTTTGCGACATTGGTTGTTTTCCTCCTAGCCAATTCTACCACCGGCAAGGTTCTCAGCATTTTCGAATGAAGATGTGATTTGACAATAAAGATGGATTATACTGGGTTCAGAGATCTCCATCCTTTCAATAACAGAGCGTTAGTGCTCTAATCAGGAGCAGAAGGATGTTTCTGGCAAAAAAAATATGATGCAGCAAAAACTTAGGGTTGGCTTATGGGGTTTCGGAAAGACCGGGAGAGCTGTCGCTTCTGTACTGGCTCAAAGCGAAGATGTAGACCTTGAATGGATTGTCCGGAATTCGCACAAAATGGAAAACCGGTCTGCGACGGAATTTCTGGACATACAATCAGAAAGCCAGGCTATCATACACTCGAAAGAAGAATTTAATGATGATCGGGTTATTTATGAACATCCGGTTGATGTTATCATTGATTTTTCATCGCAGGAAGGCATAGATTACTATGGGAAACATGCCGTGGATACGGGCACAGCAATTGTTACTGCTATTTCTCACTACAGCGACGATAAAATAAACCAGCTCAGGGAACTGGCGGCGGTTGTTCCCTTACTCTGGTCTCCTAATATCACCATCGGTGTAAACTTCCTTATTATAGCCGCCCGTGTGCTAAAGCAAATAGCGCCATATACTGATATTGAGATTATAGAAGAGCATTTTAAAAGTAAGCCGGAGTTATCAGGTACCGCAAAGAAAATCGCTGCAGCGCTTGATATAGAAGATGACCAGATAAAAATGATAAGAGCTGGCGGAATAATAGGCCGTCACGAGGCCTTATTTGGCTTCCCGTTTCAAACGGTGAGGATCAGTCATGAGTCTATATCAAGAGAAGCATTTGGCAACGGGGCTTTGTTTGCTGCTAAAAATATTTGTAATCTGCAGGCGGGCTTTTATACAATGGAAGATCTGCTTAAGCCATATTTTACTATGTCTTAGTCAATGCGCCAGGAGCGCGTAAATGCAGTAGACGATAAGGGCCCTGGAAAAGTCTGAATAACTATTGCAATCAAATAATACAATGACTGTTAAAGAAGCATTATTTTTGTAGCTATGGCAAAATCCCGTATTGATAATTTACTTAGACCCGTAAGCAAATTTATTCACCAGGAGTTTACCGGTGGCATTATTCTGTTTGTAAGTGTTGTTATTGCAATAGTATGGGTGAACTCTCCCTGGGGAACGTCTTATCATCATGTCTGGGATACGCATTTGTCTGTGGGATTTGCCGATTTTACCTTCAATCAGCCACTTCATGTATGGATCAATGATGGCCTGATGGCCCTATTCTTTTTTGTCATCGGGCTGGAGCTGAAACGCGAGTTTATGGCAGGAGAGTTGTCTACGATGAAAAAAGCGGCCCTGCCAATGGTCGCCGCTCTTGGAGGTATGTTGGTTCCTGCATTTATTTTTGTACTGTTTAATTATAACCTTCCATCTTCTCACGGCTGGGGGATTCCTATGGCAACCGATATAGCATTCGCTCTGGGGATACTTTCCCTTGCGGGGAAGCATATACCATCATCTGTCAAAGTTTTTCTTTCGGCGCTGGCTGTTGCCGATGATCTTGGCGCTGTTTTGGTAATAGCATTATTTTATACCGGCCAGATTGCATTTTGGCCGCTAATGATTGCCGGAGCATTATTACTGCTGCTTTGGATGGGAAACAGCCTGGGAGTCCGGAACCCGTTTTTTTATTTGATTGTTGGCATTGTCATCTGGTATTTCTTCCTGATATCCGGTGTCCATGCTACTATAGCGGGCGTATTGGTCGCTTTTATGATACCTGCACGCACCAAAATAAACGAAGCGGAATATCTTGATGCTCTTACGCATTACACCAATCAATTTGAAAACGCTATACCACAGAACGGATCATTGACTACTGCTGAACAACACCAGACAATCGAAAAGATAAAGCGGCTTTGCCAGGATGCTGAAACACCGCTACAAAAAATTGAGTATGGACTGCACCCCTGGGTAGCGTTTGTGATTATGCCGGTTTTTGCTCTGGCTAATGCGGGAATGCATATAGGCGCTGACTTTTTCTCTTTGCTGGGTAACCCGGTTAGCCTGGGTATTTCGCTTGGGTTGATTATCGGTAAATTTATAGGAGTACTTGGTGCGACATGGATAATGGTCCGGCTGAAATGGGCGGAGCTGCCTTATCGGGCATCCTGGAAGCACATAATTGGTGTGGCGTTCCTGGCAGGCGTCGGATTCACTATGTCTTTGTTTATAACCGGTCTTGCTTTTGATTCACAGGAAATGGTTACCGAAGCAAAGTATGGAATTCTTATGGCTTCTTTGCTTTCCGGATTAGCAGGCATCGCTGTCTTAAAGTCCATAGCCAGGCGTTCCTGATCAATGCCTAGTTCCTGATTTAAATTTCTATCCTATGGAAGAAAGTAAAGAAATTAAGTGGTATCGCTTTTTGAAAATCACTATTGCCCGTCGTTTTAACCTGCATTTAGATAAAGCGGATGAGGATGATGTGATTCTTTCCATAAAGAAGAATTCTGATTTTATCGGGGCGAATCTATGGACATTGATATTTGCTATTTTCATAGCTTCTATTGGTCTGAATGTTAATTCGACAGCAGTCATTATTGGCGCGATGTTGATATCACCTCTGATGGGACCTATTATGGGCATTGGGCTCGGCATCGGGATCAATGATTTTGAGCTGGTCAAAAAGGGAGTGAGGAACTTGCTGGTAGCGACACTGATCAGTATTGCCACCTCAACGCTTTATTTTCTGATTACGCCGCTGCACGAAGCGCAGAGCGAGCTGCTGGCGCGGACAACCCCTTCTGTCTGGGACGTGTTTATTGCATTTTTTGGCGGACTGGCCGGGATTGTTGCGGGTACCCGTAAAGAGAAAAGCAATGTAATACCTGGTGTAGCCATAGCAACGGCTTTAATGCCTCCGCTTTGTACGGCCGGTTATGGTCTCGCATCAGGGCATATTTATTATTTCCTGGGCGCATTATACCTGTATTTTATCAACAGTGTTTTTATCTGTATCAGCACATTCCTGATCGTTCGGTTTCTAAAATTCAGGAAAAAACGCTTTGAGGATAAGGCGTATGAACGAAAGATTGGTAGATATATATTCATTATAGTTCTTGCCACACTTCTTCCCAGCATTTACCTGGCTTATGGTATTGTGCAGAAAAGCATTTTTGAAAGCAATGCCCAAAAATTTGTACGAGAACAGTTTCAGTTTAAGAATACCCAGGTAGTCAATAAAAACTATAAGTATAGCTCACATGGCAGTGAGATAGACCTGCTACTGATAGGCCATGAGCTCCGTTCTAGCCAGATAGCCGAGATTCAAAAACGGCTGAAGAATTATGACCTTGAGCATGCTAAGCTTAGCATTCGTCAGGGCCTTAATGCCAAACAGGAGATTGACTTTTCCCAGATTAAAGCCAGTATCCTGGAGGATGTTTTCAAAAAAGATAGCTCAGCACAAGCTGCCAATCCACAGGCTACTGAGCAGAACTCAGGCTATGCGAATATTACTAGCGAATTAAAGGCACTATATCCTGATCTGCTTTATTACGCTGCATCAGATATGGTAATTTATCGTACAGATACTTTATCAAGCGATACAATTACTACAGTGATGCTCAAATTTTCGCGTCCTTTGAGACGTGTTGATAGGGGCAGACTGAACGGGTGGCTAAAAAGTCGTCTAAATGTAGATACCGTGAAATTGGTGACCGACTAGGTTCAGGGCATGCACACTGTTACCAGAGCGGTTTTTATGTATCAAACGCAATTTGAGCTGAAAATCTGGAACAACAAGACGGGAGTAATGCTTTCAATGATTGTATGAATCAGGCGTATGCAGATATATGTGATGGTATATTGGGATGCCTTGCGTGGTATACTAATCCCCAGGTTCCCATACTTGCCATTGCCTGGTGTGCTTATCAAGTAAGTGGAGGTACAGCAATTGCTACAGATTAATTTTAAAAATACTAAAATGACATGGTTATGAAAAAAAGTACTATTTTCTTTTTAGCTGCATTTGTTTTAAGTGCAATTGGTTTTTTTGCAAAAATTAATGGTGTTAGGATTGTCGGAGACATGTTCCTACTTATCGCAGCAGCGCTATTTTATGCCTTTGTGTATTTTGCATTGAAGCGTAATAGGCGAACTGTCTAACTATAGTCATGTCAAAGGAAAGAGGTTGTCTCAAAAGGGCAACCTCTTTTGTTTAAGGGGATTTGTTGAATTTGGACATGGGAATAAAAACTGCCCGAATCGTTTTCAACTATTTGCCATCTATCTTTATGAGGCCGAAATGTTACTTCTAAGCCGCTGCGAATATAGTTTCCAGGATGATGGGTATCGCTTGCCGTCGCATAGCATAATGTGGCCTTGATTTTGATTTTCCCAGCTAACGGTCCGTCAGCTAACGGAATGGCCGCTCGAAGATATTTAGACGCTCTAATCTCTCCTTGAAAGACTACACGTACTACATTGTCACTGCATACTACAATATCCTGTGTGGATCTTGCTGTTCTGCCCCAGCCAAACTTCGAACGGATCTATGTCGGCTGGCTCCTTTAGGTACTTCCTATACAGGAAACACTCCAATAGATTGTTCTGGCGTGGGGAATACCTGGTAGTGGTCTCCGCGGTAATACTTATCAACATGCAGTCACTCTTTATCATTTATGGAGGATGGTGATCAGGCATTTTCTTCCTCATAAAAAGATGAGAAAATAAAGGCCTTCCTCAGAGCCAATATACATAGCAGCTGCCGGCTCCCGGATTAATGCGATCTTACATACAATGCTGAACGGTATCTTTTAGCCAGCAGTCCTGTAGCCAGTGCAGGATCGATTTCCGCTACGGTTACGCCAGGCTTACCATATTCCCCATGCGCAATGCATGCGCCATCAGGGGCTATGATGGAACTGGCGGAGTCAGGATATTTAAATGCGTAATTGGAGCTGGCAAAGTAGATCGTATTTTCCAGCGCGCGCATCATCATCGCTTTCTCGTAGTAAGGGTTATTTTTATTTCCCCATTCTGTAAGCAATACGCCGGCGGTATCGTTACCGGTACAATGCGGATGAAACACGATTTGCGCGCCGTGACGTGCGGCCCATCGTACTGATTCGGGGTAGCGGAATCCTTCATGACAAATGGTGATGCCGAACTTTACGCCATTCACTTCAAAAATATTGCGCTCCGTACCAGGGGTCCAGAAAGTATCTTCCGTAGGATCCAGCTGGTTTTTGGCCTGGTAACCAAGCGCCTCGCCGGTTGGGGAAATAACAAAGGCCACGTTTAAAACAGAAGCTCCTTCGTACCAATCCATAGGCATAATAATGGCAATAGTATTTTTGACGGCGATTTCCTTTAACTGTTCCAGTGCCTGCTCCATACTTTCCGGTGAGCGGTCGCCCGGCAACCCCATGCCGGGATAGCCTGGTATATATGACTCGGGGAAACAGATGATCTCTGCCTGCTGTTTTGCGGCTTCTTCCACCAGTTGCGCTGCCTGTAATAAGCCATCGGTAACGGATACGGGAGGCAGAGGCGATGCCAATGCTATTTTCATAAGGTGAAGATTAGAACAACAAAGATATTTAATTTGAATCAGGTAGATTGATCGTAAAGGGCTGGCCATTGGCCAGCCTTACATGTAAATGGACTAATATCCGGGAGCGGCAATTAATCCAATCTGCAGCACCTTACTTATCTCTCATATCGATTGAATATCTTCCTGAGCATCGTGTTCGGTATTTTCTTAAGCGCTGCTACGAGGTATTTATCCTGTCCTGCGGTCAGCTATTTTTATAATAAGTAGAACCTCAATAAAGAATATTCAGATAGTACAAGCGTAGTAGAAACACATTATAATCTCCGGTAAATTTATCATACAATGACATTTAGTAAAATATTTTATAAAACACAATGATAAAATAACACATATGACTATTGATTATTAATCCAAATGATGAATGATTTATTCTACACACCAATAAAACGAACATATTATGAAGAAACATGCTACATTAAGAGTATTTGTATTCAGTTTATTAAATATCGCGGGATTTTCAGCGGGGGCGCAAACTCCTCCTTCGTTTGAATGTAGCGGCATCGCCTACCAGATTGCAGGCCCTGCAATTGGAAACTCAAGCCTTTATAGCTACGATATTACAACCGGTAGCCGTACATTAATAGGTGAGCTCTCCTCTAAAATGAATGCAATAGGATACAACACCCAGGACAACTATATCTGGGGGTACGATATGACTAACCATGAAGTCGTAAAAATAGGATCAGATGCCAGCTCCCTGTCTTTTACCATTCCGAATTTACCGGAATATCCCTATAATGTAGGCGATATCATTGGAGAGGGGTATCTTTTTCTCTACAAAACCGATTCAGCCAGGTATTACGTTGTCGATGTTAATCCTGATCGCGCTACCTATCTGAACCTGGTAGACCCTACCGATGGGTACGCTCTTGATGCATCACCTTACGGCACCGCATTTACGGGATCTGTTCCCGGAATAAAGGTGAGCGATCTCACCTATAACCCCGGTACGGAAATGCTGTACGGTCTTGTAGATCCTACAGGAGGCAATGCTTTTAAGATTGTAACATTAAACCCTGCTACAGGTGCTGTGACTTTTGCAGCTACGGCAACAACAGGTGGCGGAATACAAACAGAGACCAGCGCATACGGCTCCGTTTTCACAGATCAGAATGCGGATAAGCTCTATGTATTCGCAAATGTGTTAGGCAGATTTTTTGAGGTGGACAGGCTTACGAATACTGCGACTCTTTTGTCTGTCTCCACGTCTGCTTTAAACAATGATGGGGCCAGCTGTACAAATGCTTTTTTAACTGCCGCTATTACCGGTAATGTATTTCATGACGGCAACGGCGGAACGGTTGACAATAGTACGGGCGGCCCTAATCCTGTACCGGATAGCCTGTACGCCAATTTGATATCCTCCCTGGGGATTGTAGTGGCGGTTAGCCAGGTAAATTCAGGTGGTATCTTTGGGTTCAGCGATATTACTCCGGGCGACTATACCGTAATCCTGAGCACGATTAACGGATCAATTGGAATGCCGGCGCCGGAAGCTAACCTGCCGTCAGGCTGGATGAATACAGGTGAGTTTAACGGATTGCCCGGAGAAGGAAATACTTTACCCACCGATGGCATTAGTGATGTGTTTACGCTTTCGGCCGGCACAGCAGTATCAAATATTAACTTTGGTATCCAGCAGGTGCCGACCGCAGATGAGAAATATTTTCTGATATCGGAGGCTTCATTCGAGAGTACGCCGCCGGCAGGATTTCCGGCAGACTCCGGATATAAATACCTTCCCCTGTCTTCAGATGATTTGACGGGGTATACCACCATGGGTTCGTTATCGGGCTCCGATCCTGAAGATTGTGCTGTGGCCTCTTCGTGTAACACGGCTACAGGCACTACTTTTAATATCAATAGCGTTAGCAGTAATACTAAAATATATTACGATTTCGGCGGCGCGCTCGGAATCATGGAAATAGTAATTTCAGGCGAACCGGTTTCGATAGAGGATTTCGATGTCAATAAATTAGTTATTTACGGACAGCTTGGTACTGGTACTACGGGAAATGAAGTCGGGTTCTCCTATTCTATAACCGATGCGGCCGGGGCAACCAGTAATCCTGTAAGCTTCCAAATAGAAACATCAGCGCCATTACCTGTATCCCTGGTTAGTTTCAATGCCGGTTTTCAGAATAATGAAGTATTGTTAAGCTGGCTTACCACGGAAGAGCGTAATAGCAAAGGCTTTGGTATTGAACGTAGCCAAAATGCAATAACATGGGACAATATCGGGTTTGTGATTTCAGAAACAAATAACGTAACTAGTAATGGTAATCGGCATTATGCCTATACTGACAAAAAACCTGGCCGGGGAGTTAACTATTACAGGTTAAAGCAAATGGATTTGGATGGCAGGTATATATACAGTACGATAAGGCAGGTAATGTGTAGCAACTACAAGTTTCTTGTACATCCTAATCCCGCTAACGCCTATGTAGCAATAGAAGGCTTGAGTGGCGAAGAAACAATAAAGCTGCTCGATATAACCGGACGGATAATCAAGGATATAAAAGCGGCCAAAACATCTGTGATAATTAGCCTGGATGGATTAAACAGCGGGTTATACAACATCAATATCAGTGATATTAATGGCGATCTGATGTCTGCCAGAGTAGTCAAGGTGGATTAAAGAACCGAAAATAGCCCCTATAAAAGAATAGCCTTTGAAGATGTCGCTTTTAAGCTCAAATATGCAGAAAGCCGGGTGATCAAATCCCGGCTCTCTTTTCCTGGTTAATACTGTAACCAGCATCGTTACGATAACAGGAAGCTATCTTTTTTTATTTTTCTGCGCTTCCATTGCGATCCGGGAAAAAGCCTTATCCCTTTTGCGCTTTTCATGTTCGGCCTTTGAAAAATACCAGGCTTCCTTACGCAATTTAAGATAGCTACGATAGATGTGCTCTTCTAAATGGCCACTGTTCACGGCCGCTACCACAGCACAGCCAGGTTCATCAACATGGCTGCAATCGTTATAACGACAGGAGTTCGCAAAAACGGTAAGATCAAACATATCTGCCAATGCTTCGGGGTTGTCTGCGGCCAATCCAAATTCTCTGACCCCTGGCGTATCTATCAATACGCCACTGCCATCCATCAACACCATTTCCCTTCGTGTTGATGTATGTCGCCCCTTGCCCGAAGCGCTGCTTATTGCTGCAGTTGGCAATACCTTGCGTTCGCACAGCGCATTGATTAAGGAGCTCTTTCCTACACCCGATGAACCCACAAGCACAATTGATTCTGCTGCCTTAACAAAATTCCTGATAGGATGTATCGTCTCAGGAGACAAAATGCTGGTATAAAAAACGACTACCTGCCGGCTAAGATGCTTCAGCGCCTCTTCTACTTCCTGGCTGTTAAACTCCAGGTCGGCTTTAGTTAAGATCAGAACAGGCTCAATATCTTCTTCCAATGCCTGAACCATAAAGCGTTCTGTTCGCTGCGCATTGAAATTGGCATCCAGGCTTTGCACAATAAATACCTTCTCTATATGAGCGGCAATAGCCTGTTTCTCGGATACTGTACCGGCTTTTCTCCGGTACAGTGTATGTTTGCGCGGCAAAATGTCAACGATTAAGCCTTTGTTATCGTCAAAAGGCTGATAAATGATCCAATCGCCGGTGCAGGGCAGTTCAAATGACGACCTTCCGTAGAGCAAATTGCCGCTCAGTTCGCATAGCAGTAAGCCGCATTCGGTTACAACTTCATAATTGGTTTTGTTTACCGCCGAAACACGACCATGAGCCAGGTGTTTGTATGAGGAAGCTTGCTTAAGCTGGAACAGGCTTTCGTTCCAGCCATATAATGATAAGTTATTCACTGTTTATAAGTTAAAATGATGGAATAAAATTGCTTGATTCTTTATCCCGGATAGTATGCTCACTATAAAACCGCAGATAGTACATTACTACCCGGAAGGAGATTATAGCAACAAGACGCCCAGGATCAGGCAACAATTCCCGTAGCTAAACTATAATATGTGAATACCCTTTTTTGCATAAAGCAAAAGTACCAAAAAAACGATGAGCACTGCTAAATGAGTAATATGCACTGTTGGATTACTTCCCTAAAATCTTCTTAGTTACAAATTCGCTGAAAAAGAAATCCCGGTAAATATTCCCGACAGGAATCTCATTAGGACCGATGTACACCGTGTTATTGTCAACAGAGCCGATGTGCCGGACATTGATGACATATGATTTGCTTACACGTACAAACACTTCCCTGGGCAGCTGGTCGTATATGGTCTTAATATTCATCGCTGTGATCACCTTCTGATTTTCGAGATGTATCACCACGTAATCTTTTAAGCCCTGGATAAAAAGTATATCACCGAAGCAGATCTTAAAAATTCTCCTGTCCGCTTTAACAAAGAAAAAGTCGTCTGCAACCCGCTCGATATTGTTTTGGGTATAATCAGCAGCAAGCAACCTGGAATAGGCATATGCTTTCTCAACAGCTTTTTTAAAGCGTTCCGGTTTTACGGGTTTTATCAGGTAGTCTATAGCATCTACCTCATAGCTGTCAGTAGCAAATTCGGAATAGGCTGTAGTGAAAATAACAAATGTCTCCCTGGGAATATCCCGCGCAAATTCAATGCCGCTTATTCCTGGCATTTGTATATCCAGGAATACCAGGTCAACGGAATTGTTGCCCATAAAATCAGTAGCCGCAGCCGGGCTGTTGAACGAACCGGTCAGTTCCAGGTCGCCTGTCTGCTCAATCAACATCGCTACAGCCTCTCTTGCCAGCGGCTCATCGTCTATGATAATACAATTCATAAGTTTATGGTTAAGGTAGCAGAGTATGTTTCTGTATCGTCTTCAACGCGTAAGCTATGTGATTCCGGGAACAGCAGTTCAAGCCGTCGCCTGATATTCGCCAATCCCAAACCGCCGGATTTGTCGTCTGGTTTAAGAGCAGGTTTTGAATTGACGCATTTAAAGAAAAGCTTGTTATGCCTGACATCAAAAAACAGGTTTACATACGATGTTTTTGACGGATCATTGTTGTGTTTCACGGCATTTTCGACAAAGGAAATAAACAGCAATGGCGGGATCTGTACACCGCTCAGGTCGCCTTCTTTGGAAATAAGGAAATCAAAGCTATCGCGCCTTATTTTCTCCAGGTTCAGAAAGTCTTCCAGGAAATGAATATCCGAAGTCAGCAATACTTTTTCCCTTGCACTGTCATAAAGCTGGTAACGCAATAAATCGCTCAGCTTCATCAGAACCTGCGAGGCTTTTTCAGGATCTTTCTTGGTCAGCACATTGGCATTGTTTAGCATGTTAAACAAAAAATGCGGGTTGATCTGGTTTTTTAATTGTTCCAGCTCGGCATAAGTTTTGGACTGTTGCAACTCATAGATCAACTGGTTGTCCCTCATTCCTTTCTGAAACAGCTTGATAGAAGCGGAAGCCGCCAGCAGCAGCACGGTAAGAAAGGAGAACAGCGGGATATTCAGCCCATGGCCCTTATTGAATGGGTTAAAGAAATAACCACCGATAGCCATTATAGCAAGGATGCTGACCACAGATAAGCAGTATGCAATATTCTTACCCCTGAACAAAAACCTGGGTACCAGGACATACATATTTACGTAGAACAATATAGCGAAATAGACAAATATTGTAATCGGGCTGTCAATTACGGAAGTGCTGTTGTAAAGTACAATACCTATAAAAGCAATGAACAGCAGGTGCCGGAATATCCTGCGGTCGGGCGAGAGCAGGAAACGAAAAAGGGTGTTTTCGCTGATCGGCCTCTGGTAGATAAAATCACTCATTTATAAAATTGTATAGAACAAACATAACATTTAAAGCTATGGCCTGATTCGCTTTTATACGAAAGTGTATGCTTTTTATACGAAAAAGAGGAAGCATTATAAAAACGCATAAACCGCGAAATATATTTTGTAGTACTCCGGCATACTTTGCTATAAAAGATGCCTGGTTTGGTATAATTCAAACAAAAGCGGTATTGTAAAGAAATAGTTTAGCCTTCGGAATTATATCCAATCTTAATATTTATGATGAAATACGGAATCTTTTGCGCGCTGCTGCTTGTGATGATTTCATCCGCGGCGTATTCGCAGGGAAAGTATACACTGAGCGGGACAATCGCCGGAAAATCAAATAACGAAACAATAGCTGGCGCCGGTATCTTCATTCCTGAAGCAAACGTTTCTGCGATGACCAATCCGTACGGCTTTTATTCGATAACCCTGCCAGGAGGTGAGTATACGATCGTCATCAGCTATGTGGGTTTTGAGGAGATAGCAGCGCATATTTCCCTTACTGAAAATACCAGGAGGGATTTTTCATTGCCGGAAAAAAGCACAGAGTTGGAAGCCGTGGTCATTTCATCCGGCAACACCGGGATCAATATCCGCAAGCCGGAAATGAGCGTGAACAAGCTTTCCATAGCTACCATCAAAAAGATGCCGGCAGTTATGGGAGAGGTGGATATCCTGAAAGCTATCCTGCAGCTTCCGGGCGTTTCCAATGCGCAGGAAGGAGCCACGGGTTTTAATGTCAGGGGCGGTTCGGTTGACGGTAACCTGGTATTGTTGGATGAGGCTGTAGTGTACAACACTTCACATCTGTTCGGCTTTTTCTCCGTTTTTAACGCGGATGTGATCAAAGACCTGAAATTGTATAAAGGAGGCATACCTGCCAGCTTCGGCGGACGAACTTCTTCCGTTCTGGATATCTATCAGAAAGAAGGAAACAATAAGGAATATCATATAATGGGCGGAATCGGTGCGATCTCCAGCAGATTACTCGCGGAAGGGCCGATAGTAAAAGACTGGGGTTCATTTGTGGTTGCCGGCCGCGCTTCTTATGCGCACCTGCTCCTGAAGCTGGCAGATAATCCCAATGCCGTTTCTTTTTACGATCTGAATGCCAAGCTGAACTATAAGCTCAATGACAATAACAGGATTTTTCTTTCCGGGTATTTCGGCAGGGATAAAATGGATTTCAATAATTTTTTCAGCAACAATTATTCGAACTCATTCTTTAATCTTCGCTGGAATCATTTATTTTCCGAGAAGTTCTTTTCCAACGCATCGGTCATTTACAGTAAGTACGATTATGGCCTGAAGATAAAATCTGTTGGCATTGACTGGGCCTCTGATATCCGCAATTATAATTTCAAGTACAATTTCAGCCATCACCTGTCGGAAAAGCTGGTGTTGCATTATGGCCTCAATTCCATCTATTACCAGTTTAACCCTGGTACCATAAAACCCATGGATGCTGCATCGCCTGTCAATGCCGACCAGATAGAAAGAAAATATGCCTGGGAAAATGCATTATACATCAGCGCGGAGCAGAAGCTCACGGATAAGATATCGTTGAATTATGGATTGCGATACAGCAATTTTCAACGGCTGGGAGCACAGCAGGTAAATGACTATGCCAATAACCAGGCGGTGGTATTCAACCCCGGGCTACAGATTTACGAAGAAGGAACGCCTGTAAGCATAACGTATTACAGCAAAAACAAAAAGATCATTGGCTTTGGGAACTGGGAGCCCCGCCTGGCAATCGCTTATGCTATCAACGACGATCAATCCATTAAAGCGAGTTATAACCGGATGAGCCAGTATATCCATTTAATTTCCAACACCGCTTCCGTTTCACCCCTCGATATCTGGGCGCCGAGCGATCAATACTTAAAACCGGAGATACTGGGCCAGGTAGCATTGGGCTATTTCAGGAATTTCGGCAATGGGAATTATTCCCTGGAAACAGAAGCTTTTTACAAGAAAATAAAAAACAAAGCAGATTACATTGACGGCGCTGAACTGATTGCCCGCAAAGCCATAGAACAGGTATTGCTGAACGGGCAGGCAAGGGCCTACGGACTGGAAGTAATGTTCAGGAAAAATACCGGGAAGCTGACGGGCTGGCTTTCTTATACACTTTCTAAAGCGGAACAGCGTACACCCGGAAGGAATGCACAGGAGCCCGGTATCAACAACGGTGAATGGTATCGCGCCAATTATGATAAAACGCATAATCTTTCGCTTACAGCCGCGTATCAGCTGACAAAAAAATGGAACTTCGGCGGCATTTTTACCTGTCAGACGGGGAAAGCGGCTACCTATCCCATCGGTAAATACCAGTACCAGGGGATTACGGTTGCGAATTACGGAGCGCGGAATGCCAATTCGCTCCCGGCCTATCACCACCTGGATCTGTCGGCTACCTATACCCCAAAACCGGACAGCAAAAAAAGATGGAAAGGGGAATGGATATTCAGTATTTACAATGTCTATAACCGAAGTAACGCCGCCTCAATTATGTTCGAGCAGAACAGGGAGACGGGGTCGAGTGAGGCGAAACGGATATCTATCTTCGGTATCGTTCCGGGTATAACCTACAATTTCAAATTTTAATCCAATAATAAAAAAATGAAAAATATGCTTAAATACCTGGTTGTTTTATCCTGTTTTTTCCTTTCCTGCACTAAGGTAGTGGAAGTGGATCTGGCAACAGCCGAGCCCAGGCTGGTCATTGACGCATCGATCGACTGGATAAAAGGTACGGCAGGCAATGAGCAGAAAATAAAGCTCACCACTACAACCGGTTACTACAGCGCGGCATTTCCAACAGTTTCAGGAGCGGAGATCACAGTAACCAATCCGGCAAATATTGTTTTCAGCTTTATAGAAAATCCTGGGACGGGTGAATATAGCTGTTCCGGTTTTCACCCGGTTATCGGGGAGGACTACACATTAAAAGTGGTTTTAAACGGGGAAATTTATACTGCTACGGAAACCTGTATGGGGGCGCCTGATATAGAAAATAATATTGAACAGAATAATTCCGGCGGTTTTGGCAGTGATGAAGTGGAAATAGTCTACTACTACCGGGATAATGGCAACGAGGAGAATTATTATCTGCACCGGGTTCTTTCACCTGTGTCCGTATTCCCGGTTTATAAAGCCCAGGATGATGAGAACAGCCAGGGCAACCTGATGCAGGAATATTTTTCCGACAAAGAGCTAAAGGCCGGAGATAAGATAAACATCAGGCTGTATGGAATTTCGAAAAGATATTATGACTATTTCAGGAAATTGTTAACTGCATCAGGCGTTGAGAACGGTCCGTTTCAAACTACACCTGGTTCTGTGAGAGGCAATATTATCAATCAGATCCATCCTGCAAACTTCGCTTACGGATATTTCAGGTTATCGGAAGTAGCCGTGAAAGATTATACGATACAATGAGCATGATTTTTGGTTTAGTTCCTTCAAACAAGAAACAAGCGTAGTGGAAATACTGATCTTCAGAACTAATGTTACTTGCCGGAAGGTAGCCGATGATCTGGCGCCTTTATTTGACGGCTGCTCAGCGGTGCTAAAGTGGAGCTTCGACCTGGAGGATTGCGACAGGATTTTACGTGTAGAAGCCCCGTCAAATATTTCGGAAGCGCTGATCGGCCTGCTGCAAAACAAGGGTATTGAATGCGAAGAGCTGCCGTATGAGCTATGATAATTATCGGTGAGATAAGATAAATAGGTTTTATTTACGCATTTGTTGTGATGCGGCGAACTTATAAAATGTAGCATATGCTACAAGTCCGGTTGGCTCCCATTTTATAATTGCCCTTATTGCTTTTCTTATTGCAGTTTTTCCTGAGTTAATTCCGATTCGGTATGGAGCGCACAGACCCAGCTGCCGTTTTCTTTGATCCAGGTGGAGGCGCAGGCGCATCTCATCGGTGGTTTTTGTTCATCATCTTTAGTGCCTATTTCTACGAGATATGCGATCACCGCGCCGTTTTCACCAACCGGCTGGGTTTCGACGCCCGAAATATCTGTTACTTTTAGTTTTGCTCCGGCGCCGGAATTGAACATTGCTTTAAAAGCCGTTTCATCCACGCTTCTTACACCATTTTTCCCGGCAACAATACAGGGGAAACGGGTAAGGCTTTTTACTGTTTCAAAATCGTGGCTTTCCATGGCCTGCCAGTATTTTTTTTCCAGATCCAGAATTTGTGTGTCCATAACGTTTTCATTTTATCGGTTGACCTGAATCATTGATGCAGGTGTGATGGAGCTCTGAATAACCTGTCCAAATTTAATGCCACACCTGTACCTGCCCGGATGGCCTTCAGAAATATATTTTAATGGAAGAAAATACAGACAATACATCTTTCAGGCAATTGATTGATCTTCTTATTGTATTCTATGATTAATACATTAAGCTTCCCTTTGCCCTTTTCTCTATGGTCGATTTGTACAGAAAGGCATTTGCAGTGAGATCCCGCTGCAAACCGGGAATTAATTTCCCCAGATTGTCCTGTAAAAACGTACCTGAAAATAGTAATAGCCGGATAGGCTTTGGACTTTAAGAAAAATGAAGCCGTGATTAATACTGGTAGCGGCTTCTTAATTTGTAACCCTTTACAGGTTTCATTATGGAGTTGCTTTGCCATATTTTAAATGTCTGATTTCGGTCTGAGAACGATAAATGCCTATTCCATTATGTTTGTATCTTTATGCAGCAAAGCCTTACACATGGAATCAAGACCCAGAATACGAATAGACCTCAGCCCGGTAGACAAACTAGCAGAAATACTTGCGTGGACAGTGTTAATAATGATATGGGCAATTGTTCTTCTTAATTATTCATCGCTTCCCGGTATCATTCCCGTACATCGCGATGCTTCCGGGGATATCGATGGTTACGGGGATAAGTCGGCTATATTTGTCGAGCCTGCTATTGCTACAATCTTTGTGGCAGGGCTTACATTTTTAAACAGGTTTCCGCATGTCTTTAACTACGCCGTAAAAATTACGGCTGAGAATGCACGCAGGCAATATGTAGCCGCAACAAGGCTGATTCGCTACCTGAAGCTGGGGATAGTTGTAATTTCCTTAATTATAACCATCACGACTATCGGGGCGGCTCACGGTGGGCTTACATCTGCCGGAATATGGCTGCTGCCCTGTATAACCGGTATTATTGCCGTTCCGGTAATATATTTCGGGTCAAAGATGCTGAAGAAATAAATGTCATTCAACAGGTTTAATTTTAATATACAGTCCTGCTCCTCTTAACCCTCAGGATCAGCCCTCCGCTACCCGGAATAATCATATGCTGTTGTATTTTTGCGGCTGGCAACAACCTGTACATATGAATATAAGAAGAGGCAATATCAGCGACATAGATACATTAAAGACTTTATATGCCGGTACAATACAAAATATATGCTGTGCAGATTATAACGAACAGCAAATCAGCGTATGGTCTGCTAATGAAAAAGACGATAGCCGCTGGAATAAAGTCGCCCGGGAGCAAACCGTAATCGTTGCTGAAGACGGCAATGAAATAACCGGGTTCTGTACATTGACTAACCGGGGCTATATAGACCTCTTCTTTGTACATATGGATCATCAGGGAAAAGGTATTGCCCGGGTGCTTTACCGGGAGTTGGAAAAATCCGCAGCCGAGCAGGGGATATTATCGCTGACTGCAGATGTCAGTAAAACTGCCAGGCCATTTTTTGAAAGCATGGGTTTTGACCTGATAGCAGAGCAGGAGGTATCACTGAAAGATGTTGCTCTGGTTAATTATCGGATGGGCAAAGTATTGGCGCTAAAATAACTCCGGCCTATTAGGGATATGAGGCTGATTTTATATGTGTATATTTGACACCGCTCCTATCAGGATAGATTGCGATAAACCTATAGCGAATGTTATGAAAAAAATACTCAGCCTGTTATTTGCTGTTCTGGGATGGTTCGCTGTAATAGCTCAGTTTATCTTAATGGCGGAAAACAGGTCTGCTTCGATTGCTGAAACAATAATCAGGTTCTTCAGCTTCTTCACTATCCTGACCAATACGCTGGTTTCGGTCTATTTTACTTTTCAGGTCCTGGGGGGTGGCAAAAATCCGAAACAGTTCTTCAACAGGCCGGGAAGCCTGACAGCCATAGCCATTTACATAACTGTTGTTGGAATGGTATACCAGGTTGTCCTGAGACATACCTGGCAGCCAACCGGCCTGCAAATGATCGTTGATGAGCTGCTGCACACCTTTATCCCTGCTTTGGTAATAATTTACTGGGCTCTTTATGAAAATAAGCCGAAAGTAAAATGGAACAGCATTTTCATGATATTGCTGTACCCGGTAGCTTATCTGGTATTTATTCTAATAAGGGGAGCAGCTGCGGGATTCTATCCATACCCGTTTATTAATGTTATTGAGCTGGGATGGAGCCACATCATAGCGAATATAGCTATCCTGTTGCTGGTCTTTTGCACGTTATTTGTATTGTTCGTTGGTATCGGCAAATTCATTTCACAACAAAAGCTGTAACGCATAAATATCCTTTGCCGGTTGGAAATTGTTGATTGGGATAATATCGTCAACTGGAGTTGCTTTCTTATATATTCAGGCGGATTTTTGAGGATCCTAAAGGAACAGGAGGGCTCCGATCATCCATCCATATGGAAAGAATAAGCAATGTTATTCCTGTAAGCAGGCAGATGCGGGACCACGTACAAATTCAACAAATACGAAGCAACTTTGTTTTTGGGGTGAAGAAGCCCAGGCAACTTTATTGCGCTTGGCTAAAGAAATTAACCGCTGGCCCGGCCGGCCTATGGGCACAATTTATAACTTAGCTAAAGCCGATGTTATGACCCGGACAGTAGAACAAGTTGCCACTCGCCTCGCTCAATATTGCCGTAATGAACAATTTAGCCTGGCACAGCAGGAGCTGTATGCCGAAGACGCCGTTAGTATTGAGCCTTTCGAAATCCCCGGTTTTGATAAAGAGACCAGAGGACTGGAATCCTTAAAAGAGAAAGACAGGCAATTCAGTTCGATGGTAGAATCCCGGTATGGCGCAACAGTTTCCCAACCCTTAATTGCCGGGAATGCTTTTGCTTTCGTGCTCACTATGGACATGAAAATGAAAGGTAAGGCGCGTGAAAAACTAACAGAGCTGTGCGTATATACTGTAAAGGATGGAAAGATCATCTCTGAACAGTTCTTTATGTAGCGTGTCAGAACCAAACCCTGCACAGGTATTAATACAGCTTTTGGCAATGTTCACAGAAAAAGCTTCGCCTTTTAGTAATACCCAGGTATTCTTTTTTAAGTGGTATATTACAGCAGGGACAGATTTTCTTTGTATGGGCCAGCCAATGCTGCTTTAAGGTAAAGGCTCTCTTCCAGTCAAGGAATTGAAAACTATATATGCTTACTTCGGCTGCAATCGTTTTCAAAAGCTTTTTGGGTATGCTGCCCACTTTACTCAAGGGGTGGACTTTTGTCCGGAACAATACTTCATTCTTGATGATATTTCCCGAGCCTGAAAATATATGCTGATCCAGCAATGCATCACAGATCAGGGTATCAGGTATCTTGCTTAATTTATCCAGCGCTTTGCCCAGGTCCCATTTGTCAGACATGACATCAGCCGACCAGTCATAAACTTCGAGCGCGTTACGATCAATAAGCTTTACCGAGCATGCATAGAAATTAAGCTCATCCTTCGGGAATACCAGGCTAAGCCGCGCAGGCGTATCTTTCCGCTCATTAATGCGGTAGGTGCCAAAGAGCATAAAGTGTACGCGGATTGTATGGTGTTTAAAACAGATAAGAAAATGCTTTCCCCAGGATTCAAAGCGTTCTACCTTATGCCCGACCAGCCCGGAAAAGTCCACGGACGAGTTTCCTGTGATAGCCGTTACTTTTTGGCCTTCGAGTTTCAGCTCCTGAACAGCTTCTTTTAAGATTACTATAGAGGGACCTTCCGGCATCGGGGTTCTGGAGTTTTGAAATTTAATGGCATTAGTAAAGGCAAGCGCTTACCCCCCAAGGCGATGACCCGTGTTACGGGCGCTCCCCTGCGGATACGGCTATTGCAGGCATTCAGATTCAACAGGAATTCCCGGGTTTTGTTTATTAATTACGATCGCAAGCCGTTTTTTACCAGGCCAGGCATTTGATGCATGCGGTTAGGGTCTTTCAGGCGGTTTGTCGCCGTACCCTGGTAAGCTGCGCAAAAACATGGGCACCAATGGCTATGACCAGGTCGCGTACCGCCACATCCCAGTAATAGGTATTAATGATCAGCTGCAGGGCAATGCAGATCAGCCATATCATTACCACATATGCGCCGGCAAGCGGACGCAGGAAAACAAGCAGGCCTGCAATTATTTCAATAACACCTACTCCTTTCATAAAAAGAACCGGATCAAAAGGAATGATATTCTTAGCTCTTCCCAGATAGTCTTCCCAACGGGTAAGTATATGGGTAAATTTGTCAAGGCCTGTAGCAACAGGCAAAATGCCGTATGTAACCTTAAGTGTACCCTGGATCGTTTGTATGGAAGCCATAACGCAAAATTTAACTCCTGGCGGAGTGGTTTTAAAATAAACCAAACCAGGCGCCGGGTTTCGGGAGCGCCACGTCCCGGCGTAAGGCAGTCTTAAGAAAGCTATAGCCGGTCTATTGCAGCAACCGGATTTTCTTCAGCTCATCTGTCACTATGTTTACTGCCTTCCTGTAAAGATCTTTATTGCCTTTCCGGGCCTGCCCGAGCAGTGCTTTACATTCCAGCAGGAATTTCCTCCCGAACAGCTTATCATATCGTGCAATCTCCATGCTGTTATCGATTATATCTGCATATTTGATTGTCTGCGCATCGGGGCTGGTACCGGCAATGCGTTTCGCTTCCATGCTTTTTCTTTTGTCACGGTTCCATGCAGGATATTGCTGCCTGGTATATACATCGGTAAGCTCTGTGACGAGTCTGGCCGTCGTCATCGCTGCACCATAGCTCATGACACCTTTCAGGAAGTCCTGCAGCTGTTCCCGGGATACAGTGGTATCTTCAAGGACATCATGCAACAACGCGGCCGCCAGCACTGGTATCCTGGCCGTATGCTGCCTGCATAGCTCCATCACGCTTACGGGGTGAACGATATATTGTTCTGCCGTATATTTTCTTGTCTGTCCGCCATGTGCCTTTTCCGCAAAGTCCCTTACCTGCTTCAGTATGTCCTTCTGTAAAAAGGTTGATGCACCATACATCATTCGTTTATTTGTTCCACGCGTTGATAAAATACGCCCGGAGGTCCTAGATTTTTTTCAGGTAGCTGAAAATGATAAAAAGGATGCCGAATATCAAAATGATACGGAAGACTGTAGCCATAGCTGATCTCGCCTGCCTGAAAAGCGTATTTATATACTTCATAAATATTTTTTTATCAGTTTAATCTTCTTCCCCGGTTTCCGGCTCGTCCCATTCCACTTCATCTGCCACTTCATCCGGTATATCATTTTCTACCAGATCCTCTTCCGTCAGCGGAGGATCAGTATCTTCCACATACTCCTCTTCTGCCCGTTCCTCTTTGGCCTTGCCTGCGTTTTTCCCATTGTCCTGTTTTGCGTGTTTTTGTCTTCCTGCCTCAGAAAAGGCTTTGTTGCGGTTGGTAATCATGATATTTGTTTTAAGAGATGTTATAACTGTTGTTTGGATATTATTTTATTAAAGCGGCTAGGCTTGCCGTCAGCTGTTTGCTCCTGGTACAGGAACTGCAGGCCCTCCTTGTCGAACTTATGGAAGAAGTTATCCCAGGAGACCGGTTCCAGACCTCCGTTTTCGTTTTCAAAGGCTATTCGCAGGATACCTATATCCCCATCGCCCGTACCCGCTATATGAGCAGGTTGTCCATCCCGTTCTTCTACCCATCGCCTGATTTCCTGGTGATCTGAAGTGATTTTGGAAGAAGATCCCACGCCGATATCCTTTAGTGTTAAGAAATAAGATTGCCGGTAATGCCTGCGCCGCTTCCGGTAAGTATATAAAATACAATGCCAATTTTATGCCAGTATACACCCTTTAACGGCCTGCTGATTATCAGAATATAACATTGCCCTGTATGCCCTAAAGCCACCAGGGTAGGCATAAAACGCCCCAATAAGTGCAAATAATATGCCAGGACCCTGGCAAGGGGAGATGCCATTGACAGGTGCTAATATGCATGGAGCAGATTAGCTGTTATGCCATCCTTTGAAGATAGTAGCGGATAAAGGTGGAAGTGTTGCCAAGCCATCGCTCAAATTTATGGCGGGATCTGAGGCAATCAGTTGCTGCCATTTTTTGTTTCCCGGTAACGTCGTAACCAGTATGTCATTGCCGAGATTCAGCACGACAAACAGCGATTCCTCAGATAATGGATGAAACCTGAGTATGGATATGCCGCGGTCATCAATATTTCGCGCAGCAATAAATTCTTTGCCGGAGATACGCATTGCAGGATGTGATTTTCTCAGCGATATCAGGGCTTCGTACCATCGCAGGATGTCTTTCTGCTCCTCTTTCAGCGCTGTGCGCCAGCCAAGCTTTGATTTGATAAAGGTGCCGGGATGCTGTGGATCGGGTGGTTCGGTTCCCTGGAAAAACCGGCTGAACTCTTCCTTCCTTCCTTTTCTGACCGATTCTATAAGCGATGCTTCGGAATGGTCAATAAAATAGAGGAATGGCTGTTCTTCGCCATATTCCTCGCCCATAAACAGGAGGGGGATATAAGGAGACATGAACAGCAAGGTTGCCGCAATTTTCATCTTTCGTATCCCGATCAATGACTGTAATCTTTTGCCGCCTATACCATTACCTACCTGGTCGTGGTTCTGGATGAAAGCAATAAAATGTTTGCCGGGAATGTTCGCCGAACTTAGGCCATGCCTTCGTTTTCTTGCTTTGACATATTGCCCGCTGTGCACAAATCCGTCTTTTAGAGCCGTAATGACCTGGTCAGTAGCGCCGAAATCGACATATTGCTGCAGGGCTTCGGGGTACAGCCGTGCGTAAACCGCATGGTGGAAATCGTCCAGCCACTGGGCATCGAAGCCATAGCCGTTTTTATCGGTCGTATCCGTTACCCTGGGGCTGTTCAGGTCACTTTCTGCAATTATATATATACGTTTTCCCAGGAGTTGCTGTAAGGCGTTTATCCTTTCTCTTACGAGGTGCCAGAACATGTCTGCCCTGTTGTCAAAAATTGCATGGATGGCATCGAAACGCAGACCATCAATATGGAAATAGAAGCACCAGTAAAGCAGGTTATCCAGGAAAAAATTCCGCACTTCATCAGAATCAGGGCCATCGTAGTTGATGGCCTGGCCCCATGGAGTGCTGTACCTGGAGGTATAATAGGGGCCATACCGGCTGAGGTAATTGCCTTCGGGACCCAGGTGATTGTAAACCACGTCCAGGAAAACTGCTAATCCTTTTTTATGACAGGCATTCACCAGCTTTTTGAGCTGCTGTGGCCCGCCGTAGGAATTCTGAACAGCATAAGAGTATACGCCGTCATAGCCCCAGTTGCGGGTTCCGGGGAACTGGCCAAGGGGCATCAGCAGGATAGCATTTATGCCTGTTGCCGATAGTTCGTCCAGCCTGGCTTCTATTCCTTCAAAAGTTCCTTCTGCTGTGAAGGCGCCGGTATGTATTTCATAAAAGATAAGCTCTTCTATCGGTATACCTTTCCATTTAGCATCCTCCCACCGGAAAAGATTATGATCGACTACCTCTGAAGGGCCGTGTACGCCGTCCGGCTGAAAAAATGAAGCAGGATCCGGTGTATCTCCTTTATTGTCCGGGTTATAAAAATATTTTGTACCGGCCTTTATATTTTCCAGCGTGATCGTAAAATAACCATTCTCTAGCCTGTTCATCATATATTTCCGGTCAGAGGGATATACCAGGTGCAGCACCATACCTGTCGCTTCCGGTGCCCAGATCTTAAACACGCATTTATTGTCTTCGTCTAAGAATGCGCCTTGGTTGAGATGTGCTTTGCTAATCATTATACAGCTCAATAATTACACCTTCGTCGCCATTAAGGTCAATACCGCTGTTGAAAGGCCCGCCCTCGGCCTGGGGGCTGGTAGCAGCGACAATATGACCACGGAGCTCCCCTTCAGGATAAAAGTAGCAGGGACGATGAGTAAAATTCAATACTATTAAAAAAGATTTATGGCCTGCATATTGTCTTTTATAGGCCAGCCACTGGTTAGTATTACCAACGGGAATATAATTTCCTGAATGCAGGGAAGGTTCCGATTGCCGCAACGCAATAAGCTTTTTATATAAAGTGAGGAATGAGTAACGGTCTTCTTTTTCGGACAAAACATTGATCCGCTCATAACTGCTGCTCACCCTGAGCCATGGTTTAACCCCGGAGAACCCGGCATACTCGCTTTGATCCCATTGCATCGGCGTTCTTGCAGGGTCCCTGCTCAAATACTTATCCGGCATATTTAATCCCATCGGGTCCTGTATCTCCTGTGCAGGTATGGGTACATCTTTCATGCCTATCTCCTCGCCATAGTAAATAGTAGGTGTGCCGTGGAGCGTAAGCAATAACATAGCGGCGATTTTCGATTGTTCATATCCGATCCTGCTGGCAATACGTACCTGGTCATGGTTGCCCAATACCCAGTTTGGCCATCCGTCCGCCGGTAACGCGCCTTCGTACTGGTTGATGGCCAGCGATATATCCGGTGCTGACCACGGAAGAAAAATCAGCTGGAAGTTAAATGGCAGGTGAACACCTTTGCTGTCCTGGCCGTAGTAGGCAACAAGCCTGTCAACAGGCAGGTATATCTCCCCGATCATCACCCTTTCAGGGTAAGCTTCCATGGTGCTTCTGAACCTGCGTACTATATCATGTACTTCCGGCTGATCAGTAGAGTATACCGGTAATAACTGCTCATAGGTAGCCATGTGCGGCATATAGGCAGGATTGGGCGGATTATCACGTAGATGCCTGTCTTTTATCAGGTGCCATAAGACATCTATTCTGAATCCATCTACCCCTCTGTCCAGCCAGAAGCGCATAACGTCTGTCATCGCATCAACCACCTCGTCATTCCACCAGTTCAGGTCAGGCTGCTCTTTTAAAAAGGAATGGAGATAATATTCGTTTGTAAGGCTGTCCCATTCCCAAGCGCTGCCACCAAATGCCGCCAGCCAGTTATTAGGCGGTGAGCCGTCAGTGCGGGGTGGTCGCCATATATACCAGTCGCGTTTAGGGTTATCCCTTGAGGAGCGGGACTCCTTAAACCAGGCATGCTCTGCGGAAGTATGGTTCGGTACAAGATCCATTATCAGTTTCATACCCCGGGAATGGATGGCGTGTAAAAGCCTGTCAAAGATCCGCATATCGCCGAAAATGGGATCAATAGCTGTATAATCTGATATGTCATAACCGAAATCCGCCATAGGCGAAGGATAGACCGGTGATATCCAGATAATATCTATTCCCAGCCAGGACAGGTAATCCAGCTTGCTGATAATGCCCTCAAGATCGCCGGTGCCATCCCCGTTTCCGTCTTTAAAGGAACGCGGATAGATCTGGTAGATGATCCCGGTTTTCCACCAGGCAAAATCATGATTTTCATTTTTTGTAGGCATGATCTGTTAACTTCATAAACCTCGGTTTAAAAACATCGCGGCGTATGTTTAAGCTGAGGCTAGCGCCTGCGCTGTAAGCCCGTATCTGTATTATCTCCCTTATACAAAGGATTGGCGGAACTCCTTATAGAATCCTGTGAGGTTCCCTCCATGGTACGTTTTCCGCTGTCTGTAATATGTGGAGTAGGCATGGTCAACGCGCTCGAATCAGCTTGCGGAGCTACAGGTGTATCAGAAATGTCATTTCTGTTGTTCTGCGGATTATTGCAGGCAATGATGCAGCATATACCTGCCAGGAAAAAGATTGATTTTAATGTCATGACAACAGTTTTAAATTATATTATAATACCGCAACGTCCTGCTAATGAAAGGAACAGGGCGAAAATATACAGCTGCTGATCTGTCATCGTCTTACCCTCTTTCGCATCTCATAGCTTGATTTTAATTCAGACTAAAAAGATACTTCAATAAACGTTCCATGGATAGCAAGCCGGTTGGCCAGCAATATGATAATGTATAATACTCAGCGTTACAAATGATAAGAATTGAGTAGCTTCTTTTTCCACAGATGGACACTATTCTTGGGGAGGCGGTTATGCCACAGGATGGATATTGAATTTCACAGGATGGCCATTCCCCTTACCCGTATTGATGAACTTGGCAATAAAGATGCAGGTATTGACCGGTCGTATACCTTTTTGCACCTTTTGGGAATACTGCTACCCGGCGTACTACTGGAGGGAAATAAGGATTTACAATGAATGCCTGGTTGCCAATCAATAACACCTGCGGCATGTCGCTTGCAATAATAACAGAGTGATGGCAGGCGGATTTGCCGGCCGGATGATCACATTGATTCATTTCATATAACAACCTGAAAAATGAAAAAGAAAGCTGAAACCAGGCCGGGAACAGATGTCCGGCCCGAAAAAAACGATGGGAAACATGAGGATTCCCGCAAAGGCAATTCCAGGACAAGAGCCCGTTTCGAGCATGATTCCGGTACAAATGAAAAAGACAAACCGGTACAGTATGAAAGCGAAAAGGTAAAGAGCAGGCATATAGCCAGTGAAGAAGATGAAGATTAAGGTTCCCGATTCACATTTAAGTCGCCCTGTATACCAGGATAAAACAAGACCATATGACAACAAAGCCGCGTAAAAATATCATGCCGAACATTAAGCTTCCCGAAGCTGTTATAAGATTGGGGGCAGGTCTTGCGCTGCCTGTCCTCCTGGTATGGTTCCGGACGCTGCCTTTTATTATCCTTATTTCGGTAGCCTCTACTTATTTGCTGGTAACAGGTATGCTCTTCTTCTGTTTTATCAAGTATATTATTCAGCATACGCTTCCCGGAAAGAAAACACCGACATACGAAGAGGAACATAACCCGATTAAGGAACTATAAGCATCAGCTTCATTTTAACCCTTAAAGATGCCGGAAGAAATATTTATTCTATTGTGTAAAACTAAACTGTCATGAACGATTATCATCAATATAAGGACTGTATCGAAGCATGCCTTAAATGCGCCGCTATCTGTAATCATTGCGCCGCGTCCTGTACGCAGGAAGAGGATGTTAAAATGATGGCGCGCTGTATACAGCTGGATATGGAATGTGCTGCCCTGTGCTATGCCGCTGCAGAGCTGATGAGTCTGGGCAGTGACCAGGCGACCAGGCTCTGCGTGATTTGCGCGGATGCCTGTGAAGCCTGTGCCGCAGAGTGTTCCCGGCATGACAACGAGCATTGCCGGGAATGCGCGCGGCTCTGTACCCAATGTGCGCAGCAATGCCGTAAAATGAACAGCAGATAATACCCGGCGTTTTATTCTATGCTTAATAGCAGGCGTACAACTGTAAATATAATTTATGAAATCTTTGTTGTTCCCCGTACCAGTGATAGTCGTTTTATTTTTTGGTTGTATGAAAGATGATTGTTACCGCTGCACAACCACATTACCCCTGGTTGCCTCCGATACTTTTTATTTTACCGACAGCGTTCATGAACATTGTGAAATAGACAGGGAGCGGAAAAGTGAGATAGAGACAGGAGGAACGCACCAGGATTACTATATGGTAAACAACCAGGAAGTCCTTTTGCCGACCAGGACACAATGCATTTACCTGGGCAGATGATCTGTACAATGATAAAGAAATGCGGAGTCGATAACGTTTGCTTAATATCCTGGTTTTTTCGCATCAAAATATTTATTTTTGCCTCTGTGCGGATAATGAGTACAATTCTGGCGATTGTTATTTTGGCACTGGGCTGCATTCCCTGCAACGATGCCAAAGCCTCTTCGGTAGCGATAGCTACAGGGGAAAGCCTGGTTTTGCCCTTATCCGACGCCCAGGTACCTGAAGGAGCGCACAGCGAACACCAGGATCTCTGCTCGCCTTTTTGCCAGTGCGCATGCTGCGCTGTTATCGCTAATATAGCCGGCAGGATCGCTCCCCGCCTGCGCTCCGTGGCCATTGTCATGAAGCAGGCATTTTCCTCTTTTGAACAGCGGATTCCCCAGGGAATTGATCTGCCCGTCTGGCAACCTCCCCGCCTCGTATAGTCCATCCCGGTTGATAATTACCGCATGCTCTGCTGTTAGGCGATGAGCGTGGCGGTCTGTATTCACGTTTTGATATTTTGACTATATATAATGCTTGACAGTATAATTAAATTCTCTGTCAGGAACAAGCTTATTATTGGTTTAATGACCTTGTTCCTTATAATCTGGGGACTCTGGAGCGCAACCAGGCTTTCTGTTGACGCCGTCCCGGATATTACCAACAACCAGGTGCAGATCATTACCGTATGTCCCACCTTAGCGGGGCAGGAGGTAGAGCAGCTGGTCACTTTCCCTATTGAACAGAGTATCGCCAACCTTCCCGGACTTGAAGAAACCCGCAGCATATCACGTTTTGGCCTTTCCGTCATTACCGCCGTTTTTGAAGACGGGATGGATATCTATTTCGCACGCCAGCTTATTAATGAACAGCTGAAAGAGGCGGTGGAGCATATCCCAAAAGGAACCGGAACACCCGAGCTGGCGCCGGTCAGCACGGGGCTTGGAGAGATATACCAGTATATCCTGCATCCCAGGAAAGGCAGCGAACATAAGTACAATGCCAGGGACCTCCGCAGCATGCAGGACTGGATCGTTGCCCGCCAGCTGTACGGTACGGAAGGTGTGGCTGAGATCAATAGTTTTGGCGGGGAGCTGAAACAGTATGAAGTAGCGGTAAGCCCTGACCGGCTGAAAGCGATGGGGGTAAGCATCACGGACCTTTTTACAGCGCTGGAGCAAAATAACCAGAATACAGGCGGGGCTTATATAGATAAAAAGCCCAATGCCTACTTCATCCGTGGTATCGGGCTGGCCACTTCCCTGGAAGATGTAAGGAACATTGCTGTTAAGAATACCACCGGCAGTGTTCCGATCTTTGTCAAAGATGTGGCTGATGTAAGATTCGGTCATGCGGTACGTTACGGTGCCATGACCTATAATGGCCAGGTGGATGCCGTAGGCGGCGTGGTGATGATGCTGAAAGGGGCAAACAGCAGCGCGGTCGTAAAACGTATCAAAGAGAAGCTGCCCGTCATCAGTAAATCCTTACCGGAAGATATTGTGATCGAGCCTTTCCTGGACCGGACTGATCTTGTGGGCAGGGCTATTAAAACCGTTGAGAAGAACCTTGTTGAAGGAGCTTTGATCGTCATATTTGTGCTGGTGCTTTTTCTCGGGAATCTCCGGGCCGGCCTGATCGTGGCGTCCGCCATTCCCTTGTCGCTCCTGTTTGCGCTGGGCATGATGAATGTATTTAATGTCAGCGCTAACCTGATGAGCCTGGGAGCCATAGACTTCGGATTGATAGTTGATGGTGCGGTAATTATCGTGGAAGCAACATTACATCATTTAGGCAGGCGTAAAAACATCCGGCGGCTAAGCCAGCAGGAAATGGATGAGGAAGTATTTCTGTCCGCATCGAAGATCCGCAACAGCGCTGCATTCGGGGAGATCATCATATTGATCGTATATATTCCGATCCTGACGCTTTCAGGCGTTGAAGGCAAGATGTTCGCACCGATGGCTAAAACCGTAGGCTTTGCTATTCTCGGCGCCCTGATCCTGTCCCTGACCTATATCCCGATGATGTCGGCATTGTGCCTTTCGAAAAATGCCGGCTATAAGGAGACATTCTCAGACAGGATGATGAACCGCCTGCAGCGGATCTACCAGCCCCTGCTGCAAAAGGCGGTCCGGCACCGGTATGTTATCGTATCTGCTACAATACTGGTGTTTGCCATAAGTCTTTTACTCTTCAGGAGAATGGGCGGTGAGTTTATCCCGCAGCTACAGGAGGGTGATTTTGCGTTCCATTGCATACTTCCGCCGGGAAGCTCTTTAAGCCAGAGCCTGGAAACCTCTATGCAGGCATCCCGCATCATAAAGCAGTTTGATGAAGTAAAGATGGTGGTCGGGAAAACCGGTGCAGCAGAAGTACCGACAGACCCTATGCCACCCGAGGCCAGCGACCTGGTGATCATCCTGCGGCCACAGAAGGAATGGAAATCCGGGAAAACATACGCGGATCTTGCTGATGAGATCGGTAAAAAGCTGGAGGCCATACCAGGTGTGTTTTTTGAGAAGAACCAACCTATACAGATGCGCTTCAATGAGCTGATGACCGGTGTCAGGCAGGACGTAGCCGTCAAAATATTTGGAGAAAACCTGGATACGCTTGCGGTCTACGCGGATAAAGCAGCGAAGGCGATACAAACGGTTAAAGGGACAACGGCGCCGCAGGTGGAAAGGGTAAGTGGACTGCCGCAGATAAATGTAACCTATGACCGCACCAGGCTCGCTAATTATGATCTTAATGTATCGGATATTAATAATGTGCTCAGCATGGCATTCGCAGGCAAGAGCGCAGGTCAGATATTTGAGAATGAACGCAGGTTTGACCTGGTGGTCCGGCTTGACAGCATGTACCGTACCAATATAGATGACGTAAGCAATCTTATGGTGCCTGTACGGGAAGGAGTGCAGATACCGATGTCGCAGGTGGCCGATATAAGCTATAAACTTGGTCCTGCGCAGATAAGCCGCGAGGAAGGCAGGCGCAGGATCGTGATCGGCTTTAATGTAAAGGATCGTGATGTGGAGAGCGTAGTAGAGGATATCCAGCAAAAGCTTGCTCAGGAAGTAAAGCTGCCGCCGGGATATTACTTTACCTATGGCGGCCAGTTTGAGAATCTTAAAGAAGCCAGCAGGCGGCTGGCTATTGCGGTACCCCTGTCATTATTGCTTATTTTCCTGCTGCTGTATTTTACCTTCCGCTCTGCCGGGCAGGCAGCCCTTATTTTTACCGCCATACCTATGAGTGCTATCGGTGGTGTATTTGCATTGCTTGCACGGGGCATGCCTTTCAGCATCAGCGCCGGAATAGGTTTTATAGCCTTATTCGGCGTAGCGGTACTTAACGGCATCGTGCTGATAGGCACTTTTAACCAGCTACAGAAAGAAGGTATGGAGGATGTGCTGACCAGGGTCATTGAAGGCACTAAGGTACGTTTGCGCCCGGTTTTAATGACTGCGACAGTTGCATCACTGGGCTTCCTGCCTATGGCCGTAAGCACAGGAGCCGGCGCGGAGGTTCAGAAGCCGCTGGCTACCGTAGTGATCGGCGGCCTGCTTACCGCCACCTTCCTAACGCTGTTCGTACTACCCCTGCTCTATATAATATTCAATTCAAAGATGGATTTTAAACGAAAACCAGGTATGAAAACCTTACCGGTTATAATAGTCCTGCTGGCACTTAGTTTTGGAACAGCCGCACAGCAAAGGGTTTCCATAGATGCTGCGCTGGAAACGGCGTTGAAAAATAACAGGCAGTTAGCGGTAAATGAAACGGAGATACGTGGCGCGGGCTATGAGCTGCAAACGGCCGCCGACATTCCCGGAACCGGAATATTCGCAGAAAATGAAGATCTGCGACCTTCTGATAACACGGGTATCCTGAAGATCGGTATTTCCCAGGGCATGGCCTGGCCTGGTCTTTATACCACGCGTAAAAAGTACTTTAAGGAGCGGCTGAGCTATACCCGCCTGAATACAGGGTTATTATTGGCAGATATTAAAAGAGATGTCCGTATCGCATATTACGAGCTCTGGTATCTGCAGGAAAAGGCAGAATTGTACCTGCAGCTCGACAGTATCTATACAGGCCTTTTGCATGCTGCGTCGCTGCGTGTAGCAACAGGTGATGCAGCCCCCCTGGACCAGATCGCTGCCAATGCCCGGAGCCTGGAGCTGAAAGCCAATGCCCGGCAGAACCAGCATGAAATGGTTATCCGGCAGCAGCAGCTCATGATGCTGCTGGATCAAGAAGAATGGCTGCTGCCGGAGGCGCGGCCGCTGGAAAAACTTTCTTTCTCACCCGATCCCGGCAGTACGCACCCGATCATTGTTTTGCAGCAGCAAAATATAAACATTGCTGCCGCCGGCATCCGTATGCAGAAAAATGCCAATATGCCGGAATTTTCCGGGCGCTTTTTCACACAGCGGCTCTGGGGAGCTGATGATCCGTTTACCGGGTTCTCCGTAACAGCTGCCTTCCCGCTGCTGGGTATACGGGCGGGGAGGAATAAGGTAATGGCCGCCAGGATGGAAAAAGAAGCACAGGAAAAAAAACTTTCCTATCAAAACCAGTTATTGCAGCTGAAAAGAAGCAATGCGATAGCAGCTATCGAAAAAAGCAAGACCCTGCTCGATTTCTATGAGAGTACAGGTCTCCGGCAGGCAGATGAGATCATTAAAGCTGCTACCTTAAGCTATAATGCCGGTGAAAGCAGCTTCGCGGAATTAAGCCAGCTCTTAAGCCAGGCCATTGCCATAAGACAAAACTACCTGGAGGTATTGAACCAGTACAACCAGGCGGTTATTCAGTTCAATTATATTAATAATAAATAAACGGAAGATATGAGTGGAATCATCAAAATATGTATTGCTGTCCTTTGTGCGATAGCTATAACGGGTTGCAGGAACGATCATGGGGGAGACAACGGGCATGATCACAAACATGAGGAACCTGCCGATGTTAAAGCCGGCGATGAGCATGGTGATGAACCGCGGTCAATGGTTACTTCGCTCACGGAAGAGCAGGTAACCACAGTCGGCATTGCCTATGGCGGCCTGGAAATGAAGGAGCTCACAGCTACGGTAAAAGCCAATGGTGTTCTGCGTGTACCCAATAATAACAAGGCCCACGCAACGTCCTTGTATGGAGGCGTTGTTAAATCGTTGCAGGTACAGGTCGGAGATCATGTGCGTAAAGGTCAGGTGATAGCGGTAATCACTAACCCGCAATTTATCCAGTTACAGGAGGAGTTCCTGACAATAAGCTCCAGGATAACCTTTGCGGAACAGGAGCAGCGGAGACAGCAGGAACTGAACGAAGGCAATGCAGGGGCCAGGAAAAACCTTCAAAGCGCGACGGCTGATCTGAACGCATTACGTACGCGGAAAGCTTCCCTGCAGCAGCAGATAGCAATGATGGGAATCAGCCCTTCCAGCCTCAGCAGCGCTGATCTGAAATCTACGCTCGCCGTTACAAGTCCTATAAGCGGTACCATAAGCAATGTCTTTGCCAAAATCGGTAGCTTTGTAGATGTGTCGTCGCCCGTGGCGGAAATAGTCGACAACGGGTCGCTGCACCTGGATCTGCAGGTATTTGAAAAAGATATGCCGCTGATCAGGATCGGGCAGACTATCCATTTTATGCTGACGAATAACCCCACACAGGAATATGACGCCATTGTCTTTAATATCGGGTCGGCGTTTGAAAATGACAGTAAGACTGTTCCTGTGCACAGCCGGGTCAAAGGAAATATCAGCGGCCTTATAGATGGGATGAATATTACGGGTATCGTTAGCCTGAGCAGCGCCCGGACGCCTGCAGTACCTGATAATGCCATAGTTGAGGCAAATGGCAAATACTATATATTCATAAAAACGGATAAAGAGACCGAAGATGTTCATGAAAGAGGGGAGCAGCGGCAGCAAGCAGACAAGGGAGGAAAAGCTGCCGGCCTGGTAAGCTTCGAGAAGATTGAAGTGATAAAGGGCACATCAGATATGGGCTATACAGCAATTACTCCGGTCAGCACCATCCCCGACGGTGCGCAGATAGTCACGAAGGGGGCTTTCTTTATTAATGCCAGGCTTGATAATGCCGGGGAGCATGCGCATTAACCCTTCAGGTAGCAATTACCCGATTCACAATATCAATCACAAAAAATGGAACATAAACATATTTATGATGCAGAAGGCCGGCAGCTTTGCTGCACACAAACGGAGAAGATTTATACGCAGGCTGGTGCAGGGGAGTTAATAACCGGCCATCCTGCGCACGAAGATCACAGGCACAGCGATAATGATGGCCATGATCATAGTCATACCCAGGGGAGTACATTGAGGCTGTTCCTTCCGGCTGCTATTTCATTGCTGTTGCTTATCGCCGCTATCCTGTTTGATAACCAGGTAAGGCCGGGCTGGTTTTCGGGCCGGATACGTCTGGGCTGGTACATAGCTGCCTACCTGCCGGTGGGCCTGCCTGTGATCGGGGATGCTATCCGGAGTATTGTTAAAGGCAGCTTTTTTTCCGAATTTTTGCTGATGACCATTGCTACGGTTGGGGCATTTTCCATTGGGGAGTACCCCGAAGCGGTGGCTGTAATGCTGTTCTATGCCGTCGGCGAGGTATTCCAGACGCTGGCCGTCTCCAGGGCCAAAAGCAACATAAAAGCATTGCTGGATCAGCGGCCCGATGAGGTGACGGTTTTGAAAGCGGAGCAGCCGGTAACAGTAAAAGCAGCAGCAGCTGATATCGGTGATATTATCCTGCTGAAGCCCGGTGAAAAACTGGGCTTGGATGGGGAACTGCTTTCCGATAGCGGATCGTTTAACACCGCAGCCCTGACCGGGGAAAGCAAGCCTGATACCAAAATGAAAGGGGCGACCGTGCTCGCTGGTATGATCAATCTCAATACCGCTACAAAGGTAAGGGTAACAGCCGCCTATACGGACAGCAAATTGAGCAGGATACTGAAGCTGGTGGAAGATGCTGCGACCAGAAAGGCGCCCACGGAATTGTTTATACGGAAGTTTGCAAAGATATATACACCAATTGTGGTCTTCCTGGCAATAGGAATATGCCTGCTGCCGTATTTTTTTGTTACCGGATACCGGTTTGAAACCTGGTTATACCGGGCGCTGATATTCCTGGTAATCTCCTGTCCCTGTGCGCTTGTTATTTCTATCCCTCTAGGTTATTTTGGCGGCATCGGCGCTGCCAGTCGTAGCGGTATCCTGTTTAAGGGGAGCAGTTTCCTGGATGTTCTTGCAGGTGTCCGTAATGTTGTTATGGATAAGACCGGTACATTGACGGAAGGTGTTTTTAAAGTTCAGGATGTTATCTTTAAAGAGCAGTTTGATAAGGCAGAAATGCTGAAGATGGTCAATGCGCTTGAAAGCCGGAGTACACATCCCGTGGCTACCGCGATCCATGAATACGTGGGTGAGGTGGATAGCGGGATACAGCTGACAGATATGGAAGAAATAGCCGGCCATGGCCTGAGAGCGGTCATCGGCGGCAGAGAACTGCTTGCAGGAAACTTTAAACTGATGGACAGGTACGACATCAGCTACGATGTTGATCCGGCATCGATCGTATATACCACTATTGCGATCGGCTACGGGGGAAGATTTGCCGGCTATCTTACCATCGCAGATGCGATAAAGGAAGATGCCGCCGCAGCCATCAGGCAGTTGAGAACATTAGGCATAAAGACGGTCATGCTGAGCGGCGATAAAAGCTCTGTTGTGAGTTTTGTTGCAGCGCAGTTAGGTATACAGGATGCTTACGGGGATCTTCTGCCGGAAGATAAAGTAACTAAAGTGCAGGCTATTAAATCCGGGGGAGGAAGCGTTGCTTTTGCGGGAGACGGCGTGAATGATGCGCCGGTAATAGCATTAAGCGACGTGGGCATCGCAATGGGCGGACTAGGTAGTGATGCGGCCATAGAGACAGCGGATGTAGTCATACAGGATGATAAACCTTCGAAGATAGCCGTTGCTATAAATATTGGCAGGCAGACAAAGCGTGTAGTATGGCAGAATATCACACTTGCGTTTATAGTAAAAGGTATTGTGCTTGCTCTTGGCGCCGGGGGGATAGCGACCATGTGGGAGGCTGTATTCGCAGATGTAGGCGTTGCTTTGCTGGCGGTGCTGAATGCCGTTAGAATACAAAAGATGAGATTTTGACATATCCCGGTCAGATCTTTGAAGCGATACAGGTACTGTATCGCTTTTTTCTTTCCTGTTAAGTCCTGATTGTTTTTATATAAGCTCGCTTCGGGTACTGATTCTTGTAAATACCGGTCTAAAACTTATGAAATAGATAACTTACCCTTGCTTTTATCCGGTAAATGCTGTCTACAGCTAACAAGTAATATAATCCTGAACGCGATAGCCTTAATAGATGTTTTTGGGGAGAAAGTTTTAATAGGCGCGTGGCTTGCGATTTTCGGTGCAGTAATTTTTTGAAAGTCATCTGGCATAATGCCGGATGACCGGGTGTCTTGCTTGTTTTCATAACATTATCGCGGAATGCATTCTGTAATTAATACAGGTGTATGAAATTTCAAACCATATTATAAATGAAACTCAACAGCGGATCAATACCGGTTATTGACCTTGATACTTATCGTGACAGCCAGCATAAAAAGGAGGGCTATTTGTATTTTGAATGGGAGGGTGGTTTGCCTGTGATCGATACACCGCATATCCATGATTTTTATATGATCCTGCTGGCGAAAGGCGGGGAAGGCGTCCATAGTATTGATTTCACAGATCATAAGACTTATGGCTGCCAGCTGCATTTTCTTTTCCCTGGCCAGGCACATTGCTGGCATCTTTCCGATGACACAGTAGCGCACCAGCTAATGCTCAGCAAGGAGAATTTTCAGATGGTAGCGAGCGCCTTCCGGTATAATCCGGAAGTATACCAGAAATACCCGCTGCTGGATCTGGCTCAGGAGGAATATGTGAGCCTGGTATATGAATTTAAAAAAATAAAGCAGGAGCTGGAATCAAAAGATGCGTTGTGGGATGCGGTTTTCTCCAGGACCCGGCTTATAGCGCTTGATGCAAGCCGTAAGCTGGAAGCCGTACTGCAGAATGACAGGGTCTATGCAGTTGCGCCCAAGTTATTTGAATACGTTAACCTGATTGATCTTCATTTTAAAAAGCACCGGAATCTTTCTTTCTATGCGTCTAAGCTTCATGTCACTGCTAATTACCTCAATATCTTATGTAACAGGCACCTGCAGAAGTCGGCTACCGAAGTGATCCGGGACAGGATCATGCTGGAAGCCCGGCGGCAGCTTGTAATACCCGGAAAGCCGATAAAAGAGATAGCTTTTGACCTGGGCTTCTGCGATCTGGGGAATTTTTCCAAGTTCTTCAAGATGCAGGCCGGACTTGCGCCCAGAAGCTTTAAGAAATCTGCATTCGACCTGGCATCGTAGGCAGGGAACGATCCGGTGATGGGGCATCTGTTTCATGCGATTTGTATCCAATAGGGAATTTAATTGTGGAAACAGGAAAAAAACTTGTAACAGTAATAGCAACGGGGCTATATAGGTATAATTAAGCATTGTGGCATCCAACCAAAGACAGATTCATTAAGTCTATGCTGTCTAAACAAAATATCTATAAGCGAAATGAACAAATTTACAATGCTGCTATTGGGTACGTTGGTGCCTGCTGTTTGCCTCGCACAGGCGACAATGGAAAAAAAGGATGTCAGGATTTATGAGCATCATAGCTCAGACATGAATGATGGCCAGCCGTTTGGGGTGTATGCTAACGGGGCCCAGTCAGGTTACGACTTTATAAACCATCAATACTATAACAGCTTTAACCCGTCTACGTTTGGAGCCTGGGGGGAAGCCGAGGTTGCGAATATAGATATGGTAGAAGATCAGGGGCCTTTCGGAAGCGCTGATTTTACCACACCCTTTGGTTTTACTTCCGGCGTCAGTTCCATATGGGGAGGCGATATAAAGGGCAACGGCCTTACTGTGTATGCAGAAGCGCCGGCTACCTTTAATTATGACTCAGCGCAGGATGTCGCTTATATCAGGGACGCGTTTCCTGGAAGCGCATCCAAAGCTATTGAAGCAGTGGCGACCGGCAAGGTTTATCTCGGGAAGATCCGCGATACCGAAATGTATGTTGCCATAAAAATTACCAAAGCCAGAAATATACCTTCAAGCACGATACCTGGCATGAGCATGGCCAACGCATACTTCGACTTTGATTATAAATATGGTACTTATGAGCCTACAGGTATTGAAAAGCTGCATAAGACTGAAAATGCATTCAGCATTGTTCCGAATCCGTCCCGGGGCAGCTTTGAGCTGACCGGTATACCGAAGGGACTGAACATAGACAACGCCCGGCTGGATATTATGGATATGACAGGAAGGACGCTCCATACACAACCGGCTGCCTCGGGAAAAGTGAGCCTGGCCTTGCCTGCAGGTAACTATATATTGCTGTTGGCCGATGGCAATAATGCCTACAGGAGCCGCCTGGTGATAACAGATTAAGGCATGCCATTAATCTGTTATCAGGAATGTAAAAGCGATACGGCATGTATCGCTTTTGTTTTTACTGGCTCAAGATCCCCAGCCAGGCAACTCTGAAGATGGGTTAAGCTTCCGCGGAGTGTGCCCAGTAAATATTTAAAATCTTTAATAAAATGTCCTGGTCATAGTATCCAGGCTGGCGCGCCACACTTGCCCATATCATGTCAGGTCCTATTCAGGTTAGACATCTGTTGTTTGGGAAAAGCCGTGTAGATCCCTGGAAATATAGTAGAAGCAGATAATAAACAGCAGGCTAAATAATATTTCCCGCATTTTTGGGCAGGTGCTTAAAAACCCTTTTATCGTATGGTGTTTTTTGTTATTTTTGTCACGGAACTGTCAAAATGCTCCTGGGGTCTTGAAAGCAAAAAGCACCATACTGTTTCTTCTCTTTACGATCCTGCTGATCTCTGCAGGCCCCTTTCTATATGCTTGTGGCAATAAAGGAAAGCTGCCTGTACAAAAGCGGGCGTCAGGCTGTTGCAGTCAAAAGGCTGCCCCGCAAACTAAAAGCTGCACATGTTGTGAGAAGCCTGCTAAAGAAACCGGTAATCATAAATGTAAAGGTGATTGCTGCGGCAAATCCTGTCATTGTGCGACTGTGAACGCTAGTGGTCATTTTGCGCTAGCAGCGCCTTTGAGCCTCAGAGCAGTGCCGTATTTTGCCGAAACAGAGCGTAAATTCAGTCCCTATACACAGCATTTCCTCTCTTCAGATTTTACATCTATCTGGATACCTCCTAAAATAAGCTGATAATAGTGCATAGCCAGAGGTGCGCTATGCGCTTAGACGGCCGGAAGTGTGGTTTGCATGATTTCTGCCCGAAACGTAGGCGCCTCATCTTTTCCATCAGGTAAAAAGGCGTGAAAATGAAATCAATATTCTGTATATTGATGATCTGCTACATTCTGCCGGCGGTTTGCAATGCCCAGAATGGGCCATGCAAAAAAGTAAAGACATAGAGGTGAGGAAGCCGTGCTATGGCAGCCGCATGCTTATCTGTGGCAAAGTGGAAGGAACAATCAACAGTAACTAATGCTAATCTTTAAAAACAAAAATATTACAGGATGAAAAATATATTTATAACGACCGCCCTCATATTAACAACACTGATGGCTAATGCCCAGAAGAACGTTACCCTGAATATTAACCATAAGCTCGGGAGCGCGGATTTTGCATTTGGTCAGCCCGCTACCAACGACCTCGGCCAGGAGTTTAAAATTACCCGTGTTGATTATTATATTTCAGGAATCGTGTTGATCCATGACGGCGGTATGACAACCCCCGTAACGGGAAAATATATCCTGGCCAAAGGCAGTTCGGATGTTTCGGAGCTGCTGGGATCATTTACCGTTACAAATGTGGAGGGAATTAAGTTTTCAATCGGGGTAGAAGCGCCTACCAACAACCAGGATCCATCGCTCCAGCCAGACAGGAGCCCGCTTGCCTTTCAAACCCCATCCATGCACTGGGGCTGGTCGGCCGGTTACCGTTTTGTAGCGCTTGAAGGTAATGCAGGCCCTGAATTTTCCAGAAAATTTGAACTGCATGGTATGTGGAATGAAAACTATTTTGAACAAACCGTTATGGCGGCAGGTGTCGGTAGCGGCAGTGACGTTACCATTAATCTTGATGCTGACTATACGCAGGCATTAAGAGGTGTGAATATTGCCTCTGGCCCGATTGCCCATGGCATCAATGGGACCGACCTTACTGTATTGACGAATTTCAGGGATTATGTTTTCAGCCCATCTTCCGGTACTACCTCAGTTACAGATCTTAAGCAGGAAAATAATATAAAGATCTATCCAAATCCCGTTAGCGGTGTTATCAACGTAGATATTTCCGGCTTTAAAGAGAAAATAACCGGCTATGCTTTGTCAGATATCAGTGGTAAAGTGATCCGGGAAGGCATCTATCCTGCAGATAACCGGATATCCGTAAGCAACGACGCAGCCGGTATTTACTTCCTTACATTGTATAGTGATAAGACACCGGCAGCTACGCGGAAAATAGTTGTGGAGTAGCTTATGCGCAGGAATTTTCCTATAAGGTATTGTATCGCTGCCCTGTGCCTGCTGGTTGTATGCATCAGCTACAGCCAACAGGCGGCTCGGCCGGGGGGCGATAATCTTTTTGTGCAGACGCCTGCGGGGTTCCCGGTAATGGAAGTACCCTTGGATAATCAATATTCAGCGGCACGGTGGCAGCTGGGAAAGCGTTTGTTTTATGATAAAAGGCTGTCAAGGAATAATACGATCAGCTGCTCATCCTGCCATCGCCAGGAGTTTGCCTTCAGCGACTCTGTCGCTTTCAGCCCGGGCGACAATGCTGCTCAGGGAACCAGCAATGCGCCAACGCTTACAAATATTGGCTACCATCCTTATTTTACAAGAGGAGGTAGTGTTCCTACGCTGGAAATGCAGGTGCTGGTTCCCGTACAGGAGCATAATGAGTTTAATACCTCTATACTGGACATTGCGGAAAAGCTAAAGCCGGACAGCAGCTACAGGGCTATGGCAGCAGCAGCATACGGTCGGGAAATCGATCCCTTTGTTATTACCAGGGCCCTGGCCTGTTTCGAACGTAGCCTGGTAAGCGGCAACAGTCGTTTTGACCGGTATTATTATGGCGGCGCTGCTGATAAACTTGATGAAGAAGAGATTAGGGGGATGAAGCTGTTTTATTCCCCCCGGACCAGCTGTTCCGGTTGTCATAGTGGTTTTAACTTTACGAATTACAGCTTCGAGAACAATGGTCTGTACCTGAAGTATGCGGATAGCGGCAGGATGCGCTTTACCCGTAAAGAAAGCGACAGGGCAAAGTTCAAGGTGCCTACCCTCCGGAATATTGCGCTTACGGCGCCTTATATGCATGATGGCAGCATGAAGACATTGGAGCAGGTAGTAGATCACTATAATTCGGGTGGAGCAGGCCATCGCAGTAAAAGTGCGCTGATCAGGCCGCTGCACCTGACAAGGAAAGAAAAAAAGGAGCTGGTGGCTTTTTTAAAGACGCTTACCGATCACAGTTTAATTACGGACAAAAATCTTAAGAATGAATAAACGGAAAATAACGGCAATTCTTCTGATAGCTTCGCTGGTCCTTGCGATTAACGCATGTAAAAAGGACCCGGCTGAGGAAGCGCCATCCAATCTGCCTTATGTGCTGAGTTACGGCGCATTTCCCGATCCGGAACTGCCTGCTGACAATCCGCTGACAACGGAAGGTGTAAAGCTGGGCCGCATGCTCTTCTACGAAAAAATGCTTTCCAGGACCAATACGCAATCCTGCGCCTCCTGCCATATGCAGCAGTTCGCCTTTACTGATACGGCTACGCTTTCTTTAGGTGTAAAGGGGCTGAAGGGCAAAAGGCAGGCTATGAGCGTGTTTAATATGGCTTGGCATACGAACGAGTTCTTTTGGGATGGAAGAGCCCACCTGCTGCGGGACCAATCGCTGATGCCGATACAGGACGAGCTTGAAATGGATGAAAAGCTGGACAATGTTATCAGCAAGCTGCAGGCCAGTCCCCTGTATCCTAAACAGTTCAAACGGGCTTTCGGTACCGAAACCGTTACTGCGGATCTATTGTCGAAAGCGCTGGAACAATTCATGATGACCATCGTGTCCAATTCCTCAAAATATGATGATTATCTTGCCGGGAAAGCTACGTTGACACCGGAAGAAGAAAGAGGGCGCTACCTGTTCTTTACCGAATATAACCCCGGTTTCCCGGCTATTTCGGGTGCAGATTGCCAGCATTGCCATAGCGGGGCGAATTTTGAGAACGATCTGTATATGAACAACGGGCTGGATAAAGATGTTGATATCGCGGATATCGGGAGAGAAAAGGTGACCGGAGACCCGGCAGACCGGGCGAAGTTCAAAGTTCCTTCGTTGAGAAACGTTGCGCTCACAGCCCCTTATATGCATGACGGGCGTTTTAAGACCCTGGAAGAGGTAGTAAACCATTATAATCTTGTTGAAAATTCCGGCACGCTTGATCCGTCCTTCCAGCAACAGTTACCCGGGGGCTTGCTGCTGAGCGAAGCCGATAAGGCAGCCCTGGTAGCTTTCCTGAAAACCCTTACGGACAAGAAACTGGTCAGTAATCCCGAATACTCATCTCCATTCTGATAATATGAAATTGTATATTAAAAACATGGTCTGCAGCCGTTGCAAAATGGTAGTGAAGTCTGAGCTGGAGCAGCTCGGGCTTCACCCCCTTTCGGTGGAGCTGGGTGAAGTGGAAATCGCTGAAAACAATATAGAGCCGGTTAAGGCAGCATTGCTGCGAAAGCTCAATGACCTGGGATTTGACCTGATAGATGATAAGCGCAGCAGGACAATAGAAAAGATCAAAAGCATCATTATAGACCTGGTACATCACCAGGAGGGCGGAGAAGCGAAGCATAACCTGTCCGATATCCTTAGCAGGGAGCTTCATCATGATTATAATTACCTTTCCAACCTGTTTTCGGAAGTAGAAGGTGTTACCATTGAAAAGTATTTTATTGCGCAGAAGGTAGAGCGGGTGAAAGAATTGCTGGTATATGACGAGCTGTCCTTAAGTGAAATAGCCTTCCGGCTCAACTATTCCAGCGTGGCCTACCTGAGCAACCAGTTCAAAAAAGTAACGGGGCTGACACCCAGCCATTTCAAACAGGTTAAGGAAGACAAAAGAAAGCCTTTGGATAAAGTGTAAATCTTATAACTTTTTTCCAGAAAAGTATAACAGTCAGATCCCGCATTGTCGCCAATTTTGTATCGTAAATAAAGAACGATATGGCAACGAATGATAAGCAAACCGTTTTTCTCCCCCTCGAAGATGTAGAAAGCGAGCACTGTGCCCTGATTGTGGATAAAGGTCTCGCCCAGGTTCCGGGTATAGAAAGTCATAAGGTTGAGCTCAACAACCGCAGGGCGGTCATTACTGCCAGCGATACGGAAGCTGTATCCGGGGCCGTGAAAGCTATTAAAGATCTCGGTTACGGTGTTACAACTGTAAAGCGGTCTTTCCCCGTGCTGAATATGACCTGTGCCTCCTGTGCCATCAGCACGGAAAGTATGGTAAAGGCCCAGGAAGGCGTGATCAATGCTTCCGTCAACTTTGCAACAGCCACGTTGTCGGTCGAATACCTGCCTAATATGACTGATCCGCCTGCTTTACAAAAAGCGGTACAATCCATTGGCTACGATCTGCTGGTTGAAAATGAGGCGACGCAGCAGGAAACGCTTGAAGCGATCCACGAAAGAAAGTTCCGTGCATTAAAAAATAAGACTACCTGGGCGGTTATCTTATCCTTGCCTGTAGTAATAATAGGTATGTTTTTTATGAACATGCGCTATGCCAACGAGATCATGTGGCTGTTTGCCACACCTGTAGTGCTGTGGCTGGGGAAAGATTTCTTTATCAATGCCTGGAAGCAGGCCAGGCACCGCTCTGCCAATATGGATACCCTGGTTGCATTAAGCACAGGCATCGCTTATATATTCAGCGTCTTTAACATGCTGTTCCCTGATTTCTGGCATCAGCGCGGATTGCATGCCCATGTTTACTTTGAAGCGGCGGCGGTAGTGATTGCCTTCATCCTGCTGGGTAAGCTGCTGGAGGAGAAAGCCAAGGGAAATACCTCAACGGCCATTAAAAAGCTGATAGGATTACAGCCGAAAACTGTTACGGTATTATCTCCTGACGGAAAGGAGCGCCAGGTCGCGATAGAGGAAGTACAGGCCGGAGACATGATCCTGGTAAAGCCGGGTGAAAAAATAGCGGTAGATGGCATGGTTGTTTCCGGTAATTCCTACGTAGATGAAAGTATGCTGAGCGGTGAGCCGGTACCGGTGCTGAAGAAAGAAAATGAAAAGGTCTTTGCGGGTACTATTAACCAGAAGGGAAGCTTTCGGTTTGAAGCAGTAAAGGTCGGAAAGGAAACCATGCTGGCCCAGATCATAAGAATGGTGCAGGAAGCACAGGGCAGCAAAGCGCCGGTACAGAAGCTGGTAGATAAGATCGCAGGTATATTTGTTCCGGTAGTTATCGGGATCGCTGCCATAACCTTTATTTTATGGCTGGTGCTTGGAGGTGAAAATGGTATTGTGCAAGGGCTCCTGGCCGCTGTTACCGTATTGGTCATCGCCTGTCCCTGTGCCCTGGGGCTGGCTACTCCTACGGCTATTATGGTGGGTGTCGGTAAAGGGGCGGAAAACGGGATACTGATAAAAGACGCGGAGAGCCTGGAGCTGGCTAAAAAAGTAAATGCCATTGTTCTGGACAAAACCGGCACGCTTACGGAGGGCAGGCCGGAAGTAACGGGTATAAAATGGATCAACGAAAATGATACGGCAAAACAGGTGCTCTTCAGCATAGAAAAGCAATCCGAGCATCCCCTTGCGGAAGCCGTTGTGAAATACCTGCAACACACAAAGCCTGTATCAATATCGTCTTTTGACAGCATCACCGGAAAGGGAGCAAAAGCAGTATATGGCAGCGAGACTTATTTTGCCGGGAACAGCAAGCTGCTTGCGGAAAATAATATTACTATAGAGGACAGCTTGCTGCGCCAGGCTGATGAATGGGGAAAGCAGTCAAAAACGGTGGTATGGTTTGCAGACAGCAAAAAAGCCTTGTCTGTGCTGGCGATCTCGGACAGGATAAAAGAAACATCTGTGGAGGCCGTCAGGGAAATGCAGGGAATGGGTATCGAGCTGTATATGCTTACGGGAGACAATGAAGCTACGGCTAAAGCCATTGCACAGCAGACAGGCATCCGGCATTATAAGGCTGAAGTATTGCCGCAGCATAAGGCGGACTTTGTACGGGAGCTTCAGCAGGCAGGTAAAATCGTGGCAATGGCAGGTGATGGCATTAACGATAGTACCGCGCTTGCAACGGCTGATGTAAGCATAGCGATGGGTAAAGGCAGCGATATAGCGATAGATGTGGCAAAAATGACCATCATCTCATCGGATCTTACCAGGATACCACAGGCTATACGTCTTTCCAGGCAGACAGTAGCAACGATCAGGCAAAACCTGTTCTGGGCATTTATTTACAATGTTATCGGTATCCCCGTTGCCGCAGGTATTCTATACCCGATAAACGGCTTCCTGCTTAACCCGATGATAGCAGGCGCTGCAATGGCGCTGAGCAGCGTAAGCGTTGTCAGCAACAGCTTACGGTTGAAGTGGAAGAAAATGGAGCAGCGAATTTTGTAAAGCAATTCTGTAATAAAAACATCCGGTAACCGGATTGATAACCATTAAAAATAGGAAAATGAAAAGCATAACAATCAATGTGCCTGATATGCAGAGCGCGCATTGCCAGCTAAGGGTAAGTAATGCTGTCAAAACAATCGAAGGAGTACAGATCAGCAGCCAGGAACCGGGAAAAATATCTGTAGCTATTGAAACGGATGACCTGGAGGCCGAAGTAATAGCCGCTATTGAAAAGGCAGGTTATAGTATTGCTCAGAATAACCGGTAAAGATTAAATAAGCTTTATAATGGAACGAACCTCAAGGCTATTGATCAAAGGAATGGTATGCAACAGGTGTATTCAGGTGCTGTATAAAGAGCTGTCCGGTCTTGGCTTGGAGATTTCCGGTATACGTTTGGGAGAGGTAATGCTAAAGGAAACTGATATGGTAACCATTGATGAACAAACTATCAGAACCATGCTGAAGAAAAACGGATTCGATTTGTTATACAGCAGGAATCAGCAGCTCATGGATAAAATCAAAAGTGCCGTGGATGAAGGTATCTTGCAGCAGCTGAACACCGGCGATCCTGTCAGGTTTTCGGCATTTATCAGCGGCATGCTGCATAAAGACTATGATTCGCTGAGCTTCCTGTTCTCGTCCTGCCAGGGATATACCCTGGAGCAGTTTATCATTTCAAGAAAGGTCGAAAAGGTAAAAGAGCTGCTTGTTTATACGGATCAGTCATTGTCCGATATTGCGTATAGCTTGGGCTATAGTAGTCCGGCTCACCTGTCCAATCAATTAAAAAAACATACCGGTTTCACTTCTTCATATTATAAGCAGATAAGACGTGATAAGGTAGCGATTAGGGAGAAGCAATCGGATAAAGAGTAGTCCATCCATAAACTTATATATATCCTTTCAGCGATTTTACCAGTGTTATCCCGGTCCGGCTATTTTGAGAAACCCTGTTTGTTTATACAGACAGGGTTTGTTTTTGTAGCGGCTATAGCTGTGGTATTAAGGTCTGATGTAAACGGCGGCATATGGCTCATGGCATTATTGCCAGCCTATATCCATATAAAAATACCCGGAAGTAAATTTTGCAATTCTTACCGGTAATTGTGTAAAAATACGGCAGCCCACGTTTATACTTTTGTTGATGAATTTAATTGTTTGTCGCATAAAAGAAATAAACTATGCCAGTTAAGCATGCTATGCCGGGATTAGGAATTATCATTGCCTTGTCGGGCACCTTGTTGGCAGCCTGTGGAAGCAATAAGAGTAAGGATCATAAGGGAGCGACGGCTAATCCTGTAGCGAGTCAATTGCCGGTAGATATAATAATTGCCGAAGAGCGGGCGCTTAACGGGGAAGAAGCCATGCCGGGAACGGTTGTTGCTTATCGGGAAGTGTCCATTGTGAGCGAAGTATCTCAGAAGATTGCAAGGGTGGCTTTTGCCGATGGCAGCTATGTAAAGGCGGGCCAACTCCTGTATAAGCTGAATGATGCGGATATCCAGGCGAGATTAAAGCAGCTTGCCGCAGAGCTGGACCTTGCGAAGCTCAATGAACAACGGTTGACAGCGTTGTTGAAAACCGAAACGATTAAGCAGCAGGAATATGATGAAGCCGCGAGCCGGTTGGATGTGCTGGAAGCGCAACAGGAATTGTTACGGGCTGACCTGGCCAAAACAACAATTACCGCTCCCTTCTCCGGTAAGATCGGCATCAGCAGGCTGATCACAGGTGCTTATGTAACACCCGGCAAGGAACTGGTAAGCCTGCAGGATCAGGAGCAGATAAAGATCAACTTTTCTGTACCGGAAAAATACCTGTACCTGATAAAAGCCGGCAGTATAATCCGCTTCTCATCCGGGCAGGGCCAGGAAAAGCGCAGAGCCAGGATTGTGGCAACAGAACCGGGAATAAGTGCTGATGACAGAAGCATGCTGGTTCAGGCCTTAGCGCCTAATCCCGGAAACAGGCTGCAGCCAGGCCTCTCAGCCAAGATATTTTTCCCTACGGTAGACATGGACACCAAAGGCATTGCCATTCCGACAGAAGCATTGCTGCCGGGAGATAATGGTTATGCCGTGTATGTGCTTAAAGAGGGTAGGGCAAAAATTACTCCCGTGGCTATCGGTAACAGGACAGAAGCACAGGCTTCGATCGTTTCCGGTTTGCGGCATGGCGACAGCGTTGTCATATCCAACACACTTCGTCTTGGCGATGGTGTACCGGTACGGGCGATCCTATCCAAATAAACATTGCGGATTTTTACCATTATGGAATGGACATAAACACTGCCAGGCTATGAAGACCAATAGCTATGGTAGCTTTTATGCGCATCCGGTCTGACCATAAAAAATATAAACAGATGAATTTACCATCATTAAGCATAAAGAGGCCAGTCCTGGGCGGTGTGTTCTCTGTCCTGATCATCATCATGGGCATGGTTGGAATGAAGAAACTCGGGATTCGTGAATTTCCCCTGACGGAGGCGCCGGTCATTTCGGTAGTTACCTTTTACCCCGGCGCAAGCCCTGACGTAATTGCTTCAAAGATTACAAGACCGATAGAGGAAGCCCTTGCTGAAGCGGGCGGGGTTCGTACCATATCTTCCGAATCACGGGAGCAGGCGAGTATTATTTCTGTAGAATTTAATCGTGATATTAACCTGGAAGATGCCCTGAATGATGTCCGGGATAAGGTGGCAAAGTCAAGGAGCCAGCTACCGGCAGATGTTGATCCGCCTATAGTAGAAAAGGCAAGCTCGCCTGATAACCTGGTAGCCTTTCTAGAAGTGGAAAGCGACACAAAAGATATTAAAGAGGTAAGCCATCTGGCATCGACGGTTATCAAGGACCGGATGCAATCCATTCCCGGCATTAGCCGGGTGGCCGTGGTGGGTGAGCACAAATATGCGATGCGCTTACGGTTCGATCCTGTGAAGCTGGCGGCCTACCGGCTTACACCAGAAGATATCAGGATTGCATTATTACGGGAGAATATGGATCTGCCCTCTGGCAAGATTGAAGGCAACACCACAGAGCTGAGTGTGCGGACTGTGGGGCGGCTTACCACAGCTGAAGAGTTTAACGATATGATCATTAAACGGTCGGACGTATCTGTAATCCGCCTGAAAGATGTGGGGTTTGCAGAGCTAGGCGAGCTTAATGAACGAACCGCGATCATCAATGAAACAGATAATGCCAATCGTATCGGTATCGGCATAGCAATACAGATACAACGGGGAGCCAATGCTATCGAGGTTGTTGATGAATTTTACCGCAGGCTGGATCAGCTGCGTATGGAAGTTCCTAAAGAATATCGGCTCATTGTCGGTTTTGATTTTACCAAACCGGTACGGGAATCTATTAAAGAAGTGGAGGAGACCCTGTTTATCGCATTCGGGCTGGTAGTGCTGATCATTTTCCTGTTCCTCAGGGACTGGCGATCGACCATTATACCAGTGCTGGCTATTCCTGTATCCATTCTCTCCGCCTTCTTTATCATGTATGTGTCCGGCTTTTCCATCAATGTGCTGACACTGCTCGGTCTTGTATTGGCGATTGGCCTTGTGGTAGACGATGCAATAGTAGTGCTGGAGAATATCTATAAAAAAGTGGAAGAAGGGATGACGCCCGTGCAGGCAGCGTTTAAAGGATCCAGGGAGATATACTTTGCTGTAATCTCAACGACAATTACACTGGCAGCAGTGTTCCTGCCTATTGTTTTTATGGGGGGTATCAGCGGGCAATTGTTTAAGGAATTTGCTGTAGTGGTATCCGGTTCAGTACTGGTATCGGCATTTGTCGCGCTGACGCTTTCTCCCATGCTCAGCGCTTACCTGTTAAAAAAGCAGGAGCGGCCCAACTGGCTGCAGCGAAGTACCGAGCCGTTCTTTATCGCCCTCAACAATGGCTATGTCCGGCTGCTGAAAGGCTTTATGAAAGTACGATGGATGGCCTGGGTATTCCTTGCCGGGGCAGGTACGCTGATCTGGATCGTCGGCAGCAAGTTGCCATCTGAGCTGGCTCCTGTTGAGGACCGGTCCAATATGAGCCTGATAGCGATAGCTCCGGAAGGCGTATCATTTGACTATATGAAAAAGCAGATGACAGCGGTGGGTAAATATGTCAACGATTCCACTGAGGGCCTGTACCAGACCTATTCCATGGTAGCGGTCTCTTTTATTCCTGCACCAGCACCCACAAGCTTTGCGGTACAGAGCATCTATTTGAAAGAACCTGCGGAGCGTAAAGTGTCTGTACAGGACCTGTACAATCAATATGCCGCTGCATCCGGCAATTTCAGAGGACTGCTGCTGTTCCCTTACCTGCCGCCGACCATTGGTACACGCTATGGCGGTGGTATGCCCGTCCAGTTTGTATTGCAGGGGCCTAACCTGGATACTGTTTCTGTGGCCCTGAATAAATTCCTCGCAGTGGCGCGACAGAGTAAAAAGCTTATGTTCGTGGATGACGACCTGAAGATTAATAAACCTGAATTGCAGATCAGTATTGACCGGGCTAAAGCTGCGCTGATGGGCGTATCTATACAGGAGGTCGCCAGGGCGCTGCAGCTCTCCCTTTCCGGGCAGCGTTATGGCTATTTTTTGCGCAACGATCGTCAATATGAGGTAATAGGCCAGCTGGAAAAAGAGAACAGGAATAAGGTAAGCGACCTGAAGTCCATCTATGTACGTTCCGCTAAGGGGCGGATGATCGCTCTTGATAACCTGGTCACTGTTAAGGAAAGCATCAGCCCTGCCGCTATTTACCGCTACGATCAGTATACTTCCGCTACCGTATCTGCGGGACTGGCTCCCGGCATCAGTCTGGCTGAGGGAATTGAAGAAATGAAGCGTATTCGGCAGGAGGTTTTGGGCGCCAATTTTAAAACGTCGCTTGCCGGGCAATCAAGAGATTATGAAGAGAGCCAGGGTAATATCCTGTTCACGCTTGTTATTGCGCTATTGCTTATTTACATGATCCTTGCGGCCCAGTTCGAAAGCCTGCGTGATCCGCTGATCATTATGCTGACGGTTCCTATGGCAGTGACCGGCGCCCTGCTCAGCCTGAGCTGGTTTGGCCAGAGTCTGAATGTATTCAGCCAGATTGGTATCATTACGCTGGTAGGGCTGATCACCAAAAATGGCATCCTCATTGTTGAATTTGCTAACCACCTTAAAGAAACCGGCCTGTCTAGGTATGAAGCTGCGATCCGTGGCGCCGAACAGCGTTTCCGGCCCATTTTAATGACCTCGCTGGCCATGATATTTGGCGCTCTGCCCATCGCCCTGACACACAACAGCCGTCAGTCGCTGGGCATCGTTATAGCAGGTGGGCTCATTTTCGCCGGTATGCTTACCCTGTTCATTATCCCGGCAGTTTACTCCTACCTCTCCGGCGGCAGGTACAGAAAAGTTCCTGAGGAGGAAGAGGAGGCCGCTGCTGACGGGAATTGGACTGATCTATAATTTTTAAAAAGAAAACGATGAACATAAAAACCGTAATGCTATTCCTGCTCCTGCTGTCCGGATTCAGCAGCCAGGGGCAGATCGTAAAAAGCATCAGCTTGCCGGAAGCATTGCTGATGGCTGCCAAAGGTAACCGACAACTGCAGGTCCAGGCATTGGAAGAAATGCGGCAGAAGGAAGTAACCAGGGAGATAGGCAGCCGGCTGCTTCCTGATATCAGCGCGGGCGGAAATTACCTGTACTATTTCAACCGGCAGGTAATCTTTCTCCCCGGCTCTTTTACTGGTACTGAAAAGCCCGTGCAGGATGTAACCGTAGGAGGGAAACATGCCTTTAGCGGCCTGATATCTGCCAGCCAGCCTTTGCTGGATGAAACCGCCAGGAGACAAAAGAAAGCTGCCTTGTATGATGAGCGTGTGCAACAGGAAAAAACGGAATCGCTGGAAAGCCGGTTGGGAGAGCAGATATCTGTCGCTTACCTGGATATGCTGCTGCTGCAATCACAAATGGGACTACAGCAGCAAAGTCTTTCCCGGAACGAAAAAGCGCTGGATGATGCCCGGAGATTGTTCTTGCAGGGAAGAGGGCTGAAAGCTGATACCCTGCGTGCTTTTATCGCTGTTGAGAATCTCCGGGCGCTGATCTCTTACCTGGAAAATAATCTGGAGGTTTCCGGTATCCAGCTTAAAAGACTGATCGGTATGGATGACAAAGAAGCGATAGCTTTATCAGACAGCCTGAGTATCGGGACAGCAGATGCCATAACCTATAACCCGGTACAGGCGCTGGAAACGGCACTGGAACAGCGGGACGATATAGCGATGCAACAGCTTGCTATGGATAAAAGCAATGTGGCGCTTGCTATAGCCCGGGCGGGGCGCCTGCCAAGGATTGCCGCCGTCGGGCATTACCAGTTACAGGCACAGGCGGATAATCTCAGACCTGGACACTACGTGTGGCCGCCTACATCATTCCTGGGAATGCAGGCAACTGTGCCTGTTTTTTCAGGTAACCGGACCAGGGCGCAGATCAGACAGGCTGCTATCCGGGTCAAACAGGAGGCCATTGGCCTGGACGACCTGCGGCAATCGGTTAAGTCAGAGCTGGCTTCACTGCTGATGCAGTGGAAAGAGGCCGGCAAGCAACTGGACATACACAAAAGAACGGTGGATCTGGCAGCAGTCAGCTATTCGATGATGGACGACCGGTACCGGAACGGGCTTGGTACAAGGTTGGAGCTGACAGATACAGAGCTTGCCCTCACACAGGCCAAGGTCAATTACCTGCTGGCTGTATACCGGTATAAAGTTATACAGGTACAGTTGCGCAGGGCACAGGGTTTATTAAAACTTCAATAATTCATTACAAAAAATAATCTTATGGTCTCTGAAACAACGCAGACTCAGGTACAGGCTGCTCCTTACAGCAAACGGTGGCTTGCCCTTTTCTTATTATGTATGGCAGAGTTCATTGTCATCATGGATACTTCTATAATAGGAGTGGCTTTGCCGGCCATTAAAAATGATCTTGGCTATTCCCAGTCCGACTTGCAATGGATCTTTAATGCCTATGTTATTGTCTTTGGTGGCTTTCTTCTTCTGGGAGGACGGCTTTCAGACCTCTTTGGCGCCAGAAAAGTATTTATGTGGGGATTCGGGATACTGACGATTGCTTCTTTGCTGGCCGGGATAGCCTGGTCGGAGGCATCTTTAAATATAGGCAGGGCATTCCAGGGCCTGGGAGCCGCCTTGATCGCACCATCTGCCCTGGTTTTGCTGTTAGCGAAATTTACTGATCCGAAGGAGTTGAACAGGGCCCTTGGCTTCTGGGGTGCCTCCGCAGCAGCAGGAGGCTCTGCAGGTGTATTTCTGGGTGGGGCGATTACGCAATGGCTCTCCTGGCACTGGGTATTCCTCATAAACATACCCATTGGCCTGGTTGTACTTTTCCTGAGTCGTGCTCTTCTGTTAAAAGGCGCAGGCAGGAAAGGAAGCATTGATGTTGGAGGCGCTATCCTGGGTACGGCTGCATTTATAGTTATGGTTTATGCTATTGTCGCGGCTGAAAGCAATGGCTGGCAATCTATGCAGACCTGGACAATGCTTGTTCTTTCTTTTGCGCTGCTCTTTGCTTTTGTTTTTTTACAGAAGCGCAAAAAGGAGCCGCTGATGCCTTTATCGGTTTTTAAGGCCTTTAATCTTGCTGCGGGCAACGGTGTAATGGCTTTAATGGCTGCTGCCTGGATACCATTATGGTTCTTCCTAAACCTCTACCTGCAGCAGATCCTCGATTTACCCGCCTTTAACAGTGGCCTGGCGCTGTTACCGATGACCATTACCATTATGGCCTTTATGATGATCATAACGGGAAAGCTGATGGCAAGATTCGGGATAAGGCGAAACCTGGTCGCAGGTTTGCTGTCGTTAAGCATATCCCTTTTCCTTTTCAGCAACGCACCTGTTAACGGCAGTTACCTGGCTCATGTGCTTCCTGCTTCTTTATTGGGCGCTATAGGGATGTCGCTGGCCTATATTCCGGGAACGGTAGCTGCTATATCCGGTGTGAGGCCCCAAGAATCGGGGCTGGCTTCGGGTCTGGTCAATACAAGCTACCAGATCGGTTCTGCGCTAGGGCTTGCTGTTATTGTAGCCATTTCTTCTGCCAAGACAAATAGCCTTAAGCTTGCGGGAACAACGCATATACCCGCGCTGAACGATGGTTTCCGGACTGCTTTCCTTGCCGCTGCTGTGATCAGCCTGCTGGGGGCTTTTATTGCGGCAATATGTATTAAAAAAGCAAACAAACCTTAATTGGCGGGAAAGAAGGCGGCGCCTCTTGCCTTCGGTTGCAGTAGGCAGGGAATTCTTCAGACCAGTAAATCTTACAAATCAAACCCGAAATAACGTAAAAGCGGTCAACATTTGTTTCCTCAACTTTGTATCATTAAATGAACAATATAAATCTCAAAATGGAAAATAAAAATCTGCAGTTCAAGACAAACATTAATTGTGACGGATGTGTATCTAAGGTAACCCCATTCCTGAATGATACTGAAGGTATCTGCCACTGGGAAGTAGATACGACCAATAAAGACAAAGTCCTGACCGTAGCATCGGAAGGCATTGCCGAGCAGGAGGTTATCGAGGTCGTGCAAAAGGCCGGCTTTAAGATAGAGCGTTTAAATTAAAGGGGATGAATTCCCTGTTGAATCTTTAACTCCATAAAATAATAACAATGAAAAAGAACTTCCTGATACTGTTAATGCTGCTGCTCGGTTACGCAGCATCCGCGCAGAACACAGGCGCGCTTTTAGATAACTATATCAGCGTAAAAAATGCGTTGGTCAGCGGAGACAGCAAAGCGGCTGCCCAGGCAAGTGGCGTATTGTATCAAAACATAAAGGGAGAAAGCAGTTTTGCCCAAAAGGAAGCGTTGCTGAAAGCTGCGGGAAACATGAGCAAAGCAGCCAGTATTGAAAAGCAGCGGGCCGCGTTTAGCGAAGTGTCAGCGATATTATGGAAGGTAGTGAAAGGCTCGGATATAAGCCAGCCGGTTTATTACCAGTACTGCCCGATGAAGAAAGCCTATTGGCTGAGCAAAGAGAAGGAAATTAAAAATCCTTATTACGGCTCATCCATGCTTACCTGCGGTAAAGTCTCGGAGACGAAAGAATAATCAAAACGAGATGCAAATGAAATATTTTTTGATGGGCGTTATTGCATCGCTGATCCTGTTGTTTACCGCCTGTAAAGGAAATGCGCAGCAGGAAGATACGGTTATTGCGGCGCGGCAGCTACCGGCGCATGCCTCTGCTGGAAAACACCGCTTAAAGAAGGGAGACCTTGTTCCCCATGATGAGGTCTGTATGGTAAACGATGCCTATATGGGCAAAAAGCAATTGGCGGTGAGTTTTGAGGGTAAAACCTACTATGGCTGCTGCCAGATGTGCCGGGAGCGTATCCCCGGAGATGAACGCGTACGGGTAGCCATAGATCCCGTGTCGGGGAAAAAAGTGGATAAGGCTGATGCGGTTATTGCCATTACGGGCGATAACGGGGATGTATCTTACTTTGAGAACAAAGGAAATTATCAAAGTTTTTTTGAACAGTGAGCTGTAAAGTCAGTATAGTAAAAAGCCACAATTCCCGGGACTATCAATGCATATTGATAGTCCTTTAATTTAATGAGGGCGCTGGTGCGGTAAAATTTTTTATGTTTCCTTTTCCTAAATCTTACAAGTATTTTCGGAAATAGTGTAACGGCTAAGCCCCGCATTATTACCAATTTTGTTTTTTAAAATGCCTATGATGAAAATAAATATCAGACACGGATTACTGATGGCGGCATTATTGCTGGCAGCTTCGCCAGCATTTGCACAGAAGGTGGTCCGGTACGATCTATATGTAAAAGATACCCTCGTGAGCTACGCGGGCAAAGAGAAGAGAGCGATTGCCGTAAACGGGCAGATCCCGATGCCTACGCTTGAATTTACTGAAGGGGATACCGCTGAGATTGTGCTCCATAACCAGTTAAAGGAAGGTACTTCCTTGCACTGGCATGGTGTATTCTTACCCAATAAAGAAGATGGCGTTCCCTATCTTACCCAGCCACAGATACCGCCCGGTACAACGCATACATACCGCTTCCCTATTATCCAGCATGGGACGCACTGGTATCACTCCCATTCCGGTTTCCAGGAGCAGATCGGTATGTATGGTAATTTCGTGATGCTGAAAAGGAATGATGACAAAACTTTCCGTAAAGGAATTGACGACCTGCCTTCCGTTCCCCTGGTGCTCAGCGAATGGACAAACTTCAGGCCGGAAAATGTCCAGCGGATGCTGCGTAATGCCAATGACTGGGCTGCCATAAAGAAAGGCGCTACGCAAAGCTATGCGGAAGCGGTAAGGGATGGCCATTTCGGTACCAAGGTTACCAACGAATGGAAGCGCATGCTGGCAATGGATGTGAGTGATGTGTATTATGAAAAGATACTGATAAATGGCAGCGCGGCTACAGACCTGAAAACTGTAAATGGTAAGGGGCTCAGGGCGGGTGATAAGGTGAGGCTGCGCATATCTAATGGTGGCGCTTCCTCCTACTTCTGGCTTCGCTATGCGGGTGGTAAGATGACGGTAGTTGCTAACGATGGTAACGATGTGGATCCTGTTGAAGTAGACAGGCTGATAATCGCCGTATCTGAGACCTACGATGTGGTGGTTACCATACCTGAAGAGGGTAAGGCCTATGAATTTATGGCTACAACGGAGGATCGTACCAATTCGGCAAGCTATTACATCGGTAACGGCGTCAGGCAGCCGATATCGCCATTGCCACGGCTTAAATATTTCGAAGGCATGAAGATGATGAACGACATGATGAAGATGAACGGTGACCTGGACGATATGGGCATGAACATGAGCCTTAACCAGATGGATATGAATGTGGTGATGTATCCCGAAATAACAGGCGATGCTGCGGGGAAAGAGTCACATAAGAGCCATGGTACGGATATGGAAAATAACCAGGACCGCTACAATGCCAATGCCCTTGGCGATATAGTTACCTTAAATTACGCCATGCTTTCATCTCCTCACAATACTGAATTACCTGCAACGGCACCGGTAAAGGAATTGCATTTCACCCTTACCGGTAATATGAACCGCTATGTATGGAGCATGGATAACAAGATCCTTTCCGAGACGGATAAAATACCGGTAAAGAAGGGAGAAATATTACGCATTGCCATCTACAATAATTCCATGATGCGGCACCCGATACATCTGCATGGCTTTGATTTCCGCCTTTTGAACGCTAAAGGAGCGCATGCCCCGCTGAAAAACGTGGTGGATATTATGCCGATGGAAACAGACACTATAGAGTTCCTGGCAAATGAAGAAGGGGATTGGTTCTTTCATTGCCATATCCTGTACCACATGATGGCAGGCATGAACCGTGTCTTCGCGGTGGGCGATTACCAGAACCCGCTGCTCCCCGATAAGAAAATGGCTTATAAAATGCTGCAGCGGGAAAGCGATATGCCGCATTTTATGATACAGAACGACTTCGCCACCAATGGTAATGACGGTGAGGCGATGCTGCAAAAGGCAAGATGGAGCCTGGGTACGGAATGGCGGCTGGGCTATAACAACATGCACGGCTATGAAACAGAGACGCATCTGGGCAGATATCTGGGCAAAATGCAGTGGTTCATGCCCTTTATAGGATTCGACTGGAGATACCGGGAGATGGGGATCGATGAGCACGAAAAGAACCTGTTCGGCCAGGTGAATAAAAAAGACAACAGGAGCGCGGTGAGCCTGGGCTTTATGTATACGCTCCCGATGCTGGTCAATTTCCAGGCGGAGGTGTACCACGACGGTATCGTTCGCTTATCGCTGATGCGGGAGGACATACCGGTCTCCAAAAGGCTGCGGGCAGGCTTTATGCTGAATACTGACCTGGAATATATGGTGGACCTGCGCTATATCCTGAATAAGAATATGGGCATCCGTACCCATTACGACAGCGATATGGGATTTGGCCTGGGGCTGAGCATTAATTATTAATGTATTGCGCACGATCCTGAGTAGCCATTTAAGATTGGGTATCCGGCCTGAATAAAGGATGGAAGCATGCTATAATGGTTGCCGGTGTGATATGTTTGGCTTATTGTTTTCCTGTCAGTACGGGGTTAGGGCGGGCTTCGCCTCCTCCCGGCAATGTGACCCGGTAATCTGTACCATAGGTATTGCCCTCCCTGAAGAAATCGGTAGAGATAACCTGGGCCCCGCTTTCGAAGGCTGCCTTTGCCCGGCTGTAGTCATTCACTTTCGCTTCGTAGGTTTCGATATCTGCCCTGGTCCTGACCAGGTAGCCCTGCCGTACATATTCCCTGATCTCTTTCTGGCGAACGATGGCATTGTCCAGGAGCAAGAAAGCAGCATAGGAATCTTCTGGTTTTGATGCCACAAACATAAGGCGGTTTTCCAGGTTAGGCCTGTCTTTTACATAAGCCGTATTCATGTCAATACCCGCAGTGGCAGGTAGCAGCAGGAAGACGAACTTACCCCTTGAGCTGTCTACCGCAGGCCAGTTCCCGGCCAGAACTGCATCTTTCAGGGTAGGATATTTACCCCGGATGTCATCCGGCGTGATCAGCTTGTCTCTTCCCAGTACCTCAGACACTTCTTTATCCAGCTGGTCAAAGGCTTCTTCCGTAAAGGGCAGCACTTCCGCAGCGCCCGGGAAAATCGGGATCCCTTTGTCCTTTGCCTCTACCATGATGAAAATGGGTACATGATCAGGGTTTTGACCGGACCATGTTTTTATTGCCTGTAATGCTTCTTTAAAAGTTACATAGTGCGTCCTGAAATCGAAGTCTGCAATATGCATCACTTTAAAGCCCGGTCGCTCCAGTCCTGCTGTCTTAAACGGCGCGAGGTTCTTTATGCCATTCTTTTTTAAGGTCTCATAAGCTGCAGGTTTATTGAAGCGGTTCCCGGTCGGATCATAGTAAACATCAAGTTCAAGATTGCGCATCCCCGCATCCAGCTGTACATCAAAAGGGGGATGATTGTATTTAAGTCCTTCGCTCATCTTTACCTCGTTGGGATGGAATTCCCGGAAAGCCGCCGCTCTGTCTTCCGGCATATTTTTCATGAGCCCTGCTTTCATCCGGTCAAATACAGGATCTGCATAAGCCAGTACTGCGGAATCCACGGATTGTGCATAGCTGTTGTGCGTGCCCAGCACCTGGATTTCATTAATCTTCAGTTTGCCCAGCGATATGTTGTCCCTGTTATGTGCCTGCGCATTAGCGGTTGCAGCTGCTGCGATACTTACGCACATTAAAATAATGCTTCGTGTTTTCATCCTGATCAATTGCCGGCAAAAGTAAAGTCGCATCATTAAGGCTGTATTAACTAATTATGATCGTTACAAAACAATGGCTGACCGCACATTGCCGGTCAGCCATTGTTTGTATTTATTGCCTGAACTTATTTTACGTTTTCTATACGTTCCTTCAGCTGGCGCCAGTCATATATATGAAATACCCTGCCATTGCTCATGGCGATGAAAATGCCTTCAGGAAAGCGATCGCCAAGAGGTGTATTGGTTACTTCGGATCCGTCGCTTTCATCTGTACTTACAGGTATTTCCGTAATAAAGCGATGCTCATAAGGCTTGTCTGCATTACCCTCCCGGCTATATACCATGAAAGTGTTTTTCTGCTGGTTGGACACCAGGATATAGCCGGTATGTTTACCTGTTTTATAAATGGAGATGCCTTCATGATCGCTGGTAAATCCATTGGTAGCAAACAGGGCGAGCTCTTCATTCCCTTTTGAAGGATCGGCATAGTACTGGTGTACCCCTGCCTGCTCATCGCTATAGTATATGTACCCTTCCTCATTGTCGACAGCTATAGCCTCAATTTCCTTTTTGCCGCTGTATTTGCCGAACTTTCGTACCAGGCTGGCTTTTACGCCGCCGTTGCCATTATCTTCAAGCCTGTACTGCCACAGGTATCCATCTGCCGGCCCTGACTTGCGGCCCACGATCGCATAGATGGTTTTATCAGTCGCTGTATACAGGGCGATCCCCATAGGAGCGCGTTCCGTTTCGTTCTCAAATACGGCGATACCGCCATTGTCTATGGCTTTCAGATCGGGAAGGCTGAATATACGTATCGTGTTTTTTTCTCTTTCCGTAGCTACAGCAATATCTGTAGGCTTGCCTGAAACTATCAGTCCATAAGCCACATCAACATTGTTGGGGCGCTGAAGGGGAACCTTATTCTTTATCCTGCCTGAAAGATCGAATATGTACAGGCCGCCGTTGGTATCTTTATCCGTACCGATGATCAGGCTCTGATCCGTATCAGCCGTATTGATCCATATGGCCGGGTCATCGGTATCGTAGGTAACGGAATCAGTGATCAATACGGGTTGCAATTTGTCTGCTATTGTGTCGCTGGCTTTGGTAACTGCTGTATTGCTTGCGGGGTTGTTGCAGGATCCCGCTAGTATTGCCGGTAGTAAAATATATATAATTGTTTTGCTCATTGTCTTCGTAAAAAGATAGACAGCTACGGCATTGATCACAGCAAATGCCGTAGCTGCAGGATTAGCGGATTATTTTGAAAGGTCGAATTTCAGTCCGAAGTTCAGGCGCTGGCGGTAATACTCCATCTGCATCGTGCGGCTGGAAATGCCCTGGTAATAGCGCAATGGCTGGTTGGTAATATTGTTTATCTCGCCAAAGACCCGCAGCCATTTTACAATTGCAAATGATGCATTGGCATCCAGGAACAGCTGCCTGTCATAGAAGCGATCCTCAAAATCATTGCCGCCAAGCTCGTCAAGATAGGAGGCGGCATAGTTCAAAGACAGCTGGGCTACGAAGCGCTTGTTTTCCCAGCTTAAAGATGCATTGAACATATGAGGCGCTGTACCCGGCAGCGTAATATCGCTGCGCAGCTCCCCGTCTTCATTATAAATGCCATCTGCCGATGATTTTGTAAATGTATAATTGGCGTATACCCCAAAGCCCTTCAGGAATTTGCCCGGAAGGAAATCAAGCTGGCGCTGCAATGCTACTTCCAGGCCATACACGGCTACGCTTTTACCATTGCGTGCCTGGATCAGCGTCCACTCTTCCCCTTCCGGTACAGGATTCGGGATGTCGGGGAATTGCTGGCCGAATCTTGTGGTTGTGAAGTTCTCATCACGGAAGGTATATACAAAATTGCTGATGTTCTTGTAGAACAATCCGCCTGATAAAATACCTACCGACTTGAAGTAATATTCACTCATAAAGTCAAAATTCCAGGCATAAGCCGCTTTCAGTTCCGGGTTACCGGCTTCAATGGCCTGGTCATCCTGCACGGTATTTACAAAAGGAGACAGCGCGTAATAGTTCGGCCTTGCTAAAGACGTAGTAGCGGCGGCGCGCAATATGAAATCGTTATTCACGTCGTAGCGGAAGGTCAGGCCCGGCAATACATTTATATAGCTGTTGGTTACCTCGCGGATGCCCTCCAGGTTCTCATCATCCTGGATCAGGTTGCCTTTGTAATTGATGCTGGTATTTTCCAGCCGTACACCCGCGATCATGGAGAGCTTATCGGTGAAATTCTGATCCCAGCGGAGATAGCCGGCTGTGATGGTTTCTTTCGCTTTGTAATTGGCGGCAAGGTACTCGTCGGGTACGTCCTCGCTCTCGAATGCATTCTTGTCACTAAGCTTTAACCCACCCAGGAAATCACGCCCCGCAAATTCTCCCGGCACATATCTGCTGTCGGGATTGAAGCTTTTTCCGTCCCAGTTTACGCGGGGTATCTGGTCCAGGTTATCCATATCGCCGTTCAGCGGCGTATATTCATTAAAGGTGTTGATCCTTTCCTTGTTCTTCAGTCTCAGGCGGCCGCCGAAGCGAAGACGTCCTTTCTGGCCCGGCATGACGCTGAATGGTAAGCGGAAATTCAGCCTTGCCCCCAGCTCATCCTCTGTTGTCTTATCCGTATTTTCTGTTAATTCATCCAGTTCATAGTCGCTCAGGGCAGGTGCTTCGGCCGGCTGCAGCAATGGAAGCCGTTCCGTACCGAACCCGGTAAAGCGTACGTCCCCGCTTTCATAGGCTATATAACGCTCATGCGGGCGATATTCACTGGCTGTCGAATAGCTGAGGCCCCAATCCATATCCAGCTTATTGCCGATCAGGTGGTCGCCGCGGAGGCTGTAATTCTGTACTTTCTGCTCTTCAAGACGCGCCGATTTTACACGGCCGCTATTGATACCACCTTTATTCTGCCGAACGATCTTGCCGGTATAGCCGGTAATATTATTGTTGTCGTCATATTCCGGTTCAATATCCTTGGCTGAATAGCGGTACCTGTTTTCCCAGTCGTCACGCCAGTTGTACATGGCGTTAAAAGAAATGCTGTTCTTTTCGTCAAACTGGTAATCCAGGGCTGCAGCAATGCTGCGGCGTACACGTTTTACATCGTATTTGCGGATATCCAGCTCCTCAACATAGATATTGTTAAAGTCATCTTTAGCCCATACCGCTTCTACGTTGTCGGAGCCATAGTTATTATGATTGAAAGAACCGCTGAGCACCATGCCCAGCTTTTTGTCCAGGAAGCGGTTGGCATATACCAGGCTCCCGGTGTACAAGGGCTTCTGGCGAATAGGATTATAACCGCCAGATAAAGTGGCGGAGATACGCTCGCCGTTAGGAGAGGCGCGGGTGATCAGGTTGACCGATCCGCCTATGGCATCAGCGTCCATATCGGGTGTCAGTGTTTTGTTTACCTCGATGGTCTGGATCATGTCCGAAGGGATCAGGTCCATCTGCACCCGCCTGTTATCTCCTTCGGCAGAAGGGATCCGGTCCCCGTTAAGGGTTACGGAATTCAGTTCCGGCGCCAGGCCGCGGATGATGATATCCCTTGCCTCTCCCTGGTCATTTTGCATAGTTATACCGGGTATGCGTTTGATGGCATCGCCGATATTGGCATCGGGAAAGCGGCCTATCTGGTCGGCGGAAACAATATTGGTAATATTTCCCTTATTCTTCTGGTTATTCAGGGCTTTGGCCTGCCCGCGCAGCCTGTCGCCCATAATTACTACTTCACTGCCGGCAACGGGCGCTTCCCGCATCGCCAGGTTTACCATTCCTGTCTGCCCGGGCAATATGGTTACGGTAGTATCAACCGGTACATAACCCATATAGGTAACCTTCAGCTGATATGCGCCTTCCGGTACATTCAGGAATTCAAAATGACCATAGGCATCGGATATGGTATAGATATCGCCGGGCTGAAGATGGAGCATAGCTCCGGGCAGGGATAATTTCTGACCGTCAGTTAGTGTGCCGGTCAGCAGCCCCTGCTGTTGCGCATTGCCCGACACAGCCAGGAATAATGCGCAGCCGGATAATAGAATTTGTTTCATAAGTGTTATTACTTTTTGCTGGTAAAAATTTAAGACCGTGGTCTTATTTCTTTTCGCTGCAAAAGTGAACAACCATTATACGTTATGCAAGAAACCGTGATGAACAAAAAGGAAACAAAGGACAAAAGGGCATATACCAAAAGGCAACAGCCGAATCATTTTGTTTATAAAGAATTGATTTATAGATTATTGGTTTTGGATTCACTGTTCATTAAGTAATTATTACCGGAATGTTTCTTTAAAGAAACAAGCGCAGATCGCACAGCCACCTCTTTATTTTTGTTTCCAGGAAAATAAATATTTGAAATTTACGTTTTGAAACTTAATTTTACTGTCTATAACGTAATTTTAAGTTTATGGAACGACTGACCAATGCGGAGCACGAGATCATGCTATACCTGTGGGAGTTGGAGCGGTGTACGATAAGAGACATCATTGCGGCTACAGGCGATGAAAATCTGCCGCACAGCACTGTTTCCTCAGTTGTGCGGTTACTGGAGAAAAAAGGATACGTAGGTCACAAGGCCTACGGGAAAACTTATGAATACTTTCCGTTGGTTAAAAAGTCGCAATATGGTAAAAGAACGTTATCCCAGATGCTCAATGATTTCTTTAATAATTCCCCCAAAGCACTGGTATCATTCCTGGTGAATGAAAAGAAACTGAGTGCAGGAGAGCTTAAGGCACTTGCCGAGGAGTTGGAAAAACTTAAACCGGAATCATGATGCTGTCCTATATAATGAAATCGGGCCTTATATGGCTTTTGTGGATAATCCTGTTTGAATTGCTGCTGAGGAATGGGAACCGGCATTCCGGCAACCGGGCATACCTGTTGATGGGGTTAGCAGCCGGGCTGATATTCCCTTTGCTGCCCGCACCCTGGGGTTTTGAAGCCCGCCGGGCCGACCCGCTCGCTATAACTGAATTAACGTTGGCAGATAACTTAATCGTCCCGCCTGATGCAAAAATGTCAGGTAGTATGATTGTCGGAGCGGCGATTGACTGGCATGTAGTCTTTCTTGTTATTTATATTATAGGTGTGGTCTACCTGCTATTCAGAACATTGAAAGAAGCATTGGGATTAATCAATGAGGGTATCAATGCGTCAACGACCGAAATAGGTGGTGTTAAGGTTGTGCTGTCTGAAAAAAATCACTCGCCGTTTTCCTTTATGGGACATATTTATATTCCCCGGAATAACAATTATGCCGGAAAGGAGCTGGAGCTCATAGTGGCGCATGAGCTCGCGCATAACCAACAACGGCATTACGTGGATATCATAATTATACAACTGCTGGTTGTGTTGTTCTGGTTCAATCCGCTTATATGGCATTACCGCTACCGGCTTCGTATTATTCATGAATATGAAAGTGACGCCGTAGCCGGCGCTTCCGACAGGTATGCTTACGGAAAGCTATTGTTGAAAGGAGTTTTAGTCGGCAGCAATAACCTGATTGCTCATTCCTTCTATTGTTCACCTATAAAAAACAGAATTACTATGCTGGTAAAAAATGTAAAAAGTAACAAGGCGATATATCTTATAATCCTGCCCTTGCTTGCGGTAAGCGCTATGGCCATGCCCGGGAAAACGGAAGGCCGGATCAGTCACAATCTCGATACCAAGAGTGGTATTATGGAGCTGGACGGCAACAAAATACTCTGGGAAAGAATGGAGCGCAACTTTGACTCTGTGCTCACTATAAACCCGGACAACGGCCATAAAGAATGGAAGTACATAAAAGGATACCAGGATGCGGATGCCCTGGAGCTGAATGGAGAGCGTGTGATCCCTGTGTATTTTGAATCTCGTAATAACCGGGTAAAAAATACTGCAGTTTATGAAGGCCTTGCCGCGTTTGATACGTATATGAACAAGCGGTTTACCGCCAGTTTCCCCAATAAAACACCGAATCTTTCCTATATACAGATCACCGATGCGCTTATTGATGGGGAAGGGCGGCTTGTTTATTACAATATTATCCGCGGTAATAAAGGCGCCCAGTCAGGAAAAGAAATATCAGGGCAGGAATGGCGTATTTATGAAGAAGCAATAGAAAAACTGGTGGACAAATACGGGCCTTTCAGCCTTAAAGCGGAGCATAAAGGAAAGCCGGTGTTTGTGGACTTCCTGGCGACTATCAATATTAATTAAGAAGCTGAAAATGCGCTTAGCCGGCGCCTGCCGGCTAAGCGGCTTCTTCGCCTGCCGGCTGGTATTCCCCTGCAATGATTTTTTTCCTGTGCAGCTGTCCCCATTTGTTCATGGCTTCCAGCACCTCTTTTAACGTTTCGCTATAGGTTGTCAGCTCATATTCGACCGTAACAGGCCGTGTATTAAGTACCGTCCTGCTTACCAGGCCGTTCATTTCCAGCTCCTGCAATTCCCTGCTCAGTACCCGTGGCGTGATCTCAGCCTCCCTGCAGAGCTCCCGGAACCGTTTCTTCCCGCCCATCAGTATATCCAGCAGCACCAGCTTCCACTTGCCACCTACCACATCGAGGGTATCTCTTACCGCCAGCCTGGCTTTTTTACAGGCTTCAGGAGCATGTTCTGTATGCATAGTATCCTTTTTGTAACCGCTATCCTTTTTGTAACAGATAACAAAGATATACCGGTTGTCCGGAAATTTGCATCATAAATAAAAATTAAAAATTATGTCCCCAAAAACAATCAGGATTACAGGATGGGTGCTGACAGCGATAATCGGCTCCCTGTTTGCCATGAGCGCCTTTATGAAGCTCACACAAAATGAAGCAGCCATACAACAGGCAGCCTCAATCGGCATAGACGCAGGTACTTACAGGGTGATAGGGGTAGTAGAGCTCTTATCGCTGATACTGTTTATTATTCCCAGGACCGGTGTGCTGGGCTCTTTGCTCCTGGTAGCCTATATGGGCGGCGCTATTGCTACGCACCTGCAGCACCAGCAGCCGGTAGCTATGGCGATAACGGTACAGGTTATACTCTGGATAACGGCCATACTGCGTTTTCCTGAATTGAAACAACGGCTGCTCCCTGTAAAAAGGTGATCTCCTTTGTCCTGAAAACAATATTGCCCACCCTGTCCGGGAGTTCTCCCGGACAGGTGACAGGTGGAGCTGAGACAGGCAATGAAAAAAAGTTTCATTCGGGTTATGCATAACCAATCCCCGGGTACATCGGCTAATCTATATAAGGCGGCTGCCCCGGCTGAATCCTGGGCTGACTACGTTCAGCACAACCAGCTTGAAAATGCCAGTCACCCGATTTTTGTACCATCGTTCGGTATTGGCTTACCCGGATATTTAACAGGCTATATCTTCAGCAGGATTCCCGGATGCTTACCTCCACGGAAACCCGGGTAGGGACCAGGTACCTGCGGAATATAAAATCGGTTCCTGTGTACTCATACCGCCCTGATCTGCCCTCGAAGGTTCGGGTATCTTCCAGCCGGGCGCAGCGCGGAAGCTCACCGCATAAGGCAATACCTGTAGCCAGGTCCCGGGGAATAAGGTTGTATTCACCTCCTGTATAATACTGGACATCCAAGCAGAACGGAGCTTCGTAAAAAGGATAGGCACTGTGTAGTATATCCAGGGCCTTTTCTTTGACCTGGCGGGTATCGTCAATTGTGAGCCGCTGTTCCCTGACCCAGGCAAGCAGCGTATCTGTAATATGGCTGGTCATGATGCTGTTTTTATTATAGGGTTTCATAGATAGGAAATAAGGAAGTGCAAACATAGACAGGCGCTACGCCGGAATAGGGCGTTCCGGGAATACAATGTTCCCCCGGATAAAACCGGTATCAGTAATAATGTACAATTATGTCCTGTCATATATTGTATTAATAAAAAATATTATTTATTTTTGCGTGTAACCAAATAGACTTTCAATGAAAACGACAATTCTTTACCTGCTCTTAGGCTGCTGCTTTTTGTCTGTGTCCTGCAATAAAGCAGATGATCCTTCACCTGGTAGTAATAATAACCCCGGTAACGGCAGCATTGCCAATAGCCTGCATATCGCTTTCAAAACGCCCGACTGGCAGCGGCATATCGATTGTACGCACCTGGAAATGCCACCGGCTCCTGTAGACGGTAATACCTTTATGATATCAGGTACCTCCGCTTCGACCCTCGTGACTTTTTATTTTTGCTATCCCAGGAAATCGGCCGCATTGGCAGCGGCTTCCAATATAAAAAAGTACGGCGTTTCTGATGTGATGGCCACAGGCGATGTTTTTGAGATGGCCATGAAGCTGCCGCAGTCGGAAGATAAAATGGGTACGGAACATGGCCGGCTGGTCAGCAACGAAGGCAGCGGCCCGGAAGAATATACGGAAATAGTCAGTATAGAAAAGACGGGAACTGACGGAGCATACGACCTGTATAATATCAAAGGCCGGTATGCTTTCAAGGCAAGGCTGGTGCCGGATAACGGTACGGGTATAAAACCGGTATCGGGTACTTTTCATTTCCGGGTAAAAGCGGAAAAATAAGTTTGCCGGATAGATTTTTTACTGGTATCCGTTTTTGAAAAAAATAATATATTTGCCGCATGACTTTCGCGCATACACTATCTGTATCCTATCTGTATTATTCTAAACTCCCCGGTTTGGAATAGCGGATCTATATACCTGATTTATATACAGCCCCGGTTCCAGTCGAACCGGGGTTTTTTATTTTTTAAATTTAAACAGTATGGAACGTCAAAGGCCTTTAAGGCAGATCTATGAAAGCTATACCCACGAGGATTTTACTGTCTGGCAAATGTTGTTTGACCGGCAGACGGAATTATTGAGCCATTATGCGTGCCGGTCATACCTCCGGGCGCTGGAAAAAGTGCGGTTTACTGCCGGCAGCATTCCCAGGTTCGCGGATATTGATAGTGTCCTGCAGAAGCTTACAGGCTGGCGTATGGCTGTTGTGCCAGGCCACGTTCCTCCCCGGGATTTTTTTGCGATGCTGGCAGACAGGGTATTCCCCGCTACCTGCTGGTTGCGAACTATGGCAGAGCTGGATTATATCAAGGAACCCGATATGTTTCACGATGTGTTTGGCCATGTGCCCTTGCTTGCCAATGAAGCTTATGCTTCCTTCATGCAGGCTTTTGGCCGCCTGGCCCTGCGGTGGTATGATAATCCTGCGGCGGTAGAAATACTCAGCCGCATATACTGGTTTACAGTTGAATTCGGCCTTATTGAAGCTTCGGGCCGTAATCATATATATGGCGCGGGTATCCTTTCTTCTCCCGGAGAAACAAAGTACAGTATGAGCGGAAAACCTTTGATAGCGGAATTTGATACTTACGAGGTAGCCCGTACGGCATTCAGGACGGATGCTATCCAGGAGCGTTATTTCGTTATCGGCTCTTATTTGCAGCTAAAGGATATATTGAGCGAAACAGAGCAAATTCTGCTGACAAAAGATCTTGATGTGCTTGTCCGGACAGGAAGTGTGGTCTGAATGCTATGCCGTAAACCATGACTGTAATGCAAGCCTGGCAAGGCTACTTTCTTTTTCCTTAACAAGAAAGCCTGTATCAGATACAGGCTTTTCTTATTCATCATTGGGTACTTACTGCAATGAAAGTTTGGGTTATTTTTATTAATCATTGCTATTGGGATCAGTTTTCTGAAAAAAACTTTACCCGGAATCTGTCAAGATGTTCCAGCGCGATCCGGTTCAGCCGTTCCCTGATTTTCGGATTATAGGTCAGATGATACAGGTAAGTCATTACATCATCCCTGATCTCTGCGCTGCATTCCACATATGTCTGCAATATGGTTTCTTTTTCCTTGCACTGCTTACTGTCAACCAACTCCTGGCAGTATGTGTCAAAATGTGACTGTAAATTCCTCCGCATATTCACTTTTGGTTAAGAACAGAGCAAATATAAAAATGCTGCCGGCAATTTAATAACCTAAGTCAAAAATCGACATTATTATGCAGCTACTCCATCTCGCATACCTGCTCTACCTTCGTAATGCAAGTTTATTGTCTTGCTGGTAGAAGGAAGGGGTATTTTTATGCCCCTTTGTTTTTGATAAGAGCGATGTTATAAATATAAAAGCGCGGCAGATCTATATCTGCCGCGCTTTTTATTATTTTGAAATGATCAGAACTGATAGGTAAGGTTCATTGTGAAGTTGCGGAGCCGCTGCGGGTTTACTGACCAGTAGCCGATATAATACTCCTTATTGGTAATGTTATTAAGATTAAAACCTACCCGGTAACGCCGGGCCTGATAGAAAACGCCTGCATTGACCAGGACATAGGAAGGCAGGGAGAAAACACCTGTCGCGCTATTGTCTATGACCTTATATTCCCCGGCATAGTTGCCGCCAAATCCTGCTCCGAAATTTTTCAGCGTTCCTGAAGTGCACTTGTAATTGATCCATAGGTTAGCCTGGTCCTGCGGTCCTTGTCCGCCGGGACTACGGCCGGGCTCGTTATAGAAATCATTTTCGGCGCCCTCCTTTATCCTGGTGCTGTTGTGGCTATAGCCGGCAATGATGCTGAGCCCTTCTGCAGGATGCGCGCTTATGTCTAGCTCAAAGCCTTTGCTGCCGACCTTTCCTCCCTGTATCGAGCCGTTCGGGTTGGCGGGATCAGGATATACCCTGTCTGCAACTTCTATATTATAATAAGAAAGGGTGGCATTCATTTTCCCTTCCCACAGGCTCAGCTTTGCGCCGGCTTCCCACTGGTTAGCCCGTTCCGGCTTAAAGGACTTTATGCGGGCATTGCCGCCATCGGCATCCGCAATAAGCTGTGGCGCTACGTTTATGAAGGCATTCATATAATTGGCAAAAAAGGAAATCTTGTCAATTACCGGCTGGTATACCAGGCCGAATTTAGGCGAAAGGGCAAACTGGTTAAAATCGTCCTCGTCCGTATTGCGCTGGCCCTTAGACACGAAATAATCCGCTCTTAATGCCGCCATTGCCATCAGCCCCGGTGTTATATTCAGCACATCTGAGATATAAGCGCTGTAGGAGCTGTTGCTGCTGTTGCTTTTGACGCCTCCCGTGGTTGCCAGCGCGGCATCGACCAGCGCTTTTGATAAATAGACCGGGGCAGCGGTATCGCCGGTTGCGGGGTCCACATACATTACTTCAGCTTCCTGCGGGGTGACGTGTCTTACATTCGCCCAGCCTGACCCGTTATCTACTATATTCCGGTTAAAATAGTCAACGCCTATCAGCACCCGGTTCCGCAGGCTCCCTATTTTGAAATCGCCGTTGAAGTTCTGCTGTATATCTGTTGTTGTAGCTGCCTGCTGCTCCTTATGGAAATACTGGTCAAAATAGTTATCGCCGGACGCGTCATCCCAGATATAGGTATAGTAACCATCCGACTTTACGGAGCCACGGGAAACCACCGTCTGGGATGTCCAGTTTCCGGAAAGCTTATACATCATCTGTGCCTGGAAATTGATCCTGGGGTTGCGCAGGGTCAGATCGTTGCTCATAAAGGACTGTGTATAATCCAGGTTAAGCTCCTTTATGTTCCTGTACATCAGGGGGCTGAACCTGTCAGAGTGAAAGAATACAGGCGCTACCGCTCTTTCTTCTTCCAGTATCTCCGTCATTACCTGGAACGACAGCCGGTCATTTACATTATAAGCCAGTGTGGGCGCAAAGAAGAAAGACTTTTTGAAACCAGCATCCTGGAAGCTGTTCTCTGTATGGTAGGCCGCATTGACACGCAGCGCTATCTTTTCAGTTTTGCTTAAAGGAGTATTTACATCAGCGGTAAACCTGTTAAGGCCATAGCTGCCTATGGTATAACCCGCCTCTCCGCCAAAGTGATGGTACGGCTTTTTTGTGATGGTGTTGATCATCCCGCCATATGCATAAAAGCTGCCCCCGAACAAAGTGGCCGAAGGCCCTTTGATCACCTGTATCTCTTCTACATTGGCAAGGTCCAGATTGCCGCTTGTCAGTCCGGGAAGGCCATTGACCAGGGCCGGCTGCGCCTCAAATCCCCGTAAGGCAAAATAAGAAGCGCCATCGCCGCCTCTTCCGGTGGATTCCCATGTCCTGTTGATCCCTGGTACATTCCTGAATGCATCATCATAATTGGCCAGCCCCTGCTGCCTGATGGTTTCAGTAGTAACCGAGTTGTAGACCTGCGGATTTTCCAGGTTCTTCAGCGGCATTTTCGCAACGAAAGTGTTGTTCTGCTCTCGCTTGTTCATAGGGATAATTACCTCCTGGAGCTGGGCGGCGCTTTCTTTTAATACGAAATCGGCCCTCGTCTCTTCACCATCCTCTATGGATATCTGCTGTTCCTGCGGCTCAAGCCCGATAAAGGTAACAGTAAGGATATGCCGGCCTCCTTCTATATTTTTGAGATGGTAGCTGCCATCCTTGCCCGTAATGGTCCCTTTACCCGTACCTTTAATCCCGATTGTCACCAGCTCTGCCGGTTTGCCGTCCGCAGTAGTTACGATACCGCTGACGCCGCCGCGTTGTGCCAGGACAGGAGTAATGCCGCCCAGCAGGAACAGGATGATCAGTTGTAATGTTTGTTTTTTCATATTGGTTAATTTGCAGTATGTTGTTGTTCGCGCGCAAAAGTAATACAGGGGATCCGGGGGTATTTTCATAATCGGGAAATTCTTTTGCAAACGGCATTTTTGCTGCAGGCTCTTTTTGCCATTGCAGTGTTATGTAATCTGGTGTTATGACAATTGATATAGATAATACTTTAAGGCTGGAGCTGCTGGACCGTAAGCATGCGCCAATGCTGTTTGATGCCGTAGATCAGAGCAGGGAGCACCTTGCCGCATTTTTACCCTGGGTGAGCCGGATGCAGCAGCCTGGCGACTTTGAGACCTATGTTGAAAGCTGTATGCAATTGCAGCAGCAACAGAAGGAAGCAAGCTTCGTTATGGTCTATCGTAATGTCGTTGTGGGGCGTATTGGCATACATTACATCAATCCCCTCAACAGGTCGGGTGCGATCGGTTACTGGATAACCGCTACCGCTTGCGGGAATGGCATCGTGACGCGGTCATGTGCAGCGATAACCGGTTACGGGTTCAACGAGCTGGATCTGCACAGGATAGAAATAAAAGCCGCTGTGCATAACCTTAAAAGCCGTGCTGTGCCGGAGCGGCTGGGTTTCACCCAGGAGGGCCTGCTGCGTCAGGCCGAGCTGGTTAACGGTATCTACTTTGACCTTGTGCTGTACAGTATGCTGAATCATGAGTGGGGCGGATGATGATAATGACCAGGATCAGTCCAAGGGTATAACCTCCAGTCTCCCCCTGTACTCTATAGCCTGCTGCCGGTTAAGGATGATGTGCACATCGGCATATACACTTTCGTCATAATAGGTAAGTCTTAGTTCCCGGATATCCCTGGTATCTTCCGGGCGTATAGTGATCTCCGATCTTTCCCCGGTTTTCTTTTCCTCATACGCGAAATCAACAGAGGTAAAGTCTGTAGGACTTTGCCGGGAAAAATAGTCAGCGCTGTAAGCTCTTCCGAAATAGGGCAGGTAGCACACCACACTGTCCGGCTGTATCCTGAGCTCAAAATCAGTAGTTACCGGCCTGGGGCGCATGCTCATGGGATACACGGTCTGCGGAATGAACAGGTATTTATATTGCGATATTCTTTGCGGAGTCGTATCTGTCTCCTGTCCCCGGGCAATACCTGGTAATATGATCATTATTATTCCATATAGTAGCGCTTTCATATGTATGGGCTTTTAGAAGCAAGGACACAGGGCGTCTGCCGGCATGATAACAACAAAATAAAATTTTCTTTGTTGTTATCGTTATTATTAAAGCCGATGCAAAATGAACAAGTACAAGGTCCTGATAGGAAAGCGTTATCAGATGCTCTCCGTTACGGAAACAAATAATAGCATCCCCGAGGGAAAGGATATCTATTACGATATGGGAAAGGATATGAGGATCCCGGATTTTGTCCTCGTAAGGGCTGATAATATTGAAGAAGCCAGAAGGATCGGGCAGCGGTTTATTGAACGTTGGAAGCAGGAGCATGAAACAAGCGGTTGAAGCAAAAAGCTTCAGGAAGTTTTTATCTCGAGCCATTTCAACCCGGATATCCCTGCAAGGATCATCAGCATGAACAATATTTCGGCAGGCAGGATTTCCTGGTCAAAGAAGAGGGTCTCGGATATCTTTATCAGCACAATACTCGCGCCGGTCCATACGGCAAATGCGGTTGCCAGGGGGATATGTCTTGTAGCCAGGGAGAAAAGGTAAATGTTGGCAATGCCGAAGATGATGTACCCTGCAAAGGGCAAAAGGATCTTTAAACCCGGATCGGGGCGATAGAAGTTGGAAAAGGTGAGCGTACGCAAGGCCTTGAACTGCATGAGCTTCAACGCGTAGGCCCAGGCCGTTTCCATCACTGCCGCCAGGAGCAGGAACATCCAGTATAGCCAGCTGTTATTCATGATCTGTCATGTCCGGTATTAATACATTCATTTCTTTGTCTTCCTCCGGGGCTTCCCGCTCCTGCGTGTGAAAAGCTGTGGCTTTATTCAGCCCCAGCCATTGCAGGATACGGGGTCTCAGGAAATAATAGGCTCTGAACCATCTGAATTTTAAAAGCGCGCTTTCATCAAACCGTTTTACGGAAAATGCATGCTGGAGAAAATAATCCTTAGGATACTTGTAATATAATCCCCAGTTCCCGGGCTTGTCGCCAGGCTTTTTACCCGGGAAATATACTGTTCCGAACAGGTAGTCCCATAGCGAAAGCTTGGTGGAAAAATTGGCATGAAAAACTTCTTTATAATTGGCGTGATGCCACAGGTGCAGCTCAGGCGAGTTAAATACGTACTTCCATTTCCCCATTTTAATATCGATATTGGCATGGATGAACATCCCGTACATGGAATCGATCAGGGCTTTGATGGGTATTACCTCGGGGCTGGCGCCCAGCAGGATTATCGGTGCGAATTCTATGGTCTGGTTAATGATGATCTCCAGGGCATGCGACCTTGACCCGGCAAGAAAATCCACTTCCTTGCCGGAATGATGTGCTTCATGGATACGCCAGAAGTATTTATTGCTGTGCTGGAATCGATGGAACAGGTAAATATAGAGGTCGTGGGTTATCACGAAGAACATTACCTGCAGTACCAGCGGCCAGCGGCCTATATGGACGACGCCGGACCAGTCGAACCGGCTTTGTAAGGGCATAATGATAAAATCGAAAATAACGATCTTAAGCAGGAAGCTCTGGATAATGGTATACCATACCAGATCTACCCAAAAGCCTTCCCGGAATAAGTGAAGGCCTTTGCGGTACGGAGATAACCGCTCCCATACGACGATGATAACCGTCCAGCAGGCCAGTATCAGCGCGGTAATATAAAGCAGGCTTTCCTGGCTCATGCCGGTACTTTTTCCCTGTGCTCCCGCACAGGATTTATGTTTACCCGCAGCCGCTTCATGGCGCCCAGCTCTGACTCATATACCTGCTTGATGCCGTCTCCGGCGGCTGCTTCCACATCGCGTATATCCCGTACCAGCCTCTGGAAGCCCTGCGGCTCTACAGATGCTGCATGGTCAGATCCCCACATGGCGCGGTCGAGTGTAAAATGGCGTTCCACGAAAGTTGCTCCCATAACCACGGCGGCCACGGTTGTAGACAATCCCGTTTCGTGCCCGGAGTAACCTACCGGTATGCCGGGATATTTTCGCGTTAATGTCCCGATCATATTCAGGTTGAGCTCTTCCAGCTTGCAGGGATAGGCCGATGTCGCATGGGCGATCAGGAAAGGATAGCTTTCGTCATAGCTGCGGATCAGCGCGACGGCATCTTCTATCTCCCGCATTGTGCTCATCCCGGTAGAAAGCATCAGCGGCTTCCCGGTGAAAAGAATACGTTTTATCAGCTCGAAATCCGTGAGGCAGGCGGATGCCAGCTTATAAATGACCGTATCGAACTGTTCCATGAAATCGACAGAAGGTATATCCCAGGGAGAAACGAACCAGTCAATACCACGTTCCTGGCAATACTGGTCGATAGCGGCATATTCATCAAACCCGAATTCCGTTTTTCGCTTATAGTCGATATAGCTCATACGCCCCCAGGGTGTATCGCGCGTTACTTCCCATTGGTCTTTGGGTACGCATATCTCGGGTGTGCGTTTCTGGAATTTTACCGCGCATGCCCTGGCGGCAACCGCTTCATCAATTAATTGTTTGGCGATCTCGAGGGAACCGTTGTGGTTAATGCCTATTTCGGCAATGATATAGCATGGCTGGTCTTTGTCAATGATACGCCCGTTACGCAGCTGTACGCCCCGCGGCTTATAGAAAGCCTGCTGGTTCCTGGTCCTGGCTTCTATAATAACTTCAGCGATCTCGCGGAAGCAGCCATCCCCGCCTTTGGCTTTGCATACATAATCAACCTGGCCCTTTACTGAAGATAATGCATCGGAAGGGCAGGCCGAAAGACCCACCAGCTGCATGATCGCAAGATCATTATGGTCATCGCCTATATAGGCTACATTTTCAGCCTGCAGGTGGTAACGTTCCAGGATATCGCTCAGTAAGGCGGCCTTATCCTTAATGCCTGTATGCAATTCTGTGATCTTTAGTTTTTCCGCCCGCTGATGAAGCGATGCGGAATTTTCACCGGAGATAATCCCGGTCTCGGTCGCGGCAAACTTGCGCAGGCGTTCAACCGCCATTCCGTCTCTCAGGTTAAATTTTTTCAGCGCCTCTCCCTGTTCTCCGTAATATACACCGGCATCTGTGAGTACGCCGTCGCAATCGGTAAGCAACAGCTGGATCCTGGAAGCTTTTTCACGAATCATGTCATTTTTCATAAATCTGATTTTTGTTTTTTTAAATAGCGGTCCAGCCACCGTCAACGACGAGGTTGGCGCCGGTCATATAAGCGGATGCATCGCTGGCCAGGTATATCAGGGCTCCCTGGTAATCATCGGGGGCTGCCATGCGGCCAAGCGGTGTCTTTACAGAATAGTTGCGTACAAAAAACTCGTCCTGCCCGTTGCTCACGCCGCCGGGCGACAGGGTATTAACCCTTACCCCCTTATTACCCCAGTAAGCAGCCAGGAAACGGGTGAAATTGACAACGGCACCCTTGGTAACAGGGTATACCGCTGATTTGAAAAAATCCTGCTTGCCGTCCTTGTTCTTATAAATGGACTGGTCGGGACCAACGATGCCATAGGTAGATGCAATGTTGATAATGCTGCCTTTTTCCTGTTCAGCCATTACGCTTCCGAAAACCTGGGAGCAAAGGAAAACGCCGGTAATGTTTACATCCAGCGATTTTTTAAATGCATCCAGGGGGTAATGTTCAAAGGCGGAAAGCGTCGCGGACATCGCCGGGTTTTCAAACATGTCGTTTATTGCTGCATTGTTGACCAGTATATCGATGCTGCCGTATTTATCAAGCACTGCCTGTTTTACAGCTATGATCGCCTCTTTATCGGTAACATCCAGCTGCATCCCGGTGTGACCCTCGCCCAGTTCTGCGGCAAGCCGTTCAGCATCTTCCCCGCGTATGTCCGCGGCAACGACATTGGCGCCGGCTTTGGCAAGGGCGTTGCAGTGGTACCGGCCCAGCAAACCGAGGGCGCCGGTAACAATGGCCGTTTTACCTTTAAGTGAAAATAAGTCCATCATCCGGCTATCGAGGTTTGTTTGGGTTTTATGTTGTAATCGCTGACTTTCCTGAAAACGGCTTCCAACACTTCTCCCCGGAGAAAGGACTGTATGTCGCCGCTTTCAATCGCCGACTTCATAACCGGCATTACGTCTTTATAAGCCGCAAGTGTATAGTCGATATCCTGGTCCGAATGACTAAAGCACAGGTTATGAAAGCCTGCCCAGAGTACACCTCTTTTGATCATTTCCTGCTGCATCAGGGTTTTTAACTCCAGCGTATTGCCGGCCAGTGGATTGAATGCGATCATGGATCGGCAGTTATACCCCGTACAGTGCGTGTACTGGTCCATATTATATTCCCTTGCGAGCTCGTTATAGCCGTCTTTCAGCTTTGCGCCTTGCTTATCCAGGTATGCGGGAACTTCTTTGTCTTTCAGCTCTTTGATGGTCGCGATACAGGCTGCCAGGGATAAAGCTTCTCCCCCGAAGGTGGTATAGCTGAATACCTCGCTGTTGAACAGCTCCATCACATCTGCCCTGCCGGTAAGCAGCGCAATGGGCATGCCGTTGGCGCAGGCCTTTGAATAAACGGCAAGGTCCGGCTTGAGATTAAAGTACTCCTGCGCTCCGCCCAGCGCGATTCGGAATCCCGTCCACATTTCATCAAATACCAGCAGGGTGCCGTTAGTGCGGCATAGCGCTGCCAGCTCCTGCAGGTATTGCTCACCCGGTTTTTCAAAGATGAAGGGCTCCAGTATCACCGCGGCTACATCTTCATCCAGGGCCGCTTTTACGGAAGCTGTATCATTATATTCGAACGTATATGTAAGGTCCTGTATGGCTGCAGGAATACCCGCGTTACGGCTGGTAATGCCTATATACCAGTCGTGCCAGCCATGATATCCGCAGCAGAATATCTTATCTCTTCCCGTAAATGCACGCGCTACCCTGATGGCGGCAGAACATACGTCCGCCCCGGTTTTAGCGATTTTCACTGCTTCGGCGTTGGGAATGATCCCGCAGATCAGCTCCGAGAGCTCCACTTCCAGGGGATGCATCAGGGAAAAGGTAATGCCATCTTCCAGCTGCTTGCGTATAGCGGCGTCTACAGCCGGGTAAGCATATCCCAGGGATATGGGGCCGATAGCGCTGTTATAGTCGATATACTCATTTCCATCCACATCCCATACGTGAGATCCCTTCCCTTTTTGGAGGTATTTGGGCGCCACGCCCCTGGTGAATTGGCCCGGCCCTTTCGCCAGTGTCTGTGTAACGGGTTTCTGTACCTGCAGCCCGCGCCGGTACCAGGCATCTGAATTGGTAATATCCGGGTATTGTTCGTTAAAGGAGACTGTGTTCGGCATAGTATGTTTTTTAGATTATTCTTCAAAGGCGTTACTGGCAACTGAGTTTGCAGCGCAGCTGACACGGTATCCCAGGAGCTGTTCCGCTATCTGTTTTCCCGTAAAGCCCTCATGTTGCAATACATCCGGCAGCAATGCCGGCCTGAACCACCGTTCCCGGAGCGCAAAAGGAACGACATCAGCAGTTGTCCTGTGCTTCAGCAGTGTTTCGGCAACAATGCTGTATAGTCCGCCGGTGAGCAAATGGTCTTCCACGGTTACCAGCAGCCTGCTGTTTCCGGCGGCAGTAACGATCGCCTGCTCATCTGCCGGTTTAAGCGACCGCATATTTATCACGCCTGTTGACAAGCCTTCGGCCGAAAGTATTTTTGCCGCGGTCATGCATTGCTCGAACAAAAGGCCATAGGTGAGCAGCGTGATGTCGCTGCCTTCACCGATGACTTCTGCCTTACCCGGTACGAATGGCCCATGCTTATAGTCTCCTTTCCTGTTATTGATGCGTACATAGGCCGGCGACTCTGAATGCCATACCAGCGGCAGCATCTGCAGCAGGTCATCTTCATCTGCCGGTGCCAGTACCTCCATATTCGGTATGCCGCGCATTAGGGCTATGTCTTCTATTGCCTGGTGTGTCGGGCCGTTCGCATCGGACAGGAAGCCTGGTATAAAGCCGCTCAGCTTTACCGGTAAAGCAGGTATGCCTATATCTGTCCTGATAAACTCGAAAGCCCGCATTGTGAGAAAGGAGGTGAGGGCATGGACTACCGGTATACGTCCCCTGAGCGCCAGGCCTGTGGCGGCGCCGATCATTGTCTGTTCGGTAATGCCGGTATCGATAAACCGCTGACCGAGCAGCGGCGGAAGATTGCGTATCAAAGCACGGTTCTCTGCAGTCATTACTATGAACCGCTCGTCGCTTAAAGCTGTATCTGTAAGTAATTGCTCGTAGGACATTATCTTACTACTAATGTTTCTGATGTTATAGTGGAAATGCGCGTGCCCTTAAGCTCCTGCAGCAGCTCTGCTATTTCCTGTTCCTTAAAGCTGCAGAACCACCGGTCGGCGCGTTGTTCTATGCTGGGTAATCCCTTGCCACGTATAGTGTCCGCGATCAATACACCGGGTTTACCTTTTTCAAACGGCCATGTATCCAGTGCCGACGCCACCGCGGAAAAATCATGCCCGTCAACTCTTTTTACAGCCGCACCGAAGGCCTGGAACTTGTCTCCCAGCGGTTCCAGCGGGATCAGCTCTTCCGTTGCGGCATTGGCCTGGAACTGGTTCCGGTCTATGATGAATAACAGGTTGTCGAGCCTGTAAGCGCCGGCTACAAGCATGGCTTCCCAGCAGGTACCTTCATTCAGCTCCCCGTCGCCCAGTATGCAGATCACCTTATTTTCTTTTCCCAGTATTTTAATATCCATCGCCACGCCAATCGCCACTGATGGCAGATGACCCAGGGATCCCGAATGAAATTCGATGCCGGGTATTGTGGCATTCGGATGCCAGTAAATATTATCATCCGTTGAAAGATGGTGCTGCAATCTTTCCCTGCCGATGAAGTCCAGCTCTGCAAGTACGCCATAGAGCGCCGGTACGTCATGCCCTTTTGAAAGGAAAAAATAATCGCGGTCAGTATCTGTTACAGTGTCCGGGCGGATATCCAGGAAGCTCGTGTATAAATATACCAGCACATCTGTGATAGAAAGAGAGGCGCCTATAAAGCAGCCTCCTCCTGCTGTCATATTGATCACGTGTGCCCTGACCCTTAGCGCGATGTCTTCAAGTTGCTTAAAAGATAAGTTCATAGCTATATCGTAATATTCTAAATTATCCTGGTCTGATGCGGTTCAATTGTTTTCAGCTCATCCAGGTGATTCCGGTACCAGTTCACACCTGCGTACGCCGAATTGATCTGGTAAAGGATCGGTTCGTTCTCCAGCAGCTGCAGTATATCATTACAGCTGAAGTTTCTCTTCACCGGGTACAGCTTTTCGTATACCTGCACAATAAAATTGTAATCCTCCGGGTAGTCAATTGTGAACCTGTGGCTCATAGAGAGATCAAGTCCTGTGCTCCAGGATACGTTCCCTATCCGGAACAGCTCGGGATGCTCCCATATATAAGGCGTGGTATGCTCCAGCTCCCAGGGTTTGCCGGCCTCCCTATAGGCTTTTTCCAGGCATCCCATTGTCATGATCTCCACATCATTGCCATCAGGGTAGCTTGCCGGGTGCAGGTTGCTTACATAATCGTACCTGCCGGCGTTTTCATAAAACATATCCAGCGCTTCGTCAATCGCCTGGGGGTCAATAAGCGGGCAATCCGAAGGTATCTTCAGCACCAGGTCGGCGCCATGCCGCTTTGCGGCTTCGTAATGCCGTTCCAGCAGGTTATCCATGCTTCCCCGGTAACAGGAGATATCGTTCAGGTAAGCCTCGTTCTCGACAGGGTCGTCCGATGCATCGGTGGTAGTGGCAATAACAATCTTTACAGGATACTGCGTCATGCTTACCCGCTCGATCATACGCATCAGCAGGCTTTTTCCCGTAACGGGAAGCAGTACCTTCCCGGGCAGCCGGGTAGAGGACATCCTTGCCTGTACGATAATAACTATTTTATCCTGCATAAGATGACGGTATTGACAGGTAATGATCATATGCATGTACCGGGGCATCATACCTGAATTCCCTGGCAAAGGCAGCCGCGTCCTGGCCGGATTCCAGGTACTTCCTGCAGATCGTTGCTATATTCTTTGCGGCCGTGCCGTTGTTCTGTACAGGAACAAGCGTTTCCAGTTCCCGCAGGTCGAACCGCGAGTGCACTTTCTTGCCCAGGGCTATGCCGGTGTACACTACGGTCGAATACTGGGTGATAAGCTCGCAGCAGTTGGCAATCATATCATTCGTATTGCCATCCGTATAGATTAACGCTGAGGCGGGCGCATATCGCCTGATCTCCCGGATCGCTCTCCCGAAGTTTTCATTCGGATGCAGCTTAAACAGCAGCTGCCTGCCGCCGGCTATGGTTACGCATTTCCTGATAAAGGCAGCCCTGTTCTCGAATCTTGCCGTTTCCCGCATATCCGTGGTAGCGACCATCACGTATCCTTTATAAGGGAAATCGTTTCCCACATGCACAGCCAGGTTATCATAATTGGGGATACCTGTTACGTAGATTTTATGCGCGTCTGTTCCCATAGCGGCAATATGCGCTTTGTAGCCTTCAGAAGCGGCGCAATAGATATCGCAGGTATTGGTGGCGCCGTTCAGCGATGTATTAAAGCATAGCGAGGGAGGTAACCGCAGGCGCTTTACCAGCCAGGTAATCCAGGTAGGCTTATCGATCATCCCCTCCTGGACCCATAGGGTCCTGGTCGCTCTTAATCTTTTAGGGACGATGAGATCGCTGCAGCAGATCACCATATCATAGCTGTTGCGCTCAGCCCTGTAATCAATAGCATATCCCAGCGTTTCAAGATATGCTTCGGACTGCCTGCGGTATTTTTCGGCAATAATGGTCTTGTCTAAAAGTGTGGTATGCTTTCTTGCCAGGTTTAATAAAGCCGAATCGGAAAATATCTGGCTGAACCAGCACTCATATTCCTTCAGCTCTCCCGCAACCTTCGCCATCTGGATGGTCTGGTTCATCGATCCCGTTACCAGCAATATCTTTTTACGCCCGGCCATAATCCGACTCAGTTATGAAGGCAAACTTATTACGCGATGACTAAGAAAAAAACGTGAAAGGGAAAGATAATGTATCCTTGATATTGGCCTAATATGCCGGTAGCTTAAAGTTAAAATTCCGGTAACAGTGAACGGGCATTTACCCTGGCAGCCATCAAAATAAATTGAGCGCCATTGGTATATTAAAAGGGTATTTCAACCATAAAAAACGGGAAATTTCCCCTGCGACCTTTCCGCTCCGCTCTGTACCTTGCGGTACCAAACCGGATAGCATGTTTTGCTGAAGGATAAGATGTGCAAGTGGCATATGGATTAATATAAGAATTAGCGTGCTATAATTGAATCTTTAAATAATTTATCAGAAAATGGCTTTGGCCACGGACAATGGAACGCGTTTTGATATTTCTGTAGTATGCTCCGACGGATATGTGAGCCCAAACATTTATATACATTTAAAAACAAAGCTATGATCGGGTGTCTTATCTTCTTTTCAGCAGTAATTGCCTTTCCTTTGGTGGGCCAGGTCGCTATCATTACCAGCAGGTTGCTTAAGTCATTTTTTCAACGGTAACCTGTTGCTGAATCAATAATTAATGATAGCGATACTTCTTGCTAAAACATTGTAAAATCAGAACCCTATTGGTTAACCTTAATACCAGGAGGTAAATTTCCTGGCCATCGGATCAATGAATATGGAACACAGAATCGCTAAATGCAATTTTAACTCACTGTCATTCAACAAGCTTAAAGCTGTTTTAGCGGAATACAGAGCAGATTTCCTGACAGAGATAGACGAAGCCGGAATTTACTACCTTACCTATCCTCCCAGGGCTGGTAATGAGCAGCCTGAGCTGTTCGCGGCGCTGGTAGGCAGGAATGGCAAGGTGTACCTGTACCTCCCCGCATTAAGCACTTATGCCCAGTCTCCGGGGTTTATCCCCCAGGGATTAAAACGATACCTTGACCCGGCTGGCGCTTACCTTTGCTTTCCTGGCAGCATTGCAGACTGTGAAGAAGAGCTGCGGAGCCTGCTTACACTTAGCCGGCAGATGCGCGAAGCGGCAGATCCGGTACCGGGATAATACCCCCGCCCCTTCTTTGCCGGTCTTACATCGTGAACTTATTATGGGTCAGCTTAAATCCGAGGCGCTCATATATACGGACATTCGCCATGCGCTTCCTGTTGGAAGCGACTTCCAGGCTTTTCACATGATTGGCCGCAGCGAATTTTTTCACCTCGTCCATCAGGCGTTTCCCGATCCCCTTGCCTCTGAACTCTTTATCGATACAGAATTCCTGCACTTCCGCTACGGCGCCGCAATGATGCAGCAGGTTCTGCAGATGAAGGCTTATAAAGCCTATTACCCGGCTCCCTGTTGTAGCGACGCAGTAAAAGCAGGAGCGGTTCCGGAGATTGTTCCGGAAGATCCGCTCAAATTCTTCCCGTTCCAGGGTAGTGTCTTCAAGCGCGCATATCAGCCTGTAAACATGTGGCAGGTCACCCGCTGCTGCTTCCCTGGCTATTATGTCGTCGCCGGGCCTGTTGTCTGAAGTGTTATTCATAATCGTTATGGTTAGGTTTTCGAAAAGACGGTAAGGAAGCGCATTGATAAAATTATAAAAGATTTGCCCGCGGTGGCGCTGCTTTTTTAACAACCAGGGCGATGAATGCGGGTTTCAGCGACACGATGACCACATTGTCTATGGCCATTCCCTCTTCTGCTGTTCCCGGCACCTACAGGATGCGGGTACTGGGGGTGTATAACGGTGACTCCGGCGGCGGCCTTTCGGCTTTGTATCCTATGAGGCCCTGTAACCTCGACGAGAATGACAGCACGGTTTACAAATATGGTAAGACGCTTGATTTTTTTGTAGAGATCGCAGAAGATCCCCTGCCTGTCAAGCTGGGCCGTTTTACCGCCATAGCTAAAGCAGGAGCGGTATACCTGGAGTGGACCACCTTCAGCGAAACGGAAAATAAGGGTTTTTATATAGAACGTAGCCCGGACGGGAAAGCCTGGAGCGTTCTTGGGTTTGTTAAAGGCAAAGCGGGCATGACTCCCCTGGATTATAATTATATGGATAGCTCTCCCCTGGCGGGTCTTAATATTTACCGGCTCAGGCAAATGGATTTTAATGGCGGGATTGACTACAGCCCCGTAATAAAAATCGTGCTGGATGAAAAAGGGAAAGATGATATACTGGTATATCCCAATCCCGCAACCAGGTATATTACTGTCGAGGGCCTCAGGGGTAATGAAAGGATAAGCCTCTTTAATGCCAGCGGATCGCTGATCCTGCAGCGGCAGGCCGGGGCAGGCAAAGAGCTTATGGATCTTCTCCCGCTCGACAGCGGTGTATATTTCCTGCAGGTGTCCGACATATATGGCCGCAGAAAAATGAAGCAGGTTATGAAGCAGGGAGAATAGGGTATATAGCCCGCGCTTCCCTTTCATAAGGTTCTGGCCGCTGCCGCAGGCCCTTTGCCGGGGGAAAGAGGGGTTTGTGGAAAGCTAACTGTCGCCTGAAACATTGTCAATTATGCCCGCCTGTTTTCTTTCGCCTTCCCTATCCGGGATATGATAAACCTGGTATGCCTGATGCTGCGGGGTTAACGCACAACCAGGTGAAAAAGCTGTTATATGGTGCCCGCCTGTTATCGGCCCCCGGTAAATATGTTCCATCCCTTGCTTATTATGTTTCGTTTTCCTGGCCGCCATGCTTTCTGCCTGCAAGACACCGGTCAATTTTGCCTTGCGATAAAAAAGTTGTTGTCTGGTTGCTTTCAATAGTTTGGATATCTATTAACCGGCCTGTACGCAGGAGGTATGTCAGCAAGGCTGAAAGCCCCGGGCCTGTTGGCCGTTAGGTATTTATACCTAACGGCATCTTTGTTTTGCTGGTTGTAAATACCTATTCTTTGAATGAAGCTACTTCCTGACCTTGGGCCGGTTTTTATGCATTTCAAAACATTGTTATGATAAATAAATTTTCCCGGGTTTTCAGGTTAAGGATCTTCCTGAATGGCCCCTACGCGTTCCTTTTATTGCTGATCCTCGCGGGTACCTCTTTACGGGCGCAGGACTTTACCCAAATGACCGCGTTTATAAAAGCCAACAGCCATTGGATACTGGGTAGCGGTAGCGGCTCTGCTCCTTATGGCCTGGATATAGATTTTAACCCCGATCCGCCTGTAGTCGCCGGGGACAGCCTGGGGCTCTGGGAAGGAATAACCGGGCGCGCCGCCGTTTCGGATACGGCTACCGGTGATCTGCTGTTTTATACAAATACTACCAAATGCTTCAACAGCAATTATGAAATAATGCCCAACGGGGACTCGCTTACGGGAATGGGGTTGGGCGGCGGTCTTGGTCATGCGGGCGCCAACCAGGGCGCCTGCATCGTTCCTATGATCGACAGCCCGGGAAAGTATTACCTGTTTATTCTTAAAGCCCATGCATTAGGGTCCGTGCCCTCTCCTTTGCATTACAGCATCGTGGATATGTCGCTGGACGGCGGGCTGGGCGATATAGTGCCCGGCAGGAAAAACATCCTGCTGCACGAAGGGCCGCATCATGAAGGCATGATAGCCATACCGGGCAATAACTGTGACGTCTGGCTGCTGACCCATGATTACTACCTGTCGAAGTTCAGGGCCTACCACATAACAAGGTATGGCCTGGATACCATCCCGGTCGAATCCATTGCCGGCCCGGATATGGACGGCGACTCCTGGCCGGGCTATGAGCTGGGCAGCATGGCCGTTTCTCCCGACAGGAGCACGATAGCGCTTACCGCGTACGGTTTTTATGGCTGTGCCATGCTGGGATTGGTTTTGCCTTCCTTTGGCCTTACCCTGGCAAAATTCAACCCGGATAACGGTATCGTTTCCGATGCCCTGAAGCTGTCGGACACGCTGGCAGGCTGGGGAGCTGCATTTTCAGGGGACAACTCCAAATTATACGTAAACGCTATTTACTATAAGGATGAGGAAGTGCCCAACCTGACCGGTGGCGGCCGGTCTGAAATTATCCAGTATGATGTCAGCAGCTTTACCGCTGCCGATATCGAAGCCTCGCGATACCCGGTATATTCTGTGCCACTCAGCACGCCTACCCAGTTCTTTTACTTGCGCAGGTGGAAAGATGCCATACTTACTTCCTACGCGTTCAGCAACGCCGAAGATGATTTTCCCAAATACATAGCCAGCCCGGATCTTGCAGGCGCGGCCTGCGACCTGCATTATGATCCTTACATGTGGGTCAGCTCCTATGTCTATTCGGGACTGGGCAACGATGTTGCTTATCCGCTCCCGCCGGATACCACCTACGCAAAAGCGCTGGATACCGCCGTGTGTCCCGGCGTGACGCTGACGCTCCGGCCCCCGCCCGGCTTCTCTGCCTACCTGTGGGATGGCGGTGGCACCTCCGATAGTCTTGTTACCACGGAAGGCGTCCATTGGGTATTGAGCGCGGACTATTGCCATTCGCGGGTAGATACTTTTATCATCCGCCATAAGGAAGATCCGGCTATTGACCTGGGTAATGATACCATTGTATGCACGGCGCCGCCCTTTACCCTCACCCCGCTGGCGCTTAAGGAGCATGCCGCGCTGCTATGGTCCGGCGGCGGTACCGGGGCAAGCATACAGGTCGATTCCCCGGGAACTTACTGGGTACAGTCGGCAATAGGGGATTGCATCGGCCGGGATACTATCGATATCTCTTTTTACCATGTGCGGCAAAACCTGGGCGATGATATCAGCGTCTGCCAGGGCGATCGGGTCAGCATCGGCCTGCAGGCCTATGTTCCTGAAGGAGCAGGCGTTCGCTGGAGCAACGGGGCCTTATTGCCTGCCGTTACTGTTTCGGATACCGGAACATATTGGGTGGAGGTGAATTTGCCACCCTGTACAAGCTCAGACACTATAGGGATATCCTTTGAAAAATGCGGCTGCCTGTCTTCGGTCCCTACTGCGTTTACGCCTAATAACGATGGACTGAATGATGTCTTTCTGCCGGTGATAGAAGCAGGCTGCCCTGTAGAGGAATATATGCTCAGCATCTACAACCGCTGGGGCCAGAGAGTATTTGCGGGTTATGCTCCGCAGGCTTCCTGGGACGGTACTTACGGCGGAAAGCCCGCCGATGCCGGGACCTATATGTACGAGCTCAGCTTTGTGGGTGGTACGCAGCGCCACCGGTACACCCGGAAGGGAGATATTCATCTGCTGCGCTAGGTTTTTTTCGGTTAACTAAAATCAACAGGACATCTATGAATATACTCAGAACTTTTTTGTGGCTGCTGCCGGCGATACCGCTTACAGGCTTTAGCCAGCACTATACATCAGGCAAGGCGGCGGTAAGCTTTACCGTCAGCGCGCCGGCCAGGGAAATATCCGGTACGAACGGACATGCTTTTGTGGAAGCGGATTTCAGCACCGGGAAAGTAAAGGCGCGGGTTGTAGTGGACAGCTTTAGCTTCCGGAACAACTTTACGGCTGAAAAGATGAATGCGGTTATACGGCAGCGTTTCCGCGAATATTATATGGAAAGCACGCGGTACCCGCTGATCACTTTCGAGGGTAAGATCACGAACCTGGAGACGGTAGCTTATAAAAAGAACGGGACCTACCCGCTTGTGCTGTCGGGTTACCTGGCAGTACATGGTGTGAGGAGACAGGTTACCGTAGCGGCTACATTGGCCGTAGACGGCGCAAGCCGCTCCATAGTCTCTGATTTTGTAGTGGTGCCCAAAGATTATAAGATACGCGTACCTGACTATATCGGCTATATGTATTTCGGGAAGGTCAATATCAGGATAGCGGCAGGTCTGTAAGTATTCCCCGTATTATCCCGGCTGCCGGGCCGGTACGCCATGCAGCAGCGGCAGATAACAAGCTCCTGGCAGGATAGGGTCAGTATTCAACCGGTGGGGTAGACGGTTTGTGAAGCGAGCAGCGGTATAGCAATGCAGGATGGGATGGCAGCTTTAAAGGCTCTTATGGTGACGTAGCACTTACACTATTATATCGGGCCGACTACGGTAGCTGGAACAGTGAAGGTGTTCAAAGGCAATATTCATATTACGCTGACACATTAAAATACAATACCCGGCCACCAATTTTTTTTTAGCTGTTAAAGTTGTGGATTACTTTCAAAAAAAGAGCGCCCGGTGTCTACCGGGCGCGTTTGTTTTCAGAAGTGTAAAGCAAAAGTATATGAACAATATATGGCTTCCCCGCATTTACAGGAACCTGTCGTTTTTCCTTTTATCAATACACCGCCGGCAATATTAGACTGTTTATTCTATACCGGCATATTCAGGTGTATGCCACATACCGCAAATACGCATTAAAAATCCTAACTGTTGTCTGAAACCTTTCATTACTTGTGAAATAGGAATCAAACACTAACCATCATGCCTGAAAGATGTTAAGTTCGTTAATGTGTTGCATCCCCTAACTGCTAAAACGAAATCAAATGAAAAAATTATTACTGGGTGCTCGTTTATTATTTACCTATGGATACTGCTCGCCCCTGATTATCTTATGTCTCGCGGCTTTTCCTTCCATGCTCTCTGCCCAGAAGACCCCGGTTAATTTTGAGCTGGAAACGCTGCCCGTTTCCGAATCAAAGACCAATTATACGATCAATGGGTTCTCGACAAGCACGGCTGCCAGGAACTATCAAACATCGAGGAATTATAACCTGAGGTTCGCGCAAACCAATGCTACCACGAACGGCCTGAACAGGGTGGTCAAATCATTCGAGGTAGCAGGAGAGACCTATAGCCTGCACAGTTCGGCCAGTATGGATGCGAAGCCTTATAAAAAAGCCGTGATTAACCGCGCTTCCGGTGAGAATAAGGTCACCTCCCTGTTCGAAGTACCGTCAGAACCCTCTACTGCAGAGGGCAGCTATATCTACTTATTACCGGACTACGTAGAGACCATGGAGGAGCTGATCAACAGCTTTATCATAAACAGGGGTACGGATAACCTGCTGGTTCGTGGCTCCACTTCGTCCACAAGCAATAATATCACACGGATCGACCTGATCCTGGATGAGCCGGTACCTGTGCCGCTCACAGAAGAAGGCAGGGAAAAGACAGGCTTTTTATTAATGGAGCGGGGTGGCAATGACCGGTTCAAGGTTGCGGCAATTACGAACGTAACGGGAGGTGAAGATCCGGTAGCCAGTGGCTTTGGCAGCCTGGTACCCGTGGCTGCCAGCGCCTGGGGAACTACAGGGCAATCGATACAATCGGTAGTGATGGCTAAAACAGCCTCAGATGCTGATCTCAGGCCAAGCCAGTATATTCCCGCCCAGGCGCTGACGGGGGTTTTTATAACATTGGGAGATCTTGGAACCCCGGTAGGAGATACGGTCTATGGCATAAGCCTGGTCGCTTACAATGCAACATCCGCTACTTCCTTCCCTGAGACAGCAGGCGATGCTGACGGCGGTATAGATTTTATGGCCGGAGGCGGCATTTTTACAAGGGCGTTTGATATAGAGGGAACAATATGGGGCGATGCTAATGGCGATGCCATACGGCAAGCCGGATCAGAAGATGGTGTCAGTAACGGACTTTGGGTAAGCCTGGTGGACGCCTCCGGTAATGTGCTTACCAATGCGCAGGTAAACCCCGACGGAACATACAGCATGTCTGTCGCTGAATCGAAGATCGGCGCTACAACCTACTCGATAATACTGACCAATACAGAGAAACATGAAGGCGAAATACTGACGGATGCCGACGAGCCGGCAAACGATTATGTATACACAGGGACTAATTTTAATGATGTTGCGGATACGACAAATGAAACAGGAAAATTAGAACTCGGTACGATAACGGAGAGTATTGCCGGTGCTGACTTCGGCATCAACAAACGTCCCCAGGCAGCGGAGCTTTTTACCGATATTGAAGACCCTTCTCCCGGTGATATTATCCTGCTGGACGGGGCCGGGGGCAACCCGCCGTTAATGTCGGGCTCTGATGCCGAGGACGGCACTTATGAGGGAAGCGCCGGATCGGTACATGACCCCAGGGGAGTGGTCATACGGGCCCTTCCTTCCGATGCTGAGTTATACTATGACGGTGTCCTGTTGAGCGAGGATGATGTCAGCAATGCGACATTGTTCGCAAACCCGGCGCTCTTTAGCCTCAGGCTGACCGGGAGCGGTTATAATTCCACGTCTTTCCATTATGCCTATGTGGATATGGGTGGCGACACCAGCTCCACTCCCGGCGTTTATACCTTAAGCTGGGATACGCCCTTGCCGGTTTCGCTGGGCTTCTTTACCGCTTATGAACAGGACGGGGCTGTGGTGCTGCATTGGACCACGCTGACTGAATCGGCCAACAAGGGCTTTGAGGTGCAACGCAGCGCCGGGGGGAAGGATTGGAGCGATATAGGTTTTGTTCCGTGTAAAGCGGAGAACGGCAGCAGCGCCGGCAGGCTGGATTATGAATTCACAGACAGGGAGCCGCTGCTGAATAATTATTACCGGCTAAAACAGGAAGACCTGGACGGGCGCTGTACCTACAGTGCCATAAAGCAGGTGTCGCGTTCAGAAAAAAGGGTCATCGTCCTGTATCCTAATCCCGTGACGGATAAATTAACGATCAGCGGCATTAAAGGGAGGGCTGGTATTATACTGTCGGATGCTGATGGCCGGGAGCTCGCCCGCTATAATATGCAGGATGTTTCCTCATACCTGCTGGATATGACGCAATATCCCGGTGGAATATACCTGGTACAGGTTACAGGCGAAGGCGGGCAGATGGCTATGTATAAGGTAGTCAAGAAATAGGTTGCTTAGAGATAGTGCTATTTCAGGTTATATCATTACTTACAGGCCGGCTGAATGCCAGCCGACTGGTAAACTCCGCCTTCAAAGTGAAGCCCGGAGATTAGGAAGTACGCTTACCGGAATATATGGGTATATGTATTTTGAAAGCGGTCATTATTAACATAACGGCGAAGTTATAGAATATCCTGGTGTAAATTCCTGTTACCGGATCGCTACTTAAGCTGGCACAACATGAACAGGAAAACAAAAAGTAATGCAAAGCAAGAATGACCAGATCCATACACTGACGGAGCTTAACGAGGAACTTGAAAACTATTTCAGCAATACCATAATTCCCCAGCTTTTTGTAGACGCGTGCCTGGTACTGAGAAAATTTACACCGCCGGCGATGAAGCATTTCAGGCTGAAGGAAGAGCATATCGGGAAACCATTAGATGAGATCAGGGAGCATTTCAGGTTCCCGGCTATCATTGACAATATTAAAGTAACGATAGCGACACGCAAAATCCTGGAGAAAGAAATACAGACAACGGACATGCGGTGGTACCAGATGAATATTCTCCCCTACCTGGTACGTAAGGAAAATAAAACCAATGGCGTTATTATCACCTTTGTCGATATTACCGCAAGGATCAGGTACCTCAATGAGCGGGAGCGGCTGATCGCCGAACATGAGCTTTTACTGGATACCATTGCCCACGATATCAAGAATCCCCTTCTGGCCCTTGGCCTGACTATAGATATGCTCAAGCGATTGTCGGACAATGAAGTAAAAGAATACCCTTCACTGCTGCAAAACGCGGAGCGAAGCCTGATACATATGAAGAAGCTTATCGACGACCTGGTCGATTCCCGCTGGCAGGAGCATCGTTACCAGGCCGCGAAAGAAATACTGGATATCCAGAACATAATAGAAGATGTAAGGCTCGCGCTGGCCCCGCAGATACTCGAATCGGCTATCATCAAGGAGGAGATCGGTATATCCGGGATGATTTTTGTAAGGCGAAAGCTCCGCAGTATTATTTATAACCTGCTGAATAACGCTATTAAATATACTCCTGCAGACCGGGTCCCGGAAATACTTATAAGCACCACTTCAGAGAAAGATCATGTGGTCATCAGCGTTGCTGACAACGGGATAGGTATAAGCAAAGAAGAGCAGCGACTGATATTCGAGAAATTCCAGCAGGTACGGTTAGCCGGAGAAGGATCCGGTGTCGGGCTCTACCTGGTGAATACCATCGTCACCCAGGCCGGGGGGAGGATTATTGTCAACAGCATGCCGGGACAGGGATCAACCTTTAAAGTGTTCCTGAAGCTGGATAAAAGTAATCGCGCAGACAAGGCCTGAGTACCGTAAATTTATTTCACCCTTGGAGTATTCGTTCGTTGACAGCTATAAAGACCACCTCAAACAGGCTGGCCTTTATTTGTTTTAACCCGCAATGAGACTTAGCTTATCTCCATATACGAAGACCCATATCCACAGAAGTAAAAGCATGATAATATACTTCAGCATGTTTCTCGCAATCCTGTCCGATACTTTCTGGGTTACTAAGTCCAGGAGATTTATCGTAATCCGTAAATAGTTTGAGGTCTTAGCATATCCTGTGGGAATGTAATGATGATAAGATAAGCTTGCGAATCATGTGCTTTTTTTAATATTAATAACCTGGTTCAATCATCTGACGATTTAAAAGTGCCTGTTATCGGGTCGGAATTAAGATAATACTGTGGTATCAGTAAATTTACAATAAACAGCAGTCATGGTATTTTGCCTGCTTGTCTTAGCCGAAAAAAACACATCTGTCACCTTGCCGGAGCTATCCCTGCTTTCAAAACCCCGCTTTCTATAGCTTCCAGGTACTTCTTTTGATTCGATTTTGTAAAAGTGATGCTCCGGCACCGGTTGAAGCGGGCAAATGCTGTAAGGGCATGGACAAGCTTGTTCAGTATGGTTTCCGTAAGCGGCAAGGGCTCGAAGTGCAGGTTGTGAACGACCAGGTTTTTCCGCTTCCTGTCGGCTTTTGAATCCATACGGGCTATAAACCGGTCGCCCGCCAGGATTGGCAATGAAAAATAGCCATACTTCCGTTTTGCTTCCGGCACGAAGCACTCTATCTGGTAGTCAAAATCAAAAAAATCCTTCAGCCGGTGCCGGAATACATTGACGATATCGAAGGGCGACAGGATAAAAACATTATCGGATAGCATTATGCCGCTGTCTTTATAAGCGGGAAGCATATAAAGACTGGCTTTAGGCAAAGATTCAACAGCAACCCGGCAAACCCTGCCTTCGGCTATCATCTTTTCCAGCTCCGCCTTAACCAGGTTATTCTTTACATGCCGTGAGCGCCAGGCCAGCTCCTTTACCTGGGCTATGCCCATTGCCTTCAGGTCGCGGAGAATGGCATGCCGGGCAAAAGCTGCGGCGGTCGGCATGCTTGTATCAATATCATCCGGGATCATGTTCCCGGCCAGGTCGTATACCTTCTGGAAATTTCCCGTCCGGCTGATCATGAGCCTCCCGTCCCGGCAAAGCCTTTCCAGGGCTATCTTTGCAGGGCGCCAGTCCCACCAGCCCGACCCGGCTTCCTGCCGGTCGTTTTCAAAATCCTTCATGGTAAGCGGCCCTTCACGGCCGATCCGGTCCAGTATTTTGTTCATCAGGTTGCGCTCCGCCGCTGTGAGGCTATCCCTGTCGGAGGCGAAGCTTTCCTTTGCCGGCAGCGAAAAGCGAAAGTCCCGCATTGGCATATAGCCTGCGTCAGAAGTATAATATTCATAGATCTGTCCTTCCGCCAGCAGGTCGCCAAGCCAGGTTATTTCATAGTCCGGCACCCGTGTGGCGAGCAGGTGGTGGTGTGCCCGCTCTACGGTATAATTGGTGTCCAGTTGGACAAAGCCCAGGTGCTCTATGGCTTTACGGACCGCTTCCGGTCCCTTTCCGAAGGGCGCCGGCCCCGAAAGCCCGGCCGCATGAAGAATGATTTTCCTTGCCTCCGGTTTGGTTAAGATAACTGTATCCATAATGTATAGCACAAGTTAAGCATATTAAGCATATGCGGCATAGCTCTTTGCCTTGAGGGATAGAGTCAATTTACAAGGATTATCACGAATAACATAAGTATTTCCTACCCCTTATTTTGAATTTTGGTACCCCTATCTAAAGACGCGATGCATATAAAACAGGACGACGAGCATAACCTATATGACCCTGCTTCAGATGAAGCATTTGAACGTGCGCTTTATGCGGAGCGAAGGCTGAAGGAGAAGGTGGCGCATGCCCGGATAAAGGGCGCGAGCAATATCGACAACTTCCGGGGACCCGATTTCTTTGTTTTCCTTCTTTTTGAAAAATGCAGCGGGGTGCACACTATCGATTTTGTTGAATATGAGCAACGGGACTTCCAGGCCCAGATATCTTTCCCCGGACAGATACATTCCTGGAGTGCCGGCCCCGCTACTTCGGGGCAAAAGCTGCTTGTCAGCCGGGAATTGCTGGCGCTCTGGCCGACGCCGGGAAGGTTTTCCGTTCACAATGTAAACCGCTTTCCCATACTGGACCTTACGCCCGAGGACTTTTATGAGCTTGAATATGAATTTACCCAGGTAGCAAAAGGGCTCTTGTCTTCCGCGTCGCAGCTTGAGATCAATATAAGGCTGCAGCTTATTATCACCCTGCTGGATAAGCAGGTTGAAAAATATGAGCAGGAGGAATCGGTACGGAAGCCGTTTCATCCCCTGGTGCAGAAGTTCCGGCAGCTGGTTCAGAATCATTTTAAGGAAGAGCGGCTGCTTATTTATTATGCCGCGCAGCTGAATGTAACGCCTAATTACCTGAATATTCTCTGCAGGAAGCACCTCGGGCAATCAGCAACCGGGATCATACACCAGCGGCTATTGCTGGAAGCGAAACGCTTGTTGCTGGGCTCCGATCTCCGGGTAAAGGAGATAACTTATGAGCTGGGATTCCCGGACATGGCCGCATTCTCCAATTTTATCAGGGCAAAGACGGGATTAAGCCCGAGAGAGATCAGGAAAAGAAGCGCGCCCGACTGACCGGCAAACCTTACAAAGACTGTAATAAATAGTGCAACAATGCCTGTGCTGTTCTGGATGACTTTTACAAAAATTATAAAACGAGCTTTATGGATACCCTATTGCATCGCGCCGGTCATCCGGCTGCTATCCGGATGATGCTTCTTAATAAAACCGATGAGTTGCGCAGCCAGGAGCCGGCAGCGCTTTTATTCAGGCCCGGCCGCCCCGGTTATCCTGCCGAGAGGGTCGCGCTGGCCATGGCGCATGAAGCGCGCTTTCACCTCGTAATTGTCGACGAGCATATGAGGTGGTTCCGGCACCTGCACCCCGAGCTCCTGCCCGATGGCGCCTACCGGGTTGCTGTTGATTTCCCGCATGGCGGATCTTATACCCTCTTTGCCGGTTACCGGCCCGAAAGCCATCCGGCGGTTACAGACAAGCTGAGCATACAGGTAAAGGGAGCCGGGCCCGCAGAAGCGGAAGAGCCCGGGCAACGGCTGACCGCTTCCATAGACGGGCTGACCGCAGGCATTGTAGCAGAGCGTCCTTTCAGATCGGGAAGCGCCAGCTATATACCGGTAAACATAATAAAGGATGGCACATTGCTCCGGGGCCGCGACCTGGCGCCTTACCTGGGCGCGGTTGCCCATATCATTTTAATAAGCAAAGCAGGTAAGGAATTCCTGCACATACACCCGATGGCCGATGCGCAGCACTCCATCATGGCGCATACGGTATTTCCCCGGCCGGGTATCTATCGTATGTGGGTGCAGTTCAAAACCGGCCAGGACCTCCATACGGCCGATTTTACCCTTGATGTGCAGGCAGATAAGGTGGCAGGACATGACAGGGCGGGCCGCCATCGTCATTAGCAATAAAAACCGGTTACCTTTCGGAATAATATCAGAATACTACCTGTTTGCAGGTAGTATTTTTTGTTTGAAGCCGGTAAATAGTTGCGAAATCCATGACAATTCCGGAATATCACAGCCCTCCTGTATCGCTTTACCGCGACAGCCTGGAAGAATCGATTGTCGATGAGCCCGGGTTTGCGGAACCGGATGTGTCCTGGCTTCCAGGCGTCGTGTCCTCTGATGCGGCGGTACCGGTATTGGCCATTTCGTAAGTAGACCTTTCTCCCCTTTCCTCATCCGCAGTATTGCCATCTCCGCAGGAGAGGGCAGCTATTGATAATATAAAGATGATCTTTTTCATTTCTGCCCCGTTTGGATACGCTTTGTGTAGGACAAAAAGAAGACCGCCGGTTTAATGACCTGATTGCAAATAATATAAGTTTTTTAAAGAAGGAAGAGGAGGCACTGATTTTCTACAAATGGGATAAAATATACCCGTTATACTACGGCCTGCCCTGTATTTATCCCGCATTTACGGTTTCTTGCTATAATGATACCTGCTGCCAACGTTCAATAGCCGGGCCGGGTCTTTCTTTTCGTCCGGACAAGAAAAATTTAACTGACAAAAAACAGAAAAAATGAAAAGACTGATTACCTGGGCAATAGTAGCCAGCAGCTATACACTTACGGCAAATGCACAATTGGCCCTGCCTTACGAAAACGGGTTTGATACCCCTGCCGAAAATGACGACTGGATTATCTACAGGAGGGGTATTACCGACGAAGACGGGTCACACATACCTGGGAGCCGATGCCCTCTGCCGGCGCTGTTTCCGCACCGAATATGCTTTTTCACGATTACCCGGTGGGCTATGGCGGCGAAGAGCTGACAGATGACTGGCTGGTGTCTGATAAGCTGGACATGAGCGCAGGAGGGAAGCTCTCCGCGAAATTGTGGGTATATGGCATCAGCGGCGGACTTATTGCCGGTGATACCATCGAATGTTACCTGCTGCGGGGCAGCCGGGATCCCGGCGCAGCGACCCGAACGCTGATCGCCTCGTTTGCGTCTATGGTTACAAACCTGGGGTTTATCGCTGAGCCGGCATGGAAAGATACAGCTGATATCAATATCCCTGCTGCCGGCGGCGAGGCATATATTGCCTTCCGGTATACCAATATTTTTGACTGGTTTACCGTAGGTATCGATGATCTCAGGATAACAGCGGGCTCCTCTACAGGTATTGCGGCTCCCGGGGGCAGCAGGCAGGTCATCAGCCTTTATCCCAACCCTGCGCAATCGCGTATTTACTGGGATAATATCCCTGAAGGAAAAGGCAGCGGGGAAGGTGCATTGACCGATCTTGCCGGCCGGAACATACGTTCTTTCAGGGCAGCGGCCGGTAGTCTTGATATAAGCGACCTGGATCCCGGATTTTATCTTCTGCACATCGGTAGCTCGTCAGCTTCTTTTATTAAAAAATAAATGAATGGAGCAGCGCATGCCCGCGTCAGCAGGTATGCGCTGCTCTTAAGATCAATCAGATTTAAAAATGTTCATCAAAAGGATTATTGAAATGATTTGGCGCAACCTGAAAAGTATCGGAGTGTTCGTAACGGTCATTATAATAAGCGTTGCAGTAAAAAGGGATGCCTCTGCGCAGGCCACGGATATGCGGTGGATATTTGGCAATGCGGCAGGAATGGACTTTACGGCCGGTGATCCGGCACCGTTCCTGGTACCTGCCCCCGATGATATTGGTTTTAATGCATACGAGGGTTGTGCCGGCGTATGCGATGAGACGGGAGCATTGCTCTTCTTTACCAATGGGCAGAAGGTGTGGAACAGGGAGTATAATGTCATGCCTAACGGGAGCAGTATTATCCCCATGGGGGCGCTGGTAGGCTCGACCACGCAGGCAGCGGCAATTGTTCCGGTGCCCGGCAGCGATGCCAGGTATTATGTTCTTTCCCTTGAAGAGCAGGGAATGCCGGGGAGGCTGTATTATACCCTCGTTGATATGTCGCTGAACGGTGGCCTGGGCGATGTGGTCGCAGAGGAACGTGGTGTTTTGCTGGGCGATGGCCTTACGGAAAAAATGATGGTTGCCCCGGGAAAATGCAAGCGGGCATGGGTAATAGTCAGGGCCAGGGCTGCTAACGAATACCGGGCATTTGCTGTTACGGAAGCCGGCCTGGATACGGACCCCGTTATATCTGTAACGGGGGATGGTCCGCTGGAAAGCTATATAACAGGAACGCTGAAATGCAGCAGCGACGGCAAAAGAATTGCGGCAACCTTATTTCCCCGTCCCCCTGAAAATATTACCGGCATTGAGCTATATGATTTTGACGGCGCTACAGGAGCTTTGTCCAATGCTGCCCTGCTTATGGAAAGGGTGGCTGGGCCCCTGGAAGCAGGCTATTACGGCCTTTGCTTTTCGCCGGATAATACAAAGCTTTATGCAGGCAGTCATTTTCCTAATACCATTCACCAGTTCGATATCAGTTTGCCGACCATTGATGCCATGCGGGCATCGGAAACCCTTATAGATGATATGGGTGTGGTAATCCCGGGAGATATGCGGACAGGGCCGGATGGCAAACTGTACATTGCGGCTTTTGAGAAAAATTATCTCAACCGCATCGATTTCCCTGATGTAGCAGGCAGCGCCTGTGGTTTTGTCAGTAATGCCGTCGTATTGCCTTTTGGCGCATCCTGCATGCTGGGGCTGCCCGCCGGTAATATCACCGCTTCCTCCGGGGCCATATACGATACTATAACCAGCAATACACACAGTGTTGCCTGTACCGAGGCGCTGCTTAGCTGCCCGGCGGCTGAAGGGCCTTATGTATGGAGCACAGGTGAGACTACCAAAGCAATTACGGTTACAGCGCCCGGTACTTACGCTGTCGTAAGCCGCAGCTCCTGCCAGGTAATGGTTGACAGCTTCACGGTAAGCTTTATTGATCCGCCTGCTTCTTTGCTGGGAAATGATACGACCGTATGCGCAGGCAGCGCTGTTGCCCTGGCGGTAACATCTTCTGTACCCGATCACTTTACTTTTTCCTGGAACACGGGGGCCGCCGGCCGGACCATAAATGTAACGGCGCCGGGGCGCTATATTGTGACCGCTTCCTTTGCGCCTTGTATGGTAACGGATTCCCTGGAGGTGACGTACCAGGACTGTGATTGTCACCTCGAGGTGCCATCGGCCTTTTCGCCCAACGGGGATGGCGTCAATGATATATTCCTGCCTGTAGGATCGGCCGGCTGCCAGGCCGTAGCCGGCTATTCATTAAGCGTCTATAACCGCTGGGGAGAAAGCGTGTTCAGCAGTAATGCGATGAGCAGGGGATGGAATGGATTACACTCGGGAAAGCCGGTTGAGGTGGGCGTGTATTTTTATACCCTGAGCTATACAGACCGTTATAATAAGCTGCAGCAAAGGAAGGGCGATATTATGGTGATCCGGTGATATAAGGTAAATCCGGCCCGCGGGGTTTCTTCCGGCAGGAACGCCCCGGTACTTACCTGACCAGGCCCATGCCTAATGCCTTCCGTATAAGCATTGCCGTGTTCTTTACATCCATTTTCAGGAGGATATTGAACCGGTAATATTCAACCGTACGGATGCTGATAAACAGCTTTTCAGCTATTTCCTGGCTGGAGCAGCCATCTGCTATATATTGCAGCACTTCCCCCTCCCGTTGTGTCAGCCGGGGTTTCAGGTAAGTTTCCCTTTTCATTTTACCCCTGAATTCCTGCAGCCTGTCTTCAAGCAAAGGATCGATAACCCGGCCGCCGCGGCATACGGTTTTTATGGATTCTATCAGCTGCCCGGGGGCGACTGTTTTCAGCAGGTAGCCCTCCGCGCCGAGGCGTAGCATATTGTGCACATATAGTGGCGCGTCAATATTGGTCAGTGCTATTATCTTAAGCCCCGGGTACAGCTTTAGTATCTCCTGTATCCGGTCGTCGCCAGCTTTGTCCGGCATCTGTATGTCCAGCAGCAGCACATCCGGCAGGGACCGCTGCAGGCCATACATAAGGTCTTTCCCGTCCAGGTAGGCCCCGGACAATGTGATGCCGGTTGCGGCGGCCAGCATATTGCCTAATCCTTCCAGCACCATAGGGTGGTCGTCAAGTATGGCTACTTCTATATTCCTGTTCATACGGCTGTGTTTAGATTGTTCAGGTTAAATTCCATGTAAACGGTAGTGCCATGTCCCGGTTCAGAGTCGACGGTTATATGACCGTTGACGGCTTCTATCCTTGAGAATATCTGCTTCAGCCCGATCCCGGGCGCCGGCCGGCCGGTATTAAAACCGATACCATCATCTTCCAGCGTTATCATCACCCTGTCGCCATGCCGCCTGATCTGCAGATCCGCGGCCCGTGCATGTGCGTGTTTCAGGATATTATTGATGAGTTCCTGCAGTATCCTGTAAACAGTAAGCGTAAGACCAGGCTGCAATCCTTCAATATTGCCATAGCCGGATACCGTAAGGGCAAATTCATTGGTTTTTATCTGTGCGGCGAGCGACTGTAAGGCATGCAGCAGCCCGTTTCCCAGCAGGTAGTCCGGCGTCAGGTTGTGTGCGCTTTTCCTGACCTCAACAGCGATATTCCTTGCCATATCTTCAATGGCGTCCAGCTCATTCATCCCGGGTATACCACGGTTTTGCCATTTCAGGGCGGCGATATTCATGGTTAAGGCGGAAAGCATGCTGCCTATACCGTCATGAAGCTCTCTTCCCAGCCTTTTCCGCTCCCGTTCTTCTCCTTCTATGGTAGCGTCAAGCTGCTTTATCCTGGTCTGCTGCTGTGCGATTTTAAGGGCCTTTGCCTGCAGTTTCCGGGTATTTTTTACCGACCGGTACATGGCTATACCTGCAATGGTGAGCAGCGCCGCCAGGGAAAGTATAATGCCCAGCTGTATATTTTTATCTTTTAGCATCCCTTGCTGCTTTAAAATGACCAGCTTCTTTTCCAGCAGCTCCTTATCCTTTTCAACGGTCCTGAATCTTACTTCATATTCGTTCACCCGGTTTAATGTTGCCAGGTCCCGGAGGCTGTCTTTCAGCGCCAGGTGGGTCCTGTACAGACGGGCGGCACTGGCGTAGTCCCCCGACAGGTAAAAAGCCTCCGCCAGGTCCGCAGTAGGCTCCAGGATATCTGCTATGCCTATCTTCTTCGCCAGCGCGGTCCCCTGTTGCAGCCTGGCAATAGCGGCGGGGTAATTGCCCGCGCGCAGCAGCGCCGCGCCCCATTCGTTATAATAAGCGGCCTGGTATTCCGGCTCTATACGGGGTATCATATTTTCCAGGCGACTGAAATAAGTAAGCGCCTGTTCCGGCTTTCCGCGTTCAACATAGCTGTTACCTATGTTGGTGGTCATTATAAAGTAGATGCTGCTGTCGGGAATGGTCTTTGAAAGCCGCAGGCATTCCCCCGCAATGCTGTCAAACCTGGCGTAATTCTTTTGTTTCAGGTGTACGTAGGCTTCATTGCACAACGCGGCTGCCATGGCCTTGTCCTGCTTCCACCTGCGGGCAAAAGCCTTTTGTTTTTCCAGGTAAAAGGGCATTTCGTTATATCGCCCCAGCTTCATCAGCAAAACGGTAAAATTATTCAACGCATTCACGGCCACATTCTGATCGGTTGATTCCATGGCTCGCCTGTAAGAGAGGAGGGCTTTTTCGTACCTGCCCTGCTCCGTATAGATCAGGCCGAGGTTGTTCCATGCATTATCCGTAGTATAGGCACTTAAGCCGGGATAGGTTTGCGACTGCAGGATGTACTGCTCGGCCAGCCCGTAATTGCCTTTGGTCAGGTAGGCGCCGCCTGTTTCCGCCAGGGCGCCGCCAATGCCCCGCCTGAACCCTGCCTTGCGGCTTTGCGCGATAATATCGCGAAGCAGCGCGATGCAGCTGTCGGGCGAGCGCTCCTGCAACCGATAGCTGTAAATGATGGTTTCTGCTATAGCATGCGTATCTGCGCTTGCATGTATCCCGGTATGTTCGGGAACGGGAAAAATACCTGCGGGTTTCTTCTGCGCATGAATGTCTTTTGCTGCAAAAACAAAAAAGGCGCCTAAAACAGCGCAGCGGATCAGCGGCCGGTATGTCCTGTTTGGTTTGTTTTTGGTCACTACTCGTTTGTTGGTAGTAAGGACATACTCCGGTAGCGGCGGGGTTTGGTATTAGCGGAGCAATATCATAAGCTAAATTGAGTAATAGCCATAAATGTATTAAAAACGGAATTACCTGTATTTCTACGTAATAAAAGCAAATGCGGCTGCCTCAAATTTGCCGCTATGACCGGCAATCCGGATAACCCGTATACGCTGAGGAGGCCTGATGCCCGGAGGAGCGTAAATATTTTTAAGACAAATACCGGGAATAATCTTGTTTATAACATCGCTATGCAAGCCTGTCCTTCAGCAACAGACCGCTTCCATAAAGAGGCTGTAGCAGGTGCCCTGCAGTTTATCAGGAACAATTTTACCCGGCAGATTACAGTTGCGGAGATAGCTGCCAGCGTGTATATGAGCACCTACCACTTTTGCCGGGTATTTAAAAAATATACCGGCTGCGCACCTTATCAATACCTGCTTGAGGCGCGGCTGGAACGCGCCGCTTTGCTCCTTGCCCATCCTGATAAGACCATCACCCAGATCTGCTACCTGAGCGGGTTCCGGCGCATAGCCCATTTTTCAGCCATGTTTACGAAGCGGTATGGTGTAAGTCCTACCGCTTTCCGATGCCAGCGGAAAGCGGCGCCTGCTACGGATGAAGAAAATAATGTGACTTCTTACTAGTGCGAAACCGCTTTTAGCCCGATAACAGAGCCAATCAGTGTCAGGATGAAGAAGATACGCCAGAAGCTTGCGGGATCCTTAAATACCAGGATGCCCAGCAGGGCTGTTCCTACTGCGCCGATACCGGTCCAGACAGCATAAGCTGTTCCCAGTGGCAACGACTGTGTCGCTTTGATCAGCAGTATCATGCTGAGCGCGCAGGCGACAAGAAACCCGCCGTACCATAGATACGATACATTTCCTGCTGCCTCTTTCGCCTTGCCGAGACAAAAGGTAAAGGCGACCTCGAACAGTCCCGCAATGATTAAAATGACCCAGTTCATGCTGTTTTTTGTGCAAAGATCCGGACGATTTTCGGAATAGAATTTTACAAATGATAAAAAAAGGATTTTATCATTTTATCCCGGCCCTGATCCGGCTGAGGCTTACCTGGGTGATGCCGAGATAGGAAGCAATGTAGCCAAGCGGCACTCTCTGCAGCAGCTCCGGCTTGTCCGTCAGTAACTCCTTATAGCGCTCGAGAGCGGTTTTAAATTGTCTTGCTATCAGTCTTTCTTCCGTCCTGACCAGCTCCTGCTCCGCCAGCTTCCTGCCCCAGTTGGCGATATGGCTGTCGGCCAGGTAAAGCTGCTGCAGCGCCCGCGCGTCAATCCTGTATAATTCGCTGTCCTCCAGCAGCTCGATATATTCATAGCCGGGCTGATCATAGATATAGCTTTTCATGGAAATGACGACATCCCGCTCCAGCCCGAACCAGAAAGTGAACTCACGTTCGTCCTGGTTGATAAAGGCCCTGACGATGCCTCTGCTGATAAAATAGATAAAATGTTCTGTTCGCTCCGTAGAAAAAAGCAGTTCGCCTTTTTTACGGCTTACCTTTTCAGTGATCAGGGCAATGCTGTCGCAGGAAGCGGGAGGAAGCGGGTATATGCTGTTCAGGATATCGGGCAGGCTCATACTGCTTTTATATGTTAAGTTGACTGTAGGAAACGGGCGGGAATGTTCCTGATATTAAAGGCCCGTACTGAATGACAGTACGGGCCTTTAATATTCATTTTTATAAATATTATTCGTCATCGCCTCCATCATCGCCGTCAGAGGTAGCGCTGGTAGCATTTTCCTTAACCAATTGCGTAAATTCTTTAGCAGGTTTAAAGGCCGGTATAAAATGCTCGGGGATTTCAACCGCAACATTTTTCTTTATGTTCCTGCCGATTTTGGCTGCGCGCCTTTTTACAATAAAACTACCAAATCCACGGACATATACAGCTTCCCCGTCTGACAAAGAGCTTTTCACTTCTTTAAAGAACGTTTCCAGCGTGACCAGAACGTCCACTTTCGGAATGCCCGTTTTATCGGCAATGCGGGCTACCATATCTGCTTTCCTCATAATTATGCCTTTTGATAATTGGTTAAGTATTTTTTACAATGGTTGCTAATGATTTAAATGCTGAATTCTTATTCAAACATACAACACTTATGCTGTAATAATACTTTATATGTATAAAATTTTTTGTTAAATAACCATTTCACTACTTTGTTATTGCCTGTTTTTGGGCATCTTTTTCAGGTAATAGGAAAGGTAGGTGCAATCCGTAAGCAGCTGGCTGTAGGTGCCGGTTCCGCTATAGGATGCTACCAGTTGCCTGAAGTAAGGGCTGGACAGGGTATTGGCCAGATAATCATTATTTTGGGAAGGATCGTAACGGTATTTATCCTCCGTCGGCCTGAAATTTTTCTGCCAGCATTTAGCCATCATATACAGGCACCTTGCCTTAAATTCCTGGTCATTGCTTTTATCAAACGCCAGCTGGTAATATCTTAATGCTTCTTCGCAGCTGTAGTAATCCCTGTACTCGGGTAACAGCGCCTGGCGGGCATCGCTGTCAAAATAACCCAGCTGGTCATTACCGCTGCGGTAATAAATGCCGGCATTCCAGGACAGGCCGTAATAGGTCATGCTATACAGGCCGGTGGCATATTTATACAGCTCTTCAGCGCTGGCTTTTTCTCCGCGGTCTTTAAGGCGCTGCATTTCCAGGGAGAAGGCATGCCTGGTATAAACAGGAAGATCTTCCTCTTTAGGCTCCTGGGTATCTTTGACCCTGTCCGTAAAAGGATCCAGCAAAGCATAGTTATTGGCAATGCTGTCGGGTATGGTTTTCAATACAACCAGCGCTTTGGCAAAGTCGTGCTGGCGTATGTAGCGGGCGCCGATATAATCATCAAGCGCTCCGTCCCTGAACGGGCCGGCTCCTGTCAGCCACTTGTCAAAAGGCTTTCCTGATCCCTGCTTCCCTATAAAGGTTTTCAGCGTAATAATATTATCCGTGGATACCTGGTCCAGCTCGGAAAAGAAGGCGGGTTCCAGCTTGGTGCCGTTGGTGCCGATCGTTCCCCTGGCGATGCAGAGAACAGCTTTAAGTGTATCCTGCTGTAATATATACGTATTGGGAAGCACTGAAAGGAGCAGGTTCCTGTATGCACGGTTGAAATAGCTGCGCGTCGCTGCCCTTTGTTCCAGCCATTGCAGGGAGGGCAAAATGGCCGCTTCTGTCTTATCGTTGATCTTCCCGTCCCTGCATACCTGCAGCAGCAGCCTTTCTATATGCAGCATATCCTTTTCCTTGTCTGTCGGGTTGCTCTTCTCTGCCGCTGCCAGCCGGCTTTCACAGTTCTTCCATTCACCTTTGATAAAGCACAGGTAAGCTGCTGAAAGGGACCAGAACGCCTTGTATTTGCTTTTTTGCTCTGCCGCTGCCTTGTCTGCGAAAGCAAGCAGATTGTTCAGGAGCTGCTGCTGGCGCTGCAGCTCGTTCGCCCGCTCTTCGCTCCGGTAGGCATCCGCATCATATCTCTTGCTGTCGTAAAAATAAGGGGCGTTGTTAAAGCCACTTTTCCGCCTTAGTACAGGATCGAAGTACCGTGATTCCAGCTTATTGATTTCCCTGGTCATCACTACATCCAGTCCCGGAACATCAGGGTCAAGGGCATATGCTTTCTTTATAAGCGGCAGCGCGTCTTCGTATTCGTGCAGCGCGTCCATGATGCAAAGCACCGCGCGTTGGTGGTCATCGGTACAGTATTGCTCTACCTGTTTTTTATCTGCCTGCCTTTCATTTTCATGGCTGGCGAAGCACCAGTCGTAGCTGATGTATACGCTTCGCTTTAATTCCTCGCTGCCGTCGAATACCAGCGAATATAAATACGCCGCCCTGTTGTAATCTCCCTGCCTGTAATACGCTCCTGCTTCAAAGCCCAGGCAGCGGTAGTACATGATGTTGCCTGCTTTATTGCCGCCTACAAGCTCTTTGTACAGTTCGTGCGTACGCACATAATCCTCTTTATAAAAAGCCATCCGGATCACCTGGTACGCGTAGCGCCACCGGAAAAAATCCTGTTTGGCAGCCTTGTGCAGCTGTAAGCCGTTCTTGATCATTTTGTCCATATGGGCTGCATCCCTTTGGGGCAGCTCCCATGAGCTTTCCTGTACGGCATTAGGCTCGCATTGCTTGGCATACATTAGATAGCCGAGCGCTTCGAGGTCTTTTTTCTCCAGGAACCATTTTGTCATGCTATTGGCTGCCACGGAATCCGGTATTTTCAGCGGCTTCGCCTGTTCAATATGATAATAAAGGGATTTAAGATCATTATAGCCGAATTTATAGATAAATCCGGCAGCGTCGCTTTCGCTGATCCCCTTGCCTGTATAGCCAAGCCATTCTGCGATATTGTAATCAGGCAGCTTTTCCCTGTGTTCATCCTCTTCCCAGTAATACTCATCATAATACTTTATCCAGCCGGTATAATAGAAAGGCCGGTAGGCAGGACTCCCCGCCATGTCGTTACGGAAAAAAGAATAATAATAATCATAGGGATCATCTCCGTCTGCACAGGCCTGTACCAATGACTCGAAAAAAGTACAGGCAATAATAATCGCTATGACTGAAGTGAGCTTTAGCGGTTTCATGTCCGGGTAGTTTTGCAGCAGTAAAGGTAGGAAGGAATCTTCAAGAGGGGGAGATAAGGGGTTATTTTTTAGCTTTGAAGTTGCTGGGCATTTAATTCTTGGATACATAAACATTATCTTTGATCCTTATCAAAAAGGAAGTGCTCATTTAAAAAATTTATCCAGAATGAAAAAAGTACTTATCCCTGTTTGTATGGTGGCGCTTGCGGCCTGCAACAGCACGCCTGCAGCCAACAAAGAACCATTAAAGCCTATGGAGAAGCCGGTTTACCCGCAAACAAAAACGGTTGAGCAGACCGATGATTATTTTGGCACCCGGATAGCGGATCCTTATCGCTGGCTTGAGAACGATACGGCAAAAGATACAGAAGCATGGGTAAAGGAAGAGAATGCCGTAACGGAGAAATTCCTGTCGCAGATACCTTACAGGGGTAAGATCAAAGAACGCCTGACGGAAATATGGAATTATCCCAGGTATAGCGCGCCGCATAAGGAGGGCAACTGGTTTATTTCCTATAAAAATGATGGTTTGCAAAACCAGGCCGTGCTTTATGTGCAGAACGGGCTCGAGGGTAAACAGGAGGTATTGCTTGATCCCAACAAGCTGTCGGCGGATGGTACCGTAGCCTTGCAGGCAACCGGGTTTTCTAAAAACCAGAAATACTTTGCCTATGCGGTCTCTGCTTCCGGCAGCGACTGGCAGGAGATCCATGTGATGGATTTCGCCACCCGTAAACTGCTTCCTGAAAAGATCGAATATGTAAAGTTTACCGGTTTGGCCTGGAAAGGGGATGAAGGCTTTTACTATAGCGGCTATGACAAACCTAAAGATGAAAAGACAAAATACAGCGCCAAAACGGAATACCAGAAGATATTCTTCCATAAAATAGGTACACCGCAAAGCGAGGACAAGCTTATCTATGAAGACAGGCAGCACCCGTTGCGTTATGTAGGAGCGGGACTTACAGAAGACGAGCGTTTCCTGGTGCTCTCCATATCTGAAGGCACTGATGGCAGCGAGATCAAGGTGCAGGACCTGAACGATAAGAATGCCAAAGGCTTTACTACGATAGTTCCCGGTTTTAAAACCAACGCAAATGTTATTGATAATGTAGGCGACAAGCTGCTGTTACAGACCAACCAGGACGCGCCTAATTATAAGGTAGTATTGGTCGATCCAAAAAAAGCCGATCCCGCTTCCTGGCAAACGGTCGTGCCGGAAAAGGAAGAAGCGCTCGAAGGTGCTGCTACCGGTGGCGGCAAGCTGTTCTGCAGCTACCTGAAGGATGTATGCACACAGATATTCCAGTATGACCTGGACGGACAGAACGGCAAAAAAATAGCGCTTCCGGGCTTAGGTACGGCCAGCGGTTTTGGCGCTAAGAAAGAAGACGGGTATTTCTTCTATACCTATACCTCGTACATCTACCCGCCCACCATTTTCCGGTATGATATTGCCAGCGGCAAATCTTCGGTGTATAAGAAATCAGAGGCGAAGTTCAATCCCGATGAATATGAAAGCAAGCAGGTGTTCTATCCGGGCAAGGATGGCACTAAAGTCCCTATGTTCATCACCTATAAAAAAGGTATCAAGCTGGACGGGACAAATCCCACCATGCTGTACGCCTATGGCGGGTTTAATATAAGCCTCACGCCGTCTTTTTCCGTAGCCAATGCCGTATTCCTGGAGAATGGCGGTATATACTGTGTAGCCAACCTGCGCGGCGGCGGCGAGTATGGGGAAAAATGGCATAAGGGCGGTATGCTGGAAAACAAACAGCATGTTTTTGACGATTTTATAGCGGCTGCCGAATACCTGATCCGGGAAAAATACACCAGCCCGGGAAAGCTGGCAATACGTGGCGGCTCTAATGGCGGATTGCTGATCGGCGCCTGTATGACGCAGCGCCCCGAGCTGTTTAAAGTGGCTATACCACAGGTAGGCGTACTGGATATGCTCCGCTATCATAAATTTACTGTAGGCTGGGGCTGGGCGGTAGAATATGGCAGCAGCGATAAAAAAGAGCAGTTCGATTACCTGATCAAATACTCTCCGCTGCACAATATAAAGAAAGGTACCTGCTATCCTGCCACGCTGATCACAACAGCGGATCATGATGATCGTGTGGTGCCGGCGCACTCTTTCAAATTTGCTGCAACACTGCAGGCAGCGCAAGGTTGCGATAACCCTACGCTGATCCGTATAGACAGCAAAGCAGGACATGGCGCAGGTAAGCCTACAACCAAGATGATAGATGAAGCTGCCGACATATGGAGCTTTGTATTCTATAATATGGGCGTACAGCTTTAATAACAGACCCGTAAAATGAAGCGGCAGTTACAGGTAAGTAACTGCCGCTTCTGATTTTCAGCCATCGCTGTTTATTATGACAGCATTTTTTCGATCTCTGCAAAAATAGCATCCGGCAAAGCCCCGGACCATAATACTTCATGGATGTGCCCGGCAATTGGGAGCTCGATGTTCAGGCCTTCTGCAATTTTCTTCATACCCTTTACAGCATAGTATCCCTCTGCCACCATGTTCATTTCGGTTGTGGCAGACATAACGGAATAGCCTTTGCCGATCAGGGAGCCGAACGACCGGTTGCGGCTGTGCGGCGAATAGCAGGTTACCAGCAGGTCGCCCAGGTAGGCGCTTGTATGAAAATCCGGGACTTCGTCAGAAGGATGCACCTGGTCAAACTGTACCTGCAGGAAGCGGTACATTTCCCGGTAGCAGTTGGTAATGTATACGCTCAGGAAATTGTCGCCGTAGCCAAGGCCATGAGCTATTCCCGCGCCTACCGCGTATATATTTTTCAGCACGGCGGCATATTGCGCGCCCCAGAGATCATGATTGACCGTAGTACTGATATAATCCGTCCTGAATTCTCCGGCTGCCTGCCGGGTCAGCTCGTCATTAAGTCCGGAGAAAGTAAGATAGCTCAACCGCTCCTGTGCTACTTCTTCAGCATGGCAGGGGCCGGTAATAGCGACATACTGCTCGTCGGATATATTGAATTTCCCTTTCAGGTAATCGTTCAGCAGCACATATGCCCCAGGTATAATGCCTTTGACCGCGGAGATGATGTTTTTGCCTTCGAAAGATGAAGGCGGCAGCGACTCCAGTACCGGGGTCAGATAAGCTGAAGGTACGCAGATAATGACTGTTTCACAGTTCCGGAACAGAAGTTCAATATCTGCAGTGGGTAAAAGAGAGCCCGGTTTAAAAGATACAGAAGTAAGGTATTGCGGGTTATGCCATTTCTTTTCAATGTACGCTACGGATGATTCATTGCGCATCCACCAGTGTATGCAATGGCCATTGTCTGTAAGCATTTTGGCAAGAGCTGTTGCCCAGCTTCCATTCCCGATAATTCCGATCATTATGCTTGATAGATTATTCCAGGGGCGAAAGGTACTATGTTCGTGATGTAAATAAAAATTTTACTTTACCGGAAATATAGTATCGGCGGCCTGCTGCAAAGTTACCCTATGGTCATAATAAGAGAGCCGGAATTTCTTCCGGCCCCTTGTCCCTTATTTACAACTTGCTGATATAGCTTCCGAGTGTATCCTTGAACTGGTAACCCTCCACCAGCTTGTCCTTACCCAGCTTTTTGTATCCTGCCAGACCCCATAAAGCAAGCTCTGCAAGGAAATAACGGTCCTCTTCCGGAATACCCGGCTGGTACCGGTCCAGCAGTTGTTGCAAAGGTTTTACCAGTTTAAGGCGTTTTTTATATTCATCGTCTTCCAGGTTGTCCGGTAGCTGCAGTTCATTATCCGTGAACCAGTCTATTATTTCCTGGTAAGGGCTCTTTTCCTTCGGACGTTCCAGCTTTTCTATTTTAGGGAAGTATAAGGGGAATAAAGTACGCACGGCATTTTCTATCAGGTGCTCGGCCACAGCTGCGGCGCCTTCCTGCTCTCCCTCATATACCAGCTCTATTTTCCCGGTAATAGCGGGAATAATGCCCATAAAATCGGATAGTCTTACGGTAGTCTTCCCGGCATTGCTTTTCAGCAGCCTTCTTTCGGCGGTGCTCAGCAGGTTCTCGAAAGCGGTAATGCTCATCCTGGCGCTGACGCCGCTTTTGTAGTCTACAAATTCGCTGTTCCTTGCTTCAAAACCTATCTGCTCCAGCAGATCTCTGGCCAGGCCCGGTATATGCACCAGCTCGCTTTGCCGTTTGTCCAGGCCAGCTTCCTGCTCTGTGATGATCCTGGCCGTTTTTATCGAATCGGGATAATGGGTCAGTATCTGGGAGCCGATCCTGTCTTTAAGGGGGGTGACAATGCTGCCCCGGTTAGTATAATCTTCAGGATTTGCCGTAAAGACGAACTGCATATCCAGGGGCATCCTTACTTTAAAGCCGCGTATCTGTATATCGCCTTCCTGCAGTATATTGAACAAGGCTACCTGTATGCGTGCCTGCAGATCGGGGAGCTCATTGATGACGAATATGCAGCGGTTAGCCCTGGGGATCATACCAAAGTGGATTACCCGGTCGTCGGCATAGGATAATTTCAGGTTGGCCGCCTTGATCGGGTCAATATCGCCGATAAGGTCGGCTACGGTAACATCAGGCGTAGCCAGCTTTTCATAAAACCTTTCCTCCCTGTGCAGCCAGGCTATTGGCGTATCATCGCCTTTTTCTTCCACCAGGTCCCGGGCATAACGCGATATGGGATTAAACGGATCATCATTGATCTCCGAACCTTCGATGAAAGGTATCCATTCATCAAGAAGATTGACCATCAGCCTGGCAAGCCTTGTTTTAGCCTGTCCGCGAAGTCCCAGCAGGTTTATGTTGTGCCTGGATAGTATCGCTCTTTCCAGCTCGGGGATCACTGTATGCTCAAAGCCCCATATGCCGGGAAAAGCTGTTTCATTCCTGCTGATCTTTTTCCTGAGATTATCCCTTAGCTCATCCTTAATGCTGCGGCTGGAATATCCTGATTGTTTCAGTATGCCGAGTGTTGTTATATTCCGGTGGTTCATATGTAGCGTTTGCTTATCTGACTCTTTTTTTTCTGTTTGTTTCATAATCTTCAAATATCATCTCGCCAAGCCCTTTTAAACCGGTATAAAAAGCTTTTCCCTGGTTGGCCTCTGTAAAGCGGCTGACAAACTGCTGGAGGTAAGGGTCGCTGGCGATCATAAAGGTGGTAACAGGAATATGCAGCTTCCTGGCCTGCTGCGCCATCGTGTAGCACCTGTCTGTTATATAATCGTCCAGGCCCACACTATTCATATAATAGGTGCCGTCAGCTTCTCTTACACAGCTTGGCTTTCCATCGGTGATCATGAATATCTGTTTATTGGTATTCCTTTTCCTGCGCAGCAGATCCATCGCCAGCTGCAGGCCTGCAACAGTATTGGTATGATACGGTCCGACCTGCAGATAGGGCAGATCGCCGATAGCTATTGGCCAGGCATCGTCCCCAAAAACAATAATGTCCAGCGTATCTTTGGGATACCTCGTTATGATCAGCTCGGCAAGGGCCATCGCTACTTTTTTGGCGGGCGTTATCCTGTCCTCACCATACAGGATCATGCTGTGACTGATATCGATCATCAGCACCGTGCTCATTTGCGCTTTGAACTGGGCATCTTCAACAACCAGATCCTGTTCGGTCAGCCGGAACTGATCAGTCCCGTTATTGACCTGGGCATTTTTAATGCTCTCGGTCAGCGATATCCTGTCAAGCGCATCGCCAAAATGGTATTCCCTGAATTCTCCTGTGTGCTCATCCCCGTTCCCGGAATATTTGGTCTTGTGATTGCCGGCTCCGCTTTTTTTCAGGTTGCCGAATATCTGTTTCAGGGCCTGCTGGCGAATGATGCGTTCTGTCTTGGCGGTTATACCCATTCCTCCATTCCCATCTCCGCCGGTCTCCTCTCTCAGGTAGCCTTTCTTTTTCAGGTCCTCAATAAAATCATCGATAGTATAGTTTTCGTCTGTAAGCTTATATTCTTCATCCAGCTCCCTTAGCCAGGCAATAGCTTCTTCCACATCGCCTGAAGTATGGGTGATCAGCTCGGTAAATATCCCGAAAAGCTTATCAAAGGGTGTGATTTCAGGTGCTTCGTATTGTTTGAATACAAAGCCGTTTCTCTTTTCATTTCCCATAGGAATTTAAAATTAGGATTATTGGCAGTAAAGGGGCAAAAAATATCCTTATAGCACGATCGGATATTCATATGATATTGATTATTTAATATGTCCGCTTTGCCATTTTTTACGCGGGACGGCAGCATGTATCCCGGATACGGCGTTTTAAAGTAATTTTACAGATCTGCGGCAGATAAGCCGGTTAAATATAAGGGTATGGAAAATGACCAGATGCGTCTGGCCAAAAGAATGGCGGTACTGGGCTTTTGTTCCCGCCGTGAGGCCGATGAATATATTCTGAAAGGATGGGTAAAGGTGAACGGGCAGGTGGCTACGGAAAAGGGAATGAGGGTTACGGAAAATGACCGCATAACGCTTAACGCTGAGGCGAAGCAGCAACAGTCGGGGCGCGTTACGATATTATTGAATAAACCGGTAGGGTATGTAAGCGCCCAGCCGGAAAAAGGCTATAAGGCCGCCCTTGACCTGATTGTAAAGGAAAACCGCTGGACTGAGGATGGGAGCAATGTAAGGTTCAACGAGCGGCACCGGTATGGCCTTGCTCCCGCAGGCAGGCTGGATATTGATTCTGTAGGCCTCCTGGTATTAACCCAGGACGGCCGGGTGGCCAAACAGCTTATCGGTGAAAACAGCGATATTGAAAAAGAATACCTGGTAAGGGTTACGGGTAAAATAGCCGCCAATGGTCTTCAGCTGTTAAATCATGGCCTTAGCCTCGACGGGCAGAAGCTGCTGCCGGCCAGGGTCAGCTGGCAGAACGAAGACCAGCTGCGCTTTATCCTCAAGCAGGGGAAGAAGCGGCAGATAAGACGTATGTGTGAGCTGGTGGGCTTACGGGTTACCGCCCTGAAGCGTATACGTATGGGGAAAGTAAAGCTTGGGGCATTGCCTCCGGGCAAATGGCGATACCTGGGACATAACGAAACTTTTGGGTAAACGGAAATGACTGTCGATTATGAAAAAATATACTATTGATTACCTGCTGAAGCCTGTACATAAATTTATTCACCTGGAGTTTACCGGCGGGATCGTTTTGTTTCTTGCCGTAGTGGCAGCCCTGATCTGGGCCAATTCACCTGCAGGGGAATCTTATTATACCATATGGGAGCTGGAGCTATCTGCAGGGATAGCCGGCAGTACATTCAGTCAGCCTTTGCATGTCTGGATCAATGATGGCTTAATGGCCCTTTTCTTTTTTGTGATCGGCCTGGAGCTTAAACGTGAATTTATTGCCGGTGAATTGTCCAGCTGGAAGAAGGCTTCCCTGCCTATGATTGCCGCGCTCGGTGGCATGCTTGTCCCTGCGTTAATATATACTGCCTTTAATCATGATCTTCCTTCTTCTGCCGGCTGGGGCATACCGATGGCTACGGACATTGCTTTCGCTTTAGGTCTGTTGTCCCTGGCCGGAAAGCGGGTGCCGCCTTCGGTTAAAGTGTTTTTGTCGGCGCTGGCAGTAGCTGATGACCTGGGCGCTGTGCTGGTTATTGCCATATTCTATACCGGCAGTATTGCCTGGGCGCCTCTGCTGATAGCGCTTGGGGTATTGTGCCTATTATGGGCAGGCAACCGTATCGGCATCAGGAGTACCGTTTTCTATCTTATCGGCGGGGTGATCGTATGGTACTTTTTCCTGCTTTCGGGAGTGCATGCGACTATCGCGGGTGTCCTGGTTGCCTGTATGATACCGGCACGTACAAAAATAAATGAAGAGCAATATGTGACCAGTATGAAGCGCTATACGGATATGTTTGAACGTGCTATCCCGCAAAACAATTCCCTGACTACGGCAGAACAACATCACACCATAGGGAGGATCAAGAAGCTCAGCCTCGATGCAGAAACGCCATTGCAGAAAATTGAGTCAGGCCTGCATCCCTGGGTGGCATTCCTCATAATGCCTTTGTTCGCTTTGGCTAATTCCGGGATTATTATTGACAGCAGCTTTTTTTACTCTTTAACTACCCCCGTTAGTATGGGGGTTTCAGCAGGGCTTGTTATCGGTAAATTTGCGGGGATAGCCAGTTTTATATGGCTGTCGGTAAAGCTCGGTTGGACGGAATTGCCGGTCAATGCCGTATGGCGGCATATGATCGGAGTAGCTTTGCTGGCAGGGGTTGGTTTTACAATGTCCCTGTTTATCACAGCGCTTGCTTTTGATGATCCGGGGATGATCAACAGCGCTAAATCCGGGATATTACTCGCATCTTTTATTTCAGGGATTTTGGGTATTATCGTCCTTAAAAGCGGGCAAAAAGGTAGACCTGCTTATTGATTTATAAAAAGCCAGTGATCAATGAAGCTACGCAATCCTGCCAACGGATTATTACTGGGTTTTAATTTTATCTGATGCGGGAGCTTCTTGAAAAATTTGGTGATTACTGCCGGGAAACAATCGCAGCCAATGCTGTTGACCTTTCTGCCATGCTGTTCAAGGATGATAAAGAAAAGGACGATTTTATTCTCAGGCACTTCACTTCACTGATTGACATCATTCTGGAGCATATACCGGTTTTTGAAAGCTATGTAGACCGGCATGTGGCCATGCAGCTGAAACTTATTGCCTACCAGCATCTCGAAGATTATAAATTGCATATTTATAAGTCGCTGGGACAAAAAGATCAGACTATCTGATATTATTGCTGCCGGTTAAAATCTATCGCATGCCCAGTGTCAGAGTGGGGCGATACAAACCTGAGATTGAGAAAGCCGGCCATTGTTTGTGCAAATTGCCGCTGGTATATATTGCGCTTTTCTTTTATCTCGCCAAACGGCAGTATATCGGGTCCCATCATAGCCAGCCATATAGCCCCGCTTCCCCTGATCAGGAAAAGATGATCGGTCCAGGTTGTTTTCTTTTTTCCGCGGCCATGATCAGTAGTGATCAGGAATGTAGTATTGTTCCGGTAAAAAGGGTCTGCCTGTATCATAGCCCATAGCTCGCCGATCATACGGTCTGTATTGGCAATAGATCTTATATAGTTGTCATATTCGCCATGATGCGCATATTCATCAGCTTCACCAAATGATACTAGCAGCACTTTGGGATGCTCCTGCTTTATATATTCCCTTGCGGCCAGGTACGTTATTTCATCATGACGGGTATGTCCTTTTTTACGTATAAAGCGCTGAAGGCTATCAATCATTTCCGAGACGGTATCTTTTCTGTCCAAAGCTTCATAGCCGCTGTTGATATAAAAGTTGCAACGTTGCTCATTAAGAATAAAAGGAAATATATTCCAGGAAGTAAAGGCTGCTACTTTACCGGTATAACCAGGCTGGCTGTTGATGAATTCCAGGACATTGACATTCTCATTTGCGACCGGTGTATTGGGAATCAATCTGGGATCAGCATTGCCCGTCAGCATTTCATTATATCCCGGGTAGGAGAATTTATACCAGTTGGCAACATTGACGTGGTTTTCATAAGTTCTGTTACCATAAATCTGCCCTCTTTTCGCGATAATATTCCAAAGGAAAGGCATAAGCCTGCTGCGGCTTTCCTGCCGGCTTTCGCCGCCATACATCTGCCGGAGCAGAACGGCGTCGCCTGTATAAGCGTCAGTAGCTGCAATGCCTTCATCAAGACCCAGGAACACTTCCTGCCACCTTATCCCGTCAATGGTAATGATAAAAAGATTGGGAGCCGTAAGGCTGTCGCCTGCAGATGCAGGTAAGTAAAAAGCCAGCACGGTAAGTAATAGTATTACAGCTTTCATACCCGGAGCGTTTTGCAAAAGAACGAATGCAAAATGTCCTTTTTGTCAGCGATAAATTACGTGATTACTATTATTTTTTAAACAAATGGTTACAGTGCGGGGGCCGTCGGTACAAAGCGTATTGGCTGATGCTTTCCCCGGATACACGAAAGCCATGCGGAAAGCATGGCTCTGAATGTTCTCTGGCAACAGGCATTGATTTCTTCTTTGTGTTCTGGCTGCCTTAATGTAAAGCAACCAGGTGCAAATTTACGATCATGTTTCCAGCAGCTATAACCGATGTATATCTGCGGGTATATTTTCAATATCTGTATGGTTTGGCCATGTATCCGTAACATTATCCTTTAATGAATTGTAATATCCGGCTGTCGCCCGATTAATTACGATATATGCAAATGGTTCCACATGTCCCCGGTAAGCTCCTCCAGCGACCGTAGTTTCAGATCGGCCAGCCCGAAACGTTTATCGGTATATTTCTCCGCTTCCGGAACCACAATAACCTTCATACGTGCAGCTTTTGCAGCTACCATACCATTTACCGAATCTTCAAGCGCTATACAGTGATGTGCAGGTATATTCAATGCATGGGCACATTGCAGGAATACCTCGGGGTGCGGCTTACCAAACAGCGCGCTGTCGGCAGAGATCAACGCATCAAGATATTCCCGCAGCTCAAAGTGATCGATCAGGGCATCGAGCATTCTCATAGGAGAAGAGGTAGCCAGGCCGGTTTTGATTCCTGCCGCCCGCATCCAAAGAAGACAATCCAGTGCTCCGGGCATAATACGCCCGTGCTTCTTTGCCTTTTCTATAATATTGTCCAGTATATCGTCCGCTATCTGTTGGGAAGTAGCCTTGCCCGGCCAGGGAAAACGCTCTGCCCAGAAAGCAGTTACTTCATAGATCCGCAGACCGGTTGTGTGTTTAAAATCCGCATAGGTGATGGGTACCTGGTAGCTGGCTGCCACCTCCTGCATACTTTGTCCCCACAGGGGTTCTGTATCCAGCAGTAACCCGTCCATGTCAAAAATTGCCGCCATTAATGTTTGAATATTTGCGGGAAGAATTCCCTTTTAATACCACAGTTATATTCTTTGCAGAGCGAGTCTGCATAATTATCAAGATATTCATCATAGATACCTCCGCGCCGGTAGAACTCCGTTCTAACTATTTGCTCAACATATCCGACCGCGCCAAGCTCGCCTTCTTCATACGCCTTTTTAAGAACTGGTAATACTACGCGTTGCCGAAGAAGCGTATCGGCCATGTGCAATACTATGATCCACTGTTTGCTGGCCCAGGGGCCTCCCTCTCTTTCAGAAATATAGCCACCCTTTTCCTGCCAGAGTTCAAGCAATCTATCCCTGATTTTGTTATCTGTATCCTTCCATATTTTATTTACTTCATCAAGACATTCTTCATCCTGGCACTCGCTTGCTTTCAATGCGTGTTGATATCTTATCTTCTGATCGAGATACGCCAGTTTCAGGATTTCCAGGCCGGCCTTCCATTCCCGATGACCTTCGTTAGCATAAAATGCCTGATATCGCTGCTCTATAAAAGACGCTATCTCCGGGTTCTTGCATAGATTTGGTGTTATCAGGCAATTCGTAATAGTATTGTAAGGGTTCCGCCCCTCATCAATATCCTTCGCCAGCTTCCTGTTTACATAATGATAAGCAGAGTCTTTTATGCCCAGCGATTCATAGGCTTCTGCAAGCGCGATCAGTTCTTCATTGAAAGGGTATGTTTTGCCGGAGCAGAGATGGATTACTGAATCATACTTTTTCGCTGATAAAAAATGGTACCATTTCAGTTCATCCTGCGAAAAATGACTGACAATGAAATTCTTATCGTCCTGATATTTATCCTTTTGACTGAAAAGGTTATTGGCGAAAAATACGAGGAAGACTATTGCGGAGATTTTCAGCAGGCTGCTGTTCCCGGATATTGTTTTCAGCATTGCTTTATCAATATGCTTCCCACATGCCTTCCATATGAGACGGGCATTTATAGGTCTTTAACTGGAAGGAAAGGGTAAACTGAACAAAAAGATACTGGTCTTTGGTAGCCTTATCACCGCGCTGCTTGCCTTCCCGTCCCAGCTTTTGCCCGTCTACCATGGGTGAGCGGTCCTGCAGGATGCCCGCAACTGTAGGCCTGGAAGGGTCAGTGCCGAACTTTCCCGCTCCTACATAAGTCTGGCTTACATCATCCATATAATCTGTAAATGTAAAGCGGTTCATGATCTCGAAACCAAGGTTGAGCCCGGGGCTTATCCAGTATTTGATACCTGCTCCTACCGGGAGACAGATGCTGAAAGGTTTATACTTACGGTCGGCATACTCTGAAGTATTCTGGCCTTCTGTTCCAAGGCTGCGCAGGTTATAACGATGGCCCCCGTACTGGGTATAAGGTTCATAGTAAAAGGCTCCGATACCACCGGCCAGGTAGGGCGTAAACCTGCGTTTGGGATCGCCTGTGCTGAACCAGAAGAAATTAAACTCGGCCATTACGGTTGCTTCTACTATATCGGAGCGGAAGCTCAGGTTCCTTTGTTTTTGAAACGCATTGGAAGACAGCCGGTCATCATAACCTATTTTTGTATAATTGACCGAACCTCTCAGGGAAATATAAGGATTCAGGTACTGCCGCACAAAAAGCCCGCCGGCGGGACGTATATATTTAAATCCGTAATCAGGGTTAAGATCGCCGAAATACTGCGAGGCTCCGAGCATTATTCCATACTCTGTCGAGGTAAAAAAATTCTGTCCTGCGGCAAGGCTGCAGGTTAAAAGGGCCGGGAACAGAAGGAGCTTCTTTAGTTTTATGTACATACGCACTTCGATATCTATAAACGCTTCGCTCTTTAAACATATTGCCCTGTAACAATGAAAAATACCTTGCTACAGGGCAATTACAGGCATATTGATTGTCGGTTATTTTGTCATATACATGACCTCTTTCACCAGCTTTACCGTGCGCGGAACATCGGGGAGGTATGCACCTACCAGGGTTGGCGCGTAATGCATATTGGCATCAGCGGATGTAATGCGGCGGATGGGGGCGTCAAGATAATCAAACGCATCTTTTTGTACACGGTAGCTTATCTCAGAAGAAATTGAAGCAAATGGCCATTGTTCCTCAACGATTACCAGCCTGTTTGTCTTTTTTACGGAATTGATAATCGTTTCATGATCCAGTGGCCTGATCGTGCGGAGGTCAATTACTTCAGCGGAGATCCCTTCCCTCGCCAGCTCTTCTGCTGCTGCCAGGGCAACTTTCATCATTTTATTGTAAGAGATGAGCGTTACATCGCTGCCTTCTCGCTTGATATCTGCCTTGCCGATCGGAATCAGGTATTCTTCCTCAGGTACTTCTCCCATATCGCCGTACATCACTTCGGATTCCATAAATACGACAGGGTTTTCATCACGGATCGCCGATTTGAGCAGCCCTTTGGCATCATAAGGATTGGAAACGGATATGACTTTTATGCCCGGTATGTTGGCATACCAGTTCTCAAACGCCTGGGAGTGCTGCGCACCCAGCTGTCCTGCCGAGCCATTCGGCCCCCTGAAAACAATAGGACACCCGAACTGACCACCACTCATTGACAACATCTTTGCCGCATGGTTGAGTATCTGGTCCAATGCGAGCACCGCAAAGTTCCAGGTCATAAACTCTACTACCGGGCGTAAGCCGTTAGATGCCGCGCCTACTGCAATAGCAGCAAACCCCAGTTCCGCGATCGGCGTATCAATTACACGCTTGGGTCCAAACTCGTCAAGCATACCCTGGGAAACTTTATAGGCACCGTTATATTGCGCCACCTCTTCTCCCATTAAAAAAACGCGTTCGTCCCGACGCATCTCTTCGTTCAGCGCTTCACGCAATGCCTGACGGAAAGCAATTTCTGCCATAATGTTGTCTATCTTGATTTTAGAGACGGTAAAAGTAAGACTTTCCTGCCAAAAATATAAACAAAAAACTACGCCTTGCCGGCGTAGTTCTCCTGATAATCTATATGCTATTTCTTTTCTTCAGCTTTTTTCTCTTCTCCTTTTGACGGCTTAAGATTGATAAATACATCCTGGCCTACGGGCTGGTGAACACGAAGGCGGAGACTGTCGCTGCCCGCATGGATAATATCGAAGATCATTACCTGCTGTGCCTGCATCGGATTGGGATTTTCATTCTTTTTTTCGAACGGATCAAGCACAAGCTTTTTTCCTTCATCAGCAAAATACCAGCGGGCAGTGTCTGTGGCCATTTTGCTGAATGTAACAGCCTGGCCGTCTTTCATCAGTTCAAAAGAGAAATCGTCACTGGCTTCTTTCATTTGCTTTTTCATCTGCTCAGGCTGCTTGTTTACTTCTTCCCTGGCCATTTTCTTGATGGTTTCCAGGTCAGATGTTCCATAATGCCTGGCCATATTGCTATCCACTTTTGTAAGCGAATCGATCTGGGCTAGCTGCGATTTCATCTGCACCTGCAGCATGGAATCCTGAGAGGGAACCTCGATAGCTGTTGCCTGCCATTTACCGGTTATATTTGGGCTATTGCCTTGCTGGCATGATGCCAGGGAAAACAGGCCGGCGCCTGCCGCGATTATTAGAGTTTTGCGAATCATGGCGCAAATGTAATGAATATGTTGATACGTCAAAATGAGATCACAATATCGCGGCCAAAATAGAGAGAGTGAGTACTCGCCTTTCTGTATAATTTTAATAAAAATATAATGATGTGTTTCCGGAAAACCCTAATTTTAGCTGTTTTTTATCGAAAATATTAAAATAATTTATTATGGTTCAACCAAAAGAACAGACGGTGAAATCAGCATACGGAAATATGGATGACGCAACCAGGCAACGCCTTGAAAAACTGAAAGTAGTTACCGTGATCGGTGCGGGCACTATGGGCAATGGTATCACGCATGTATTTGCCCAGCATGGCTTTAAAGTTCACATGATGGATGTATCAAAAGATGCATTGGACAAGGCCCTGGTCAATATCAGCAAGAACATGGACCGCCAGATATCGAAAAACCTTATTTCAGAAGAAGTGAAAAATGCTGCGCTTGGTAATATCCAGGCTTTCACTACCCTGGTAGACGCAGTGAAAGATGCAGACCTCGTGGTGGAAGCCGCTACTGAAAATATTGATCTGAAAATTAAAATATTCCAGGAGCTGGATAAGGTTTGCCCTGAAAAGACCATCCTCGCTACCAATACCTCTTCTATCTCTATTACAAAAATCGGCTCTTTTACGAAACGCCCCGAAAAAGTGATCGGGATGCACTTCATGAATCCTGTGCCGGTAATGAAGCTGGTGGAGATCATTAATGGTTACGCAACTGAAAAAGAAGTTACACAGACGGTTTTTGATCTCTCAGAACTGCTGAATAAAGTTCCCTGTGTAGTGAATGACTATCCCGGCTTTATCTCTAACCGGATCCTGATGCCGTTGATCAATGAAGCTATCCTGTCCTTACAGGAAGGCGTTGCCGGTGTTGAAGAGATCGACACTATTATGAAGCTGGGTATGGCTCACCCGATGGGTCCGTTACAGCTGGCGGATTTTATAGGGCTCGATACCTGTTACTCCATTATGAATGTATTGCATCTGGGCTTTGGTAACCAGAAATACGCTCCGGCTACTTTACTGGTCAATATGGTACAGGCAGGATTTAATGGGGTAAAAAGCGGTGAAGGTTTTTATAAATATACACCAGGCAGCAAGGAGCTGGTGGTAAGTGACCGCTTCGCCGGCAAAAAATGGCAGATGTAATTTTAATAAAATAAACAAGATGCCGCCCGATATTTCGGGCGGCATCTTGTTTTATCGTTATAAATTGTGAATGTACAGGAAACGGGCTTACGCCTGGGCGGTTTGTGTTCCTGCAAAATGAGATTTAAGTATTTCAGTAAGATTGGAGCTGACCATTCTTACTGCTGAGTGGATCATATTGTCAAAAGCCAGTACCTGGGATATGCCATGCCCGATGATAACCGGGGCGTTAATACCCAGGATAGGGGTGCCGCCATATATCTCGTAGTTGAACTGGTTCAGGAAATCATCCTCAATTTTTCTTTGCTCCCGGAATATATGGTAGATGGATTCAGCCATCTTTAAGGCTACATTTCCCGTAAACCCTTCACAAACAATTACGTCGGAGTTATTTAAAAACAGATCACGCCCCTCCACATTTCCTACGAAGTTAATAGAGCCATGTTCTTTCAGCAATGGATAAGTAGCTTGTGCGAGCAGGTTTCCCTTTCCTTCTTCTTCACCGATATTCAATAAAGCAACCCGGGGATTGTCCAGCTGCAGCACATACCTTGCATACAGGGAACCCATCTGGGCAAACTGGACTAGGTGCTCGGGCTTGCAATCAGCATTGGCCCCTACATCCAGCAGGAAGTTATATTTGCCATCCAGCTTGGGAATAGGAGAGGCAATGGTTGGCCGCAGAACTCCGGGTATCGCTTTGACAGTATACATTGCGCCTACCATCATTGCGCCTGTATTGCCTGCGCTTATAAAAGCATCAATGTCGTTTCGCTGCAGCAGGCTGAAGCCTTTCACAATACTGGAGTCGGTCTTTTCTTTCAGCGCTTTTGTGGGATGCTCGTGCATGCCTACGACTTCCGAGGCATGTACCAGCGTATAACGTTCTTTATACGATGCCAGCAAATTCTGGTAAGGAGTGAAAGCATCCTGGTGCCCTATCAGTACAAAATGAATATCCTGCTGCCCGGGAGACTTTTCGATGTAGGATAAAACGCCTTTGACTGCCTCTTCAGGGGCATAATCTCCCCCCATGATATCAATCCCTATCTTCATTTGGGTCACACAAATGTTAATTGGACAAAAAGAAAATACCAGGGCAAAATACCCTTTGCCGGATACTTTGCCCCGTATAGATCAGTTAATGTTACTTTCCGGTTTCTGTTTCTTCCGGTGTAGAGTTGTCAATGACAACCTTTCCGCGATAGTACATTTTCCCTTCAGACCAGTGTGCACGGTGACGTATATGTGACTCCCCAGTTACTGCATCAGTACTGATAGTAGCAGCTACTGCTTTGTAATGCGTCCTGCGTTTTGCGCCTCTTTGCTGAGAGTGGCGGCGTTTAGGATTTGGCATGATATTCTATTTAAAATTAAAAATTATTGTTTCAGATCGGTATCTCCTTTAAATGCGTCCAGGCCTTTCCAGATGGTTTTTGCCGGCTGTGCATTGTCAGTCATTTTTTTCAGTAGCTTCAGGGCTTCAGGGTTACATCCTTCGCTGCCATCTTCTTTATCCGGGTGTATATGCTGGATCGGAATACTCAGCATAATAAACTCGTATATCCACTCTGCCACATCCAGCACGGTCTCGCTTCTGGGTATAAAGACCACATCATCCTCGTCTTCCTTTTCCCCCTCGCCCTGCAATTTGACTACCAGTTTGAATTCATCCCAAAGGCGTAGCTCAAACGGGTCTCCGCAGCGATCGCAAGCTACATTTATTTTCCCGTCGATATCAAAATCAAGCAGGAAGAAATTACTTTTTTTATCAAAATTTAATTTTACGATGGCTTTCAATCCATCAAAATCCTGGTGATCATGGTTAAATACCTCCAGGAAGCTGTCATCTATTTCAAATTGAAAATGATGCATTCCTTCTTTCAACCCTACATACGGTATCTCAAAATCACGACGGTGCTTCATTTCAATAAACAGATTATAATTACCCTGTGCTGTTTCTTATACTACAGATATGCAACGTAAATATTGCTTTTCAGCGGCATTTTGACAACAACCCGAAAATCGGGCTGCAAAGGTAATAGATTTTATCGGAAAAACTACATCATTTTATTTCGTTTGAGCAAATACCGGTACAGGACCTGTTCTACAGGTTCATTAATATCACAATTAACGAGATCTATGTGGTATTGATGGCATTTGTTTTCCAGCTCGGCCCGGTACCTGTGCAGGCGCCGGAGATATTCTTCCCGGATATCCTCGGGGTTAAGCTTCAGCGTCTCCCCGCTTTCCATATCCACAAATTCGTATGGCCTGTTACCGAATCTGAATCCCCATTCCTGCTTCCCTTCGCCAACATGGAAAAGGATAACTTCATGTTTGTTATAGCGCAGGTGCTGTAAAGCTGAAAACAGGACCTCCTGGTCTGCAGGCGTATCTGCCATGTCACTGAAAATAATTACCAGCGAGCGTTGGTGCAGTCTTTCAGCCAGTTGGTGCAAGGCTTCTGCTGCCGCTGTCTTTTTCCCGGTATTCCGTTGCTCCAGCAGCTTTTCCAGCCGGGTTATGAGCATACGGTTATGCCGCTGTCCTGACCTGGCGGCCGTAAGCTCATACAGCGCTTCGTCAAACAGGGCAAGCGATGAGGCATCCAGCTGCTTCTTAAACAGCTCAAACAGGCAGGCGGCAGCGATACAGCTGAAGCTGAGCTTATTCTGCGCGGCTTCTTCCGGGAAGAACATGGAAGCAGAAGTATCTATGGCCACACAGCAGCGGAGATTGGTCTCTTCTTCAAATTTCTTTACGAACATCCTGTCATTGCGACCATATACTTTCCAGTCCACATGCCTGAGATTATCCCCGGCATTATAGAGGCGATGCTCCGCAAATTCAACGGAAAATCCGTGGAAAGGGCTTTTGTGCAACCCGATGATAAACCCTTCGACAACCTGCCGTGCTATAAGCTCCAGATTCTCAATGATACTTTTATGGGGTAAAACTGCCATACCGTAAAGGTAAGCTCCCGGCGGGAATTTATTCCTTTTAAATTCCCCGAGATTTTAAGCCGATGCTTTGGAATTTAAAACAGGATTTTTATCTTTGGCTGATCATCTTTCTTTAACTGATGTCTCACATATGAAAATGAAGTTTACTAAGATTGCCTATACTTTGCTGGCTGCAAGTATAATTTTGGCAGGGGCCAGCTCCTGTACCCGTGAGTTTACCTGCCAGTGCTATATTTCATATTCGGGACAGCCGGGATTACCCGATACCACGCTTAGAGAATATACAATAACAGATACCAAGAAAAATGCGGAGAAGCTTTGCCAGGAGCATTCTGGCACTTATGAGAGCGGCGGCATCAGGACCGTGGAAACCTGCGATCTCTGGTAAGCAGCAACTATAATGATTCTGACAGGCAGATGCATAACCCGGAGGTTATGCATTTTTGCTTTACAGCCATACTATTTCTAAAAACACCTAATTCCTTCATCTTTTACCTAACTTTGCCGGCAAAATTTCCACATTGAAACCTATTCATATAGCAGCAGTAGTTATTGCCTTGCTGGTTACCGCGGGATTATATTTTGGCGCTAATACCATTCCACCAGTAAAGAAGCCCGGAGCAGAGCAGCAGCGCCCTTCGGGCAATATGCCCGCTGCAGGGAACATGCCTGGCGTTGAACTGCCTGAACCGGCAGATTTCGATTCGCTGAAAACAGCAGTCGTAAAGAAGATGTCGCCACAGCTGGCCGCAAGGATCAAGGACAAGGAGCAGCAGGTAGCCACTGCCGCTTCAGAACCTTTAAAGATCGCCGCCAACGAGGAGCTGGCAGCCTTATGGCAGTCATTTAAATACCCTGCAATAGCCGCTCATTACTTTGCGGAAGCGGCAAAGTTGGAAAATTCAGAAAAAAAGCTGAACTTTGCAGCCCATTTGTTTTTTGAGCAGCTGAAGCAGGAACATAACCCCAATGTGAGGCAATGGATGGCAGACAATGCAATTGATTGTTTCACAAAGGTTTTGGCGATTAACCCGCTTAATGATGAGGCCCGGATCGATCTTGCATCCATATACATAGACGGCACGGGAGAGACAATGAAAGGTGTACAGGAACTGCTGACTATAACAAGGAGAGACTCGACCAACCTGGAAGTAAATCTCATACTGGGAAGGATGGCGGTAGAGTCAGGGCAGCTGGATAAAGCGATTGCTAGAGGGGAGCTGATCCTGAGGCATTACAAAGATAACTGGCAGACGAGGGTATTTATGGCGGAAGCCTATAAGCGGGATGGGAAGCCTGAAAAAGCGAAAGCGTTGCTGAATGAAGCAAAATCTATCAAAAACGATCCGGCATTCAGCAAAGATGTAGATGAATATATGAAGACCTTTTAAGGTTTTTCAAGATAACGGTAAATTATTTTTTAACAACAAAAAACTTGAGCTATGCCTTGTGGTAAAAAAAGAAAACGTCATAAGATTGCAACCCACAAACGTAAAAAACGTTTAAGAAAGAACCGTCATAAAAGTAAAAAATAACGTTGTTTTTGGAACCGGATATTGTTTGCCTTCGGGGCAGAGTTATTGGGTTCATTCCTTTTATATAAACTTGCTAACCCGGATACCCGCTTAACAAGCAGGTTTCGGGTTAACATTTTTTAAGCGGTGTAGCAAATATGCTGCCCTGCTCTTTGATATTTACAGAGAAGCGGGAGCAGGTTGATTGACGAAAAAACAGATATCATGAACAAAGAAATGATTATCAATTCGTCGGGAGATGGTGTGGAAATTGCGCTTTTGGAAAACAAAAAACTCGTAGAACTTCATTACGAACATAATAATTCGGCATTTGCCGTTGGTGATTTATATCTTGGTAAGGTTAAAAAGCTGATGCCCGGCCTTAATGCCGCTTTTGTTGATGTTGGATACGAAAAAGACGCCTTTCTTCACTATACCGATCTTAGTCCGTATATCCGTTCACTCCTGAAATTTACACATACGGCCATCAGGGATAATTCGCCCGAAGGTTTTGATTTTGGAAAATTCCGGAATGAGCAGGAAATATTAAAAACCGGTAAAATAACCGACGTGCTGAACCAAAAGCCGGAGGTGCTGGTTCAGATTCTCAAAGAGCCCATTTCCTCCAAAGGACCGCGCCTCAGCTGCGAGCTTTCCTTACCGGGAAGATTTGTGGTACTTACCCCTTTCAATAATTTTGTTTCTGTTTCCCGGAAAATACATTCGGGAGAAGAACGCAAACGACTGCAGAAGATCGTTGAAAGCATAAAGCCCCAGAATTTCGGCGTTATTGTAAGAACCGCGGCTGAGGGCAAAAATACGGCCGAGTTGCATACCGACCTGATGGAGCTGGCCAGTCAATGGAAAAGTATCCAGCTGAACCTCCAGAAAGCTCAGCCGCCAAAACGGATATTGAGCGAGCAGGGAAAGACAACCTCCATCCTGCGTGACCTGCTGAATGAAAGCTTCTCCAGGATCGTCGTGAATGAAAAAGGTATCCTTAACGAAACAAAGGAATATATTTCCAGGATCGCGCCGGAAAAAGAGGAAATTGTCAATTTCTACCATAACGGCCAGCCGATATTCGACCATTTTGGCATCACCAAGCAGGTGAAAGCCGCATTCGGCAAAACGGTCAATCTTTCCAGCGGCGCTTACCTGATTATAGAGCATACCGAGGCTATGCACGTAATCGATGTCAACAGCGGTACCCGTGCGGCTGATGGCAACCAGGAGGAAAGCGCGCTTAAGACCAACCTTGAGGCTGCGGAAGAAATAGCCCGTCAGCTGAGGCTAAGGGATATAGGAGGTATTATCATTGTCGATTTCATTGACATGAAGCTGCCCGATAACAAGCGCAGGCTGCATGATGCCATGTCGGAATTCATGACCGGAGACCGTGCCCGACATACCTTACTGCCTATATCGAAATTCGGCCTGATGCAGATCACCCGGCAAAGATTACGCCCGGAGATCAATATAACGACTGCCGAAGTATGCCCTTCCTGTAAAGGAACCGGGAAAATAGGCCCATCTATACTGATCACGGACGAACTGGAGAAAGATTTCCAGTTCCTGATCAACCAGGGACACCGGAAGCTGAAATTAAGCGCACATCCTATGCTGATCGCTTACCTGAAAGAAGGAGGAATCTGGCGATCCCTACAGTGGAAATGGTACAGGAAACACAATGTATGGCTGAAGCTGCAGGCAGATAACAGCTACCAGCTGACCGAATATCATTTTTTTGACAGGAGAACAGAAGAAATTATCAAGCTTTGATTTAAGCTTACAAACGGGCCCTGCTAACGGGGCCCGTTTGTTATTCTGGCAATAGGAGCTGCCGGTAAGTACTGACCGTATCCACAGGAAAATAGCGGAAATCCATATCGGAAGCAGGAATGGCCCGGAGGCAGTCCGCAATAGAGTCTGGACCTATATTTACTCTTCTTAAAGCATTTGCTTCATCATCTACCACCAGGGTTTTACAAGGGGTAATACCCAGCATGGACGACGCGAGCATTGTTTCGACCGGCGCTCCCCAGTTCATGATCAGTTTTTTCTCCAGTTCGGGATCGGTAATAATATACCCTTTATCAATGCCCTTCCTGTTCATGAATGTAACAGAGTCCATGATCCAGTGGGATCTTGCCGTGAACGGCGCCGAAGCGATAACGATCGTGCAGATACAATAGGTCAGAATACTACCTGTAAGTATTGCCTGCGTTTTTCCCTTTAGCCCGGGTAATATATAGTAGACAAAAGGTGCTGACATGATGATGATCAATGGCAGCAGCTCGCTGTCTGTGTAAAGGGTATAACAGAGTCAAACGTCATGCTTACAGAAAAAAGATATGCCGCCGCAAATACCAGCGTCAGTATCAGCGATAGCCATTTCCCCCGGCGTATAGCGCCCGCCAGGCCGGCAATAAAAATCAACCCGGAGAACAGGTGGGTGCTGAATGCCTGCCGGAAAAAATACAAAATCACCGGGTTGCGGAACAGCATACCTGCCGATTTTACAGTAGCAGTTTTTACCCATTCGGTTTTACCGGAGTCGTACCATCCATGACGCATCAGCCAGAATTTTCCCGCGCATATTGCAATAAGCAATGTGCTCAATACCATGGCCTCTCTGAAATTATAAGGGCGTAAATTTCTGTCAGCAATAGTAAACAGCCACAGCCAGGGAAACCACAGGCAAGCCCAAATAAGCGCCACCGAGGGGAATAAGCTGGGAAGAGCGCAGCCAAACCGGTATTCGTTAATTAAAAAGGTTTTATAGTTAATAATATAGGTAAAGTAATGGGATGGATCCAGGAATAGCATGCGTTCCCGGAAAAAAATAACCGATAACAGGGTTAATATAATAAAAAAGACTATAATTATATATTTCATCTCGGGGTTTTAAGCAGGCTGCTAAGACAAAAAATAATTCAAATATCGCCGGCTTTCCTGGAAAATGTAGTTGCTGCCTGATAAAGGAATAGAAACCTTTTATCCTGCTCCTTGGTAATTGCCGTATTTTGGTTGTAACTTTGCGGTTTGGGCAAGGTACAGATAATTGCCCAGGGAATGTGATTATGGACAACAGCACAGAATTTTTAGAAGAGATAGCCGAGAAGGAGTATGAGCATGGCTTTGTGACCAATATCGAAATGGACATTTTGCCCCCCGGCCTTAATGAAGATACCATTCATTTTATCTCGAAAAAGAAAAATGAACCGGAATGGCTATTGGAGTGGCGTTTAAAGGCCTACCGCACTTTTATAAAGATGGAATTACCCTCCTGGCAGAATTTTGAAATGCCCGAAATGAACTTTCAGGGTATATCTTATTATGCCGCGCCTAAAAATAAGGTAAAATATAACAGCCTGGATGAAGTGGATCCCGAGCTTCTGGAAACCTTTAAGAAACTGGGCATTCCGCTTTCAGAGCAGAAAAATCTCGCGGGAGTTGCTGTAGATGCTGTATTCGATAGCGTATCGGTAGCTACCACTTATAAGGAAGAGCTGAAGAAGCAGGGGATCATCTTTTGTTCCTTTGGCGAAGCCGTACAGGAGCATCCTGAACTGGTAAAGCAATATCTTGGCTCAGTGGTACCCCACAGCGATAATATATTCGCTGCATTGAACGCTGCCGTATTCTCAGACGGATCGTTCGTATATATACCCAAAGGCGTACGTTGTCCTATGGAGCTGTCTACCTATTTCCGTATCAATGCACAGAATACGGGGCAGTTCGAACGGACACTGATCATTGCCGATGATGACGCCTATGTAAGCTACCTGGAAGGTTGTACCGCGCCAATGCGCGATGAGAACCAGCTCCATGCCGCAGTAGTGGAAATAGTGGCGCTTAATAACGCCGAAGTAAAATATTCTACTGTTCAGAACTGGTATCCAGGCGATAAAGAAGGCAAGGGCGGCGTGTACAATTTTGTAACCAAGCGAGGTATGTGCAAGGGCCGGAACTCAGTCATATCCTGGACACAGGTGGAAACGGGCTCTGCCATTACCTGGAAGTATCCAAGCGTTATCCTGATGGGAGACAACAGCTATGGTGAATTTTACAGTGTCGCGGTAGCCAAAGGCAGGCAGATAGCGGATACCGGCACCAAGATGCATCATATAGGCGCTAATACCCGCAGCCGTATTATATCCAAAGGTATATCTGCCGGTAATGGTCAGAACAGCTATCGCGGGCTGGTACAGATAGGCGCCAGAGCGGATAATGCCCGCAACTTTACCCAATGCGACTCTATGCTTATCGGTGACCGTTGCGGCGCGCATACCTTCCCATATATTGAGTCAAAGAACAACACGGCTACACTGGAGCACGAAGCTACTACGTCCAAGATAGGAGAAGACCAGATATTCTATCTTAACCAGCGTGGTATTGATACAGAGAAAGCAGTAGAGCTGATCGTGAATGGCTTTGCGAAGGAAGTGCTGAACAAGCTTCCCATGGAATTTGCAGTAGAGGCCCAGAAGCTGCTGGCCATTTCTCTGGAAGGTAGTGTAGGTTAAAAAAATAGTCAATAAACTGACGAATAACAGGACTGCAGCAGGCTGCGGAGCCGGTAATTCCGAATCTAATATCTCAGAAATAGTGTTATCAATAAAGAATCTCCACGCAGGAGTAGAAGACAAGGAAATATTAAAAGGGCTGAACCTGGAAGTAAAAGCAGGGGAAGTGCACGCCATCATGGGGCCTAACGGCGCAGGTAAAAGCTCGCTGGCTTCCGTTCTCTCCGGCCGCCCGAATTATGAAGTAACGGCAGGAACTGCCATCCTCGACGGTAAGGATATATTGGAAATGTCTCCGGAGGACCGCGCCAGGGAAGGTGTTTTTCTCGCATTCCAATACCCGATAGAAATACCCGGCGTATCCAATATTAATTTCCTGAAGACCGCGATGAACGAGATCCGCGCCTACCGCGGACAGGAGCCGCTTACAGCAAAGGAATTCCTGGCTTTATCCAAAGAAAGGCAAAAGCTGGTAGAATTTGACGCCAGGCTGGTGAACCGCTCGCTTAACGAAGGTTTTTCGGGAGGAGAGAAAAAAAGGAATGAAATATTCCAGCTGGCCATGCTGGAGCCTAAGCTGGCTATCCTTGATGAAACCGATTCAGGTCTGGATATTGATGCATTGCGGATCGTATCCCGTGGGGTAAATAAGCTGAGAAGCAAAGACAATGCCTTTATTATCATTACGCACTACCAGCGTTTGCTGGATTATATCGTTCCGGACTTTGTACATGTGCTGAGCGATGGTAAAATTGTGAAGACCGGTGGTAAGGAACTCGCGCTGGAACTGGAGGAAAAAGGATACGACTGGATAAAAGAAGAAGCTGTTAGTTAGCATGAGCGTTCAGGCAGCTAAGTCCACAACAAAAAATATGATGACCAATCAATTGGAAACACCACTATACGAAAGCCTGGTTGCAAAATTCGAGATAGCCGAGCTACAGGCAGGTTATCCTGAATTGAAAGCTTTGCGGAAAGAGGCTTTTGATACTTTTAAAGCGCTTGGTTTCCCTTCCATCAAAAATGAGGAATGGAAGTACACCAATGTGCTTCCTTTTGTAAAGGAAAATTATGAGCTGGATGTAGTTGAAACCGCTTTGACGAAAGAAGAGCTGGATAAGACAGCGCTCCTGGTATCAAAGCACAGCGATGAAATACAGCATTCGCTGAAAGGCGAGCATAAAGGCGCTTACCGCCTGGTAATTGTAAACGGCAAGATCAATAAGGAACTGTCTTTCCTGCCGGATAGTCAGGCGCTGGATATCTCCTCCTTTTCAGATGCGGAGCATAAGGCGTCTTTCCATAAATATTTCGGCAAGATCGCTGTCGTAAAGGACAATGCGTTCGTTGCCCTGAATACGGCTCTTTATAACGATGGCCTCTTTATAGAGATGAAAAAAGGCATGCAGCTGGATCAGCCGCTGCATATCATCAATGTGTTCCTGTCGGCCGCTGATGTATTGTTACAGCCGCGCCACCTGTTCATCATCAATGAGCAGGCTTCCCTCGAGATCATCGAAACGATCATTGCTGAGGATTCGCAGAATGCCATACTGGTTAACGGTGTGACCGAGATCGCGGTAGCGGAAAACGCACATTTCCACCACTATGATATACAGACAGGTCGTACAGGTATGCGTTATATCCAGCGTACGGAGGCAACCCAGCAAAAGAACAGTAATTACAGCAATTATACCTTCACTTTCCCGGGATCAGATTTTGTAAGGAACAACCTTACCCTGCACCTGGACGCAGCCGATCTGGAAAGCCACCTGTACGGATTATATCTGTCATCAGGTGCCCAGCTGATAGACAACCATACCGAGGTGCACCACAAGCATCCGCGGGGTGAAAGCAACCAGCTGTATAAGGGGGTGCTGATGGATAAATCCAAGGCGGTATTTAACGGAAAAATATATGTTTACCAGGATGCTCAGAAGACCAACGCTTTTCAGCAAAGCAATAATATCCTGTTCAGCGATAAGGCTACAGTGAATGCCAAGCCACAGCTGGAAATATTTGCCGACGATGTAAAATGCAGCCACGGTACCACTATAGGGCAGATCAATAAGGATGCGCTGTTTTATCTGCAGAGCCGGGGCATCAGCGAGGCCAATGCAAAAAATCTTATGGTGAATGCCTTTGCTTTTGACGTTACACAAAAAGTAAAGATACCGGCTATCCGTACCTACCTGGAACGCATGATTGCCGGTGTGATGGAACAAGCCTAAGTTTTTTACAATTAATCAGTAAAAGGTAGTAAGGTCAGGATCAGGAGATCGACTTTATTACCTTTTTTGCTTTGCTCCGGAATCCCGGGCTTGGCGATAATGCCAGCTCGGTTTCAATGGTTATTTTCAATTCATTCCTGATCTCGGGATAAGTATGGCTGAGGCGCTCCAGTATGCCCATGGAAAAAGCGCGAACGGCAATGGTTTCTTTTGGATCGGCGAGATACTCAAAGCATAAATTCATCAGTTCGCCATGAACTGCGGGAGGAATTGTATGTCTTTGTAAAATGCGCAATACATTTCTTTTTACAGCCACCGCTGTACCTTTATCTTTCATCCTGCCGATCATCCCGGATATATAGTCTGTGACCAGATCCGGGTGATTATCAGCCACGGAAGAAATTATCCAGGCTGCCCTCTGCACTACCCGGTATTCATCATTCATAAACAGGTGCATTAGCTGTTTTAGCTTATGTGTGTCATTACCTATCCATTTCGTTATCCTGATAACCTGTGATCTGGAATGTTCTTCCAGTATAGCCGAACGTAAATCCATAACGTTAATAAAACTGTGCGGTCAAATATAGCTAACAATCAAGGAATCGCTGTTTTTGCGGAATTAAATCAGGATACTGCAATAAGTTGCCCCTTTCCCATATACTTTTTAACCCGCTGCCGGTCTTATCATTATAACGAATGATAAAGCCCCTTAATGGTCCTTTATTTTACCTGTGAAAATAACAAAGCCCGCAACTTTATTGCGGGCTTTTTGTATTTATACTGTGTAAATAATATAGATTAACATAACTTAAAGTATAAGTTTGGCTTTCTTTAAATATTGCTGTTATAATTTCACATCTTAATTAAAACCAGTTAATTATGAAAAAGGTACTTTTATTTGCCGCCTTAGCCGGAAGCATCATATTTTCAGGAGACCAGGTATTCGCCCAGGGCAAAGCTTTTTACAAAACACCCTACAAATCCAGGAACAGCGGTTCCTTCGACCGTTCTTCCAATTTACTGAGCTTCGGGTTCGGCGTTCCCAACCGTTCAGGGGCTGACTATGATTACTGGGATGATGACCGTGTAGGCTTCGGTCCTATGTATGTAAAGTATGAACATGGGATCATTGACGAGATCGGCATTGGCGTATATGGCGCACTGGCAGCATCACGCTACAAGTATGGCCCTGACAACCGCTATAAGGATAATGTACTGGCTATAGGCGTGGGTGTTATGGGGTTTTACCATTTCAACAAGCTGATACCCGTCAGGAAGCTTGATGTCTACGCCGGGGCCGGTATCGGGTTTCGTAGCATAGGATATTCCTACGATGATGATTTCCGCGGAGATCATGACGACCGTTCAGATTTTGACCCCGTGCCTTTATTTAAAGTAGGCGCCCGCTATTATTTTACCAGGGTATTCGGTGTATATGGAGAAGGGGGATATGATAAGATGAGCGATGTGAACCTGGGCATAACGCTGAGGTTTTAAATAAAACAGGGTGCGGTTGTTTAAACCGTACCCTGTTTATTAATTTGTATTGTTCTATGCCGGCTCAGCCTGGACCGCATCATCGTAAATCATAATTTCATTATAGAGCGTGTCGCGCTCAACGGGTATCTTGCCTACAGAACGGATCAGCTCACACAGCTGTTCTGTGGACATAGCCGGCGTCTGCTCCTCGCTGCCGGCCATAGAATATATCTTGGTCGTATCATCAATAGTGCCGTCCAGGTCATTTACGCCATAGGCTAGCGTCAGCTGCGCTGTTTGTCGTCCAAGCATAGGCCAGTATGCCTTTAGGTTGGCGATATTATCCATAAATATCCGGGCAATCGAGTACAGGCGCAGATCTTCTGCTACGGATACTTCCGGTATATGCGACATGTCGTTGCCTTTATTGCGGAACTTCAGCGGTATAAAACAGTTGAAGCCGCCGGTCTTGTCCTGTAGCTGGCGCAGGCGGTTCATATGGTCTACACGGTGGGCGTAGCTTTCGATATGGCCGTAAAGCATGGTTGCGTTGCTGTGCATATCCAGGCGGTGCGCTGTTTCATGTATTTCCAGCCAGCCGTCCGCATCAACCTTATCGGGACATATCCTGTCCCTGATCTCCTGCGCGAATATTTCGGCGCCGCCGCCAGGCAGCGACTGCAGTCCCGCTTCCTTCAGCTTACGCATACCTTCTTCTATAGACAGCTTCGCTTTCCTGATCATATAATCAAGCTCTACGGCAGTAAAACCTTTCCGGTGCAGGTCGGGCCGGTGCTCCTTTATCTGGTTCAGGAGGTCGCAGAAGAAATCAAGGTTCATTTTCGGGTGAACGCCGCCGACGATATGCACTTCGGTCACGGGTTGGCCGTCATACTTTTTTACCATATCCAGCATCTGCTGCACGCCCATTTCCCAGCCATCTTCCCGGTTCTTATAGGTGCGGGAATAAGAACAGAAATCACAGGTGAAAATACATACGTTGGTTGGCTCGATATGGAAATTGCGGTTAAAATAGGTTTTCCTGCCATGCAGCCGCTCCCGGATAAAATTAGCCAGCGAGCCCAGGTAGTTCAGCTCCCCCTTCTCAAAAAGGAATATTGCCTCTTCTTCGGAAACACGTTCTTTATGGATTACTTTCTCTGCAACGCGGTAAAGATCTTTATCTTTTTTCACGGAAGCCAGCAGGCTTTCCGGGAAGGATACACTATGCCCCATATAATTCATGCTTTTTGCTCGTACAAAGGTACGCATACTCGTTCTATTGAGTACCAGGTTTTCAGCTATAGTTTTTTTGAATTTCCGGATTGTAAAAACAAAAGCCCGGTTGAAAACAACCAGGCTTGACAGCTATGAAAATCCGACAAAAATTTATTGCCACCAGGTCCATTTAACGCCCAGCGTAAACCAGCGGCCGGGCATAGGCACAACACCTGTTTCAATGTACTTAATATCGAATAAGTTATTAACATCCGCATAGATGTTGAACTGCTTTTGCGTGAAGGACAGCTTTGTGTCAAATAATGTGTAAGCGCCGCGCTGGAAACCCGGCACATTATCCGGAGCGTTCATTCTTTTCTGGTACCTGGCTGTTATGGTGAGCGCCAGCTTCTGCCTGTAAGCTATATTCAGGTTACCGCAAAGCTGGTGCTGCAGGCTGTTGATCGCATAGTTCGATATAAGCGCTTCGCCGTTGCCGTTTACCGCTTTGCCTATCTTAGGCGATAGATAAGTGTAGGACAGCCCTGCCAGGAATGTCAGCGGTATATTGCCGGGAGCAACCCGGTAATCTGCTGAAAAAGTAAAGCCGCTTGTATTCAGGGTCTGGAAGTTCTGCGGCTGCCATGGCTGCGCCGAGTCAGCTTTAACCCAGTCGATAAAGTCGGTGCCATGGCGGTAAAAATAGCTTACCTGTGCATTAAGTGCATTGTCGCTGTATTTAAGCCCGCCCTCTGCAAAAGATGAGTATTCCGGCTTAAGCTGGTTGTTGCCTATATTGGAAGGTCCCTTATAGTAGAGGTCTGTATAGGTAGGTAGTCGCTGTGCGGTACCTGCATTGGCATACAGCCTGAAGTTCCTGTAAAATTCCCAGCCCGCATCGATACCCGGGAAGATGCGCCAGCCGTACACCGTATTATAATTGGCATATGCTCCCGCATTTATGGTAATATCTTTAACCAGGTCGAATTTGTACTCACCGTAGAAGCCGTAATTGGAACGTTCATTTTTGCCGAGGTTGCTGCTGCTGATCCGCTCGTTCCGCAGCTCCAGCCCGATGCCAAAGGATCCTATGCTTGTCCTGAATGTATTATTAAGCTCGGCATCGATCACATGTGTCTCGTGCCTGTTGTGATAAACTTCCGGTTTTTGCCGTATAAATATGTAATCGTCATGATTATAACGGTAGCTGATACGGGGTTTGATCACCCAGGAGCCTGTAACCGGAATGTTCATACCTACACTGGCCAGTCCGGTCTGTACGGTCTCGTTTGACTCCTTGTCTCCGGGTGCAGAATAAAATGCATTTGCGCCAAAGTCGTTATAGTTGAAGCCGCCGGATAGCTGCAGGCTGCTTTTGCCTATGTTTACATTACCCTGGTAAAAGGCCTTATTGGTATTAAATGCCGTATTGTAGCGGAAACCCGTAGCCTGGTCGCGCCCGATGGACAGCAAATGCTGCGCTACGTCGCCGGCAAGGCTGGCAGTGGCCTGGAATCCATAGCCCCAGTAAGTTTTACCGGTGCTGTCATCTGAACGGAAATTACTGCCCGCATAGGCATTTACGCTTACGCCGGTCCTGTCAGCTTTTTTGGTAACGATATTGATCGCGCCCATCAGCGCATTTACCCCGTATATTCTTGCTGCAGGTCCACGCAGCACCTCTACGCGCTCGATGGCATCCAGGGTTACCGGCAGGTTCATCATATTATGTCCTGTCTGCGGATCGCTGACCTTTATACCATTGATCAGCACCAGGGTCTGATCGAAGGTGCCCCCGTCTATGCCGATATCAGTCTGCACGCCCCAGGGCCCCCGTTGTCTAACATCAACACCCGAGACATAGCTAAGCAGCTCGTTCACGGATTTTACCGGTAATGTCTTTATCAGGTCCTGGTCCATAACCCGTATATTCTTGTTCTGTTTGCCAAAGGCATCTTCCATCCTGTTCTCCTTAATGATCACCTCGCTCAGCGGATTGCCATAAAGTACAGTGTCGCCGGAGGCGCCTGTCTCTTCCTGGGCATTAAGGGTAAATGATAAGGACGTTGCCGAAAATAATAAAAGTAAAAAGTTGCTTTTCATTCAATTGAAATTGATAAACGGGGGCAAAAATAATCACCCGGGCGTTAAGTTTAAAATGATGCAAGTGCTGTCCGTATTGACTTATAGTTCATTTTTAATATGCAATTACGTTTTTCTAAATTATAGTTAGTAATACTAACTATATTGTTGGGGTGATGTAGCGCATTTTATATTGACTTATGCCGGATTGTTAGTATTGCTAACTTTTTTCTTAATTTTGAATATTAGCTAACGGTTAACAAAATAGTTATGAGGAGGGACAACAGTGCAGACCAGGTCATTGCGGGAATGGAAGCGCTGACCGGAATATTCCGCGCGCTGCTATGGGAGCAGGCGAAGGAGCATGGCTTAAGCGCCATGCAGGTCCAGCTATTGCTGCATATAGCCCGTTCGCAGCAAATGACCATAACTGCGTTGGCAAAGGTGTTTATGCTGGCTAAAGCCACGATCAGCGTCGCTGTGAAATCGCTGGAGTCAAAAGGGCATATAGCACGACATTATACCGGTAGCGACAGGAGAAGCTATTCCATATCACTTACGGATTCGGGCGCACGCATTGCGCATGTTTCCGGTTTTTACCTCGAGCCGGTAAAAAAGATCGTCGCTAAAATAAAACCGGAAGAAAGGGAGATCCTGCTCCGGAATATTGCGGGTATTATTCAGAAGATACAGGTAACGTAACCAGGTTTGTGGCCGCTGAACCTGTCGAAGCGGTTGTTTTCGTGTTTTTGTCATTTCGGCAAGCTCAATGACCGGTTAGCCAATGGTCGCTAAGCTTGTCAAGCGGCTATTCCCCGTGCCATTGCTGGTGTTTTCACCAGCAATGATGTTACTGTTTGTTGGTCAAAAAGACCAACAAAGGCGTCGGAGGCTTCCTGCTTTGTCATTTTCGACAG